>Ga0208184_100004_pt1 | contig 659143 bp, 605 predicted proteins | sample Virmet3651_4511_FD_185736 | JGI IMG/M metagenome (GOLD analysis project Ga0208184, IMG submission 185736) | Marine viral communities from the Southern Atlantic ocean transect to study dissolved organic matter and carbon cycling - metaG... | ecosystem: Environmental > Aquatic > Marine > Oceanic ... | reverse complement strand
GGCGAACCAAAGGCGGCATGAACACCAAGTTGCACGCCGTTGCTGACGCGAAGGGGCGGCCAATCGGGTTCTTTATGTCAGCCGGACAGGTTAGTGATTACATCGGCGCAGCGGCCCTGCTGGGCAGCCTGCCGAAGGCGGGATGACTTCTGGGCGACAGAGGTTATGACGCCGACTGGTTCAGAGAAGCGTTGAAAAGCAAGGGAATAAAGGTTTGCATTCCCGGCCGGAAGTCCCGCAAGAAGCCCTTAAAATACGACAAGCAACGCTACAAACGGCGCAACCGCATTGAAATCATGTTCGGGCGTTTGAAAGATTGGAGGCGTGTCGCCACTCGATACGACCGATGCCCTGAAACCTACTTCTCCGCCATCCTCCTCGCTGCAATTGTCTTGTTCTGGCTGTGAAATTCAATGAGTCTGGAGCCTAGAAAGTCAGCGTCGAGCTCTGTTTTGAGCGATACATACGTCGCATTGTGCTCGCTTTTGATTTGCACTGCCTCGACATGTGATCCTGACACAAATGGAAAGAGTGGTGAGCCGTGCAGGATTCGAACCTGCGACCCACTGATTAAAAGTCAGTTGCTCTACCAACTGAGCTAACGGCCCACTCTCTGTTCAGAAGCTTTTGATCGCCTCTGCGGATCGCCCTTAAAGCTGATTAATCCAAAAGGATCAAGTGCTTATTTTGGGCTGAAACTCTGCAACCTTGCTGGCTGTGTTGTTCCGATAGGGGGGGCTTCTACGGTCAAGCCCGCAAAGGGTCAACCCCCTTTTCAAAGTTTTCTACGCTATCTCTGGATTCATTTTCACATGAAGTCTATATGCGGCTCATGACCTCCCTAGGATCCGATCATATGTTGACGTTCATGAAGATGCATGGGCTTGGAAACGACTTTGTCGTTATTGATGCCCGTACGCAGGATATCCAGATCACTCCGGCTATGGCCAAGGGAATCGCGCATCGTCAGCTTGGCATGGGATTCGATCAGCTTGCGGTGATCTTTGCTGCCAAAGAGGATGCGTCGGCCGACGCGCATCTGGTTTTCTATAACGCCGATGGTTCCACGTCTGCGGCCTGCGGCAATGCGACTCGCTGTATCGCGCGGTATTTGATGGATCAAAGCGGCAAAGATGGGCTCAACCTGACGACCGACCGAGGTGAGTTGGCCGCAAAGGATGCAGGAAACGGCCTGACATCGGTGAATATGGGGGCACCGCAACTGTTGTGGGATGAGATCCCCCTGTCCGAAGAGATGGACACGTTAGAACTCCCGATTGAGGGCGCGCCTACGGCAACTGGCATGGGCAACCCGCATTGCACGTTTTTCGTTGAAGACGCCGAGCTTATTCCGCTGGAGGAGTTTGGCCCACGCTACGAACACCACCCTCTTTATCCTGAGCGCACCAATGTGCAGGTTGCTCATGTGGTGGGGCCGGATCATCTGCGTATGCGTGTATGGGAGCGCGGTGTGGGGGTGACGCTTGCGTCGGGGTCTTCGTCATGCGCGACAGCGGTTGCTGCGGCGCGCAAGGGGCTTACAGGGCGCAATGTGCAGATTGATCTGGATGGTGGGACGCTTTGGATCGACTGGCGCGAGGACGGTGTCTGGATGACGGGGCCGACCATGCATGTGGCGGATGGCAGCTTCACCCGTCAGTTTGTTGAAAGCCTTACCCAGTGAGCGGTGCGCCGAAATTCACCACTCTTGGCTGTCGTCTCAATGCCTATGAGACAGAAGCCATGAAGGAGCTGAGTCGTCAGGCGGGTCTTGAGAACGCCGTGGTTGTGAATACATGCGCAGTCACTGCAGAAGCTGTGCGCAAAGCCCGTCAGGAAATTCGCAAATTGCGCCGGGATAATCCCGATGCGCCGATCATTGTCACGGGCTGTGCCGCGCAGACTGAACCCGAGACATTCGCCGCGATGAGCGAGGTCACGCAGGTCATCGGCAATACTGAGAAGATGCAGCCTGAAACCTGGCAACGCATAGCGAGAGGTCCTGATTTTATCGGCACCACGGAAAAAGTTCTGGTGGATGACATCATGTCGGTGACAGAAACCGCAAGCCACCTGATCGATGGGTTTGGTACGCGTTCGCGGGCCTATGTGCAGGTGCAAAACGGCTGCGATCACCGGTGTACTTTCTGTATCATTCCCTACGGCCGCGGTAATTCGCGTTCGGTTCCAGCGGGCGTGGTGGTCGATCAGATCAAACGACTGGTGGATAGGGGCTACAACGAGGTTGTGCTGACCGGGGTCGACCTGACCAGTTGGGGCGCAGACCTGCCCGCAACGCCCAAACTCGGTGATCTGGTGATGCGCATCCTGAAGCTGGTGCCGGATCTGCCGCGTCTGCGTATCTCTTCCATCGATTCGATCGAGGTGGATGAAAATCTGATGCAGGCGATTGCCACCGAGCCGCGCCTCATGCCGCATCTGCACCTCAGCCTGCAGCATGGTGACGATCTTATTCTAAAGCGGATGAAGCGTCGGCACCTGCGTGATGATGCGATTCGCTTCGCCGAAGTCGCACGCAAACTGCGCCCAGAGATGACCTTTGGCGCCGACATTATCGCGGGCTTCCCGACCGAGACTGAGGCGCATTTTGAGAATTCGCTCAAACTCGTGACCGAATGCGACCTCACATGGCTGCACGTGTTCCCCTACTCCAAACGTGAGGGCACGCCTGCCGCCAAAATCCCGTCGCAGGTCAACGGCAACGTTATCAAAGATCGCGCAGCCCGTCTGCGTGCCAAAGGGGATGCGCAGGTGGCAAAGCACCTCTCCCAGCAGCTGGGGCGCCAGCATAACGTCTTGATGGAAAACCCAAACATGGGACGTACTGAGCAATTCACCGAGGTGAGTTTTGCCACCCCACAAATCGAAGGTGCGCTGATACAGACCCGTATTACCGGCATACAGGGCACGCAACTTACCGCCTGACCTCATAAAGGACGACCACATGGCCTTTCTTGTTTCTTCACGGCCCGTCCAGCAGCGGTAAATCTACGCTTGCCGCCGCAATTCGCGAGGCATCAGACCGGCCCTATCTGCATCTTTCAATTGACCACCTGCGTGACAGCGGGGCGTGGGAACCTTCTGCTTACCCAGATTGGAAAACCGCGCGGCCGAGGTTCTTCTCGGGCTTTCACCGCGCCATTGCCGGCTTTGCCGATGCGGGCAACGATCTGATTGTCGAACATATCCTCGACACCTCTGGTTGGCATGCAGAGTTGCAGGCTTTATTGGCCTCGCACAATGTGATGTTCATCGGTTTAATGGCCCCGCTCGCAACCCTGAAAGCACGAGAAACAGCGCGAGGAGATCGCCCCGCTGGAAGCGCCGCACAGGACTTTACACATGTCCATAATGGCCTCTCATATGATATCTCACTCGACAGTACCCAGCCTCTGAAAACCAGCGTTGAGAGCATTCTTTCGATGACCAAAAATCCGCCCAGGCCGTCACGATTTTTTGCTGAGGCCAATCTCTTCTAACGCAAATATCCCGGGGTGAATGCGCCACAGGCGCAGAGGGGCTGGCCCCTCACGGCCTCCTTGATAAAAAAAGCCCCCGTATCATCTGACACGAGGGCTTCTTGATCTTGTTAGGAGGAGACCTCTCAGGAGGTCTTCTTGCCCTTGTGCGGGGCCCACAGACGCTTGTTGGTCAGGTACAGCAACACTGACAATACCGTCAGGAACAGCACGCCGATGAAACCAGCCTGTTTCCGGGCCATCATCTTGGGTTCTGCTGTCCACATCAGGAAAGCAGCGACGTCTTTTGACAGGCTTTCCAGATCATTCTCATGACCGTCGATGAACTCGACCTGTTCATCCGCCAGGGGCGGCGCCATGGAAATCCAACCACCCGCAAAGGCTGTGTTCTCATAGAAAGTTGTGCCTGCTTCGACCTTGGTCTCGCCAGTGTAACCCGTCATCAGCGACGCGATGTATTCTGCACCGCCCATGCCTTTGAACAATTGGTTCAGACCCAGGCCATAGGGGCCGTGAAAGCCTGCACGGGCCTTTGCCATCAGGCTCAGGTCCGGTGCACCCAGAGAGGTGTTGGCCGGGAAGTGATCGACCGGCGTCGCTGGGCGGAAATCGTCCAGCGCTGCGTCGAACACCTCGAAATTGTCCGCCGCATAGGCGCGCACCTGATCCTCGGGGATGCCAGGGCCGCTTTCGTCTGACAGTGTACGGATCGGAACCTGTTTCAGACCATGACATGCAGCGCAGACTTCGGTGAAGACCTGAAGGCCACGCTGAAGCTGGTTCTGATCATAGGTGCCAAACGGACCCTCGAACGAGAAGGCGAAGTCTTCGATGTGACCCTCACCCCCAGCCGCGAATGATGCGGCTGGGACGAGTGCCAGAGCGAAAGCAGCACCGGTTACAAGTTTCTTGAACATTGGTAGCTGTCCTTCTTCTTATTCAGCAGGAGTAGCTTCGGATTTCTTGCCGTAATGGGCATTGAAATCGTCTTCGATGGTTGCGGGGATCGCTTCGGGCTTCTCGATCACACCCAAGAGCGGCAGGATCACGAGGAAGTAACCGAACCAATAGGCAGAAGCGATCAGCGAGAAGGACGCATAGGGCTCTTCCGCAGGCATCGCACCCAGCCACATCAGGGCGAAGAAGTCGATGACCAGAAGCAGGAACCACCACTTGAACTGCGGGCGGTATTTGCCCGAGCGCACGCGAGAGGTATCAAGCCACGGTGCCAGCGCCATAACAGCAATCGCACCAAACATCGCCAGCACACCGAAGAACTTCGCATCGATGATACCGCCGGTCACAAAGGACGCGATCTGCACAACCCAGACCTCAGAGGTGAAGGCCCGCAGGATCGCGTAGAAGGGCAGGAAGTACCATTCAGGAACGATGTGCGCAGGAGTCTGCAGCGGGTTGGCTTCGATGTAGTTGTCCGGGTGACCAAGGTAGTTCGGCATGAAGCCGACGATGGCCCAGAAGATCACCAATACCACCGCGAGGCCAAGGAAATCCTTGATTACGAAGTAGGGCCAGAACGGTAGGGTGTCTTTCTTGGCTTCTTCCTTGGAACCGCGACGCACTTCAACACCGGTGGGGTTGTTGTTGCCAGTGGTATGGAAGGCCCAGATGTGGACGATCACAAGGGCGGCAATCACGAAGGGCAGCAGATAGTGCAGCGAGAAGAAGCGGTTCAGAGTTGCGTTATCAACCGCAGGTCCACCCAGAAGCCAGGTTTGGATTGGCTCGCCAATGAATGGGATCGCGCCAAAGAGGCCGGTGATCACGGTTGCACCCCAGAAGGACATCTGACCCCAAGGCAGAACGTAACCCATGAAGGCAGTGCCCATCATCATCAGATAGATCAGCATGCCCACAATCCACGTGATTTCACGCGGGGCCTTGTAAGAGCCGTAGAACAGGCCGCGGAAGATGTGGATGTAGACCGCCACAAAGAACAGCGAAGCGCCGTTGGCGTGCAGATATCGAATCATATAGCCGCCATTCACGTTGCGCATGATGTGCTCAACGGAGGCAAAAGCCAGATCTACGTGGGGCGTATAATGCATCACCAGAACAATGCCGGTAACGATTTGCAGCGCCAGACAGAAGGCGAGCACAATACCCCAGATCCACCACCAGTTCAGGTTCTTTGGTGTGGGGATCATAATGGTGTCATAGACGAGGCCAACGATGGGCAGGCGGCTGTGCAGCCACTTTTCCGGGCCTGTCTTGGGTTCGTAATGGTCGTGCGGAATTCCTGACATGCGTGCGACCCCCTTATCCTAGCTTGATGGTGGTTTCGTCGGTGAACTCAGCCACCGGGATGTGCAGGTTCTGCGGCGCGGGACCTTTGCGGATACGGCCTGCAGTGTCGTAGTGCGAACCATGGCATGGGCAGAACCAGCCATTAAATTCACCGGCACCATCGCCAAGCGGTACACAGCCGAGGTGGGTACAGACACCCATCATCACCAGCCATTCGCCGTTCTCGTCAAGAGTACGGTTTTCATCCGAAGCATCGGTGCCCGGTTTGTTGGGGTTCTCCGAGGACGAGTCGATCAGTTCCTGCATCTCGACTGCGCGCGCTTCGTCAATTTCTTCCTGCGTGCGGCGGCGAATGAACACCGGTTTGCCGAGGAACATGACAGAGATTTGTGTGCCGACGTCAACGCCTGAAATGTCCACAAGGATGGAGGACAGGGCCTGAACGTCAGCCGAGGGATTCATCTGGTTGACCAGTGGCCAAACGGCGGCACCCGCGGTGACTGCCCCTGCGCCAGCTGTGGCGTAGTAGAGGAAATCTCTCCGGGTTCCTTCGTGGTCTTCTGCGTGGGACACGAGTTTTCTCCAAGTTTCAGCGCCCGTTTAGGGCAAACATGCGCTTACACCGCAATAAACGCGGTGACTCAGCCGCGTATCTAGCGATGCAAACCGGGTTCGTCTAGCGGTCAAAGCAGCGCAGGCCCGCCTGAGTGTTGCATTCTTTCACAGAACTGTTGCACTGCTGCGCCTTCGCCTCCTATCTGACCCACCCTCCTTTAAAACGAAGTGAACTCTTTGCTTCAGGCTGCGTCAGGTCGGGTTGCCTGCATTGAGGGCCGTGTTTCAAAGGTCTCAAACCACTTTGCCAGCTGGGGCGATGCATTTCGCCAGCCCGCATCAGGGTGTCGGAAATCCACATAAGCCAGAGCTGCGGCAATGGCCAATTGACCAATATTTATGGGTCCCGACAGCAATGGCATCCAACGAGTCTCGATCGCGGCACAGGCTCCAAACACCTTGCTCAGCTGCCCCTCAAGCCACGCGTCCCATTGTTTCTCAGCGGGGCGCAGGCGTTTTTCATAGGACATGGAAACTGCCGCATCCATGATGCCATCCGCCGTGGCCTCCAGAACTTTCATGTCCCATCCACCCCGGTAAAGCACCCCGCCTGCACGCGCGTCTAAAAATTCGCATATAACCCGGCTGTCATAAAGCGTCGGGCCGCCTTCACGGATTAAGGCCGGGATTTTTGCCAGCGGGTTACTGGCTGCCAGCGCCGAATCTGGCCCGGTCACAGAGGTGCTGACGGGCAGCAATTCCACATCATCCATCTGGCCAGTTTCATGCAGTACCAACACGACTTTGCGCACAAAGGGCGAGGCGGGCGAATAATAGAGCTTCATCTCACTGGATCTCCCTGATTGGTGCAACTCTAGCGCGAGGTGTGCAATGAGGGAAATGGGCTATCATAAAAAATGAAGCAGAGCAGGTAAGTTGAGGTGGTGGCACGCTCCGCTCATGTTCCCAAATACTCTCGAAGCGCTGCTGGCGGATTGTCTAATGTGTCTGCGGTTGGGGCGGGAGGATGCAGTTTTCCTTCTGCGATGAGCAGGACCTCGTCGGTGATACGTCGGGCATCATCTGGATCGTGGCTTACCATCAGGAGCGTAATCTCGCGTTCGGCCGTGATCTCCTTGACCAGATCCAGCATCTCCGCCTTGAGCGCAGGCCCAAGCGCGGCGAAGGGTTCGTCCAACAGCAACAGGTCGCGTTGTTGCACCAACACACGCGCGAGTGCGGCGCGGCTTTGCTGCCCTCCCGACAGTTCAGCCGGTTTGCGACCCTCCATGCCGCTCAAGCCCACGCGCGATATCGCAACTTCTACAGTCTTCATTTCGTCGGGAGTGAGTTTGCGATTGGGATTGATCCCTAGTCCCGCGTTTTGCGCGACTGTCAAATGTGGAAACAGGTTGCCATCCTGAAATAGCATCGCAATGGGGCGCTTTCCCGGAGTGCGCGCCGTCAGATCGTCGCTGTGCCAAAGGATCTTTCCGCTGTCGAGTGGTTGAAACCCTGCAATCGCCTCGAGAAGGGTGGACTTGCCAGCCCCGGACGGGCCGATCACCGCAACCCGTGCGCCAGCTTTGATGTCGGCGGTGCCGGAAAGGCGGAATTCTCCTTTGCGGATGTCCAATGCGTTAAGCCTCAGCATGAAGGCGCCCCCCTCGGTCCAAAATCCAGAACGCGCCCATGGATATGACAAACAACAGCAGCGCAGCCCCTTGTGCCGCTTCCATCCGGTAGGCTCCCATCAGGCGATAGACTTGCAAGGGCAGAGTGGCCACCTCGGGGTCGGCAAAGAGTGCGATCACACCAAGATCCCCAAGTGACAGCGCCGCCGTTAGCCCCGCCGCGAAGCCGATCTGCGCGCGACATCGAGGCAGAAGAACGCGTCTCCAGAACGTGCGCCCGTTCATATCGAGTGCAAGTGCAAGCCTGGCATTATGGTGCAGCACGTGCCGCATACGTGGGACGAGTATCCGCAGCGCAAAGGGGAGTGCCATCACCATGTTCACCAGTGCTGTGACAGGCAGGGCCAACAGGAACGGGTCAATATAAGGGTATACCATCACAAACAGTCCGGTCCCGATCACCAGTGGAGAGGCAGCTAGGCCAAGTATGCCAGCCACTTCGCCGAGCCTTTTGCGTCCCAACGCAATGCTGGCCGATAACGGTAGAGCCACACATAACAAAAACACAGTGCTGAGTGCGGCGACCTGTATGGAAACCCACGTTGCGCTCCAGACAGATGCGGGAAGTGACACAAGCCCCGGCAGCCCCGAAATCAATACGGCAAGCAAAGGTAGCATGAGAAAAAGCGCTGCAGCTGCGATCCAGAACCCGTCGATTATGCGTGCACAGGTTCCTTTGCCATCCCAACGTATCACGGGACGATCAAGACCTGCACCAAACCCCTCAGTCGAAGAGGCTTTGAGCGCTAGAAATGCGGCCGCCACTGTCAAGACAAGCTGCACGCCCGACAGCATCGCCGCCCGCCCAAGGTCAAAATCAAAGTGAAAGGCCTGATAAATCGCCAGTTCGATCGTGGTGGCTTTGGGACCGCCACCAAGGGTCAGCGCAACCGCGAAGCTCGACAAGCAGATGGCAAAGATCACCGCAGCCGTTCCCGGCACGACTTGCCGCAGCATTGGGGCTTCGGTCAGTTGCCACATGGCGCGAGGGCCTGCATTCAGTTGTGCGGCAAGGCGAAACCGTTCCGCGGGGATTTCTTGCCAGCCTTGCAGAATAAGTCGGGTCGCCAAGGGAAGATTGAAGAATACATGCGCGATCACTACCCCGTGCAGCCCATAGATCTGCACGGGTGGCAAACCTGCAAGCCCAAGTAGATCGCTCATCCAGCCTGAGCGGCCAAACACAGCTAGTAGCCCGAGAATTGCAACAATGACGGGCAGGATAAATGGCGCACCCAATAGGGTGATCAACACACGCCGCCCGAAAAACCGCCGCCGTGCCAGCGCTTTTGCCACCGGGATTGCCAGCGCCACGCTCAAGAGCGCCGACAGGCAGGCCTGCACCAGCGTGAAACGCAATGCCGCCCAGTCGGCGGCTGCAAAACCACTAAGGTCATCTGCCCGCAATGCCACCGCAACAAGAGTGCCCAAAACCAGAAGCGCCACCCCAAGGGCGGCGCAGGTTCCGGGCCAGATCGCGACCACAGGCAAGGTTATTGGCTTAGCGCTGCGCGCCATTCGTCCAGCGCCTCGGCGCGTATAGATGCGGCTTCCTCTTCGGGCAGCAGCAGAGATTTTTCCGGGCTGACGAGGGTTTCAAACCCCTGCGGCAGACCTTCGGAGGGAGTTACCGCCGGATACATCCAGTTTGTGGTCGGGATAACCGATTGGAAAGCATCAGATACCATGAACTGCAGGAACTGATCCGCCAACTCCGGCTGGTCGCTTGCGGCAAGTTTGCCCGCAACTTCGACCTGCATGTAGTGTCCTTCGTCAAAAAGCGCCGCCGCTTTGCTGTCGTCGTTTTCGGCGATCAAATGGTAGGCAGGCGAGGTGGTGTAAGAGAGCACCATGTCGGCCTCGCCTTCGAGAAAGAGACCATAGGCCTCCGACCATCCTTTGGTCACGGTGACGATGTTGTCACTGAGGCTTTCCCAGATTGCGGGGGCCTCATCTGCATAGGCGGTCTTAACCCACATCAGCAGGCCCAGCCCCGGTGTTGAAGAACGCGGGTCTTGAATGACGATTTTCACGTCGCTCTCACCCAGCGCTTTGAAGTTCGACGGCACATCGGCATCCGCGTTGTGGACAAAGGCAAAATAACCCCAGTCGTAAGGAACAAAATGCGTATCGTTCCACTCGATCGGCAGCGCATATTCCGCTGCGACAGACATCGGTGCAAAGAGACCTGTTTCTTTGGCTGCTGCGGTCAGATTGGTGTCGAGCCCCAACACGATATCGGCATCTGAACGTTCGCCTTCCAATTTGATCCGCGCAAGTAAGGCTGCGCCATCACCTGCACCAACGAACTTAAGATCACAGTCACAGGTGGCCTCAAACGCGGCTTCTACAGCGGGGCCGGGCCCCCATTCCGAAACAAAGCTGTCATATGTGTAGACCACCAACTGAGGCGTGTCTGCCGAGGCGGCGGTGGCAACCAATGTGGCGCTCGCAAGGATGAGGGATTTCATATTGTCCTCCAATGCGGCGTTGGTAAGGAGGAGACTGAGCGCTATTGCTCCAAATCGTCCCAAACCTTCCCTCCGCCGGTATAATCCGGTTCAGGTTCAGCGGGTTCGCCAGATCGGCATCTCAGCGCATTACTTACGCGCACCCCGAGGTGGGGTGACACTAGGTGTGGTTGCATGGCTTGGCAAGGTGGCGCATGCGAGGCGCTGCCTCGCGCTCCGGGATATTTTGAGTTAGAAGAAGGCCGAAGTTCCCCTTTCTTCTAACCTGAAATATCCCGGGGGTGAGGCCCATGGGGCCGAGGGGGCAGCGCCCCCCCTTTGAATGTACTCTGCCATCCGTGTTGTGTTCACGGACCTACCATTTCTCGGGCGAAGAAGGGGGATTCTTCTGTCCTTTGTGTGGCGGTAATGCGCGGATCTCTTTTCCCCGGCGGGCTTTGCCGCTAAAGGAACAAACCAAAGGAGACCCGCGCGCATGTCCATGAATTCTTTCGGCCACCTTTTTCGTGTCACCACTTGGGGTGAAAGCCATGGGCCCGCTTTGGGGGCGACTGTGGATGGTTGCCCGCCCAATGTGCCCATCTCACCAGAGATGTTGCAGCATTGGCTGGATAAACGTCGCCCCGGTCAAAACAAGAATACCACGCAGCGCAATGAGCCGGATGCCGTAAAAATCCTGTCGGGCGTGTTTGAGGGCAAATCCACCGGCACACCGATCCAGTTGATGATCGAGAACACCGACCAGCGCTCAAAGGACTATGGCGAGATTGCGCAAACTTTCCGTCCGGGGCATGCGGACATCACCTACTTCCAGAAATACGGCAATCGTGACTATCGTGGTGGCGGGCGGTCTTCTGCACGCGAAACTGCGGCACGAGTGGCTGCGGGCGGTGTTGCCCGTGAGGCGATCAAAGCGCTGGTGCCGGGGCTTGAGATCAAAGGCTATATGACCCGGATGGGTGAGATGGAGATTGACCGTACGCGCTTTGACTGGGCGGCGATTGATCAGAATGACTTCTGGATTCCCGATGCGGCGGCTGTTCAACCCTGGGAAGACTATCTGCAAGCCTTGCGCAAACAGCATGATTCGGTTGGCGCGGTGGTCGAAGTGGTTGCGCGCGGTGTACCGGCCGGTATCGGCGCGCCGATATATGGCAAGCTCGACACCGATCTTGCTGCCGCCATGATGTCGATTAACGCAGTCAAAGGCGTCGAGATTGGCGAAGGGATGCATGCGGCCCAGTTGAAAGGGTCTGAGAACGCCGATGAGATCTTCATGGGCAATGACGGCGCGCCGGTTTATTCGTCGAACCACGCAGGCGGCATTCTGGGTGGTATTTCTACCGGTCAGGATGTGGTGGTGCGTTTCGCTGTGAAGCCGACCTCGTCCATTCTCACGCCGCGCCAGTCGATCCGTAAGGACGGCACAACAACTGAAGTCATTACCAAAGGTCGACACGATCCCTGCGTAGGTATCCGCGCGGTACCTGTCGCCGAAGCGATGATGGCTTGCGTGATCCTTGATCACCTATTGCTACACCGTGGACAGATTGGTGAAAATCAGGGTCATATCGGCTGAATTGGTCGCCGGCGACAGAATCATGGATTGCCGCTTGATGCGCTGCCGCTGCCTAGTCTGTGACTAAGGGGATAAATGACGGCGCAAACGCGTCAGCGTTTGTTCTGCCAAGGCAGTATTTTGCGTTGCTCTCTTTGTTGTTGTGCTCGCGGAGGGTGGCCTGGATGAATAGGCACAGTATCCTAGGTGTTTTGCGCTGATTAAACTATAGAATACGCTTACTTATCTGCTAACCGGCTTGGCTAACATGATGCGCACGACCTAGTATATTTCGGTTTTTCAAAACTGTCTGCGCGCAAAACACCGTTAAAAGTGAGTCCAGTTTTGTGGAATAGTACCGGAGTTTGATAACGCTCTGTTTAGGTGCGGATGTTTAGAGACGAGGTATTCCACTGTGGAGGTGTCTTATGAAACATGCGTTCAACAGACTAGGTTTTCAGATCGGTTTCGGTGTTACCTTGTTGCTGTGCGGATTGGCCGCAGCGTTGTTTTTTGTCCTGTTTAATCAATCCAAAACCGCACTTGTCGACGCGGCAGAGACGCGGCAGGCGATGTCCATCAAAATTCTTGTGAATGAGATGGCGCATTATCAGGATTTCGAGGTGACCACCGATGCCAACGGCGAGGTGTCTGGTCTGACGGCGCAATCAATCGTCGCGTTTGAGAACCATGACATGATCGACAGGGTCGGCTCAATTTCCGGGGAAACGGCTACGATCTTTGTCTGGGATGATGCAGAGCAAGATTTCGTACGCCGCACCACAAATATCATCAAGGATGATGGTGCGCGGGCAGTGGGGACCGTCCTCGGCAAAGCTAATCCGGTTTATGCGTCGATGATGAAGGGCGAGGTCTTTCGCGGGCAAGCCACCATCCTGGGGAAAGACTATTTCACCATTTATGTACCGGTCCTCAGCGAGGCCGGTGAGCCGCTTGGTATCTTCTATGTCGGTGTCGCAAAGGAAGCGCTGACAGTTGCGATCAACGAGATGTTGGTCGAGGGCGGCGTGATTGCTGTCCTCGGTCTTCTGGTGGCGATGGGACTAACAGTGATCGCGCTTCGGTATATGTTGCGTCCGATCCAATCGCTCGAGGTGGCGGTGACCGCGATCCGGGATGAAGATTACGACACGGTCGTTCCCTTCACCAATCGGCCCGACGGGATTGGTGGGGTGTCGCGCAGTGTTGAGCAGTTCCGCCAAAAACTCTCAAGTGCTGTGGAAGATGAGCACCGCGCCAAAGAGCAACGCATGCGACAGGACGCGGCAGTTGCGCGGCTTCAGGAAGGGCTCGGCAGTTTGGCCAGCCGCGACTTGTCTCATCGCATCGGCGAAAATTCCGGCTTTCCCGAAGAATATGAGGGGCTGCGCAAAGATTTCGATGCGGTTGCAGAAAACCTTGCTGCGGCGATGGGAGAGATCGCAACCGTGGCCGAAAACCTCAGCGGCTCGGCAAGCGAAGTGGAAATGGTGTCTTCTGATCTGTCGCGCCGCGTAGAGCGTCAGGCCGCAACGCTGGAAGAATCTGCAGCGGCGCTGGAAGAGCTGAATAACAGCGGTAAAAACGTGTCTGAGCGCATCCTCGAGGCCAATCATCTCGCCACGCAGAGTACCGACGTATCGCGCCGCAGTGGTGAACAACTGGAAGAAGCCATCACGGCGATTGAGCAAATCGAACAGGCCTCTGGTGAGATCGACAAGATTGTCGGGCTGATCGAGGATATTGCGTTCCAGACCAACCTGCTTGCGCTCAACGCTGGGGTAGAAGCCGCCCGGGCAGGCGAGGCGGGACAAGGCTTTGCCGTGGTTGCAACCGAGGTGCGAAACCTTGCTCAGCGCGCATCGGATTCGGTCGGAGAAATCCGTGCCCTTACACAAGGGAATATCAAGCAGGTCTCGGAAGGATCAAGGCTGGTATCCACAACCGGGGAATCAATCCGTGCGGTTCTTGAGCAGATCAATAACCTGGGCGCGCTTGTGTCTGATATCACCACCGAAGTGCAAAACCAGACGCAAGGTCTCAGCGAGATTAACATGGGTATCCGTGATCTGGATACTGCAACACAGGAAAGTGCGGCTGTGGCAAGCAACGCCGACACCGCCAGCGTTCGCATGAAGAATGATGCACAACGCTTGTCGCTGACCGTTTCGCAATTCAAACTGACTCAGTCGGGGGGGAGCAGCCCGGTCAGCGCCATCGCGGCCGAATAAACCACGTAGAGGCGAACCTGCCAAATGGGTGGGTTCGCCTTCTGTCAATCAGAACATGGTGTTGCTGTTTGCAGCCTCTGATGGGACAGTCTGAATGACATCCCAGTGTTCAACGATCATGCCATCTTCCACCCGGAAGATGTCGACCACGGCCTCGCCTAGGTCTTCTTCGCCATTCGTAGACTGCACATGCAGCCATACGAGATCACCGTCGGCGGCGCTGCGCACGATGCGGGCGCGGGATTCGGGATTTTCGGCAAAATATCCAGAGAAAAACGATACCAATGGGGCTTTGCCGTCGGGAACGTTCGGGTTGTGCTGAATATAGTCTTCGGCAATCACATCGCTGGCTGCGATGTTATGCTCGTTGAAGAACTGGTCATAGAATTCGACGACCAGCGCACGGTTGGCTTCTTCTGTCGCAAGATCACGCTCTGAGGTCTCTGCCAGAACAGAGAGGGGAGCCGCAGAGATCATTGCAGCAAGTGCGGTGGATTTGAGGATTTTGTTCATTTTCGTGTCCATTTTGTTTTGGCTCGAAATCAAATTACGGTGTGCTTGCCCGGATCATGATGTGGTCAGTTTGACTGCCAGTGCACCATGGGTATGAAGCATGCAAAACCGGTCTGATTTCGATCGCATGGGGACAGTTAGGAAGTGCCATTTCCCCGCGCAAGAAGTCACCGGACCGTGACTAGGTCACTGCGCAGTGACCTGTAACCAGTTGAAAAGGTGAAGAATGACGAGCGAACCGACTCCCTTTGAGCAACCATGCCCGATCCGTGATGTCCTCGACCGGATTGGCGATCAGTGGAGTCTTTTGGTGCTGGAGGCGCTTTCGGAGCAGACGTGGCGCTTTAATACGTTGCAGCGTGAGATTGGCGATGTGTCAAAGCAGATGCTGTCAAAGACCCTCAGGCGCCTAGAGCAGGATGGGTTTGTGACGCGCACGATTTACCCCGAGGTGCCGCCGCGAGTGGAATATGCGCTGACGGATCTGGGCCGCTCCTTCATGGAGCCGCTCAATATCTTGATTAACTGGGCGGATGTGCATCACCTTGCAATCGTGGAATCACGACGCGCCTGCCGAGAGTAATCGGTGGCATTTGCCAATATTTATAGTGTGTTCGGAAGGATATGGTGCCCAGAAGAGGACTCGAACCTCCACGTCCATACGGACACTAGCACCTGAAGCTAGCGCGTCTACCAATTCCGCCATCTGGGCACAGATGTCGTGAGGTGGGCGTATAAGCGGGAATCAACAGGGCAGCAAGTGGAAAAATGCGTTCGCGAGGTTCAATGCCCAGTCTGCTCAATCACAGCAAGATGACGGAGTAAGCCGTTTGCAAACAGCAACTTATCGAAATTTTAGAAAGGGAGTATATGGTGCCCAGAAGAGGACTCGAACCTCCACGTCCATACGGACACTAGCACCTGAAGCTAGCGCGTCTACCAATTCCGCCATCTGGGCACAGATGTCGTGAGAGCGGCGTATAAGCCGAGTCTTGGGGAGGGTCAAACGGAATTTTGACATTTTTGCAAAATCATGCGGCGTAACTGCTTCGGCTCTGGGGCTTGCATCAATCAGCGACGTTTTGCGCCTTGTTTGAAAGGGGCCAGAGCGGTAAATCGGGACAACAGCTACGCGAGAGGAGCCAAGTCATGTCCAAACTGGTCACCATTTATGGCGGTTCAGGGTTTGTCGGTCGCTATATCGCGCGCCGCATGGCGAAAGAGGGCTGGCGCGTACGCGTCGCAGTACGCCGCCCCAATGAGGCAATGCATGTCAAACCCTACGGCGTGCCCGGTCAGGTCGAGCCGGTGTTTTGCAACATCCGCGACGATTCCTCTGTTGCTGCGGTAATGGCGGGCTCAGATGCAGTGGTGAACTGCGTTGGCGTCCTGAATGAGATTGGCAAGAACACATTCTCCGCAGTTCAGTCTGAAGGCGCGGGGCGGATCGCCCGGATCGCGGCTGACACGGGGGTAGAGCGTCTGGTTCATGTCTCCGCCATTGGTGCAGATGCCGAGGGCGCCAGCGAATATGCCCGCACCAAGGCCGCAGGCGAGGCTGCGGTGCTTGAGGCTTTCCCCGGCGCGATGATTCTACGGCCTTCCATTATCTTTGGTGCGGAAGATCAGTTCTTTAACCGGTTTGCGGGCATGACCCGATTTGGCCCGATCCTGCCGATCGCAGGGGGCGCCACCCGGTTCCAGCCTGTTTATGTCGATGATGTTGCCAAGGCCGCAGTCGCGGGGCTGACGGGATCTGCGGCGCCAGGCACCTATGAGCTTGGTGGTCCGGAGGTAAAGAGCTTTGCCGATCTGATGGCGCAGATGCTCGATGTGATCCACCGCCGCCGCATCATCGTGTCTCTGCCGAATTTTGTCGCGCGCATCATGGCCTTTGGGTTTGATCTGGCGCAGTCCGCCACCTTTGGCCTGTTCACCAATGGTCTGCTGACCCGCGATCAGTTGAAGAACCTGAACAGCGACAATGTGGTGGCCGAGGGGGCTAAGGGGCTGGCGGATCTTGGTATTGAGCCGGTCACGCTCGGTTCGGTGCTGCCCGACTATCTTTGGAAATTCCGTCCATCCGGACAGTATGACGAACTGATGAAGTCAGCCGGAAACCTGCGCGGCGATGTCTAAGGCCAACGCCTGAGTTAAAGAGACGCTGAGAGGGTGCGATCTGGGTTGCACCCTTTTTGTTTGTCTTACTGATAGGCGATGATCAGTAGCACGATGCCGAGCACCACCCGATATATGACGTAGGGGGTGAAGCTCACGGATTTGAGCAGGCGCATCATCAGCGCAAGTGCTGCGAGAGCGGAGACCATCGCCAGCAGAGCCGCGATTCCCATGTCGCGCATCAATCCAACGTCGGCATTCAGGGCCACCTCTGTTCCAAGCAGTAAGCCCGAAGCGATGATGGTGGGGATCGACATTAGCATGGCAACGCGCGCGCCGTCTTCGCGGTTGTACCCAAGGCCTCGTGCGCCTGTGATGGTAATGCCCGAACGGGATGTTCCCGGAATAAGGGCCAGCATTTGACAGAGCCCCATGATCAGCGCGTCTTTTGGTCCCCAGTCGGAGGCGGTTTTGTGAGAATTGCCGCGCTGGTCGGCTACATAGAGCACAATCCCAAAGATCAGCATGGTCCAGCCGATCACAGTGATAGAGCGCAGCGCGTCACTCAGGCCAGTGAAGTGTAACACAGCTCCGAAGATGACGGTTGGAATGGTCGCAACAATAAGCCCAAGCGCCAACCGCGCACCGGTTGTATCGATGCGCCCGGTCAACGCACGCGGAAGTCCCAAAATCGCTTCGCGCACGTCGCTCCAGAAGAACAATACCACCGCGGCAAGGGTGCCGACATGGACGGCTACATCAATGGCCTGCCCTTGATCCTCCATGCCGGTCAAGCTGGGGAGCAGAATCAAATGCCCGGAGGACGATACAGGAAGGAATTCGGTTATGCCCTGAATCAGGGCCACAAGGATCAGCTGAAGCAATGGCATAATATCTCTATCCGGGATGGCGCTGCAAAAGTGAAGCAGCTGTGCCGACTGTATAAAGCCATTGTTTTTATGGGGAAGTCCGTTTTTAAGTCCGAATCGGACCTAAAACAACTATACAATGGCTGAGAATTGGCTATTCACAGGGAGCTAGTTGTTAAATGGGTAACTTGTACTGACCTATTTAGCATTCAGAGGCTCTGTACTATCGCCGCCAGCCAAAAGGAGAGTATCGCCGTGGCCAAGCAACCGATGCTGAAGTTCGTGAAGATTGATCGCGATATGCCCGTGAAGCGGGACGCGGACACGCGTAGAGAAGATTTCGACGAGATCTATGCGGAATTCGCGGCGGCCAAGGCGGAAGAGCAGGCGAGCCGGTGCAGCCAGTGTGGCGTGCCTTATTGCCAGTCGCATTGCCCCTTGCACAACAACATCCCCGACTGGCTGCGTCTGACCGCAACCGGGCGGCTTGAGGAAGCCTATGCAACCTCGCAAGCGACGAACACCTTTCCGGAGATCTGTGGTCGTATCTGCCCGCAGGATCGTCTCTGCGAAGGCAACTGTGTTATTGAGCAGTCCGGTCATGGCACTGTGACCATCGGCGCGGTCGAGAAATACATCACCGATACCGCATGGGACAAAGGTTGGGTCAAACCCAATGCCCCATTGGCGGAACGCGCGGAATCCGTCGGCATCATTGGCGCAGGCCCCGGAGGTCTGGCGGCCGCCGATATGCTGCGCAAAGCTGGCGTGCAGGTCACCGTCTATGATCGCTATGATCGTGCGGGCGGATTGCTGACGTATGGCATCCCCGGCTTCAAGCTGGAAAAAGAGATCGTCATGCGCCGCAACGAGTTGTTGGCGGAGGGTGGCGTGACCTTCGTGATGAACTGCAACATCGGCGAAGATATCTCGTTTGAGGAGATCCGCGCCAAGCATGATGCGGTTATCATTGCCACCGGCGTTTATAAATCCCGTGATCTGAACATGCCGGGCTCTGGTGCGACGGGCATCGTCAAGGCGATTGACTTCCTGACCGCATCCAACCGGGTGGCGAACTTTGGCGACACGGTGCCTGAGTATGAGGACGGCACCTTCAATGCCAAGGGCAAGAAGGTTGTGGTCATCGGCGGTGGTGACACCGCGATGGACTGTGTGCGCACCTCGGTTCGTCAGGGCGCCGAGTCGGTGAAATGTCTCTATCGTCGTGACCGTGCCAATATGCCGGGTTCGCAGCGTGAAACGCAAAACGCCGAGGAAGAGGGCGTGATCTTTGAATGGCTCTCGGCCCCCAAAGGCTTCACCGATGAGGGCGGCAAGGTTTCGGGAGTCATGGTGCAGAAGATGCGTCTGGGACAGCCCGATGCGTCGGGTCGTCAGGCCCCCGAAGTGATCGAGGGCGCGGATTACGTCGAAGAGGCCGATCTGGTCATTAAGGCGCTGGGCTTTGAGCCGGAAGAGCTGCCTACGTTGTGGGACCAGCCAAATCTGCCCGTGACACGCTGGGGCACCATCAAGGCAGAGTTCAGAACCGGCGCGACCAATCTCGATGGTGTTTATGCCGTGGGCGACATCGTGCGCGGTGCCTCGCTGGTGGTCTGGGCGATCAAGGATGGCCGCGACTGTGCAGAGGCGATCATCGAGCGTTTCAACACCAAGGCCGCCGTCGCAGCCGAGTAATCAACAGGTTTCCCCGAGCGGTCCGGCGCCCCTGACAAAAGGCGCGGCGCCACCGCCAGGCAGAGGAGAGTGAATATGACGAAATATGATGAAAACTGGGTGCGTGCCGAAGAAGCAAAGCGTCAGTGGCTGGCCGAAAACGGTCTCTATTCCGAGGAAGAAGAGCATTCTTCCTGTGGTGTGGGTCTGGTGGTCTCTGTCGATGGCTCTCGCAGCCGCAAGGTGGTTGAAGCTGGTATCGACGCCCTAAAAGCGATCTGGCACCGGGGCGCTGTTGACGCTGACGGCAAGACAGGTGATGGCGCAGGTATCCACGTACAAATTCCGGTGCCGTTTTTCTGGGATCAGGTGAGGCGCACCGGCCACAACCCTCGCGAGCACGAACTCTTGGCCGTGGGTCAGGTGTTTCTGCCCCGCACGGATTTTGGCGCGCAGGAAACCTGCCGAACCATCGTTGAAACCGAGGTTTTGCGGATGGGCTATTACATCTACGGCTGGCGTCACGTGCCGGTAGATGTGACCTGCCTTGGGGATAAGGCCAATGCGACACGGCCTGAGATTGAACAGATCCTGATCTCCAACTCAAAGGGCGTGGACGAGGAAACATTCGAGCGCGAGCTTTATGTGATCCGCCGCCGGATTGAGAAAGCGGCCGCCGCGGCCCATGTGGGCGGGCTTTATATCGCGTCGCTGTCCTGCCGTTCGATCATTTACAAGGGCATGATGCTCGCAGAGCAGGTCGCGGTCTTCTACCCCGACCTGATGGATGAGCGGTTCGAGAGCGCATTTGCGATCTATCACCAGCGGTATTCCACCAATACCTTCCCGCAATGGTGGCTGGCGCAGCCCTTCCGCATGCTCGCCCATAACGGCGAGATCAACACCCTCAAGGGCAACGTCAACTGGATGAAGAGCCATGAGATCCGCATGGCTTCGGCGACCTTTGGCGACCACGCCGAGGATATCAAACCGATTGTGGCGTCCGGATCTTCCGACTCTGCTGCGCTGGATTCGGTGTTTGAGGTTCTGGTGCGCGCAGGCCGTTCCGCGCCGATGGCAAAAACCATGCTGGTGCCGGAGAGCTGGTCCAAGCAGGCCGAAGAGCTGCCACAGGCATGGCGCGATATGTATTCCTACTGCAACGCGGTAATGGAGCCATGGGATGGCCCCGCCGCACTGGCAATGACCGATGGTCGTTGGGTCTGTGCAGGCCTGGACCGCAACGGTCTGCGCCCGATGCGTTATGTCGTGACCGGTGATGGTCTGGTGATCGCGGGTTCTGAGGCCGGTATGGTGCCGATTGACGAGGCGTCTGTCGTGGAAAAAGGCGCGCTTGGTCCCGGCCAGATGCTCGCCGTGGATATGGCCAAGGGCCAACTCTATCACGACGTTGAGATCAAAGATAAACTCGCTCGCGCCCTGCCTTTTGGCGAGTGGGTCGAGAAGGTTACTGATCTGGATGAAATCCTTGGTGGCGTTCAGGAAACGCCTCTGTTTTCTGGTGAAGATCTGCGTCGCCGTCAGGTGGCGGCTGGCTATACCATTGAAGAGTTGGAGCAAATCCTTGCGCCGATGGCCGAGGACGGCAAAGAAAGCCTCGCGTCCATGGGTGATGATACGCCCTCTGCCGTTCTGTCCAAACAGTATCGCCCGCTGAGCCATTTCTTCCGCCAGAACTTCTCTCAGGTCACCAACCCGCCAATCGACAGCTTGCGCGAATTCCGCGTGATGAGCTTGAAGACGCGCTTTGGCAATCTCAAGAACGTGCTGGACGAGGACAGCTCCCAGACCGAAATCGTCGTGCTGGAAAGCCCCTTTGTCGGCAATGCTCAATGGGACAAGCTGGTGGAGAATCTTGGCTCTACGCTGGCCGAGATCGACTGTAGCTTTGCACCGGGTCGCGGTGCGCTCAATGCGGCGCTGGCCCGTATCCGTGCTGAGGCCGAAGAGGCGGTGCGTTCGGGTGCAGGGCATATCGTTCTGACCGATCAGCACTCCGGTGCGGATAAGGTCGCAATGCCGATGATCCTTGCGACCTCTGCGGTGCATTCGCATCTGACCCGTCAGGGCTTGCGGACTTTCTGCTCGCTGAACGTGCGCTCTGCCGAATGTATCGACCCGCATTATTTCGCGGTTCTGATCGGCTGTGGCGCGACCGTTGTGAACGCCTATCTGGCCGAAGATTCGCTGGCAGACCGTATTGAGCGCGGCTTGCTCGAAGGCAGCCTCACAGAGAACGTCGCCCGTTATCGCGAAGCGATTGACCAAGGCCTGTTAAAGATCATGGCAAAGATGGGGATCTCGGTGATTTCTTCTTATCGCGGTGGTCTGAACTTTGAGGCGGTGGGCCTCTCGCGCGCCATGGTGGCGGAATTTTTCCCCGGCATGACCTCGCGGATCTCCGGCATCGGTGTCTCTGGTATTCAGGTGAAGGCCGAGGAAATCCACGCGAAAGGCTGGAACACCACAGTGAACGTTTTGCCCATCGGTGGCTTCTATAAGGCGCGCAAATCCGGCGAGACCCACGCGTGGGAAGCGACCTCAATGCATATGATGCAGATGGCGTGCAACAAGGCCTCGTTTGAGCTGTGGAAGCAATATTCGGCCAAGATGCAATCGAACCCGCCGATCCACCTGCGCGACCTCTTGGATATCAAGCCACTCGGAAAACCAGTCCCATTGGAAGAAGTGGAGAGCATCACCGCAATCCGTAAGCGTTTTGTCACGCCGGGGATGTCGCTGGGCGCGCTCTCGCCCGAAGCGCATAAGACGTTAAACGTGGCGATGAACCGGATCGGTGCAAAGTCCGACTCTGGCGAGGGTGGCGAAGATCCGGCGCATTTCGTGCCAGAACCCAATGGCGACAACCCCTCTGCCAAGATCAAGCAGGTGGCGTCGGGTCGCTTTGGTGTGACAGCCGAATATCTGAACCAGTGCGAAGAATTGGAAATCAAGGTCGCGCAGGGGGCAAAACCCGGCGAGGGTGGCCAACTGCCCGGCATGAAGGTCACCGATCTGATTGCGCGTCTGCGTCACTCCACCAAAGGTGTGACCCTGATTTCACCGCCGCCGCACCACGATATCTACTCGATCGAAGATTTGGCGCAGCTGATCTACGACCTGAAGCAGATCAACCCGCGCTGTAAGGTGACGGTGAAGCTGGTGGCCTCCTCCGGTGTAGGCACCATTGCTGCTGGCGTGGCGAAGGCCAAGGCCGACATCATCCTGATCTCGGGCCACAACGGAGGCACCGGGGCCTCTCCTGCGACCTCGATCAAATACTGCGGACTGCCGTGGGAGATGGGCCTCACCGAGGCGCATCAGGTGCTGGCGATGAACAACCTGCGCGGCCGTGTGACCCTGCGCACCGATGGCGGTCTGCGCACCGGGCGTGACATCGTCATGGCCGCGATGATGGGGGCCGAGGAATACGGCATCGGCACCGCCGCGTTGATCGCGATGGGCTGCATCATGGTGCGTCAATGTCAGTCGAACACCTGCCCCGTTGGCGTCTGTACTCAGGATGAGGCCCTGCGTGGCAAGTTCACCGGCAATGCCGACAAGGTGGTGAATCTCATCACCTTCTACGCGCAGGAAGTCCGCGAAATCCTCGCCTCCATTGGGGCACGTAGCCTTGATGAGGTGATCGGCCGTGCGGATCTTCTGGCGCAGGTGTCGCGTGGCTCGGCCCACCTTGATGACCTTGATCTGAACCCGCTGCTGATCACTGTAGATGGCTCCGCGAGCATTGTTTACAACCGCGACAAGGACCGCAATGCGGTGCCGGACACGCTGGATGCGGAAATCGTGCGTGACGCCGCGCGGTTCCTGAAGGATGGCGAGAAAATGCAGCTCTCTTATGCGGTGCAGAACACGCACCGGACTGTGGGCACGCGTACTTCGAGCCACATCGTGCAGAACTTCGGCATGCGCAACACCTTGCAACCCGATCACCTGACGGTGAAGCTGCAAGGCTCGGCCGGGCAGTCTTTGGGCGCCTTTGCGGCTCCGGGCCTGAAGCTCGAAGTCTCTGGCGATGCAAATGACTATGTCGGCAAAGGGCTGTCGGGTGGCACAATCGTCGTGCGCCCGCCGATGGCCTCGCCTTTGAACGCGGCAGAGAACACCATTGTCGGCAATACCGTACTTTATGGTGCCACCGATGGTTATCTCTTTGCGGCAGGTCGTGCAGGTGAGCGGTTTGCGGTGCGAAACTCGGGCGCAAAAGTCGTGATCGAGGGCTGTGGCACCAACGGCTGTGAATACATGACTGGCGGCGTCGCGGTGATCCTTGGCAGCATTGGCGCGAACTTCGGTGCCGGGATGACGGGCGGTATGGCCTATCTCTATGATCCCGACCGCACTGTCGAGACGCTGATGAACATGGAGAGCATCGTCACCTGTCCGGTGACCGTGGATCATTGGGAAGCACAGCTGAAAGATCTGATTGAGCGCCATGTTGCAGAGACCGGCAGCCGTAAGGCCGCTGAAATCTTGCAGCATTGGGACAGCGAGAAAGTGCACTTCCTGCAGGTCTGCCCGAAGGAAATGTTGAACAAGTTGGCGCATCCCATCGCCATCGAAGCGTCGGCGATCCCGGCAGAGTAACGCAATAATCCCCACGAATAAGATTTCTCTTATTCCTGAGCCTGAGCCCCGCAGATATTGCATCTGTGGGGCGCTTTTTTTAGCTGCGCATGAACGTGCATCACATGCGTTTCTCTGTTGGAGTGGTGGAACGCTCTGTCCTATAGAGGGGCATGGCAAAGGCAGTACGCAAAAAGAAATCACCCGCAAGATCCAAACCTTCGCGCGCGCGCTATTCGCCGCGTGCGCTCTATCTGCGCCTGCGCAGATGGGTGCTGCGCGGCGTGCTGGGGGGCGTGGCGTTTTTGTTGGCGCTGATTCTGCTGTACTCCGTGGTGAACCCGCCGATCACCCATACGATTTGGGCGGAGAAACGCCGTCTCGGGGACGTGGATCGTGAATGGGTTCCTATAGAGCAAATCTCGCCCAACCTGGCCCGTTCCGTTGTGGCCGCAGAAGATGCACGTTTTTGCGAGCACTGGGGATTCGACGTCAATGCTATCCGCAATGCGCTCGAGTCTGGCGCCAATCGTGGGGCATCGACCATAACGCAGCAGGTGGTCAAAAACGTGTTTCTCTGGCAGGGGCGCAGTTGGTTTCGCAAGGCACTGGAGACTTTTATCACGCCCGTCGTCGAGGCCACATGGAGCAAGAAGCGCATTGTTGAGGTCTATCTGAACGTGGCCGAGATGGGCGAAGGTGTATTTGGTGCTGATGCAGCTGCGCGACATTATTTTGGGGTGGGCGCGGGCAAGCTCAACCCGCAGCAAGCGGCCCTGATTGCAGCGCTCCTACCCAACCCCAAGGAGCGATCTGCTGCCAATCCCGGCAATTTCATGCGCAAAAGGGCGCGTCAAATCATGGATGGAGCCGCCACAATCGAGCGTGACGGGCGCTCCGCCTGTTTCGAGCATTGAAGTTTCCGTTCTGGCAAGGCATTGCTGGAGGAACACAACCCGCAACAACCGGAGAGCTCAGGACGCCCATGGCTCGTCTCTATCATGTCCCCCTGTCCCCCTTCTGTCGCAAAGTGCGTCTGTCTCTGGCGGAAAAGAAGATCGAGGTGGAGCTTGTCGAGGAACGCTACTGGGAACAGGACGCGGATTTCCTGCGCCGTAACCCGGCGGCCAAGGTCCCGGTTCTACGCCTCGACGGGATGCTGATGGCCGAAAGTGCGGCCATCTGTGAATATATCGAGGAAACGCGCCCCGATCCCTGCTTGATGCCAAAGAAACCCGCCGAACGGCTCGAGGTGCGTCGGCTGGTGAGCTGGTTTGACGATAAGTTTCACCATGAGGTCACCTCCAAGCTGCTCTATGAGCGGGTGAACAAGAAGATGACCGGTGAAGGCTATCCCGACAGCAGCAATGTCAAATCCGGTGCCAAGGCAATCAAATATCACATTGATTACCTGTCGTGGTTGCTGGACCATCGCCGCTGGCTGGCCGGAGACAATATGACCCTTGCGGATTTTGCGGCCGCTGCTCATCTGTCGTCGCTCGATTATATCTCTGATGTGGATTGGAACCGCTCTGCGGTGGTGAAGGACTGGTACGCCAAGATCAAGTCCCGCCCTGCCTTCCGGTCAATTCTGGCGGATCAGGTCCCCGGCTTTCGTCCTCCGTCGCATTACGCGGATCTTGATTTCTGAGATGGTGCAGGGGGCTGTCTGCCCCCTCCGGGCCTTGCGGCCCGTTCACCCCCGAGGATATTTCTGAGAAGATGAAAGCGGCAGGGGATATCAAGGCGCGTCTGGTTGCGCAGGCTCGGGCGGAGGGCTTTGTCTCCACCCGGATCTGTTGCCCGTGGGATGTACCTGAGGTGCCCGAACGATTACGTGCGTTTCTGGACGCTGGCTATCACGGCCAGATGGCATGGATGGCGGAGCGAGTGAACTGGCGCGAAAACCCGGCGGCGCTTTGGCCGGAGGCGCGTTCCGTCATCATGCTGGCAGAAAGCTACACGCCCGATGAGAACCCGATGGCGGTGGTGGGACTGCCGGATCGCGCGGCGATATCGGTCTATGCGCGCGGCAAGGATTATCACGACCTGGTCAAAAAGCGGCTGAAGCGGCTGGCGCGCTGGTTGATCGCCGAGGCAGGTGATGAGGCCGAGGTAAAGGTCTTTGTTGACACCGCGCCTGTGCCAGAGAAAGCACTGGGACAGGCGGCGGGACTTGGCTGGCAGGGTAAGCACACCAATCTGGTAAGCCGAGATTGGGGCAATTGGGCCTTTTTAGGCTCTATTTTTACCACATTAGATTTGCCGGTAGATCCGGTAGAGCCAGATCATTGTGGGTCCTGTCGTGCCTGTTTGACGGCGTGTCCCACAGATGCCTTTCCCGCGCCCTATCAACTGGACGCACGGCGGTGCATTTCCTACCTGACGATCGAGCACAAGGGGCCCATTGAGGAAGAGCTGCGCGCAAAGCTCGGCAATCGGATCTATGGCTGTGATGATTGTCTTGCGGCCTGCCCATGGAACAAATTCGCGGTAGAGGCTTCGGACATGCGCTATGCCGCGCGTGAGGGCACGGTTGCGCCGCCGCTTGCTGAACTGTCGCAACTGAATGATGCGGCGTTTCGCGAACGGTTTTCAGGGTCTCCGATCAAGCGGATTGGCCGGGATCGCTTTGTGCGCAATGTGCTCTATGCGATTGGAAACTCCAGAGAGGCGAAGTTGCGCCCCTATGCCATGCAGCTGTGTGATGATCCTGATCCAACGGTCGCGGAGGCGGCGCGCTGGGCTGTGATGCGGTTGTTATAATGACGCAAACAGAGTGGACGTGACGCAGCCAGCCGTTACACCCGAGCATGCGTGAGTGAAATGCGAGGATAAGATGGCGCTACTGCTTGGGATCGATACTGGGGGCACCTACACGGATGCAGTGTTGATCCGGAACGAGAGTGAGGTAATCGCCTCGGCCAAATCGCTCACAACGCGGCATGATCTGGCCATTGGCGTTGGTGGCGCGGTGCGGGCGGTGCTGGAGCAATCGGGTGTCACGCCGGACGACATTTCAATGGCTGCGCTTTCAACGACGCTTGCCACCAATGCCTTGGTGGAGGGGCAGGGGGGGCGTGTCGCTCTCATCTATATCGGGTTTAATGCCCAAGACTTGGAGCGACATGGGCTGAATGATGCACTTAAGGGCGATCCGGTTTTGATCCTGTCGGGCGGACACACACACGCGGGTGGAGAGGCTGCTCCGCTGGATGCAGAGAGCCTCATTGCCTTTTTAGAGACTGAATCTGTGGGCGTGAGTGGATTTGCAGTTGCCGGAGTTTTTGCCACCCGCAACCCGACTCATGAGTTGGAAGTTGCGCGCATCATTCAGGAACGGACCGGCGCGCCTGTGACCTGCTCTCACCAACTGTCCGCTAGGTTGAACGGGCCTAAACGCGCGCTGACCGCGGTGTTGAATGCCCGCCTCATTGGAATGATTGACGGGTTGATAAACCGCGCCGCTGACACGCTTGCAGCGATAGGAATAGAAGCGCCCATGATGGTCGTGCGTGGTGATGGCGCGCTGATGTCTGCTGCGCAAGCCCGTGCGCGCCCCATCGAGACAATCCTGAGCGGGCCGGCGGCCTCGATTGTTGGCGCGCGTTGGATGACAGGGGCTGAGAACGCCTTGGTCAGCGATATCGGCGGGACGACCACTGACGTTGCCCTGATCGAGAGAGGCTTGCCGAAGATCGACCCGGATGGGGCACAGGTCGGGGGCTTCCGGACCATGGTTGAGGCGGTGGCCATGCGCACCTCCGGTTTGGGCGGTGACAGCCAGGTCCACCTGAAGAGTGAGGGTCTGCGAGGCGGTGTCTCGCTTGGGCCAAGGCGTGTGTTGCCGGTGTCTTTGGTCGCCACAGAGGCACCTGAGGTGGTGCATGCGGCGCTGGATGCACAACTGCACGCCCCAGTGGTGGGGGAGTATGACGGACGTTTTGTGCGCGGCGTTGTGGGGCAAGCTGCGATGGGCCTTTCGGAACGAGAGGCGGCACTATTGGCGCGGATCGGCACCAGCGTCCTACCGATGGGCGACGTCTTACGCACCCGCATGGAGCAAGGCGCATTAAACCGTCTGGTGGATCGCGGATTGGTGCAAGTCGCCGGGATCACTCCGTCGGATGCAAGTCACGTCCTGGGCCGTGTGGCCGCATGGGATCGAGGTGCCGCAGAAAAGGCGCTTACCATTTTTGCCAGACGCCGTGTTGGCAGCGGTGATGCCGTGGTAAGAGATGCTGAGGCTCTTGCTCTGATGATCGTAGATCAGTTGACTGAACAGACATCACTAACCTTGTTAGAGTCTATTTTTACCGAAGAACAGGCTCTGTTTGGAGGAAGGCCAAGCGAACTTGCAAGGCATATCCTGCTTCAGCGGGGGCTTCAGGGGCACAAGAGCCTTCTGTCGATAGACGCACATGTGAATGTGGATGTGATCGGGTTGGGCGCCTCTGCACCGAGCTATTATCCTGCGGTTGGCGAGCGTTTGCGCTGCAATATGATCCTGCCGGAACATGCGGGTGTCGCCAATGCGATTGGGGCCGTGGTGGGGCGGATTATTCAACGCAGAACCGGAACTGTCACCGCCCCTTCGGAGGGTCGGTTTCGCGTGCATTTGTCCGATGGGCCACAGGATTTCACCGCCAGTTCAAAGGCGCTGGAGGTGCTGGAAGCTGCGCTGCGTGCTGAGGCTGTTGCAGCGGCTGAAGAGGCCGGGGCAAGCGATATTCATGTCCATGTGAGCCGCGACCTGCGCATGGCGGAGGTCGAAGCGCAGCAGGTTTTCGTCGAGGCAACCGTCATGGTGGAGGCCAGCGGCCGTCCACGGGTGGCGCACGATTGATACAAAAAGATCAGGCCGCACTTATTGGGCGGCCTGATCCTCAAAACGGAGAGCCTAAATTAGGCTCTAATAAGGGTTATTCAGCAGCCTGATCGCGCTTGGGCAAAACCCAATCAGGGCGCGGGAAGTGGCAGGTGTAGCCATTGGGAAGCCGCTGCAAGTAATCCTGATGCTCAGGCTCGGCCTCCCAGAAATCACCGACAGGTTCCACCTCGGTCACGACCTTGCCGGGCCAGATCCCAGAGGCCTCAACATCGGCGATTGTGTCTTCGGCGATCTGTTTCTGGCGCGCATCTTCATAGTAGATCGCAGAGCGGTAGCTCATGCCGATGTCATTGCCCTGACGGTTCGTCGTGGTGGGGTCGTGGATCTGAAAGAAGAACTCCAGCATCTCACGATAGGAGGTCTGTTCGGGGTCAAACGTGATCTCGATCCCCTCGGCATGGGTGCCGTGGTTCTTGTAGGTTGCATTCGGCACATCGCCGCCCGTGTAGCCGACGCGGGTGCCAAGGACACCTTTGCGGTGACGGATCAGCTCTTGCATGCCCCAGAAGCAGCCGCCTGCCAGAATGGCGCGTTCAGTCGTGCTCATCGGTTGTCCTCCACTTGATTGATGTAGGCGCCGTAGCCCTCCGCCTCCATATCGTCGAGGTGGATAAAGCGCAGCGACGCCGAGTTGATGCAGTAGCGCAGACCGCCGCGATCCGCGGGGCCGTCGGGGAAGACGTGGCCGAGATGGCTGTCACCATGGGTGGAGCGCACCTCGGTGCGGATCATGCCAAGGGTCCGGTCTTCGAGTTCCTGCACATGTGCGGGTTCGATCGGTTTGGTGAAACTCGGCCAGCCACAGCCCGATTCATATTTATCTGACGACGCAAAGAGCGGCTCGCCAGAGACGATATCGACGTAGATGCCCGGTTCTTTGTTGGAAAGCAGCTTTCCTGTGCCGGGACGTTCGGTGCCGGAATTCTGGGTGACGTAGAATTCTTCTTCCGACAGCGCAGCAATGGCGTCAGGGTTCTTGAAGTAATTGGACATGGGGCCCTCCCACCTGATTTGATGAGGCTATAACTGGGGTTGATCGGTCCATTTTCAAACCCCAAACTATCCAAGCATAGATATCCTGTGCGCCAGATGTGAGCAAATGTGAACGCGCGTGTTCAGGTTGTGCGGGATCAATCCGCCTGCGGTTGCAGTGCAGCCGAAAGTGGGGGTTTCGCAGGCGCAGGTTGGCGTGCAAGCTGTACCGCTAGAATGCCAAGCGTCACCACCCCGACACCGATCATATCAAGCATCCCTAGGCTTTCTCCCAATAGGACGCTTGCGACCGCGACGCCGAAGACAGGGTTTAGGAAGTGGAAGGTGGCTGCGCGAACCGCGCCAATCCGATTGAGCAGCATCACCCAGATCAGTGTGGCGGCCAGTCCCGGGACAAAAGTGGTGTAAGCAAATGCGATAGCAAGAGGCCAGCTGGGCTCTACGCGAATGGTTTCAAAGGCAAAGGCGGCTGGAAACAATGCTGCTGAACCCACCAGCATTTGCAGGCCGACGACCATCATGAAATTGCCGCCTGAGGTTGCTCCGCGCAGCGCGAGCGTTGCAGTCGTGAGCGCCAATACTCCAAGCCCGCAAAGCGCGACGCCCAGAAGATCGACACCAGCGCTGATCCTTGTACCCATAATAAGCGCGACGCCTGCAACCCCTGCGACCAGACCCAACATGCCGAGGGGACGAATCCGTTCGCGAAACAGGACCAGAGAGGCCAGCGCTACCAGCAGCGGCATGGTAGATGCGATGATCGCAGCCATCGAAGCCTCAACCCATTGCATCGCAACAAAGTTCAAACCGAGATAAAGCGCATTCTGGCAGATCCCGAAGAGGATCGTGGCCTTCCATTGACCACGTGTCAGCCGCCATGTCTGCCCCATGGCGCGGGCGATCATGACGCCGATCAGACCAGAGATCAAAAACCGCATCGCAAGCGAGAATAACGGAGACGCATCTGCCACGATGATCCGGGCCGAAGTGAAGGCCGAGGACCACATCAGGGCGAAAGCCAACCCCATGGCAATTGCGCGCAAATCCATTTGACTAGTCCCTTCCCTGATCAGGCGGCACGTTAGCCAGTTGTCTGCGCGCTGGATAGGGTGGGAGGGAGGATTGGTACAATACAAAAAGGGCCGCCCAAATGGGCAGCCCCGAAGCCATTGGCTCTGATCCAAATGTGGATCAGGCGTCGCCGTTGACGCTGTCTTTCAGCGCTTTGGCGATGGTCATTTTCACAACCTTGTCTGCTTCTTTCATGAACTTCTCGCCGGTGGCGGGGTTGCGCACTTCGCGCTCGGGACGCTCACGGCAGTAGATCTTGCCAACACCCGGCAGAGTCACGGCACCGCCGCCGGACACTTCGCGGGTGATCAGGTTGCAAACGGCATCCAGAGCGGCACCAGCGGTTTTCTTATCGCTGTCCATTTCCTCAGCCAGTGCTGCCACAAGCTGAGTTTTGGTCATCGGTTTGGACATTCTTAGCTCTCCTTGAAACTGCCCGACGTGTTGGGGCCTCATCGCGTAACATTAGCGTTATGTTGTGGGACAACACAACGCGTAGCGTGCAAGATCAAGCGCCAAACAAGCAAATTTCCGTGGAAAACAGCATATTTTCGCCATTACAGGAAGGCCGTTTCGTCAAAAGAGCGCAGTTTGCGGCTGTGGAGGCGTTCCAGAGGCATGGTTCTGAGCCGTTCCATCGCCTTGATCCCGATCAGAAGGTGCCGTGAAACCTGCGTGCGATAGAAGTCAGAGGCCATGCCGGGTAGCTTCAATTCGCCGTGCAGGGGCTTGTCGGAAATGCACAGGAGCGTGCCGTATGGCACCCGAAAGCGGTAGCCGTTTGCGGCGATGGTGGCGCTCTCCATATCCAGAGCGATGGCGCGGGATTGGCTCAGGCGTTGCACCGGGCCAGATTGATCCCGCAGCTCCCAGTTGCGGTTGTCGTGGCTGGCAACGGTGCCGGTGCGCATGATCCGTTTGAGGTCATATCCTTCAAGGCCTGTTTCCTGTGCCACCGCTTCTTCCAGAGCAACCTGAATTTCCGCCAGCGCCGGGATCGGTACCCAGACCGGCAGGTCATCGTCCAGCACGTGATCCTCGCGCAGGTAGGCGTGGGCCAGAACAAAATCGCCAAGCGCCTGAGAGTTTCTGAGGCCTGCGCAATGGCCAACCATCAGCCACGCATGCGGACGCAGAACGGCGATGTGATCGGTGGCGGTTTTGGCGTTCGAGGGCCCCACCCCGATATTGACCAGCGTTATGCCGTTCCCGTCCGGCCGCTTCAGGTGATAGGTCGGCATTTGCGGCATCTTAAGAGAGGCCGGCAATTCGCCATCAGCAGTTGTGATCTCTATGTTTCCGGTGGACACAAAACTGGTGTAGCCGCTGTCGAGGTTGGCGAGTTGTTCGCGCGCATAGGCCTCAAACTCGGTGACGTAGAACTGGTAGTTCGTAAACAGCACATGGTTCTGAAAATGTTCCGGGTCCGTGGCAGTATAATGCGCAAGACGCGCCAAGGAGTAATCCACGCGCTGTGCTGTAAAGAGCGACAGCGGACCTACACCATTTTCAGGCATATAGGTCCCATTGACGATGTCGTCATTTGTGGTGGCCAGATCCGGCACATCAAAAACGTCACGCAGGGTGAAACGCGCAGCCCCTTCCTGTGGAACGGTCAGTCCGGGGCGGGAGGCGACCGCGAAATGCACCGGCATTGGTGTAGCGGACACGCCGACGGTCACGGGCTGATCGTGGTTTTTGATCAGCAGTCCGATTTGTTGTTCCAGATAGTGACGGAACAGATCCGGTCGTGTCACCGTGGTGGAATAGGTGCCCGGATCGGCTACATGGCCAAAGCTCAGACGGCTATCCACCTGTGCGTAGGTCGTGGTGGTAAAGCGAACCTCTGGGTAAAAGGCGCGCACGCGGCTGCCGGGCGCGGCCCCGGCGCTCATTGCGGCGATGAATTCATCACACAGGAAATTGGTCGCGCTGTCATAAAGCTCAATCAGGCGGGCAACGGCGGCTTTTGCGTCGGTAAAGCTTTCAGCGTCGGGAAGGGTGGGGGTGTTTACATTATTCATTGAACGGCTCGATTACTGGGATTTTTTTGAAGCTGCGCACATCGACAAGGCCAAGGTCGCTGATCCGCAGTTCCGGGATCACGACCAGCGCCAAAAGCGAGTGCTGCATATAGGCGTTGTTCAGTTTACAGCCGCAGGCCTCCATGGCCTCGACCAGTTTTTGTGCATTTGCGGCGACCTCAGAAGCCGGGCTGTCGGACATCAGGCCCGCAATCGGCAGTTCCACCAGCGCCAGTTCCTCTCCATCACGAAAGATCGTGATGCCACCGCCAACCTCGGCCAGACGGTTGGCAGCTAGGGCCATTTGTGCGCGATCCGTGCCGACCACGATCATATGATGGCTGTCGTGGGCCACGGTAGAGGCCATCGCCATTTTCCCCTCGTAGCCAAAACCAGATACGAAGGCATTGGTCACGCCACCCGTGGCACGGTGACGTTCGACGAGGGCAATCTGGCAGACATCTTCGGTGCCTTCAACCAAACCATCCTGAACGGGGAGCTCGGCCTTCAGCGCCTTTGTCGGGGCTTGGTTTTCCACCACCCCGATCACATTGGCGGTGACAGCATTTGCGCCGTCGGGCGCGGCGAGTTCATAGTCTTTTGCCGTCAACTCATGCCCCAGATGCACGGTGCCGCGCGCGTGCGCCGGCCAGTCCAGGTGCGGGCATTCGACCTTGATAGAGCCTGATTCCGCTACAATCTGCCCGCGTGCGATCACCACTTCGATGGGCAAAGTCTTCAGATCAGAGGTCAGGATCACATCCGCGCGTCTACCCGGGGTGATGGAGCCGATCTCGCGCTCCAGACCAAAATGCGTGGCAGCGTTGATCGTCGCCATCTGGATCGCCACCAGCGGATCACAGCCGCAGTCTATTGCGTGACGCACCACCCGGTTCATATGGCCATCATTGACCAGCGTGCCGGAATGGCAGTCATCGGTACAGAGAATGAAGTTGCGCGGGTCGAGACCCTTTTCCGTGATTGCGGTGATCTGCGCTTCGACGTCGTACCAAGCGGACCCCAGCCGCACCATGGCCCGCATCCCCTGTCGCATCCGCGCGATGGCATCCGCCTCGCAGGTACCCTCGTGGTCATCGGCCGGGCCGCCGGCCACATAGGCCGCGAAATCAGGGCCGAGGTCGGGCGAGGCATAATGCCCGCCCACCGTTTTGCCCGCGCGCTGGGTGGCGGCGATCTCGGCCAGCATCTTGGCGTCGCCATTGGCAACGCCGGGAAAGTTCATCATCTCACCCAGGCCGATGATACCGGGCCAAGTCATTGCCTCAGTTACGTCCTCGGCGGAAATTTCATAACCTGTGGTTTCCAGCCCCGGTGCAGACGGTGCGCAGGAGGGCATCTGGGTATAGATATTGACGGGCTGCAAAAGCGCCTCGTCATGCATCAGTCGAACGCCCTCAAGACCAAGGACATTGGCGATCTCATGCGGGTCGGTGAACATGGTGGTGGTGCCGTGGGGGATCACCGCGCGGGCAAATTCCGCAGGCGTCAGCATGCCCGATTCAATATGCATGTGCCCGTCACACAGACCGGGCACCATATAACGGCCTTCGGCTTCGATCACCTGCGTGTTTGGCCCGGTGCAATAGGACGCATCCGGTCCCACATAGGCAATCCGGCCCGCCTTAATGGCGATGTCATGCCCATCGAGAACCTCACGTGTATGGACATTCACCCATTTGCCGTTCCGGATCACGGTATCGGCAGGGCTGCGTCCGGCAGCGGTTTCGATCAGTTGGGGGGCGACGTCGGGCCAGCTTGGGAAGGTCTTGTGTGTCATGGCCTACTGTTATTGATTGCGCTGAGGGGTGCAAGACCCCTAATCCGCGATCATCACAGCGTCATGAACCACAGGCAGAGTAAACTCATGGACATCGTCATTCACCACAATCCAGATTGCAGCAACTCGCGCAATGTGCTGCGCCTGATCCGGGATGCAGGCTATGAGCCGGTCGTGGTGGAGTATCTGAAAACCGGTTGGACCCGGGGGCAGCTTCAGGCGCTATTTGCCGCAGCCGAGTTGACCCCCTACAGCGCCATGCGCAAAGAGCGTTCGCCCGCCAAGGAGCTTGGCTTGTTGGAGGATAACGTGAACGCTGACCAGATCCTTGACCAGATGCTTTTGTACCCAAGCTTGGTCAACCGGCCCATCGTGGCCTGCAAAAATGGCGTCGCACTTTGTCGTCCCCCCGAGCGGGTCCTTGATCTGCTCGACTCATGGCCCAGCGGCCCTTGGTCCAAGGAAGATGGCACCTTGCTCATCGATGCTGACGGGAACAGAGTATAAGAATACCTCTTGTTGGGGTCTATTAAGGGCGCTGGCGTCACTTACGGATTTCCCGGCCTTTTCACGCGCGGACAAAATGTTCATCTTTGGCGGATGCGATAACCGCCAAGGAATTCGATGATGCATGTAATTGCCGACACTGATGCGCTGGTCGCTGATGGTACTCTGACACAGGATCAGGCACGCGTGCTTGAGGCACGCTCTCGCGATGTGATGGTGTCCATGGCGGTGAATGCGATCCTGTTTTGTGGGATCATCGCGGCGATCGCGGGCTTCATTGTCTGGTTGGCAGAGCCGCTTGCGGTGACGGTTACTGGCGCGCTTATGCTTGCGGCGGGGCTAGCAGTCCTGTCCCGTGGGGGCACGACCTATGCGATTTTCGGCAACTCGGCAGTTCTGATTGGTGGTGGGATGTTGCTGGGCGGTGCATCCGTGGAGCTGATCGACAAATACGAGGGAGTTGCAGGTTGGGTCCTCACTCCAGCAGGGTTGCTGGTGACCGTAATCAGCCTGTGGCGCTGGCGCATGGGTGGTTGGTCGGCGCGTTTTGTGCTGGGCACCGTTATGATGATGGGTCTCGCCATGCACCTTGGCGGGATTGAGGCGTTGGTACACCAATACAATTTGGGCGCGCCGCTGAGAAATCTGGTTTTGCTATATTACGCCGCCGCGCTGGGCGTGGCGGGCTGGCAGCTGGATGTCCGGTTGATTACGGCTACAGCTTTGATCCCCTTTGCGCAGGTGTTAGAGACGGGCACCGCGTATTTTCATGCCGTCTATGCGTTTTACTCGCCCGAGCCGACCCTGACGATCTTGCAAATGGGTCTGCTGATCACAGTATGCATATGGGTTTCTTCAGGCGCTATGGAGCGGGACGCGCGCCACTTGCGCATTCTTGCTGTGATGGGGTTCATCGTGGCGAATCTCTGCGCTCTGGTGGGGTCACTTTGGGGCGATTATGTGGGCGAACATCTGTGGGGGCCGGGACGGTACCGAAGTGGTTGGGCCGATTATGATAGTTACAGCGCCGCCAGAGATGCCTTTCATGCGACCGCATTTAGAATCTCCGATCTGACCTATTCGGTGCTTTGGGCGCTGGCATTGGTGGCGATGATCATATGGAGCGCGATGCGACACCAGCGGGCCCTGTTCAATGCCGCGCTGACCTTTGCGGCAATCCACTTTTACACCCAAATGTTTGAAAGCTTTTCTGACGAGCCGCTTGCCTATGTCATCGGGGGGCTTGGGGCGATTCCGCTGGCGTGGGGCATTTGGCGTCTGAACCACTGGATGGTTTCACGGCAGGATCAGACCTGAACTCGGCCCGGTTGCAGCAGATCATGCGTGTGCCTTGCGCATAGTGCGTGGTGTGGTTGCGAATTCAGCTTTAAACGCCCGCGTAAGGGCGCTGGCATTTTCATAGCCCGTGCGCGTTGCGATCTCTGAGACACTAATATCAGTCTCTAACAAGAGCTTTCTAGCCTGAATGAGCCGCAATCGTCGATATATCGTTGCGGGCGTTGCGCCAAGGTCGGCCTTCATTCGCGCCTCCAGATCTTTGCGTGGACGTCCGATCTGGCGGGCGATTTCGGGGATGGGGAGCGGCTCTTCTAGATGAGCCTGCATCAAAGCAACCGCGCGCGCGACGACGCGCGTTCGCGCCAGCGCCGTTTCTGGCGCAGTGCCGCCGCTCTCTGGGCTCATGAACAAGGCTGCGACTTCAAGCCTCAGAGCTTGCCCATGCTCTTCCCCAATCCGCGCAATCATCAGGTCAAAGGCGGCCAGCGCGCCGGAACATGTTATTCTGTTGCCGTCTTGCACGGCGCGGACGCGTTGAACGTTCACCTCAGGAAAATCCTCGGCCAGTCGATCTGTCTCGTCCCAGTGAATCGTTACATTTCGCCCGTCCAAGAGACCCGCTGCGGCCATCAGCCATGGTCCCGTGTCAAACCCTGCAATCTCTTTATAGCGTGTGGCCGCAGCACGCAGCGCGCGCCGCGTCTGAGCGCTGTCGTGATGCTGAAAGTTATAGCTTGGCATGATCGCCAGCATATCACCGCTGCATTTTGTGAGCTGTGCATGCGCTGTAACCTCCATACCCGAAGACGATACAATCCGCGCGCCTGTTAGGGACAAAAAGCGCCACCGGTAGAGCTCACGCCCCGCCAGAGTGTTCGCGGCGCGCATCGGTTCCACTGTGTTTGCGAGGCAATGGGCGGAAAACTCATTAAACAACAGGATATCTACCTGCTGAACCCCCGCGAGATCATTTGTCCATTTTCGCATGATTTCTGCCATCTCTGCATGGTTGCGACCTTAAGTCTGACGTACCCTCAACCGCAAGCGAACAGCATGCGGGAGGCGCCAATGCATTTTGGGATGACAGAAGAACAAGCGATGATCGTCGAGACCACGCGGGCTTTTGTTGAGAATGAACTCTACCCACATGAGCTGGAAATCGAACGTAGCGGTCACCTTGATATGGATTTGGTGAAAGAGATCCAGACAAAAGCCATCGAGGCCGGGTTGTACGCCGCCAACATGCCCGAAGAGGTGGGGGGAGCAGGGCTCGATACGCTCACCTGGCTGATGTACGAAAAAGAACTGGGCCGCGCGAACTATGCGCTTCACTGGACTGGTGTGGCGCGGCCTTCGAATATCCTGTTGGCAGGCACTGAAGAACAGAAAGAAAAATACCTTTTTCCCTGTATTCGTGGGGAGAAATGGGACTGTCTGGCGATGACTGAGCCGGGCGCCGGATCTGATCTGCGTGGCATGACAGCCTCCGCGCGCACCGATGGCGATGACTGGATTCTAAACGGGACCAAGCACTTCATATCACACGCAGATGTGGCTGATTTCGCCATTGTGTTTATGGCAACTGGCGAGGAGGAAACCCCACGCGGCAAGAAGAAAAAGATCACTGCGTTTTTTGTGGACAAAGGCACGCCCGGCTTCACCGTGCGCGATGGCTATCGCAATGTTTCACACCGGGGCTATACCAATCAGGTGTTGGAGTTCGACGACTGCCGCCTGCCTTCTTCGGCTGTTTTGGGGGAGGTGAATAGAGGGTTTGAGGTCGCAAATACATGGCTGGGTGCCACCCGCCTTCAGGTCGCGGCAACCTGCCTCGGACGCGCTGAACGCGCGTTGCAACATGCGGTGGAATACGCCGCCGAGCGCAAACAATTCGGTCAGCAAATTGGCAAGTTTCAAGGCGTGTCTTTTAAACTGGCCGATATGGCGACAGAGCTTAAAGCTGCAAACCTGCTGACTTGGGAGGCAGGTTGGAAGTTCGATCAAGGCACTGTTACCGAGAGCGATATGTCGATGGCCAAGCTAAAGGCCACTGAAATGCTCGCCATGGTTGCGGATGAGGCGATCCAGATCCATGGCGGTATGGGGCTGATGGACGAGCTCCCTCTCGAACGTATCTGGCGCGACGCGCGCGTGGAGCGTATCTGGGAGGGCACCAGTGAAATCCAGCGGCATATCATCAGCCGCGAGATGCTGAGACCGCTTGGAGGCTGACCTTGTCCAACCCCGCTCAGACCGAACAGAAACCGCATGTCACCATCACCTATTGCATTGGCTGCAACTGGCTGTTGCGCGCCGCGTGGATGAGTCAGGAACTGTTGTCGACGTTTCAGGACCAGTTGGGCGGGGTCACATTGATACCCGGCGAAATTGGCGGAACCTTTGAAATTACTGTGGATGGGAACCTCATCTGGGAGCGTAAGCGGGACGGTGGGTTTCCGGATGTGAAGGAGCTTAAATCTCGCGTACGTGACTGTATCAACCCGGAACAGAGCCTTGGGCATCTGGACCGCCCAACTGCAGGTGAATAGAGTCATATGAAGTCTCTAAAAAGGCTATTTAGACCCGATTCAATCGCCGTCATTGGTGGCGGAACCTGGTGTTCAGCGGTGATCGAGCAATGTCGCAAAATGGGATTTGCAGGTGATATCTGGCCTGTGCATCCGAAGGCCGAGGAGGTTGCGGGTCTTCCTGCGTACCGGGATATTGAGGCACTGCCCTTCGCGCCGGATGCCAGTTTCATCGGGATCAACCGGCTTGCCACCATTGATGTGGTCAAAGCGCTATCAGCGCGTGGAGCAGGAGGGGCGGTTTGTTTTGCGTCCGGGTTTTTAGAGGCCGAGGCCGAAGACGGCGAAGGGGCTGATCTTCAGCAACGCTTGCTGGAAGCAGCGGGCGATATGCCGGTCTTGGGCCCCAATTGCTACGGCTTTATCAATTATCTCGATGGAGCGCTCCTTTGGCCTGATCAGCATGGTGGACAGCGGGTGGAAAAAGGTGTGGCGATTGTCACCCAAAGTTCCAATATCGCGATCAACCTGACGATGCAGAAACGTGCCTTACCGCTGGCCTATGTTGTGACCTGCGGAAATCAGGCGCAGACGGGCTTGGCAGAGATCGGTGAGGCGCTGTTGGAAGATGGTCGCGTCACGGTTCTCGGCCTCCACATTGAGGGGTTTGGCGACCTGCGCGCGTTTGAGGCGTTGGCGCTGAAAGCGCGTCAGTTGGGAAAGCAGATCGTCGCCCTAAAGGTTGGCCGATCCGCGCAAGCGCGGGCCGCAACAGTGTCACATACCGCTTCATTGGCAGGTGGGGATGCCGGAGCCGGTGCATTGTTGGCGCGACTTGGCATCCCGCGTCTTTATGATCTGCCGTCTTTTCTGGAAACCTTGAAATTGATGCATGTGGTTGGACGCCTGCCCTCGACCCGCATCGCGACAATCAGTTGTTCCGGGGGCGAGGCAAGCCTGTCTGCCGATACGGCGCACGGGCGCGGTGTAAGCTTGCCGGCGCTGAATGACCGACAGCGCACCGATTTGCGTGCCGCGCTTGGCCCTATGGTCGCGCTTGCAAACCCGCTCGACTATCACACTTATATCTGGCGTGACGTTGACGCGATGACGCGGGCTTTCTCTGCGATGGTTGATCCGCAATTGGCGATGACGCTTCTTGTGGTGGACTTTCCGCGTGGTGATCGTTGTGATCCGTCAGACTGGGACTGCGTCACTCAGGCCGCCGTTGCGGTGCGGCAGCAAACAGGTCAGCCCATCGCGATAGTTGCGACATTGCCAGAGCTGTTGCCCGAAGACGTAGCCGAACAGCTTCTTGCGGCGGGCGTGGTGCCGATGTTGGGATTGTCTGAGGCGATGTCTGCGGTTGAGGCTGCGGGGCTTCCCTTGCCGGAACTGGCTCATTCGTTGCTGCTTCCTACTAAGAGCCACCCCGATCCGGATCTGGTGCCCGAGGGCGAAGCCAAGGCGTGGCTGGCGCGATTTGGGCTACGCGTGCCGCGCTCCAAACCGGCGCGCAGTGTGGTTGCAGCCCGCGCGGTCGCCGCCGATATCGGCTATCCGGTGGTGCTCAAGGGCGAAGGTATCGCCCATAAAACAGAAGAAGACGCGGTCAGGCTGAACCTCACTTGCGGCCAAGACGTGAGCGATGCGGCGGTTGCCATGCCGACAGACCGATTTTTGGTCGAAGAGATGGTCACCGGTGCAGTGGCGGAATTGCTCGTCGGTGTCGTCAAAGATCCTGCGCATGGGTTTGTGTTGACACTGGCGGCTGGTGGTACGCTGACAGAGATCATGCAAGACAGCGCCTCCGTGTTGTTGCCGGCCTCGGATGCAGCACTGAACACGGCGCTCGACAGTTTGCGCATCGCGCCGTTGTTGTCCGGATATCGCGGCGCGCCGCCAGCGGATCGTGCTGCGATTCTACGCGCCATCCGCGCGGTTGAGGCCTATGTGGTTGCGGAGGCTGAAGGCCTTGAAGAAATCGAAATCAACCCACTGTTGTGTACCCCGTCCGACGCGGTGGCAGCAGATGCGCTGATACGCAGAAAGGATATGTTGCGATGACTGAGCACACGCCCGTTAAGACCCGCCGCGAGGGCGCCATTTTAGAGGTGACGTTGGACCGGCCCAAGGCCAATGCCATTGACCTTGCAACCTCGCGTATGATGGGCGAGGTGTTTCAGGCTTTTCGCGATGACGATGAACTGCGCGTGGCCATCATCACGGGAGGCGGCGACAAATTTTTCTGTCCCGGATGGGATTTGAAGGCTGCAGCGGGCGGTGACGCGGTGGACGGCGATTATGGCGTTGGTGGCTTTGGTGGACTGCAAGAGCTGCGCGACCTCAACAAACCGGTGATTGCTGCGGTGAACGGTATTGCCTGTGGCGGCGGGTTGGAGCTGGCCCTGTCGGCGGACATGATCCTTGCGGCCGATCACGCCAGCTTTGCCCTGCCGGAGATCCGCTCCGGCACTGTGGCGGATGCGGCGTCGATCAAACTGCCGAAACGCATTCCTTACCACATTGCGATGGAACTCCTGCTGACGGGCCGCTGGTTTGACGCCGAAGAAGCGCAACGGTGGGGGCTGGTGAACGAGATCCTCGCGGCGGATCAGTTGATGGACCGCGCGTGGGAGCTGGCGCGCCTCTTGGCCTCTGGCCCGCCACTGGTCTATGCGGCGATCAAGGAGATCGTGCGCGATGCCGAAGACGCCAAGTTTCAGGATGCGATGAACCGTGTCACCGGTCGGCAGTTGCGCACGGTGGATGTGCTCTATGGGTCTGAGGATAACCTAGAAGGTGCCCGCGCCTTTGCGGAGAAACGCGACCCGGTCTGGAAGGGGCGCTGAGACAGAATGGGTTACGCTGGCAGGATGTCCTTGTGCCTGTCAGCGAGCGCTTCGGCAGCGTCGCGCACCACCTCGGCAATGTTCTGCAGGTGTGGGGCGAGTGGGCTGGTCTTACGCCAGACCATACCGATGGTGCGGCCCGGCTCTTCTCCGGGGAAACGGGCAAGTGAGACCGGCGCAGAGCGAGTTTCGACAGGAACCGCCATCTCTGGGATGATGGTGACCCCAATGCCCGCGCCGACCATCTGGACCAACGTGGACAATGAGCTGCCATCCAGCCCGTCGCGCGGTAATGCTGGGCGCAGGCTGCAAAAGGACAAGGCTTGGTCGCGGAAACAATGACCTTCCTCCAACAACAACAGCTTCATCTCACGCATACCCTCGGGTGAAGGAACAGGCGCATCTGCGTCTTCGGCCTGACGGACCAGCACAAATTTCTCATCAAAGAGTGCGGTTTCCGTGAGTCCCGGCTCTGAAACGGGCAAAGCGACGATAGCCGTGTCCAGACGCCCGTCCAACAGCTCAGTAATCAGCCGCTGGGTCAGCGTCTCGCGGATGTGAACATCAAGCCCTTCGTGTTTGGCATTCAAGTGTTGGATCAAAGTGGGCAGCAGGTAGGGGGCAACGGTTGGGATCACACCGATCCGCAAACGCCCGACCATCCGGCCTTGTGCCACGCGTGCCAGATCGCCCAACTCATCCACCGAACGCAGGATCTCTCGCGCGCGCTCGGCAAATTCCTGCCCGAACCCTGTCAGCCGCACATGTCGCGCACTACGTTCAAACAGAACGATGCCCAGTGTTTCCTCTAATTCCTTGATCTGCACAGACAAGGCCGGTTGCGAGATTGCACAGGTGTCTGCGGCACGGCCAAAATGCCCATGCCGGGTCAGGGCCTCAAAATAACGGAGCTGTTTGAGCGTAATATTCATCATAGGTTTTTCTTATCGTTGTCATGAAAAAATGCAACTTAGAATAATTCTGAACCTTTGCTAGGGTCATCAACAAGGGCAGACGCCGGGCACTGAGATTCGCCGTATTGCGGATCAATCCGGCTTGCCCACTAAGGTCACAATAGTCCCCACCACGGACAATTTCTGGAGGAAGATATGGACGGACAAGATATTGGAGCAGGCGGCGGTTGCCCGTTTTCCGGTGCAAATACCAACAAGGGGCGTAGGTCCAACCGCGATTGGTGGCCAAACCAGCTGAACCTCGCGATCCTGCATCAGCAGCAGACACGCCAGAACCCGCTGGGCGAAGACTTCAACTATGCCGAAGCCTTCAAAGGCCTCGATCTTGATGCGGTTAAGAAAGACCTGATCGCGTTGATGACCGACAGTCAGGACTGGTGGCCCGCAGATTATGGCCACTATGGCGGGTTGATGATCCGCATGGCATGGCACTCGGCGGGCACCTACCGGACCGCAGACGGTCGCGGGGGTGGTTCCACCGGGACCCAGCGTTTCGCACCGCTGAACTCCTGGCCGGACAACGGCAACCTCGATAAGGCCCGCATGCTGCTGTGGCCGATCAAGAAGAAATACGGCAACGCCCTGTCCTGGGCCGACCTGATGATCCTCGCCGGCAACTGCGCGATTGAATCCATGGGGTTGAAGCCCTTTGGTTTTGGTGGTGGTCGTGCCGATGTTTGGGAACCCGAGGAAGACATCTACTGGGGGGCCGAGGACGAATGGCTCGCCACATCGGATCACGAACAGGCACGCTATTCCGGTGATCGCGAACTGGAAGACCCGCTGGCTGCGGTGCAGATGGGCCTGATCTACGTGAACCCCGAAGGGCCCGACGGCAACCCGGACCCCATCGCCTCGGGTCGTGACATTCGCGAAACCTTTGCCCGGATGGCGATGAACGATGAGGAAACCGTAGCCCTGACCGCTGGTGGCCACACTTTCGGTAAAGCGCATGGCAACGGCCCGGTCGAGGCCGTCGGCCCCGAACCCGAAGCCGCGCCGATTGAGGCAATGGGGCAGGGCTGGCTCTCGTCGCATAAATCCGGCAAGGGCGTCGACACCATCACCTCTGGTATCGAGGGCGCATGGACCTCCAACCCGATCCAGTGGGACATGGGCTATTTCGACGTGCTGTTCGGTTATGACTGGGAACTGACCAAATCCCCTGCTGGCGCGTGGATTTGGCATGCCAAGGACCTCAAGGACGAAGACCACGCCCCCGAGGTGGATGGTTCCGGCAAGAAGGTTCCGATCATGATGACCACCGCCGATATGGCGATGAAGATGGACCCGATCTACGGCCCGATCTCCAAGCGCTTCCACGAGAACCCGGAAGAGTTTGCCGATGCTTTCAAGCGCGCATGGTTCAAACTGACCCACCGCGATATGGGACCAAAGGCTTGCTACCTTGGCGCAGATGTCCCCGCCGAAGATCTGATCTGGCAGGATCCGGTGCCCGCCGTGGATCATGCTCTGATTGACGATGCGGATGCGGCGTCTCTGAAGGCTGAAATTCTCGCCTCCAACCTGTCGGTTCAGGAGTTGGTCTATGTGGCATGGTCATCGGCATCCACATTCCGTGGCTCTGACAAGCGCGGTGGCGCCAATGGTGCACGCATCCGTCTGGCACCGCAAAAAGACTGGGCGGTAAATGAGCCTGCAAAGCTGGAGAAAGTCCTCGGCGTGCTGGAGGGTATTCAAGCGTCCTTCAACGGTTCGACAAGCGGCGGCAAAAAAGTGTCACTGGCGGATCTGATCGTTCTGGCGGGTTCGGCAGCCGTTGAGAAGGCCGCCAAGGATGCCGGTCATGACGTGACCGTGCCATTTACACCGGGCCGCACCGACGCCACCGACGCGCAGACCGATGTCGAAAGCTTCGACGTGATGGAGCCGCAAATCGATGGGTTCCGCAACTACGCGCCGAAGAAATTCTCGGTCTCGACCGAGGAAATGCTGGTCGACAAAGCACAGCTTCTGACCCTGTCTGCTCCAGAAATGGCAGTACTGGTTGGCGGTTTGCGTGCAATCGGTGCCACCTACGGCGACAGCGCGCATGGGGTTCTGACCACCCGTAAGGGCCAGTTGACGAATGACTTCTTTGTCAACGTGCTGGACCTGAATACCAAATGGATCGCCACGGATGACAGTGGTGAGGTGTTCGAGGGGGCGGATCGTGCCACCGGTGATGTGAAATGGACCGGCACCCGTGCAGATCTGATCTTTGGCTCCAACTCGCAGCTGCGCGCGATCTCTGAGGTCTATGCGCAGGACGACAACGCTGGCAAAATGGTTGCCGATTTTGTCAACGCGTGGGTCAAGGTGATGGAGCTCGACCGCTTCGATCTGAAGTGATCTTCACACGTTCATGAGCATGGAAAAGGCGTCGCATGTCGCGGCGCCTTTTTATTATTAGACTTATTTATCCTGCGGCTTCAAAAAGTGCCGCACTGCCAATGCCACCCGCAGCGGCAATTGCTGCAACGGCAGGGGCATCACCTGTCCGCAAGGCATGAAACAGCCGCACGACAAGGATCGCACCGGATGTCCCAACCGGATGCCCTTGCGCCAATGCTCCACCAGCGGGGTTTACGATCTTATCAGACAGCTGGGCGCCTCGGATGCAGGCCAGCGCCTGAACTGCAAAGGCTTCCATAATCTCGGCCCGCTGTAGGGTTTTGTGATCTACGTCTGCGCGTTTGAGCACGTGTTTGATGGCAGAGATTGGGGCAAGGCCGGGTTGATCGGGTACTGCGCCACGGGTTGCGCCCTCGATCAGGGTCAGCCCCCGCATATTCAGGCGTTTTGCCATTTGGTCGCTGACAATGACCACAAATGCCGCTGCATCCGCTGCAACCGCCATATTTGCGGCTGTGATATCACCGCTCACAACTCTGGCCCGCTCGCAATGGCGCGACGTCAAATTGCGGGTGAAGGCATCCTCAGAGACATCACCAACAGGAGTGATTTCACGCATGCGGCAGGCTGCATGTGACATAGCAAGCGTATGGCTGCGCTGGGCCCATGCGTTTTGTTCTGCGCGCGTGATCCCAATCTTGCGTGACAGCTCCGCCGCCGCCTCGGCCATGTCTGGGTCGCGATCTGGCCAAGGTGTAAATCGGGCTTGTGTGTAAGGCTCGGGCGGGCGTCCATCGGCAAAGGTGCGGCTGCGCAGCGGGCGGCGGGAGTAACTCTCAGCGCCACCGGCGATGATCACCTCATGGTGTCCTGCCTGCACCAAGGCATGCCCGAGCAGGATCGCATCAAGCCCGCCTGCACATTGGCGATCTATGCTGAGCCCGGCCACATGTTCGGGTAAACCCGCCGCCAATGCTGCAATTCTGGCGGGGTTACCACCCCCGGCAAGTGCATTTGACAGGATCAACTCGCCGACCTCATGTGCCGCAATACCTGCATCTGCAAGGCAGGCGCGAATGACCGGTGAGGCCAACTCATGCGGCTCTAATAAGGAAAATTTCCCACCTTTTGGCACCACAGCCGTTCTGCGCGCAGCAATGATCCGTGGCATCAGGATGCGTCCCACATGCGCTTTAATGTTTGCAGGTCGGGTTTACCCGCAGCCAGCATTGGAATGGTCTCTACTACGCGGACCTCACGCGGGACAGCATGGTCGCCGATTTCAGTGCGGCACAGATGCCTGAGCGCGTTCAGATCAGCGCGCCCCTGAACAACCGCCACGATCTGATGCCCGCGCAGTTCATCAGGAAAAGAGAGTGCAACCGCCATCTTCACACCTTCGGCGCGCATTAAGACGGCTTCGATCTCTTCGGGAAATACGTTTTTGTCGGCGACCGTGACCATGCGGTTACGCCGCCCCTTCGGGTAAAGATTTCCAGAAGCATCGAGCCTGCCCATTTCGCCAATGGAAAGCCAACCCTCCTCCCAGCGGGTTTCGGCGCTGCGACCTTCTGCGTAGCCGTCAAAGACAAACGGGCTGCGGATCCAGATTTCACCCACGCCGTTCGTATCGGCATCTGTGACCTTAATCTCGACACTCGGGTAGGGCTTGCCAACAGAACCCGCCGGTGCATCCGGGCCTGCAAGGGTCATGTAGCTTGTCTCCGTCGCGCCAAAAATCTCGTGAATGTCGCAGTGTGGGAGTAGGTGCATCAAGTTTGACCGCGTTTCATCGTCAAGCTTGCCGCCAGATGAAAACAGCAGCCGGACGTGAGGCAGGTACTTCTCGTCCGACGCACGCAACAGCAGGCGTAGCTGTGCTGGCGTGGCATATAGCACCGTTACCCCCAGCGTCTCCAGCTGCTCCAGTTGTCTGCGCGGCCCGCTCCCGCCAAGCATCGCCAGATCCGCACCGATATGGCAGGCGGCCACAGCGGCAAATAAGGTCAGTGAGTGAGAGAGGTTGCCGAGGCTCGCGTAGACATCCCCGGAGCTGAGCGCAAATATCTCTCGGTCCATCTCGAAGCTGCTGATCCAACTGTACGGCGTGCGTCGAATGGTTTTGGCAAAGCCAGTCGAGCCAGAGCTTTGACAATAGAGCCACTGCACCGGCTCTGGACGGATCTCGATAGGAGTGTCGTTTGGACGTGCGAGAATGGAGTGTCCTTCACGCAGCGCCAGTAACAACTCCGACAGCCCTTTCACGTCTGGTGTCAGGACTCGTGTCTCAGGCGAGAGTTGAAATCTGTCATGGCTGTTGGTCATTGTTCGTCTCACGTGTCCCTATCAGCGCAAGGTATCGCTGGATCGGGGCCGGGAACAGACCTCAGGTGAATTTGCGAAACAGGCGCGTGCGGTCGAAAGCGGCTTCCAGCTCGTCAGTGCGTGCTTTGACCGTCTCCCAGTGATCCTCTTGGATCTTGGCGATTATGCTCTCGATCAACAAAAGAAGTGCTACGCCGGAATCCCATGCGGAGGGGACAGCAATACGTGCGGCAAAGGTGAACTTTGCCACTTTTTGGATCGGAGAGCGCCACTGATCGGTGAACAGAACAACCTGGACCCCGCGCTCATGCGCCATTTCGGCAAGCAACAGCGTGGCATTTTCATAGCGGCGGATGTCAAAAAGAATCAGCGTATCACCGGGCAAGAGGTCCAGAACTGAGTGTGTCCATGAGGCGCGCGGTGGGATCATGAAGACATCTCTTCGTACCATTTGCAGGTGCAGGTAGAAGTTCTGCGCGAGCGTTCCACTTAGTCTTCCGCCTGCGATATGCACCCGCCGATCTGTGTCTGCCAATAGTGTGCAGAGCGTATCAAACTCATCGAGATTTACGTTTTCCAGCGTCGCCCGAATGTTGTCGTAAACACCGACCGCATACCGGTTCAGCATATGGGATTCTGGCAGATCGGGGGTCTGTTCTGCGCGTTTTTCCACTGGGTTAGAGATGATTTCGCGTAACTCTTCCCGCAGGGCATGTTGAAATTCCGGATACCCCGAGAAGCCCAGTTTTTGCACCATACGCGCCACCGTGGGCGTGGAGACCTCAGCCAGTTCGGCAAGCTCCGTGATGCTGCCGAGGCCAGGAATTGGGTAGTTGTCCAGAATAGCTGCCGATAGTTGCCGCTCCGCGCGTGTCAGGTCAGATTCACGTGCTTTGAGTTTCTCGGCGATCGTCGGCATCCACGGCCCTCCTGCTCGTGTTTTTAGCATTTTATTACAGGTTTGATCGTGATGAAAGAATTTTTACAGAAAGTATATTGACAGAAGGGGGCAGGCTGAAGAGCATGCTTCATATGAATACGGATACCCTTGCCTCTGACTTCGGTCCCTCCTTCGCCAAGACGCCCTCCACTGCAAATGCGGAGGTTATCATTGTCTGTGAACATGCTGCCAATTGGATTCCAACACAGTTGGATGCGCTGGGCTTGGATGATGAGGTCCGTCAGAGCCACATCGCCTGGGATCCTGGTGCACTGGGTGTGGCGCGCAAGCTGGCTGAACTGTTGCAGGGACCACTGATTGAGGGGTGTATTTCGCGGCTGGTCTATGACTTAAACCGCCCGCCTGAATCGCCGACAGCGATTCCCGCAACCTCAGAGATTTTCGACGTTCCCGGCAACCGCGACCTCTCGGATGCGGCGCGCGCGCAGCGGGTGGAAGCGGTCTACGAACCGTTCCGTGCCGCTTTGGCCGCGGAAATCGCCGCCCGCAAAACGGCACTGCGCCTGATGGTTACGGTGCACAGCTTCACCCCGGTCTACAAGGGCGAAACCCGCGCGGTGGAACTGGGGCTGCTGCACGGCCGCGATGACCGCTTTGCGCAGGCGATGCTGGCGCATCAACCCGAGGGCCTGCCATGGAATACGCGCCTCAATGAACCCTACAGCGCCAGCGACGGCGTCGCCCATACGCTGGATATGCACGGTTGCGACAATGGATTGCTGAACGTGATGCTGGAAATCCGCAACGATCTGATTGCCACAGCGGATCAGCAGGACCATTGGGCTGCGGTGCTCGCGCCTTGGATTCGCGCCACTCTGGAGGAGAGGTTCGCATGATCGGAGCTATGCTGGGATATGTACGGGTGGTGGATGCGGTGAACTATCGCATCGGCCGCCTGATGATGTGGGGGCTGTTTGCGATGATGGGGATCCTTCTGTGGTCCTCGATCTCCAAGACTTTCTTTCTGCCTTCGCTCTGGACGCTGGAAATGGCCCAGTTTGCGATGGTCACCTACTACATTCTCGGTGGCCCCTATTCGATTCAGATCGGGTCAAACGTGCGTATGGATCTGTTCTATCACAACTGGTCGACGCGGCGGAAAGCCTGGTTTGACGCCTTCACCGTGCTGGCGCTGATCACCTATCTGGGCATTCTGTTCTATGGCGGCCTCGGCTCCACGGCCTATTCCTTAGGCTATTGGGGCGACAATCCCTTTGCCTTCTTCTGGGGGTTGATCACCGGCGCTGAGGAAGTGGGCCATATGGAGCGCGCCTCCACCGCATGGCGCCCCTTCATCTGGCCGATCAAATCCATCATGGTCTTCGGCTTCTTCCTGATGCTGTTGCAGGCCATCTCGGAACTCTTCAAAGACATTGCCCGCCTCAAGGGCCACGACATCCCAAGCGAGCGCCCCTCATGAGCCAGGAATATATCGCCATCTTCATGTTTGCATCGATGATGCTGATGCTCTTCACCGGGCAGCGCGTCTTTGGTGCGATCGGTGCCGTTGGGGCCGTGGCGGCGCTCCTGCTCTGGGGCGTGGGGGGGTACGATATCCCGTTCTCGGCGGCGATGAAGCTGATGAAATGGTATCCGCTGCTGACGCTGCCGATGTTCATTTTCATGGGCTACGTGCTGAGCGAGAGCCGCCTTGCGGATGACCTTTACAAGATGTTCCATGTCTGGATGGGGCCGATCAATGGCGGCCTCGCAATCGGCACCATTGGTCTGATGGTTCTGGTTTCGGCGATGAACGGTCTGTCGGTTGCGGGCATGGCCATCGGCGCCACGATCGCGCTGCCCGAGCTTCTGCGCCGTGGCTATGACAAAACCATGGTGACCGGTGTCATTCAGGCCGGGTCTTCGCTCGGCATTCTGGTGCCGCCCTCGGTGGTTCTGGTGCTCTATGCGATGATCGCGCGCCAGCCGGTGGGGCAACTGTGGCTTGCAGGCGTAATACCGGGGCTGATGATGGCGGGCCTGTTCATCATCTACATCTGGCTGCGCTGCAAGGCGAACCCGGCGCTCGGTCCTGCGATGGAAGATGCCCATGAGGTGCCGCGTGCCGAGAAACTACGCCTCCTCGGGGCCGGTGCTCTGCCGCTCTTGATCTTTGCCGCCATGATGGTGCCCTTCGTGAATGGCTGGACCTCGCTGGTGGAAAGCTCCGCCATCGGTGCGCTGACCGCGCTGGCGGCATCCATTGCTAAGCGTCGCATGACGTGGAAGATCTTTGAATCCTGCACCAAGAACACGCTGGCGATTTCCTGCATGTTCATGTGGATCATCCTCGCAGCGCTGGGTTTTGGTGCGGTGTTCGACGGGCTTGGAGCCGTGAAGGCCATCGACAGCCTGTTCACCGAGCAGCTCGGCCTCAATCCCTGGATGATCCTGATCCTGATGCAGCTCAGCTTCATCATCATGGGCACCTTCCTTGATGACACCGCGATGCTGGTGATTGTGGCACCGCTCTACGTGCCTCTGGTCGCAGCGCTCGGGTTTGATCTGGTCTGGTATGGCGTGCTCTATACGATCACCACCCAGATCGCCTATATGACGCCGCCCTTCGGCTACAACCTGTTCCTGATGCGGGCCATGGCCCCGCCAGAGATTTCGCTCACCGACATCTACCGCTCCATCGTGCCCTTTGTGGCGATCATGGTTGTAGCGCTCGGAATCATCATGGTGTTCCCGCAGATCGCGCTCTGGCTGCCGGAGACCGTGTATGGCAAGTGAGGCGCCCCTTCTGACGCAATTGGCGGAGGATATCTGGATCGTAGATGGCCCGACCATCGACTTTTACCGGATCCCTTTCCCGACGCGGATGACGGTCATTCGGCTGGCCAACGGGGATCTGTTTTTGCACTCGCCCATTAACTGGACACCAGAACTGGCAGCGGCACTTGAAGAGCTGGGGCCGATCCGGCATCTGGTCTCGCCAAACTGGATTCACTACGCCTATATCGGGGACTGGGCGGCTCGCTATCCTGAGGCCACCAGTTGGGCGTCACCGGGAGTGCGCGCACGTGCAGAAAGCCGGAATGTAAAGATTACTTTCGACCGAGATTTGGCCGAAGCACCCGCGCCTGAATGGGCAGAGGACTTAGACCAACTCATTGTCGAGGGAAGTAAGGTTCACACTGAGGTCGTCTTTTTCCACAAAAAGAGCCGCACGCTTGTGCTGACTGACCTCATTGAGAACATGCACGCAAAGGATCTGCCCTTGTGGGTGCGGCCCTTTGCATGGGTTGCGGGAATTCTCGCGCCCCACGGAAAAATGCCGCTGGACATCTGGATGTCCTTCACAGGCGGTCGGGACAAATTGCGCAATGCACTGACCCGTATGCTGGATTGGCACCCCAAAATCGTCGTGCTCGCGCATGGCGACATCCTTCGCGAGAATGCACCGCAACGGCTCCGGGAAGGATTCAGACGGCTGAAGCCCTGCGCACACAGCCATTGAACCAAGTCCGACAGAGGAGACTGAAAGACATGACAACACGTCGTAATTTTCTAAAGACCACAGCGCTGGGCGCCGCGGCTGCGCCACTGGCTGCCCCGGCTCTCGCTTCCGGCAAAATCACATGGCGTATGCAGACCTATGCAGGCCCTGCGCTGGCGGCTCATGTGATTGATCCGGCAATCGAGATGTTTAACAAGATCGCAGGCGACCGCATGCAGATCGAGCTGTTCTACGCCGATCAGTTGGTGCCCACCGGCGAGCTGTTCCGCGCCATGCAAAAAGGCACGATTGATGCGGTGCAGTCAGATGATGACTCCATGGCGTCGCCGACCGAAGTCACCGTCTTTGGCGGCTACTTCCCATTTGCATCCCGCTATTCCCTCGACGTGCCGGTGCTGTTTAACCAATACGGCCTCAATGAGATCTGGGACGCGGAATATTCCAAAGTTGGCGTCAAGCATATCTCTGCCGGTTCCTGGGATCCCTGCCACTTTGCCACCAAAGATCCGATCAACTCGCTTGAGGATCTCAAAGGCAAGCGGGTCTTTACCTTCCCGACTGCGGGTCGTTTCCTGAGCCAGTTTGGCGTGGTGCCTGTGACCCTGCCGTGGGAAGACATCGAAGTTGCGATGCAAACCGGTGAGCTGGATGGCGTTGCGTGGTCCGGGATCACCGAGGACTACACCGTGGGTTGGGCCGATGTGACCAACTACTTCCTGACCAACAACATTTCCGGTGCATGGGCGGGGAGCTTCTTTGCTAACATGGATCGCTGGAACGAGCTGCCCGAGGATCTGCAGGCTCTGTTCCGCGTCTGTACCGATCAGTCGCATTACTACCGTCAGTGGTGGTACTGGGGTGGCGAGGCGTCTTTGCGCGTGAATGGCGACAAGCTGAAGCTCACATCGATCCCCGATGCCGAATGGCAGCAGGTCGAAGACGCCGCCGTGAAGTTCTGGGACGAAATCGCGGCCGAGTCCGAGACCAAGGCAAAGGTCGTGGAAGTTTTCAAAAAATACAACGCCGATATGGCGAAGGCTGGTCGTCCGTACCGCTACGGCTGATCGCAACAATAAAACCAACATATGTCGGGGGCGGGGTTTTACCTTGCCCCCTGTCAGAACAACAGGGAACGCCAGATGACTTTCGAGGATCTCAAGGAACAGATCGCCGCCGGACAGGTGGATACGGTTTTGGTTTGCATTGTGGATATGCAGGGCCGCCTGATGGGCAAACGCTTCCACGCCGAGGCTTTTCTTGAGATGGCCGAGGGTGAAACCCATTGCTGCAACTATCTGCTGGCCACCGACCTTGCGATGGCCACGCCCGATGGCTATGCCTCCACCAGTTGGGAGCGCGGCTACGGCGACTATATCATGAAGCCGGACCTCTCGACGCTGCGGCCGGTGCCATGGCTCGACGGGACTGCCATGGTCTTGTGCGATGTGATTGATCACCACACCCACGCACCCGTCGCGCATTCGCCGCGCGAAATGCTTAAGGCGCAGATCGCCCGTTGCGAAGAGCTGGGCCTGTCGCCAGTGATGGCGACCGAGCTGGAGTTCTTCCTCTTTAAGGGCACCCATGATGAGATCGCGGCGGGTGGGTTTCAGAACCTTGAGCCGATCTCCACCTACAACGAAGATTACAGCATCATGCAGACCTCCAAGGAGGAACCTGTGATGCGCCCGATCCGCAATCATCTGCGCGCCATGGGGCTACCGATTGAAGGTTCCAAGGGCGAGGCAGAGGCCGGTCAAGAAGAGCTCAACATCAAATATGATGCGGCGCTCGCTACTGCGGATCATCACACTATCGCCAAACATGGTATCAAAGAGATCGCGCATCAGCAGGGCTTTGCCGCGACTTTCCTTCCCAAATGGCACCACGAGCGGGTCGGGTCTGCCGCGCATGTGCATCAGTCGTTGTGGAAAGAAGGGTCAAACGCGTTTTTCGATGAGAGCGCACCGCTGGGCAAGTCCAAGCTGATGGACCATTATATGGCGGGGCTGTTGAAATACGCCGCTGACTACACCTATTTCATGGCACCCTACATCAACAGCTACAAGCGTTTCGCCAAGGGCACCTTTGCGCCGACGCAAGTGGTTTGGTCGGTGGACAATCGTACGGCGGCGTTCCGCCTGTGCGGTGACGGCACCAAAGGCGTGCGGGTTGAATGCCGGGTTCCGGGGTCCGACATGAATCCCTATCTGGCACAGGCGGCAATGCTGGCGGCGGGCCTCAAGGGGATCGAAGAAAAGCTGGACCTGCAAGACCCGTTCAACGGCGACGCCTATGCGAACGACGCTCAGCAACATATTCCGCGCAGCCTGCTTGAGGCGCGCGAGGCGCTTTTGGCGTCCGACATGCTGCGCGAGGCGTTTGGCGAAGAGGTGATCATCCATTACGCCCGCGCGGCGGAGTGGGAGATCGAAGAGTTCAACCGTGTGGTGACAGATTACGAGATCGCACGCGGGTTTGAGAAAGCCTGATATCTGGCGGATAGGCGGGGGCCAGCCCCCGCACCCCCGGGATATTTGGGAGAAGATGAAGATAATCGGGGCCGTATCCTGCGCCCCCGGAGGAGTTGGCCAATGGGCAAGACACTGAACTGTATTTCGCCGATCGATGGATCGGTCTACGCCAGCCGCGAGACGCTGGATCTGGACGCCGCCCGCGCCGAGGTGGCTGCGGTGCGGACTGCGCAGAAGGCTTGGGCGGCGCGCCCGCTGCAGGAGCGCATTGACCTCGTGATGGCAGGTGTCGCCGCCATTGGCGAGATGAACGATGAAATCGTGCCCGAGCTTGCCCATATGATGGGCCGTCCCGTGCGCTTTGGCGGCGAGTTTGGCGGGTTCAGCGAACGCGCATCGCATATGGCGAAGATCGCGGCTGAGTCGCTGGCGGATATCGAGGTCGGTGAGGACGCGACGTTCAAACGCTACATCAAGCGCATTCCCCATGGCGTCGTTTTTGTGGTCGCGCCCTGGAACTACCCTTACATGACGGCGATCAATACGGTTGCTCCGGCGCTGATCGCGGGCAACACCGTGGTGCTGAAACATGCGACCCAGACCCTGTTGGTCGGTGAGCGTATGGCGCAGGCCTTCCACGCGGCAGGCGTACCCCAGGATGTGTTCAAGAATGTGTTCCTCGATCATGACACCACTTCGGCACTGATTGCCGAGAAAGCGTTTGATTTTGTGAACTTCACCGGCTCCGTCGGCGGCGGTCAGGCAATGGAGCGCGCCGCAGCGGGCACTTTCACCGGCGTGGGCACCGAACTGGGCGGCAAGGATCCCGGCTATGTCATGGAGGACGCCGATGTGGATGCGGCGGTCGACACGCTGATTGACGGGGCCATGTTCAACTCCGGCCAGTGCTGCTGCGGCATCGAACGCATCTACGTGCACGAAAGCCTCTATGACAGCTTCCTTGAAAAGGCGCTGGCGGTGGTCAACGGCTACAAGCTCGGCAACCCGCTTGAGGCGGAGACGACCATCGGCCCGATGGCCAATGTGCGCTTTGCCAAAGAGGTGCGCGACCAGATCGCCGAGGCGGTCGAACAGGGTGCTGTGGCCCATATCGCCACCATGGAGGCCGATGATGGCGGCGCCTATCTGACGCCGCAGATCCTGACCAATGTCACCCATGAGATGCGGGTGATGCGCGACGAGAGCTTTGGCCCGGTCGTTGGCATCATGAAGGTCTCTTCCGACGAGGAAGCGATCAAACTGATGAACGACAGCGAATTTGGTCTCACCGCCTCGATCTGGACCAAGGATCTGGAGCGCGCACAGGCGGTGGGTGACCAGATTGAGACCGGCACCGTGTTCATGAATCGCGCCGACTACCTCGACCCAGCTCTGTGCTGGACCGGTTGCAAGAACACCGGGCGCGGCGGTGGCCTCTCGGTGATCGGCTATCACAACCTGACCCGCCCCAAATCCTACCACCTGAAAAAAGTCACGGGCTGAGGCCCTTCAACTTCTTGAAAATATCTCGGGGGAGCTTGCCGAAGGGCAAGCGGGGGCAGCGCCCCCACCCCGGCTCACCACAGGAACATGCTGATGTCTCTCATTGGAAACTGGTCGTATCCGACCGCAATCAAATTCGGCGCCGGCCGGATCAAGGAACTGGCCGATGCCTGCGCGCAGGCCGGGATCAAGAAGCCACTGTTGGTCACCGACAAGGGGCTTGCGGATCTGCCCGTGACAAAATCCACCCTCGACATCATGGAGGCCGCCGGTCTTGGTCGCGGGATGTTCTCCGAGGTGGATCCCAACCCGAACGAGAAGAACCTCGATGCTGGCGTCGCGGCCTACAAGGCAGGCGGCCATGACGGTGTGATCGCCTTTGGCGGCGGCTCCGGTCTCGATCTGGGCAAGATGGTCGCCTTCATGGCGGGCCAGACTCGCCCGGTCTGGGATTTCGAGGACATCGGCGATTGGTGGACCCGCGCCGATGCCGACGCCATCGCGCCGATCATCGCGGTGCCGACCACTGCGGGCACCGGGTCTGAGGTGGGCCGCGCCTCTGTCATCACCGACAGCGTCACTCACCAGAAAAAGATCATCTTCCACCCCAAGGTCCTGCCCACCGTGGTGATCTGCGATCCCGAGCTGACCGTGGGCATGCCGAAATTCATCACCGCGGGCACCGGCCTCGATGCCTTTGCCCATTGTGTCGAGGCTTTCTCCTCGCCGCATTACCACCCGATGTCGCAGGGCATGGCGCTTGAAGGTATGCGCCTAGTGAAGGACTACCTGCCGCGCGCCTACGCAGATGGCACCGACATAGAGGCGCGCGCGCACATGATGTCCGCAGCGGCCATGGGCGCGACCGCCTTCCAGAAAGGCCTCGGCGCGATCCACGCCATGAGCCACCCTATTGGCGCACATTTCAACACCCACCACGGCACCACCAATGCGGTCTGCATGCCTGCAGTGCTGGAGTTCAACGCCTCTGAGATTGCCGAACGTTTTGACATGGCGGCGGCTTACCTTGGCATCGCGGGCGGCTTTGATGGGTTCAAGGCGTTTGTGCAGGAGTTCAACGACAGCCTTGGCATTCCGCGTGGCCTTGCGGAGCTGGGTGTCACAGAGGACTCCATCCCCGAACTGGTCAAAGGCGCGATCATTGATCCCAGCTGTGGCGGCAACCCCGTCAAACTGACCGAGGAAAACCTGACACAGCTGTTCAAAGCCGCACTTTGATTGAATAATCGGTCCCCGAAAAACCGATCCAGAGGCCGCGCCTACATTGTGGGGGCGGCCTCTTCTTAATCTTAAGGGATGCGCGTGCGGTCGATGAACTTGCGCAGCGCAAAGCGAGAACGCACCGCGCGCAGCCCCTCCACACGCATGAGTTTGGTCTGAAGAAACGTCTCGAATTCTTCGAGGCTCTCCACCACGACTTCCAGCAGGAAATCCTGTGCGCCTGTCATCAGGCTGCCTGTGACAACCTCTTCAAATTGCGCGACTTTCTTTTGAAAGCTAGCCACTGCTTCGGCGTCCTGTTTCTCCAGTTCAACCGATACAAACGCAGTAATGCCAAAGCCCGCAGTCTTGCGATCGATGCGGGCGACGTAGCCTTCGATCAACCCGCTGTCTTCCAGCTGTCGCAAGCGTCGTTTCACAGGGGTCGGAGATAATCCAACACGGTCGGACAGCTGGACCAGAGACATACGACCATCTTCGCGCAGGGCGCGTAGAATCGCACGGTCTAACCTGTCTGCAGCGTATCTAGCCACAATAAGCCTCATTTGTAGCGGTAAACACCAATCATTCGCAATATACATGGGGGATGTTCGATTTTTCCACCAGTGTTTTGCGATAAAATCGCCAAATCAGATTTCTGCCCGGTGGAGAGACCATGACACTGAACCTGACCGAGGAAACGGTACCCGAAGGATATGAGCGCCTCGTTTTTGCGGAAGATACTGAAAGCGGTCTGCAAGCCTTCATCTGCGTGCATTCGACAACCCTTGGCCCTGCTGCTGGCGGCTGTCGGATGTGGGATTACGCAACGCTTGATGAGGCGCGCCGCGATGTGCTCCGCCTGGCGCAGGGGATGACCTGCAAGAACGCGATGGCCGATCTGGCGCTGGGTGGTGGCAAATCGGTGATCGTCGGCAATGCCCGCACCGATAAGTCTCCCGCCCTGCTGCGCGCTTTTGGCCGCGCCGTTCAAAGCCTGAATGGCAGCTATTACACCGCAGAGGATGTCGGAATTTCGCCCGAGGATATGAAGATCGTCGCCGAGGAAACCCCTTATGCCGTGGGGCTGGAGGGGGGTGACTATGGCACCGGTGATCCGTCGCCCTTTACTGCGCAAGGGGTGTTTCAATGCCTTCAGGTCGGCGCTGAAGTGGTGTTTGGCACCCGTGATCTCACCGGGCGCCGGGTGCTGGTTCAGGGACTTGGCCACGTCGGTATGTCGCTTGCCGAAAAATTGCATAGCGTTGGGGCCGATCTGATCGTCGCTGACATTAATGACGCGGCTCTTCAGCATGCGAAAGCGGCCTTTGGTGCAACCATCTGCGACACAGCGCAGGTTTTTGAGACAGAGATGGATATCTTTGCGCCCTGCGCCCTTGGCGGTGTACTGACCAACGCTACTGTTGAGAAATTGACCGCAAAATTGGTGTGCGGTGCCGCCAACAACCAGCTTGAGACGCCAGAAGTGGCAGATTCACTGCGTGCCAAGGGCATTCGCTATCTGCCCGACTACGTGGTCAACGCAGGCGGCATCATCAGTGTCGCAGGTGAGATCCACAAGGCGGGCACGCGCTATCGTACCGAACGGCTCGACGGGGTGGCGGGACGCATCCGCACATTGCTGGAGCTGAGCGACAAGACCGGACGCACCACCACCGCAGTTGCAGATGACATGGTGGCTGAGATTCTAGCGAAGGCGTCTGACGCGAAACGAGGTGCTGCATGACTGATGGCAAGACCTACCAGCCGCTCGCGCTGAATGTGCCCGAACCGGGTTGTCGTCCGGGCGATACACCGGATTTCTCATACTTTGAGGTGCCGCGCGCGGGGGCTGTTGCGCGCCCTGCTGTGGATGTGGACCCGGATGATATGCGCGAAATGGCGTTTTCCATCGTGCGGGTGCTGAACAAAGAAGGCGAGGCCGTGGGCGATTGGGCTGGTGCCCTGACGCCAGAGGAATTGCGCGAAGGCTTGCGCGACATGATGCTATTGCGGGCGTTTGACGCCCGGATGCAGAACGCGCAGCGTCAGGGCAAAACCAGCTTCTACATGCAGCATCTCGGAGAAGAGGCCGTGAGCTGTGCCTTCTCGCGTGCGCTGCAGGATGGGGATATGAACTTTCCCACCTATCGGCAGGCGGGTCTGTTGATCGCGCGGGATTATCCGCTCGTCACCATGATGAACCAGATCTATTCCAACGCGGACGACCCTTTGCACGGTCGCCAGTTGCCGATCATGTATTCCTCAAAGGAGCATGGATTCTTTTCGATTTCTGGCAACCTTGGCACCCAGTTTGTGCAGGCCGTGGGCTGGGCGATGGCCTCTGCTATTTCCGGTGATACCAAGATCGCAGCGGGCTGGATCGGTGATGGCTCCACCGCCGAGAGCGATTTCCATGCGGCGATGGTGTTTGCCTCGACCTACAATGCGCCGGTGGTGCTGAACATCGTCAATAACCAGTGGGCGATTTCGACCTTTCAGGGCATCGCACGCGGCGGTGTGGGCACGTTTGCGGCGCGAGGCCACGGGTTTGGCATTGCGTCGATCCGGGTGGACGGCAATGACTATCTCGCGGTGAATGCGGTGGCGAAATGGGCAGCGGAACGCGCGCGTCTGGGGCTTGGACCGACATTGATCGAACATGTCACCTACCGCGCGGGCGGCCATTCCACCAGTGACGACCCCTCCGCCTATCGGTCTGCTGATGAGGGCGCCGCATGGCCGCTGGGCGATCCAATCGACCGGTTGAAACGCCACCTGATCCGTATCGGAGAATGGAGCGAAGAACGCCACAGCCAGGCAGAAGCGGAGCTGATGGATCAGGTCATCACCGCCCAGAAAGAAGCGGAAAAGATTGGCACTTTGGGAGGTGGCAAAGGACCGTCCCCGCGCGATATGTTCGAAGGTGTGTTCGAGAAAATGCCGCCCCATCTGATTAGACAACGTCAAGAAGCGGGGTACTGACATGGCCCAGATGACCATGATCGAGGCCCTGCGCGATGCGCATGATGTGGCCATGGAGAAAGACGACCGCGTGGTCGTCTACGGCGAGGATGTAGGCTATTTCGGCGGCGTTTTCCGCGTCACCGCAGGCCTGCAGAAGAAGTATGGAAAATCACGCTGCTTTGATGCGCCGATCAACGAGGCAGGCATTGTCGGCACCGCGATTGGTATGGCCGCCTACGGATTGCGCCCGGTGATCGAGATCCAGTTTGCGGATTACGTGTATCCGGCAATTGACCAGATCGTCTCAGAGGCTGCGCGCCTGCGGCATCGCTCGGCAGGGGATTTCACCTGCCCGATTGTGATCCGCATGCCCACCGGCGGCGGTATCTTTGGCGGCCAGACGCACAGCCAGTCACCCGAGGCGTTTTTCACCCATTCGTCGGGTCTAAAAACGGTGGTGCCTTCCAATCCAAGCGATGCCAAAGGTCTGCTCTTGGCCGCCATCGAAGACCCCGACCCGGTGATCTTTCTGGAGCCAAAGCGGCTCTACAATGGGCCTTTTGACGGCTATCACGACCGTCCCGTCACCAGCTGGAAGAAGCATCCCTTGGGCGATGTCTCGGACGGGTACGAGCCGATCCCGCTCGGCAAGGCCGCCATTCGTCGCGAAGGCAGCGACGTGACTGTGCTGGCTTATGGCACCATGGTCTATGTGGCCGAGGCTGCCGCCGAAGAGTCGGGCGTTGACGCTGAGGTGATCGACCTACGCACCCTGCTACCGCTGGATCTGGAAACCATCGTAGCTTCTGTGGAAAAAACCGGGCGCTGCGTGATCGTGCATGAGGCGACCAAGACTTCAGGCTTTGGCGCGGAATTGATGTCGATCATGCAAGAGAATTGTTTTTACCATCTTGAGGCTCCGATTATCCGCGTCACGGGCTGGGATACGCCCTATCCGCACGCGCAGGAATGGAATTACTTCCCCGGCCCCGAACGGGTCGGTGAAGCCCTCAAAAAATGCATGGAGGATTGAGCGGATGGGGATCTATGCAATCCGCCTGCCAGACGTAGGTGAAGGTATCGCAGAGGCGGAACTCACTGAATGGCATGTAAAACCCGGCGATATCGTCAAGGAAGACGATGTGCTGGCCGCTGTGATGACCGACAAAGCCGCCGTAGAAGTGCCTTCTTCCGTCGAAGGAAAGGTGGTCGAACTCGGCGGTGAGATCGGTGATATGTTGGCGATCGGCTCCATTTTGGTGCGTATCGAAGTGGACGGCGATGGCAATGAAGATGCCTCTGCGCCGGAAGCGTCAAAGCCAGCGCCCGCCCCCAAAGAAGATAAGCCCGAACCCAAGCCTGAACCTCAGGCCAAGACCACAGAACCCGCGCGCCCTCTGGTGAAAACTAGTAAACCCGTCGCGCGGGCCAAGAATACCAAACCGCTCGCCGCTCCGTCTGTAAGGGCACGGGCGCGCGAAGAGGGCGTTGATCTGAGACAAGTGCCCGGTAGCGGCCCGGGGGGGCGCATCAGTCATGCGGACCTAGAAAACTGGATCGCGTCGGGTGGCATTCAGCAGGGCAGTGTCACGCGCGGCAAAAACACCGGCGTTGAAGAGGTGCGCGTGGTCGGGATGCGTCGCAAGATCGCCGAGAAGATGGCGATCTCCAAGCGCCAGATCCCGCATATCACCATCGTCGAAGAGATCGAGATGGACGCGCTCGAAGATCTGCGCGCGGCGTTGAATCGAAAGTACAAAGACCAGCGCCCGAAGCTGACTTTGTTGCCGTTCCTGATGCGCGCGATAGTCGAAGCTGTGCGCGAGCAGCCAGAACTGAACGCTCGCTACGATGATGACGAAGGGATCATCTACCGTCATGGCGGCGTCCATGTAGGGATCGCCACGCAAACACCGAACGGGCTCAACGTTCCTGTGGTGCATCATGCGGAGTCGGGCAGCCTTTGGGACAATGCGTCAGAGCTTACGCGTCTGGCAGAAGCGGCGCGGGATGGCTCGATCAAGCGGGACGAATTGATGGGCGGAACCATCACCATCACCTCGCTTGGCGCGCTCGGCGCGATTGCGACCACGCCGATCATCAATCACCCCGAAGTGGCGATTGTTGGCGTAAACAAACTGCAGATGCGCCCTGTCTGGGATGGTCAGCAGTTTCAGCCCTGCAAGATGATGAATATCTCCTGCTCTTTCGATCACCGGGTGATTGATGGCTGGGACGCGGCTGTATTTGTGCAAAAACTGAAACTCCTGCTGGAAACGCCAGCGATGCTGTTTGTCGAGGGCTAGATGACTGACATTAAATGCAAAGTTCTGGTGATCGGTGCCGGACCAGGTGGCTATGTCTGCGCCATTCGCGCAGGGCAGCTGGGATTGGACACTGTTGTCGTCGATGAGGCGCGCGCGGGGGGCACATGCCTAAATATCGGCTGTATCCCGTCCAAGGCGATGATCCATGCGGCGGATGAGTTTCACAAGATGACCCATGCTGCGGCTGGTCCCTTGGGGATTTCGGCTTCTGCGCCGATCATTGACCTGAAGCAAACCGTCGCGTGGAAAGACGGCATTGTGGAGCGTCTGACCGGTGGTGTCGGTGGGCTTTTGCGTAAGGCTGGCGTAAAGATGGTGTCGGGCCGCGCACGTTTTGTGGATGGCAAGACAGTCGCGGTGAAAGGCGAGGATGGCGACACGCAGATCCGCGCGGACTACATTGTGATCGCCACAGGATCGGCCCCGGTTGAGCTGCCCTTCTTGCCCTTTGGCGGCGCGGTTATGTCCTCGACCGAGGCGCTGTCGCTGACCGAAGTTCCCAGAAGCCTCGCGGTTGTTGGCGGCGGCTACATCGGTCTGGAATTGGGTACGGTCTTTGCCAAGCTCGGCTCCAAGGTGACAATTGTTGAGGCCGAAGATCGTATCCTGCCGCTTTACGACAAGGCGCTGACCCGCCCGGTTCACAAACGTCTGGAGGAGTTGGGCGTTACCGTGATGACTGGCACCAAGGCGCAATCACATGAGGCGTCTGTGCTGACAACAGATGCGGGGGATGTGGAGGCCGAGCGCGTTCTGGTTACTGTCGGACGCCGTGCGCGCACGCAAGGGATCGGCATTGATGAGCTGTCTCTCACCATGAACGGGCCCTTCATTCGCATCGACAAAATGTGCCAGACCTCCATGCGCGGCATTTACGCCATTGGGGATGTGACTGGAGAGCCGATGCTGGCCCACCGAGCGATGGCACAGGGCGAAATGGTTGCGGAATATTTGGCGGGGCATTCCGTCGAATGGGACAAAAGGGCGATCCCCGCAGTCTGTTTCACCGATCCGGAGATCGTTACCTGCGGCGCGCTGCCGGGAGAGATTGACGGCACCAAATCGGCGGAGTTCCCCTTCATCGCCAATGGCCGTGCGATGACGACCGAACGTGATGACGGGTTCATTCGTGTGGTGTGGCGTGAGGCCGATAATGCCGTCGTCGGGCTTCAGGGCGTTGGTGCAGGGATTTCCGAACTTTCGGCGGCGTTCTCACTCGCGACCGAGATGGGGGCCTGTCTGGAAGATATCGCAGCGACAGTGCATGCGCATCCCACGCAATCCGAAGGCTTGCAAGAGGCATGCCTCAAGGCGCTGGGTCACGCTCTGCACATCTAAAAAGTGGTTCCTTCAGGCGGCTTTAACCGGTTGCCTGAAGGTCTCCCCCTTCGCATTGAAGCGGGGCCACGACGGCTGGCATGTTCTTCATGATCCGTTCGTGGATCAGCGATTTGCGCAGAGGTTTGGTGAGATAGTCATCAAGCCCTGCCGCAAGGATCCCCTCGGAATCGCCATCCATCGCATGGGCGGTCAGCGCAACAATCTGCACTTTGCGGCCATTTTCCTTCTCCAGCTCGCGAATGGCCTGAGTGGCTTGTTTGCCGTCCATTTTCGGCATGGAAATATCCATGAAAATCATATCGGGCACAAAGCTCTGATAAAGTTCGACCGCTTCTTGACCATTTCCGGCAAACCGCAGATCGATGTTCATATCTTTGACCATCTTACGGAATACCAATTGGTTGGTGCGGTTGTCCTCTGCCGCTAATACGCGCATTCGGCGCAAATCAGAGGCTATCTCAGCCGTCGCCGTTGATTGGGTCATCGCCGGGCTAGGAGCCGCCTCAACCGCGAGCGATGCAGAAGGTGGCTGCCCGCTGGGCGCGCTGATTTTGGAGAGCGCGGTGAACAATGCACCGCGTGGTATCGGTTTTTGCAGCACGCCCGCAAAGATATCCCGGATTGCGGGATCACTTGCGTCGGCGGGGTCGGAAGAGAGCAACAGAACCGGCACATCTGACCAAGCATGACGCAGGCTACGCGCCAGTTTCAATCCATCCATTCCCGGCAAATTGCGATCGGTAATCACCAGATCGACATCCTTGGACATCTGTTCAAGCGCCCGGGCACCGCTGGTCACAGGGATAACTTTCAAACCAAGACGCTGAAGCTGCCGATTGAGGATCTCGCGATTGATTTCCATATCGTCGACGATCATCACACAATTGAGATCGTCTGGAAGCTCCGGTGCGTTGACCTGACTGCCATCGGCCACCACCAATGGCAGGCGGAAGCCAAAGCAGGACCCTTTGCCAAATTCACTTTCCACCCAAATCTCGCCATCCATCATCTTGATGAGGCGCTCGGTGATCGCAAGACCAAGACCCGTGCCTTCGAATTGCCGGTTGGTTTCATCCTCGACCTGATTGAACTCGCCAAAGATGTGCTGAATTTTCTCTTCGGGAATACCAATGCCGCTATCCTCAATGGAAATGTGCAGCATCACGGTGTTGTCTTCGGGATGAGGAACACCGGTCACGCGGGCGGTGACGTGGCCCTGATTTGTGAACTTCACCGCATTGCCGATGAGGTTGGTCAGAATCTGACGGATACGCCCCGGATCACCGATAAAGCTCGTCGGCATAAAGAGATCGTAATCGACCAGAAGCGTCAGCCCTTTATCGCGCGCATTGGCCTGCAGCAGCATGACCACCTCATGCATGCAGGCCTCAAGATCAAAGGGCTCAGGGTGTAGAACCAGTTTCTCGGCCTCGATCTTGGAGTAGTCGAGCACGTCGTTGATGATGACCAGAAGCGCTTCGCCAGAGTTCTTGATCGTATTGGCATAAAGGCGCTGTTCTTCGGTAAGGCTGGTGTCGTTCAATAGTTCCGCCATGCCGACAACGCCATTCATTGGGGTGCGGATCTCATGACTCATATTGGCAAGGAAAGCGGATTTGGCGCGGTTGGCCGCCTCGGCGCGTTCACGTGCGGTGCGTAACTCTTCCTCGTAGTGGACCGTCGCCGTGATATCGAGTGCAAGGCTTACGATATCGCCGTCATGGCCGCGCTGGTCGATCAGCTTCAGGTAACGGTCATTCCAGAGGCGAATCACGGTGGGTTCCGGTGCAGGCGACATCCAGCGTTCGGTCATCATCGCGCGCCACGCATCCGCCGAGAGTTCCTCAGTGTCGATCAGCCCTTCATCGGTCAGGACTTGCAGAATGCGGACATAGGATACGCCCGGCGCAACTTCCTCGACGCCCTCGAATATATTCAGATATGCGGTATTAGCACCGATTAGCTTGCTGTTGCTGTCAAAGAAGGCAAACCCATCCTGAAACGCCTGAATGGAGTGCCAAAGCCGTCGCTCGGCCTGCTCAACCTTTTCATTGGCGGTGTTGAGGTCGCTTTTAACGCGCTCATTCTCGTTTCTAAACGTAGCGATTTCTGCCTGAGTCGCACCGATGCGTTTGGTCAGCGCAAGCGCATGACGACCGAGTTTGCGATTCGCATCAGTCAATTCCGCTTGTTTCAGCTCCAGAAGCCGCTCAGCCGCCAATCGGGCCCTGCGTTCCTGCGCCAATTTTTCAGCAAGCGACATCTGCGCCAACTCCAACACTTGTTATTTCCACACCTGCTGCCTCAATCTCGCAGGCATTCCTTAATTTGCCTTTAGCGTTGGTGTTATGGCGAGCATGCTTGCTATGAGGTTAATCGCGTGTCAGCCTTTGCGCGGTGACAGGGAGGATTCCATGCGGCGCCTATTGATTTTATTCGTTTTTCTTTTTTCCAATGTTCTGAGCCCCGCAGTGCAGGCGCAGAGCAGTGATTCTGGGCCTTTGCCCACGCAGAGGTTTGTAACCCAACCGGATACAGATCATTTCGGGGCAGATTTGCAGGCGTTGTTCGATACATCGCTGCAATCTTGCCAGCGCGCATGCGCCACACAGAGCGCCTGCGTCGGCTTTGTGTACAATGTGAAATCCAACGCCTGTTTCCCAAAATCAGAATTGCGCGACCCATCGACATTTGTTGGCGCGCTCACGGTGCGTAAACTCCAGGTAGATGCGGGACTGGCCGCTCGCGCTGCAGACCGTGCGTCGCAGCTCTCTTTGCCGGGGACTGTCGATGTGGCGTCAGCGCGCAAACTCGCCAGCGAGATCGGCACACGCTATCAGTTGAGCGGTCGTGACATCGGAACGTTGATTGACGGCGCGCAACAGTTCTTTGCCGGGAATAACGCGACTATGGCTGCGCGCTGGATGGGCGAAGCTGTGGCACTGAGCGATGCGCCGGACCTCTGGGTTGAGTATGCCCGCTACGTGCGTGCGATGCCCACCGACAACAGCAGCGAAACCCGTCGCAATCTTGCGGAGTCCGTTGCTGCCGCGCTGAATGGTTATTTGCGGGCCGATGCAGCGCCGATGCAGGTGAACGCATTGATCGAGGCTGCACAATCTTTGGAGAAGCTGGGTCGCGGTCGCGATATGATTTCCGTGCTGCGATTGGCAGAGGAAATTCAGCCGCGCAAACAAATTGCTGAACTTTTGAACAATGCGGTCGCGAAATACGGCTTTCGGGTCAGCGACACGCGGGTCGAGGCCGACAATGCCGATCCGCGCATGTGCATCGTCTTCTCAGAAGATCTGGTCAAAACGGGCGTTACCTATAGCGACTATCTGAAATCTGAGGCCGAGGGTCTTGCGGCGGAGGCATCGGGGCAGGAGCTGTGTCTGACCGGCCTGACCCATGGCCAGCATCTACGGGTGACTTTGCGCCGGGGGCTGCCTGCAGCCAATGGCGAAACCCTGATCAAAGACGTGGAACTCAGCCACTATATCCGCGACCGCAGCCCCTCCGTGCGCTTTCCGGGTCGGGCCTATGTGCTGGCGCGCAGCGATGTGACCGCCCTGCCGGTGGAGACGGTGAATGTGGATCGGCTGGACCTGAAGCTCTCGCGCATCAGTGACCGCAACCTGTTGCGCAGCATGCAGGACGATCTGTTTGCCCGCCCGCTGAACCAATGGCAGAGCGAGAATTTTGACGCCACAGTGGCAGAGGAGCTCTGGACCGGCACCGCCGAGGTGCAGCAGGAGTTGAACCGCGACATGACCACCCGGTTGCCGCTGGATGATGTGCTGGCCGATCAACCCGTTGGTATCTATGCGCTCAGTGCCGCCGTGCCGGGGGCCGATCCCTATGACAGCCCGGCGGCCATGCAGTGGTTTGTGCTGACGGATCTTGGTCTCAGCTCCATGTCTGGGGCCGATGGGTTGCATGTGCAGGTGCAGGGGCTGTCGGACGCCAAGGCCCGCGCGGGCGTCGAGGTCGAACTGATCTCGGAGGCCAACGCGGTGATTGCCCGCAGCACCAGCGACGATACTGGCTATGCGCATTTTGCGCCGGGGTTGACCCGAGGCACCGGCAGTGCTGCGCCCGCGATGCTGCTGGCGCGCGCCGGAGAGGAGGACTTTGCCTTCCTGTCGTTGCGCGATGCGGCCTTTGATCTGTCGGACCGCGGTGTCGAGGGCCGACCTGCGCCCGGCCCGGTTGATGTCTTCCTGACCACAGATCGGGGTGCCTATCGTGCCGGTGAAACCATCAACGTCACCGCCCTGTCGCGCGATCCGCGTGCGCAAGCCATCGAAGGGCTGCCGTTGATCGCGGTGCTGAAACGCCCCGATGGGGTGGAGTATTCGCGCCATATCTCCGAAGGGGGCGATGCAGGCGGTCATGTCTATGCCCTGCCCGTGGGCGAGAGTGCGCCGCGCGGCTCCTGGGCGATCGAGATCTATGCCGACCCCAAGGCGGAGCCGCTGACACGGCAAACCGTACTGGTCGAGGATTTCCTGCCCGAGCGGATCGACTTTGAACAGGACATCCGCGACGTCGCGGGCCTGCGTCCCGGTGGGCAGCTGGTCGTCGATATCGATGCGCGTTTCCTGTTTGGCGCACCCGGCGCTGGCCTGAGCGTCGAGGGTGATGTCTCTCTCGCCCCGGTGCGGCAGCTGGCCGATTGGCCCGGTTATCGCTTTGGTCGCTATGATGCGGAAACCAACCGCCAGACCCGCTATTTCAGCGGCGAGGACACCGGCGCCAATGGCCAATCCGTCGCGGCTGGTGATTTGCCCGAAGTGGAGGCAGCAGGTCTGCCGCTTGAGGCCCGCCTGCGCACGCGACTCTCGGATGGCTCCGCCCGTCCGGTCGAGCGTGAACTAACCGTGCCGGTACAGCCTGCGACCCCCGTGATCGGGATCAAGACGCAGTTTGCCGATGACGTGGTGGCCGAAGGCACCGAGGCCGGGTTCGAGTTGATCTCGCTGGCACCGGATCTCACCCCCGCCCCGATGCAGGTGCAATGGGTGCTGAACCGGGTCGAGACGCGTTATCAGTGGTATCAGCTTTATGGCGACTGGCAGTGGGAGCCGATCACCCGCCGCACCCGCGTGGCCTCGGGCGAGGCGATGCTGGGCGGCGATCCGGTGGCGGTCACCGCGCCGGTGGACTGGGGCCGTTACGAGCTGGTGGTGGAACGTCTGGATGGCGACTACGTGACCGCTGCGCAGGATTTCTACGCGGGCTGGTATGTGCCCGCCTCCGACGCGCAGACCCCGGATCGTCTGGAACTGTCGCTGGATGGCCAAAGCTACACCCCCGGCGACACCGCCCGCCTGCGCATCGTGCCGCAAGCGGCAGGAACCGCGCTGATCTCCGTCATGGGCAGCGAGTTGATCCATCGTCAGGCGGTAGAGGTGACAGCAGGCGAGAACGTGATCCCGCTTGAGGTCACATCCGAGTGGGGCAGCGGCGCCTATGTGACCGCCTCTGTCGTGCAACCCGTCGCCAGTCGGCAGGGTCGCACACCGACCCGGGCGCTGGGCATCGCCCATGCCACGGTGACCCAGCCGGGGCAGGAGTTGGATGTCACGATCAAGACCCCCGAGGTCACCCGCCCCCGCCAGACGGTCGAGGCGACCGTGACTGTCGCCGGGGCCGAGGCGGGCGAGGAAGTCTGGCTGACGCTGGCCGCCGTTGACGTCGGTATCCTCAATCTCACCGGCTTTCAAAGCCCGGATCCCGTGGGCTATTTCCACGGTCAGCGGCGATTGGGGATGGAGCTGCGCGACATCTATGGTCGCCTCATCGATCCGGGCAACGGCGCGCTCGGGCGTGTGCGCTCCGGCGGCGATGCCGGGCTTGGCGCGCAATTCCAGTCCCCCCCGCCGACGCAGGATCTGATGTCGGTCTTCCACGGTGCGGTGCAGGTCGGGGACGATGGTAGCGTGAGCCTGCCCATCGATCTGCCGGATTTCAACGGTACCGTGCGGCTGATGGCTGTGGCTTGGACTGGCCGTTCGGTCGGGCAGGCGGAGGCCGACATGATCGTGCGCGATCCGGTGGTGCTGACCGCCTCACTGCCGCGCTTCTTGGCGCCCGGCGATCAGAGCCGCATCCGCCTCGACATTACCCATGCCGATGGACCTGCGGGCGAGATCGGTCTTGCGGCCGAGGTGATGGGGTCCGGACTGCAACTGGGAGCGCTGCCGCCTTCGGTTACGCTCACCGAACAGGGCCGGGTTCTGCTGGAACTGCCGGTCACAGCAGGGGCCGTGGGTGATCCGGAGGTGCGTCTGAGCCTGACCACACCCGGCGGCCAGGTGCTGGACCAGACCCTGCGTCTGCCGGTGCGCGCCAATGATCCGGAGGTCTCGGAAACCCGGCGCTTCTCGCTGGCGGGTGGCGACAGCTTCCTGTTCAACGCGGATGTGTTTGCGGGTCTGCGCCCCGGCTCTGCCCGCGCGGTGATGTCGGCGGGGCCACTGGCCAAATTCGACGTGCCGGGGCTGTTGTCGCAACTGGACGGCTACCCCTACGGCTGCACCGAACAGGTGACGTCGAAGGCGCTGCCGCTTCTCTATCTGTCGTCGGTGGCCGAGGCCGCCGGTCTGGGCGATGGCCCCAAGGTGGACGCGCGCATCAACGGTGCCATCCGCAAGGTGCTGACCCGGCAGGCCGCCAATGGCGCCTTTGGCCTCTGGCGCGCCGAGAGCGGTGATTTGTGGCTGGATGCCTATGCGTCTGACTTCCTCAGCCGGGCACGGGCCAAAGGCTATATGGTGCCCGATCAGGCCTTTGCCCGCGCCATGGACAATCTGCGTAACCGGCTGAACTACGCGCCGGATTTCGACAGCGGCGGTGAGGAAGTGGCCTATGCGCTGCTGGTGCTGGCGCGTGAGGGCGCAGCGGCGATGGGAGATCTGCGCTATTACGCGGATACAAAAGCAGATGCCTTCTCCACCCCGATGGGCGCGGCGCAATTGGGGGCAGCACTCGCGGCCTATGGCGACCAGCGCCGGGCGGATAAGATGTTTGCCCGCGCCGCGCAGATGATCGCAGGCCAAGGCGCCGAAAAGCCAGTGTGGCGTGTCGATTACGGCACCCAGTTGCGCGACTCGGCGGCTGTCTTGGCGCTGGCGGTGGAGGCCGGCAGCACGGCGGTCAATCGCGACTACCTCACCGCGCGGGTCTCGGCTGGTGATCGGCATCGTTCGACACAGGAAGCCGCGTGGAGCCTGATGGCGGCGCAGGCATTGGTGGACAATCCCGAAGACTCCGGTCTGCGGGTCAATGGCCAACCCGTCACCGGCGCTTTTGTCGAGGTGATGGAGGGCGATAGCCCGGCGGATCTCTCGGTCACCGCGGCCTCCGGGCGCAGCACCGACATCACCCTGACCCGCATCGGCGTTCCCGAGGTACCACCGGCGGCGCGTGGCTATGGCTTTGCCCTGACGCGGGAGTATTACACGCTGGAAGGGGAGCCGGTGGATTTGGCCTCGGTCGCGGTCGGCACCCGGCTGGTGACGGTGCTGCGGGTGCTGCCGCAAGAGGAGATCGGCGCACGGCTGATGGTCAATGACCCGCTGCCGGCGGGGCTGGAGATCGACAATCCCAACCTGCTGCGCTCCGGCGATCTGCGCGATCTGGACTGGCTGAGCCTCTGGAACGCGGATCACGTGGAGTTCCGCTCTGATCGGTTCCTCGCGGCGGTGACCTCGCGGGGGGATGATCCGATCACGCTGGCCTATATGGTCCGCGCGGTCAGCCCCGGTGACTTCCACCATCCTGCGGCCTCGGTCGAGGACATGTACCGCCCGGCCTACCGCGCCAATACGGCGGCGGGACGGCTGCAGGTGCGATGAGCCGAACTGGTTGGCTGTGTAAGCTGGGGTCGCTTTTGCAGCGGCGAGAGCGCCCGGACACTGCCGTGTCCGGGCGCGACCTGACCGAACGGTCAGGAGGGGGCGCGTTGCGCCCCCTGTTTTGGATGGCAGCGCGCCTCAGAGCTCCTTTGTTGGTCTTGCTCATTGCGAGTGTCCTTGCGGGAAAGGCTCTCGATCAGTGGGTTGACGCGACGGTGCTTCCACAAACGCTTGCTGAAACCTCCGTCGAGGTGCGTGATCGCAATGGCCGTTTGCTGCGGGCCTACCCGGTTGGAAATGGGATTTGGCGCATGGCTGTGCGTGTCGAAGAGGTGGACGCCACCTATCTGAACATGCTGCGGGCCTATGAAGATAAACGGTTCGACACCCATCGCGGAGTCGACGTTCTGGCGATGCTGCGCGCGGTCGGGCAAGCCGTTCTGAATGGGCGTACCGTATCCGGGGGGTCGACCCTGACGATGCAGGTGGCACGGTTGCTGGAGGATGGCTCCACTGGGCGTTGGACTGGAAAGCTACGTCAGATCCGGGTCGCGCTGGCGCTTGAGCGCAAGCTCTCCAAACAGGAGATTCTGAACCTCTACCTGACGCACGCGCCGTTTGGCGGCAATCTTGAAGGTGTGCGGGCGGCAAGTTTTGCGTGGTTCGGCAAGGAGCCGCGTCGCCTGACCGTCGCCGAAGCCGCGCTACTGGTGGCATTGCCGCAATCCCCGGAAAACCGCCGACCTGACCGATCGGTAAGTGTGGCGCGCGCCGCGCGCGAACGCGTGCTGCAACGCAGCCGTGAGGCTGGGGTCCTGACCTCTGAGGTGGCACAGCAGGCGGCGCAAGCACGCCTGCCGAAGGTGCGCCGTGCCTTTCCGCTGCTTGCTCCGCATTTGGGGGATCAGCTGCGGGCTGCGGCTCCGGCGACCGCGCGATTTGACACAACGCTGGACGCCGCCTTGCAGGAAAAACTGCAGGCTGTTCTGCTGCGGCGGACGAAAGCGGCCGGGCCACAGCTGAGCGCAGCGATGATTGTAGCGGATCATCAAAGCGGCGAAATCCTCGCCCGGATTGGCGCGCCAGATTACACCGACACAGTGCGGCGCGGGTTTGTGGATATGGTGAGTGCGGTGCGCTCTCCCGGCTCTACGCTGAAACCGCTGGTGTATGGGCTCGCCTTTGACGAAGGGCTGGTGCATCCGGACACGCTGATCCGCGATGCCCCTGTGTCCTTTGGTGGCTATGCGCCGCAAAATTTTGATGGGGCTTTTCGAGGCGACGTGCGCGTGCGCGATGCGTTGCAAATGTCGCTCAACACCCCTGTGGTCACCCTTACGGAGGCGCTTGGTCCCTCTCGGTTGATGGCAGGGATGCGTCAGGCTGGGATGCGCCCGCAATTGCCCGGTGGTAAGGCGGGGCTGGCGGTGAGCCTCGGCGGAGTTGGCGTGAGCCTGCAAGATCTGGTGCAGCTTTATGCGGTATTGGCCGCAGGAGGCACAGGATTGCAGTTAACGGTGGAGGCTGGTGGCGAGAGTGCTGTGATCCCAAGGGTGATTTCGCCGGTCGCGGCCTGGTACCTTGGGGACATCTTGCGCGATGTGCCGGTGCCCCGTGGTGCGCGCGCTGGCGTGTTGCCGTTTAAAACCGGCACCTCCTACGGTTACAGGGATGCCTGGGCCGTGGGGTGGGATGGCCAGCACGTCATCGGGGTCTGGCTTGGTCGTGCTGACGGCACGCCAGTGCCGGGAGTGTTTGGGGCAGAGGTGGCCGCACCGGTGTTGTTTGAAGCCTTTGCCGCATTGAAATCCGACCTTACACCGCTTACCCCTCCGCCACCGAACGCGTTGGTTTTGACGACGGCGGAATTACCGCAGCCGTTGCGGCAGTTCAGGGCACGCAATGACGTGTTCTCGGATGTCGGGGAAGGTGCTCCCGAGGTGGTCTTCCCACCAACACGGGCGCGTTTGGCGCTGGTCGAAGGCCGATTGTCGCTAAAGCTGCGCGGGGGGCGGCTGCCCTTTACGGTGCTGGCGAATGGAGTGCCGGTGGCCCGGGGTCTGCGGTCCCGGGATCTCGACCTTCCGAGCCCCGGGCCGGGACACGCAACGCTTGTGGTTATTGATGCGGATGGGCAATCTGCTCGGGTGACCGTTGAGATTGAAGAGACGGGGTGATGCGCGTGTTGCAGGAGGTAAAGGGTATGATTCACAGAATGCATGGGCTGGCGGTGCTTTGTGCTTTGGCCGTCCTCACAGCTGTCCCCGCCATGGCGGATTGCGCGAGCGAGGACGAGGTAAACCAATTTGCGGCTGACTATATCGCGCGAAAACCAGCCAAAGCTCTGGGCGCGGATGGCGATATGGTGGACGCGCTTTGTACGCAGGCGCGATTGGTGGCGGTACTGTCGGAGCATATGGGGCCAGTGATCGGCTACAAGGCCGGATTGACCAGTGCGCCCGCGCAGGAGCGGTTTGGTGCGAGCGAGCCTGTGCGCGGTGTGCTTTACCGGGATATGATGCTGGAGAGCGGGGCGACGGTAGAGGTTCCGTGGGGCACGGTCCCGATGGTCGAAGCTGATCTGGTGCTGGAAGTAGGCGATTCAGCTGTGAACTGGGCCACGTCCCCTCAGGAGGTGATGGAAAACATCCGCAGCGTCCGGCCATTTATCGAGTTGCCAGATCTCGCATTGGCATCGGGTGAGCCAATGACGACGGAGACGATTACGGCAATGGGTGTAGGCGCGCGGCGCGGTGTGCTTGGTGCTGAGATACAGGTCGAAGATGTCGCAGCCCTGACCACTGCATTGGCCGAAATGCAGGTTACTTTGCGCGATGGCGCAGGTGAGACTGTGGTATCGGCCCCGGGAACGGCTGTTTTGGGACATCCCGCGGAAACGATCCTCTGGCTCCATGAGGCTGGGGTGACATTTAAGGCCGGGGATCTGGTCTCGGTTGGCTCGTTTGGTCCACTGGTGCCGCCTTCCAAACTCAGTGGCGGAGCGCGCGTCATTTATGAAGGGCTACCGGGAGATCCGGAAGTCTCTGTCCTATTTGCGCCGACCTCCTGACCCGTTGATGGTGCCTTTTGCGAAAGGTGTTTCGCATCGGGCTATGCCCGATGCGACCGGCGCCGCGCCAAGGGCGCGGCGCTCGGCCCAATTGGCCGATGGGATCGACAGATCACAAGGCTGGGCGGAGGGCTCGCCGCTTGCCATTCTGCACAGTGCTCGCACAAAAAGTGACTTCCCTCAGGACGAACTGCGCCCTTCCCGTAGCCACGCGCCGATCAACAGCGCCCCCGCTAACAGGAGCAGTACCCACGAGGGAAGCAACGGCGATTGAGTGACAGCAGTGGTTTCATATGCGCCGCGCGGTACGAGGCCGATCCAGCCCCTACCTGATGCAGGACGCCCCTCGCGAATGTTGCGCAAAGACGGGACGCCCGCCTCAAGCGACACGGCCCCGCCACGCATCGCGCGCACAAGTGGCTCCATTACACTGGCGGTCGCGATGGTTTGCTCAAACTCCTTTGGGGCAGCAGGGCCAAGCCCGATGACTGCACGCTCCTCACCCTCTTGCAGGTGATAAAGCCCGATTTGATCGCTTTCATACCGCCCTTCCCAAAGGCCGGGTCGCACCTCGTGCAGTGTGACATCGGATGTTGTGCCATCCGGTGCGGTGACAGTCACAGCCCCCACAGTTTCGCCAAGAGTGCGGCGCTCGATACGCATGCGTTGGCCTGTGGCCTCAGCCGTCAGCACCTCTTCTTCCAGTTCCGGCTCTTTCATCATCCAATGCGCCAGGCGGCGGAGCAGCTCCAATTGTGGGCCGCCGCCCTCAAAGCCGCGACTCCACAGCCAAGCGTGATCCGAGGCCAGAAGTGCAACGCGCCCCTCTTCCACCCGATCCAGGATCAACAGTGGGCGCTCGCCAATCCCGCGCATCAATGTGGTCCCGCCGGTGGTATCCAGTTCGACCTGACGCATCCAGCGGCCCCATTCCGCAGCGCCGGTCAGCTCTGCAGTGACCGGATGCTGCTGGCCGATCTCGCTGATCGTAGGACGATAGGGTTCCTCAAGCACGCGAGCCGAGGGACGTGCAGGCAGGACGTCTGCCAAAGGCGTGCGAAAGATGCTGTCAGCGCTGGCAAAATCCGGACCCGCCGCCACCAGGACCGCGCCACCGCGGCGGACGTAATTGGCGACATTCTCCAGATAGGCCGAGGGCAGGATGCCGCGCCGTTTGTAGCGATCAAAGATGATGAGATCGAAATCCTCGATCTTTTCCAGAAAGAGCTCGCGGGTTGGAAAGGCGATCAAAGACAGCTCATCCACTGGCACGCCATCCTGTTTTTCGGGAGGACGCAGGATAGTGAAATGCACAAGATCAACAGAGCTGTCGGATTTCAGAAGGTTGCGCCATGTGCGCCCGCCCGGATGCGGAGCACCGGATACCAGCAGCACCCGCAGCCTGTCGCGCACACCGTTGATCTGCAACAGGGCGGCGTTATTGCGGGCTGTTAACTCGCCGGGGGCCTCGGGAACGCGGAACTCGATCACATTGCGCCCACCGTGGGGCAGGGTCAGCGGTAGGTCGAAATCAACTCCTACCGGCAGACGGAAATTCTGCGGCGCGCCTCCGTCGATTGCGATCTGCAGCTCGGTATATTGCACGCCCTCCGGTGCAGCGCCCTGATCTTCGACCTGTAGCGTCAGAGTGATCGGCTCTCCGATAATCCCAAAGGATGGAGCGTTTTTGACGATCAGGCGACGATCCCAGTCTCCCTCGCGGCCGGTCATCAGGAGATGCAGTGGCGCGGGGAGATCGGGCGCGCGTTCCATATCGTGGATCTGCCCGTCTGACAGCGCGATGATACCTGCGACACGTGCGCGTGGCTCGTCCGCCAATGCCCGGGTCAAAGCATCCATCAACTGGGTGCCGCCATCGTCGGGGCTGTCTTCGACAGTGATCCAGCGCACTTCGGTATTGGCACGCTCCGCCAGCGCCTCTTCAATCTCAGCGCGCGCAGTTGCCATTTGTTCGCCCCGGTCAGAGAGAGCCTGACTGGCGGTGCGATCTTCGGCAACGATGACGATATCGCTCAGGGGGGTACGATCTTCGACCTGAATGACCGGGCCGGAAAGTGCGGCCAGCAGAACCAGAGCGGCTCCAGCGCGCAAGGCCCAGCCCGCGAGCCGCCGCCAGATGGCCAGCCCCAATGCCACAAAGCTCACCCCCGCCAGTGCAGCGATCAGCGCCCAGGGCACCAGCGGGTCAAAGAGGATGGTCTGGGTCATTCGACGTGGGCTCCTTGCGCCACAGGATGAGTGATCTGCATGAGCCTACTGCCCAAGCCGGTCGAGCAGAGCAGGGACATGCACCTGATCTGATTTGTAGTTGCCGGTCAGCACATGCATCAAAAGGTTCACACCAAAGCGCCGGGCTAGCTCGCGCTGGCGTTCACCTGAAAACCCGCGCCCAACCGGATAGAGCGGCGTGTTGCGCTCATCCACGGCCCATGCCGCTGCCCAGTCATTGCCGCCGATCACCACCGGGGTTACCCCGTCGTTGAGGTTGCGAAAGGGCAGTCCTTCAACCTGTTCAGCATCCGGTGGCGCGGCTTCGACCCAGATTTGCCCGCGCGGATGACGGCCGGGAAAATCCTGTAGCAAGTAGAACGCACGTGTCAGCACATGGTCGGCGGGGATTGGCTCTATGGGTGGAATATCCAGCGGAAGCGCCAGTTGTTGCAGGCGTCGCGCCGCGCCGCTGCTGGCCCCGGTGACTGCTAGGTCTGCATCACGGGTATCAAAAAGGATCATACCGCCGGTGCGCAAATAGGCATTGAGCTTGCTGTAAGCCTCTGATGAGGGGAGCGGCTGCCCCTCTGTGACAGGCCAGTAGAGAAACGGAAAAAACGCCAACTCGTCGGTTTCCAGATCCACGCCGTATGGTGGCGCAGGTTCGACGGAGGTGCGCAGCGCCATCACATTGCTAAGACCACGTAACCCTTCGGCGGAAATCTGATCGACTCGCGCGTCACCTGTCAGCACATAGGCCAGTGTCAATTCTGATGTGAGTTCCGTCGGAGTCGCAGCGGACGAATGGGAAGCTGTCTGAGCCTGTGCGGATTGCGGCAGTCCCGTGGTGATGCCACCAGCTATCCCCGCAGCGAGCATCAGCGCCGCCACCTTAGCAGGAGACCAGAGACCAGACACCAGAAGTGCCGCCGCAATGTCGAGTGCCAGCAGCACCAGCGCAAAGCTTAAGAGCACACCGCCGAGGGGGCGCTCCTGTGCGCCCTCATAGGTGAGCACCGGCACAGATGCAGGCCAAGTGGCGGGGCGAATCTCATCCCCCATGCGCAAGACATTGCGGGCATAGGCGCCGCTGCCGCTGGTATAAAGCCCGGGCTGTAACGTGGGTCCCGAAGGGGCGTCGATCAGATCTGGTCCCGCAACACCTGCCAATGTGTCCGCGTCTGCCAGGCGACCAAAGCCGTCCAAAACCTCAACGGCCTGCCATGTGGTGCCCTCCAGAGCCTCGGCCGCAGGAGGCTTTGCAGCAGAAGATACTGCGAGACGTTCCAGCATGTCGACAAACAGCCCCGAGAGCGGCAGGGTGCTCCACTCCGCATTCGCCGTGACATGGAACAGGACCACCTGACCCTGACCCAGTGATTTACGCGTCACCAAGGGCGTACCATCGCTCAACTCGGCCACCACGCGGCTGGCCAGTTCCGGGTCGGGTTGTGCCATGACTTGCGAGCTGACGGTAACTTCCTGCGGGATCTCCAAACCGTAAAAGGGCGAAACTTCCGCAAATGGCGCGAGCGCCTTTGGCTGGCCCCAACTCATGGCACCGCCTATGCTGCGCCCACCAATGCGCAGGCGCACCGGCATCAGGGGTTCCTCGGTGTCGCGGGCCGTATCGCTGGCGGCCAGACGTGGCCCGGCAAACCGCAACAGCAAGCCACCCTGATCCACCCAGTCAATCAGCGCCTCTTCCTGCGCAGGGGCCAGACGGGCCACATCGGCGAGAACCACCACGTCCGGGTTTGCGGGCAAAAGATCCGGCAGCGCTCCTTCGAGCAGCTCTGCCGTCGGCTCCAGCGCCTGACGCAGGTAGTGGAGCGGGGAAAGCAGTGCGAGGCCTTCATCGCTGCTCTGAGCGGAAATCAACGCGACCTCACGGCGGCGCAACCGATCATCGGTCAGTGAAACCGCTCCGGCAGAGCGGGTGTTCAAAATCTCGAACCGGCTGATACGGGCACGCAACTCCATGGGTAACGCCAGCTGTGCTTCGGCGCTGTTGGCAGAGACGTCAAAGGTCATCGTGGTTGAGGCCAGCGCGCGTTCTGTACCGTTTGGGTCTGGCCCAAGGGCCTGCACGGTGATCTCTTGTTGAAGCCCGGTGCTGCTGCGCAGGGCGCGCAGTGTAATTGCACCGTCTTCGTAAGTGGCGGGCAGCAGGCCCATCACAGGCGCGCCGCTCTCGTACACTTCGATCTCGCCGCGTTCGGCAAGTGTCGCGACCAGATCGGCGCGACCTTCCATTGCCACACCATCGCTCAACCAGAGCGTATCAAACCCGCCCTCCGCCTCGGCGATCATCTTTGCGGCGTCTTGCAGTTGTTCGGGAGACGCGACCCATGGCGCGGGCGTCATCCCCGGCAATTGGCGGCTCCAGTGACCTGCGGCGAGGAATTGCAGTGGCTCCGGTGCAGTCAGGCGCATGAGTGCAACAGGGCGACCTGCGCGCCCGGCCTCACTTAGCTCCGCCTCGATCTGAGCGCGGTTCTGCTCCCAACGTGGCGCGCTGCCCCAGCCAGAATCCATGACGATCAACAGTGGACCACTGCCACCATGTTCCTGTGCAGGGTTTAGCACTGGCCCCGATAGACCAAAGATGGCCGCAGCCACGGCGAGCATCCGAAGGAGCAGTAACCACCATGGGGTGCGATCCGACAGGCTCTCGTCGTCTTTTAGCCCCAACAAAAGTGTCACGGCTGGAAACGGTTGCCGTTTTGGGGCCGGAGGAATGGCCCGCAGCAACAGCCACAGGATTGGCAAAACCAAGAGCCCCAGTAGCAGCCATGGGCTGGCAAAACCTATGCCGGCGATCATGGTCATTGGCGCCGCTCCAATGCGTGATAGAGCCACAGCAGACCGGATTGCGCACTATCGCCTGTGTGGTGCAGGCCCAAGGTCCAGCCTGCCGCGCGGCACAATTGTTCCAGCGCATCGCGCCGTTCCGCCAGTCGATCCAGGTACCGATCACGCAGAGCGGATGCTTTCAATGTTTCGTGGCTGAAGCTGCTATCCGGCCCCTCGAAACGGGTGCGACCGCTGAAGGGAAACATCTCCTCAGTGGGATCCAGAACCTGCAAAAGTACACCACGCAATCCACGGTCTGCCGCCTTGGTGAGTGCGATTTCCAACTCCTGAAAGGGGCCGAGAAAGTCTGAAATGAACAGCGCCCGCGCATGCGGGATCAGCGCCCGATGCTCGGGTGGGGCATAGGCTGTGTCGTCAATGGTGGTGAAATGCTCGGCCAGCCTCAGGATCTGCATATTGCCGCGTCTCGGGGGCAGCGCACCCCCGGTCAGTCCCACGCGCTCGCCGCCACGCACCATCAACACGGCTGAGGCCAAGGCCAATAGGCGGGCGCGGTCAACTTTCTGTGGCAATTCGGCATTCGAGGCAAAACGCATGGAGTGCCCCTGATCGACCCAGAGGTGCACAGTCTGCGCAATCTGCCATTCCCTTTCGCGCACAAACTGCTGATCGCCGCGCGCAGACCGGCGATGGTCGATCATGCGACGACTGTCGCCCTGCTGCACCGGGCGATATTGCCAGAAATCATCGCCAGCGCCGGACCTTCTGCGGCCGTGTTCCCCGAGCAAAACCGCGCCAGCCAATTGCTGCGCCTGCACCAGCAAGGGCGGCAGGACACTGGCAGCCTCTTCGGCGCGGCTGCGAATCTGACCAGCCGGACCACGGGCAGCCATATCGCGGGAGGGGGCAGGGTGGCTCACGCGGCGGCCTCGGCTCGGATCAGGGTGGCTGCGGTCTCATCAATCAAATCCGCAAGGCTATCGCCGCGGGCGCGGGCTGCGAAATTCAGCTGCATCCGGTGGCTCAGCACCGGGCGCGCCATATCGACCACATCCTCCGGATTGGGGGCAAGGCGACCTTGCAACAATGCCCGTGCCCGCACCGCCATCATCAGGGCCTGCGCCGCTCGCGGCCCCGGTCCCCATGCCACGGTCTGGGCGACCCGTTCGCTTGCACCGGGTTCTTCTGGGCGGAAGGCGCGCACAAGATCGAGGATCACTTCAACCACCGACTCGCCAACAGGCATCCGGCGCAACAAGGTTTGAGCCGCAATCAGCTCATCTGCAGTAAAGACCTGATGCACCTCACTTTCTTCGACACCGGTGGTGGCAATGAGGATATCGCGCTCGGTGTCCCGGTCGGGATAATGGATGTCGATCTGCATCAGGAAACGGTCAAGCTGCGCTTCTGGCAGCGGATAGGTCCCTTCCTGCTCAATCGGGTTTTGCGTTGCGAGCACATGAAACGGGGCGTCCAGCGCCCGATCTGCGCCTGCGACCGTGACGGTTTTCTCTTGCATTGCCTGTAAGAGCGCCGATTGGGTGCGAGGCGAGGCGCGGTTGATCTCATCCGCCATCAAAAGCTGACAAAAAATCGGGCCCTGTACAAAACGAAAGGCTCGGGTGCCATCAGGCGCCGTATCCAGCACCTCAGAGCCAAGGATATCTGCAGGCATCAGGTCCGGTGTGAACTGAACCCGGTTGCCGTTCAGGCCCATGACGGTCGAGAGTGCCTCCACCAGCCGGGTTTTGCCAAGGCCGGGCAGACCGATCAACAGGCCGTGGCCACCACACAGCAAGGTCGCCAGCGTCAGATCGACGACCCGCTCTTGTCCGATGAACCGACGTGTGATCGAGGCGCGCGCCTCTTGCAGCTTGGTTTCCAGCGCTTCGATGTCGGACAACAGATCCTGTGCTTCGCTCATGACTTCCCTTTCTGTGGGCTTATATGTTCTCAGTGTATCGCGCAGAGATAGAATGGCAAAACGAATGAGTGGACAAAAAGCCGTGACACCAGATGCAAATGCCCTAGAAGCAAGCGCAAAGGCCGCAGGCAAAGGCGGATTGCCGCCGGTGCATTTGTGGAATCCACCCTACTGCGGAGATCTGGATATCTGCATCCACCGTGATGGCAGCTGGAGCTACCTTGGCTCCCCCATCAACCGGTTTGAATTGGTGAAGTTGTTTTCATCGATTCTGAAGCTGGAAGGCGGAAAATTCTATCTGGTGACACCGGTAGAGAAGGTCGGCATCACTGTCGAGGATGCGCCTTTCGTCGCGGTAGATTTTGAGGCCACTGGCGCGGGTGAGAGCCAGGTTCTCACCTTTACCACTCAGGTTGGCGATCAGACCATCGCTGGGCCGGATAACCCGGTTCGGGTCGAGCGCGATCCGAATACCGGGGAACCTTCGCCTTACGTGCATGTACGCGCGGGGCTCGAGGCGCTCATAGATCGCAAGAGCTTTTACCGGCTTATGGAAATGGGTGAGGCGCATGAAGGCTGGTTCGGCCTATGGTCTCAGGGCTGCTTCTTTCGCATCATAGAGGCGGACGCGCTGGATCTTGCCTGACGGCAAACGTTTTTGACTTGAGGCTTGTGGGCTGTGCAGATCAGCGCCACGCTCGACGTAAGTGGTGATCCGGGGATCATCATTGCACTCAGAAACAGGCGTCCGCGCAATCCATTAAAATTGCGCAAAATGAGGGCATTTTCATCTGTGCCGGGCGGATGCATATCAACGCATTACGAGAGCAGGTGCAGTTCAAAGTTAAATTAAAACCCGCGTACGCGCGTCACAGGTCTGTGGTATAGTGATGTGACGGGGACTGCACGCGCAGCAGGAGGTGAGAATGCCAAAGTTCGCGGCCAATCTATCCATGCTCTTTGCGGAGCTTCCTTATCTGGACCGCTTTTCAGCGGCAGCCGCCGCCGGTTTCGAGGCGGTGGAGGTGCTGTTTCCCTATGAGTTTGCGGCCAAAGAAACTCAACGTGCGCTTCTTGCCAATGGGCTGGAATTGTTGCTGATCAACGCTCCGCCGCCGAACTACACCGGCGGTGATCCGGGTTATGCAGCCGTGCCAGAGCAGGCAGACCGGTTCCAGCGCGACATCCGCAGGGTGCTGCGCTACGCCGATATGCTGAAGGCCGGGCGCATCCACGTGATGGCCGGACCGGCCAAAGGAGATGCTGCGCGACAGACTTTTGTGCAAAACTTGCAAGCAGCAGCGGATTCGGCTCCGCAGCAGCAGTTCACCATAGAGCCGCTGAACAACGGTGATTTTCCGGGCTATTTCCTTGATGATTACAACCTCGCGGTGGACATTCTCGATGAGGTCGGGCGCGATAATGTGACCCTGCAGTTTGATGCATACCACGCGCAGTTGATTCACGGCGATGCGCTCAAGGTCTGGGAGGCCTTTGGAGATCGCGCGACCCACGTGCAGTTTGCGGCAGCGCCTTCGCGCTGCGAACCGGGCAATGGACCTCTGGATTTTGACGCACTTTTTGCGGCCATTGATGACAGTGGCTATCAGGGCTGGGTCAGTGCGGAATACACGCCCAGCACGCCCCGTACCGAGGATAGCCTGCGGTGGATGCGGGCGTTACAGGCGGCTTGAGAGACATCTTGGACGGCTACTGAGTGCCGAGCACGCCGCGTCTTTTGTGCCGGGGAAGCTCCCGCCCCCCGTGCGATCATCACAGATGATCTGCGGGCGTTGGGCCCGGCGCCGCTGGCGCGGCGCAGGGCGTATTGGCGCGACCGGTCACTGCAAGCAGAGGAACAGGTCCAAATTGCGGCCACGGGCGCGGTCGGTCTCGGCCGAGGCATGTTCGGCGCGCTTGCCCTGACCGGCGCGACAGACGCGGTCGGCCTCGTCCTTGGCCACTTTCAGCGCCCAGTGGCGTTTGAATTTCTGTTTGGTAGCAATGGTGACGCTGTCGCCGTTATAGGCGGTGACCTGCGGGTCGATGTGATGGGCACAGGCGGTCAGCGTCGCCAGAATTGCGGTCAAGATGATCGGTTTCAAAACGGGTCGTCCAATTAGTTTGGTCAAAAACCGGCGGCCACGTCGAGCGCCCGCCGGGAAGGGCTCTGTCTAAAACGGGCCAGAGCGCGCGTTAATGCGCCTCTGCCCAGTTTTGGCCGCGACCGGCGTCGACCACCAGTTTCACGTCCATATGCACCGCCGGATCGGCAGCGCCTTCCATGATCTCTCGGGCGACCGAAATGGTTTCGTCCACATGATCCTTAGGAACTTCAAATAGCAATTCATCGTGTACCTGCAACAGCATACGGGCGGGCAGATGCGCAATCGCATCCGGCATCCGCACCATGGCGCGGCGGATCACATCGGCGGCAGTTCCCTGAATCGGCGCGTTGATCGCCGCCCGTTTGGCAAAGCTCGCCCGCGGCCCCTTGGCGGCAATCTCCGGCGTGTGGATCTTGCGGCCAAACAGCGTCTGCACATAACCGTGCTCCTTGGCGAAATTCACCGTGTCGTCCATATATTTGCGAATACCTGGGAAGCGCTCGAAATAGCGGTCGATGAAGCCCTGCGCCTCGCCGCGCGGGATGCGCAGATTGCGCGCCAGACCAAAGCCCGAGATGCCGTAGATCACCCCGAAGTTGATCGCCTTGGCCTTGCGGCGGATCTCCGGTGTCATCTCCTCCAGCGGCAAGTCAAAGACCTCGGAGGCGGTCATAGCGTGAATGTCGTGACCATCGGCAAAGGCCTGTTTCAGCGCGTCGATTCCCGCCACATGGGCTAGGATGCGCAGCTCGATCTGGCTGTAGTCGAGCGACAGGAGTACATTGCCCTCTTCGGCAACAAAGGCCTCGCGGATGCGGCGGCCTTCCTCGCTGCGCACGGGGATGTTTTGCAGGTTGGGATCGCTCGAGGCCAGACGTCCGGTGTTCGCCCCGGTCTGCAAATACGAGGTATGCACCCGGCCCGTCTCCGGGTGGATATGTTCCTGCAAGGCGTCGGTATAGGTGGATTTCAGTTTTGACAGCTGCCGCCAGTCCAGCACACGGGCGGGCAGCTCGTGCTCGGTTGCCAGATCCTCTAGGATGTCGGCGCCGGTGGCATAGGCCCCGGTCTTGCCTTTCTTACCGCCTGGTAGGGACAACTTGTCAAAGAGGATTTCGCCCAGCTGTTTGGGCGAGCCGACGTTGAAGCTTTCGCCTGCAAGCTCGTGGATTTCGGCCTCAAGTGCTGCCATCTTTTGCGAAAACGCGTTCGACATCCGGCTCAGCGTGTCGCGGTCCACCTTGATGCCGTTCTGCTCCATCTGCGCCAGCACCGGCACCAGCGGACGTTCCAGCGTCTCGTAGACCGTGGTCACCTGTTTCTGGTGCAATTGCGGTTTGAACTGCTGCCAGAGGCGCAGGGTGACGTCGGCGTCCTCGGCCGCATAGGGCGTGGCGTCGTCGATCGGCACCCGGTCAAAGGTGATCGCGGATTTGCCGCTGCCCAGCAGCGATTTGATCGGGATCGGCTGGTGATCGAGATAGCGTTCCGACAGCGTGTCCATGCCATGCCCGTGCATGCCGCCATGCAGCGCGTAGGACAACAGCATGGTGTCGTCGATCGGGGCGACGTCGATGCCGTTGCGGGCAAAGATCTTGGCGTCGTATTTCATGTTCTGGCCGATCTTGAGGATGGCGTCATCCTCCAGCACCGGTTTGAGCATCTCCAGCGCCGTCTCCAGCGGCATCTGCCCCTCGGCCAGATCGTCAGAGCCAAACAGATCGCCGGAATTGCCCGCCTTATGCGTGAGCGGCACATAGCAGGCCTGCCCGGGCACCACGCAGAGGCAGATGCCAACCAGATCGGCGATCATCTCGTTGAGGCCGGTGGTCTCGGTATCCACCGCGACATAGCCGTGTTCGCGAATGAGGTCGATCCACTGTTGCAGGGTCTCGGCGTCGCGCACGGTGGTGTATTCGGCGCTGTCAAAGCCGGGGGCTTCGGGCAACTCCAGCGCGGCGGCCGCGGCGGAGGGTGCTTCGGGGATGGTCGGAGCCTCGCGGCCCAGCTGGTCGGCCATCCGCTTGGACAGGGTGCGGAATTCCATCTCGGCGAGGAAACCCAGGAGCGTTTCCGCGTCCGGGTCGCGCACTTCCAGATCGTCGAGGGTGAAGTCCAGCTCCATGTCGCAATCCAGCTGAACGAGGCGTTTGGACATTTCGATCTGGTCGCGTTTTTCCACCAGGGTCTGGCGGCGCTTGGGCTGTTTGATCTCCTCGGCGCGGTCCAGGAGATCTTCCAGCGAGCCGAATTCATTGATAAGCAGCGCGGCGGTCTTGATGCCGATGCCGGGCGCGCCGGGCACGTTGTCGACAGAGTCGCCCGCAAGCGCCTGCACATCGACCACCCGGTCGGGGCCGACGCCGAATTTCTCGCGCACGCCATCGCTGTCGATGCGTTTGTTCTTCATCGCGTCGAGCATCTCGACCCCGTCACCGACCAGCTGCATCAGGTCCTTGTCAGATGAGATGATGGTGACGCGACCCCCGGCCTCGCGCGCCTGACAGGCCAATGTGGCGATAATGTCGTCGGCTTCGAAGCCTTCGATCTCCTTGCAGGCGATGTTGAAGGCGCGGGTGGCCTCGCGCGTCAGCGGGAACTGCGGCACCAGATCCTCGGGCGCGGGGGGGCGGTTGGCCTTGTAGAGATCGTACATGTCATTGCGGAACGATTTGCCCGAATGGTCGAATATGACCGCCACATGGGTGGGCGCATCGGGGCCCTTGTTGTCCTCGACCTGTTTGAACAGCATGTTGCAAAACCCCGCGACCGCACCGATGGGCAGCCCGTCGGATTTGCGCGTCAGCGGCGGCAGCGCGTGGTAGGCGCGAAAGATGAAGGCGGAGCCATCGATCAGGTGAAGATGGCAGCCTTTGCCGAATTGCGTTCCGCTCATGACCGTCGCGCTCCTTCTCGGGAAATCGTTCGTGTTCTGTTTCTGGGTTATCAATGATCCGGGGGCCAAGGGCAATTGGAGTTTGGGATTGGGGGGCTGATCGGCTGGGTTGAGGGACGCGAGAGGACAGTGCCTGACCCTGGCAAGGCGTCACCGTCCGGCCGATAGGTCGGACAGCCCCCGACCCTCCCCCCGGGAGGGGGCTTCACCCCCACCCAGGCTCGGGGGCTGTCCTCAGTCCTTCAAAACATGCCCATCGCGAGACCCGCCGCCATGGCCTGACCTAAGTCGCGGCACATCTGCAATTTATCCTCGGGGATGACCTTGTCGGCCAGAATCGCCTCTGGAGTCTGTGCGTGGGTGCAGATAATCAGCGGCTCCTGCACCGCCTTCAGCCGCCAGCCCTGCGCGATCCGTGCCAATTGCCGCGCGGCGTTCTCGCCATCCGACCCGGCACAGATCATCTGTGCATAGGGGCGCGCTTCGATCTGTCCCAGCACGGGATAGTAGCAGCGATCAAAGAATTCCTTCATCGTACCAGACAGCGCGGCGAGGTTTTCCGGCGCGCAAAACAGATAGCCGCTTGCCGCCAGCAAATCCTCGGGGCGGGCGTCCTCAGCGCGTACCAGACGCACGTGCCCCTCGCCCGAAGCGCTCTCATAAGCGGCCTCGGCCATCTGCCGGCTGCCGCCGGTGCGGGAATGAAATATGATCAACAGCTCTGCCATATCCGGCAGACTAGCGAACCCGGGCGCGGATCAAAAGCGCGGGCAAGCCCGGTTCAGGCAACTTTGCCTTCAAAATCCCGGTGGATGTATTTGCAGTCGCAATAGGGGCATTCGACAAACCCACTGTCTTCGGGGATCTGAAGATAGACCCGCGGATGACCGAGCGCGCCCTCGCTGCCGTCGCAGGCGACACGGTAGCTGTCTACGATCTTGGTTTCCGGCGCTTCAATGGTCATCGCTGGCGATCCTCTGGCTAATGCGTTAGGGGCTTTATGAGCCATGGAAATACCGGGGGCAAGAGCCGCGATGACTGATGAGGCAATCCGCATTGAAGCTTTGCGCAAAACTTACAAAGGGCGCAAAGGTCAGCCGGAGAAACATGCATTAAAAGGGATCGACCTCACCGTGCCGCGTGGATCTGTGTTTGGCCTCTTGGGGCCGAATGGCGCGGGCAAGTCGACACTGATCAATATCCTTGCCGGGCTGGTGCTGAAAACCAGTGGCAAAGTGACGATCTGGGGCTTCGATCAGGACGCAAATCCGCGCCAGAGCCGGGCCTCGATCGGGGTGATGCCGCAGGAGCTGAACCTCGACCCGTTCTTTACCCCACGCGGTGCGCTGGAGGTGCAGGCGGGTCTTTATGGTGTGCCAAAAGCCGAGCGCGACAGCGACGGCATCCTGAAACTGATCGGGCTGGAGGACAAGGCCGAGGCCTATGCCCGCACGCTTTCGGGTGGCATGCGGCGCAGGCTTTTGTTGGGCAAGGCGCTGGTGCATCGCCCCAATATCTTGGTTCTGGATGAGCCCACCGCCGGTGTCGACATCGAGTTGCGCCAGATGCTGTGGGAGAACGTCCGCAAGCTCAACGCGCAGGGCATGACCATCATCCTCACCACCCATTATCTGGAGGAAGCGCAGGAGATGTGCGACGAGATCGCCATCATCAATCAGGGCGAAGTGGTGGCGCGGGATTCGACTGCAAACCTGCTGGGCCGCCTTGATGCGCGCGCGATGGTGGTGCAGCCCGCCGCCCCCGTCACGACCCTGCCACAAGGGCCGGGGATCGAGGCCGAACTGCGCGGTGACGGTGCCGTGGTGCTGCGCTATCACAGCAACGAAACCTCTGCCGAGGCGGTGCTGGAGGCGGTGCGCGCCGCCGGGATTTCCATTCGGGACGTAAAAACCGAAGAGGCCGACCTCGAAGATGTCTTCCTCGCGCTGACAAAGTCCCGCTGATGCTGATCCGTCCGTTTGACCCCCGTGACGCCGCCGACTGGGCGCGGATCTTTCACACCGCCGTGCATCAGGTCGGCGCGCGGGATTACACTGCCGAACAATGCGCCGCATGGAGCCCCGAGCCCGCCCCGGTCGACCGGGTGCTAGAGCGCGCCCGCGACGGCCGCCGTATCTGGGTCGCAGTGGATGCAAACGACGTGGCACAGGGCTTCATCGAGTTGGAGGCCGACGGCCACATCGACTGTTTCTACCTTGCCCCCGAGGTGGCCGGCACGGGCATCGGCGTCGACCTCTATACCGGGCTGGAGGCAGAGGCCCGCGCCCTTGGTCTGTCCGCGCTTTATGTTGAGGCCAGCGAGGCGGCGCGGCGGTTCTTTCTGCGCCAGGGCTTTACGGAGGAACACCGTCGCGATTTTGAACGCCGGGGCGTGATGATGCATAACTACGCGATGACCAAGACGCTGCCCTAGGTTCACACTGGCGCAATTAACGCTCGCTCTGGGTGATCGCGCCGCTTAAGGTCGCTGAAATGATCGGGTGCGCGGCACGTCTCTGCAGCCCGTCGGTATTTGGCTGAGAGGGTTCTTAAGAATGGATTTGCACCAGATCGTCTTGTTTGCAGCTGCGGTTGTCGGGGTCTCTCTCATTCCGGGTCCAAGCACGCTGATCGCATTTGCCCATGGCGCAGGGAGCGGTTGGCTGCGGTCGATCTGGACCGCGCTGGGCAATGCATCGGCGTCGATCTTGCAGGCGATCGCAGCCTCTGCCGGGCTGGGGGTGGTGCTTGCCGGGTCCGCGAGCCTGTTTCTGGTGGTGAAATACTTGGGCGCTGCCTATCTGATCTGGGCCGGTATCCAGATGTGGCGCAGCGCTGCGCGGCGGGTCGATATGGCAGAGGCGATGGGACCAGCCATCATGAGTTCTGCCCGCCTGTTTATCAGCGGCTTCACCGTGGCGGCGAGCAATCCCAAGGCCATCATATTTTTCACTGCGTTGTTTCCGCAATTCCTGTCACCGGAAGGCACAGGACTTGGACAGCTTGCCACAATGGTCACAGTGGTCGGACTGGGGTCATTTGGTGTGGCGGCGTTTTACTGCGGGCTTGGCGCTTGGGTGCGCGAATTGAAACTGTCCCACCGGGCGATGTCCCGGCTGCATAAGGCCACGGGCGGGGTGTTCGTCGCCAGTGGCCTTAGCCTCGTTGCCGCGCGCTAAGGGCGTCAGCGCTCGATCCTCGCCTGATAGCAGTTGTTGCGCGCGGATCGGATGTGGATGTAACGCACGCGCGGGTCGGCGAAGATCTCTTCGGCCTGCGCCATCATCCGGTCCTTGTCGATCACGATCCCGGTGCCGTAAACGATGCGGTCGTCTTCGCCATATCCCTTGATCAGATAGTCGGGGGAACGGGTGAAGACCTCGGGCATCTCCGGGCCCTCGTGCCGGGTGCAGGTGTCGGCACAGAGGAAGATCGGCCCGGTTTCTGCATAGGGCTGCGCTGTGGGAAAGGGGCGATGCGCGAGGATCAGCATCTCGGCCCCCTCAGGGATGTAGGTCAGGCAATGGCGACATGGGTTGCCGCCGCCGTCAGAGGTGGCGCGTTCCGGCAGCTGGCCATGGGCGTCGGGCTGGCCGGCCTGATAGGCGCGCACGGTTTCGGTGGGCATGGCGATGATCTGGGGCATGGGTTTGGTCCTGTTGGTGAACTCTGTGGGTATGGCTAACAGTCGAGTCATTCGCCCTGCGACCCGGATCTTGCGCCTTCGCCCCCTGTGATGCGGAGAGAGATGCGCAAAAACGCACCGGCGGAGGTCACATTCGCGCGGATTGCACACTCCCCGGTTTCCCAACCGCGCGACAGTCTGTAGAACCCGAGGCGAAACACCGCACTCGTTGACCGGAGACGCGCCATGACCGCACCCAAACCCGTTGTTCTTTGCATCCTCGATGGCTGGGGCAGTGCTGAGCCGGGACCGGCCAATGCGCCCTATCTTGCAAAGACGCCGACACTGGATGCGATCATGGCAAGCAGCCCCACCGCGCGGCTGATCACCCATGGCCCCGATGTAGGGCTGCCCAGCGGTCAGATGGGCAATTCCGAGGTGGGTCATACCAATATCGGCGCGGGCCGGGTGGTGGCGATGGATCTCGGCCAGATCGATCTCGCGATCGAGGACGGATCATTTTACGACAATGCCGCGCTTCAGGCCTTTATCGCCAAACTGAAGGAAACCGGGGGGGCGGCGCATCTGATGGGGCTGGTCTCGGATGGCGGCGTGCATGGCCATGTGACCCATATCCTGGCCGCGATTAAGGCGATCCGCGATGCGGGTGTCCCGGTCTGGCTGCATGCGGTTACCGACGGGCGGGACGTCGCGCCGAAATCGGCGCTGGGCTATCTGGATCAGCTTGAGGCCGGTATGGCCGCAGGGGCGCAAATCGCCACCGTCACCGGGCGTTATTTCGCCATGGACCGCGACAATCGCTGGGAGCGGGTCTCTCAGGCTTTTGCTGCGATGGTCAAGGGTGCGGGTCAGTTCACCGCGCCGAGTGCGAAGGCGGCGGTTGAGGCCGCCTATGGGCGTGAAGAGCTGGATGAATTCGTTAAGGCCACGGTGATCGAGGGCTTTGATGGCATTCAAGACGGCGACGGGTTCTTCTGTCTCAACTTCCGAGCGGATCGGGCACGGGAAATCCTGCGCGCCATTGGCGAGCCGGAGTTTGCAGAGTTCGACACCGGCCCGCGGCCCGTGCTTTCGGGGCTGCTGGGCATGGTGGAATATTCCCAAGGCCACAACGCCTATATGACCACCGCCTATCCGAAAAAGGCCATCGTCAACACGTTGGGCGAATGGGTGGCCAAACAGGGCAAGCGTCAGTTCCGTCTGGCGGAGACCGAGAAATATCCCCATGTGACTTTCTTCCTCAACGGCGGCAAGGAAACACCCGAGGAAGGCGAGGACCGCTTCATGCCAAAATCGCCCAAGGTGGCGACTTATGATTTGCAGCCTGAGATGTCTGCGCCCGAGGTCACCGCGAAATTCGTCGAGGCGATCAAGGCGGGCTATGACCTCATTGTCACCAACTACGCCAACCCAGATATGGTTGGCCACACAGGTGATCTCGACGCGGCCATCAAGGCGTGCGAGGCGGTGGATCAGGGCCTTGGTGAGGTTGTGGCGGCCCTGAAGGACGCAGGCGGCGCAATGATTGTCACCGCCGACCATGGCAATTGCGAGGTGATGGTCGACCCGGAAACGGGCGGCGCGCATACGGCGCATACCACCAATCTTGTGCCGGTAGCGCTTGTTGGTGGACCAGAGGGGGCAGCGCTGAAGGATGGGCGTCTGGCCGATCTTGCGCCGACGCTTCTGGCCTTGATGGGGCTGGAGAAACCTGCGGAGATGACCGGGGAAAGCCTGCTCGTATGATGCCACTGCGCGTGATGATGCTGGCGCTTGGCCTTTTGGTCGCGATCCCTGCGCAAGCAGCAACCCAGAACCCCGGCGAAGCAGCCACGGCCGCAGCGGCGGCGCTAGAGGCTGCGTCAGAGCGGCTGGATGCCGCCAAAAGCGCCAATGACCGGGTCAAGGCGCTGACGGAAACCGTGCGCGCCTATGAAGACGGGCTTCAGGCGATGCGGGAGGGGCTGCGCCGTGTGGCGCGGCGTGAAACGCAACTCACCACCCAGCTCAAGGCACGCGAGGATGAGGTTGCAGATCTATTGGGTGTGATCACCACGATTGAGACCTCAACGCCGCCAGTGCTGATGCTACATCCCTCCGGTCCACTGGGGACCGCGCGGTCTGCGATGATGCTTGCCGAGGTGACACCGGGACTGCAGGCGCGCGCCGATGCGTTGCGCAATGATCTGCAAGAGGTGCGGGACCTGCGGCTGTTACAACAGAGCGCGGCGCAGCAGCTTGAGGATGGTTTGCGCGGCGTGCAGGATGCGCGTGCGGCACTGTCGACCGCGATTGCGGATCGCCAGGACTTGCCCAAGCGCTTTACCGAAGACCCAGTTCAGACAGCGATCCTGATCTCCTCAACCGAGACTCTGACCGGTTTTGCCGATGGGCTGGCGCTTATCGCAGAGGCCAATGGGGTCGAGGCTGATGATGCGGATATCACTGATCTGCGCGGCGATCTGCCCTTCCCGGTCGAGGGGCTTTTGCTGCGTGGCTATGGGGATAAGGATGCGGCGGGTGTTGCGCGTGCGGGCATTCTCGTCGCGACTCGCCCCCGCGCGCTTGTCACCACACCGACAGCGGCGACAATCCGATACCTCGGCCCGCTCCTGGATCTTGGCAATGTGGTGATTCTGGAGCCGCAGCCCAACACGCTCTTTATCCTATCGGGCCTTGCCGACGTCTTTGGAGAAGCCGGGCAAGTGATCCCTGAAGGTACGCCAGTTGGCCTGATGGGCGGGGATGCGGCAGCGAGCAGCGCGATTTTGTCACTTAGCGGTGAAGGGGGTGGAACTGGCCGCTCGGAAACGCTCTATATAGAAGTCAGAATGGAAAACAGTCCCGTGGACCCAGAGACGTGGTTTCGGACAGGGCAAGGTGGATAGGCAAGAGATGAAGAAATTTGCGATGGCGGCTCTGGGCGGGACGCTTGCGGGCTTTGTGGCGACAACATATGTGGCAGCACCACTGCTGGCACAAGAGAGCAACAAGGCAACCGTCTATGAACAGCTCGATCTGTTTGGTGACATCTTTGAACGCATCCGTGCGCAATATGTCGAAGAGGTCGATGAAAAAGAGCTGATCGAAGCCGCAATTGGCGGCATGCTGCAATCTCTTGATCCGCACTCCAGCTATCTGTCGCCCGAGGATGCCACCAAGATGCGGGTGCAGACCCGTGGTGAGTTCGGCGGTCTGGGCATTGAAGTCACGCAGGAAGACGGGTTTGTCAAAGTCGTCTCTCCCATGGACGGCACACCCGCCGATGAGGCCGGTGTCGAGGCTGGTGACTTTATCACCCATGTGGATGGTGAGAGCCTGCTAGGTCTGGGGCTGGATGAAGCAGTTGAACTGATGCGCGGCCCGGTGGGGTCGGAGATTATCATCACCGTGGTGCGCGAAGGCGAAGATGAGCCCTTTGACGTTTCCATCATCCGCGACACCATCAAGCTCACCGCCGTGCGGGGCCGCACTCAGGGTGATTCCGTGGTGCTGCGCGTTACCACCTTTAATGAGCAGACCACGCCGAACCTTGAATCCAACCTGCAAGAACAGGTTGAGGCGCTGGGCGGTATGGAGAATGTGAACGGGATCGTGCTCGACCTGCGCAACAATCCGGGTGGTTTGCTCACACAGGCCATCAGTGTGGCCGACAGCTTCCTCGAAAGCGGCGAGATCGTTTCCACTCGTGGCCGTAACCCCGAAGATGGCGAGCGGTTTAACGCAACGCCGGGCGATTTGATCGACGGCAAACCGATTGTGGTGCTGATCAATGGCGGTTCCGCCTCTGCATCGGAAATCGTTGCGGGTGCCTTGCAAGACCATCGCCGGGCGATTGTTGTGGGCACGAAATCCTTTGGTAAAGGATCGGTGCAGACCGTAATGCCACTGCGCAGCGACGGTGCCATGCGCCTGACAACCGCGCGGTACTACACCCCGTCTGGCCGGTCCATTCAGGCACTTGGCGTCAGCCCCGATATTGTCGTGGCACAACCGCGCCGCCGCCCTGAAGCAGAAGAAGACGAGCCCGCCAGCAGCGCCTTTGGTCCGCGCTCCGAGGCAGAGCTGCGTGGTCGTTTGAACAACGACAGCCTGTCGGAGGATGAAGTCCGCCAGATCGAAGCGGATCGTGAAAAGGCCGAGAAAGCTGCAGAACTGCGCGAGCAGGACTATCAGTTGGCCTATGCCATCGATATCCTCAAAGGCCTGTCCGCGCTGGGGCCAAAAGAATAACGCCTGACCGCGCATATGGATAGAAAGCGGGCCGCCCCATCGGGCGGCCCGCTTGTGTTTTCCGGGGTGGCTTTTTCACACGAGGCCTTAGCCCAGAGGTTTATACGCCGTCACATCGATTTCGATCTTGGCGTCGACCATCAATTGCGAGCGCACCGTCGAGCGTGCCGGAGCGCCATTGGGGAAATAGCTCGCGTAGACCCGGTTGAAGGTCCAGAAATCACGCGGATCATCAAGCCAGACATTGACCTTGGCCACATCATCCAGCGTGCAACCCGCCTGCGCCAGCACCGCGATCACGTTCTCCATGGTGCGCTTGGTCTGTGCCTCGATGCCGCCGGGCTCAATCTCGCCCCGTTCATTCATCGCGACCTGACCGGAAATAAAGACAAAATCGCCTGCGCGGGTGGCCGGGGAAAACGGCAGGTTCTGCCCACCTGCGCCAGTGCGCTCTGCGCCGATACGTTCAATTGTCATGAGGAGTCTCCTGATAGTTTGGGAGTTTAGCCCCGCACCGCGTGTTCAAGGGCGTTGCGGGTTTGGGAAAGGGTCGGGATCGGTGTCACGGCACCAAACCCGGTGGTCGAGAGCGCGGCCGCCATATTGGCGTGCTCGGCTGCGGCGAATGGATCGTCAGTTGCCAGAAGGCGCGCGAGGAAGGCGCCGTTGAAACAGTCGCCTGCGCCGGTGGCGTCTTTGGCCGCGACGGGGTGCCCGGACAGCCTGCGTTGCGCGCGGTCGACAGAGATCAGCACGCCCTCAGCCCCCAGCGTTAGGGCCACGATGCGCGGGCCGAGGTCGTGATAGAACCGGGCAATGTCTTCAGCCGTGTTCAGGCCCGTCAATTGCCGTGCGTCGTCCAGCCCCGGCAGGGCAATGTCACAGGTCGCCATGCAGCGATGTGTTGTCTCGCGAGCCGCGTCCAGTGACCAGAGCGCAAGGCGCAGGTTCGGATCAAAGGCAAACACGCCGCCTGCGGCGCGCGTGAGTGCTGCGGCCTCAGTCACGGTGTCTTGCATGCTGGGGGACACAGCAAGGCTAATGCCAGAGGCGTAAAACATCGGGCAGTTCTGCAAGGCCGCGCGCGGCAGATCCGCCGGGGCGAGGCGAGATGCGGCTGATCCTTTGCGCCGATAGGTAAAGTGATGACCATCCGCATCGTGGGTCACGAAATAGACACCAGTCTCTTCTCCGGTGGCGCGGGTGACATGCGCGGTCGAGACGCCCTCGTCACACCACAGATCGCCAAGTGCTGCCCCAAAAGGGTCATCGCCGACGCGGGTGATCATTCCTGCGCGCGCGCCCTGTCGGGCAGCGGCGATGGCGACGTTTGACACATCACCGCCAAAGCCCATCGCAAAGGAACCGTCAGGCGTCTGGTTGAACTCCACCAGTGGCTCACCAAGGCATAGGATCTGAGGACTGCTCACCAGACTTGCCCCCGCGCGGCGACGGGTTCGGTGCTGATGATCGCATCGCCGCGCATCAGCGTGACGTGGTCGAGCATATTCGACACCACGCAGGCATGATTGGGCACGATGCGGAGTTGGTCGCCAACCCGAAGCCCGGTTGGCCGATCCGAGGTGATCCGGCCATGCTCTTCACTCAGTTGATCAATTTTCAGATCGGGGTGCCCCAGAACGTGACCAAAACCATCGAGACCAAGCAAATCCGAGGTCAGAACTTTGGACCCTGCGTCTATGATTGCGCGGGTCTTTGATGGGGTGGAAACCACCGTCGCCAGAACCGTCAGGGCGCAATCGTCCCAGTCGCAGGTGCCACGTGTCACCAAGGAGCGGTCGTTGTAGATATAGGTCCCGATCCGGTATTCGGTGGCGAGTGGCATCTGGTGGGCGCGCCACATATCGGGTGATCCGCCAGAGGAAATCACTTCTACTGTCAGGTCCGTGGCCTCAATCAAATCCTTGGCTTCGGCGAGCCATGTAGTGACCTGCGTTGCACCCCCCGTCGGCGGGTAGGTCATCAGCCCTGCAAAGCGCAGACCGGGGGCGGCATTGATCGCCGACGCCAACTCAAGCGCCTCCGCCGGAGTTTCTACACCGCAGCGATCCGCGCCGGTATTGCACTCGACCATCACCGCGAGCGGTTTTTTTGCATCCGCAAACCCTGCACTCAGCCCTTCGACAACAGCGGCATTATCCGCCACGACGGACAGGCGCACCCGTTCAGACAGGGCGCGCAGCCGTGCGACCTTGTCCTGACCAAGGATATTATAGGTGATCAGAATATCACGCATATCGCCACCCGCGATCATGGCCTCGGCTTCGGTGATTTTCTGACAGGTGATGCCGATGGCACCCTGTTCGATCTGATATTCTGCCAGACGCGGCAGTTTGTGCGTTTTGATATGCGGACGAAGCTGCAGTCCGTGGCTGTCGCAATAGTCCTGAAAAGCGCGGACATTGGCCTCTGCGATGTTCAGATCGACGAGGACGGCGGGGGTGTCGATGGGCAAGGTCATCAGGCGGTTTCCTCAGCATGCGGCGTTTCAACACGCGGCCAGATCGCACGGGTCAGACGGGTGTAGTCGGTGCGCGCCGGGTCATTTGGATAGGGGCCATCAACGGCAGCGTAGAGGATCTCTCCGGCCACTGGCGCAAAGGCTCCATGAAAGTGGTTGGTGGATTTCACCACCACGATGCGTTTCTGGGCAAGGTCAATGCCGAGGTTGGTGAAGAGATCGGGTGAGAACGTCTGGCTGCGGTTGGTGTTCAACACAATGTCCAGATCCCCGATCCGGATCACCGCGCAATCGCCAAGCGGCACCACTGAAGTGCCAAAACTCTGCACCGCATCACGTTGAAGGCGCATCACAGTGACCCGCGCGTCCACCGGTGCGCCCGCATGGGCAGAGGTCTTGCCGCCAAAGCGCAGATCCAGCGTGGCACCCTCTCCGGCGGCGAAACACAGGCGCACCGCCATCGGGTCCCAAATGGTGCCAAAGGCCACGCCATCCAGCTGCTGGGTCAGCACCTCGCGCAGCAAAATCGTGGAATCGCCCGCAACACCACCGCCCGGATTGTCCCAGACGTCAGCGACCACCACAGGGGTCTTGGCGCTGGTATCCGCGCGCCGCAGGGCCTCGGCCGCGGGTAGGAAATCGGGTTTGGTGCGACCACGAAAGCCAAATAGCTCCATCCCGAGGTCACGGGACAGGCGTTCCCCCTTGGCCTTATCGCCATCGGTGATCACGACGATCTTGGCGCCAAGGTCGGGGCTGTCGCCGGCCATGAACCCATGAATGACAGAGCCGGAGAGGATCTCGCCGCGCGCTTCCAGCCCCATGATTTTATCCACGAACCCGCGCATCGGCTGAATGCTGGTCGGCAGCACATCCATCATGCGCACGTCAAAGACTGATATCTCGGGCACAATCTCACCGCGCACGGCGCGCAGAGTCAGATCCACACAAGCCTCGCCCGCCTCGACAAAATCCGTGTGCGGGAATTCCTTGAACACGGTGATGATGTCGGCGTTCTCTACCCGTTTGGCGCTCAGATGGCTGTGGGGGTCGAAACTCACGCCGATCTTGGCGTCCGGCCCCGCCAGCGCGCGGGCGGAGGCGATCAATTCGCCCTCGCAGTCGACGCAGCCATCCGCAATCATCGCGCCATGCAGGCCCAGCACCACCGCATCGACGGGCAGGGCGGCCTTCAACTGGCTCAGCACCTCATCGCGCAGATGCTCCCAGGTTGCCGCACTCACCAGCCCGCCGGGTTCCGCCCATGTGGCGGTGCCTTCGATCAGGGTGAACCCTTCTTCTTTTGCGCGCCGCCGCAAGGCCGGGAACACAGCGGAGCACAGCGTCGGAGTGTCCGGGTGTTCGCCCGGAGGGGCGTAAAAGCTCTGCGCAAAGTCGGAAAAATCCGTGCGCAGCGGCGAGAAGGTATTGGTTTCGGTGGCAAGAGAAGCGCAGAAGACGCGCATGAGGCAAATCCTTGAAATTGAGGTTCCGGGGCGCGAGCGCGCTCACGCCCCGGTCGGGGACCGTTAGTCGAGGTAAGTGGCGTCGTTCGCCTTCCCGACTTCGGATTTGAAGAGCGTCAGCAACTCGCCCGCCTTGGCGTCGAGGTTCTCGGCCACATGGGCCTCAAACGCGGGCTGGGTTGCACCGGCCATCGCGGCGCGTTGCTCGGCGGAGAGGGCGGTCACTTCGATCTTGTCCATCAGACCCGCCAGACCACGATCCGAGGCCTCGATGATGCGCGACAGACCCCGGCTGGCGGTGACGCAGCTTTCGGCGGCGGTGTGCAGGGTGTTCTGCTCCGCTTCGGTCAGATCATCGTAAAACGCCTTGTTGATCATGAAGGTGTAGGGTGAGAACAAGTGGTTGGTCAGCGTCATGTGCTTTTGCACCTCTGCGAAATTCGCAAAAGAGATGATCGGCACCGGATTCATCTGACCGTCGATCACGCCGGTTTGCAGACCGGAATAGACCTCGCCCCAGCTGAGCGGATAGGCCTCCGCTCCCAGCGCCTGCACGATCTTCTGGTGGCTCGGCAGGGTCATGGTGCGGATGCGGATACCGTCGAAATCCTCAAGGTTGGCGATCTGGCGCTGAGAGTTGGTGACGGCAAAGAACCCGCCCGTATCCGGGAAGCCCAGCACCACGACGTCACCCAGTTCCGCCTCGATATCTGCCGCCAGTGCCTCGCCAAATTCACCGTCGAAGACCGAGTAGGTTGATGCGTTGTTGGCGAATGCAAACGGCAGGTTCAGCACGTCGATACGCGGGTAATAGCTTGCCAGTGCGCCGGTGGAGGTGAGTGTCGCCTGAATGACGCCGTCACGCACTTGCTGGACATGTTCGGCAGCGGTGCCAAGCTGGTTGGAGCCAAAGACCTCAACCGTGACGCTGCCATTGGTGTCGGCGGTGACGATGTTTTGAAACACAGCTGTGCAGGCGTGCGCCGGGTTTTCAAATGGGTCTGTCTTGTTGTCATGGCCAAAGCGGATGGTGCCACCGGCCATGGCGGAACTGGCGGTCAGGGCCGCAATCGCGCCAACGACAGCAGTTTTCAGGACTGTTTTCATTTTGATTTCCTCACTGTTGGTTTTTTTGATGGTTGGTTTGGTGGCCCCGATCAGGGGGCAAATCCGAGCGCACGCGGCAGCATCAGGGCCGCGTCCTCCCAGAATGCGAATAGGAAGAGGATGATCACTTCGGCGATCAGGAAGGGGGCGAGCTTCACTGATATCCGCTCCAGCTTCTCGCCCGTGACCGAGGACAGCACAAAGAGGCAGGCCCCCACCGGCGGCGTCATCAAAGAGATATTGAGCGCCAGCACAAAGATGATGCCTGCATGGATCGGCTCCAGTCCGATCTGTTCGGTGAGCGGCACAAGCACCGGGCCGAGGATGATCAGGATCGCGGTGATATCCATCACCATGCCGACCACCAGCAGGATGCAGATGATGATGGCGATCACCGCATAAGGGTTTTCCGATAGGCCCAACACGCTGCCCGCGATGGCCTGCGGGATGCGCTCGAAGCTCATCCACCAGCCCAGTATCCCGGCAAAGGCGATGATGACAAAGATCACACCAGTGATGCGCGCGGTGCGCACCAACATTGCGTAGAGGTCGGGAAAGGACAGTGTGCGGTAGACGAAGAAGCCGATGAACAGCGCATAGGCCACAGCGATAGAGGCCGCCTCGGTGGGGGTGACGATCCCGCCAAGGATGCCACCAAGGATGATGACAGGCATCAAGAGCGCAGTGATCGAAGACAGAAATGTCTGCCAGATTTCGCCCAATGTGGCACCGCGGTCGGCCTTGGGCAGGTTCTCACGTTTGCCGCCAATGGCGATCACGCCCATGCAGACGGCACAGATCACCAATCCCGGCAGCAGCCCTGCTGCAAACAGCCCACCGATGGAGACTCCCATCAAGGAGCCATAGACCACCATCAGCCCCGATGGCGGAATGGTCGGTCCGATGATTGACCCCGCAGCCGTGACCGCGCAGGCGTAATCGCGTTTGTACCCCTGTTTGACCATGGCGGGCACCAACGTGCGGCCAAAGGCTGCGGCGTCGGCGGTGGCCGATCCGGTGAGACCGGCAAAGAACACTGAGGCCAGCATATTGGTATGGGCGAGGCCACCGCGAAAACGGCCCACCAGAACCTCCGCCAGTTTGACCAGCCGCCCGGTGATGCCGGTGCTGTTCATGATCTCGCCTGCGAGAATGAAGAAGGGCATCGCAAGAAACGGAAAGATATTGAGCCCGTTAAAGATCTTGCTTGGTCCGATGGCGAGGAAGGTAGTGCCGCCGCCCATGCTGAAGATACCGATGACACCCGCAAGCCCGATAGCAAAGCCGATGGGCATGCCGACGGCAAGCAGGACGACAAAACAGATGCCGACGATCATGCGCCTGCTCCCTCTTCGCTATCGGTTTCGGGCAGATCAAGCTGTCGTCCGGCATCGCGGACCATCACCAGCACCACCTGCACGCAGGCCAGCGCGGCGGCGGCGGGGATTGCGGCGTAGAAGGGCTGCAACGTTGCGCCAAGGATCATCGCCTGGCGCTTGGCACCGCTTTCGGCAAAACCGATGCCGAACCACAGCACGTAGAAAAACAGGGCGAATGTCATCAGGTCGATGGTGATCAGCATGGCGCGGCGCAGCGGAGCGGGCAGGTTCAGCAAGACCGCCGTCAGACCGATATGTTCGCGCCGCGCAATCCCCGAAGAGACCGCCAGCATCGCAGCCCAGATCATCAGGTAGCGCGCCAGCACTTCGGGCCATGGCAATTGCCAGTGAAAGAAGTAGCGATCCACAACACCGATCCAGACGTCGAGCACCAGAGCCACCATCAGCGCGGCAAGGATGACCTCGGTCCCGCGGTTGATCTGGTGGCTTAGCCGACCTGCAAAATCCCCGATCATGACGACTCCCCGTTTTGTAATTGAGGTACATATTCGGGAGGTATTGTGGGTTCCGTCAAGTAATTTTTGTTACTTAGCTACAAATATGGATGTATAAAGGAAGAATTCGATGGCGATTTGACCTGAAAATGTATCTTAGGTACAGAATCGCCTGATTAAATGACCGGAGAGACAGATGCCGACACCTGACAACGGCCCCGCACAGGGCGCAGTGGATCTGATCTCCAATCTGCGCCAGTTGAACGGCACCTTTGCCGCGCGTGAGCAGAAGGTTGCAGACTTCGTGTCGGCACATCTTGAGGAGATCTCCGGCATGACCATCGCCGAACTTGCGGGGGCGGTGGGGGTCAGCACGCCCACGGTTGTGCGCTTTTGCCGGAGCATGGGATGTGACGGGTTTCGAGAGTTCAAATTGCGCCTGGCACAGAATCTCGCGGTCAGCCTGCAATACCTCGCGCCCAGTCACCGGGACGTGTCCGAGGGGGGCGCGGGCGCGGTTGATCAGGTGTTGGGTGCGCTTTACGCGACCGTAAATGTGATGCGTCAGCAAATCGTGCCCGAACGAATGGATGCGGCGGTGCAGGCGCTGACGGAGGCCGGGCAGATCGTGGTCGCCGGGGTGGGCGGTGGATCAACCATGGTGGCGCAGGAGGCGGCCAACCGGATGTTTCGGCTTGGAATTCCGGCAGTAGCGGTGTCCGACAGCTATCTGTTGCAGATGCGCGCGGCGACCTTGGGGGCGAATGATGTGCTGCTTTTGGTCTCCACCAGCGGCGCGGCGGATGAAATCGTCAGCGCGGCGGGGATCGCCGGGGGTTACGGCGCAACGGTCGTGGCTATCACGCGCCCCGGCAGCCGGTTGGCGCAGGAAGCGACCATCGCAATCGAGGCCGACCTGCCCGAAGATCCGGACATCCTGAAACCCACCGCCTCGCGCTATGCCCATTTGGTGATCGTGGATGCGCTGGCGATGTCTGTGGCGCAGGCGCGCAGCGAGGCCACAACCGAGAACCTGCGCCGCATCCGGGCCTCTCTCACCGCCTATCACGGTCGCACGGGGCCGCAGCCCTTGGGCGACTGAGCCTCAGCCGCGCTGGGCGATCAAGGCGCGGAACTCCTCCAGCCGGGTTTCCATCGCGTCAAAGCGCTGGGCGAGGGCCTCGTCCACGGTGTTGCGTTCCTTGAGCGAGAGCACAAAGCTCACGGTTTTCAGCACGTCGCGCCAGCGCGGGTTGTCGGGCAGGGTCTCGATCAGCAGGTATTTATCGAGCGTGCGGGTCTGCAATGATGTCTTGTCGAGGTTCACGCGCCAGATGCCACTGGTCTCGGCAAAGTCGATCTTGCCCTTGCCGGTTGCGGCGCTCCAGATCTCCAGCGAGTCCGACATCAGCGCCACGATGGTTTCGCGGTAGCTGTCACCGGGCGCGGCGCTGGCTTCTTCGGTGGTATCTTCTGTAATCAAGGAAGGCAGCGACGTGTCGACCACGTCACGCAGAGAGTGCACGAATTGCGCGCGCGGGGTTTGCGCCTGTGTGAACAGCACAGCACGCCCACCGCCAGCTTCGGGGAGCATGGCAAACAGGCTGACCTGATGCGAGGTCCCACGCAGGGTGATTTCCATGTGGATCGGCTCGTCCTCGACTTCTGTTTGTTCCAGCGGGGCCAGAACCTCCGGGGGCAGAACCTCCTTCAGGCGACTGCGGTTCACCGTCACGCGCTGATCGAGAACCTGTTGCGCGGCGTCATTGACGTAAGTGACCACACCACGGGCGTTGATGCAGATCAGCCCGTCCTCCAGCGTGTCGAGCAATTGTGTCATCCGACGCTGCGACAGGCGCAGGGCGTCCTCGATCTGGATACGACGCTCGATCTCCTCTTTCAGCTCGCGGTTTTCCTCGGCCCGGCTGCGGGCGCGGCTGGCCTCAAGAAGGGTGCGAATGCGGCTCAAAAGCTCGTCTTTGACAAAGGGTTTCACCACATAATCATTGGCGCCTGCCTCAAACCCCGCAAGCATATCGCTGGTGCGCCCGCGCGCGGTGAGCAGAATAATCGGCAGTTCATGCAACCCATGACGGCGGCGCAGATCCCGCGCCACATCAAGCCCGCTGAGACCCGCCATCATCACATCCAGCACGATCAGATCAGGCCGGTCCTGCGCAACATTGCGCAGCGCTTCTGTCCCGTTGCGCGCTGTGGTGACACGGTAGCCTTGCGGTTGCAGCACATTCTGCAGCACTTGCAGGTTGATCGGTTCATCATCCACGGCGAGGATCATCGGCGACCCATCCGGTGCGGCCGGGCTGGTGTTGCCTGTCTCGGACTGCATCATCGGGGCCGGGGCAAGTTGCGTGGGCAGCCATTCCTCAAGCGGCGCAATCGCCGGAAGGTCAGATTGCGGCAAGAGCACCCGGAATTCCGATCCTTCGCCGGGGGCGCTTGAGACCTCGATGCTGCCCGACATCAGATCCGCCAGATGGCGCGCAATGGTAAGCCCCAGACCGGTGCCCGTGGCCTGACCTGACCCTTCTGGCATCAGCTGTTCCAGCGGGTGAAAGATCCGCTCCATACTATCGGCAGCAATCCCGGGGCCATGATCGCGGATCGCAACTGCCATCTGCCCCGAGGCACGCCGCTCTGCGGTGATATGTACCTCGCTGCCGCCGCCATATTTCACCGCATTTGAAAGCAGGTTGAACAGGATCTGCTCAAACCGCACTGGGTCCGCAGTGACGGCGGGCAGATCCTCGGGCAGGTTGAGGTGGAATTTGGCCGGATCCACCTGAAACGTCGGCTGCAACAACTGCAGCACGTTGCGCAGCGCATGGGCGACATCAACGGGCTGCAAGTCCAGCCGCATGCGGCCCTCACGAATACGGTAAATGTCCAGAAGATCATCCACCAGCCGCGACAAGCGCCGCGCGCTGAAGGTGATCAGGCGCAGCTGGCTCGCCTGTGCGGGCAGCATGTCGCCCATGGCGCCGCCTTCCAGCGTTTCCAGAATGCCGATGATTCCGTTCAACGGCGTGCGCAACTCGTGCGAGGTATTGGCAAGGAAGCGGTCCTTCATCCGGTCCGCTTCTTCGAGCTTGGCGTTCTTTTCGCCAATCTGGCGCAGGTTTTCCTGAAGCTCGGCGTTCTTATCGCGGATCATGTCGAGCTGATCGCGCAAGGCGCGCCGCATCTGGTTCACCGCGCGCGAAAGGCGCGCGTATTCCACCGGGTGGTCGTATTCGGGGAGTGCTTCGTTCAGACTGCCGGTGGCGACCGCGCTGGCGGCCTCAGAGATGCGCCGGACCGGGCGGGTCAAAGCGTTGGAAAACAGGAAGGACAGTACCGCTAGACCCGCAACAGCCACTGCCCCGATCAGGAACAGCGCGTTGCGCAACTGACGGCTGGTGGCAAAAGCCGTGTCGCTGTCCGCCTCGGCGACGACCGTCCATTCGGGAAAGGGCGGGTCCAGCACCCGCCAGGCCGACAGGGACGGATCACCAGAAAGACCCGCCTCCAGCAGGGCGACCCCATCCGCCCCGGTCATCGCATCTGGCATATCACCGGGCGTGGGCCCGCCACTGGAGGCGATAACCGTCCCTTGCGACGACAATACCGTCAGGGCGGTTTCGCTCTCGATCATCAGCCGTTGCAGGCTGTTGGGCGGCATGCGCAGGATCATCGCGCCTTTGTTGCTGCCATGCAGGCGCACCGGCACCGCCAGATAGGCCACGAGATCTCCGGTGACCGCATCCAATGCGTAGTCCTGAAACACCGGATCATAACCCGGCTGGCTGACCGCGCGACTATAGGCTTGCCCCAAACCAACAGTGCCCGGGTCCAGCATGCGCCCAAGATAGCGATCTTTGTGCACCGAATAGACCACCTGACCGTGACGGTCCGCGAGATAGAGATTGTCGAATTCCGCCTCGTTCAAAAAGTCGAGAAACCCCGCGTGAAAGCGGCGATGGGTATTGGAATACTCCAGCGCTTCGCGCAGCAGCCGATCCTCGCTGCCAATACCGGATGGGGGTGCCGCAGGGCCATCGATATCGAAAATATTGCGCAGCTTGGCGCCAGCTTCCTCGGGGGTGCCGTCCATCTGCCGCAGCGCATGGCTAAAGCCATAAAACTCCCCCACGGAGTAGCGCACATTGGCAGACTGGGCGAGGTTTTCGGCCTGCCTGCGGGCATAGGTCATATACTGCGTGATTTCGCTGGCCTTGGCATCGCGCACAAAAGCAACCTTCTGAAAGGTCTCGGTAGCGATGGTCTGATTGACCAGCCGATAGAACACCATGCCGCCCAGCGCCAGCGGCAGAACCGACGCAAGAAGAAAGGTAAACAGCAGGCGCGCGCGGATTCCCTGTAGCGGCACGGTGGCTCCGGTTTTTCTGGTTGTGTTACGCGTGATCCTGCGGCCTAGCCATAATTGACGCAAGAGCACAGGCGGTATTCACAATAAATGCCGACCCGAGAATAATATCTCTAACGAATTGGAATGTTTAAATTATTACGATACGTGAAAACGGCGCGCGCGGCGTTTTGACGAAATTTCCGATTTTTCGGGTACCATTGGAGGCGCAGCGCGGACTTCATTGTGGGACATCCCCGGCGTTTGGTGAGGAGACTGAATGCTACCATGGATTGTAACATGGGCCACCTGTCGCAAGGCGGCATCAGGCGGATGAACACGAGGCGGGGCAAACCCGTCATCACAGGGAGATAGAAAATGAAATTCACTGCTACCGCCGGGCTGCTGGCCTCGGTTGCGCTCTGGACCACCGCTGCTCAGGCAGAGGAAACCGTGCTGAGTGCGCTGCCGGAACAGGTCACCGCATGGGTGGAGAACTTCAACCCGTTCAACCAGACCACCGCCGCGCCCTCGGTCATGCACTTCATGTACGAGCCGCTGATTATTTTTAACGCGCTGGATGGCGGCAAACCGATTTACCGTCTGGCGACCGCATTTGACTATTCCGAGGATCTCAGCACCATCACTGTGACCCTGCGCGACGGCGTCCAGTGGTCCGATGGCGAAGCGTTCAGCGCCGATGACGTGGTCAAATCCTTCGATCTGGCGCTGAGCGATCCGGCGCTCGATAGCGTGGGCATGGCGCAGATGCTCTCTGGCGTCGAAAAAATCGACGAGATGACGGTGAAGTTCAACCTCTCCACCCCCTCCAGTCAGGCGATGTATCAGATCGTGCGCGTGCCGATCGTGCCGGAACACATCTGGAGCGAAGTTGCAGACCCCGTCACCTTTACCAACCCTGATCCGGTTGGTTCTGGTCCGCTTACGGAAATCCGCCGCTTCACGCCGCAGGAATACATCCAGTGCCGCAATGACAACTATTGGGACGCCGAGAGCCTCAAGGTCGACTGCATGCGTTTCCCGCAGATCGCCAACAACGATCAGGCGCTGGCGGCCGCCGCCAATGGCGAGCTGGACTGGATGGGGTCTTTCCTGCCCGATATCGAGAACACCTATGTTGCCAAGGACCCGGAGCATCACAGCTACTGGCTGCCCGCAGGCTCTCTGGTTGCGTTCTACATGAACTTTGAGGCCAAAGAGGCCGGCGACAAAGAAGCGATCAACGAAGTTGCCTTCCGCCGTGCGGTGTCGATGGCGTTTGACCGCGAGGCGATGGTTGAAATCGCAGGCTACGGCTATCCGACAATCAACCAGTATCCGTCCGGGCTGGGCCGCGCCTATCACGCGTGGAACAACCCCGAGGTGGACGACAAATTCGGTGCGTTCACCCAGTACGATATCGACGGGGCCAAGGCGCAGCTGGCCGAAGCCGGGTTCAAGGATGTCGATGGTGACGGCTTTGTCGAGACCCCGAATGGCGAACAGATCGATCTTGAGGTCATCGTGCCCAATGGCTGGACCGACTGGGTCAACAGCAGCCAAATTGCGGTTGAAGGTCTGAATGCAGCTGGCATCAAGGCCAATGTCTCAACCCCCGAGTCTGCGATCTGGACCGAAAAGCTGATCAAGGGCGACTACGACATGGCGATCAATTCCGTTCGTGTCGGTGCGACCCCCTTCAACCAGTATCTGGACTCGCTGCATGAGATCAATCAGGCCAAGTCGCGCTTTGCCGCCTCGCGCTACTACAACAAAGAGCTGAGCGGCCTGCTGGATGCCTTCACCCAGACCAGCGATACCGACAAGCAAATGGCGATCATCGCCGATGTGCAAAAGATCGTCGGTGAAGACATGCCGCTGGCTTATGTGTTCAACAATCCGCGTTGGTATCAGTACAACACCAAGCGTATTGAAGGCTTCTTTAATGCCGACAACCCGGTGGCCAACCCGGTGGTTCACAAGACCAATCCGGCCCGTCTGATCCACCTCCTGAACCTGCGCCCGGTCGAATAATTCCTCCCCGACCTTCGGGACCGCTCATCTGATGAGTGGTCCCGCTTTTGGCGCCACACTCCCCCTCCCGACAGATGGTTTGACCTGATGCGTTTTCTTTTGAAGCGGCTCGGCTTTTATGCCGTTGCCTTTTTGGTGGCCGCGACCTTCAACTTCATGATCCCGCGCCTGTTGCCCGGCAACCCGGCGGATATCATGCTGGCGAACTCCGGTGGCATGATCGCACCCGAAGCGCGCGAGGCGCTGATGGCCACCTTTGGGTTCATCGACGCGCCGCTGCATGAACAGTATTTCGCCTATCTCGGCTCGATCTTTACCTGGGACTTTGGGCTGTCGATCAAGTTCTACCCGGTGCCGGTCGCCGATGTGCTGACACAGGCGCTGCCGTGGACCTTGTTCCTGACCGGCTCGGCCCTGTTGATTTCCTTTTCCATCGGCACGCTTCTTGGTGTGCTTGCAGCATGGCGGCGCGGGCAGCTTACGGATGTGATCGCCTCGCCCACCGCATTGGCGCTGCAATCGGTGCCCGCTGTCGTGGTGGCGCTTTGCGGGCTGTATTTTCTCGCGGTGCGCAACCGTTTCTTCCCGACCTCCTATGCCTTTGATCCCAAGCTGGACCCGGCGTGGAGCTGGGAGTTCATTTCTTCCGTGGCCTATCACGGCTTTTTGCCAGTGGTGACGCTGAGCGTGGTTCTGATCGGCGGCTACCTCATCACCATGCGCAACAATATGATTGGGCAGCTGGGAGAGGACTACCTCGCCATGGCCGAAGCCAAGGGGCTGAGCGATGCCCGCGTGCGCTATGCCTATGCCGCCCGCAACGCGCTGTTGCCCTCCGTCACTGCGCTGGCACTCAGTTTCGGAGCGTTGTTTGGTGGCTCGCTCATTACCGAGGTGGTGTTCAACTATCCCGGTGTGGGCAACCTTTTGTACCTTGGCATCGTCGGGCGGGATTTCCCGCTGATCCAGGGCCAGCTCCTCATCATGACACTCGCCATGCTGCTCGCGAACCTCGCGGTGGATCTGGCCTATGTCTTCCTTGACCCCAGACTGAAGAGGGCCTGATGTCAGATCTCCTCCGTACCTTCCTGCGCAACCGCAAGGCGGCCATCGGGCTTGCTATCGTGCTGGCCTATGTGGCGATTGCATTGGCTGCGCCTTTGCTTGCCCCTTTCGACCCCATCGCCCGCGTGGGTCGTCCGCATCAGGCCCCCTCGGCCGAGCATTGGCTGGGTACCACCCGCATGGGGCGCGATGTGTTCAGCCAGTTGATCTGGGGCACCCGCACCTCCTTGATGGTGGGGATTGTTGCCGGGCTGATCGTGACCGCCATCGGCACCTTCATCGGCATCACCGCCGCCTATTTCGGCGGTATCGTGGATGATGTGCTGAACTTTCTCACCAATGTGGTGCTGGTGCTGCCGCAACTGCCGCTTCTGCTGGTTCTGGCCGCTTTCCTCGGTCAGGTCGGGCCTTGGGCGATTGCGCTGATTATTGGCCTGACCTCCTGGGCCTGGGGCGCGCGCGTCACCCGTGCGCAGGCGATGTCGCTGAAAACCCGCGACTTTATTCAGGCCTCCGCGATGATCGGCGAGCCCACATGGCGGATGATCCTTGTAGAGATGCTGCCGAACCTTCTGTCGATCATCGGCTTCAACTTCATCGGCTCTGTCATTTTCACCATCATTACCGAGGCGACGCTGGAATTCCTCGGCCTTGGCAGCCCCTTGGCCCTGTCGTGGGGCACCATGCTTTACAATGCGCAGACCGCATCAGCGATCATGGTGGGCGCCTGGTGGGAGGTTCTGGCCCCCTGTGCCGCCATCGTCCTGATCGGCGTGGGCCTGTCGCTGATGAACTTCGGCGTGGACGAGATCGCAAACCCCCGGATGCGCACCCTTGGCAATGTCGCCAAGGCGCTCCGGATCGAAAAGCGCCTGTTGCGCCAACGCATGCAGGAGGCCAGCCAATGAGCGCGCTCCTCTCTGTCGAAGGCTTGCGGGTCGACTACCTGACCGCAGGCGAGCCTTTCACCGCTGTTCGGGACATTTCGTTTGAGATCCAACCCAATGAGATTCTCGGTCTGGCGGGCGAGTCCGGCTGCGGCAAGAGCACGGTGGCCTATGCCCTGATGCGCCTGCACAAACCTCCGGCATTGGTGCGTCGCGGACGCATCCTGTTTGAGGGGCGCGATGTCTTGTCGTTCTCCGACAAGGATTTGCGTGCGTGGCGCTGGTCCGAGGTCTCCATGGTGTTCCAAAGCGCGATGAACTCGCTCAGCCCGGTGATGACGATCTTTCGCCAGTTCTACGACATGCTGCGCGCGCATGGTCCGATCACCAAGGCGGAGGCACAGGATCGCACCGCTCATATGCTGGAGATGGTCGGCATTCCGGCGGATCGCATGCATTCGCATCCGCATCAGCTGTCGGGGGGGATGCGGCAGCGGGTGGCGCTTGCCCTTGCGCTCACCTTGCAACCCAAACTCATCATCATGGATGAGCCAACAACCGCGCTCGACGTGGTGGTGCAGCGCGAGATCCTGCAAGAGGTGCTGCGGCTGAAGGATGAACTGGGGTTTTCGGTTCTGTTCATCACCCACGACATTGCCCTGATGGCGCAGATTTCGGACCGCATCGGCATCATGCGCGCGGGCGAGATTGTCGAAATCGGCACTGCCGCGCAGATCGTGACCAACCCAAGCCACGACTACACCCGCAGCCTGTGGGAGGCGATGCCGATCCTTGCCAAACGCCCGGAAGGAGCGCGTCATGCTGTCTGAAACTCCGATCCTCAGCCTTGATAGTCTCAGCAAGACATTCACCTTGCGCCCCGCCTTCGGCCGCGCAACCAAGGTGCATGCGCTGCGCAATGTCTCGCTTGATCTGATGCCGGGACGTGCGCTGGCACTGGTCGGCGAGAGCGGTTCTGGCAAAAGCACGGTGGGCCGGATGATTGTGGGGCATCATACGCTAACCTCGGGCCGCATCCTGTTTGAGGGCCAGGACATCGCAGAGCTGACCACACGCGCCGATCAGATGCGCTACCGGCAAGCGGTGCAGATGGTGTTTCAGGATCCGTTTTCGGCGCTCAACCCCGCGCATACGATCCGCCATCACCTGCTGCGCGCGCTGTCGCTGCACCAGCCAGAGGCCGATCCCGAAACCGCCCTGCGTATGATCCTCGAGGATGTGGAGCTGGACCCGATCTCGACACCTTCAAAGTTTCCGCATGAACTATCGGGCGGGCAACGTCAGCGGGTGAATTTCGCCCGCGCATTGGCGGTCAAGGCGCGTCTGATCGTGGCGGATGAGCCGACCTCAATGCTCGATGTGTCGATCCGCAAATCTATCCTTGGTCTGATGCAGCGCCTGAAAGACGAACACGGGCTGTCGCTCCTGTACATTACCCACGATATCGCCACGGCGGAGTATCTGGCTGAAGACACGGCGGTGATGTTTCGCGGTCAGGTGGTCGAGAAAGGCCCCACCGCAGAGGTCGTGGGCGCGCCGCAACATGGGTATACGAAACTGCTGCGCGCGGCGGTTCCCGACCCAGAGCTGCGCCTCACCGGCAGCGATGCGGGCTTTGCCGCCGAGGCACGCCGGGTGCGGGACTTTAGTGCGCATCCTGTCCGTGCCTTGCAGGAGGTGAGCCCCGGCCACCTCATCGCGGAACACGCGGAGGCCGCCCATGCCTGATATGCTGGTGCCGCTCTATCGTCTGCCGCCGGTGCCCGATCTGACGGACGGCCTCACGATCCGCCCTGCACTGCCGTTTGAATCGCATGTCCTGCTGGAGTTCGTGGGTCGGCATTTCAGTCCCAAATGGGTGGATGAGTGCACGGTGGCGCTGTCTGCGCGCCCGGCGCGGGTTCTGGTCGCGACCGAAGGCAAGCGCCTCTTGGGGTTTGCCTGTTATGACGTCACCTGTCGCGGTTTTTTTGGTCCCACCGGGGTCGACCCGGAGGCCCGGGGCAAGGGGCTTGGTAAGGCGCTGCTGCTCGCTGCACTGCATCGCCTCCATGACGAAGGGTTCGCCTATGGCATCATCGGTCAGGCCGGGCCGGTAGAATTTTATCAGCAGGTCTGCGGCGCGGTGGCGATCCCGGCCTCTGATGAGGGCGTCTTTGCGCGCGCCCTTGTCTGACATCCTCTGACACATACAACCAACAGGATCATCTCAAATGCATTTCCACCTCGACAGCCTGTGGCACGCCGAAGAGGGCGCGATGGAGTTCGCGCTGACCAATTGCGGCGACACTCCGGTTGCAAATCCGCGCCTTGTCTACGCCACCCTGACGCGCTGCCTGCGCCCCTCGCGCTGCACGGGTGCGCGGCTGATACGGCGGCAGGCGAATTTCCACGAGTATGCCTCTGACGCGGGCTTTGTGCTGCAACCGGGCGAGACGTGGCGGTTCACCGAGTTCAACCTCACCCGTCCAGCGCTGCATTCCAATGAGGGGCCAAAATCTGCCGGAGTCTTGCTGGAGGACGAAACCCTTGTCCCGGCCTTTGCGGGGGACTTGCAGGCCTCCGCGGCGGTTGCAGATACAAATGCATCGCAAAATGCGGCTCTAACATGCGGTGTTTTGCCCGCACCTCAGCAAACCGCCATTACGGAGTGGTGCGCCACGGCCCCCGTCCATCTGGCACTTCGGACCGATGACGTCGCGGTCATGCAGAGCGTGTCTCAGGTGGCAGACCTGACCCGCCGCCTGCATCCATTGGCACCGACCCCCTTTGTGCTGATCGCCAAGGACGACGTCCCGCAGCTGACCGTTGAGGCGGATCAGACGCTGGGCGACGACGCCTATCGGATCACCTGGACGGAGGGTAAAGCCACCCTACAGCATGGTGCGGGGCAGGGGCTGCTTTACGGTTTGATTACGCTGGCGCAGGTGCTGACCAATGCCCATGCGGAGCCTGCGCGTTATGGCGTTCCCCGCAGTGGTAATATCGAGGATGCCCCCCGCCGCGGCTGGCGCGGTGCGCATCTGGATGTCTCACGCCAGTTCTACCCGCTCGATCAGGTGCTGCGCTATGTGGACATTCTGGCGTGGCACAAAATGAACCGCTTCCACTGGCATCTGACCGATGACGAAGGCTGGCGGCTGGAGATCAAGGCCTATCCGCAGCTCACCGAGATCGCCGCGCATACCGGGATGGATCTGCCGGTGCTGCCGCAGCTTGGCCCCGATATGACCGGGCAGGGCGGCTATTATACGCAAGACGAGGCGCGACAGGTGGTGAAACATGCGGCCCGATTGGGTGTCGAGGTGATGCCGGAGATTGATGTTCCGGGGCACTGCGCCTGTGTGCTGGGGGCCTTGCCCGACCTCGTCGACCAAGAAGAACCCGAGAGCTACTGGTCGGTGCAGGGCTTTGGCAACAACGCGCTGAACCCGGCCATTGAGGGGTCTTATACCTTTGCCGAGACCGTGCTGGCCGAGGTCTGCGAAATCTTCCCGTTCGAGGTCGTGCATGTGGGCGGTGACGAGGTGGCCGAGGGCGCATGGATGCAATCGCCCAAGGCAAAGGCGATGATGCGCGAAACCGGCCTGAAGGACACGCCGGAACTGCAGGCCTATTTCCTGCGCCACATTCAGAACTTCCTCATCGGTCTTGGCCGCAAGCTCGGCGGCTGGGAGGAGGTCGCCCATGGCGGCGGTCTGGACCCCGCGCATAGCCTGCTGTTTGCATGGACCACCATCGAGAAAACCGCTGAGTTGGCGCAAGAGGGCTACGACGTAGTCAGCACGCCGGGGCAGGCCTATTACCTCGATATGGCGCTGTCGGATGCGTGGTATGCGCCGGGGGCCAGCTGGGCCGGGTTCACCCCGCTCGACAAGACCTATGCGTTTGAGGCCGACAATGGAGATGCGGCTCTAATAGGGCGTTTGAAGGGTGTTCAGGCCTGCGTCTGGAGCGAGCATCTGACCACAATGGCACGCCGCAACCACATGATCTTCCCTCGCCTCAGCGCCATTGCCGAGGCCGGGTGGAGCACGGCGGAAAACAAGGATTACGACAGGTTCACAGCGCTCGCGGGTCTGATGCCGCGGCTCTGAGCTACCAAACAGATCAGCGGCCTCGGGGGCACTCCGGGGCCGTTTCTATCCCAGCCTTGGAAAGACCGAGGTGTTCTTGACCGTGCTATAGACAAAGCTGGTGTCAATCGAGGCAATGCCACCGATGGGGTGGATGCGGTTGCGGATGAAATCCTCATAGGCGTCCAGATCGGCAACCACCACACGCAGCTGGTAATCCGTGGCCCCGGTCAGGATGTGACACTCCAGCACCTCGTCGATCATATGGACGCGGCGCTCAAAATTCTTCACGTCCTCCTCGTTGTGGCGCTCCAGTTTGATGCGCACAAAGACCGTGATCGGCAGCCCGTAAGCCCGCGCATCCACATCGGCGCTGTAGCCTCGGATCACACCGGCGGCCTCAAGGTTTTTAACCCGGCGCAGGCAGGGCGAGGGCGAGAGGTTCACCGCGTCCGCAAGGTCCTGATTGGTCATCCGACCATTGGCCTGAAGCACGCGGATAATCTGGCGATCTTTTGTGTCCATTTTGCTGTCCATTGGCAGAATCTGCTAACAAGATCTGTGATGTTGGTATCTTTTGCAATCTAACGCCTCACGCGGGGGCGCATCATGACGGGCAAATGAGGAAGGAGACCCCCAGATGTCCGACGCCAAAGGCTTTGCCACCCGTGCCATCCACCACGCCTATGACCCGATGCAGAACGAGGGCGCGCTGACGCCGCCGGTGCATCTGACCTCGACCTTTGTGTTCGAGAACGCCGAAGCGGGGGGCGAAATGTTCGCGGGCGAGCGCGAGGGCCATATCTACAGCCGGATCTCGAACCCGACCTGCGCCCTATTGGAACAGCGCATCGCCACCCTCGAAGGGGCCGAGGCCGGTCTGGCACTGGCAAGCGGCATGGGCGCGGTAACGGCGATTCTCTGGACGCTCCTCAGCCCCGGTGACGAGGTCATCGTCGACAAGACGCTTTATGGCTGCACCTTTGCCTATATGCGCCACGGGTTGTCGAAATGGGGCGTGACCATCACCCATGTGGACATGACCGATGCGGACGCCCTGCGGGCCGCCATTAGTGACAAGACCCGCGTGGTCTATTTCGAGACCCCCGCCAACCCCAATATGCGGCTGGTGGACATCAAGCTGGCCTCTGAGATTGCCCATTCCGTGGGCGCGCGGGTGGTGGTGGACAACACCTATGCGACACCTTACCTGACCCGCCCGATCGAGCTTGGCGCGGATCTGGTGCTGCATTCGGCGACCAAATACCTTGGTGGTCACGGCGATGTGGTCGCGGGACTGGTTGCGGGCAGCGCCGAGCTTTTGACTGAAATCCGCCTTGTCGGCATGAAGGACATGACCGGCGCGGTGATGGCGCCGTTCAACGCGATGCTGATCATGCGCGGGCTGAAGACGCTGGCGCTCAGGATGGACCGCCACTGTGCCTCGGCGCAGACCGTCGCGGAGTGGCTCGAGGCTCAGCCCGGTGTTGCCAAAGTCTATTTCCCCGGTCTGCAGAGCTTTGAACAGCACGCGATCGCCAAGGCGCAGATGGCGCAGCCCGGTGGCATGATCGCCTTTGAACTCGAAGGCGGTATGGAGGCTGGCATCAGCCTGATGAACCGTCTGCAAATGATCCAGTGCGCGGTGTCTCTTGGCGATGCGGAGACGCTGATTCAGCACCCGGCCTCGATGACCCATTCCACCTACACGCCCGAAGAACGCGCCGAACATGGCATCAGCGACGGGCTTGTGCGCTTGTCGGTGGGGCTGGAAGAAGTCTCTGACATTCTGGATGATCTGCATCAGGCGCTGTCGCCCGAAATGCGGCAGGCGGCAGAGTAAGGGGGCGAGATGTCCGACCAGATCCAGCACCTGAAAACGGTGGAGCAGCGGCTGTTGTGGCTGTCCCATTGGATGATCCACAACGCCAACCATCTGCGCGCCAAGGAAGACGGCATCAAGATCGGCGGCCATCAAGCGTCCTCGGCTTCGATGGTGTCGATCATGACCGCGCTCTATTTCTCGGCGCTTCGCCCCGAGGACCGGGTGGCGGTCAAACCGCATGCCTCGCCCATTTTCCACGCCATGCAATACCTGATGGGGCACCAGACCCGCGAGAAGATGGAGAATTTCCGGGGCTTTAGTGGCGTGCAGAGCTACCCGAGCCGCACCAAGGACATTGACGATGTGGATTTCTCCACCGGCTCTGTGGGCCTTGGCGTGGGGATCACCGCGCTGGCGTCCATAGTGCAGGATTTCATCACGGCCAAGGACTGGGGTGCCGAGGTCAATCCGGGCCGCATGGTGGCGCTGGTGGGTGATGCCGAACTGGATGAGGGCAATATCTACGAGGTGTTGCAGGAAGGCTGGAAGAACGACCTGCGCAATACCTGGTGGATCATCGATTACAACCGTCAGAGCCTTGATGGCATCGTGCGCGAAGGGCTGTTTGGCCGGGTCGAGAAAATCTTTGAGGCCTTTGGCTGGGACGTGGTGCGCGTCAAATACGGCGCCTTGCAACGGGCCGCCTTTGAGGAACCCGGCGGCGCGGCCCTGCGGGACTGGATCGATGCCTGCCCGAACGTGGAATATTCCGCGCTGACCTATATGGGAGGGGCCAATTGGCGCAAACGGCTGATGGAGGATCTGGGCGATCAGGGCGCGGTCTCGGCTCTGATCGACAAACGCAGCGACGCGGAACTAGCGGCGCTGATGGAGAACCTCGGCGGCAATTGCGTGGAGACCATGGCCGATACATTCGCCGCCATCGACCACGACCGCCCGACCTGTTTCCTTGCGTATACGATCAAGGGTTGGGGCACGCCGATTGCGGGCCACAAGGACAACCACGGCGGCCTGATGACCAAGGCGCAGATGTCCGAGTGGCAGACTCATATGGGCGTCGCCGAGGGGCAGGAGTGGGAGCCGATGGCGACCGTTTCTGACACGGCGGGCTTTCAGGCCTACCTCGATCAGGTGCCGTTTTTTGCCAAGGGGGCAAGGCGCTATTCGGACGCGCGGCTTTCGGTGCCGGCGGTTGCCGTGGACACGAGTCGCGAGATTTCAACGCAGATGGCCTTTGGCAAGATCCTCGACGATCTGGCGCGCGGCGACAGCGATCTGGCGGCGCGGATCATGACGACCTCGCCGGATGTGACCGGCACCACGGGGCTTGGTCCATGGGTCAATCGGCGCAAGCTTTTTGCGCGGGAGGCGCAAAAGGATGCGTTTATCGAGCATCGCATTCCCTCGACGGCCAAATGGAACTTTGATCCGCAAGGTCAGCATGTCGAACTGGGCATCGCCGAGATGAACCTGTTCCTGCTGTTGGGGGCGGCGGGCCTGTCGCACAGCCTCTGGGGCAAGCGGGTGATCCCGATCGGCACGGTCTATGATCCCTTTGTCCACCGGGGCTTGGATGCGCTCAACTACGCTTGCTATCAGGATGCGCGGTTCATGATCGTTGGCACGCCCTCGGGGGTGACGCTGGCACCCGAAGGCGGCGCGCATCAATCCGTGGGCACGCCCCTCACGGGTATGGCGCAGGATGGGCTGGCGAGTTTTGAACCCGCCTTTGCCGATGAACTGGCCGTCATCATGGAATGGGCCTTTGATTACATGCAGCGCGATGGCGAAGGCGACCCGGACGAGCGCACCTGGCTGCGGGATGAGACCGGCGGATCGGTCTACCTGCGACTGACCACCAAGCCGCTCGAACAGCCGGGGCAGCGGGTCGATGATGCCTTCCGCCAAGGGGCGATTGATGGGGCCTATTGGTTGCGCAAGCCGGGGCCGAATTGTTCGGTGGTGATCGCCTATCAGGGCGCGGTCGCGGATGAGGCGATTGCGGCGGCGGGACTTATTGGCGAGCATCGCCGGGACGTGGCGGTGCTGGCGGTGACCTCGGCGGATCGTCTTAATGCGGGCTGGACGGCGGCGCAGCGGGAACGGGCGCGCGGAAACCCGCAGGCCGTATCGCATGTGGAGCGTCTCTTGGGCGAATTGCCTGCCCATTGCACCCTGATTACCGCGATTGATGGCCATCCGGCGACGCTCTCGTGGCTGGGGTCAGTCGCGGGGCATCGGGTGGTGTCGCATGGCGTTGAACACTTTGGCCAAACGGGCACCATCGGCGATCTCTACCGTCACTTCGGCCTCGACCGTCACAGCCTTGCGCGATCGGTGGGTGAGCTGACGGTGGGCGCGCGCCGTATTCCCGGCGGACAGGCGGGATAGCGGCCTAACGCAAGACGGCGCTGCTCCATTCGCGCAGAAACGCAGCCTTTTTGAGCGCGTCGAGATACACCAGCAGCCCAGGCCCCATGCGAATACGACGCAGGGCCTGGGTGTCATCGCTCCATGAATCGTCATCCAGAACCGAAAAGGCACCGGGCGCTGCCTGCCAGCCGCGGGCAATCAGGTGGTCGATCATCAAACCTGCAAGTTCGGGCGCTTGGCTGCCGCGTGGAATGAACGCGGTGCGCAAGGCCACCACCGTGTAGTCCTTTGGCAGCAGAACGATCACGTCCTCCGTGTTGCTTTTCTCGCGCGCGTAGCTGCCCAAGACGTTATAGACCATGGCCAATTCGCCAGAAGCCACATCATCGATCATCTGGCTCGAACAGCAATAAAGACGCACGCCCACCGATCCGATCACCTCGCTGAGCCGCCAATAGGTTTCCGAGGTCCGCGCATCTTGCGTGGCATAAAGATACCCAAGACCAGAGGTGCGGATGTCATAGGTGCCGATCTTGTTTCTGAACCGCTCTGGGTGATCGCGGATCAATGCGATGAGATCCTGACGATTTTCCGGCAATGGCAACCCGTCGAGGGCCTTGCGTGACAGCACCACCGCCGCAGGCTCCTGCGTGAAGGCAAAGAGATGCTCGCGCCAGCGCGCCCAAACAGGCAGGCGCTCTGTCGTCGCGGAGCTGTAGGGCTGGGCCTGACCGTCATTCACCAGTTTGGTCTGGAGATCAGTCGCAATGGAGATCGCCAGATCCATGTTGAGGCCCTCTTGGTCGAGGGCTTTCATCATCTCGCCGGAACTGGCGACGGTGTATTCGATCCGCACATCAGGAAGATCGCTCAGGAAATCCTGCAGGGTGGGCTCAAAAAACTCTGCATCCCCGGTGGATATCACACGCAGCACGCGACGGGCATCTGCCGGGCCGACGCTGATCCGCTCCTCAACCTCGAACGCATGCGCTGCAGGGGCGAGTGCGAGGAAAATCAAGCCAATGGAAAAGACAAGCTTGCGCATGCGCCACCTTTGTCGCTGTGATTGGTCAGAAACAGGCGTCCGCCATGGGCGCGGGCAACCTCGTTTGCGATGGTAAGGCCAAGCCCGGAGCCGACCACTGCGTCCGTATTCCCGCCGCGGACAAAACGGCGCGTCAGGCGGCCCATATCCGCCTTGGGAAAGCCTGCACCTTCATCCCGCACGGTGATTTCAGCGCCGCTTTCGGTTCTGCGGGCGGTGACGTGAACGGTGCTGTCCGGGGGGGAGTATTTGATCGCATTGTCGAGCAGGTTGAGCAGCGCGCTTTGCATCAGGATCGGATCGCCCTTCACCACCATTGCGAGGTCGGGCAGAGAAATCTCCAGGTCGATATCGCGCAGTTCCGCCATTGGACGCAGGCGTGACACCGCATCCTGCGCAAGACGGGTCAGTTCCACATCCTCCATCTCCAGGTGGTCGGAGCGAAAAGATACCATGGCGTGATCCAGCAGTTGCCCCGCTGCCCGGCTGCTCTCATCAATGGCGCGGATCATCTCGCGCACGGCCTGACGGTTTTCAGGCTTATCCACCCGGCGCAGGGTGATTTCCGCCTGTGTGCGCACGGTTGTGAGCGGGGTGCGGACCCGATGCGCGGCCTCGGCGATCAGATCCTCAGAGCGTGAGAGCGAGGTTTTGAGACGGCTCATAAACCCATTGAGCGCGCCCACCAGGGATTCCATCTCCGCAGGCACCGGGGCTGAGACAGGCCGCAGATCCGAAAGGCCGCGCCGCGACACAGAGCCTGCCAATTGCCGCAGCGGCTGGATCGCGGATTGGGCAGCGAGAATGCCAAAAACAGCCGCGATCACAAAGAAACCGATGCCAAACCCGGCCACGGTCTGTGAAATCCCCGCCAATTGCTGACGCAAGCCATAGCGGGTCTGCGCGACGGTGACTTCGACGAAATCAGGCGTGCCGCTGACGGAGAGACGCCGGGTGGCGGTCGCCATCCGAATTTCTTCGCCATCGTAATGGGCGGTTTGAAATCGCGGTAAAATCCCATTGCTGGCGACGGGTTTGGGCAGGTCGGAGTATCCTGTCAGAAAATCGCCATTGCGGGTGATGGCGTAAAACACGCGATCATCACTGATATTGCCGAGCATCGAGAAGGCGAAATAGGGAATATCCACAGTGAGATCGCCATCGCGCACCGATGCGGAATCAAGAATCGCCGTCACCGAGGCAGAGAGGATTTCATCCTGACTTTGCCCCGCGAGGTCGCGCGCATAGTTCTGAACCACCAGAAACATCAAACTCGCAAGCAGCGCGGCACCCGCCAGCAACTGAATAATCAGACGTCGTCTGATGGAGCCACGCAGCAGGATCGGCGTGTTCATGACAGGCTCAGCCGGTAGCCCAGCCCACGCACGGTGACGATCTGCGCCTGTGCCCCTTCGAGGTGTTTGCGCAGCCGTCCCACATAGACCTCAATGGCGTTCTCCGAGGCGTCAACGTCATAAGAAAACAGGCGATCCACTAGCTTGGATTTGGAAAAAACCTGATCGGGAGCAGCGATAAAAATCTCAAACAGTCGCAACTCCCGGTTGCGCAGGCGCACCTCGCGCCCATTCACCGTCAGAGTGCAGGCCAAAGGGTCAAATACCACGTCGCCATATTTATGTAGATTGCTCGCACCCCCACTGCGGCGGCGCTGAACGGCGCGGCAGCGTGCTTCAAGCTCTGAGAAATCGAACGGTTTGACAATGTAGTCGTCAGCCCCGAGGTCCAGAACACTGACGCGGTCCGATACCTCTGATCGGGCGGTCAATACAATCACAGGTGTATTGCGCTGTGCCGTGCGATGGGCCTGCAAGAACTGCCGCCCGTCGCCATCAGGCAGCATGATGTCGAGCAGAATCATATCGTATTCCGTTGTGGCGATAAAATCGTCTGCCGTGCCCAGATCCGGTGCCCGGTCCACAACATGACCGTCAAGTGTGAGCCGGTCCAGCACCGCGTTCGCAAGCTGATCGTTATCTTCGACGAGTAAGTAGCGCATTGGGGCGAAACATCTGCTCCGTGTCAGGTTTGTGTCAGCTTGGGTCGGAATACCATGATTCATGATCGCGCTTTTGCGTGTTTGTCAAATGGGAGGAACATTATGACATCTTTTGCGCTGGGTCGTCGGACCCTGATGGCTGCTGCTGCGGCTGCACTGACTTTCGGCTCCCCGGCTATGGCCGAGCAAGCTCTCGACAAGATTCACTTCCTGATCCCCGGCGGTGCCGGCGGTGGCTGGGACGGAACCGCGCGCGGCACTGGTGAGGCGCTGACCAAATCGGGCCTCGTTGGCACCGCATCCTATGAAAACATGTCCGGCGGTGGCGGCGGTAAGGCCATCGGTTACCTGATCGAGAACGCCGACAGTTTGGAAGACACGCTGATGGTGAACTCCACCCCCATCGTGATCCGCTCGCTGACCGGTGTGTTCCCGCACAACTTCCGTGATCTGACGCTGGTCGCAGGCACCATCGGGGACTACGCGGCCCTGGTCGTGGCCAAGGACAGCCCGATCAACAATATGGAAGAGTTCCTCGCAGCCTACCGTGAAGATCCGCGCGGCACTGCCGTCGGCGGTGGCTCGGTTCCGGGTGGCATGGACCACCTCGTGGCGGCCATGGTAATGCAGTCTGCGGGCGAAGATCCGACCGCGCTGAAATACATCCCCTATGACGCAGGCGGCAAGGCGATGGCAGCCCTGCTGTCGGGTGAGATCAAGGCGCTCTCCACCGGATTTTCTGAGGCAATTGCACTGGCCGAAGCCGGCGAAGTCAAAATCCTCGGCGTGACAGCGGACGAGCGTGTGCCGGCCTATGACAGTGCCGCCACCATGAAAGAGCAGGGTCTGGACACGACTTTTGTGAACTGGCGCGGGTTCTTTGGTGCGCCGGGCCTGTCGGAAGACAAGGTTGCCGCCTATCAGGACGTGCTCTCCAAAATGTACGACACCCCCGAGTGGGAAGACGTGCGCGCACGCAACGGCTGGGTCAACATCCACAACTCCGGCGATGACTTCCGCAGCTTCCTTGAAAGCCAGGAAAAAGTCATCGGCGACCTGATGAAGCAGCTGGGCTTCCTTTAAGCCTTAGGCAGACACGCTTCGGTCCGGCACCAATCTCGGGTGCCGGACCCTTTCCCGTATCCCCCAAAACAATCACAGGAGGAGATCATGGCGCTCGACCGTTGGATCGCGCTGATCATTCTCGGCATCGCTCTGGCCTATGGCTATGCGGCCTTTTTCACCATGGATCAGCTTTTGCCGCCGTTCATGCAGCGAAACCCAATCTGGCCGAGCACCTTCCCCAAGGTTCTGGCCGTTCTGTCGATCATTACCGCTGCGATTATCGTTCTGGGGCTGGAAAAACCCAGTGGCGAGGTCAAGACCCCGGACATCGATTACCGCCGCCTTGGTGACTACAACATCGGTCAGGCCGCGCTGTTGCTGGGGCTGATGGTCGCCTATGCGCTCTTGCTGCGTCCGGCGGGGTTTTTGCTGTCCACCTCCGGGTTCCTGATCGTGGGCGCGATGATCCTTGGCGAGCGCAAGCTGTGGATTTTGATCCCGGTTGCAGCCTTCGCCACCGGCGTTGTCTGGTACCTCGTCGAGGGCGTGCTGGGCATCTTCTTGCGGCCCTTGCCGTTCTTTCTCGGATAATCGGAGGCTCAGATGCTCGAAGGTTTGATGATCGGCCTCTCTACGGCCTTCTCTCTCACAAATATCCTGATGGTGATCGGCGGTTGTCTGATCGGGACATTCATCGGGATGCTGCCGGGGCTTGGCCCCATGTCCATCATTGCGATCATGATCCCGGTTGCGATCACGCTGGGGGATCCTTCGGCGGCGCTGATCCTGCTGGCCGGGGTCTATTATGGCGCGATCTTCGGCGGCTCGACCTCGTCGATCCTGCTCAATGCGCCGGGGGTGGCGGGCACCGTGGCCTCCAGTTTCGATGGCTATCCGATGGCGCGCGCGGGCATGGCTGGCAAGGCGCTGACCATTGCGGCAATCTCGTCTTTCATGGGGGGCACCATCGGCGCGATCCTGTTGATGGTCTTTGCGCCGATGCTGTCGACGGTCGCACTTCTGTTCCATTCGGCCGAGTATTTCGCGCTGATGGTCGTGGGGCTTTCCGCGATTGCGGCCTTTGCAGGCACCGGCAATGTGGCCAAGGCGCTGATGATGACGCTTTTGGGGCTGATGATGGCCACGGTGGGTGAGGGCGCATTGTTCAACATGCCGCGCTTCACCATGGGGCTGATGGATCTGCAATCCGGCTTCAGCTTTATCACGCTGGCGATGGCGATGTTTGCCCTGCCCGAGGCGATCTTTCTGGTGATGAACCCGAACCGTTCGGCCCAAGGCGGCGAGGACGGCGGCAAGATCACCGGTTTGCGGATATCTGGCCAGGAGGCGCGCAAGATCGCGCCCGTGATCGGTCGCCAGTCCATCCAAGGCTTCTTTATCGGCGTGTTGCCCGGCGCGGGGGCGACGATCGCCTCCTTCCTCGGCTACGCGGTGGAGCGCAATATCGCTACCGAAGAAGAACAGAAAGAGTTCGGCAAAGGCTCTATCAAAGGGCTGGCCGCACCGGAGACCGCAAATAACGCGGCCTGTACCGGATCGTTTGTGCCGCTCTTGACGCTTGGTATTCCGGGGTCGGGCACAACGGCGATCCTGTTGGGGGCGTTGATTGCACTTAACGTGACGCCGGGGCCGCGGCTGATGGTGGATAGCCCGCATATCTTCTGGGCGGTCATCATCTCGATGTATATCGGCAACCTCGTGCTCTTGGTGCTGAACCTGCCGCTCATCCCCTATATCGCCAAGGTCTTGTCGATCCCGCGCAACTATCTGATCCCGTTCATTTTGTTCTTCACTCTGATGGGGTCCTATATCGGACAGAACAATGCGACAGAGCTGTTGATCCTCGTGGGCTTTGGCATCTGTGCGACGGTGCTGAGATTTGCGGAATATCCGCTGGCCCCCTTGCTCATCGGCTTTATTCTGGGGCGGATGCTGGAGGATAACTTTGCCCGCTCGATGCAGATCTATGACGGCATTTCCTTCATCCTTGATCGTCCGATGACGCTGGGACTGTTGGTGCTGGCCATCCTGCTGGTGATCGTCCCGAGCTACCGCGCGCGCCGTGCCCGCGCCCGTGCGGCCGGGGTGGCCGATGGGGATTAAACCGCTCTCCGGGGTTCGGGTTCTTGATCTGACCAATGTGCTTGCGGGGCCCTATTGCTGTTATCAGCTGGCCCTGCTCGGTGCAGAAGTCATCAAGGTCGAGCGTCCCGGCACCGGCGATCTGGCCCGCCAACTGGGGGCCGACCCGGAGCGGAATAAATCCCTGATGGGGGTGAGTTTTCTGGCGCAGAACGCACAGAAGAAATCCGTGACCCTCGACATGAAACACGAAACTGGCAAGGCGCTGCTAAAGCGCCTTGTTCGCACATCTGACGTATTGGTTGAGAACTTCCGTCCCGGCGTGATGGACCGCCTTGGTCTGGGATATGAGGTGCTGAAGGCGGAAAATCCAAACCTCATTTATTGCGCCATCAGCGGCTTTGGGCAGGACGGCCCGTGGAAGGACAACCCCGCCTATGACCAGATCGTGCAGGGGATCAGCGGCGTGATGTCGATCACCGGCGATGGCGACAGCGCGCCGTTGCGCGTGGGCTACCCGCTGGCAGATACCGTGGGCGGTATGACGGCCGCCTTTGCGATCTCGGCAGCGCTCAACGATCCGGAGCGTGGCGCGTTTCTGGATATCTCCATGACCGAGGCGGTGATTTCCACCATGGGATGGGTGGTGTCCAACCATCTGATCGCAGGTCAAACCCCCGGCGCGCATGGCAATGAGAACACAACATCCGCGCCCTCGGGCACCTTTGCCTGCGCGGATGGGCCGATCAATGTGGCCGCAAACCGGGATGAGCAATGGCAATCTATGGCACGCCATCTCGGGCGCGACGATCTTCTGGCGCATCCGGATTATGCCACCCGGGAGGATCGCAAACGCAACCGCCATATGCTGCGCGCCGAACTTGAAAGCGTCCTTCGGGCCCGGCCCGCTGCGGAGTGGGTGGCGGAACTCAACGCGCTTGGCGTGCCCTCGGGGCCGGTGCTGACGGTGCCGCAGATCCTGAATGAGCCGCAGATCAAGGATCGAGGCCTGATTGCCGAGGTCGAGACCGAAGATGCACCGCTATCGCTGGCGGGCGCGCCGGTGCGGTTTGGCACCCATCGCCCGGTTCCGGATCAAGCGCCCCCTGCTTTGGGTGCAGATAATGACAGCATCTGGCAGGACATTGGCCTGAGCGCCGATGAGATCGAAACCCTGAGACGGGAGCGCGTGATATGAGTGATGTGAGTGATTGGTGGCGCACGTCTATTATCGACATGGAACCGGGTCGCATCGACCTGCGGGGCACCCCCGTGCAGGATCTGATCGGCAACGTCAGCTTTGCCGAGATGATCTGGCTGATGGTGCGCGGTGACCGGCCGACACCTGCGCAGGCACGTCTGTTTGAGGCGGCCTTGGTCTCGGCTGTGGATCATGGCCCACAGGCCCCCTCGATCGCGGCGGCGCGGATGGCGGTCACCTGCGGGCTGCCCTTGAACAATGCGATGGCGACGGCGGTCAACATGTTGGGCGATGTGCATGGCGGGGCCGGGCAGCAGGCGGTGGAGCTCTATCACCACGTCGATGTCCACGCGGGGGATCTGGCCGCGGCGTTGGCGGACTGGCGCGCAGAACATGGCAAGATCATCCCCGGCTTTGGTCATCGGTTCCACAAACCGACCGACCCGCGCGCGCCGCGCCTGATGGCGCTGGTGTCCGAGGCGGCTGAGGCGGGCGCGGTGTCAGGGCGGTTCCAACACATTGGTCAAGCGATCGAGGCGCAGATCTCGGCTGAAAAAGGCATAGCCCTGCCGATGAACATCGACGGCGCTACCGCAGTGATCTATGCGGAGCTGGGCTTTGCCCCGCCGCTGGCGCGCGGGCTATTCTGCCTGTCACGGTCCGTGGGCATCCTGTCCCACGCGTGGGAGCAGCAACAACAGGGCGGTCGCAACAAGGGGCCGACCCCGCCAAAATACAGATGGACGTATGACCCTACGTGATACATTTGGCCTGATTGGTGCGCTTGTCGTCGCCGTATTGGGCACCGTGATTTTTGAAGCAATCGGTTTTCCCTCCGCCCCCCTGACCGGATCGGCGGCGGCGGTGTCGCTGGCGGCGCTCTTTGGATTGCCGATCAAAATGCCAGTGTGGCTCAGGACCACGGCCTTTGTGCTCTTGGGGATCAACATTGGCAGCAGCGTCACCCGCGACATGCTCGCCTCGGCGCTGGCATGGCCCATCACCATCGCAATCCTCGCGGTGAGCTTGTTCATCTCGCTCCGGATCAGTCGTATCGGGCTTCAGCACTGGATGCGGTTCAGCGCGAGAGACGCGGTTCTGGCCGCCGCGCCCGGCCATCTGAGCTATGTGCTGGCGCTGTCACTCAGTGAAAACGGACAAACCTCTCGCATCGCCATAGTACAAAGCATCCGCGTGTTGTTTCTGACGCTCTGTGTGCCGGTGCTGGTCTCGACGGTCTTTGGGGCGACGGGTGTGGAGCTGATGCCGGAGCATCCGCTGGCCCTGTGGCACCTGGCGCTTTTGGTGGGGGTCACGCTTGCGGTTGGCGTGGTGTTTGATCGCCTGAACGTGCCTGCCGCTTATTTGCTGGCTGGTATTTTTTGCAGCGCCGCCGGACATATCTTTGCGCTCACACCCGGGCGCCCACCGGAAGAGGCGACCTTCGTGGCGTTTCTGGTGATGGGCACCCTCATCGGCTCGCGTTTTGTCGGGCAAAAGCTCGCGGATCTGAAACTCGATTTTCTGGCGGGGCTGTGGGTCACGGGCGTCAATGTTGTGATCACCTTGATCGCCATTGGTGTCAGCATGCAGATCATGGGCCTGTCGCCCGCGCTGCTGATCGTGGCCTTTGCGCCCGGCGGGGTAGAGGCCATGGCCGCCATTGCCGTCACACTCGGGCTCGATCCCGCCTTTGTCGCGGCGCATCACGTGATGCGGCTGATGATCCTGACGGTGCTGATGCCGCTGGTGCTCAGCAGGGCCAGACCCACCTGAAAAAGCCCCGGCGCGACTGACGCCGGGGCTGTGCACAGTGAGGTTATTGCGCCTCCTGCGCCTCTTCTTCGATTTCATTGCCAAGGTTGGACACATCGCGGCCCAGTCCCTCGGTGGCCTCACAGGCGGTCAGGCCAAGAACGGCCACCAGTGACAGATAGATCATGCGCATGGCGGGCCTCCTGTTATTTCAGTTTCTCGGCAACATGGGTGGCAAAGGCGTCAACCATCGCGGTGTAGAAGACTTCGCTGCCCACGTTGAGCGTGGTCACATCGGTGCCCTCGGGGTAATAGACATTCGCCTGCTCGGCACTCACGGTCAGGGTGTAGCGCTGGTCGTACTGGCTCCCCGGCAGGTCAACAGAGACGTCCCCTTCGAGGACGGAATCGGCGATCCCCATCTCTGCCTCAAGGCTGGAAGCCAGCGCCACGGTGTCGATCTCAATGTCGATCTCGGCGGCATCCTCCATCTCTTTGTCGGCGATCTGATCCACCAACTGCGCCGCCAAAGCGGTCTCAAGGTCGGTTTCGAGTTCGCTCCAGACCGATACGGCTTCGCTGTTCTTAAGCGCGCTGGCGTCGGCGGTGACTTCGATTTCCTGTACCATCGTGGACGCGCCAGCGGCGGTCGCCATGGTTGCAACGAGAGCGGTTGTACGGATCAGATGTGTCATCGTTTAGCTCCTTGATATAGTGCTCATATCCCCGTGGGATCTGCACTATCAACACGCAGGGGCGGCAGAATGTTCCTGATTTTTAAAGGAAATTTTCCGCCTATTTTGTTCCGACCTTATAATGGCCAATTGAATAACGGTGAAATCAAAGGGAACTTTGCCCCGCCTGAGGCGTTCAGAATTCGAGCCAAGCCCCTTTTTGGAAAACGGACCCCATGACCCAGTCGAGCCACCCAGTCGAAGATGTATTAGATACGACCGACCAGCTGTTAGAAGACGGCAAGGATGGTTTGCAAGTATCCGAGCTGATGGATGAACTGGGGGTCAAATCCATTGCCGCAGTGTTGCTGGCCCCATCGCTGGCATTGGTGTCACCATTGAGTGGTATCCCGCTGTTCTCCTCGGCGTGCGGCATCACCATTGCGTTGATTTCAGCGCAGATGTTGATGGGACGCAATCACCTGTGGTTGCCCTCATTCTTGTCGAAACGCTCACTGCCTGCGCGCAATACGCAAAAAGCAACCCGCACGCTGCGATCGCTTGCGGCTTGGATGGACCGCAGATTTAAACGCCGTTTGCAATCGCTGCTGACACCGCCGTTCTTGCGGGTGCTTCAGGGCATTTGCCTGTTGTGCGGTCTGATCATGCCCTTCCTCGAAATCTTGCCATTTACCTCATCGATCCTCGGCGGCGTTGTTGCTTTGCTGGCGCTGTCGATGCTGACCGGAGATGGGCTGATCGCGCTGGTGACCGTCACGGGCTTGACCCTTGCGATCGGCGGGGCGGCGATACATCTCTTTTAGGGAAGTGCCGCGGTTTGTCCGGCCCAACAAATAGGGCCGGACCTGTGGTCAGGCCCGGCCGGTAGATGTCAAAGATACGGCGTGATCTCTTCAGATTATGTCAGCCCTTGTATTCGGGCAGCTCTTCCATCTGGGATTTGGTCAACATCGTGTAGATGCGAATGGTGCCGGATTCATCCTCAATGCTGAGGTCCGCCAGCTCCAGTTCGACCGGCTTGGCCCCAAGGCCGAGGAAACCGCCGACGTCGACCACAACGGCGTTTACGTCGCCCTCACCGTCCATCACGATATCAGCCACCTGTCCGATCATTTCGTCATTGGCATCAAAGGCGGTCGCGCTGAGCAGTTCTTCTGCGGTCAGCTCCGCCATGTGAACCGAGGCTTCGGTGGTTTCATTGATCCCAAATGCGCTCTCAACACGATCCGCCGGAGCATCGCTGTGCTCGCGTTCCTTGAGCGTTGGTTCTGCAATGGCAGGCTGCTTGGTGGTCTCGTAGCGTGGAGCGGCTTCCAGGGCATCAGCCGGGGCATTCAGGACGAGGAAATAGCCATCCGCACCCCCGTCTGAATTGCCGTTGCGCACGAATTTCAGCGCGTCCATATCAACGGCAATCTGGTTCTCTCCGATCCCGAGAAAACCGCCAATATCGACCAAAACCGCCTCTGCTGTGCCATCGCGGCTGAGGATCACATCATTGACCTCACCGATGTCAGCCCAGCCGTCTTGAACGCCGTCCATCACATCCTTGAGCGCCTCATTTTCGGTCTGGTAAATGCGCTTTCCCACAAAAGACGAGGCATGGAACTCTGCGGGACCGGCTTCGCTGCGGAACATGTCGCTGGTCTCTGCTGCAACAGCGGGAAGACCCATCGCAATGATCAGAGACGTGGAAATCAACAGCTTTTTCATCGTCTTAACTCCTATTCGGTGAGACGCGCCCGCATGTGCATGCAGGCATAATGAAAACGCAAAGCGCCACTCAATGTTCCGCGCCCAAAAATGCTGTATGTCGCATCGGCAAGAATTGGCGCGCATGAGTTTGCCGAGATCCATGTTGTGAACCCGTCACAAAAATAGGGCCGCCCTGCGAAACAGAACGGCCCCAATGGTGCATGATGATCGCGTTAGTTGTCGTGATCGACGCCGGCGAGCGCTCTGTCTTCGTGGTCAAAGGGCAATGTCTCAAAGGTCACGCTCATGGCGTAGCTGTCTTCGCCCTCGGTGATCTTTGGACTGCACTCCAACTGGCGGGCAAAGCCGCGGATCAACTGGCTGCCAAGCCCGGTGCCTTCGTCTTCAAATTCTGCCTCATCGGAGGTCGAATTGGCGATGGTCAGACAGACTTCACCCTCTTGCAGAACTTTGAGTGAAACGCGGACCCAGCGATTGCCTGCCTTATCGACGCCAAGATACTTTAGCGCATTTGTTGCGGCCTCGACGGTCAGCAGTGCCAGCGGGACGGCCTGATCCGGATAGAGGACAACCGGCTCCAGATCGATGTCGATCTTGGGTATCGGCGCGGTGGTCGGGGCCAATTCGGTCAGCGGTTTGACCACGTCACGCAATAGGTCATTGGCCTGAACGCGACCAAGCTCTGACGCCTGATACAGCGTCTGGTGTACCGTCGCCATACTGGTCACCCGTTGGTTCACGGTCTTTAGCGCGGCTGCCGTCACCTGATTGCGTGTTCTGCGGATCTGCATCGAGATGATCGAAGAGATCAATTGCAGGTTATTTTTGACCCGATGATGCAGCTCTTTCAGCAGCACATCCTTGTCGTGCATGGCATCAAACAGATGTGCCTCGTCATGCAACAGCTTTTCGGAGACTTGCGTGAATTGGTTATAGATGACCTCAAGCTCGTGCGGCATCAGTCCGCTTTTGGGAGGGCTGGGCAGTACGCGGGAGCGGGCAAATTGGCGCATCTGCATACCGATGATGCGAAGGTGCCTGACAACCTGATGATCCAGCGCCACGTAGATCAGGACCAGACTAACAAGCCACATCAGCATCGGAAACAGCGCAGGCGTCAAAAAGAGATGCTGCAACGCGTTGGTTTCTGTCGGGGCGTGTATGCCCTCCGGGTCCCAGCTTCCGACCACGTAGAACGCATCGCTCAGGATCGGGACGATGGAGAACAGTCGCATCTCTCCTGCTGCATTCTCGGCCTCGATGTGACGCGGATTGAGCGAGATCAGCTCCTTGATGCTCATGTTGGCGGGGAGGCGATCCAACGCCGTCTCGCGCGCACCAGAGGCACTCAGGATGTCGCCCTCGGCACTCAGTGTCACCAGATCAAGCGGGCGCTCGCCGAGCTTGGTCTGAAATTTCTTGTCGATGCGTTCGTGCGGGACGTGAATGATCTGATTGCCAATAAAGGTGCCGTTCGGATCATAGACGGGTTCGGAAATGATCAGGACCGCGCTGCCTGCAACGGGGCCAAAGGAGTTCACCCTGATTTCACGCTTCGGGCGACGCATCCAATCTGGGAAGTTCGGATTCTCAGAATAGTCGATTGTCAGCCCGGTGGAGGCGCAGGACATGACGCCATCTTTGGGCAGAAAACCTGCAAAGCTGTAGCGCTCTTGGGCGGTGTCGATGAAACGCTCCATCAACGCCCGGCAGCGATCCAGATCTTGGGTCAGATCGGGCACTGAAAGCGCAAGTGCCTCGGCAGAGGCGAAGGCGGATTTGATGATCTCACGCTCTTCTTGCGCAAATTCTGCGGTGAGTGCTTTTAGGCTCAGGTTGTTGGAGGCGGTGACCTCTTGTTGCAGCCGCACGGTTTGGTCCACTGCGATGAGGCCCAGCGGCACCATCGCGACAGAGAGCATAACGGCAAGGCGCACCGACAGACCTCGCGCCCAGGCGAAGGGCCGGGGCGCGTCGGGTGAATTGTCAGAAATGGATGAGGCGCTATTGCGGGCGCCCCCACCCCGAAGCAGGGCGAGGGACGGAAAGTTCATTCTGTTCACGCGGCGGTTCCACCACTTGCAGCGACGACCGCATGGGTGGCTGCATCTGTCAGTTCCAGCTGTTCGTCAGCCTTTAGCTGCATCTTGATGGAGAGGGCCTCGCGACCACGGTTAAGGCGGCTTTTGACCGTGCCGACCTTCACGCCGCAGACCTCGGCGGCCTCTTCATAGGAATATTGCAAAACGCCGATCAGCGTCAGAACCTCGCGTTGTTCAGCTGGCAACTCGCTCAGCGCGCGACGGAACTCTGCCAGTTGCAGGCGGCCGTCATGGGCTGGTTTCACAGAGATGCTCTCGGTGATGCTGCCGGTGGAATCTTCCACTTCGCGCATCGCCTTGCGACGGCCTGAATAAAACGTGTTGCGCAGGATGGTAAAAAGCCATGCCCGCATGTTGGTCCCTTCCTGAAACTTGTCCAGATTGGTCCATGCTTTCAGGATTGTGTCCTGCACGAGGTCATCTGCTGCCGCATCGTTGCGGGTCAAGCTCATGGCGAAAGCGCGCAGCACTTTCATATGGCTTGTCAATTCAGCCTTCGCACCTTGTCTATCCATTTACTCGGCCTCCTCCTGGGAGTGGGAGGGGGCGCCGGATGCGCTCCCTGACCCATCCGCGACCGGAATCTTGTCCAGACGATCAAGTAGGTCCATCAGATGCGGCGGCAAATCCGCATTCGCATCTTCGTCAAAAACCCGCTTAAGGTTTTCGTCGATCAGAGTGTCCCATGGCTGTTGTGAAAGTTTGTTTGCCATTCATCTCTCCCGCAACACCTTTAACTTTCAGGCGCAAATAATATCCATTTCCATGGAACAAACGCCCCAATCGTGCGTTTGTTCCGAGAAATATTGGTGACAGGAGAAAAAAATTGTCGACCCCTACAACAGGACAAGCGCTGACTCTGTCTGACCTTATCGCTCCGCATTTGCCATACCTGCGCCGCTACGCACGTGCGCTCACCGGTGCTCAGCAATCGGGCGACACATATGCGGCTTCGACGCTGGAGGCGATCCTTGCCGATCCGTCCTGCTTTAATGCGGAGAGCGTCGGTGGAAAAGTGGCGCTTTTCAAAGTGTTCCACAAACTCTGGAGCAGCTCTGGCCAGCCTGTGGCAGAGCTGGATGACGGCCCACGGGCCCGCGCGCTGCAACATCTGGCCTCTCTGACCGCCAATACCCGCGAGGCGCTCTTGCTCAACACAGTAGAGGCGTTTTCGGTTAGCGAAGTTGCCGACGTCATGGAAATCTCTGCCGATGAAGCGGCGCGACTGATCCAGCTTGCACGCGATGAAATGCAGCAATCCGTGAGCGGCAAGATCATGATCATTGAGGATGAAGCGATTATCGCGATGGATCTTGAAGGTATCTGTTCCATGATGGGGCACGAGGTCACGGGTATTGCACGCACTCACAAAGCGGCAGTGAAACTTGGCCTAGAGGAAAAGCCGGACCTTATCCTTGCTGACATTCAGCTGGCCGATAACTCCAGCGGTATTGATGCCGTGGCGGACCTGCTTGAAGAGCTGGGTGATGTGCCCGTGATCTTCATCACGGCCTTCCCTGAACGTCTCCTCACTGGCGAGCGTCATGAACCTGCCTTCATGATTGCAAAGCCCTATGTCCCGGATCAGGTAATCTCGGCGATCAGTCAGGCGATGTTCTTCTCTTCTACCGATACGCTGACCAGCTAACCAACGCGACCATCCCTTGCCAAAGGCTCCGTACATTTGCTTGTGCGGGGTCTTTTTATGTGCACAGATATCAAGGTCGATTTTCAAAGTTTAACAATAAAGAAGCCCTGCAAACCGATGGGTGTGCAGGGCTTCTTGATGGATGAGAGCGTGCTTACGAGGCAGACAAAGCACGCAGCATCCAAGCCGCTTTTTCGTGGAAGGCCGCGCGTTCAGTTGCCAAATCGCCGGTCACCATATCCTTGCGCGCCTCCGCAAGTTCGATCAGCGCGTGCAGTCGGTGCGCCAAACGCATGTGATCTTTCTCAAGATCTTTGCACATTTCGCCCGCGCTCGGCATCTGGCCCAGATCATCTACGATGCTGTCAGACAGCACGCCGTTGATCTTGCCCGGCGTCAGGTGGCCCAAGGCACGGATACGCTCTGCCAACTCGTCTGCAGCCGCGAACATGTTCTGATACTGCTCCTCGGTGAGGTTGTGCAGCGAGAAGAACAACGGACCCTCGACATTCCAATGATAAATATGGGTTTTTAGCGTGAGGCGGTAAGTGTCCGCGAGCACGTCGCTCAAACCTTCGGCGATTGCCTCGGTGTCGCGAACGCCAGTCTCGACGGGGGCCAGTTGTGGTTTCACGTTCAATGCAGTCGTCATAATGTCTCCTTTCCGAAGGGAGTTTGCGTGATGGGTCGTGTCTGTGCGTCAGCGACGCACAGCACGAAAGATCAGCGCGGCGATAAACATCACCAGGAAGATGAAGAAGAGGATCTGCGCGATCCCGGCCGAGGCGCTGGCGATGCCGCCAAAGCCAAAGACGGCCGCGATCAGCGCGATCACTAGGAATGTCAGTGCCCAACCAAGCATGGGGTGTCTCCTTTGCCGTGTTTCAATGCCCACCCTCTGTGGGCTTCGGGGAGACAACGGCAGAGGGCAGATTTTGTTCCGCGAAATTCTCAATCTCTGCCGTATTCGCCGGTTGGCGACAACAGAGCCTTGGTTTTTCGGAGGATGTGCGCAGGGCCCAGCACGGGTTTGAGCGCTACAAAGTGTGGGCGGGCATCCAGACGCGATGGCCTGGATACCCGCAACAGATCAAGAGGCGAGAGCGAGCACTGCCATGGAGGGCAGGCGAAGCAGCTCATGCGCCTGCGCGACGCGCTCGGGCGTGTAGTAACCCTCTTCGTGCAGGATGTTGACCGTGGCCACCATCTTGCCGCCAAGGATCACCGGCAGGTTGATCACCGATCCGCAGCCCAGTTTGCCGATCAGCTCCGCATCGGGGAACACGGTGTCGATGTCGGCCAGCGTGTTGGAGACAAAGGTCTCGTGACGGCCATGAACCTGCTCGAACCAGCGGTTCATCTCGATTTCCTTGGTGCCTGTTGTGGGGTAATTTTCCGCATCATCCGTGTAGACGCGACGGGCGAGCATAGCGTCCATGTCAGCGGTCATCACAGTGAACAGCTTTGCCCCCACCGTGGCCTTGGTCAGCGCGCAAAGCGCGTCATAAGCCTGCTCTTCGGTGGTGGCCTCTGACAGCGCTTTTTCAAAATCTTGGCGCGCCGTGTTTGTGTCCGTCATGTCTTAGTCCTTGCGGTCTGGATTGCCGCCCGATGCGGCGTAAAGGGATTGCGTGTAAGGGTCGGTGAAACTGCCATCGTGGAGCGCTGTTGCGGGCGCGATCTCGACGATGCGGCCCTTGTTCATCACAGCCATGCGGTCGCACATGAAGCTGACGACAGGTAGATTGTGGGTGACCATCAGATAGGTCAGCCCCTGCTCGCGGCGCAGTTTCTTCAGCAGGTTGAGGATCTCCGCCTGTACCGAGACATCCAGCGCCGATGTGGGTTCGTCCAACAGCATCACCTTGGGTTCCAGCATCAGGGCGCGCGCGATGGCGACCCGCTGGCGTTGCCCGCCCGAAAGCTGGTGCGGGTAGCGAAACCGAAACCGCTGATCGAGGCCCACGGCTGCGAGCATCTCGATCACGCGAGCATCGCGATTTCCCAGCCCATGGATCTTGAGCGGCTCGCTCAGCACCGTGTCCACAGATTTGCGCGGATGCAGCGATCCATAAGGGTCCTGAAACACCATCTGACAACGGGTGGCAAAGCCTTGATCCACGTTGCGCCCGCGGGGCTGTCCCAGGACCGAGATCTCGCCACTCCAATCCGGGGCGAGGCCTGCGATGGCCTTCAGAATCGTGGATTTGCCAGAGCCGCTTTCACCGACCAGAGCAAAGCTTTCGCCCTCGGCGACCTCGATATTCACGCCCTCTACCACCTTGGTGTGGCCATAGGAAATGTCGAGATTTTTCAAAATGATCGCGCTCATGTGCCGCTCCATGCGCTGCGGTCGAGGACGGGGAGTTCCTCGCGCGTTTCTTCCATCCGTGGCACCGCCGCCAGCAGGCCTTGGGTATAGGGGTGCGTCGCTTTGTGCAGGTCCTCTGCCGCGCAGCTTTCGACCACTTCGCCCGCGTGCATCACCAGAATACGGTCGCAGTAGCGCGCCACCAGATTGAGGTCATGCGAGATCAGGATCAGCCCCATGCCCTTGTCGCGCACCAGCTCGTCGATGAGGTCCAGAACCTGCGCCTGTACAGAGACATCCAGCGCTGAGGTTGGCTCATCCGCGATCAGCAGATCCGGGCGCGGGATCAGCATCATGGCGATCATGATACGCTGGCCCATACCGCCCGAAACCTCATGCGGGTAAAGGTTCACCACCCGTTCGGGATCGTTGATGCGCACGGAATGCAGCATCTCCAGCACGCGGGATTTGACCTCGCTGCGGGCAAGGTTCTCGTGGGTCTTGAGCGCCTCGGCGATCTGCGCGCCGATGGTCATCACCGGATTGAGCGAGAACTTCGGGTCCTGCATGATCATCGAAATCCGCGCGCCGCGCAGGTCACGCATCTTGCGTTCCGATAATCCTTGCAGGTCGATGCCGTCAAAGATCATGCGATCAGCCTGCTGGCGTCCCGGTTTACGCACAAGCCGCAGGATCGCGCGGCCCGTCATGGATTTGCCCGATCCGCTTTCGCCGACGATGCCGAGCCGTTCGCGGCCCAAGGTGAAGGACAGGCCTTTGACCACCTCGACGCGCCCTTGCGGCGTGGGGAAGCTCACGCGCAGGTTTTCCAGTTCCAAAAGTGGCATATCGCTCATGATTTGCCTCCCTGTTTGGGGTCCAGTACATCGCGCAGGCCGTCACCGAGGAAACAGAAACCGAGCGAGACGATGATGATGGCAAAGCCCGGCATGGTAGCGACCCACCACTGATCAAGAATAAAGGCCCGACCGCGCGAGATCATCGCGCCCCATTCCGGCAGCGGCGGCTGTGCGCCAAGGCCGAGGAAGCCCAGACCAGCTGCGGTCAAGATGATACCTGCCATATCCAGCGTCACCCGTACGATCATCGACGAGGTACACAGTGGCAGCACATGGCCGGTGATGATCCGCGTGTGCGATGCTCCAAGCAGGCGCATGGCCGAGATGAACTCCGAGTTGCGGAAGGTCAGTGTTTCGGCGCGTGCGATCCGCGCATAGGCAGGCCAGGATGTTATGGCGATGGCGATGATCGCGTTCTCAATCCCCGGCCCAAGCGCTGCCACAAAGGCCAGCGCGAGGATCAGCTTTGGCATCGACAGGAACACATCCGTCACGCCCATGATGATCTTGTCCGTCCAGCCACCGAAATAGCCAGATACCGCACCGATGAGCAGTCCAAGCGGTGCCGAGATCACTGCCACCAGCGCCACGATCAACAGGGTAATACGCGCGCCGTAAATGACGCGACTAAAGATGTCGCGGCCCAGCTCATCGGTGCCCATCCAATGCGCGGCAGAGGGGGGCAGCAGGCGTTGACCGAGGTTTTGCCCCAGCGGGCTGTGAGGTGCGATCCACGGCGCAAAGATGGCCGCCAAGATCAACACCAAGAGGATCAGCGCCCCGACCACAGCGAGGGGATTGCGCATCAGCATCCGTGTCACACGGTAGCTGTGACCCAAGGAGGCCTGCAGGCGGGAGCTGGGGGAATCGTCGAGCAGCCAGTTTGTCATCGTTGTCATGGCACCCTCCTATCGGCTGCGCGGGTCGAGAATGCGGTAGAGCACATCCGACAGCTTGTTGATGAGAATGAAGACCGAACCGATCACCAAAGTTGCGCCAAGGACGGCGTTCATGTCGGCATTCAGCAGCGCCACGGTCAGATAGTTGCCGATCCCGGGCCAGCTAAAGACCGTCTCGATCATCACCGAACCTTCGAGCAGCGCGGCATAGGAAAGGCCGATCACCGTGATCAGTGGCACCCGGATCGGGCGGAAGCCGTGGGTCCAGATCACCCGCCATTCCGACACGCCTTTGACACGGGCGGTGGTGATGTACTCTTGGCCGAGCTGATCCAGCATGAAGCTGCGGGTCATGCGCGCGATATAGGCCAGCGAGAAGAACCCAAGGATGGTGGCGGGCAGGATCAGGTGATCCAATGCGCTCCAGAACACATCCATGTCGCCTGCAATGAGGGCATCAACCAGCAGCAGGCCGGTGTGCGGCTCGACCAGACCCTCGTAGAAGATATCGACACGCCCCGGACCGCCGACCCATCCAAGGCCAGCGTAGAATACGACCAGCCCCACAAGACCAAGCCAGAAGGCCGGCACCGAATAGCCCAGGAGCGCAAAGACGCGGATCAGTTGGTCCACCCATGTGCCTTGTCGCGCCGCAGCCCAGACACCCAGCGGCACACCCATCCCAACGCCGATGATGATCCCAAGTGTCGCCATCTCGAGCGTCGCGGGGAAGACGCGCGCCAGATCCTCTGCGACGGGGCGGTTGGTCGACACCGAATGGCCGAGATCACCCTGAAACACATCGCCCACATAGGTGATGAACTGCACCACCAATGGCTGATCCAGCCCCATGGCGATGCGGGCGGCGTCGTATTGTTCTTGCGTGGCGCGATCTCCGACCACGGCCAGAACCGGGTCAATCGGGATCACGCGGCCGATGAAGAAAGTGATCGCCATCAATCCGACAAACGTCAGGAAAGTGACGATGACAAAGCCACCAAATGCGCTGGCGGTTTTCCTCAGCCCGGCGTGTGAAGGCGCGGCTGTACTCAAGGGTCTGGTCCCCTTTTCTCCTCCCAAAACCCCCGGCAGCCGGGAGATCTGGCATCGTGAAAACTCTGCGCCAGAGAGGCCCCTGACGCGGTGGTTGGTGCATCAGGCATAAAACAATTTTCGAAATGTGCAAAAAAATTTTTGCCTGACAAAAATTTTTTTTGTAGCGTGAGCGAGACAACATCCAGGAATGTGACCCCGTCTGATGCTACAGACGCTGGGTCCAACCCAAAGTGTGAAGAATAAAAATGCCGCGTGAAAAACCACCACAAGAGCCCAATGTCGGCCCCGCGATCCGCAAGCGCCGCAAGCAATTGAAACTGACCTTGCAGGCGCTCTGCGACAAATCCGGTGTGTCTGTGGGGTACCTCAGTCAGGTTGAGCGCGACAACGCAACGCCTTCGCTTGGGACGTTGGCGCAGATTTCAGCGGCGCTGGATGTTGGGCTGGATTATTTCATTTCGGCATCGAAGCCTTCGGATGGTTTGACCCGTGCGGGAACACGTCCGCTGTTTGCGCTGGATGATTCCTCTCTGCGCTACGAGGCGCTGGGCGCGGATTTTCCCGGCTCTGAGATGTCGTCCTATATCCTGCACATCCCGTCAGGCTATGTGTCGGAAACCGTGAGCCATGAGGGTGAAGAGATCATCTTTGTCCTTGAGGGGGAAATCCAGCAAACGCTGGACGGCCAGTCCTTCGCCATGACCGCGGGCGACAGCCTGCACTACAGCGGCAACACCCCGCACGCATGGAGCAACCCAACCGATCACACCGCCCGAATCCTCTGGACCGGGACGCTGACAGTTCTCAACCGCAAAGGCGCCATCGAGCTTCCGGAACTGTCCCACAAACAGAACGCGTAAACCGCGACAGACTGACTAGAAGTTTCATCCAACAAGGAGACCTCCCGTGAAACATCTGAAGACAACATTGCTGGCCAGCGCGCTGCTGTTGCCGCTTGCGGCACCTGCCGTTTTGGCCGACACGCCCGAGGGCGTGCTTGTGGTGGCACAGAACATCGACGATATCGTCGCCATCGACCCCGCGCAGGCCTATGAGTTCACCTCTGGCGAGCTGGTCACCAACCTCTATGACCGTCTGGTTCAATACGATGCCGAAGACACCACCGTTCTGGCGGCAGGTCTGGCCTCGGAATGGGTCACCGATCCCGACGCCAAGACCATCACCTTCACCCTGCGCGATGGCGCGACGTTTGCCTCTGGCAACCCTGTAACCGCAGAGGACGTGGTCTATTCCTTCTCCCGCGTGGTGAAGCTGAACCTGACCCCGGCGTTCATCCTGACCCAACTGGGCTGGACGGCAGATAACATCGGCGAGATGGTCACAGGCGAGGGCAACACCGTCACCGTGAAATACGCGGGCGATTTCTCTCCGGCATTTGTGCTGAACGTTTTGGCTGCGCGCCCCGCATCCATCGTCGACAGCAAGCTGGTGCAGGAAAACGAAGTTGACGGCGACATGGGCAATGCGTGGCTCAACGCCAATGCAGCCGGTTCCGGTCCCTTCACGCTGCAACGCTATTCTGCAGGTCAGATGGTGCGCATGCAGGCGAACCCGACCTATTTCAACGGCGCGCCCAAGATCGACAGCGTGATCATCCGTCACGTTGCCGAAAGCGCGACCCAGCAGCTGCTGCTGGAGCAGGGCGATGTCGATCTGGCGCGCAACATGACGCCGGATCAGGTGGCCTCGCTCGACAGTGGCGAGATCAAGGTCGAGACCTTCCCGCAGGCGGCTGTCCACTTCCTGTCGTTCAACCAGAAAACCGAGAGCCTGACGCCCCCAGCAGTTTGGGAAGCGGCACGCTATCTGGTCGACTACAAAGGCATGACCGAGACCATCATCAAAGGTCAGATGGAAGTGCATCAGGCCTTCTGGCCCAAAGGCTTCCCCGGTTCTTATGATGGGACCCCGTTTTCTTATGACCCGGAAAAGGCCAAGAGCATCCTGTCCGAGGCTGGCATCGAGACCCCGATCACCGTGTCACTGGATGTGATCAATGCGGCACCCTTCACCGATATGGCGCAGTCGCTGCAAGCGAGCTTTGCCGATGCGGGCATCAACTTTGAGATCCTGCCGGGCACCGGGAGCCAGGTGATTACCAAATACCGCGAGCGCAGCCATGAGGCGATGCTGCTGTATTGGGGCCCGGACTTCATGGATCCGCATTCCAACGCCAAGGCCTTCGCCTATAATTCCAACAACTCTGACGACAATTATGCAGCGACCACCACCTGGCGCAACGCATGGGCCGTGCCGGAAGAGATGAACAAGAAAACCATGGCAGCGCTGTCCGAGAGCGACGCGGATGCCCGTCTCGACATGTACCGCGAGCTGCAAAAAGAGGTGCAAGCCGAGTCGCCCATCGTGATCATGTTCCAGGCTGCCTATCAGGTTGCCATGAACGAGGCGGTTTCGGGTTACGTCAACGGCGCGACCTCTGACTTTGTGTTCTACCGTCTGGTGGAAAAAGAGTAACTGTGAACTGATCGGGCCGCCCGTGCTGGTGGCCCGATTCCCCTATCTCCCTCTTCAATCCCGGAGCCTTCGATGACCGAATTCCCGCTGACCGCCGCCCGCCTCGCTGCTCTGCGTGCCCGTATGGAGCTGACAGGCACCGACCTTGTCGCCCTCGGCCCTTCCAGCCATATGGCGTGGCTGTCTGGTGTGCATCCTCATGGCGATGAGCGCCCGGTGATGCTCTTGGTGAGCCAGTCTTATGCGGGCTTTTTGATGCCGGCGCTGAATGCCGCCGCCGCGCGCAAGGACACGGACCTGCCGTTCCACCCATGGCGGGATGACGAAGGCCCGGATGCCGCTCTGGCCGCACTGCTTGAGGCCTGCGGTGCGACGCGCCCGAATCTGTCGGTGGTTCTGGATGAGACCATGCGCACCGATTTCTCTCTGCGCCTTCTGGACGCGCTGGAGACGCCGCGCCGTCGCTTTGCCGATGACACCGTGAGCCTGTTGCGAGCCTCCAAGGACGACAGCGAGTACCACGCGATCAAAGCCGCGCATCTGACCAACGACAAGGCCGTCAAAGCCGCGTTCGCCGCCCTCAAAGAAGGCGTCACCGAGCGTGAGATCGTCGAGCTGATCAAATCCGAATATGCCGCTGCCGGAGCGACGCTGGAGTTCTGCTCCGTGTGTTTCGGCGCGTCTGGGGCCTTTCCGCATCACACACCCGGTGACACCCAGTTGACCCGCAACTCTGCCGTGCTGATTGACACCGGCTGCCGTCTGGATGGCTACCCGTCCGATATGACCCGCTGCGGCTACTTTGGTGCGCCCGAAGAGGGGTATGAGGAGGTCTTTGCCGTGGTCGAGAAGGCCGTTCAGGCCGCGCTCGCGGTGGCTAAGCCCGGTGTTGTGGCCAGCGATATCGACAAGGCCGCGCGCGATGTGATCACCGCCGCAGGCTATGGCGATCGTTTCCTGCATCGCACCGGCCATGGTCTTGGTATCGACATTCACGAACCGCCCTATATCGCCGCCAATTCCGACGTGGTGCTGGCGGAGGGTAATGTGTTCTCGATCGAGCCGGGCATCTACCTTGAGGGTAAGTTCGGCATCCGTCTGGAGGAGATCGTCATCCTGCGCGAAGACGGCGCGGAGATCTTTTCCGAGATGCCGCGCGACATGGTGCGCGTCTAAGCACGCAGCCCCTCAGGGCCAAGGACAAACAGGCGGCGTGGCTCAGAGCTGCGCCGCCTGTATTCTGAGCCGTCCCGGCACCGCCAGATCCCGCAGCGCAAGGCCCGCGAGGCTTGCCATGTGCCAGCCGAGGACTTGATTGGAACTCAGCACCGGCAGGCTCAATTCCTCTTCGAGCGTCGGGATGACCTCAAGTGTGCGCAGGTTGGTGCAGGACAGGAAGACCGCATCCAGTTCAGCCCGTGATGCAAGCGCATGGGCCGCGGCACAGATGGAGGCAGGTGCGATCCGCGCGACACGGGCCTCAACCTCCTCGCCAAAACCAAGCATGTCGGGCACCACAAAATTCGCCGCTTCAAATCCTGCGCGGATCGGGGCAGCCACGGAGGCGATATAGGGCGAGACGATCCCGACACGCGTCACATTCAGTGCCCGGAGCGCGGCAATCGCGGCGCTGAGCGGATCGCTGACAGCTTGTGTTGTGGCATTGGCATGAACCAGTTCTCTCACCCTGCCTGCGCCGATCAGACTGGTGCCGGAGGTGCAGCCATAGGCGATGACCTCAAACCGGGCGGCAGGCGGCAGCAGGCGCGCGGCCTGTGGCAAATCTTCCTCCATGGCGGCGATGGTGTCGGGCGTAAGCTCCGCACCGGAGGGAACGCGACTGATGTGTAGCCGTGCCGCAGGCTGAGGAAACATCTGGCGGAAGTCCTCTTCGATGGTTTCATCTACCTGCAAGGCAATCAGCCCGAGACGCGGGCGCGGGTCCTCAATGATCTCATACGGAAAGGATGTCATCACCCAAGCTCCGGCAGGTCAGAGGGCGCACGGGGCGACAAAAGTTCAGCACCATTTTCGCGCAAAACGATGTTTTCTTCATGCACCATGATGCGACCCGGTCTCACTATTGCGCCGGGTTCGAGCGTCAGCACCATGCCTGCGTGCAGGGGCGTGGTGTCCTTCGGGGTGAACGACGGCCATTCCGTCAGCGTCACGCCCAGCCCATGGCCCAGCCGTCCACCACCGGGTGTCGCCCCTTGTGCGATCAGCGCATCGCGCAGGATCTGATGTGCATCCCGCGCCAGCATCCCCGGACGCAGCGCCTCAAGACAGGTCTCCGTCGCAGACCAGAGCGCGGAATGCGTGCGTTTGGCCAGATCCGAGGCCGGACCGAGGGCATAGTTGCGGTCAAAGTCGCAGAAATACCCCTCGCGGACCGCACCAGTGTCGAGCATCAAAATATCGCCGCGCTCCAACGGCTGCGCGGTGGCCGGAGAGATCACATCGCCGTAGCCATCCGCGCCCGCGCCGCCAGCGAGATAGCTCACCCAATCGGCCCCCTCATCCAGTAACAGAGCCTGAAATGCGCGAAACACCTGATCAAGCGGGCGGCCCACGCCCGCGATCTCTGACACCCGATCAAAAGCGCGCCCGGCGGTGGCGCAGGTGGTGCGGATCTTGGCAATTTCGGCCTCGGATTTGATCTCACGCACCCGTTGGACGATATCTGTGCCATCCATCACCTGTCGCGGGGCCAGCTGCGCGCAAAGGGCGTGATAATCTGCAAGTGGCATCCGCAAATGTGTCTCTAATCCCATGGGTAGAGCGATTTTTCCCTGCTCTGGGACCAGTGACGCCAGCGTGTCGACCAAGAGGCTCAGACCGTCATCCACAGGGTCAGGCGCATCCCACGTCCGGACCTGCGTGATCCATGTGCGCTGCATCAAGGTCGCACCGATAGAGGGGATGACCGCCACCGGAGCGCCAGAGGCGGGCACCACAATGAACCAGGGCCGGGCGGGGCTTTCCCAGAACCGAGTGAGGAAACCGGTGACGTAAAACACATCCGCCGCCGTGGTCAGCAGAAGCGCATCGGCCCCGGCTGTTGCCATACGGTCCTGCAACCGGGTGATGCGGTTTTGATATTCACGCGCGGGAAAGATCAGCGACGTCTCAGGCATCCTCTGGCCCTTCGCTCAAGATTGCGAAAACGCGGGCCTCTGCGGGCAGATTAAGCCCGGCGGTCAAGGCACCGATCCCGGCCCCGCCAGAGAGGGTTGTGGCCAGTCCTTCGGTTTGGAGTGTGACCACGGCGGCAGCGGCCTCCTCTTCGCTGAGGGTAACAAGCAGATCCGCATCGCGCGCCAATCCCTGCAGCGCGATCATCGAGGGGGTTTTGCAATCCAGCCGCCCCATCGCAGAAACCGGCCCTTGGGTATCGACCACTTTGCCAGCCCGGATGCTTTCCATGAGGGCAGGGGCAGCCTCTGGCTCAACGACGATGATCTGCGGGGCGTCGCCCCAGACCTTGCGCGCATGGGCGGCGACCGCAGCCGCCAACCCGCCCACCCCGGCTTGCAGCAGGATATGTGTCGGTGGTGCGGGGATCTGCTGAGCGGCCTCCGCAGCGAGTTGCAGGTATCCCTCCATCACCAGATAAGGGAGTTCGGTATATCCGGGCCAAGAGCTGTCAGAGAGCAACGTCCAGTCGTTGCGCGCCGCCGCCGTCTCTGCCGCATTCATGCTGGCCTCGTAATCGTTTCCCTCGCGCACAACCTCGGCACCTTTGGCACGCAAGCGCGCGGCAAAACTCTCGGGCACGGTTTCGGCAAGGTAGATCACCGCCTGCGCCCCAAACAGGGCCGCCCCGGCGGCAACGGACAGTCCGTGGTTGCCTGCACTTGCGGTGACGAAGGTGCGCCCTGCCAGCGCTTTTGACCAATCGCCACCCTCGACCACATCCCACGCGGTGCGGGCAATGGCATGTGCGGCCCCGAGTGCCTTGAAACTGCCTAGCCCCATGCGATTGCGCTCGTCCTTGAGGTGGATCTGAACAACGCCACAGTGCGCGGCCAACGTGGGCACTGACAGGAGCGGTGTCTCCTGATGCGCAGGGCATTGCCCCAGCAAATCGGCGACCCCTGTTGCATCATCGCAAGGAAACGGCGCGTCGAGGGCGAGACCCCGACCACGGTGGGGGTTGGCAAATGTCACGGGCATAAAGCGGGCTCCTGTTCTTTGATGCTTAGCCTAGCGCTCTTGCGCTGACGTATCCCGGATTTCTCGGGTCGGATCTGGCCGAAAATCGTATCAACCAAGCCATAATGATCCGAATACCGTCCGGCAGAACCGTTGCGTCTTACCCAGAGGCCGAATTTCCGCCATTCTGCCGGTATGGATAGATTCGACGCCCTGATACTGGAGGCCATCCAGTCCGACGCCCGCATGACCGCCGAGGCGCTCTCCAAGCAGGTGGGGCTGTCGCCGGATGCCTGCCGCAAACGCCTGGCACGGTTGCGGGCCTCAGATGTGGTGGAATCTGAGATCACCGTGCTCGCCCCGGACAAGGTGGGACGCGGGTTGCTGCTGATTGTCGAGGTGACGCTGCAAAACGAGCGGATGGAAGATCTGGACCGCTTCAAGGCGCAGATGCGCGCCGCACCAGAGGTGATGCAGTGCTACTATGTGACGGGGAACGCTGATTTTGTGCTGATCATCTCGGCGCGCGATATGGCCGATTATGATGACTTCACCCGTCGTCAGTTCTTTGCCGAAGAAAACGTACTGCGGTTTCGCACCAGCGCGGTGATGGATCGGGTGAAAACAGGTTTCTCAATGCCAGTGCTTGATATGGTCGACCAGTCCCGACGCACCTCATAATAACCTGCGCGCTGGCAACCACTCAGCGCGCAGGTCTAGGGTTCAGGGTTTGGACAAGTGGCCTATTCCGCGGCTTGTGGCGGGGTTTCCTTCAACACCACATTTGCATTCACCAGATCATCTTCCTTGTGAAACAGCGGATAGATGAAGAGGAACGCAGCCGCGATCAAATAGCCGCCAGTCACGCTGTTCAGTTCTGGCCAGTGCAGGCTCGCCCCGTGGATGATCCCAAGCGCCGACATTGCTGCCGCAGCAATGGCAAAGCCGCCTGCGCCGCGAAAGTTCCCGTCAATCACATAGGCAACGATGGCCCCCCAGATCAGCCCGGTCAGGATGGCCCCTTGCGAAAGCGACAGATGACCGCTGAAATGCGCGCCCTGTTGTAGCAGCGCCGAGGTCAGCGCGGCGTCTCCCAACTGCGGCACGCCTGCGACGCCGACCGCTCCGAGCGCGCCGATCAGGGCCGCCCATTTCACCATCAAAAACGCCGAGACATGCGGCATCATCGCGATGGTCACTGCCGCCATATGCTCGGTCTTGACCGAATGGGCAGTGTTGGTGATCAGGCTCAGCGCCACAAATACCAGCACCGGCGCCGCCGCGGCCACCGGGATCAGGTTGTTGAGGAAGGCAAGCAGGCCAAAAAACGCCGCCAGCGGGATCACCGTGCCGACGCCGATGATATAGCCTGCATGCGCTCCCATGCGCTTATAGGCCGGATGGCCGATATAGGCGGTGGTGGGAAAGGGAGAGCCAAAGACCGCGCCGATCATGGTGCCCACACCGTCGGTGATCTGGCAGGTGGCCACCGGGTAGTGATCGCCCGCCGCCTCGGCGCTCTCGACGTTGTTCATCGTCTCGATGAAGTTGTAGATCTGCACTGGCACCAGCACCAAGAACAGCTCGGGGTTGGCGAACAGGTACTGAATACCCGCGATCAGATCCCCGATGTAGGGCAGCGGCGGATAGAACCCGGTGCCCTCAAGGCTGAGGGTCGAAGTACCCAGCATCAGCGCCACCACGGTGCCAACAATCAGCGCCAGAAGACCTGCAGGGATATTATACGGCAGGCGAAACCGCCCAACGAGCCCCCAGAGAATGATGATCATGGAGGCAAAGCCGATGAATGGGTTCTCAAACACGGTCGCCAGCGGCACCGAACCGATGAACACCAAGGCAATACCGCAGAGCGTGCCGAGCATACCCGCGCGTGGTGTCACGCGTTTGAGCCATGGGCCGACAACCGCACCAAGGGCGGCAACAATCCCGCCCATGAAGCCGGCCCCGATCCCCACCTGCCACGCCAAAAGCGGATCATTGGTGGCCCAGTAGATCGGGCCGATCACGCCAAAGAGATAGACAAACATCACCGGCGTCGAGATGCCGTAGGGCAGGGCGGTGACGTCCCGCCCGTGTTGGTGTGCGGCGCGTTTGGCAAGCGCCACATAGGCCACGATCCCAGCAAGGATCGCAACACCGGCCCCCGGCACAATCCGGCCATAGACGATCTCGGCGGGCATCTGAAAGACGAACTGACAGATTCCCGCAAGCACCATCAGGTTGACGATATTGTCGGTAAACAGCGCCCAGAACGCGCTGAAATCGCTGCGGTGAAACAGCTTGTAGGTATAACTCCCATCCCTCATGGGGACCTCCCTTTGATGGCCGACCTTTGGGGTGGTTCTCCTCCCTCCCCAATCAGGTGCGGCGGTCTACTACTGCGCCGCGATATGCAGGGCAGTCTCCCCATATGCGGGGTGGTCTGCGGCAGTTTCAGAGGTCAGTGCCGTGATCACTTCAGCCGCAACCTGTGCGGCAATCACGGCGGGCCGCTTGTCGCGGCTACCGCCTGCCCCGATGGGGCAGATCAGATCTGCGACAGAGAGCCCGTCGCAGTGGTCTTGGGTCCAACTGGCGAATTTCGCCCGCTTGGTGGCAGAGCCGATCATGCCGACATAGGCGGCATCGCCCCGTTGCAGGGCGGCAGAGGTCAGCAGGAAATCAAGCCCGTGGTCGTGGGTCAGCACGATGAAGGTGCTGCCGGGGGCCGCGTTCATCACGTCGATTTCGGGGATCGCGCTCTGGCGGCGCTCGACCTGCGCGTGGGACTGGTCCAGTTCCTCCTCACGTTGGTCAATCAGCACCGTGCGCACTGGCATGTGCTGGAACAGATCCGCAAGTGCGCGGCCCACATGGCCTGCGCCGAGGATATAGACAGCAGGCAATTCCGCGTCTTGTGCCTCTGCTTCGCTCAGGGCAGCCTCCTTGTCGCTGGTGCTCATCCGTGTGAGGGCGATCTCCACCCGCCCGCCGCAGCATTGGCCGATCTCGGGGCCAAGCGGTACATCCATGTGGTGCGACAGGTTCCCCGCCGCCAGCAAATCCCGCGCCGATGCGATGGCAAGATGCTCCAGCTGGCCGCCGCCAATGGTGCCAAAGAGGCTCTCGGCGCGCACATACATCTCTGTGCCCGTGTTGCGCGGCGAAGACCCCCGCACCCGCGTCAGCCGTAGGCTGGCCACCGGACCGGGCGCGTCGAGAAACTGGCGAAGCCGCTCTGCCTGCATGGCCTCACCCTCCGGCCTTCAGCCGTTCGACGGCCATCAGCACGCGTTCGGGTGTGGCGGGGGTCTCAAGACGCGGGCACTCGCGATAGTCGGCAACCGAAGCCACCGCCATCGACAGCGCCTCCAGCACCGAAATCCCCAGCATGAAGGGCGGCTCGCCCACCGCCTTGGAGCGTTTGATGGTCATCTCGCGGTTTTCCGACCAATCGGCGAGCTTCACGTTGAAGCTGCGCGGCCGATCCGAGGCCAGCGGGATCTTGTAGGTCGAAGGCGCATGGGTGCGCAGGCGCCCTGCGTCATCCCACCACAGCTCCTCGGTGGTGAGCCAGCCCATGCCCTGGATAAACGCGCCCTCAACCTGGCCCTTGTCCAAGATCGGGTTCAGCGAGCGACCCACGTCATGCAGGATGTCGGTGCGCTCCACCCGGTATTCCCCGGTGAGCGTGTCGATGGCGACCTCCGAGCAGGACGCGCCATAGGCGTAATAGTAGAACGGCCGTCCCTTGCCCGCCGCGCGGTCCCAGTGGATCTTGGGCGTCTTGTAGAACCCTACCGCCGACAGATGCACCCGCGCCATATAGGCCTCACGGATGAAGGTGGCGAACTCCACCACCTCCTCGCCGATGCGAATGTGGTTGGGGCCAAAGCTGACCGCGCTTTCGGCCACGCCCCGGCTCCCGGCGACGAATTTGACCAGCCGCGCCTTGATCTGCTCGCAAGCATCCAGCGCCGCCATACCGTTGAGGTCGGACCCGGAAGAGGCCGCCGTGGCAGAGGTGTTCGGGACTTTTTCCGTGGTGGTCTTGGTGATCTTGATGCGGTCGAAATCAACCTGAAACGCCTCGGCCACCACCTGCGCGACCTTGGTGTTCAGACCCTGTCCCATCTCGGTGCCGCCATGATTGAGGTGGATCGAGCCGTCGTTGTAGATGTGGATCAGCGCGCCGGCCTGATTGTACCACGTGGCAGTAAAGGAGATGCCGAATTTGACTGGCGTCAGCGCGATGCCACGACGGATGATGCCGCCCTTGGCATTCTCGGCAATGATTGCCGCGCGGCGGGCCTGATAGTCGCTGCTCTCTTCCAGCTCCTCGACAATACGACCGATCACATTGTCCTCCACCTCCTGATGATAGGGGGTAAGGGTGCGGCCATCGCCGGGTTGGCCATAGAAATTGGCCTTGCGCACCTCCAGCGGGTCCTTGCCCAGCGCATAGGCGATTTCCTCGATCATCCGTTCCGCCGCGACCACGCCTTGCGGGCCGCCAAAGCCTCTAAATGCTGTGTTAGAGACTGTGTTGGTCTTTTGCGGGCAGGAAGTCAGTCGCACATGCGGATAAAAATAGGCGTTGTCCGCGTGGAACAGGGCCCGGTCGGTGACCGGGCCGGACAGATCAGAGGAATAGCCGCAGCGCGCAGCAAACTGGCTGTCCACAGCCTGAATGCGCCCTTCACCGTCAAAGCCCAGATCATAGTCGATCACGAAATCATGCCGCTTGCCGGTCGCCGTCATGTCCTGATCGCGGTCGGGACGGATCTTGACGGGGCGGTTCAGCTTTTTGGCACCAAGGGCGGCGACGGCGCAGAACAGGTTCATCTGGCTTTCCTTGCCACCAAACCCACCGCCCATGCGGCGCACGTTCACCACTACCGCATTCGACGGCACGCCCAGCACATGAGACACCATATGCTGCGCCTCGCTCGGGTGCTGGGTGGAGCAGTGCACCACCACATCGTCATCCTCGCCCGGAATGGCAAAGGCGATATGGCCTTCGAGATACATGTGATCCTGCCCGCCGACAGTGACGCGGCCCTGCACACGGTGCGGCGCTTCGGCCAGACCAGCCTCCACATCGCCGCGCTCCAGTTTCAGCGGATCGGTGACCATCGGCATGCCTGCATCGCGTGCCGAAATCGCATCCAGCGCGTGGGGCAGCACCTCATAGTCGACATCCGCCAGTTCCGCCGCCCGGCGGGCTGCATCGCGGCTCTCGGCGATCACCACAAAGAGCGGCTGGCCGTGGAATTCCACCTTCTCGGTCGGGAACACCGGCTCGTCATGTTTGCCGGTGGGGCTGACGTCATTGACCCCGGGGATGTCATCGGCGGTCAGCACGGTCACCACGCCCGGCGCAGATCGCACGCGGGTCAGATCCATGCCGCGGATGTTGGCATGTGTGACGGTGGAAACCCCGAGATAGGCGTGCAGGGTGCCTGCGGGTTCTAAAATGTCGTCGGTGTAATCGGCCCGGCCCTGCACCTGTTTTATGGCGCTGTCGTGCTTGAGGTCCTGATGGGCGGCACCCTTGATCTCGGCGGTGGTGTTCAGATCTTTCATGGTCCTGTCCTCCCTCACGCGATGGCCAGACGCACCGGCGCGCCATGTGTGCTGTCTTGTTCCAGATAGAACCGGCGCAAGAGGTTGGCGGCGACGGTGATCCGGTAGTCCGCACTTGCGCGCCAATCGCTCAGCGGGGTGAAATCTTGGGTCAGTGCCTTCGCTGCCGTATCGAAGGTTGCGGCTGTAAAGGGCTGTCCGACCAGCGCCGCTTCGGCATGCGCGGCGCGTTTCGGGGTCGCGGCCATGCCGCCAAACGCCAGACGGGCGGCGGTAATGATGCCATCACTGACGGTGACGCTGATCCCGGCGGCCACCGAGGAAATATCCTCGTCGCGGCGTTTGGAGATCTTGTAGGCCGCGTCGATCTGGCCCGGTTGGCTGCGCGGAATGCGAATGGCGACGACAAAATCGCCCGCCTCGCGGTCCTGTTTGCCATAGTCGATAAAGAAGTCTTCCAGCGGCAGGATGCGGGTACCACGGGTGCTTTGCAGCATGACCTCAGCACCAAGCGCGATCAGCACGGGTGGTGTGTCCCCGATTGGCGAACCGTTGGCGATATTGCCACCGATGGTGCCCATGTTGCGCACCTGCCAGCCGGCGATGCGGTCCCAGTATTCGCCGAGATGCGGGAAGGCCTCGCGGATCGCGGCCTCGCTCTCGGAATAGGTGACACCAGCGCCGATGGTCAGCGCGTCTTCAGTCAGGTCGACGGATTTCAACTCTTCTAGATGGGTGATGAACACCACCGGAGAGATCGGGCGCATGAATTTGGTCACCCACAGCCCCACATCGGTGGAACCAGCCACAATGGTCGCCTCGGGGTTATCAGTCAGCACCTGCGCGAGGTCGGCAACGTCCTTGGGCAGGATCGCACGGTCGTCCTCGGGGCCTGTCGTAATACGCGTTCTGGGCTGAAGCGCGATCAACTGCGCGGTCACAGCTTGACGCTCGCGGGTGAGGTGGTCATGCGCCGGGGTGCCGTATTGGGTGACGGCCATCGCCGCCCGAACAATCGGCTCATAGCCGGTGCAGCGGCAGAGGTTGCCTTGGATCGCAGTCTCGACCTGCTGCATCGACGGCTCCGGATTGCCCATCCACAGCGCATAGAGCGACATGACAAAGCCCGGCGTGCAAAAGCCGCACTGGCTGCCGTGATAATCCACCATCGCCTGTTGCACCGGGTGTAGGCGACCCTCCGGGCCGGAGAGATGCTCGACGGTGACGATGTGGCACCCGTTCAGGGACGCCAGAAAGCGAATACAGGCGTTGACCGTTTCATAGTGCAGCTGGCCTTGATGCAGGCGACCGACCAGAACGGTGCAGGCACCGCAATCGCCCTCGGCACAGCCTTCCTTGCTGCCCGTCAGGCGCTGATCAAGGCGCAGGTAATCCAGCAAGGTCAGCGTCGCTTTGACGTCAGCGATGCGCTTTTCCTCTCCGTTCAGAAGAAAGCGGATTTGATGTTCCTGAGCCATTGAACCTCCCTGTTCTGCCCTGCCTCTAGAGCTGCGGCACAGAGTAACCCCTCTGACTGCATTGAAATACGGCGTGCTTTGCGAAATACTTTCAACGATGTGTTGATAATCAGAGGCGATTTGCTCGGCTATATCGGGAGAGTCTCAGCAATCGAGGTTTTTGAATGGCTTATATGGAGAGCCTGCGTTTGTTCTGTCGCGTGGTGGAGCTGGGCAGTATCACATCAGGCGGGCGGGACGTGCGTCTGACCCCGGCTGTGGCCAGCAAACGGATCAAAGAACTCGAAGAACATCTCGGTGTGCGGCTGTTCAATCGCACCACACGGTCGCTGACGCCGACAGAGGCAGGCAAGCGATTCTACCAAGAAGCCTTGCGTATCCTTGAGGTGGTCGAGGAAGCTGAGAGCGTGGTTGCGCAGTTCTCTGGTCGCCCGCGCGGGACTCTGAAAATCACCGCGCCTCTGGCGGCCGGACGGCTCATAATCGCCCCGTTAGTGCCTGATTTTGTCGAATTACACCCCGAAATTGATGTGCAGATGCGGATGTCGGATCGCCGTGTCGATATCCTTGCCGATGGGTTGGATCTGGCGTTCTTTGTCGGCACACCGAGCGACTCGAGCCTGAAGATGCGCAAGATCGCCGGGGTGGAGCGCGTGCTATGCGCATCGCCCTCGTATCTGGAACGATACGGCACCCCGCGTGTGCCGCAGGATCTGATGGGCAAACACAACTGCCTGCTGCTGCGCTACCCACGTTCGCCAGAGTATTTCTGGACCTTGAACACAGAATCTGGATTTCGAAAATTCGAAGTCAGCGGCAAATATGATGCCGATGACAGTGAGGTGCTGTTGAACTGGGCGCTGGATCATCGCGGCATCGTCAATAAACCGCGATTTGAGGTGGCCGAGCATCTCCGCACAGGCGCGCTGGTGGAGATCCTGCCGGAGGCGCGCCCTATGGCTGCGATCTTCGGCTGCCTTTATCCGCATAAAAAACTGCAGGACCCGAAGGTGCGCCTGTTGGTGGATTTCATCACCGAACGCGGTCAGGCCTATCTGGACGCGCATGTCTGACAAAAAAACGCCCCGGCGAAGAACCGGGGCGCAAACAGCCGTGAGTGATGGCGTCTTGAGGTTAAAAATCGACTTCGATGGCGATGCCCTTTTTCACCGCCAACTCAACCACTGAGGCGGCTACCGCAAGGTCCTGAAGGCCGACGCCGGTGCCGTCGAACAGGGTAATCTGCTCGGCAGAGCTGCGGCCCGGATGCGCGCCGTTAATAACGGCACCCAACTGCGCCACATCCGCCTCGGCAATCAGCCCCTGCGCCACCGCATGCTGCGCCTCGCCGATCGAGGTGGACTGCGCGACCTCGTCGGTAAAGACAGCGGCGCGCACCAGAAGCTGGGGATCGACCTCCTGCTTGCCTTTGGTGTCTGTGCCCATGCAGGCAATGTGAGTACCGGGGCTGACCTGATCCGCCTTCAGGATGGCATCAAAGGAGGAGGTGATAGAGATAATCACATCCGCTTCTTTCAGACCATCTAGCTCCACCGCCTCAAACGGCAGGCCCGCCTCGGTTGCGACCTCTTCGAGGTTCGGCAGCATCTCGGGATGCAGGTTCCAACCGATCACCTTGTCAAAGTCACGCTGCTCCAACGCGGCGCGCAGCTGGAACTTGGCCTGATGTCCGGCACCGATCATGCCGATCACCTTGGCGTCCTCGCGCGCAAGGTGCTTGATCGACACCGAAGACGCCGCCGCCGTGCGCAGCGCGGTCAAGAGGTTGCCGCCCACCATGGCGCGCACCTTGCCGGTGTCGGGGTCAAACAGGAACACGGTGGACTGGTGGTTGATCAGTCCGCGTTTTTCCAGATTGTTGGGCCAGTAGCCGCCGGCCTTCAGCCCCAGCGACAGGCCCGCGCGGTCAAAGCCGCCCTTAAACCCATAAAGCGCGTCTTCATGGCCAATGGCCTCGCGCACCACCGGGAAGTTATAGGCGTCACCCGCTGCCATAGCGGCAAAGACCTTCTCCACCGCATCAAAGGCAGCATCGCGTGTCATCAGGTCGGCAATCGCCCGTTCGGGTACGATATACATCAGTGTCTCCATTGATCGGGCGCGGCCCATTCATCTGGACCGCGAGGCAAATAAAAAGCTGGCGGAGGGCGGCGATGCGCACCTCCGCCAGTTGGGGGGGTCAGTAGGCCTTGCCGCGGGCCGATACCGGCCAGAGGGTCTCGACCTTGCCGCCGCGCACACCGACGTACCAGTCGTGCACATTGGCGGTGGGGTCGCAGTGGCCCGGCACCAGCTTCAGCTTCTCGCCTACCTTGAGCACGCCATCGGGGTCGGCAATCACGCCGTGCTCGTCGGAGCATTTGACGTATTCCACATCGGTGCGGCCAAAGATGAAGGGCAGACCGCTGTCCACTGATTGCGCCTTGAGGCCCGCGTCGCAGATCGCCTTGTCGGATTTTGCGTGGCTCATCACCTGGGTGAGGATGAAGAACGCGTTTTCCCATTCGCCCTGATCGATGCGGTTGCCGTGCTGATCAAGGATACGGCCATAGTCGGCGTCCATGAACGCATAGGAACCACACTGCAATTCGTTATAAACGCCCGAGTTAGACTCGAAATAGTAAGAGCCTGTACCACCACCAGAGACTAATTCAGGCGCGAGACCTGCCGCTTTCAGACCCTCGACCGCATCCGCAACCTGTGCGATGGCGATGTCGAGTTTCTCTTTGCGGCCCTCGTAGCTGTCGATGTGCTGCATGGCGCCCTGATAGGCTTGGATGCCGGTGAACTTCAGGCCCGCTGCCGCATCGATGGCCTGCGCGATCTCGACCACGGCTTCGGTGGTGGTGACACCGCAACGCCCCGCGCCGCAGTCGATCTCAACAAAGCACTCGATCTCGGTGCCGTGCTTTTGTGCGCCCGCCGACAGATCCGCCACATTGGCCAGATCATCGACGCAGACAATCGTGCGCGCGCCAAGCTTTGGCAGCCGGGCCAGACGGTCGATCTTGGCCGCATCCCGCACCTGATTAGAGACTAATATGTCCTTTATGCCACCACGGGCGAAGACTTCGGCCTCCGACACTTTCTGACAGCAGACACCCACCGCGCCGCCCAGCGATTCCTGTAGCTTGGCCACATCCACCGATTTGTGCATCTTGCCGTGCACCCGATGCCGCATGCCATGCGCCTTGGCGTAGTCGCCCATCTTCTTGATGTTGCGCTCGAGCGCGTCAAGGTCGAGCACAAGGCAGGGTGTCTGAATATCGGCTTCGTCCATGCCAGGCAGGGCAGGGACGTCAAAGCCCACTTCAAGGTTTTCGAAATTTGCGGGTGCATTCATAGGGGTTACTCCCATATTAGAGTCTATTTAGGAAAACACAGGGTCTCAAAGCGCCCATGGAAGGCGGTCGAGGTCGACATTGCCACCGGTCAAAACGATCCCGACGCGTTTGCCGCGAAAGGTCTCGGGGTTCTTCAGGATCGTGGCGAGGGGCACCGCCGAAGAGGGCTCCATCACCACGCGCAGGTGCTTCCAAATGAGCTTCATCGCGTCGATGATTTCGAGGTCCGATGCGGTCAGGATGTCGGACACATGGTTCGATACAAAATGCCAGGTCAGGTCCTTGAGCGGCACCAGCAGCCCGTCAGCGATGGTCTTGGGCGCATCATCAGCGATGATGTAGCCCGCTTTGAAGCTGCGGTAGGCGTCATCGGCCTGCTCGGGCTCGGCGGCGATGATCCGGGTTTCCGGCGCCAGCGTCGACAGGGTCAGACAGGTGCCCGAAATCATGCCACCGCCGCCGATAGGCGCGAGCACGAGGTCCAGCCCATCGGTTTGTTCCACGAACTCCTTCGCGCAGGTGCCCTGTCCCGCGATCACACGCGGGTCGTTGTAGGGATGCACAAAATCGCCGCCCGTTTCGGCCTGTACGCGGGCAAAGGTCTCCTCGCGCGAGGAGGTGGACGGCTCGCATTCGGTGATCTTGCCACCATAGCGGCGCACGGTGTCTTTCTTGGCTTGCGGCGCGGTGCGCGGCATCACCACGTTGCAGGGAATGCCCCGCAGCATCGCCGCATAGGAAAGGCAGGAGGCATGGTTGCCGCTGGAATGTGTCGCCACGCCCTTGGCCGCCTGCGCTGCGTCCAGACCAAAGACCGCGTTGCTGGCACCGCGCACCTTGAAGGCGCCCGGCTCCTGAAAGTTCTCACACTTAAAAAACAGCTCCGCCCCGGTCAGCTCGTTCAGATAGGCCGAGGTGCGGACTGGCGTGCGGCGGATGTGCGGCGCAATCCGCTCATGCGCCGCCAGCATGTCCTCATAGGTGGGGATATACATTTGCGTATCCTTCATCACGCGGCGTCCTGCTGCGCCGAGGCCGCATTGCCGCGATAATACTCCTGCGCCGCCGCAACACCGGAGCCGAGCTGGATATCAAGGCCAAGGTCGACCATGCACATCTCGGCGGTGGCAATGCCGGAGAGCGCCATCACATCGGTCAGGCTGCCGAGGTGACCGATGCGGAACACTTTGCCTGCGACCTCGCCCAGACCCACGCCAAAGGCGACGCCGTATTTCTCGGCGGCATGGGTGACGATATCGGTGGCGTTGAACCCTTCTGGGGTGCGGATGGCGCTGACGGTGTCGGAATAGACCTCCGGCGACGCGGCACAGAGCTCCAGCCCCCATGCACCCACGGCGGCACGTACCCCTTCGGCGATGCGGTGGTGGCGGGCAAAGACGTTTTCCAGCTCCTCGTCCAGCAGCATCTTGCAGGATTCTTTGAGCCCGTTCATCAGACCCACGGCCGGCGTGTAGGGGTAGGCGTTGTTGGCATAGCCCTTGGCCATGTCATGCACGTCAAAGAAGGTACGCGGCAGCTGGGCGGTCTTGGTCGCCTCCATCGCCTTGGGGCTGAAGCCAACGATGGCGAGGCCCGCGCTCAGCATAAATCCCTTTTGCGAACCGGTGACGGCAACGTCGACGCCCCACTCGTCCATGCGAAAATCCATCGAGGCGATGGAACTGACGCCATCGACAAACAACAGCGCCGGGTGGCCAGCGGCATCCAGGGCACGGCGCACGGCGGCGATGTCGGATTTCACGCCCGTGGCGGTCTCGTTGTGGGTGGCCAGCACCGCCTTGATCTTGTGGGCTTTATCGGCGCTCAGGATCTCCTCATAGCGGTCGGCGGGCAGGCCCGCGCCCCAAGGGGTCTCGACGATCTGCACCTCAAGCCCGTGGCGCTGGCACATGTCGATCCAGCGGTGGCTGAACATGCCGTTGCGCGCCGCAAGCACGGTATCGCCTGCCGACAGCGTGTTGCTCAGCGCGGTTTCCCAGCCGCCGGTGCCGGAGGAGGGGAAGATGAAAACTTCGGCTGTTTCGCTTTTCAGAACCTTGCGCACGCCGTCGCGGGCCGGATGCAGGATCTGACCGAACAGCGGCGAGCGGTGGTCGATCGTCGGCATGTCGCAGGCCTTGCGCAGGCTTTCGGGGATATTGGTCGGACCCGGGATGAAAACGGGATTTTGAAAGCTCATGGAATGTCTCCTTCCGTCGTTAAGACACCCTAGGCCGGCCCCGCCAGCGATGAAATTTTTTTGAAATCGTTTTTTAAAAATGCGTGATTGGTGTAATGTTGTTTATTGTCAGGCGCTTGAGTTTTTCATACCGTGAATTTGAATTTCGCATAGTGCCGGAGGGATCTGATGGATTCGCAAGAAAATGCTCCTAAAGCCACCCGACGGGCGCGTGGACGCCCGCGCGACTGGCACGACAAAACGGCGCAAAACACCATCAAATCGCTCGACCGTGCGATGGAGGTGTTTGAATTTCTCAGCGAAGCGCAGGGCAAACCGCTCACCATGATTGCCGAGGAGATGGGCCAGTCGCCTGCCACGGTTTATCGGATTTTGGTGACGCTCGAAGGGCGCGGGCTGGTGGAGTTCGACACCGAGGAGCAGCTCTGGCACATCGGCGCGCGGGCGTTTGTGATCGGTGCGCGGTTCCTGCGCCGCACCAGTCTGGTGGATCGCGCGCGCCCGATCCTGCGAAAGCTGATGGAGGAAACGGGCGAGACCGCCAACCTCGGCATCGAGAAGGAGGGCCATGTGCTGTTTCTCAGCCAAGTGGAGACCCATGCCAGCATTCGCGCTTTCTTCCCGCCTGGCACCCTGTCGCAGATGCATGCGTCGGGCATCGGCAAGGCGCTCTTGGCGCAGATGGATGTCGGTCGTCTGGACCGGCTACTGGCGACCACCCGGCTGGAGGTCTTTACCGATCACACCATCACCGATCATGAGGCGCTGAAACAGGATCTGGCGAGGATCCGCACGCAGGGTTTTGCGGTCGACAATGAGGAAAAGAACGCGGGCATGCGCTGTATTGCAGCACCGGTGTTCGACATGAACCGAGAGGCCATCGCGGGGATCTCCGTTTCTGGTCCGACCAGCCGCATCAGCGCGCAGGAAATCACCCAGTTGAGCCGCCCCGTAATCGAGGCTGCGCGCGCTTTGACCCTGGCCATTGGCGGGGATGTTGCGCCCTGAGGGGCACATCCTGCGCGTGTGCCGTTGGGGTGCGTCGCGGAGGCCATGACGGCGCGATCATTCAGGCCTTTCACAAAGGGCGCAATCAGAACTTTCTGACAAACCTCAAAAAACACAGGAACAATTTCTCCGGTGCTCTCGTTGTGTGGCTGTAAGCGGCCGCAACTGAATACACTCAAATGAGGAGAGTACTGATGAAAAACCTTCTGATCTCTACCGCCCTGCTGACTGCCACTTCTACCATGGCGTTTGCGGATGATCACAAGTTTATGGCCGAAGCTGATCCAATGGCGATCCAAGCCTCCGAGTTCATTGGCCAGCGCATCTACACCACCAGCACCGAGGTCAACCCTGAGGGCTATGAAGGTGTGCAGCAAGATTGGGAAGACATCGGCGAAGTGCATGACATCGTGCTGAGCCGCGATGGCAACATCCAGTCCGTTCTGGTTGATATCGGGGGGTTCCTCGGCATCGGTGAACGTCAGGTCGCTGTCGACATGGATGCTCTGAAAATGGTGTCGGACAGCGCCACCGCAGAAGATGATGCGGACTATTTCTTGGTGATGCAGGCGGAAGTGGCCGAGTTGGAGAATGCACCAGCTTATGAGCACACCGCGATGAACGATCTCGGCAATCGTGCAGAGCAGGTGGCGGATAACACCGCGACTGCAGTGGAAAACACAGCCGAGGACCTTGAGAACTCCGCCCAAGCCGCAGCAGACAATGTTGGCGAAGCAGTGAACGATGCGACCGCTGAGGTCAAAGAGGCCACTGCCGAGGTCAAGAGCGAGATGGGCGAGATGCAGCGCGAGGGCTTTGAAACCGTGCAGGGTGATAAGCTCACCGCCGAAATGCTGACCGGTGCCCGCGCTTATGATGCCAAGGACGAATGGATGGGCGAGGTGTCTGACCTCGTGATGAACGACAAGGGTGAAATCACCCATGCCATCGTCGATGTGGGCGGCTTCCTCGGTATCGGTGAAAAGCCGGTAAAACTGGACCTGAACCAGATCGAAGTTCTGCATGAGACCGGCGGTGACGAAGTTCGTGTCTATCTACCGATGACCGAAGATAAGCTGAAGGGCATGGATGCCTACGAAGGGTAATCCCGCGCTTGGTTAGTGAGTAGTGATGGCGCCCTTGCCATCTGTTGACGAAAAAGGCCCGCCAGTCTTTGGCGGGCCTTCTCTCTGTTCTGCCGGGATAATAGCCCAGCGATCAGGAATTGGGGCGGATGAACCCGTTGATCGGGTAGACGCTGCCAAATGAGCCGGGGTTGCTTTCCACACGCACACGCGACCAGTCGTTCTTGTCGGAAACGTCAATCACGGCCATCCCAAGCGATACTTTGTTGCGGTGCCAATTGGCATGATCGACCCGCAGCATGCGGTCATCGACGACTTCAGAGACCACCGCAACATGGCCAAGCGGCATAGATGGCGTGGCGCTGAATGCCATGACGGCGCCCACAGAGGGAGATTTGCCAACATCAAACAGGCCCTGCGCCTGTTTCCACCATGTCCGCGCATTGCCGCGAATTTCCACACCAGAGAGATTGCGCGCAAAAGGCACACACCAGACGCGCGCTCCACGGGACCGCAGGCTCTCTGCCTCGCGCATCGCAAAGGCACGGCGGGTTGGGTCGATCTGACTATCATCGCCAACGGGCGCTTCGCCACAGGCGCTCAGGCCCAGAGCCGCGATAAGAAGAATTCCACTAACAATCGGTTTCAGGCGGAGGGTGCGGGCAATGGTCTGCAAGGGAATCTCTGGCGTTGTTTCTGACGTTCGTGAAGCGCCGTAACATTCTGTCAAAAAACCGTGTGTGCCAATACGCCTGTTGCGCGGTGGCAGATTCTTGCCAATGGCTCAGAAAACATGGAACAATTTCGTCACCCCTCCCGACTTGGTATCGAGAGGGGTGCCAATATCACTGGGCGTCCACAGCGAGAATGTCGCGGAATCGCTGCATCGCGCGTTTTGGCAAATCCTCGGGCAACTCCTGTGCGACGTCCACGTCGCCCACATCAATCACCATCACCATTCCCATCGCAAAATGCGGCGAACATTTGATGCCGTAGCGTCCGCTCTCGGTCAGGGTCACGGTGAAATCCTCGTTGATCTTGCTTTTGAAAGGCGTGGCACCCTCGGGGATCATTCCGTCAATCGTTGCCGCGTTATGACTGGGTTGCGTGGGGATGAACCGCACACTGTCGCCGGGGGCAATCTGTAAATACTCGGGCTGATAGATCATCGCACCCTGTTCGTTGCGATTGAACATCTGCACCTCGTGGGTCTCGGCAATCAGAGGCGAGGCCATCATGGCAGCTGCAAAAACCATGTGAAATTTCATATTTTTAAGTCCTATAGGCAATGAAAACGAAGAACGGTGGAGTCATCGGTTGGATCAAAGAGCGGCGTTGCGCGGATGCGGAAAACCTCAGCCAGCCGATCCGGCGTCAACACCTCTGCGGGCGGGCCACAGGCGATCAGTCGCCCCGATTGCATTACCCCGACCCGATCACAGTTCATCGCTTGATTGAGATCGTGAAGCGCCATCACAATGGTAATCGGAAGACGGCTGACCAATTGCAGGAGCGTCATTTGGTGATGGATGTCGAGGTGGTTGGTCGGCTCATCCAGGATCAGCAATCGCGGGCGCTGGGCAAGGGCGCGCGCGATCTGAACCCTCTGGCGTTCACCGCCCGAAAGGGTCGCCCAAGCCTGATCGACCATATCCGCCATGTCCACGGCCTGCAGTGCGTCCATCACGATGGAGCGATCATGATCATCAAACGGAGAGAGGGCTGAGAGCCAGGGCGTGCGCCCCAATTCCACAACATCGCGGACTGTCAGTCGCTCCGAGGTGTCCGCGATCTGCTCCACAAAGGCGATGCTCTGCGCGATCTCGCGCCGGGACAGATTCGCGAGGGGGCGGTCGTCCAGATGCACCGTGCCCTTGCCGCGCTTGGCAAGCCCCGCCAGCAGCTTTAGCAGGGTCGACTTTCCAGATCCGTTCGGGCCGATCAGGCCAAAGGTCTCTCCGGGTTCAATCTGCACAGAGACATCTTCGACGATTGCTCTGGAGCCTGCGCGCCAACCCAGTGATGTGGCGGTCAGTTTCATACCCGACTCCGATTGTGAATGAGGATCAGCGCAAAGCCTGGCGCGCCCACCAATGCGGTGACCACCCCGATGGGCACCACCTGTCCGGGGATCAACACGCGTGATGCGATATCGGCGGCAATCAGAAACACCGCACCTGCAAGGGCGGTCGCTGGCACCAGCCGCACATGGCGCGGTCCCACAACGTAGCGCATGGCATGCGGGATCACGAGACCGACAAAACCGATGGACCCCACGAGGCTCACCATGGCGGCGGTCATCAGTGTCACAGCTCCGATCAGGGCGATTTGCACCCGGCGCACCGGTATGCCCAACGCGGCCGCCGAGGTCGCACCAAAGGAAAACGCATCCATGGCTCGGGCGAACCAAAGGCAGACGAAAAATCCTAAAACCGCTGTAGGCACCGCGAGTGACACATCAGGCCAGCGCACACCAGACAGGTTCCCGAGCAGCCAGAACATGATCCCGCGGGCCTGTTCGGCATTTGCCGACTTGGCGATCAGAAAAGACGTGACCGCATTGAACAATTGCGACCCGGCTATACCGGCCAGAACAAGGTGTGCGGGGCCACCCCCGGCGGCGCGCGCCAACAATGATACAACACCAAAGGCCAATGCCGCGCCGATAAAAGAACCTGTCGAGATCCCCAAGAGGCCGCCGCCGACTCCTAAGACAGTCACCGTGACCGCTCCGGCGCCAGCCCCGGCGGAGACACCAAGCAAATAAGGATCGGCCAGCGCATTGCGCACCAGCGATTGCAGCACCACGCCCGAAAGCGCCAACCCGGCGCCGCAGGCCGCCGCGACCAAGGTCCGGGGGAGCCGGTAGCTCCAGATGATACCGGCATCAATGGGATCGATTACATAGCCTGCATCCCACAGGTTATTGGCAAGCGCCGCCGCCACCGTGGGGATGGGCAGCGGCGTCTCTCCAATAATGACGCCAGCCAGAATGGCCAGCGTCAAGACGGCAATCCCCGGCACGCCCCACAGCGTGACACGTCTATGCAGGGGGCGGGTGAGTGCCGCGTCGCTCATCACTGATCCAATGCGGGCAGTGCTTCGGCCAGCGTTTCCAGCGCCGAGATATTACGGATCGAGGGATCCATCGCATGGGCATCAAGGATCACGATACGGTCGTTTTTCACCGCATCCATCTGGCTGGCAACCGGATCCGTGCGCAGGAACTCCAGCTTTTTCTCAACATCGTCAGCCTCAAAACGGCGGCGTTCCATACGGGCGACCACAATCACCGACGGATTGGCGCGCGCGATGGTTTCCCAGCTGACGGTCGGCCATTCCTCATTGCTTTCGATGACGTTTCGCAGGCCGAGGGCCTCCATCATATAGGCGGGTGCGCCAGCTTGCCCGGCGACGTAAGGGTCGATGTCCATCTCTGCCGAAGAGAACCAGAACACCGCAGAGCTATCAGTCAGATCAAGCGCCTTGGCGGTCTCGATCGCGGCGGTTTCGCGGGCTTTGAGGCTCGCCACCAGTTCTGTGCCGCGCTCGGGAACATTGAATATCTGCGCCATCTCTTCGATGCCGCGATAGACGCTGCTCATTTCATACATCTCAAGGCGGGTGCCATCGGACCCCTTGGTGTTGTCTTTGCCCACACAGTCGGCAGGCAGGACGTAGGTCGGGATGCCAAGGTCAGAGAATTGCTCGCGCGTGGCAACGATACCCTGCGGGCCGACATGCCACTCATATTGTACGCTCACCAGTCCGGGGCGCTTGGCCACAACGCTCTCAAAACTGGGATCATTGTCCGCAAGACGCTCAACCCCGGCGTTCAGTTCTTCAAATTCGGGGAGCACCTTGGTGAACCAGACCGAGGTGCCGGTGACCTTTTCGCCCAGACCCAGCGCATACAGAACCTCTGTTGCGGCCTGACCAACGGTCACCGTTGTTTCGGGGGCTTTGTCAAAGGTGACTTCCGATCCGCAATTTTCGAGCGTGAGCGGATAGGTGGTGTCAGCCTGCGCGGCAACGCCAAGACCGGTGGCGCAAAGAGCGCTCGCCAGAAGGAATTTCGGATACATGGATCAACTCCGGTATGTGATGGACCCGGAGAAAGAGAGGATATGCCGCTTCAGAACTGGACCACCGACCGGACGGCAATGGCCCGCATCCTTGATCTGGCTATGATCCGCGTCAACTTTGCTGCTGACAACGTGCATTCGACACCTCCTCGGACACCCCGTCCGAGCCAAGTTGCAAAACAGATGTCGGCAGGTCTCCTGACTGGCGTTTCATCGTGTCAGCGGGCCTTCCCACAGCCAAGGCTGCAGTGGCAGTTCGCCGACGCTCCGCGCCTACAGTTGCGGGGGCAGTTCCGGTTCACCAAAGAATGGTGGCGGATTCCCTATTATTTCCAAATGGAAACCGACGCGCGATTGTTAAGGGGGATCTTAGCGTTCGGCAATAGCCTTTCCGACCGTCCCTCGGGCAGGGGCAAACGCATGCCAAAAGATCCCGCCGTGTCGCCAGCCCAGCGGAGCGAGTGTCTGAACCAGCTTGATCCTGCGGTGACGCATTGCTGCGAGAAAGCGGCTCGAGATGACTTGTGGAGGTGCTCCCGAGCCGGATAGGGTCTCGATCCAATATGAACGCAAATCCCACGCCCTCAACTCCCAGCGCACCGCCCGATGCCAGCGGTGAAAACCCGCGATTGACGGTTGAGATTTTTGTGCAGCCGGGGTTTTCGCATATCGAGCTGTCCTCGATCCTTGCGGTGTTTGAGGCCGCAAATGCGCTGGAAGCAGGCACATGGTTTTCATGGCGGATCACCTCTGACAGTCCGGGTGTTGTGACGGGCACTGCGGGTATGATGATCCGGGCGGAACCGGCAATTGGGCTGCAATATCTGCAAGATGTGCTCTTTGTCATCGGCGGTCGCAACTGCAGCGGCGGCAGCTGGCTGGCGCGTGCGCGTGCAATGCAAAAGCTGCGCCGCCCGGCCTTTTTGCTGTCAGATGCGGCAACCGCCTATATCCGCCGGTCCGCGCCCTTGTCGGGTCCGGCCACAACCCATTGGCAAGACCTGCGCGCGCTGCGGGAGGCCGGAGAATACCCAACGCTCACAGATCGCTTGGTGGAGGATAACGCAGGTCTCCTGACCTCTGCCGGGGGCGGCTACAGTGCCGAATTGGTGGTGCGCTACCTGTCGCAGATCCTCGCACCGCAACATTGCGCCGAATTGGCAAGCGTGCTGATGATCGACACCGCACGGGGCTATTCTGGTGAACAGCCCCAAGGGGCTGCCCGCAATACCAACCTCCTTGAGGCCCGTTTGGTACGTGCCATGGCCATCATGGAAGAGTTCATCGAACATCCGCTCCCCACGGCTGAGATCGCCGAGCGCGCCGGGATTTCTGTGCGCCATCTGGAACGATTGTTCCTGACGCATCTCAACACCACCCCGGCCAAGCATTACATGCAGTTGCGGCTGAAACTGGCCAACAAGCTCATCACGGACACGAACCTTCCCATCGCAGAGATTGCCTTTGCCAGCGGTTTTGCGTCGTCAACATCGCTCTCTCGTGCGTATCGGCGTGAGTACAACATGACCCCCTATCAGGTGCGCGCGCGCGACCGTGCGGGGGCGGGTCTGCGCTCCGACTAGCGAGAGCGCAACAACCTGCGCGAATGGCGCGAGCGCACACAAGGCTTTGAATTCCCGCTCAGCCTTCGTATTGGTGACATAGAGAGAGGCCCCGCAATTGAGGCGAAGGGTGCTCCATTCCCGACAGGCAAAAGGACAATCCGATGAAAGACAATCCGATCTCTCCGACGATTCCACTGGATCAGGACGGTGTGCACCACGGGTTTCTAAAGCTGCCTTACAGCCGGGATGACAGCGCGTGGGGGTCCGTGATGATCCCGATCACGGTGATCCAGAACGGCACGGGTAAAACCGCGCTTTTGACCGGAGCCAATCACGGCGACGAATATGAAGGTCCCGTGGCGCTGCAAGAGCTTGCAGCCACCACCCGCGCCGAGGATGTCACCGGGCGGCTGATTATCGTGCCCTATTTCAACTATCCTGCCTTTCGCGCCAGCGCGCGCACCTCTCCCATTGATCGGGGCAACCTGAACCGCGCGTTTCCGGGCCGTCCCGATGGCACGGTCACCGAAAAAATCGCCGATTATTTCCAACGCACGCTCCTGCCGATGGCGGATGTGGCGGTGGATTTTCACTCTGGCGGCAAAACGCTGGATTTTGTGCCCTTCGCTGCGGCGCATATCCTTGAGGACAAGGGCCTTCAGGAGGCCTGCTGCGCCGCGATGCAGGCCTTTAACGCGCCTTACTCCGTGCAACTTTTAGAGATCGACAGCGAAGGCATGTACGACACCGCTGTTGAGGACATGGGCAAGGTTCTGGTCACCACGGAGTTGGGCGGCGGCGGCATGTCCACCGCGCGCAGCAATGCCATCGCCAAGAAAGGCCTGCGCAATGTGTTGATCCACTTTGGAATTTTTCAGGGTGAGATGCAGATTGACCCTTCGGTGACGCTCGATATGCCGGATGGGGATTGTTTTCTGTTCAGCGAGCACGACGGTCTTTTTGAGATCATGGTCGACCTTGGCGATCATGTGCAAAAGGGCGATGTGGTCGCCCGCGTCTGGTCGCCCGACCGCACCGGGCAGGCCCCCGTGGAATACCGCGCCCGCCGCAGTGGCGTGCTGATCAGCCGCCATTTCCCCGGCATGATAAAATCCGGTGACTGCGCCGCCGTAGTCGGTGTGGTCGAGGGCTGACATGCATCTGGATCAGCGCGACCTCGATATCCTCCGCATTCTGTCCCGCGATGGCCGCATCACCAAGGCAGCACTGGCCGATCAGGTGGGCCTGTCGCCCACGCCTTGCTGGGAACGCCTGAAGAAACTGGAAAAGGCCGGGCTGATCGAAGGCTATAACGCCCGCATCAACCTCAAGAAAATCGCACCGCACGTGACCGTCTTTGTAGCGGCCGAGCTTGCGGATCACACGGCGGCAAGCTTTCAGTCCTTTGAGGCCGCCATGCAGCGCTATGATGAGGTGGTGGCCTGCTGGGCGCTGGGCGGTGGCTTTGATTATCTGTTGCAGATCGTTACTTGCGATATCGATGCCTACCAGCGGCTGATCGACGCGATGCTTGATGCACGCATCGGTCTTAGCCGCTATTTCACCTATATTGTGACCAAGCCCGTAAAGGGCGCGGGCGTGCCGCCTCTCGAAATCCTGCTGCAGGGCAGTTGAATCCTCTGCCCACCCGGCAAACTTCAGTCACATCTTCTGAAAACTCCCTGCACACTCTTCCTGAGACTTTCAGGAGGAGCAGACATGTCGTTATCGGCCCTGTCCGCGCGTGCGGAGATCAGTGACAAATCGCTAGTGCGCTCGTTTTCCTACATAAATGGGAAATGGTGTGCCTCATCGAATGGCGAGGTTGTCGCCGTTCATGACCCGGCCACCGGGGATTTCATCGGTGATGTGACCGCGATGACGGCAGAGGATTCCTCTGCTGCGGTGGATGCGGCGCATGCCGCCTTTGCTAGCTGGGCATTGATGCTGCCGCAGGACCGTTGCGCCATCCTGCGTCGCTGGTTTGAATTGATGATCGAACACAAAGAAGACCTCGCCCGCCTCATGGTGCTGGAGCAGGGCAAGCCCCTTTCTGAGGCACGCGGCGAGATCGAGTATGGCGCGGCCTTTGTCGAATTCTATGCCGAGGAGTCCAAACGCCCCAATATCGAGGGTGTCACCAGCCATTTGCCCGATGCCGAGGTGGAGCTGTGGCGCGAGCCTGTGGGCGTGGCCGCATTGATCACGCCGTGGAACTTTCCGTCCGCGATGCTGACCCGCAAGGCCGCAGCCGCGCTGGCGGCAGGCTGCACCGTTGTGGCACATCCTTCTGGTGAAACACCTTTCAGCGCGCTGGCATTGGCCGAGCTTGCGGAACGCGCGGGCATCCCCAAGGGCGTGTTCAACGTGGTTACGGGCAGGGCCCCAGTGGTGGTTGAGCCATGGACACGGGACGCGCGGGTGCGGGCCTTGTCGTTCACCGGCTCGACCGAGGTGGGCAAGCTGCTCTATCGCCAGTCCGCCGAGACGGTCAAACGGCTGGTGATGGAACTGGGCGGTCATGCCCCGGTGATCGTCTTTAAGAACTGCGATCTGGACCGCGCGGTGGCCGAGACCATCAAGGCGAAATTTGCCACCTCCGGGCAGGATTGCCTCGGGGCCAACCGCATCTTTGTTGAACGCGCCATCTATGACGAGTTCTGCACCCGCTTTGTTGCAGCGACGCAGGCGCTGACTGTGGGCAAGGGGATTGATGATCCCGACATCGGTCCCTTGATGAACGAAAAAGCGGTGCAAAAACAGGAACACCACGTGGCCGACGCGCTGGAAAAGGGAGCAACCCTCGCTTGTGGTGGCAAACGCCACGCGCTGGGGCCGCTGTTTTATGAACCCACCGTGTTGACCGATGTGCCCGCAGATGCGGCCATCCTGCGCGAAGAGACCTTTGGCCCGGTGGCGCCGATCACGCCGTTTGACACCGAGGATGAGGTGATCCAGCGTGCCAATGACAGCGAATATGGCCTCGTCGCCTATGTGCACAGCCACGACCCGCGCCGGATCTATCGCCTGAGCCGCGCGTTGCAGTTTGGCATGGTGGCGGTCAATCGCACCAAGGTCACTGGTGCGCCGATTCCTTTTGGCGGCACCAAACAGTCCGGCATGGGGCGCGAGGGCGCACGGCTGGGCATGGAAGAGTTTACCGAGGTCAAATACGTCTGCCGCGACTGGGCGTAACCCTCGAATGATACGAAATTTTCCACCCCTCAGGTGGAGCACGGAAATAGGAAGGACAGATCATGCTGAAGAACGATCAACTGGACCAATGGGACCGCGACAACTTCTTTCACCCCTCGACCCATCTGGCGCAACACGCGCGCGGTGAGAGCGCAAACCGGGTGATCAAGACCGCCTCCGGCGTCTTTATCGAGGACCGCGACGGCAACAAGCTCTTGGATGCGTTTGCCGGGCTTTACTGCGTCAACGTCGGCTATGGCCGTCAGGACATTGCCGAGGCGATCGCCGATCAGGCACGCGAGCTGGCCTATTATCATTCTTACGTGGGCCACGGCACCGAGGCGTCGATCACCCTCGCCAAGATGATCCTGGATCGCGCGCCCAAGAATATGTCAAAGGTCTATTTCGGCCTTGGCGGCTCCGACGCCAATGAAACCAACGTCAAACTGATCTGGTATTACAACAACATCCTCGGCCGCCCCGAAAAGAAGAAAATCATCTCGCGCTGGCGCGGCTATCACGGCTCCGGGCTGGTCACTGGCTCCCTGACGGGACTTGAGCTGTTCCACAAGAAATTCGACCTGCCTGTCGAACAGGTGATCCACACCGAAGCGCCCTATTACTTCCGCCGCGAAGATCTGAACCAGACCGAAGAGCAGTTCGTGGCCCATTGCGTGGCCGAGCTGGAAGCGTTGATCGAGCGTGAAGGCGCCGACACCATCGCCGCCTTCATCGGTGAGCCGATCCTGGGCACCGGGGGCATCGTGCCGCCGCCCGCAGGCTATTGGGAGGCGATCCAGACAGTCCTGAAGAAACACGACATTCTGCTGGTTGCGGATGAGGTGGTCACCGGCTTTGGCCGTCTGGGCACCATGTTCGGCTCGGATCACTACGGTCTGGAGCCCGACATCATCACCATCGCCAAGGGTCTGACCTCTGCCTATGCGCCGCTTTCCGGTTCCATTGTCAGCGATAAGGTCTGGAAAGTGCTGGAGCAGGGCACCGATGAAAACGGCCCCATCGGCCACGGCTGGACCTACTCCGCGCACCCCATCGGGGCGGCGGCGGGTGTGGCCAATCTGAAACTCTTGGATGAGCTGAACCTCGTGAGCAACGCCGGCGAGGTGGGTGCCTACCTCAACGCCACCATGGCCGAGGCGCTGGGCGATCACGCCAATGTGGGCGATATACGCGGCGAGGGCATGCTCTGCGCGGTGGAATTTGTGAAGGATCGCGACAGCCGCACCTTCTTTGACGCCGCCGACAAGATCGGCCCACAGGTTTCCGCGAAACTGCTGGAGCAGGACAAGATCATCGCGCGCGCCATGCCGCAGGGCGATATCCTGGGCTTTGCGCCGCCCTTCTGCCTGACCCGTGCCGAGGCCGATCAGGTGGTCGAAGGCACCCTACGCGCGGTCAAATCCGTGCTGGGCTGATCCAAACCCCTCAACACGATTGCGCCGCCCGCAGCAGGTCTGTGGGCGGTTTTCCGTTTGCCCACCTCAAGAAAAGACCAATTCCTTGCGCTGATTTAATGATTATACCGGTGATTTTGCGGTCGGTTTGAGCCGGTATTAATTCATCTTTTCTAGGTTCAATTGCATCGCGCGAAAGCCAGTTTTCAGCACTCGCGCATTACAGGCTCTCTTGCTTTGGGGGCCGGTCTATGTGGTGTTGATGGTGTGAATTCGGAAGCAAATGACGACCTATAGCGTAACGTCCGCAAATTATAATGACCCCGGATTCTGGTCTTCGATATCTGAATCCAGCGGCGGCCATTGGCTGGATTTTCGCGCGCTTCCAAGCACCTACTATGTAAACATCGATGCAGAGGCACAGATAATCTCAATCTGGGACGGGGGGGCATGGTATCGCGTCGGTGAAGATGGAAATGGCAGTACTGATTCCAATTTAGGAAGCCCAACCAGCTTGGACGATTTCAATATCATCACCGGCAACGACGCGAGTGACTACATTGAAGCATCCGATGGCGATGACAGTATAATTGGTGCAGGGGGAAATGATACGCTTTCGGGTGATCAGGGTGATGACACCATCGACGGCGGCGCAGGCAATGACAATCTTACGGGGGGGGATGGTCAGGACAGCATTTTAGCGGGAGCGGGAAACGACTCGGTTTATGCTGACAATGTGTGGGCGACCCTCTCTTCTGCAGCGTCCGGAACGGGCACAACACCCACATCGCTCACTGTGACCAATTCTGCCGATGGCCCGATTGAACTGTGGTGGATAGATGGCGCTGGCCAGCTGCAATATCACGCAACCATCCAACCGGGCGACACACTGACTCAGAGCACGTATGAGGAGTATAACTGGGAATTGCGCCACCCTGATGATTGGTACCTCGGCACCATTCAAGGGGGCGCGAACCCATCCGTGAATTTCGGCGCGTCGGGCCTGAATGACACAGTGTTTGCTGGCTCTGGCGATGATCTGGTCCTCGGGATGTATGGGGATGATGTCATATACGGTGAAACCGGCGCCGACACCCTTGATGGGGACTATGGCGATGACACGATCTGGGCAGGCACAGACGCCGATACAGTCGACGGCGGCGATGGGGACGACTATCTGTCCGGCCAAGAGGGCGATGATCTCATTCAGGGCGGGGCGGGGTCCGATACCCTGATCGGCGGCACCGGCAATGACGAGCTGAAGGGCGACGCCGATGACGACACCTTTCAGATCTTTGACAATTCGGGCGTCGATACGATCATCGGGGGGGAGAGTGGCGTTGATGACGATCTCGTTGATCTCTCCGGTCGGAGCAGCGGGGCTTCGGTCAATTTCACAGGTGCTGAAATCGGCATCATCGAGGGCGGCAGCGATACCGCCTATTTCCAAGAAATCGAGCGGCTGCGGCTGACCGATTTTGACGACAGTCTGGATGCAAGCGCGTCCAGCGCCGGTGTCAATGTCGACGCAGGCGCGGGGGCCGATACGCTGACGGGCAGTGCGGGTGATGACAGCCTCACCGGTGGGGGTGGCGACGACCGTTTTGTCATGACCACCTCCGGTGGGGTCGACACAATCTCGGATTTTGATCTCACGGATGATGATCTGGATGGGTTCTACAATGATCAGATCGATGCCAGTGGGCTGAGCGGCGGGTCTGGTGCAGGCGGGCTGGTGACAGCCTCTGATGTTATTGTCACCGACGATGGATCGGGGAGCGCGGTCCTCACCTTCCCCGATGGTGAGCAGTTGGTGCTAAAGGGCGTTGTTCCCTCGCAGATCAACACGCAACCTCAGCTTTATGCGGCAGGTATTCCTTGCTTCACGCCGGGCATTCGCATCGCGACGGCCCGCGGCGCAATCCCGGTGGAGCAGATCCGCACAGGGGATTTGCTGCAGACGGCGGACAATGGGCTCCAGCCGGTGATCTGGACCGGACGACGTGATCTGAGCGGTGACGACCTCATCGCGCAACCCCACCTTATGCCGCTGGTGTTGCACCCCGGTGGCCCTTTTGCGAATGACCGGCCCCTGATGATCTCGCCGCAGCACCGATTTATGCTGGACCGTCCGCGGTTGGGGGATCTCGGTCATATGAACGAGGCATTTGTGCGCGCGCGGCTGTTGCATGCGCTCCTGCCTGACCGTGTCGCGCGCTGCAGCCCGCAGACAGGGGTGAGCTACATCCACCTGATGACTGAAACACATCAGGTCATCTTTGCCGAAGGGATCGCAACAGAGACCTTCTGGCCTGGCCCGGAGGCGTTGCGCGGTCTTGCAGCTGATGATCGCCGGGAATTGTTCGATGTGTTCCCAGAACTGTTCTTGGCGCGCCGTCTCAGCGGATCATTGGGACGCAGCTATGTCGCCAGCAGATACTGCCAGTTGGCGCGCACCGATCTGACACGCCGCGATCTGCGGGCGCTGGGCGCGCGTTTCGCCGCATAACCCCGATCAGCCTTTCGCCAATCGGCGCAGATAGGCACAGGTCACGTCAATCGCAGCTCCCATGTCTTCGGCAGAGGCAAATTCTTCAGGGCGGTGGCTCAGCCCGTCTTTGCAGCGGACAAAGAGCATCGAAATATCACAAAGGTCCGCCATCGCAGAGGCATCATGGGTGGCGCCCGATGGCAGCAGCGGCGCATTTTGACCCGCATCCCCAGCGGCCTGTTCAAGGGTCTGGATCAGGTCTGGCGCGCAGGGCACGGCGGTTTGCTCGTAGGTTTTCGACATTGCAAAGCTCACATCGCGTGTCCCAGCGATCTCGGTGCCCCAAACCTGCGCGGCAGCGGCAAACTCCAGCCGCGCCGCATCGGACAGAGCGCGGATTTCCAGCGTCAGCGTCGCATCCCGCGCAATGGCGTTCACCACATCCGGTTTCAGCGCCAGCGTGCCGATGGTGGCGCGCAGCCCGTCGATACGACGAGCTGCATCATGGACCTTCACGATGAACTCAGATGCCGCGACCAGCGCATCACGCCGTCCTGCCATTGGTACGGTTCCTGCATGACCGGTTTCGCCGCCAAAGCTCACGCTGTTGCGCTCGATGCCGCAGATGCCGGTGACGATTCCGACCGCCGCGTCGTTCTGTTCCAGCACCGGACCTTGCTCGATATGAAGTTCCAGATAGGCGCGGGCGGCGTCCTTGCCGCGCGCCTCTGCGGCGATATCATCCGGTCTGCCGCCAAAATCCTCCAGCGCATCGCGTAGGCGCAGGCCATCGGCATCACACATCTCCAGCACCTCTGGGTCAAAGCTGCCTGCGATGGCGCGCGGCCCGATCAGCGCAGTCGGAAAGCGCACACCTTCCTCATCGGCAAAGGCAAGCACCTCAACAGGGAAAGGCAGCACCGTGCCCTCTGCCGCCAGCCGTTCCAGCGCGAGGCAGCCGATCAGCACCCCCATGATGCCATCGTAACGCCCCCCCTCAACCACGCTGTCCTGATGCGAGCCGATCAGCACCGCCGCGCCATTGGAGGGTGACGCACTGCGCCCCACCAGCGTGGCGGCCGCGTCCAGCCTTGGCTCAAGGCCCGCACGGCACATCCAGTCACTGATCTGTTTTATGGCGGCCGCGTGTTCGGGTGTATAGGGCAGGCGGGTGACGCCGGGGCCGGGGCTGCTGCAGGTCGCAATCTTGTCCAAGCGTCGTTGTGCTTCCTGTCCCCAATCCATGGCCCATTCCTTAATTTATCATGATGAATTGAGGTCTATACCCCCGCCGCTTTCCCGTCTATGTTTTTATCATGATAAAAGAGCGGCGGGTGATGAGTAGTAAGAGCAACAGCCCTAAACAACCCAAGCGCTCCCGCCCTGTGCGGGTCGCGGATGAAATCAAAACATGGGTGGTGGAGCGAGACCTCCAGCAGGGCGACAAGCTGCCCAATGAAACGGAGATGATCGCGCAATTCGGTGTGTCCAAGGGCACCGTGCGCGAGGCGATGCGCATCCTTGAGGCGCAAGGGCTGATCATCACCCGAACTGGTCCGGGGGGCGGCAGTTTCGTCGACAAGGTCTCTGCCAACCGCGCCCGGTCGCTCTTGGCGAATTATTTCTACTTTCAGAACCTGTCGATTGCAGACATCTACCAGATGCGCCGCGCGCTGGAGCCTGAACTTGCGGCGAGCCTTGCAGGCCGCCTGAATGAGGCGCAATTGGCTGAGATGGAAGCCCTCGCAGCCCGGTACCCAGAACCGGCGCGGTCGGCTGAGGAAGAGAAGGAGCAGCATATCTCCTCGCTCGAATTCCACGCGCGGCTGGCGGAGTTTTCAGGCAATGCGCTGTTGGGGTTTGTGATTTCTTTCATGGCGCGGGTGCTCACCGATATGACCATCTATCGCAAACTCTATGAGCCACCAAACCCGGAACTCTGGCGGCGTGGGCGCGAGCATCAGATGCAATTGGTGACAGCCCTGCGCGATGGCGATGCGGAGGCTGCGCGGCAGATTATGGCCTCGCATATGCAGGGCGCAGAGGAGCAAATGCAATCGCAAGAAGCGCAACTGGCGCGCCGCTTTATTGGCGAGCAGCGTTAGCTGGCGTCCGGCAGCACCGCCCGGTGGCGATCCTTCAACACCGGAACCTCTGTAAGCCAGTCATAATAGGGCGAGCGATGCGCCCGCAGGCACAGGGTACGCAAGGCGGGTAGCGGGTCGTCGCTATAATCAATTCTCAGGTCCAGCGGCGGGCGCTCTGGTGACAGCACCAAAAGGGCTGCGGATTGCAGCCCGCGCGCATCCCCCCCAACCGTTGCGGCGGCATCCAGAACTGCCAGCATCCGGTCAGATAGCGTGGCATATTCGCCCTGTGCCGCCTCATGCATCGCCGTCAAAACCTGTGGTCCCGCCAACATATTGCCAGCGATCGCCAGATCGCGATCTGTCACATGGCCTGCGTAGTTTACGCTCTGCATGCCAGTGAACCCGCCAGTGCCGCCGCAACGATCAAGCGCCAGCAATTGCCGATGTCCGCGCCCCGGATCTGCATCTGTAACCTGCGCCACCGCCGCTTCTGCCCGGTCTCCGCTATACATCCGCCGCAGCACGTCATCGCGCCAGAATGTGCTGGGCGCGGTCCCCTGCGAGGCCACCAGCCCTGATTCGATATCTCCGCGCAAAACCCAGCCGCCGACGCACAGGCTGCCAGTGGCCGCCGCCGCTGCAAAACTGCCTGTCTCACGGTCATACATCAGGATTGAAAAGGTCATTGTGGTCTCCGGACGGGGGTCTTGCAGGTTTAGACTTGTATTTATCATGAAAATTTGCGTGGATACAATTAATCATGAAAAATAAATCTCAGCAGAGAGGATCCGACATGAAATTTCTTGAGATGACGCGGCGCGGCGCACTGGCTGCAATGTTCGCGACGACGGCTCTGGCCGGGGTTTCGATGGGCGTGGCACCTGCGGCGGCGCAGACACCGCCGGGCGTGTTGATCGTCGGCCAGATCGCAGAGCCCAAGGCGCTTGATCCGGCGGCGGTGACGGCGGTGAACGACTTCCGCATCCTGATGAACGTCTATGACGGTCTGGTACGCTACAAGGACGGCACGCTGGAGGTGGAGCCTGCCCTGGCCACCGACTGGAGCATTTCCGAGGATGGCACCGAATATACATTTACGCTGCGCGAGGGCGTGTCCTTTCACGATGGCAGCGCCTTCAATGCCGAGGCGGTGGTGTTCAACTTCGAGCGGATGCTCAATGAAGACCACCCCTTCCACAACACCGGCCCCTTCCCGCTGGCCTTCTTCTTCTCTGCCGTGGAGAGTGTCGAGGCGGTCGATGACCTGACCGTGAAATTCAAACTGAACGCGCCCTATGCGCCGTTCTTGTCGAACCTTGCCTATCCCACGGGCCTGATTGTATCGCCCGAGGCGGTCAAGGCCCATGGCGCGGAGTTTGGCCGCAACCCCTCCGGCACCGGCGCATTCAAATTTGCCGAGTGGCGCTCCAATGAGGCCGTGGTGGTCGAGAAAAACCCTGATTACTGGGATGGCGCGGCAGAGCTGGATGCGGTGGTCTTCCGCCCGATCACCGATGCCAACACCCGCACGGCAGAAATGCTGGCCGGTGGCATTGATTTGATGGTCGAGGTGCCGCCGGTGGCGCTGTCGGAATTTCAGAGTGATGCTTTCACCGTGCATGAACAGGCCGGTCCGCACGTTTGGTTCCTGATCCTCAACGCCAAGGAAGGCCCCTTTGCCGACAAGCGTGTCCGCCAAGCGGCGAACTACGCGATCAACAAATCCGCGATCGTGAATGATGTGCTTGAGGGTACGGCCGAGGTGGCCGCGGGCCCGACCCCGCCCGCCTTTGCCTGGGCGTATAATGAATCGCTCGAACCCTATCCCTATGACCCCGACAAGGCGCGTGAACTCTTGGCCGAGGCGGGTGCAGAAGGGGCGGAGCTCACGTTCTATGTGACCGAGGGCGGCTCTGGTATGCTTGATCCTATCGCCATGGGTACCGCCATTCAGGCCGATCTCAATGCCGTGGGGCTGGACGTGAAGATCGAAACCTACGAGTGGAACACGTTCCTGGGCGAGGTCAATCCGGGGCTGGAGGGCAAGGCCGACATGGCTGAGATGGCATGGATGACCAATGACCCGGACACATTGCCCTTCCTTGCGCTGCGCACAGATGCATGGCCCGAAAAGGGCGGCTTCAACTCCGGTTACTATTCCAACCCGAAGGTGGATGAGCTGTTGGAAGCGGCCCGCGTTGCAACCGATCAGGACGCGCGCGCCAAGCTCTATCAGGAGATGCAGACCATCGTGCAGGAAGATGCGCCTTGGGTCTTTGTCGCCAACTGGAAGCAGAACGCGGTGACCTCGGACCGGGTGGGCGATTTTGCCCTGCAGCCCTCGTTCTTCCTGCTGCTCGACGATGTGACCAAGAACTGATGAGAGGTTTCGGATCGGGCTTTGCCCGATCCGACCCGCGCGCGCCCCTGCGGGGCGCGCGCGGCCCCCGTTTCCCCGGAGTTTCTGCTGAAGCCTCCCCGGAAATACGCTCCCCCCAATCGGCAGAGCAGGAAGGCACGCCATGACTGGCTATATTGTAAAAAGGCTCATCTCCGCGGTGCCGGTCCTTCTGGGGATCTCGGTCATCGTGTTTCTGATTATGGCGATGATCCCGGGCGACCCGGCCACGGCGATCCTTGGCTCTTATGCGACGCCTGAGAATGTGGAGAAGCTCAATCGCGATCTCGGTCTCGATAAACCCTTGGTGCAGCGGTACTTTATCTGGCTTGGCAATATGTTGCAGGGCGATTTTGGCCGCAGCTTCTCGCTCAATCGCGCGGTGCTCGACGAGGTGCTGGAGCGGTTCAACGCAACGCTGGTGCTGGCGGGCACATCCTTTGTGATCTGTTCGATCCTTGGCGTTGCGGCAGGTGTGGTCTCGGCGGCGCGCCAATACGGGCTGGCGGATAAGGCGATTACATTTGCGGTGCTTCTGGGCATTTCGATCCCGTCGTTTTTCCTCGGCATGATGATGATCCTGATATTTGCGGTGAATCTGCGCTGGTTCCCGGTGTCCGGCATGTGGCCGATCTACGGCGCGCGTGATCTCTCGGCTCTGGTCAGTCATCTGACCCTTCCGGCCATTGCGCTGGCGGTGGTGGCCACCGGCGTCATCGCGCGCCTGTCACGCTCCGCCATGCTGGAGGTCCTGCGGCAGGATTTCATCCGCACCGCCCGCGCCAAAGGCGTGCATGAGCGCAGCGTGATCTGGCGCCATGGTCTGCGCGCGGCGATGGTGTCGATCATCCCGGTGCTGGGCATTCAGGCCGGGTTTGTGCTCTCAGGCGCGGTCTATATCGAGATGGTGTTTCAATGGCCCGGCGTCGGGCGGATGCTGGTCGATGCCATCCTCAAACGTGACATCCTCTTGGTGCAGGGCGGGGTGGTCTTTGTCGCTGCTTGCTATGTGCTGTTCAACATCGCCGTCGATGTCGCCCAAAGCCTTCTGGACCCGAGGATCAAAGCATGAGCTTCCTGCGTCTTTTGTCCCGCAACCGCCTCGCGCTGGCGGGGCTCATCGTGATGTCGGTGGTGGTGCTGCTGGCGCTGCTGACACCCATTTTGCCGCTGCCCGACCCGGATGTGACCAACACGGCAGAGCGGTTCAAGAAACCCTTTAGCGAAGGGGCCTTGCTGGGCACCGACCATCTTGGTCGCGATCTCGCCAGCCGCCTGATGTGGGGCACGCGGCTGTCGCTGGCGGTGGGTTTTGCGGCGGCGGTGGCGGCGGCCACCATCGGGGCGGCCATCGGCGTGATCGCCGGGTTTTATGGCGGGCGCGTGGACAATGTCATCATGCGCGGCGTCGATATGCTCATGGGCTTTCCCTATATCCTGCTGGCGCTGGCGATTGTCGCAGCACTTGGTCCGGGGCTGCTGAACGCGCTGATCGCGGTGGCCGCCGTCAACATCCCCTTCTTTGCCCGCAATATTCGCGGTGTCACCGTCGGTATTGCGCATAAGGAATTTGTCGATGCGGCGCGGCTGTGCGGGATGTCGAATGCGCGGATCATTATCACGGAGGTGGTTCCGAATGTGATCCCGGTGATCGTGATCGCCATGTCCACCACCATTGGCTGGATGATCCTCGAGACCGCGGGGCTAAGTTTCCTTGGCCTTGGCTCGCAACCGCCGCAGGCGGATCTGGGCTCAATGCTGGGGGAGGCGCGTTCGGCGCTGATTACCAATCCGCATACCTCCGTGGTGCCCGGTGCGATGATCCTTGTGATCGTGATGGCAATCAATCTTCTGGGCGATGGCGTGCGCGACGCCCTTGATCCGCGCCTGAAATCCGGCGCGCTCAGCCGCCCCATGCCCACCACCATGGTGCGCCGCAAAAAACCCGTGCCGCAGCCCGAAGGCGACGGCATCCTCAGCCTGCGCGACCTGCAAACCCAGTTCCACGTCAAGGATCGCATCTACAAGGCCGTGGGCGGAGTTGACCTCTCGGTAAGGCCGGGCGAATGCCTTGGAATCATTGGTGAAAGTGGCTCCGGGAAATCCGTGACGGCGCTGTCGATCATGGGGCTGGTGGCCTCACCCCCCGGTGTCATCACCGGCGGAGCGGTGCATTACAAGGGCGAGGATCTGATCGGCGCCCCCTATGAGACCCTGCGCCGTCTGCGTGGTGACCGCGTGGCCTATATCTTTCAGGATCCGCTGGCGACGTTGCACCCGCTTTATACGGTTGGCGCGCAGCTCATCGAGGCGATTCAGAGCCATCATCGCACCAGCACCTCCGAGGCGCGTGCCCGCGCGATCGAGCTTTTGAAATCCGTGCGCATCCCCAATGCGGAGGCGCGCGTGGACAATTACCCGCATGAGATGTCGGGCGGCATGCGCCAACGGGTCGGCATCGCCATGGCGCTGGCCAATGACCCGGAGGTGATCATCGCGGATGAACCCACAACCGCGCTCGACGTGACGGTGCAGGCGCAGATCCTTGCGCTCTTGGATGATTTGCGGCGCGAGCGGGGCTTGGCGATCATCTTCATCACCCATGACTTTGGTGTGGTGGCGCAGCTCTGTGATCGGGTGGCGGTGATGTATGCGGGCCGCATTGTCGAGGAAGGCCCCACCGATGCCATCCTCAATGCGCCCGCCCATCCCTATACCGCGCGGCTGATGGCCTGCGTGCCGGAACTGGGTCAGGGCAGACGCCAATTGGCAGCCATTCCCGGTCTGCCACCGGTGGTGGACAAACTGCCCGCAGGCTGTGCCTTTGCAGATCGTTGTCCCAAGGCCGCAAGTGCCTGTCGCAGCGGTGACATTGACCTTGGCCCCTTTGGGCCTGCGCGCAAGATCCGCTGCATCGCCCCTGAAATCCCAGTACAGGAGGCCACGGCATGAGCGCGGCACTGAAACTCACCGACCTCAGCAAGACCTTCCCGGTGGGCAAACGCCTGTTCGGCGCACCCAAGGCGGGCGTCAAGGCGGTGCAGCCACTCTCGCTGACGGTGGAGAAGGGCGAAACTCTCGGCATCGTGGGTGAGTCGGGTTGTGGAAAATCCACATTGGCGCGGATGCTGGTGGGCTTGCTGCCGCCCACCACTGGACAGATTGAGATCGACGGAGCACCGCTTGATAACGCGGACCCGGCCACCTTTGGGCAGAAGATCCAATATGTCTTTCAGGACCCGATCAGCAGCCTCAACCCGCGCAAAACCATTCGCCAGATCATGGACGCGCCCCTGTGGCATTTGCACGGCATGGACGCCAAGGCGCGCACCGCTCGCATTGCAGAGATCTTTGCTGCGGTGAACCTGCGCGAGGAGTTTCTCGACCGCTACCCGCATGAATTCTCCGGCGGACAGGCGCAACGGATCGGCATTGCGCGCGCCTTGGCGGCGGATGCGCGTATATTGATTTTGGATGAGCCTGTGTCCGCGCTGGATGTCTCCGTGCAGGCGCAGGTGTTGAACCTTCTAGCTGATCTGAAACAGAAATTCGGCCTGACCTATATCTTTATCAGCCATGATCTCGCGGTGGTTGAGGCGGTCAGTGATCGCGTCGCGGTGCTCTATTTTGGCTCCGTGGTCGAGGTCGGTCCCGCCGATCAGGTCTTTGCCGCGCCGCGCCATCCTTATACCCGGCTTTTGGCCGACAGCGCGCCGGTTGTGGGCCGCGCCCTTGCCGCGCCCGAGGCCAAAGAGACCGAACTCCCCGACCCGCTGAACCCGCCCGAGGGCTGCGCCTTTCGCGCCCGCTGTCCGCGCGCCACCGAGGTCTGCGCGGGGGCGGTTCCTTCGCTTGAGGTACAGTCAGACTCGGTTTCTGCGGCCTGCTTTCACCCGCTGGCGGATGCAGATTAAAACTGCCTCATAAATGCATCTTTTGAGATGTGTTGACAGGTCATGGCCAGATTTCCGATACTCGGTATTGGGGATCGGGTTGGGATGCGGGCAGACAACGTGCCAGAGCATATTACATATCATGTGAATTTGTTCGGCCCCTTCGAGGTGACAACTTCGGAGGGTGATGTTCTGCATCTGCCCAGCAAACGCGGCAGAGCGCTGATCGCGGCGCTTGCCACCGGTCGCAAAAGACAGCGCACCCGCGATTGGTTGCAGGACCTGCTCTGGCAGGGGCGTGGCAAGGCGCAGGCCTCCGCCAGTTTGCGGCAGGAGTTGCGCCTGCTCCGCAAGGTCTTTGCGCAGGCGGATGTAATACTGTCGGAACATGGCACGCTCACGCTCAATCCGGATTTGGTCACGACCAATGCGGCAGAGCCTTTGGCCACCACGTCTGGCGAATTTCTCGAAGGTCTGGACCTGCCCGCGCCCTTTGATGGCTGGCTCTTGGAGCAACGCGCGTCTTTGAGTGCGCCATGCGCCCCCCAAGACGGTGCGGAACGGACCTCCCCCGAGCCACCAACCGGCGAGCCGATCGTCTATTTCAACCGGACCTCTCCGGATCAACTGGACATGCAGACCGCAAATGAGGTCTTCCAGTGCCAGATCGAAAAAGGTCTCGCTGATCTCGCGCCCCTGGAGTTCCGGTATACCTCCGATGATAGCGTTGCGGCAGATTACACGCTGGTCAAAACCCAGATCCTTGAGGCCGGACGCGAGACGTTGTTGCGCGTGGTGATGCCCGGCCATTCCAACGGACAGAGCAACTGGACCGCTCATTGGCGCGGCATGCAGCAGGATTTGCTGCTTTATGATGACGATGAATTGCTGCAACTGGCCTACCGCGCACAAGAGGCGGCGGTGGATGCGCTCTCGCTCAGTGAGACCCGCAAGAACAAGATCAGCGCGAGCCTTCTGGGGTTTCGTGCATTGCGCAATATCTTCAGTATGGATCGCCCGGATCTGGATCAGGCGGACAGCGACCTGCAAGCGGCCTATGAACGTGTGCCAAAAGGTATCTTCCTCGCATGGCGGGCCTTTATTCAGGCCAATCTGATTGTCGAAAGCACCGATCTCGACCCCGGCCATCAGGCGCATCTGTCGGCCAATCTTGCGCGTCGTGCGTTGCAGTCCGAACCCGAAAACGCAGCCCTCAAGGCGGCCGCGTCACATGTGTTCCTACTGACCGGACAAGACCCGATCGCCGCCGGAGAACTGGCCCGTGATGCCACCGCGCTGAACCCGTCCAACCCGCTGGCCTGGGCCTCTTGGGCCAATGCTGAAATTGCCATGGGGCAGTTGGAAACCGCGGCGGGATATTCCCGCAAGGCGCTGCAAATCGGTCGGTTTTCGCGCTCTCGCCATTGGTGGGAGATGCAGGCCGGGGTCTCGGCAGCACTGGTCGGCAATTACGAGGCGGCGCGCGTACACAGCCGCATGGCCCATTCTCTGGTGCCCAGTTTCCGCCCCCCCTTGCGCTATCTCGCAGCCCTTGAACAGCAGCGCGGCGACGGCGAGGCGGTGGACACGCTAAAGGATCGGATGCGCGATCTCGAACCCGGCTTCGACATGTCGGACCTGTCCGAACCGGAATACCCCTCAGGGAACTTGCGCTGCGCGGGTCTCGCCTGATCCACGCCCCGAATTGGCTTTAAGGCGCGCGGGTCTTCCGCCAGCGGCTCCGCCGGTTCTCACGAACTTTTCACGGTACCTGCTGTGAGGCTGCTGCTTTTCTAAAGCGGCTGCTCAGTGGGATCGGCACGGCATCAATCATCTGGGGGATGGGGACAATGGCGCGATTTGGACATACAGGACATACAGGCCACACGGGACAAAGTGGTGTAGCTTGGCCTTCGGGTCACACCGGTCATACCGGCCAAACGGGGGTCGGGTTTCCCGGCTCAAACCATAGTGCGGCGATGATGACCGCGCTTATGCTCAGCCGCGAGGGTATCATCGGCAATTGGCAACCGCCCGCTGCCAAGGCCGTCAGCCGTTTTGACACCGCAAGCCTCGAACATCTGGCGGGCACGCCGCAGGCTGCGGTGATCGATTATGAGCTGATCGCACCTGTGGTGATCAATCTGGTGGCACAAGAGGAGGATGCGCCCGATGGGGTGGCTTATCTTTGTCACGCCGACGCTCTTGGCAGCGCGTCAAAGGTCGACCTCATGCGTCTTGCAGCGCCGGGGGCGGATATCTTTGAACAGCAGTTGGATTACCTTCATCACTATGCAGACTTACGTGCGGATCGGATGGAGGAGATCGATGTTCAACTCTCTGATTTGACGTCTTTCTTTTCGGCGCTGGCGCATTTTCACCCGGCGCGCAGCAAGGCCATATTCCGGTTCATTGCGGCGGCTCTGCGCTTTTGCGCAACCGTCCAGTTTCGCATCAAACACGGGTTTGGCTGCCCGCGCCCGGCGAGTTTTTCTGCGCAAGTGCAGCCCATGATACAGACCCCGGACCACGGCACTTTGCCCAGCGGCCACGCGACCGAGGCGATCTTTCTCGCGACATTGTTCAAGGCGATGGCCGAAGAGCTTGCGACAACTCTGCAAGGCGATGCCGAGTCTTGGCTGTCGCAATTCTGCAGCCAATGTGACCGTCTCGCGGTGCGTATTGCCGTCAGTCGCACGGTGGCGGGGGTGCATTTCCCGGTCGACAACGCCGCTGGTGCAGTGTTGGGCGATACGCTGGCGCGGTATGTGCTGGCGCGCGTTCAAACGCACGCTCCGAATGAGACAGAAGCAGCGCCACTGCAATGGCGTCAACTGGACGCGCAGATGCAGGCCTTTGGCGCGGCGGATTACAACATCGACACGCTGGATGCGCTGCGCACCGGTTGCGCGATCAACGATCAGACCGTGACCACGCTGACCACCGTGGATCTCTCGCTGCGCCATAGTCCACAACTGCATTGGCTTTGGCAGACCTGTGTCGACGAGTTGCATCGCAGCGCAGCTCTGCAGGAGGTGTGACCATGGCGCTTCGTTGGCGACAAGACCGGGCCGGGCCACTGCGCCCGCTGCCCCGGCACCCTTCGGCGCATTGGTGGTACACGCTGGATGACGAATTGCGCGCCGCCGGAGAGGAGGGCCTGCATACCCGCCTTCTGGCGCTGGATCTTGAGGCACCGGATGCCGCTGCTGGCCTGCCGCCCTTGCTGCTGACGACGGATCAGGGGCAGGCCTTGCACAAGGGACTGCCGCTGCCGGATCAGGAGGAGGAGGGGCCATTGGATACCCTGATGGCCCGCATGCGCGACGGGCTGCGGGATCGTACGCTGATCGCCCCTGTTCTGCCCGGCGCTGCAGATTGCACATTGGCAACCGGGCCGGGCACCGGCGCGGCGGAGGTGCCCTTGGTGCCCAAAGACAGCACGGTGATCGGAGTGATCGACGATGGCATCGCCTTTGCGCATCCTGCATTTCGCATGGATGCGGGGCAACGCAGCCGATTTGCCTCTCTCTGGCAACAGGACGCGCAATGCCTGCGGGCCGGGAGCGCGGATGTCCCCTTTGGCCATGTCTTTAGCCGCGCCGAGATTGAACAGCGCCTGCAAGAGGCGGGTTACGACGAGGACCGTTTCTATCGCAACCTTCCCCCCATTGGCAAAAAGGGGAGCGGGCCGTTTCGCTATCGTCGCCTGCATGGCACCCATGTCGCGGATCTGGCGGCGGGCGCGGGGCGCGGAGACGAGATGGACGCCGCACCAGAGAAATTCCCGATTGTGGCGGTGAACCTGCCCACGGCGATGGTCAGCGATACGGCAGCCACCTTTATGGCCGGGGCCATGATCCTCGGCGTTCATGATATTATGCGCCGCACCGAAGCCATGATGCGTGCGGCGGATGCGGCCTTCCCGCTCATTATCAACCTCAGCTTTGGTCTGGGTGGGGTGGGCAAGAACGGTGGCCATCTGGTGGCTTCCGCGTTGGAGCAAGCCATGGCGTATTGGCATCGCAGGCATAAGGTGCCGATGCGGGTGGTGTTGCCTGCGGGCAATACGCTGCAATCGCGTCTTGCGGCGCATGCCAATATTGCGCCGGGTCGCCCGCACCGCGCGGTTCTGCGTGTCGCCCCCGACAATCGTGGCTCCACCTATATGGAGATCGCCGTCAGCCAGCGTGGTTTGAAACCGGACTATTCTTCCCTCTCGGTCAAGGTGACGCCGCCAACCGGGGCCGGGGTGTTTGCGCCCGCGATGCCCAAGGCGCCCATCCGCATGGATACCTCCCTGCAATTGGTCATGACGAAGGATCAGAGCAGTGCGACGGATAAGGGCTTTGCCCAGTTCGGGATTTATCACGGCTTCCAGCGGGATTTCTCTCCGGTCGACGGGGCGGTGGAGGGCACCGGGGTGGAGATCGTCACCGTTGCTCTGCCGCCCAATGCGGCGGCAGATCCGTACCGCCCGCTGCCACCTTGCGGCGACTGGATCGTCGAGATCGCGCTGGCACCGGGCCAGACCGAAGCGCGCGATATCGAACTGCGGGTGCTGCGCAATGATGTGCCCCGCCAGATCAATCCGCTGCGTCAGCGCTCGACGCTGGAAGACCCGGCGTATCGCAGCTTTGATGATGATGGGTTCCCCGAAACAGAGCTTCACACCACAGGATGCAGCATCACCCGCGCAGGCACGCTCAATGCGCTTTCTGGCGGCGCGCAGCTGGTCACCGTGGGGACGTCTTTCGTGCGGCGTGAACAGCTTGGGGACTATTCCTCCGCCGGTCCGGGGGGACCTTTGGCCGAAGGGGCAACTGTTAGCCTTCATGCCTGCGCGGATGACGGCCCCGCCCTGCGCGGACGTCTTGGCGCAGGGTCGCGAAGCGGCAGCCGGGTGCGCATGTCGGGCACCAGCGTTGCGGCGCCTTTGGTGACGCGCAGGCTGGCGCAGGAACTGGCGAAATGGCACCAGTCCGCAAAAGACGATCCCGCAGGATTCGCCCCGGTACAGAGCTTTGCCAGCCGCGCGCCGCACCACCCCGCCGAGCGCAGCGGCGTTGGTGGCCTCCCTCCAGATGATGCCAGTTTGGATCACTCCTTTAACTAGAAGCTTCACAGCGTTTACACTTTTTTCACGAATTCATCACGCGCCAGCGGGTGCATTTAGAGGCGGGCAGCGGCATACTGGTCTTGTGAGTGCGGACATGCCGTTGAGTGAAAAGACCTTTTTAGTACCAAAGTGTAGATGTGAGTATTGAGTAGTTCCGCCAAGCAAGCGTGAGCTGGTTCCGTACAGAGTGATATGGTTGGTGTGTATCGCGCTGTGCAAGCTACGCAGTTTCGGCGGCCCCCTGTCCCATGTGGGGCCGCCGGCGATCCAAGATGGAATAAGAGAGTGTCCTCCGAGAGCGTGGTTCAAGAGTGATGTGTTGGTATCTCTCGGGCGCTTGCCGTGCCAAAATTCTCCTCATGGAGGAGAACGGCGCGGCGGTGCAAGTGGCCCAATGCTGCCCCGGAGTAGCCGATGGATGAGTCCGTTCCCGGCGACGGCATGGACCGGTTAGAACCGGACGACACCAATCTGAAACAGGCTTTTCAGCAGATGGAAACGCAGGCCGCCGCCTTGCAAGCTGCGCGCGCTTCGGATGATCAGAGTGCATTTAACCAAGCGCTCACGGCGCTGCGGCGTGCGCAGGTCACCTTTTTACGTGAACTGAACAAATTCCCCGCCGACACCGCCCGCTTCCTCGCAGAGCGTCAGGGCGATTTGCTGGACGGGGTGGCGCTTGACGCGCTGGCGGAACTGTCGCCCGATGACCCCCCAGATGCTCCCACGCCAGATCCAAGCGACAAGGAATAAACGCGCGCAGGCGACGAGGTTTGTGAAAAGGTCGCGCAGCACAAACGATCTCACCTGCTCCGCCTGCCGGCCAACGCACTTGGGAAAAAGGTTTTTCGGCCCGCGACCCTAAGTTGACATACTTCGGAAATTCCCTGATACACCCTCTCTAAGACGGGCCGTTAGCTCAGCTGGATTAGAGCAGGGAACTTCTAATTCTCAGGTCGGGGGTTCGAGTCCTCCACGGCTCGCCATGTTCCACAGACCCACTTCCCTAAATTTCAATATCTTTATGATAGCCACAGCGGCAGGTGCTGTGCCGCGGTTTATCGCTATTTAACAAAGTTAAGTGATGATCCGGGTGTTTGGTACAGTTTTGGATTTAGTGAAATGTTTGGCGATTTTGTTGTCAATGCTGCCATCGGGGGCTTAGGGCCACTCGGCGACAGCAGGAGTAAGTCTGCGTCTGATAAGCAAACCGACGCGATTGCTGTTGGGCGGTGCATAGCCGAACTCACACCCTCTCAGTCTTTTTTCGGTCAACGGTCTGATCGCAGTGTAACGGCTGCCGCCGTCAAAGGACCGAAGCGGAATTATATCACCGCTCCGCTCCCTATCTATTCCGACCAAAGACGAGAGGCCTGAGATAGAAGATGCCACAATATACCAATACTTGGATTCTGCTGGGCACCTATAATGATCTCGACCCTGCGGATGATTTTTCAACGTATGATGAAGCGGGCAAAACGCTCGTAGGAACGACGTTCCAGTTTGGTGACATGAGTGCGCCGGATGTGACGTACTCGAACGCAACCAGCGGTTTCAACACAAACGACGCATGGTACGGGACGCCAGAGAGCGACCCGACCACCCTGTCTTATGACGGCGAGACAACGCAGCTTGATTCCCACTTTGATGTAAAAGCGACCATCACGCTTCAGGATGGGACCGTACTGACCGATCAAAACGTGGAGATGATGCAGGCCGAGAATGGCGATCTGTTCATCTCAAACCTGCCCAGCCTGGGCGGTATCATCGGGTCGATTGAGGTCACCAGTTGGGTTTCCGCCTATACCGGTTTCAGTGGCGAACATGGCGTCTCAAAATCCGCTATTGGCATCGTTGAGGGCGACGATTTTGATAATGATTTCCTGATCGGCGCCGCCAATACCGCGCATGGTGGCGGCGGTGACGATGAATTTCGGATCGACAGTTCTCAGGCGGGCAATGAGGACATTGTTATTACCGGGGGCGAATCCCTCGAAGAGCTGACCCAAGACGCCACAAATAACCCCAATGGCCGCATTGGCGACGTGCTGGATCTCACCGGGCTCGACAATGTGACGATCACCTATGATCAGACCGACCCCACGTGGGACGGCTCCACCTCCGAGAGCGGCACCGCAACCTACACCAATGATGCCGGTCAGACGGTCACCATCCATTTCTCCGAGATTGAGCATGTCTACGACAGGGATGGCATCGTCGAGGGCACCAGCGGCAACGATTCAATCGATATCGGCTATATGGGAGACCCAGACGGTGACCGGATTGATGAAAGTGACAATACCGCCGGCAATAATGATGATGTGATCCAGGCGGGGGCCGGGGACGATACGATCAAATCCCATTACGGCAATGACAGTGTGGATGCCGGAGACGGAAATGACAGCGTTTGGGGCGGTGCTGGTGACGACACCATATTGGGTGGTGCGGGCAGCGACACGCTGAAGGCGGGCATCGGCAGTGACCTTGTTGATGGCGGAGACGGCGACGATTCTCTGGAAGGCAGAGAAGATGATGACACGATCATCGGTGGCGGTGGCAGAGATGTCCTGATCGGTGGCGAAGGCGACGACCTCATGGAGGGGGGAGACGGCGACGACTGGTTTGTCGTTTATGCGTCGAGCTTCGGCAATGATACGGTTGTCGGTGGCGAAACTGGCGATGATCAGCACGGGGATGAACTCAGTTTCGGTCCGCTGTCCTCCGATCTGACGGTGGATCTCACGCAGGGTGCAGGCGGCGCAAGCAATGGCGAAAGCGGTGTTGTTACGGATGGCACCAACACGATAAATTTCAGCGAAATCGAGCGTTTACGCACTGGGACCGGGGATGACAGCATTCTGGGCTCCGATCAGGATGATCGAATTGATGCGAACGCGGGCGCGGATACTGTGGACGCGGGCGCCGGTGACGACATAATCGACCTTGGTGTGTACGGGGCGGCAGATGGGGATGCCGATACAGTCATCCTTTCCGATGGCGATGGCAACGATACCATCAGCGGCTTTGATGCGCCGACCGACAATGGGGATGGAACCTACACGGGCGGCGATCAACTTGATGTATCGGGCCTCACGGATGCCGGTGGCGACCCGGTCAACGTATTGGATGTTACAGTCACAGACACCAATGGTGATGGAACCGGCCATGCTGTGCTGCAATTTCCCAATGGCGAAAGCATCACACTCAACGGTGTCGATCCAGCAACCATCAACAGCCCCGCCGCCCTTCAGGCGATGGGGATACCGGGGACCGACGGTATCGTATCCGGCACCGGTGGCGATGACTTGATTGATGGTTCCTACACGGGTGACCCGGATGGCGACATGGTTGATTCCAGCGCCAATGTTGTCGAGGCCGGTGATGGCAATGACACCGTTTCAACCGGTAAGGGCGCGGATACGATCTACGGCGGCGACGGCAATGATGCCATCTATTCCGGTGGCGATGGGGATTACGTCGAAGGTGGCGGAGGGGACGACACAATCTATCAGGGCGGTGGCAATGACACCGTTTATGGTGGCGCTGGAAGCGATACGTTTGAAATCCCCGCACAGACCGGCGACAGCATCTACGGCGGCGAGGACAGCGACGATAGCGACGTTGATATCATCAATGGATCAAGCGCGTCAGCGCCGGTCAATGTGCTTTACACCGGAGATGAAGCCGGGAGCTATGTTGGCGGCGGCACTTTTGAGGAAATTGAAGGACATACCCTCACCCAGCACGACGATACCGTAGACGCGAGCGCAGACAGCAGTGGTGTCGTGCTTGACGGGCTGGGGGGGAATGACAGCCTGACCGGCGGCTCGGGTGATGACAGTATTCGCGGTGGTGACGGTGCGGATACAATTCTCGGCGGTGCGGGTAATGACACGTTGGCGGCCAATAATGGCGATGACAGCGTTGATGGTGGGGCAGGTAATGATTCCCTCATTGGTGGTTCCGGCGCGAACACTCTGGCTGGCGGCGACGGAGACGACACGATTTCCGGCGGCAACGCTGGCGACAGCATCGATGGTGGCGCCGACAATGACGACATCAGCGGCAACGACGGCAACGATACAATTTTTGGCGGCACCGGGTCAGACACGATCTATGGCGACGCGGGGGATGACAGTCTCGAAGGCGGGGATGGCAACGACTCGCTTTATGGCGGCGCTGGGTCTGACACCCTGCGAGGTGGCGACGGGGACGACTACCTCGGCGGCAGCGGCAATGCAGAAACCAGCAGCGACAGCCTGTTTGGGGATGCGGGCAATGACACTCTTTATAGCGGCTCCGGCCTCGCTACTCTTGATGGCGGCGATGGCAATGACCGCCTGTATGTGAATTCCGGCAATACGACTCTGAAAGGTGGCACCGGCAACGATTCCATCCATGGCGGCACCGGTGACGATTCCATGATGGGCGAGAGCGGCGATGACAGCTTTGATCTCGCTGACGACTTTGGGAACGACACGATCATCGGCGGTGAGACCGGTGAAACAAGTGGCGACACGCTCGATCTGCGCAACATTACCAGCGATCTCACCATTGACCTGACCTCCGCCGATGCAGAGGCGGGTAGTTTTACGGACGGCACCAGCACCGCAACCTTCACTGAGATTGAGAATATTCGACTGGGCCGAGGGGCTGATACCCTTGTGCTCGCAGATGGTTCCGGCGCGGATGCGGTGCGGGGCTTTGACATGACCGATAGCGGCGACGGCACGACGGTCGACCAGCTTGATGTCTCTGATCTCACGGATGCCGATGGCAATCCTGTCAATGTGTTTGATGTGACGGTCGCCGACACCAATGGTGATGGCACCGGTGATGCGATCCTGCAATTCCCCAATGGCGAGAGCATCACGCTCGCAGGGGTGAGCCGGAGTTCGGTGAACAATCAGGCCGCGCTGATGTCGATGGGCATTCCGGGCCCGGATTACATTGTTGAGGGCACCAGCGGTAATGATTTGATCGATGTGAACTACACGGGCGACCCCGGTGGTGACATGGTCGATGCGGATGACAATGCCGAGGGCGATGATGACGATTCCATCGTTGCAGGGGACGGCCACGACACCATCATGTCAGGCAGCGGTGTGGATACGGTCGATGCCGGTGAAGGCGACGACGTCGTCGACGGTGGTTCTGGCAACGATGTCATCAGCGGTGGCGCGGGTAACGACTCCCTTATGGGGGGCAGCGGATACGACACCATTCATGGTGGCGATGGCAACGACACGCTCGATGGCGGAGGAAACAATGATTTCCTCTATGGCGATGCCGGAGACGATCTCATCCGGACGGGGTCGGGGAACGGCTCTGTCTTTGGGGGTGACGGCAACGACACCCTAGAAGGTAATGACAATGGTCAAGCCATGTCAGGCGGCGCCGGAAATGATTTCATCGATGGCGGCGGCGGTGTGGATCACCTCTATGGCGACGATGGTGACGACACGATCCATGGCGGTGACGGTGGCGATTCACTTTACGGCGGTGCTGGCAGTGACGTGATTGTTGGTGGCGAAGGCGCAGATCGGATTATTGGTCTGGAAGGCGATGACAATATCGAAGCCGGCGCTGGTGATTACATTGATGCGGGTCATGGCGATGATGTCATCACCATCGACAGCTCGCTCTCCTCCAATGGAACGATCACTGTCATTGGCGGCGAGTATGTAGAAGAAGACGTCAATGACGCCACCAATAACCCGAATGGCCGGATCGGAGACGTTCTCGATCTGCGCGGGCTGTCGGGTGTCACCATCACCTATGACGAGACCGACTCTACATGGAATGGCGTCACCTCCGAGAGCGGAACCGCGACCTATGAAAATGACGCAGGCGAGACGGTTACCATCAACTTCTCTCAGATCGAGACAGTCTATTCGGACAACGATATCGTCGAGGGCACCGGCGGCAACGATATGATCAATGCCGCCTACACCGGCGATCCGGACGGCGACATGGTCGACGCAAGCGATAATGCGGCTGGAAACGATGACGATTCCATCCGCGCCGGGGATGGCGATGATACCGTTTGGGCTGGCGCTGGCAGTGACACGGTGGATGGCGGATCTGGCAAGGATTCCATTCTTGGTCAGGATGGAGATGACACACTCAGTGGCGGTGCCGGGCAGGATACCCTTGATGGGGGCAGCGGTGACGATGTGCTCAGCGGTGGCGATGACGCGGATTATGTGTCTGGCGGGATTGGCAATGACACGCTGTCGGGAGATGCCGGTAATGACACGCTCTATGGGCAGAGCGGAAATGACAGCCTCAGCGGCGGCGATGATGACGACAGGCTGGATGGGGGCGTCGGTGAAGACACCCTTTACGGGGATTCCGGCAACGACAGCTTGCTTGGGCAGGGCGATGACGATGCGCTCTTTGGTGGGGATGGCAATGACACCCTCTCCGGGGGCGACGGCAATGATGCGCTCTTTGGTGGGGCCGGGAATGACCTGATGATCGGCGGCAGTGGGGACGATCAGTTCTCCGCAGGTACCGGCAATGACACGATTTATGATTTTGGCGCTGGCAACAGTGGCTCGATCAATGATGGTGACAACACCAACAATGATTTTGTCGATCTGACGCATATTTACAATCAGACCACCTATGATCAGGCCGTTGCCGATGGATTGATCGACCCGACAGTGATCCGAAACCCTTTGCAATGGATGCGCGCGGATCAGGCCGACGATGGTGTGCTGAATTCCTCCCATATGGGTGGCGATACGCTGACCATTCGAAATGGCGGAACTGCGGTTTCGGCAGATAAGCTCAATACGGAAACCACCGGCGTTATCTGCTTTACCAGGGGTACGATGATCATGACGATCACCGGCGAGCGCCCTGTTGAAGAGCTAAAGACCGGTGATCTGGTGCTCACCTCTGATGCTGGGTTTCAGCCGCTCAGATGGATTGGCAACCGTCGCCTCTCAGCGGCGCAGCTGGCACAAAGCCCTAATCTGCGCCCCATCCGTATCCGTCGCGGTGCCCTTGGCTCGGACCTGCCAACGCGCGATCTGATCCTGTCGCCACAGCACCGCGTGCTGATTGCAACCCCGGCGGTTGAGCGGATGTTTGGCACCTCGGAAATTCTGGTGGCGGTCAAACACCTGACGGAACTCGAAGGCATCGACGTGATCGACGACGCCCCCGGCGTGGACTACTGGCATTTCCTGATGGACCGCCATCAGGTGGTGTTCTCCAACGGGGCCCGGACAGAAACGCTTTATACGGGCAACGAGGCGCTAAAGGCCGTCGGGCCGGACGGGCGGCTGGAAATCCTGGCGTTGTTCCCCGAACTGCGCACCGAGACGGCCATCGACCCCTCGGCCGGGTTCTCGCCAGCGCGCATGATCGCAAGTGGGGCGCGGGGCCGCCGTCTGGCGCAGCGCATCGCTCAGAACAAACAGTTCCACGGTGCTGAATCCGCTCAGTCGCAACTCTGGGATTACGAGGAGACGCAGGTGACGCGGGCCGGATGATCTCAGGAGTGAGGTGCATGGTCCGGCCTCGCAGGAGCAGGCGCGGACAGTGCATCTTTTGCGAGGGTGCGGGAATTTTATATAAACGCCCGAATTTCGGCGGCAGGCTCTCGGGGCGGCGTTAAAGTAGCGCCATGATGATGTTTGACCTACCTGATTCCCAGACCCTCTATGCCGCGCTTGTCGCGCGCGATGCCTCCTATGATGGGCGTGCCTATGTGGGGGTGTCGTCAACAGGGATTTTTTGTCGGCTGACCTGCCCCGCGCGCAAGCCGAAGTTTGAGAACTGTCAGTTCTTTCCCACACCCGGGGCCTGTATCGAGGCAGGCTTTCGCGCCTGCAAACGCTGCCATCCTCTGAGTGCGGCAGCGGGCAACGACCCGATGGTGCGCCGCCTGTTGGAGGCGCTGGAGGCGCGCCCCACCTACCGCTGGCGGGAAGAGGACGTCGCGCGCATGGGAGCGGACCCCTCCACCATACGCCGCGCGTTCAAACGTCAGTTTGGCATGACCTTCCTCGAATTGGCGCGGCAACGCCGCCTGCGCGAGGGCTTTACCACGCTCCGTGCCGGCGAGGCTGTCATCTCGGCGCAACTGGAGGCAGGGTTTGACAGCCCCAGTGCGTTTCGTGCGGCTTTCGCTCGGCTGGTGGGGATCGCCCCCGGCGCATTTCGCAAAGATGCGCAGCTTTTGGCGGATTGGATCGATACACCGCTCGGTGCCATGGTGGCGGTGGCGTGCCAGCATAAACTGCATCTTCTGGAGTTTGCCGACCGAAAGGCCTTGCCGCGCGAGGTGGCAAAACTGCAAAAACGCCAGCCCGGCGGCATCGGTTTTGGCAGGCCAGCGGTGATCGATCAGGCTGCAGAGGAGCTTCAGGCCTATTTCGCGGGAAAGGCCGCGCGGTTTGAGACGCCACTGGCCTATCACGGCACCGCATTTGAGAGCGAAGTCTGGCACGCGCTGCGCCAAATCCCGGCAGGTGAGACCCGCAGCTACGGCGAATTGGCCCGCAGTCTGGGTCGTCCCGGCTCCAGCCGTGCGGTGGCGCGCGCCAATGGATCAAATCAGATCTCAGTGATGATCCCCTGTCACCGGGTGCTTGGTGCCGATGGGACGTTGACGGGATATGGTGGCGGGTTGTGGCGCAAACAGCGGCTGATTGAGATCGAGCGCGAATTAAGCATGGCTTCGGCCTGACGGCGCATTTTCCCGACATCAGAGGTGTTTCCGGCCTGATCGGCCGGACCCGCGCGCGCCGGGCCTTTGGCCCGGCGCGCGCCCCTCGGCGGGCCCGTCAGGGCCCGCAAACCCTCAAAAAAAGACGCAAGCCCTTTGCGGGATGCGCTCAGGTGGTCTCCAGACAGTGGCGGCGAAAGGCGCGTTTGAGCATATCAAGCTCGGCCCGCAGCAGTTCCACTTCCGCCCGCAGATCATCTGCCAGCGGCTCACCTGCGATCAGGGTAAAATCACCCAGTTTCACATTGGCGTCTGCGTCAATGATCACAAAGCTCTGCACCCCTTCGCTCACCGCTTCGATGGGGACAGGTATTGTCAGCGCCCAACAGCCCGGCGCCTCTGCTTCCTTGAGCGTGACCCCGGTTACTTCGCGGTCCAGATAGCGCACGATGATCTGAGGGCGCGCGCCCGAGGTCGGTGCGTTTTCAATCCGGCCTTCCCATGTGCCGGAGCGAAAACGGATTTTCTGGAGGGTCAGGGCGCTCATGCAGGGTCTCCCATAGGTTATCGCGGGCGATGTCGTCACAGGTGTCGTCAGAGGTTGGCGCGGCGGAACCGCGCAAAGGTCAGATCACGCAGCACCACTTGGTTCATATCGGGCGCTTCAAAGATCAGATCGATCCACGCTTTTTCGATACGTTTTTCATTCAGCCGCGAATAGGCCAGATCATATTCCACCGAAAATCGCGTCTCGCCCGGCGGCAGCTCACGGACCAATTGCTCGGTATTGGGGCCATGTTTGATGTTGAGGCGGGCAAAGATCTCGATCGGCTTTTCGCTCTCAACGATGCAGTCGAGCCGCACCAGATGTTGTCGGGTCAACCCAATGGCGGCCTCTGTGGGCAGGTCGATCACCAGAGACAGAAAAGAACCGTCGAACTTGAACACATCCATCCGCAGGCCATAGGGCGCGAGATCCTCTTCGCGCGCGTTGCGCAGTTGGCGCAGGGTCAGCTCTGAGATGGCGCAGTCGTGAAACATCTGGATTTCACTGCCAAGGCGGGTTTTGCTCGGCACTGAGGATACACCCGCAACCGGCAACGGGCCACGCCACAGCTCCGGGCGCCATGACCAGTCGGTGCCATGGGGGCGCGGAAAATAGGAGGATCCGATCATCGGCAAGGCCAGACGACTGTCCGCCGTATGGATCAGCTGGTCGAGGTGCATACGCAGCTTGCGGGCGTCATTGCGCTGCTGACGCAGACGGGCCAGCGGTGTTGTCGCGGCAGCACGGGCCGCAGCGCGCCAGCGGCGCATCGCTCCCGTGTTCAGCACTCGTTCCAGAAGTTTGCCCATCCTGCCCTCGGGTCGCGCGGTTTCGCCTGTTCTGCCGGGGCGTTCTGCCCGGATTTGTCCCTCATATTAACGAATTAGACGGCGGGGACAAAGGTGTTTCTCGGCGCAAATGCCACGCCGCCTCGAACCTCTCTGGTCCATAGGTCTATTGTTGTGGGGCAGGTGTTGCACGCGCCAAGGCAGTGCCGCCACGGGTGCGCGGACGGGCGGTTTCCTGCGGTGCGGCCGCACCGGGAGCCGCCGGAGGGGTGGTGGTTTCGGCCAGCAATGTGGCGTTGCGGGTGGCGCGCATGAACTCACGGATCAGCCGCGCACCACGTTCGCCAAGATAGCCACTGCCCTCAGGAGCATAAAGCGCAACTGACACCATATGACCATGCACAAGGAAGGCACCGCGCCAATGGGTGCCACTGGCGCCCTCGGCAGAGTGACCATCCATATATAGCTTGATCAGCGGCATGTCGTCGTCGCCGCGAATTTCCAGCACGCGCGCGGGATTGCGCGCGGCGGTAAAGGCCGAGCGCAGCGCATCCGCCGATGGGGCAGGGGTATCGGCTGTGACCGCGCCAACCGTGGCCGTCAGCATCGCACCATCGCCAGAGCGGAACCGGCCAAAGCTGCTTATCCGTTCACACCGCGCCAAAAGCGCAAAGCCCCCGCTACCGGTGTGCTGTTCCATCTGCGCGTCAAAGCAAAATCCGCTGGGGGCCGCCAAAATCAGCTGACCATCGCCAAACACAGCCGTCAGCGCCCGGCCCCGGCTGCTACTGGGGCGCGACAGATCCTCACCCGGCGGTGCAAAAGCGAGCCGGTTGCCTTCCATGCATCCCGCCAGCAGCAGCGGTGCGAGCATCATCAAGCCCAATCGGCGCAGCGATGGCCCGCGCGTCACCATGCGACGCAAACGTCCAAAAGAAGGTGTGATATCGGTCGGTGTTCGGGTCAATCTCTGCTCTCGCCCACAGGTTGCCTGTGTTCTCGGCACCTCATTGAGCACCGAATTTTCCTATCCAAAAGGTGTAGACGCAGCCATCTGTCGGAACAAGGCCTAACAAAGAGTGAATGCGCCTGCCTTGAACTGTGGCGAATTCACGCTTACCTGACGCCCCTTCGCGGGGTGCAGCGGCAGATTGGGCAGGGTGTGACGTTATAAAAGTGGCCTGCCTGCCAGCATGGGCAGTCTGCTCCTGAGTTTAACCCCGTGTGGTCCGTTCGCCGATATGCAGCGCCCGCACCCCGAGTAAGGACAAGGCGGTGGAGCCGAGCCTGTTTTCCTTTATCTGGCGCCATTCAAAACGGCAGCAGCTTGGCTTGCTGGTGCTGACCCTGCTGACGTTTCCGTTCCTCTATGCCACGCTGGAACTGCCCAAACGGATCGTCAACGACGCCATCGGCTCGCCCAGCGAATGGATCGACCTCTGGGGTTGGCGGCTCACCTCAGAGCATTACCTCCTCGTGCTGTGTTTTGCCTTTCTTGGCGCGGTGCTGGCGTCCGGCATGATGAAAATGCGGCTCAACACGCTCAAGGGTATCCTGTCCGAGCGTCTCCTGCGCCGCCTGCGCTTTCAGATGATCGCGCGGATGATGCGCTTTCCGTCCAGCCATTTTCGCACCACCAGTCAGGGCGAGATGGTCTCGCTCATCACCTCCGAGTCAGAGCCTATGGGCGGTCTGATGGGCGATGCGGTGGCGCAGCCGGTGTTTCAGGCGGGGCAGATGCTGACGATCGTGTCCTTCCTGTTCATCCAGAGCGTCTGGTTCGGACTCGCGTCGGTGGCGCTCATTCCGCTACAGGCATGGCTTATCCCGATGCTGCAACGCCAGATCAACCTGTTGAACAAGGACCGCATTGCCGAGGTGCGCGCGCTGTCGGCAGAGATCGGCGAGACCGCAGCGGGCCTGCAGGATCTGCGCAGCAACGGGGGATGGCGCTATCGTCTTGCGCAGGTCTCTGACCGTCTCGGGCGGCTTTTTGAAATTCGTCGCCGGATCTACATGAAAAAATTCTTCATGAAGTTCCTCAACAACCTGATCGGCCATCTGACTCCGTTTTTCTTTTATTCCGTGGGTGGCGTGCTGGCGATCAGAGGTGAGATCACCGTAGGGGCCTTGGTGGCGGCCCTCGCGGCCTACAAAGATCTCTCCGCCCCGTGGAAAGAACTGCTGACCTATTACAATCAGGTGCAGGATATGTCGCTGCGCTGGCAGATCATGGTGGAGAAATTCGCACCTCCCGGCATGATCGACGAAAGCCTGTTTGAAGGTGTTCCGCATCAGGTGCCACATCTGCGCGGCGATATCGAGCTGCGCGATGTCACCGTGCGCGACGCTGAGGGCAAGCCGGTGCTTGATGGGCTGACGCTCACCATTCCCGCCGGCGCGCAGGTCGCGATCCAAAGCAGCTCTGCCGCCGAACGCGAGGCGCTGGCGCAGCTTTTGACCCGCGAGGTGCTGCCCACCCGTGGCGAGGTGATTGTCGCAGGTCATTCGCTGTCCAAACTGCATCAGGGCGTGATCGCCAGCCGCATCGGCTATGCGTTCAACGCGCCCTATCTCTTTGACGGCACGCTTGGGGACAACGTGCTGATGCCGCTGCGCAATCAGCCCCGCGCCACTGAAGCGGAGCGGCAATTGTTGCAACGGGCCGAGGCGCTGCGGGCGGGCAACAGCGCCGATCCTGTGGACGCGGATTGGGTCAATCCCGACCTCGCGGGCCTGCGCTCGGAACATGATCTGCGCGACTGGTGGTTCCAGCTCGTAGAGGCCATGGGCATCGACGGCCAGCTTTTTCACCGCACGTTGCATGCCCGCCTGCAGGATCACCACCGCGCGCTAGAGGCGCAGATTACTGCGCTCAGACCCCGCATTGAGGCCCGGCTAGAGGAACAGGGCCTGCGCGATGTGGTCTATCGTTTCCTGCCCGATAGCTACAATCCGGCGCTGCCGCTGGCGGAAAACATGATGTTCGCCTTTCCGGTCGAACCGGTGCCCACCACGCTCTTTACCGATCCCGATGGCCCCTTCCAGCGGGTCTTGCGTGCCGAAGGGCTGGAGTCGCAGACCCGTGACATCAGCCTTGCGCTGCTCGACACGTTGCAGCGCACCTTTGGGCGTGGCCAGACCTCGCACCCGCTGTTTCGCCGTCTCAATCTCGACGAGGATCTCTACGCCGAGATTGTCAAAGCCGCCGATCGCTACCGCGAGGGCCGGGGCGTGGATCAAAAAGACCGCGCGCTTCTGTGTACCCTGCCGTTCCTGCTGACCGAAGAACAGATCGGCGCGGGGCTGCCGCGCGACTACAAGCTGCGCATGATCGGCATTCGCAACCGGCGCGGTGATCTGTTGCTGTCGGATTGTGGCGGGGTGTATCGCAGGCTTCGGGCCGGAGAATATGCGCGCAAGCTCACGGTGCTGGAAAACGCGCTCTTTGGCCGGATCTCGCTGCATGCGGGCGGCAAGGCACAAGCGGTCGAGGATGTGGTGGCCGATGTGATGGCCGATCACGACCTGAAGGCCCGGCTGGCGCTGATGATCTACGATCTGCCCACTGGCCTTGGCGGCGCGCTGCTGGAGCCGGTGTTTCGCGAACGCGCGGCCTTTACCCGCGCGGCGATCAAACGGCCCGATATTCTGATCCTCGATCATGTGCTGGCCAGCCATGATTCCGACAACCGCCTCAAAACCCGCAACCGGCTGCAGGCGCTCCTGCCCAAGACCACGATGATCCATCTGGAGGATCACTTTGAACACCCCTCCCGCTATGACCTCCACCTGAGCCTCAAGGACGGGCGCATCGACGGTCAGAGCGGTGTCGCCACCGCACTTCTGGATCAAGAAGAGCAGAGCGAGGACGATTTTGACCGCAAACTGTCCCAGATCGGCGCGGTGGATCTGTTTGCCCGCCTTGATGCCCGGCACCGTCGCCTTTTGGCGTTTTCGGCCTCATGGGTGCGGGTGCCCACCGGTGCTGCGGTGTTTCGCGCGGGCGAAGAGGGCGACGCGGTCTATTTGTGCCTTTCCGGTCAGGCGGCGCTGCAGTTCCCCGAGGACGGCAGCCATCTGGACATGATCGACCCCGGACGGCTGATTGGCGATCTTGCGGTCATCACCCGCGAGCCGCGCCAACTGGATCTGGTGGCGGTCGAGGACTGCGTGTTCCTGCGCATCGGGGCCGAGGAATACCGCACCGTGATCGAAAGCGATGTCACCGTGGCGCTGCAACTGCTGCAAACCGTCTCCGGGCATCTTTCCAGCGCGGCGGTTGCCTTGCAAGAGGCCCGAGCAGGCAAACCCGACCCCGAGGCGTGATCGCGCACTGGCCAGAGCGGGCCGCGGCGCATAAAACGCCACCGAAGCGAACAAGGAACGCCCCACATGAGCTACCAGCCCCATGAGATCCTCCTGCATCAGGCCCGCCCCAAAGCGGAGCTTTGGCGGCTGGCGCTGGGTGTGGTGCTGGTGGTGGTGACATGGTTCGCGCTCGGGCTGATCTCGGATATGTTCCTGCTGCCTGGTGTGCTGGCTTTGACCGGCGGGGCTGATCTTTATTCCGGCAGCGATCCTGCGGGCATGGCGATTTTGCTGGGCAATTTCATCTTTGCCACCATCGCCGTCGGGCTGGTGCTGCAGATGCTGCATGGCCGCAGTCTTGGCACGCTTGTTGGGCCACGGGCGCTTTTGTTGCCACAAGGGCTGCAGGTGGGGCGGATCTTACTCCTCGTGCTGGTCGTGCTGCTGGTGCTGCCGCCTTACGATATGGGCGCGCCGCTGGTTACAAATCTCGCATTTGGGCGGTGGGTCGCACTCTTGCCCCTGTCGCTGATGTTGGTGCTGATTCAGGTCAGCGCCGAGGAAATCCTGTTTCGCGGCTACCTTCAGCAAGGTCTCGCCGCCCGATTCAAAAGCCCCCTCGTGTGGCTGGTTTTGCCCTCGCTCCTGTTCGGCATGGGCCATTACATGCCGCAGGAGGCTGGCGATAACGCCTGGCTCATTGTCGCGGGCGCGACGCTTTACGGGATGTTGATGGCGGATCTGACCGCGCGTTCCGGCAGCCTTGGCCCTGCAATTGCGGTACATTTCGTCAATAACGTCTGGGCGCTTGTGATCGTGTCCTCCCCGTCGAGCCTCAATGGCCTCGCGCTTTATCTGCATCCTTTTGCCATGGATGATGTCGTGGCCCTGCGCCCGTGGCTTTAGGTGGATGTGATGGTGATGCTGGTCTCATGGCTTGCGGCGCGGGTCGCGATCAGGGCCTGATTGCAATTAATGGAAACTGCCCTTATCTGGGGACGCAACGCCAATCAGGCAGAGGCCATTTGATGAACTGGATCACCAACTACGTCCGCCCCACGATCAACTCGATCTTTTCGCGCCGCGAAGTGCCCGAGAATCTGTGGAAGAAATGTGACGAATGCGGCACCATGCTGTTTCACCGCGAGTTGAGCGACAATCAGAACGTCTGCACCAACTGCGGCCACCATATGCACATCACGCCGCGCGACCGCTTCAAGGCGATGTTTGACGGGGGTGTATTTGCCGAGGTCAAGGTACCCGAACCGGTGGTTGACCCGCTGAAATTCCGCGATCAGAAACGCTATCCTGATCGCCTCAAGGCGGCGCAGAAAAACACCGGCGAAAAAGAGGCGATGCTGGTCGCTACCGGTGACATCGGGCGCACGCCGATTGTGGCTGCGGCGCAGGATTTCTCCTTTATGGCAGGCTCCATGGGCATGTATGTCGGCAACGCCATCATCGCCGCCGCCGAAGAGGCCGTGAAACTGGGCCGCCCGCTGGTGCTGTTCTCCGCCGCAGGTGGCGCACGCATGCAAGAGGGCATCCTGTCGCTGATGCAGATGCCGCGCACCACCGTCGCGGTCGAGATGCTCAAAGAAGCGGGCCTGCCCTATATCGTTGTGCTCACCCATCCGACCACCGGCGGTGTGACCGCATCCTATGCGATGCTGGGCGATGTGCATATTTCCGAACCCAACGCGCTCATTTGTTTTGCCGGTCCCCGCGTGATCGAGCAGACCATCCGCGAAAAACTGCCCGAGGGCTTCCAGCGCGCCGAATACCTGCTGGATCACGGCATGCTGGACCGGGTGACCCCACGCACCGAGATGCGCGATGAGTTGATCACCATCATCCGCATGATGATGAAACTGCCGCCGCAGGTGCATGGCGATTTGCCCGCCCCAGAGCCTGAGCCGCAGGTCGAAGGGGCCGAAAAAGACGAAAAAGCACCCGAGGATGGCGCATCGAGCGAAGACAAAAAAGCCTGAGCCCCTTCATTATGAGTTTTGCCTGACCGAAGGTCGGGCAGCGCCCGCCCCAATCGAGGCGGGCGCTTCGCTTCAACCCCGACGGGACGGGCGCTGCCCTCATCGCATGTGGCACCGCCTGGCTCCGTGATCAGACTGGATCACGACCGATGACCGAACAGACCTCCGACGCCATTCTCGCCCGTATGATGGCGCTGCATCCCAAGATCATCGACCTGACGCTGGATCGGGTCTGGCGTCTCTTGGCGGCGCTGGACAACCCGCAGGACAAACTGCCCCCGGTGATCCATATCGCGGGCACCAATGGCAAAGGCTCCACCCAGGCGATGATCCGCGCCGGGCTTGAGGGCTGGGGCAAATCGGTGCACGCCTATACCTCACCGCATCTGGCCCGTTTTCACGAACGCATCCGTCTGGCGGGCGATCTGATCACTGAGGATCACCTGACGCAGGTGCTTGATGAGTGCTACAGCGCCAATGGCGACGAGAGCATCACCTATTTCGAGATCACCACCGTGGCGGGGCTGCTGGCGTTTTCGCGTAGGTCTGCAGATTACACTCTGCTGGAGGTTGGCCTTGGCGGGCGTCTGGACGCCACCAATGTCATCACGCCGCAAGTGTCGGTGATTACGCCGATTTCCATTGACCATGAACAATTCCTCGGCAACACGCTGGCCAAGATCGCAGGCGAGAAGGCCGGCATCATCAAACGCGGCGTGCCCGTGGTGGTCGGCCCGCAACCTGACGAGGCGATGGAGGTGATCGAGGACACCGCGATGCGCCTTGGCGCGCCGGTGATCGCCTATGGTCAGCACTGGCACGTCCACGAGGAACGCGGCCGTCTGGTCTATCAGGACGAACGCGGCCTGCTGGACCTGCCGCTGCCCAACCTGATGGGCGCGCATCAGATCCAGAACGCAGGCGCCGCCCTTGCGGTACTGCGTCACCTCGGCGCGGATGAGGCCGCCTGCGAGGCGGCTGTTGTGGGGGCACAGTGGCCCGCCCGCATGCAACGCCTCAAAACCGGCCCGCTGGTGGAGATTGCCGGCGCGGCCGAACTGTGGCTCGATGGCGGTCACAACGCCGCCGCAGGCATTGCGCTCGCCGATGTGCTGGCCAAACTGCCCAAACGCCCGACGCATCTGATCTGCGGTATGCTCAACACCAAGGATGTCACAGGCTACCTGCGCCCGCTGGCGGCAGAGGCCGCGAGCCTCACGGCGGTGTCGATCCCCGGCGAGGCGGCGACGCTCTCAGCCGAGGAGACAGAGGCCGCCGCAAAATCGGTAGATCTTCAGGCCGACACGGCAGAGAACGTCACAGAAGCGCTCAAGGCGATCCTTGCGCGCGATCCAAGCAGCCGGGTGCTGATCTGTGGTTCGCTCTATCTGGCGGGCGCGATCCTGCGCGAAAACGGCTAAGAACGGCTAGGGCGCAAGCACCAAGGCCCCCTCACGCAATGCAGCCGTCAGCCCTTCGGGCGGCGGCGCGTTGCTCACCACATAATCAGGATCACTCAGCCAGCCGCCCCGTGCAGGCGCGCGGCGCAGGAATTTGACCTGATCGAGCACCAACACCGAGTGCCGCGCATGGGTTTGCATCGCGGCCCGCGCGCGGGCCTCTTCTGTGCGAAAATCCAAGAGTGCCCCGTCCTCATCAACGCCCGCGACGCCAAAGACCGCAAAATCCACGCGGTAGGCGGCAAAGAACTCCGCCGCGGCGCTGCCCGATACGCTGCGGTCGCGCACAGAGCCGCCACAGATCGACAGGTTGATCTCTTCACAGTCCCACAGATGGCTCGCCGCCACGAGGTTGTTGGTGATCACGTCCCGTGCTCCGGCCCCTGTCAAGAGCCGCGCAACCTCTGCCGGGGTGCTGCCAAGGCCAATGGAAACCGACGCCCCCGCCGGTATGAGCCGCAGCACCTCGCGCGCCAATGCGGCTTTCTCGTTTTGCTGTTCCACCGCCCGCGACGCATAGGGCCGCGCGCCATCATTGGGACGCACCCCACGATGCACCCGCATCAACAGCGCCCGGTCGCGCAGGTCGTTGACATCGCGGCGAATGGTCTGGGTGGTGACCTCGAACCGCTCCGCCAGATCCTCGATGGTGGCAAAGCCGCTTTGCTCCAGCAGACGCAGAATATCGCGCTGTCGGTCGCTCAGGTCGGTGGCATTCATCAGCGCGCTCCCCTGTTCATACGAACATCACCTTTGTAGGGGAGGCGGGATACTATGCAAGAAAACTCTGATCCTGAGGGGGTATTAGGCTCATTTGAGGTCTTGATGCGCACTCATATGAGCACGCCTTACCCCTCAATGCGGCCCCAGTCTTTGTCCTGCATCTCCCGCAGGCGCGAGGCGGTGCGCTCAAATTCAAAGGCCCCGTCGCCCTCCATGTAGAGGAACTCCGGCTCTGCCGCCGCCGAGCAGATCAATCGCACCCGCGCCTCATAAAGCGCGTCGATCAATGTCACAAAGCGCTTGGCCTCGTTGAAGTTGTTGCGCCCCAGCGCCGGGATGTTTTCCAGCACCAGCACCTTGACCGCATCGGCCACCGCGAGATAATCGCCCGGCCCCAGCATGGTGCCGCAGAGGTCGTAAAACGTCGCCCGTGCCACCCCGTTGCGATAGGCGGGCAGGATCACTTCGCGGCCCTTTACCGTCAGCACCAGTGGTTCTGCCGCTCCGCCCGTGAGATCGCGCCAGATCTCTTCCATCTCCGCGCGCACCTCAGCGTTGAGGGGCGTGAAATAGACCCGAGAGCCAGTCAAACGGTCCTGTCGGTAGTCCTTCGGGCTGACCATCTCATGCACCTGCATCTTGTCTTTGATGAGGTCGATAAACGGCAAAAACAGCTGCCGGTTCAGCCCGTTTTTATAAAGATCATCCGGCACCCGGTTCGATGTGGTCACCACCACCACACCCGCTTCAAACAGCGCCTCAAACAGACGGCCCACGATCATCGCATCGGTGATATCGGTGATCTGCATCTCGTCAAACGCCAAGAGCCGCACCGAGGCCACCACATCCGCCACCACCGGCGCCAGCGCATCCTCGGTGCCCGCCTCGCGGGCGAGGTGCATCTTGGCGTGGATTTCCTGCATGAAGGCGTGAAAATGCACCCGGCGGCTGGGGATGTCATCAAGGCTCTCGACAAAGAGATCCATCAGCATCGACTTGCCGCGCCCAACACCGCCCCACAGATAAAGCCCCTTGACCTCCGGTCGCACCGCCTTGCGAAACAGGCCACGTTTCACGGGCTCCGCGCGCAGGCCATCGGCAATCCGGTCAAACTCCGGCAACACCGCCTGCTGCGCGGGGTCCGGCTGGATGTGCCCGCTGTCTACACGGGCCTGATAGAGGTCGGTCATATGTGTCATGCCCCCAGCCATAGCCGGATGATTTTGCAAAGGAAAGCGTGGCATGCCCTGCCTCTGAACCTGATGGTTCAATTTTGCTTATGTGTGCATTCAAAACTCCTGAATTGACGCATCGGTTGCGATGGTCAAACTGGCCTTTCACCTTAGCGGAGCACCTCCATGGATCGTCCCACCCCTCTGTTTACCCCCGTCCTGATGGTGGGCTGTCTGATTATCATGGTGAGCTTTGCGGTGCGCGCCTCTTTTGGGGTGTTCCAGATCCCGATTGCCGAGGATTTCGGCTGGCTCCGGAGCGAATTTTCCCTCGCCATCGCCATCCAGAACCTCGCTTGGGGCATTGGTCAGCCGATCTTTGGCGCCATCGCCGAGAAGATCGGCGACCGGAAGGCGATCATCATCGGCGCGGTGATCTATGCGGCGGGCCTTGTGCTGAGCGCGGGCGCGACGACCCCTATGGAAATGCAGGCCTATGAATGGCTGGTGGGCTTTGGGGTTGCGGGCACGGGCTTTGGCGTGGTGCTGGCCGTGGTGGGGCGCGCCAGCACGGACGAGAACCGCTCCATGTCGCTGGCGATTGTCACCGCCGCCGGTTCGGCAGGGCAGATCTTTGGCGCGCCCACAGCGGAATATATGCTGGGGCTGATGTCGTGGCAGACGGTGTTTTTGGTCTTTGCTGGCGTCGTTCTGGCGCTGATCCTGTCACTGCCCCTGATGCGCGCGCCGGTCTCCGCTGGCAAAGCAGAGCTGGAGGAAAGCCTTGGTTCGATCCTCAAGAAAGCCTTTCGCGATCCGTCTTACACGCTGATTTTCCTCGGGTTTTTCTCCTGTGGCTATCAGCTGGCCTTTATCACCGCGCATTTTCCGGCCTTTGTCACAGAGATGTGCGGGCCGATCATGCCGGGGGGCGTTTTGCATGGTATCGGGATCACCACCACCTCCGCGCTGGGGGCGGTGTCGATCTCGCTTATTGGTCTGGCGAATGTGGCGGGCACATTGCTCGCGGGCTGGGCGGGCAAGCATTATTCCAAGAAATACCTGCTCGCGGGTATCTACACCGCGCGTACCATCGTGGCGGGAGCCTTTATCTTGCTGCCGATCACGCCGCTTTCGGTGATCCTGTTCTCGGTGGCGATGGGCTCGCTGTGGCTGGCCACCGTGCCGCTCACCTCGGGGCTGGTCGCCCATATCTACGGCTTGCGTTACATGGGCACACTTTATGGTATCGTGTTTCTCAGCCACCAGATCGGCGGGTTTCTGGGCGTGTGGCTTGGCGGGCGGATGTATGACATCTATGGCGACTACACGATGGTCTGGTGGATCGGAGTCGGCGTCGGTGCCTTTAGCGCCATTGTCCATCTGCCGGTGCGCGAACGCCCCCTGCAGGCGGCAGCGGCCTGACCTTATAGACCAAGCCGCTGATTTTCGTAGATAATGCGCGCAACTTCCTTGGGGTGGGTATAGACCACCTCATGACCTGCGCCCTCAATCACATCCTGTTTGGCAGAACGGTTGATCTCTGCCAGCCGTCCGATGGTGTCGCAGGGGACGATCATGTCGTCCCGCCCCCAGATCGCCAGAACCGGCAGGCCTTGTTGGTTGAATGTCTTCTGCTCGGGCGCAAAATCCTCGCGCAGAATACCCTGCATCGCGGCCAGATTTGAGGGTGCATGGCCCTGCCTGCGGCTCTGCGCGCGTTGGGCCTTTTGCACCTCTTCCGGTGTGCGTGGATCGGCCAGCACGCGGTTCACATAGCGGCGGGCAACGATTGGATAAGACCAGCGCAGCATCAGATTCTTGACCCCATGCGGACGCTTTCTGAACTGCGCCATTGGCCCACGTGGTTCGTGCAGGCCCACAGGGGTAATCAGGATCAAGCTGCGGATCCGCCAGACATTGGCGGCGGCATAGGCGGTCGCAATCGCGCCCCCGGCAGAATGCCCCACGAGGACAAAATCCTCCACGATCCCTTCAAAGGCGAGCAGATCATTCAACTGCTGCAGGAAAAACTCCCGGTCCTGAACGCCGGGCACGTAATCGGAATACCCCCGCCCATAGAGATCATAGAGCAGCACCCGATACCCCATCTCCGCCAATTGCTTGGCCAGCGGCACGAAACTCTCTGACGGGGTGGTGATCCCATGCACGCAGACCACCACCGGTCCGCGCAACGGTCCAATCCAGCGGTAATGTGTCTGCCCTTGCGACAGTTCGGCAAAATCACCCGGCGCATCCGATCGCATCGCCTCATTCAGCGGCCGCCGCAGCGCTTCCTGCAATGCAGGCAGAAACAGCAGGGCGATCACAAGCAGGGCAGCGCAGAGGAACCAAATCATGTATTACGGGTCCAAAGATCCAGAATATGGCGGCTGGTCATCAGGTCCAGATGAGCGCCCCCACCGTTTTTAAACAAGGTTATCGCCTCAGGGTTGTAGCCCGTAAATCTATCGATATTGTAAAAATCCGCCAAGACCTCCTCGCGGCGCAATGCCCCCGAGGCCAGCGGGATTTTAAACTCGCCGATATGGTCCAGCGTGGTGTCGAAACTGTCGCAATAGATCTGCGCGCGGTGGAGTGCGGCGTCATCGGCCTCGCGCATATCCGGGCGATACGCGCCAATCATATTAAGGTGTTGACCCGGGCGCAGCCACTCCCCCCGGATTACCGGTTCGGTCGACATGGTGCAGGTCAGGATGATGTCCGCAGCCCCGACCGCCTGCGCCAGATCGGTGGCAACAGTAACCCCTGCATAGTCCCGCGCCAGCGCCTCGGCCTTGGCGGTGGTACGGTTCCAGATCCGGATCTGGGCGTCTGGCCACACCGCGGAAAACGCCTCGATCAGGCTGGCCGCCACGGTGCCTGCCCCCACGATCAGGATTGCCTCGGCGTTTGGGTTGGCCAGCCTACGCGCCCCCAGAAGGCTGTCGCCAGCGGTCTTCCACTTGGTCACCAGATGGAAATCTACCAGTGCCTCAGGCTGGCCGGTTGCATCGTCAAAGAGGCTCACCGCGCCATTGATCATCGGCACCTCTCTGGCAGGATTGTCCGGAAAGATCATCGCCGTTTTCACCGCGATCCCCAGCCCGTCAATCCAGGCCGAACGCGACAGCAGCGTATCCTTGCCGCGATAGAGGAAGGTATCGCCCACCTCGGCCTTGGGGCGGCTGTGCCCCTCGGCCAGCGCATCCGTGAGCGTCCCCCAATCGAGCAGCGCCTCGCCCTCGTCAAAACCGATCTGAGGCAGGCTCATCGGGCGTCCTCTTCGCTCAGCAGCCCTTCCTCCACCAGCCGCGCGGCCCATGTTTCCGGGTGGTCAAACAGATGGGTTTTCCAGCCCCGCACCGCCGCTGCGGTGATGTTTTCGGGGCGATCATCCGTAAACAACAGCTCCTCGGGACGGCGTCCGGTGCCCTGTTCCAGATGCGCATAAATCTCCGCATCCGGTTTGATGCAGCGCAGATGCGCCGACACAAAGGCCTGATCGAACTCGCGCAGGAACGGATAATGGGTCTGCGCAATCACAAAGGTCTCTGCCCCGAAATTCGTCAGCGCATAGACCGGCACCCCCTTGGCCTTTAGCGCGCGCAGCAGCCGCACCGAATGGGGGATCTCGGGGCTGGCCATCTTGATCCAGCTGTCATGCCAATGGCGGATTTCCTCCGCCCACTCCGGGTGTTTTTCTGCCAGCCCATAGATCGTCTCGCGAAACGGATGGCCACGATCCACATCAAGGTTCGCCCCGTGCAGATCCACCTCCTTAAAGAGCGCATGGCGACGTGGCTCTCCGATCAATGTGTCAAAGAAGCGCTCAGGCTCCCATTCAATCAGAACACGACCAATATCAAAGACGACGGCGGTAACGGGCATAAGTTCAAGGCCTTTCTAGCCGGAGGAACGGGGACGCGGGCGCGGCGGCGGGCCGGGCGTGCGGGTCTCACGCCAAAGAGAAACAAGCCCCGCGCCGATAATCAAGGCCGAGCCAAGCCAAACCGAAGGTTCTGGCCATTCCGCAAAAACCAGTACCCCCCAAACCACAGCCAGCGGCATGGCGACATATTCAAACGGCGCCACCAGCCCGGCCTCGCACATGCGGTAGGCCTGACCGACCAGATAGCCCCCGATGGCACCGGACACGCCGGCAACGGCAAAAATCGCCCACTCGATGCCCTCGGGCCAGGCCCAGGGTTTTAGCACCACATCCAGCACCGGCGTGCCCGTGGCCCAGCCACCATGGCCAAACACCACTCCCGCCAGCGCGCTGATCACCAAGAACGCAAATGTTGGATAAAACGACAGCGTCGCGGCCTTGTCCGACCCGCCCGCCCGCCGCGTCAGGATGTGCAGCGTCGCATAGCCGCAAGAGCCAAAAAACGGCAGCAAAGCATAGGGTTGAAAGGCATCCAACCCTGGCTTCACAATCACCAGAATGCCGCTGAACCCCACCATGACCGCCCCCCAGCGCCACGGTCCGACACGCTCCTTCAAGAACAGCACCGAAAGCAACGTCACGATCAACGGTGTCGCAAAAGAGATCGCAATCGCCTCCGCCAGCGGCAAAACCGCAAGGCCCGAGAAAAAGCTGATATTGGCAAAAAGCACCGCAAGGCTGCGCATCACATGCAGGCGAATGTTCTGTGTGCGCAGGATCTTATAGCCCCCCTCTAGGGGGATAATGATCACAAAGAGCAGCGACAACGCCACCACAGAGCGGATGAACACCATTTGATAGAGCGGATAGCCTTGGGAGAGGAACTTGAACGTGACATCAATGATGGAAAAGGACACCGCCGCACCCACAGCGGCAAGGATACCTAAAACATTGGAATTTATCAGTGATATACGCATCATGTGCACTCCCCGGAATGTTCTCGCGCAGGACTGCATTTGGGGCAATCAGAATGACACTGGGGTACAATTTTTACCCGATGTACCAATCCTGATTTCAGGCCCCCTCTTCTAACGCCAAATATCCCGGAGCGCGAGGCAGAGCCTCGCATCCCCGTTGCGCCCCAAGCGCACGCTTGGCTTATGAAATCCTAAACCCGCAAGGCTATTCTGGCCTGGATCGCGATCATCCGCCGGACTTAAAACCTTCGGCATCAGGAACCGGCTTCCCTTTCAGGGGGAGCAGTGCAGAGATAACGTTGAGCACGCGGGGGGATATCCCCGGCCACCTCCGCCTTTGTGGCGGCGCCGCCATCTTTATCCAGACCCTTTCGCCTGACGATCCGGGCTGACGTCGAAAAACCGTAAGTCCAGAGCGAGCAAATCAGCACAAGCGCACCGGATGCCATGGGGCAGGCCGGATATGTGTCGTGCCGTCTTTATTAGACCTCAGACCAGCACGGCAGAATATCGCCCCCTGCCGGGGTCGCTTTGTAAACCGCGCGCGCAATCGCCCGTGCAAGACACAGCGAGCCTGCATGGCACAGCGCCAGCATATCCGACGCAGGATCATTGAGCGGTTGCGCCCCGGTGGCTGCGGCAAAGACCAGATCCCCGTCATGTGGCCCGTGCGAGGGCAGAATGGCGCGCGCCATCCCGTCATGGGCTGTGGTCGCCAAACGCTTGGCCTCAGCCTTTGTCAGCACCGCATCGGTGGCGACAATTGCAATGGTGGTGTTGGACCCCTCAGACGAGACTGCCTCGCCTGCAAGTGCGGCCATCGCCTCCATTTTGCGACTGCGCAGGCCGCGCCCGAGGCCCGCGCGGGGATCGGGGCCAAGCCCGCCAAACTCACCGTCGATCTCAAAAGGCGCGGCCCAGAAATGGCGCTCGCCCGGTGTGGTCACTGACCCGATCGGATTGGCGACCACCAGCGCGCCGACCGTGTGGCCGCTCTCCAGCACCAGCGAGGCAGACCCAAGCCCGCCTTTCTGCATCCCCGTCAGCGCACCGGTGCCTGCGCCAATGCTGCCAAGGGCAAACTCCGCGCCCGCATTGTCCAATGCCGCGCGACCCAAGGCAGGATAGGGGCTCTGCGTCCAGTCCTTATCGCCGCCATTTAGCAGGTCAAAAATGATGGCCCCCGGCGAGATCGGCACAATCGCTGGACCAAGGCGGAAACCGCGCCCCATCGCGCGCAGCCCGTCCACCACGCCCGAGCAGGCATCCAGCCCAAAGGCAGAGCCGCCGGACAAAACCAGCGCATCCACCGCCTGCACGGTTTTGTCGGGGGCGAGCAGATCGGTTTCCCGCGTGCCGGGTGCCCCCCCCATCACATGCACCGCCGCCGTAAAGGGCTGATCCGCCGTCAGCACCGTGGTGCCGGATTTCAGCCGTGCATCCTGAGCATTGCCGACCTTCAGGCCAGCGACATCGGTAATGAGATTACGGGGACCGGGTTTCATGAGGGGGCGTCCTGTCGTGATGAACGGTTATCAAGCGGAGCGCCCGTTCCGGGCGCGCAGGTTTAGCGCTGGCGCGCCGTTTGGTGTTTGGGGCAACTGTCCGTAGGGTGACCCGCTAAACGCCCAGACGTAATTGCAAAATTCAGTCGCCGTCCACCCGCCCGCGCATGGATTTCACCTCGGCGCGGGTTTTCTTGGCCTTGAGGCGGCGTTCGACGCTGCCACGGGTGGGTTTGGTGGCGATGCGGCGCTTGGGTTTTATCAAGGCGCGGCGGATCAGCTCGGCGAGGCGTTCGCGGATGATCTCGCGGTTGCGCGCCTGAGAGCGGGTCTCGTCACATTGCAGGATCAGCGCGCCGTCATTGGTCCAGCGCCGCCCGGCAATACGGCGCAGGCGGGTTTTGACCGGACCGGGCAGATGCGGCGAGCGTTCGGCCTCAAAGCGCAGCTCGACAGCCGATGAAACCTTATTGACGTTCTGCCCACCGGGGCCAGAAGCGCGCATGAAGCTCTCGGTCAGTTCCCAATCTTGCAGGGTAATATCGTCGTTTATGCGTAGCATGGGCGGACCATAGAGCATGTCGTGCAAAAGTGGGAACCGGTTTTGCGCAATCAGATATGCGGCACTAAGAAGAGCGTGTCGTGCAAAAGTGGGAACCGGTTTTGCGCCCCCCGGATAAGCGCCATCAGGGAAAGTGCATCTGGCAGCGGAATGTGAACCGGTTTGGCAGTACGGCACTCGCCCGGAGAATGGGTGAAACCCAATCTCATGACCCGGAGTCGGCACGGAAAAGGGCCGCTCCAGATGGCGCGGCCCTTCCGAAAGTCTATGAGAGCAAAGGCAGGTTAGGGTGCTGTCAGCGCTGTATCAGCCTGTTCAGACCCAGCCGGTTGGCTGCTGCCAGAGAGGGCTGCCTCAGTGGCGGACCGCTCCGGTGGTTGCTGCTCCTTGCTCCAATCCCTTTCTTGACACTGGATCACCTCCTTTTCTCACTGTTTCTGTTGCCATCAGGTTGGCACGGAAAAGGCAGATCACCAAATGAAATCCGCGCGAAATCACGCCTCGGTGAGGTGAGATTGCGTCAAACGCGCAACAATCAGGCGGAAGGGGATCAGCGCGATCAGCGCCAGCGACAGCTTTACCAACCAGTCGGCCACGGCCAGCGACACCCAAAGCGGTGCAACCGGGCCTGCACCCAGAAGCGGCAGCATCTCACCGGCCCATGAGACGTCATTGGCGGGCTCGATGAAGGTCAGCGCGCCGGAAAAGGCGATGGTGAAGAAGATCGCGGTGTCGAGCGACGAGCCGATCAGCGTGGAGGCCAGCGGCGCACGCCACCATTTGCCGCCACGCAGGCTGGCAAAGATCGCCACGTCCGACAGCTGCGCCAGCAGGAAGGCCAGACCGGAGGCAATGGCGATCCGCAGGGTCACCAGCGGGCCAAACTCGCCCATGATCTGCGTGCCAATGAGCGAACAGATCACGCCGACGACAAAACCGGCCAGCACGACCTTGCGCGCGGGGCCTGCGCCATAGACGCGGTTGGTCACATCGGTGACGAGGAAGGCGATGGGATAGGTAAACGCGCCCCAGGTCAGCCAGTTGCCGAACAGGAATTGCACGAGGATGTTGGAGGCCACCACGACGGCAGCCATGGCGAGAACGCCAGGAAGATAGGTGCGGGTCATGTATATTACCGTTTTTTAGACAAGGTCGCGGAGACTTGTGCACCCCATTCGGAGCGCGAAAGATCGCTTCGTTTATGCAGATCTTAAGGCGAATGCAAGCGATTCCCCCTGTTTTTATGGGGCGATCCGCATCAGGGGCGGTCCGGCAGGTCGTATTCGACCAGCTCCGTGCGCTGCACCCAAAAGAAATTGTCATCCGAAATCATGGTTGCGCGCAGCGTGCCGGATGTGGTGCGCCAGACACTGACGCCTTCGAGATTGTCGTGCATGGCGAGGGGCGTATTCAGCAACACCTCTCCACCGCTCAGACCCTGATCTGACAGATCAAAACGGCGCAGGCGGCTGCGGAACCCGATGGTGATGAACTTGCGCTCCAGCACATATAGCGCGCCATCCGGGCCGAAATCAGCGCCAACCGGCAAAAACCCATCGCCTTCGGGATATGCGCCAAGGGCCTGCCAGCCGGAGGGGGCGGACCAGCGCCAGACGCGCGAGGTATCCGGGTCTCTGGGGGCACTTTCAGAGATGACAATCAGCCCGTCATCGTCGCGATAGGCCAGTGCCTCGAGAGAGGAGTTGATATAGAACTGTTTGAAATCGCTGGGTGTTTCGAGCTGTCGCACCTGTGCGCCGCGATACTCCAACACCCGATGCGGGCTTTCGAACGACACGAAATACCTGTCGCTACCGGTCAGCGCGAGGCCCTCGCTGTCCTCAACCTTATCGGCAATCGGTGCCCCATCCGCATCGCGCAGCCGGACATCTTCGGTCATCCGAACGCCCGTTATCACCCCGTCGGTGCGGGTGATCTCGCCTTTGACCATATGCGCGCGGTCGGTGATCGCGGTAAAGCGCTGGCCATCGTCACTCAGATCAATCCCCGAAAGCCCGCCAAACCATGCGGCGTCCTCCTGCCAGCGATAGCTGGAGACATAGGTCGCGCTATTGCTTTCGGCGTGGGTCACTTTCCAGACGGTGGATGCCGCCCATGCCGCCGCGCAGAGCGCGACGATCAGGGCAGCAGAGAGCGAGGCTAGTCGGACGAGAGAACGGCGGCGCATTGTTGTGGAAGATCCGATAGGGTGTAGTCCCTGCGCGGTCTAGGCTTTGGCGCGTTCGGGTCAACCGGTTTTGGCGGCGGAGGGTTAAGGATGTTGGCCACCCACTCGCGGGCGTCATCACAGCCATCGCCGCGGGGGGGCGGATCCTGCTCGACGCACCCACGGGTGCCTTTGGGGCAATTGAGCCGCACGTGGAAGTGGTAGTGATGCCCCCACCATGGCCGAATTTTGCGCAAATAGCTGCGGTCTCCGGTCTCCATGTCGCACATTTTGACCTTGGCGCCGGGGAAGACAAAGATCCGCGCGACACGCGGGTCCGATGCAGCGGCTTTCAGAATGGCGTGGTGCTGGGCGCTCCAATTGGAGTTCACATAGGCCCCGCTGGCGCGCCGCAAGGAAATCGACGAGATGTTTTCGCGCGCCTCGCGGCTCAGATCGAGCCGATCCGGCGGCAGCATCCAGATATCGGCATCCAGACCGATCTGGTGGCTGCGGTGCCCGGACAGCATCGGCCCACCGCGCGGCTGGCTGATGTCACCGACATAGAGCCCCTTCCAGCCCGGCTGACGCGCGGCAAAACGGCTTAGATCCTGAATGAAATCAATGACCTCAGGATGCCCCCAATTGCGATTGCGGCTGAGGCGCATGGCCTGCCACGTGGGGCCGGTCTCGGGCAATTGCGCAGCACCGGCGACGCAGCCTTTGGAATACGATCCATAAGGCGCCGGGCGCTGGGCAGAGGCGGAGCGTTTCGCACCGAACAATTGCTTAGCAAGCGCGGTGGAGTTCACCGCCTTATTGGCGAATGTGGAAACCGATGTGGGCTGGCTTTTTTGTTCCGAGGCACATGCGCCCAGCACAAAAGCCGCCAATGCTATCTGTATGAAAAACCTCAAACCTGATCTCCTTCACCATCGACCCGAGACAATAACAACAGACCAAGGGCGAAGAGCGCAATCACCGGTGTAATGCCAAGGCGCGCACTGCCCGTAAGTGTTGTCATAAGGCCGATCAACGCAGGCGCTAAAAACGCTGTGGCTCGGCCGGAAAGCCCATAAAGACCAAAGGCTTCGGTGGCGGTTTCCGGGGTTGTGTGACGCACCATCAGGGTGCGGCTGGTGGCCTGCAAGATTCCGCCGAAACCACCGATCAGCACGCCGCACGCAAAAAAGACCTGATCCGGCAGGCTCGATCCTTCTGCCAAAGCGACGCCAAAGATCTGCGTGCGCGACATATTGACGACGATCAGGCAGACGAGGCTCAGCACCAGAATGGCCGTGATAATCACCGGTTTGGGGCCAAAGCGTTTGTCGGCAAGCCCACCCGCCCAGCTGAACAGCGCGGCAGAGATCGCGGCGATAATGCCGAAGATGCCGATCTGGGTGATCGACCAATCGAGCACCAACCCAGCATAGACGCCGCCAAACCCATAAAGCCCATTCAGCGCATCGCGATACAGCATCGAGGACACCAGATAGCTGGTGAGGCTCTTGCGATGTTTCAGCCCCTTGACGGAGGCGACCACCATCGACACCGCCCGACCAAGGCTTGCGCTGCCGCGTCGGGGACCGCGTGGATCGCGCACCCATGCAAAATAGGGGATCATAAAGAGCGCAAACCAGATCGCCACAAAGGGGCCCACCGCGCGGGTGCCCTCGCGCGCGCTGGCGTCGAGGCCCAACACGGGATCAAGGCCGATCAACGTCTTGCCGCTGTCTTGTTCAACGAACAACAACAGCATGATAAACAGCGCAATCACCCCGCCGAGGTAGCCAAAGGCAAACCCCGAGCCTGACACCTGTCCGACCTCTTCTTTGGTGCCGAGCGAGGGCAGCTGTGCATTGACAAAGATCAGCGCAAACTCCGCGCCGATAAAGCCCACGCCGAAACTAATGAGCATCCACCACAGGTTGCTACCCGCCGGGTCCATGAACCACAGCCCCGCCGAGCCCGCCACATAGGCCACGGAAAACCCGATGATCCACGGCAGTTTGCGCCCTGCAATATCGGCCAGCGCCCCAAGGAAGGGCGCCGAGAGACCGATAATCAGCCCGGTGATCGTCAGGCAGAGCGACCAGCTGGATTGCGCCTGCGCACGGGCGGCCTCGTCGCTCAGGCCCGAGGCAAGGAAATATTCGGTCGCGGTTGCCGCAAAGAACGGGCCAAAGACGAATGTCACCAGCAGCGTGTGATACGGCTGGCTGGCCCAGTCGAAAAACCACCAGCCCCAGATGCGTTTTCGCAGGGAAATGCCCTGTGCTGCCGAAAGATCTGCCATAACTGCCCTCAAATGCCTCAATGCACTGTTTGGTCTAGCTATGGCAGGGGTCAGGAGGCGCTTGCAAGCCTCACGTCGTCTCTCCCGGCATCTTCATCCGCCATCGGCGGCCAGGGGCGTTTGTCTTCCGCGTCGCACCACGCCTGCACCCAATCGGGCAGGGTGGGGCTATTGATGTCCTGTTTCCACGCCTTGATGACACGTTCGGGGGGCACGATGCCGTTTTTGTCGGTCACCACCGTGCGCAAGAGTGCGTGGTTGGCGCAGTCGCCGTTCGCCTTCCACATGCCCTGTTCCACATAGATAAAGCGCGCGTCCCAGCCGATGGCGCGGCTTTTCATCTCAAACCGTTCAAAGGCTTTGATGCGGCGGCGATAGCGGATCGAGGTGCCCGCCACAGCCACCGCCCAGCCTTCGCGTTTTAATACTCCGGCAAGCCCGGTGCGCAGGGTCAGCATCGTGCGCCCCAGATCATAGAGCGTCAGCGTGCGGCCGTTGTTCAGCTCCATCCAGATGTCGATATCCCACGGCCAGCAGTGATGGCGCGACACATGGGTGTCGAGCGGGCCAAGGCGCGGCTGGCGGCTGGCAATCACGGCATCTTTCAACAGGCGGACTATCGGGTACATCTGAACGCTCCGGTTTACATCACCCCTACATGCCACCTGTTCACCACACGTCAACCTAAGACCTCGCGGAAGGGTTGCGAAATCTGCGCGTCACGCCTACCTGTTGTGCGGTTCGAAAGAGGAAAGTTCAAAGATGCAGTCGCTGTTTCAAATTCTGATGCTGGTTCTGGACATTGTCTGGTTCTTCATCATTGCCCATGTGATCATGAGCTGGCTGATCAATTTCCAGGTGCTGAACCTGAACCAACAGTTCGTGGCGCAGATCTGGTATGGCTTGAACCGTATTCTTGAGCCGATCTACGCGCCGGTGCGCCGCATCCTGCCCAATATGCAGGGGTTGGATCTGGCGCCGCTGGTGGTGCTGATCGGCGTCTATGCGCTGCGCATCATTTTGGTGAACAACGCGGCGATCTTCTACTAGCGCCTGCGCCAATTGACCGCTGCGGCCCGCGGCGGGTCTTGCCCCCCGATTCCAGCTGTGGGATTGTGCCGCTCATAACCTGAGCAGACCAACCCACAGGCCCCCTATGCACGACGCAATCCCCCTGTTGCGCGATATCTTTGGATTCGACGGCTTTCGCCCCGGACAGGAAGAGATCGTCGACGCCGTGAGCGCAGGCGAAAACGTGCTGGCGATCATGCCCACGGGGGGCGGCAAATCCCTGTGTTTCCAACTGCCTGCGCTCAGGCGGCAGGGGATCACGGTGGTGATTTCGCCGCTCATCGCGCTGATGCGCGATCAGGTCCGCGCCTTGCAGGAGGCCGGTGTCTGTGCCGGGGCGCTCACCTCTGGCAATACCGAGGAAGAGACCGAGGCGGTCTGGAACGCAATCGAGGCGGGCGAGCTGAAGCTCTTGTACATGGCGCCCGAACGGCTGGCCGCAGGCAGCGCCATGGGGATGCTGCGCCGCATTGGTGTGTCGCTGATCGCGGTGGACGAGGCGCATTGCGTCAGCCAATGGGGCCATGATTTTCGCCCGGATTACCTGCGCATCGGCGAGCTGCGCCGTGCGCTGGGCGTGCCGCTGGCGGCCTTTACCGCGACCGCGGATCAGGAAACCCAGCAAGAAATCATCCAGAAGCTCTTTGATGGCGAGGCCCCGCGCGCCTTCTTGCGCGGCTTTGACCGGCCCAATATTCACCTCGCTTTTGCCGCCAAGGACAGCCCGCGCAAACAGATCCTGGAGTTTGCCGATGCGCGGCGCGGCCAGTCGGGCATTGTCTATTGCGGCACCCGCGCCAAGACCGAGGATATCGCCCGTGCGCTGGAGGCCTCGGGCCATGTGGCGTGTCACTATCACGGCGGTATGGAGGCCGAGGATCGCCGCATCGTGGAAACCCGCTTTGCGCGCGAGGACGGGCTGATCGTGGTGGCCACGGTGGCCTTTGGCATGGGGATCGACAAGCCCGACATTCGCTGGGTGGCTCATGCGGATCTGCCCAAAAGCATCGAGGCCTATTATCAGGAAATCGGCCGCGCCGGCCGCGATGGGGCCCCGGCCGAGACGATGACGCTGTTTGGTCCCGAAGACATCCGCCTGCGCCGCAACCAGATTGACGAGGGGCTTGCACCTGCGGAGCGGCGCGGCGCGGATCATGCACGGCTCAATGCCTTGCTGGGGTTGGCGGAGGCGATGACCTGTCGCCGTCAGACCTTGCTGGGTTATTTCGGCGAAGAGGCGCAGCCCTGCGGCAATTGCGATCTTTGTGATGTGCCGGTCGAGACGTTTGACGGCACCACCGCCGTGCGAAAGGCGCTCTCGGCCATTCTGCGCACCGAGGAGACCTATGGCGCGGGGCATCTCATTGATATTCTGATCGGCAACGCCAACGACCGCGTGCGCCAGAAGGGGCATGACGATCTGTCGGTCTTTGCCTGCGGGCGCGAGCATTCAAAGCCGGAGTGGCAGGCCATCTTCCGCCAGATGATGGGGCGCGATTTGGTGCGGCCCGACCCGGAGCGCCACGGGGCCCTGCGCATGACCGAACCGGCGCTGCCGATCCTGCGCGGTGAGGATAGCATTACCTTGCGCAAGGACACCATCAAATCCGCCACCCGCCGCCCGGCGGTCAAGGCGCTGGTTTCGGATGAGGATGCGCCCCTCCTGTCGGCGCTGAAGGCCAAGCGGCGTGCCCTGGCCGAGGCGCAAAAAGTCCCGGCCTATGTGATCTTTCCCGACCGCACATTGATCGAGATGGCGGAAAAACGCCCGCAAAGCCTTGATGAGATGGCGCGCATTTCCGGCGTTGGGGCAAAGAAACTGGACCGCTACGGTGATGAGTTCCTTGGGGTGATCACCGGCGAGGCCGAAGCGCTGCACCCGGCGCGGCGCAAGCTTGCTGGGCGGGCGCAGGGGTCAATTTACGATACACTTCTGGAAGTGCAGGCGCGGCTGCAACGCGGCGAATGCGGCACCCAGAAGCCGCTGACCTGTTCGGCCTCGCAACTGGCCAAGGTGGCGCAGATGCGCAGTGACGATGAGAGCGGCATGGAGCGGCTGCTGGGGGAGCGCCGCGCGCAACGCTTCGCCTCGGCGTTTCTGGATGTCTTGCGCGGCGCGGGATAGGGCGTCGCCCAGAATTGACCGGGGCCTGCCGCAGCAGTGCTTGGCACCCGTGCGAATTGCGTTACAACTCTGTGCAAAAGCGATCCCGAAGGAGTGCAGCCGTTGATCATTATCGTGTCCCCCGCAAAGAAACTGAACGAAGAGCGTGCGCGTGGTCATGCGCAAACGGTGCCGCGTTTCCTTGATGAGGCGGCAGAGCTGGCCGCTGTGGCCCGTGAGTGGTCCGAGGATGAGATCGCCAAATTGATGGGGATCAGTGCGACGCTTGCCAAGCTCAATAAAGAGCGGTTTCAGGCGTGGAATGGCGATGGGACCTGCGCGGCGGGGCTGATGTTTGACGGTGACGTCTACAAGGAGCTGGAGCCAGCCACATTTGACGATGTGACGAAGGACGCCGCACAGCGGCGGCTGCGCATTCTGTCGGGGCTATATGGGCTGTTGTGCCCCACGGACGCCATCGAGGCCTATCGCCTTGAAATGGGGCGTAAAACGCCGGGGCACCCGGCCGGGACGCTCTATGGGTTCTGGGGCGATAAGATTGCCGCCGCCATCGTCGAAGAGGCCCGCGAGCTGGGCGTGGACAGCGTTCTCAATCTCGCTTCAGAGGAATATGCCAAGGCAGTGCCTCCCAAAGCGTTGGGCGATCTGACGCTGATCAGCCCGCGCTTTGAGGAGGAACGCGGCGGCAGCCGTAAAGTGATCGGCATTGCCGCCAAACGGGCGCGTGGCGCAATGGCGCGCTGGGTGCTGGAGAATGGCATTACTGAGGCCGATGATCTCAAGGGGTTCACGGTGGGGGGCTATGCGTTTGACGCAGATGTCTCGCAGCCGCAGCGCCCGATTTTTGTGCGGGGCTGATCCGTGGACGACCTCGACCGCCGGATCATCGCGGCCTTGCAGCACAACGCGCGTGAATCCACCACCAAACTGGCGGCAAAGCTGGGGGTGGCGCGCACCACAGTGCATGAGCGGATCACCCGGCTGGAGGAGCGCGGCATCATCGCGGGCTATACCGTGGTGCTGCGCGATCCCGACGAGGGCAACCGGGTGATGGTGGTGGTGCTGTTGGAAGTGCAGCAAAAGGAAACTGGCCGCATTATCAAGCGGCTGGAGTCCTACCCGGAAATTCGCCAGTGCCTGTCGATCAATGGCGAATACGATCTGATGGTCTCGGCCGAGGCGCCGCGGATCGAGGATCTGGACATTCTGGTCGATGAGGTGGGTCGCATTCCGGGCGTGCAGCGCACCAATACGCTGGTGGTCTTTGGCCGCCGTATTGATCGCGTTTGATCGTGTTTGAACGATATGACGATTGATCCGTCATTTTGGCGCGATTTTACGTCACTCCGACAATCCTGACCCTACAAAACGAACAATTGAACCTGCACGCTGGTCTCAAAGAGGAGGTGCAGGTCACATGCAATGGAACATCTGTGTCGTGGGCGCGGGCAAGATCGGTCAGGCGATTGCCACGTTTCTGAAAACATCCGCCAATTATCAGGTCACGCTTGCGGATCACGATCTGAACGCGCTGAGCGCGGTTGCGGATCTGGGCGTGCCGACCCGGCAGATCGACGCCAAGGATCCGGTGGATCTGGCTAAGGGGCTTCAGGGTTTTGATGCGGTGATTTCTGCCGCGCCGTTCTTCTTGACGCCAATGATTGCCGAGGCCGCCAAAACGGCGGGCGCGCATTATTTCGACCTCACCGAGGATGTGGCCGCGACCGATGCGGTGCGCAAACTGGCCGAAGGTAGCGAGACGGTGTTCATGCCCCAAAGCGGCCTTGCGCCCGGTTTTGTGGGCATCGCGGGCGCGTCACTGGCGGCAGAATTCGATGAGCTGGACAGCCTGCACATGCGGGTGGGTGCGCTGCCGAAATTTCCGACCAACGCGTTGAAATATAACCTCACATGGTCCACCGACGGGCTGATTAACGAATACTGCAACCCCTGCGATGCCATCGTGAATGGCGCGCGCACCAAGACCGCGCCGCTCGAAGATTACGAGCGTCTGAGCCTGGATGGGGTGGAGTATGAATGCTTCAACACCTCGGGCGGGCTTGGCACCTTGCCGGAGACGCTGGACGGGAAGGCGCGGGCGGTCTCGTATCGGTCGATCCGCTATCCCGGTCACTGCGACATCCTGAAAATGCTCCTGCATGATCTGGGGCTGGAACGTCGCCGCGACCTGATGAAAGAGATTTTCGAGAGCGCATTGCCGCGCACCGATCAGGACGTGGTGCTGGTCTATTGCACCGCGCGGGGCCGCATCAATGGCGAGCTGCGTGAAAAGAGCCTGATCAACAAGAGCTATTCCCGTCAGATCGGCGGCAAGACATGGAGCGCGATCCAAGTGACCACCACCGCAGGCGTTCTGGGTGTGGTGGATCTGGTGCGGCGTGGCGAGCTGCCTTCCAGCGGCTTTGTGCGTCAGGAGCAGGTGAACCTTCAGGCGTTCCTTGAGACCGAATTCGGCCAGCTCTACCGGGCGGGCGACATTGACCACATGACAGATACAACAAAATTGGCAGCTGAGTGATGAAAGACATGGCACGAACAGCAGACGATATCCTGAAGAACCTTGACCTGACAGCAGCAGAGCTGAGCGGTGGCAGCCGCGCGGTGCGCTCGCCCATTGACGGCAGCACGCTGGCCGAGGTCCACGACACCCCCGCAGGCGAAATGCCCGCCATTCTGGAACGCGCGCAGTCCGCGTTTAAGGCATGGCGCGTGGTGCCGGCCCCGCGTCGCGGTGAGCTCATTCGCCTGCTGGGTGAGGAACTGCGCGCCGCCAAGGATGACCTTGGCGCGCTGGTCAGCTGGGAAGCGGGTAAGATCACCTCTGAGGGCCTCGGTGAGGTGCAGGAGATGATTGACATCTGCGATTTTGCGGTGGGTCTGTCGCGCCAGCTTTATGGTCTGACGATTGCCTCGGAACGGCCCGGCCACAGCATGCGCGAAACATGGCATCCCTCGGGGCCGGTGGGGGTGATCTCGGCGTTCAACTTCCCGGTTGCGGTCTGGTCGTGGAATGCGGCGCTGGCGATTGTCTGTGGCGATCCGGTGATCTGGAAACCGTCGGAGAAAACACCGCTGACGGCGCTGGCCTGCACCAAGATCTTTGAACGCGCGGTGAAACGCTTTGGCGAGGATGCCCCCGAAGGCCTGCTGCAGACCCTGATTGGCGATGCGGAACTGGGCAAGGTGCTGGTCGCCAGCCCCGCTGTGCCGGTGATTTCGGCCACGGGGTCGACCCGCATGGGCCGCGCGGTGGCACCTGTGGTGGCAGAGCGGTTCGGCAAATGCATTCTGGAACTGGGCGGCAACAACGCGATGATCGTGGCCCCCTCGGCGGATCTGGAAATGGCGGTGCGGGCGATTGTGTTCTCTGCCGTGGGCACCGCCGGTCAGCGCTGCACTTCGCTGCGCCGCCTGATCGTGCATAATTCCATCCGCGAGGATCTGGTGAAACGCCTGAAGGCCGCCTACGCCGGTCTGCCGATTGGCGATCCACTTGCCGAGGGCACATTGGTCGGTCCGCTGGTGGATGAGGCCGCAGGGGATGCGATGACCTCAGCGCTGAAGGCGGCCGAGAGCGAGGGCGGCACCGTGCATGGTGGCGCGCGCGTCACTGAGGGCGTGCCCGCAGGTGGTGTCTATATGGCACCCGCCATCGTCGAGATGCCCGGTCAGAGCGCGTCGGTCAAAGAAGAGACCTTTGCGCCGATCCTGTATGTCATGGGCTATGACGATTTTGAGGACGCGGTGGAGATGCAAAACGATGTGCCGCAGGGGCTGAGCTCCTGTGTGTTCACGCTCAATATGCGCGAGGCGGAGAGTTTCCTCACCGCTGCGGGTTCTGATTGTGGCATTGCCAATGTGAACATTGGGCCTTCGGGTGCGGAAATCGGCGGTGCCTTTGGCGGCGAGAAGGAAACTGGCGGTGGGCGCGAGAGCGGCTCTGACGCGTGGAAATCCTACATGCGCCGCCAGACCAACACCGTGAACTATTCCGCAGAGCTGCCGCTGGCGCAGGGTGTGAAGTTCGACATCTAAGGTCCGGCAGGGCCTCATTTGGCTGTCGCGCAAGCGGCAGCCACGCGCCCGCCCCGGCATGGCCTTGGGGCGGGCGCTGATCGCTTAGGGCAATCGGTTTGACGATTTAGAGTGATGCCGCGATGGCGAAGCTCTCGACCGGCTGCGAGACATTGTGCAGTTTCACATGTCCCAGAGGTTTCGCCTCGGCGGTCTCAGTCAGGATGTCGCGCGACACCACGATGCGATGGCCAATGGTCTTGCCGTAATCGCCCAGACGCGCGGCGATATTGGCGGCCTGACCGATCACGGTAAAATCCAGCCGCTCCTGCGAACCGATATTTCCATAGAGCACCGACCCCGAGGCAATCCCGATGGCGCAGTCCAGATTGGGCAGCGACGGGCAAGGGGTGATTTCCGCCAGCGCCGCGACAATGGCCCGTGCGGCAGCGAGCGCCTGCGCGCGGGCTTCGGCCGGGTTTTGACCTGCGGGGAACACTGCCAGCACCGCGTCCCCGATGAATTTCAGCACCTCGCCGCCGTTTTCATGCACGAGGCCTGAAGTGGTCTCAAAAAACCTGTTCAGCAGGTTGATGTATTTGTCGCGCGGCAGGGTTTCTTCGAGCAGGGTGGAGCCGCGCAGATCGCAGAACATGATCGCAGCGTCGATCTCATCACCCTCACCCCGGCGGATGTTGCCCCCAAGCACCCGCGCACCGGAGCGTTTGCCCACATAGGTTTCCAGCACGGCCTGCGCGTTTTCACGCTGCATGAAGACCTCGTAATAGCGCGCAATCACCGCAGAGCATTCAAAGATCAAGCCCAGATCAGCAGTGCTGAAGCCATCGGGGGCGTCCGAGGCGACGGTCAGCACATTGATCCGCCCGTCCGAGAACGGCAGCGGCATGGCGACATAGTCGGTCATGCCGCGGTCGCGCAGATCGCGCAGGATCGGGAAGTCCTCGGGCGGGGTCGCGCCGGTCAATCGGTAGCGCAGCCCGCCAAGCCCCTTGGACACATGGCGCAGCGGAGAGTTTTTGAACTCCGGCTTTTCGTGGATCTCGTAGGAGGGCGAAAACGTCTCCACCCCCGGTACGCCTTTTTCCCACAGGTAATGGTGGCCCGCGATCCGGGGATGCAGGGCCCAAGCGAGGATGGTCAGGCGGCTGACGGGCAGGCCTTGTTCGTGCAGTTTGGCGACGAAGGCCTGGGTGAACTCCTCGGGCGACGGCAGGAAGGCCGCCTCGCGCAGGAGCCAGTCCACCAATGGGCCGGAGATATTGCCATCATCGGGCGCTTGCAGGCGGTTTGGACCCAGATCCAGCCGGTCGAGCGCTTCGGGGATGAAGCCGATATGGCCCTTGATCTGGCGCGCCTCGGGCAGGGTTTCGTCATAGCTCCAGACCGCGCTGCACAGCTCCTTCTTGCCGGGCAAGATCAGGTCGCGGTAATGGGCGGTGCCCTTAAAGGGGCAGAAGGTGGTCTTGCTGCAGGCCTTGTCCATATCCACCAGAAGGTCTTCCTTGGGGAAATAGACCACGGGGGAGAGGCGGGTTTCATACATCACCTTGGCACGGCTGCTCTGCGCGAGCAGCGTGTCGCCGTGATAGGCCGCAACCGGGCCGTCCAGTTGTTCCACAAGGATACCGTAACCGCTGCGCGGTGAGACCTGAATATTCATGGGGTGTATCTGTCCAAAGCTAGCCTTCCTAATATGGGAAGGTTTGCGGCAGATTTCCAGCCCCTTCGCCCGCAGCGGGGATCACATTTGAGGGATTGCGCCGTGCGGTGCACGTCGCCGGGGGGCAGGCCGCGCCTTCGGTGCGGCCTGCCGGGCCCAACGGGCGGATGGGAATTTTCAATTCACAGACGACGGGCGGGAGCGCCCCCGGCCTTTTGGCGTATCCGGGGTGACGGAGGTGGACCGGGGCGGGTGTCACACCATACGGATCACATCCTTGTTGATCGCCAGCACATAGCCGCGTTTGGCGATGTTCTTGACCAACAGCTCGCTGATCATCTGATTGCCCAGCGTGTCGCGCAGGCGTTTGATCCGCGTGGCCCCGGCGGCCTCTTCGCAGTCACTGCTGGATTTGCCGGAAATCACCGCCTCGATTTCAGCGCCCGAGAGCACATCATCGTCGAGCCGCGCCTCCGCCAGCACCGAAAGCGTCTCCATCGCGGCCTTGGTGAGTTTGAAGCCCATATTGTTGAGATAGACGGTGTTTTCCTCGCGGCTGATCAGCAGCTCGGTCACCTGAATCCCGGCGCGTTCGATCTGCGCCATGCGCCGGTTCAGCATCACCAGCATCGCCAGCACCACCAAAGCGGCAATCATCATCGCGGTGGCAAAGACCAGAAGCACAAAGATCACCATGCGGTAGCTTGCCAGCGTGTCGGCAAAGGCGGTGCCGCTCTGGGCGAGGATCTCCAGCAGTTTGACCTCGGCCTGGGTGGTGAGGTCGTTTTCCACAAAGAGCCGTTCGATCCGGGCGTTGAACGCGTTGCCATCGGGCAGGGTCAGAAGCAGCACCGTACCCGCGATCACCAGAAGTGCCACGATGGCGCAGATCCCGAGGGCGATCACCCGGGACCCGGCGTTGCGGACCTCAGAAACGGAGAAAGTTGGATCCGGCATCCGCTTTCCTTTTGTCGAGCCCCTCGGGGCCAAAAACGGACAGGACGTTCAGAAGCGTCCAGCCTGCGCGTTGCAGACGGGCGGCCACCTCATCGCGGGCGGCGGATTTGGAGCAGGCCCCGGAGAGTTCCATTACACCGTAATGGAGCTTGAGCGGCTGGTCCTGCTTTGCCTTGTAATCGGCATAGCACCCAGCCGCATGCGCGGGCTGCGCGAGGGCTGCGAGGAGCAGCAGAAGGGCGGGGATTTTGCGAATATGTGTCATGCGCTCATCATGCAGCCGGGGGCGCTGATATTCAATGACAACAGGGTGTTGGGGCGCTGATATTTGATAACAGGCGGGCGTTATTGCCTGTCTGAAGCGCTCGGGGCGAGGCTTGGGGCATCCGGTTGATAGCCAACCGCCACATGCACCCACATAGGAAAAACGATATGACCCGCCTCGCGTCTTCTTCACGTAATCTCCACCGTAAATTCATTGCCGCCGTGATTGCTACGGCCATGGCAATCACTGGTTTCTCTGCCGCGCCAGCCCGCGCCGACAGTGATGATATTGCCAAGTTCATCGCAGGGGCTGCGATTCTCGGCATCATTGGCGCTGCGATCAATGACAGCAAGAAAGACCGCCGCCGCCCGCCGCATGTTGACCCGACACCACGTCCAAAACCGTTGCCGCCGCGCGTGCGTCGCTATGACCTGCCGGCGCAATGTCTGACCAGCATTCGGGTGCGTGGTAAGGACCGTAACTTCCTCGGTATGCGCTGCCTGCGTCGCAACTACGACTATGTGCGCGAATTGCCGAATCGCTGCTATGCGGAGTTTGACAACCGCAACCAGAGCCGCCGTGGCTACCGTCCGGGCTGCCTGCGCAAACACGGATACCGTCTGGTGCGTCGATAAGCGCCAGTGGTGAGGTTCGAGAGCAGTCAACTGGGGCGCATCCTGCGCCCCTTTTTTGTGCCGAAACCCTTGCGCGGCACGGTGAAACGGGGGCAGTGAAGGGCATGGATACTCCGGATTTATCAATAGAGCAGGTCGCCTTGTCGCGCGGCTACACGCGGATTGCAGGTGTCGATGAGGTCGGGCGTGGCCCATTGGCGGGGCCAGTGACGGCGGCGGCTGTGGTGTTGGACTTTGCGGCGCTGCCAGAGGGGCTCAACGATTCCAAGAAGCTGACGCCCCGCAGGCGTGCAGCACTTGAACCAGAAATCATGGCGCGGGCGAGTTACGCGGTGGCGCACGCCTCGGTGGAAGAGATCGACCAGCACAATATCTTGCGTGCGTCGCATCTGGCGATGGAGCGCGCGGTGGCCGCCCTCGATCCACAGCCGGATTACCTGTTGATCGACGGAAATCTGATCCCGCGTGATCTGCGCATTCCGGCCGAAGCGGTGGTCAAAGGGGACGGTCGATCCTTGTCAATTGCTGCGGCGTCAATTCTGGCCAAAGAAGCACGCGATCGCATCATGGTGGATTTAGCGCAACAGTTTCCGGGATATGGTTGGGAGCGAAATGCGGGCTATCCGTCGAAACAACACCGCGAGGCGCTCATAAAAATAGGGGTTACCCCTCACCATAGAAGGTCGTTTAAGCCGGTCCACAATATCTTGTATCAAGAGTGAACCGTAGTCCGCTGATTCAAAAAACAAATTGACCTCGAATCCGGGATGAATCATCCTGTGGACAACCAGAATGAGCGCAAAAGCGCCGTGGTTATCGAGGCAGAGCAAATGAACAAAACCATCGCGAAGGGCGCCGCTACGGCGCTCCCTTTAAACACGATTCTTGATGGCGACTGTATCGAGAGGATGGCAAGCCTGCCCTCCAATTCGATCGACATGATCTTCGCGGATCCGCCCTATAATCTCCAGCTCAAAGGGCAGTTGCACCGCCCTGATAACTCCCGCGTTGATGCGGTCGACGACGAATGGGATCAGTTTTCCAGTTTCGGCGTTTATGACCAGTTCACGCGTGCGTGGCTGAAAGAGGCCCGCCGCATCCTGAAGCCCAATGGCGCGCTTTGGGTGATTGGGTCCTACCACAACATCTTCCGCGTGGGCTCTGCCTTGCAGGACGAGGGCTTCTGGATTCTGAACGATGTGGTGTGGCGCAAGTCGAACCCGATGCCGAACTTCCGTGGCAAACGCTACACCAACGCCCATGAGACGATGATCTGGGCGTCGAAATCCGAGGGTGCCAAATACACCTTCAACTATGAGGCGCTGAAGGCGCTGAACGAGGGCATCCAGATGCGCTCGGACTGGGTGATGCCGATCTGTACCGGCCATGAGCGTCTCAAGGATGCAAATGGCGACAAGGCGCATCCGACCCAGAAGCCCGAAGCGCTGTTGCACCGTATTCTGGTGGGCTCCACCAACCCCGGTGATGTGGTTCTGGACCCGTTCTTTGGCACTGGCACCACCGGCGCGGTGGCCAAGATGCTGGGGCGCGAGTTCATCGGTATTGAGCGCGAAGAGAGCTACCGCAAGGTTGCCGAAGAGCGCATCAAGAACGTACGCAAATTCGACCGTGAGGCGCTGCAGGTCTCGGCCTCCAAACGGGCAGAGCCGCGGGTTCCTTTTGGCCAGCTGGTCGAGCGCGGTATGCTGCGTCCGGGTGAGGAGCTTTATTCGATGAACCGTCGCCACAAGGCGAAGGTGCGCGCGGATGGCACCCTGATCGGCGACAATATTAAGGGCTCGATCCATCAGGTGGGCGCGCATCTTGAGAACGCGCCGTCCTGCAATGGCTGGACCTACTGGTGCTTTAAGAAGGACGGGAAAACCGTTCCGATTGATGTGCTGCGCCAGCAGATCCGGGCTGAAATGCAGGCCTGATCGGCACTTTAGCCAAATTCCGAATTTATTCGAACGCCGACAGTGCGCTGCCTCAGGGTTCAGCGCGCTGCACCTTGCCCCGCCGATTTGGCGGGGTTTTTTGCATGTTTTGCGACAATTGGCGCGTGTAACTTGCCCGCCATATCCCTATTTAGGGGCAAGCCGTTTCATACAATAAAAATCCCCAAGGGAGGGCCGGATGGCTGAAGCCACCACCACCGCACCCGTTGCTTCCGTGCGCGCATCCAGTGATCCGATTTTGCAGGATGACGCGCTGGAGACAAAACACATCCGCGAGGCGCTGGAAGAACACAAAAGGCGCGGCGTGGAGATGGCGGTTCTGGCGCGCTGGATCATTATGCCCATCGTCGCGGTCTTTCTGTTTTCGGTCTATCCGCATCCCTCGCAGCTTTATTATGTCGCGCTTCTCGGGGTGCTGTGCATCAACGGGTTTTTTATCCGCCGATTTGCGCGGGTGGGGCGGTCGAATGCGGAGGTCGGATTGATCATGTTCGACCTTGTGCTGATGACATTCGGCATGGTGTTTCCCAACCCCTTCAGCCCCAGCGAGATGCCGGTGCCGATCCTCTATCAGTATGATAACTTTATGTATTTCTTTATCATTCTGGCAGCGGGCACATTGGCCTATAGCTGGCGCACGGTGCTGGGGATGGGGATTTGGGCCAGTGTGATCTGGCTCGGCGGATCGGGGCTGATGTGGCTGTTTGGCACCCCAAATGAAGAGATCGCGCAGCGTCTTTCGGTGGCGCTGTCGGAGTGGCCGGAGTTGCTTGAGCTTTATGATCCCAATGACGTCGGGTTTAAGTTCCGCATCCAAGAAGCGATGGTGTTCTTGATGGTGGCGGCGATCCTTGCCCAGTCCACCCGGCGGTTTTATCTGATGCTGGATCAAAACGCCGATCTGGCGCGGGAACGGGCCAATCTGTCGCGGTATTTCTCGCCCAATGTGGTGGAGCAGCTGTCGCAAAATGACGACGCATTGAGCCAGGTGCGGACCTCGCGCATTGCGGTGCTGTTTATCGATATCATCGGCTTTACCCGACTGGCAGAGCAGAAAGACGCGGTCGAGGTGATTGAGCTGTTGCGTGGGTTTCACGGGCGCATGGAGCAGGAGGTGTTTCGCCACGGCGGCACGTTGGACAAATATCTGGGCGATGGCTTGATGGCGACCTTTGGCACGCCTGTTGTCGGAGAGCGCGATGCCTCGGACGCGCTGGCCTGCGCGCGGGCGATGTGTGTGGTGCTGGATCAGTGGAATGCGGAACGTCGCCAAGCGGGCGAGCCGGAGATCCACGCCGGGATTGGCATTCATTTTGGTGAGGCAGTTCAAGGCGATATCGGTGCAAACCGGCTGGAATATGCGGTGATCGGCACGGCGGTGAACATCGCCTCCAGACTGGAGGCGATGACCCGTGTGATGCAGGCGCGGATCGTGATGAGCGACGCGCTGTGCAGGCAGGTGCATCAGGAGGGCGGCGCTGAAGCGCTGGTGCAGGGCTTTACCCGCGCGGATGAGCAAAGCATTCGCGGCCTGCAGGAACCGATGACGGTCTGGGCCTTGCGCGCGCTTTGATAAGCTATTCCTTAAGGGTCTGAAGCTATGGTCGCGGCAGCATCTTTAAAAGGCTATTGTAATGTCGCAGACCCATCGGGACGAACTCTTCGTCTGGTTCGGACTGGGCGAGGAAGTTCGCTCTACCATTGTCGACATGGCGTCCCTCGTGGAGCGCCATATCGATCAAGTGCTTGATGAGTTCTATGAGCTATGCCTCGCGCGCGAGGAAACCAAAGGGTATTTTCCCACCGAACACATTGTTGCCCATGCCAAGGCGGCGCAACGCGCCCATTGGATAAAGCTGTTTTCCGGTCGGTTTGGCGAAAGCTATATGGCCTCCGCCGATAAGGTCGGGCGGGTGCATTTTGAGGTCGATCTGCCGTTTCACTTGTTTCTCGGGGGCTATGCCACCGTGGGGGACCGCATTCTGGATGTGGTGCTGTCGCAGAAAAACGGCTGGCGCGGTGCAAAGGCGCGCAACAGTCAGGCCCGCGTGTTACAGCGGCTGATCCTGTTTGATTGCGAGCGGGTGATTGCGGGTTTTATCAATGCGCAGATGCAGGAGCGTGAAAAGGCGCTCACGATCATGACGCAAGGCATTCAGCGGCTTGAGACAGGTGATCTGACCTCACAGATGCCGGGCGTCGAAGAGAACGGGCTGCCGGAGCGGTTCGACAATGTGCGCCTGTCCTATAACCACCTCTTGGATCATTGGTCGGGGATCTTGTCCGACGCGACCCGGCGGGCGCATTCGGTGGATGCCAAGATGGCAGAGACCGCGCAGATGACCCGTGATATGGCGCATCGCTCTGGCGAGCAGGCCAGCACCTTTAATGAGACCGTGACCTCTGTGAACAGTGTGACCAGCAGCACCCGGCTGACCAGCGAGAAGGTCGCGGATGCGGCCAAGCAGATCGAGGCCAACCGCGTGGTGGCGGAAGAAGGCGGCGCGGTGGTTCGGGATGCGATCCTTGCGGTCGAACGGATCGAGCAATCCTCCAGCCAGATCAACAAGATCGTCGATGTGATCGACGAGATCAGCTTTCAAACCACATTGCTTGCGCTCAATGCGGGCGTCGAGGCTGCGCGCGCGGGCGAAGCGGGCAGGGGCTTTGCGGTGGTCGCATCAGAGGTGCGCGCGCTTGCCAGCCGGGCCACGGATGCGGCGGATGACATCAAGAAGCTGATTGCCGGCAGTTCCGATCAGGTGCGGGAAGGGTGCGAGCTGGTGCATCAGACCGGCGAGCGGCTCAATAGTATCTGCGCGAGCGCGGACAGTGTCGCGCGGATCATGCAAGAGGTCGATGGCGTGATTTTTGAACAATCCGGCCAGCTTGAAAACATCAGCGAGCGGATGGAGCGGCTGGACCAATATATCCAAAACAGCGCCGGGCAGGCAGGCACAGTGTCCAGCACCACGGATGCATTGGCGCAGGATTCGGCGGCACTGAAGGCCAGCATGGATGGGTTCAGGACGCGCAGCAATATCGCGTTGCGCGAGGCGACGCAGGATCAGGAGTATGAGCGTCTGGCCAACCGGCGCTAAGGGCTGGACAGACCTTAGCGCGGCACCCGATGCTATCGCGGCATCGGGTTTTGGTGCCGGTTATAAGGTTTCCAGTCGGTGATCTCCGGGTAGTACTGCTTGCGCCAGCGCCGGACCTTTGGGTTCATCATGCGCCGCCACAGGGGCGGGATCATCGCCGCAATGGACATCACCGGATAGCCGTAGGGCAGTTGCGGGGCGTCTGTCTCGGAATAGTTCTGCAACAGCGGAAACCGCCGGTCGGGTTTGTAGTGATGATCCGAATGGCGCTGCAGATTGATCAGCAGCCAGTTTGAGGCCTTATGCGCGGCGTTCCATGAGTGATGCGGCTTGACGTGTTCATATTTGCCGTCGCCCAGATGTTTGCGCGTAAGCCCATAGTGTTCGATGTAATTGACCAGTTCCAACTGCCAGATCGCAACACTGGCCTGCACCAAAAACAGCAATACGCCGGACACACCGCCAATCAGGAACGCCAAGAGCAGCATCACCGCCTGAAGCGCCCAGTAGCGCAGAAACGGGTTGCTGCGGTGATACCAAGGCAGACCCTTGCGCATCAGGCGATCCGCCTCGGCGCGAAAGGCCGAATGCCAGCATTGCCAAAGCACCCTTGGGTAAAAGCGGTGAAATCCCTCGTTATAGCGCGCTGTCACCGGGTCACGGGGGGTGGCAACATAGCGGTGATGCACCAGCAGATGTTCCGAACGAAAATGCGAGTAAAGCACCATGGCCAGGAGGATATCTGCCATCCAGCGCTCAAACCGGTTGGTCTGATGCATCAGCTCATGGCTGTAGTTGATGCCGATGGTGCCCGACACCACCCCCATGCCAAAGAACACGCCCACTTTTTCAATGCTTCTGAGGTGATCCGCGTCGCTCACATAGGCGATGAGGCCAAAGAGGCAGAGCACCTGCAACGGCACCCAAGCGGTGGTGAGGCGAATGTACCATTTGAGGTCAGCCTCGGACGATTGCGGGTCGGCGTTCGCAAGCTCCAGCCCCAGAACCCCGTCGAGCGCTGCAAAGAGGTACCACGTGGCGAGTGGCGGGATCAGCACCCACCAGCTGCCATAGACCGCGCCGATCCAGACCATCGGCAGCAGAGCCAGCGAGAGCCAGAATGGCAGCGCGCGACGCCAATCGCGCAACTGGGCGGCCGGAATGAACTGGGTCATATGTTTCTCCACAGAGCAGGCGCGTCTGACTGAGGAGCTTAATGCTGTTGTGACTGTAGCCCAAGAGGGAAGTCGTTGATTTAACGGTGCAGTAGATCAAAGGCTTTGCGCATGACCGTTGGCAGGTCCGAGGGGCGAAAGTCATGGCGTTTGATGATTTCCTGCCCGTCAGAGAGATTGAAACCCGCGGGCAGCTCCGCCATGCGCACCTGCAAGATCAGGTGGAAATGGGTGAAGGTATGACGCACCTCTGCGCCAAGATCCTGCCAGTTGGCCTCAAAGGGCGGCGTCTCGGTGGGGGCTTCGTTCCAGTCTGAGCCGGGCCAGCCGAGCATACCGCCCAACAGCCCCTTATCGGGTCGCCGCTCCAGCAACCAGTCGCCCTCGTGGTTGCGGGCGATGTAGACAAAGCCAAGCCGGGTCGGTTTGGGCTTCTTTGGGGTTTTCTTGGGCAGCTCGGCGGCGGTGCCATTGAGGCGGGCGCGGCAGGGCGTGCGCCACGGGCAGATGCCGCAGGCGGGGGATTTGGGGGTGCAGATGGTGGCACCGAGGTCCATCACCGCCTGCGCATAATCACCGGGGCGCTGGGCGGGGGTCAGATGGGCGGCGTGGTCCTTGAGCACCGGTTTGACACCGGGAAGGGGGGCGTGTTCGTCGTGAAGCCGCGCCATCACCCGTTCGACATTGCCATCCAGCACGGTCTCGGGACGGTCAAAGGCAATGGCCGAGATTGCCGCCGCCGTATATGGCCCGATACCGGGGAGCGCGATCAGCCCTTCATAGGTGTCTGGAAACACGCCGCTCAGGTCATCGGCCACCACGCGGGCGCATTTCAGCAAATTGCGGGCGCGGGCGTAATATCCAAGCCCGGCCCATTCAGCCATAACATCGGCGTCGGCAGCGGCGGCGAGGTCGCTCACCGTGGGCCAGCGCCGGGTGAAGCGTTCAAAATAGTCTTTGACGGCGGCCACGGTGGTTTGCTGCAGCATCACCTCGCTGAGCCAGATCCGGTAGGGATCGGGCCGCACGCCAGCGGCACGCGCCTCTGGACCGACGCGCCATGGCATTTGGCGGGCGTGTCTGTCATACCATTCCAGCAGATCCTGGCTGAGTATCTCGGGATACACGGCGTGGTCACGCATTCTTTATCCTTTGCCCTATGGTTTGGCTGGTCTCTTGCTTCCGGCCCTTTACAATAGGGCGAACACACACGCAAAACCACCGGCATGGCATATAGGCATTCTTCCACACGCGGTTTTAAACGCACAGGCTCGTTGCTGAACGACCAGATCCGTAAGGCGGGCGAAAGCCGTGGCTTTGCGGTGTCGCGGCTGCTCACCCATTGGGAAGAGATCGTCGGCCCCGAGCTGGCGGCGATGGCGCGGCCCGTCAAGGTCGGCTATGGGCGCGGCGGCTTTGGCGCGACGCTGACGGTGCTGACCACCGGCGCGATGGCCCCGATGCTGGAGATGCAGAAGGCGGCCCTGCGTGAGAAAGTGAACGCAGTTTACGGATATAACGCGATCTCCAAACTGCATATCACGCAGACCGCACCCATTGGGTTTGCGGATGGCCAGGTTGATTTTCGCTATGCGCCCAAGGTGCGCAAGGCGGCGGAACCCGCGCCGGAGGATGTGGCATCCGCCAAGGAGACAGCCACCGGCGTTGAGAATGACGAATTGCGCGCAGCACTCGAGCGGCTTGGGCGCAATGTACTGACACGACAAAAATCATTGAGAAAGGGGTATAAATGACCCGCATCATGACAGGTATCTGCGCGGCTGTTGCCGTGGCAGCGGGCGTATATGCGATCGACAATTTCACAGGCCGTCAGGGTGACACCAGCCTGCTGGACATTCAGTTGATCGGAAGCGCAAGCGCACAGGAAAGCGCCGAGGCCGCAGAGGTCGATACCTCCACGATCATCGAGATGGTGCAAGGGGCCGAGGATGCGCCGGTCACTTTGATCGAATACGCGTCTTATACCTGCCCGCATTGCGCGAACTTCCATGAAGGTGCCTATAAAAAGCTGAAGGCAGAATATATCGACACCGGCAAAGTGAAGTTCATCTACCGCGAGGTCTATTTCGACCGCTTTGGTCTGTGGGCGTCGATGGTGGCGCGCTGTGGCGGTGAAGAGAAATTCTTTGGCATCACCGATCGGATCTTTAAGCAGCAGTCCGAGTGGACCCGCGCAGGAGGCCCCGCCGAGATGGTGGACGCACTGAAGAAAATCGGCCGTGTGGCCGGGATCGACAACGAGCAGTTGGAAGCCTGCATGCAGGACGCCACCAAAGCGCAGACGCTGGTGACATGGTATCAGGAAAACGCCACCAAGGATGAGGTGGAATCGACCCCGTCGTTCATCCTGAATGGCACCAAGGTTTCAAACCAGCCGTATGAAGATCTAAAAGCCCTGATCGACGCAGAGCTTGAAGAATAAGCCCTCGCGTCAGTGACGTTTAAACGCGCCGCTTCCTTATGCAGGGGGCGGCGCGATGTCTTTGAGGCGGGCGAGAAATGCCTCATGTTGCGGCACCTGCAAGCGCACGGGCAGGGTGATGACCTTGTGGCGAAAGCTGAGCGGCAGGCGCACCGCATCCTTTTCCGTGGTCACAAGCTGCGCCCCCAAGAGCCGGGATTCCTGTTCCAGCCGGGTGAGGAGTGCAGGCGCGAGCGATTGGTGATCCTCCAGTGCTTCGGCGCGGCGGATATCTGCGCCAAGGCCACGCAGGGTGGCAAAGAATTTCTCCGGATGACCGATACCGGCAAAGGCCAGAACCTTGGTGCCCTGCCATGGCATGCCGGTGGGCAGCGGGGCCACATGGCCGATGAAATGAGGGATGGGGATCTGCGGCCCCCAAGTGGATTGAAACGCGTCCTGCGCGGCCTCATCGCCCAGCGACAGCACCAGATCGGCGCGGCTGAGGCCGGTGTCGACGGGTTCGCGCAACGGCCCGGCGGGCAGGCAGCGGCCATTGCCAAAGCCACGTTTGGCGTCCACCACGACGATAGAGAAATCCTTGGCCACCGAGGGGTTCTGAAACCCGTCGTCCATCAAAATGACGCTGGCCCCGGCTGCGGCGGCCTGCGCAACCCCCTTGCCACGATCCTTGGCGACCCAGACCTCGCCAAAGGCGGCCATCAGCAAAGGCTCATCGCCGACGTCTTGGGCGCTGTGGTTGCGCGGGTCGACCTGAACCGGGCCTTGAAGCTGACCACCGTAGCCGCGTGACACCACATGCACCCGGTGCCCAGCAGCGCCCAATTGTTCCATCAGCCAGATCACGGTGGGGGTTTTGCCGGTGCCACCTGCGTTGAGGTTGCCGACACAGATCACCGGCACCGATGCCTTGACCGGGGTGCCCTTTTTCAGGCGTGCAGCCGTGCCACGGGCATAAAGCGCGCCGAGCGGCGACAGCAGGCAAGCGCGCAGATCAAAGGCGGCGGGAGGTTTGTTCCAGAACTCAGGCGGGCGCATGATTGATTTCGCTTTGATCCAGCAAATCCTGAATCCGGTCGAGGAGATTGTCTGTCATGACCGCACCTTCTGTTACCACCTGCCAGCCTGCAAGGGCCATCTCTGCCGCGCGGTCCGGTGACGAGAGGCGATAGACCGCCTCCGAAAGCTCCTCTTCGCCGTGGATGCGCTCTGCCGCGCCGAGGGCCGCAAGCCGCTGATAGGCCTGCGCATGGGCGACCACGCCGGGGCCATGCAGGATCGCAGAACCAAGCGCTGCGGCATCCAGCGGATTGGTGCCTTGCGCCCCCCGAATGAGGCTGTTGCCCAGAAAACAAAGCGGGCAGAGCCGATACCAAAGGCCAAGGTTCTCGGTCAGGCCAATCGCCACCTGCGTGTGGTCTTCGGGGTCTTCGCCCATGTCCCAATCGGCAAAGGCCAGCCCCTCTTTTTTCAAAAGGCTGCGCGCGGCGTCCAGATCCTCAAAGGTTTCAACCGTGAGCACCAAAAGCAGCCGGTGTAGCGAGCGCAGGGCGGTTCGATGCGCTTTGACCACCGCTTGCAACTCCGAGAGGGAGACATGCGCGGCGAGCCAGATCGGGCGGCTGCCGAATTGCTTTTGCATCTGCGTCAATTCATCGTCGTTGCAGCTGGGCGGGGTGCTGGATTGAAACAGACGCCCGGAGGGGCGGATGCGTTCGGGGGGCACGCCTGCGCGTTTCAGCCGCTCGGACACCTCTGTGCCGGGCACGAGAATCTCGGCAAAACCATTGAGCAGCCTGTGGCGCTGATCCGGCAGCCAGCGCGAGGCACGGCCGGGGAGCTCTTCGGCGTCGATATCGCACAAAAGCGCGGGCATGTTGCGTTCGCGGATCTGCCGCATCAGCAGACGACGCAGCCGGCCCCCGGCCCAGACGCAGAGATCGGGAGACCAGTTCTCAAGAAAGCTGCGAATGTCATTGGGCTGCTCGACCGTCAGCGGCCCCAGTGCGATATCGCAGCCATCGGGCAGCACTGAGGGGCGCATATCCTCTTCCCATGTGAGCATCATCGACAGATCCGGGCGCATCATCTTGAGCCGGTTGCCCACGTCACACAGGCCCAAGAGCCGCTCTTGGGTGGTCGCATGCGCCCAGACCAACTCACCTTCGGGGCGGGTCAGTCGGGCGGCGTCAGCGATATGTCCACCGCCGGGGCCAAACATCAGGTTTTGCGACCCTTAGACGTGTAGATCAGCCGCGACAGCAGCGCGCGGTGCATCTTGCGCCCCCCCGCGACAACGCCGTTTTGCAAGGCATCTGGGCGATTGAACGTGAGCGCAGCGCCGCTGCGGTCAGTGGCGAGGCCGCCGGATTCCTGTACGATCAACACCCCTGCGGCGATGTCCCATTCCCACGTGGGGCGCAGGGTGAGCATGGCGTCATAGGTGCCATCCGCAACCCGCGACATGCGATAGGCCAGCGAGGGGCGGTGGCTGCGCCGAAAGGCGGGCGGGGTGCCCGCGTGCCAGTGTTTGGCATCCAGTGTCGGCTTGGCGCTCAGGATATGGGCGGTTTCGACGTTTTGCGCGGTGCTGGCCGCAATGGGGACGGCATTGCAGGTCGCGCCCTCGCCTGCGGCGGCGGCAAACAGCAGGTCGCGCTGCGGCAGGTAGACGACTGCGGCGACGGGTTTTCCCGCCTCCACGATGGCCAGCGAATGCGCCCAAGTGCGTGAGCCATCCGCAAAGCTGCGGGTGCCATCAATTGGGTCGATCACAAAGACGCGCTCGCAGGATTGGCGCAACGGGTCATCTTCGCTTTCCTCTGAGAGCCAGCCATAGTCGGGGCGTGCACCGCGCAGGTGGTCCTCCAGATAGCTGTTCACCGCAAGGTCGGCCTCGGTTACCGGGCCTGCGCCATCGGGTTTGTCCCATTTCTGCGCGTCGGTGCCGGTGAATTGCCCCGCGATCTCGCCTGCCTTTTGGGCGGCGGTGATGAGGAGGGACAGATCATTCTCCGGCAAGGGTCATTCCCTCAACAAGGAGCGAGGGCACCACCCGCGACAGATGCCCGCGTGCGTCATTGGCGGGCACCAGCGTTTTCAGCATATCAAGGAGGTTTCCGGCGATGGTGACCTCATTCACAGGATACTGGATTTCGCCGTTTTCCACCCAGAAGCCGGACGCGCCACGCGAATAATCCCCGGTGTTGGGGTTGATGGTGGAGCCGATCATCGACGTCACCAGCAGCCCGGTGCCCATGTCGCGCAACAGGTCTGCGCGGGTTTTGTCACCCTCTGTCAGCGCAATATTCCAGTTCGAGGGCGAGGGCACCGACCCGATGCCGCGCGCGGCGTTGCCGGTGCTGTGCAGGCCCAGCTTGCGGGCGGAGGCAAGATCCATGGTCCAGCCGGTGAGCACGCCGTTTTCCACAATCGCGCGCTTCTGAGTGGGCAGGCCCTCACCATCAAAGGGGCGCGAGCCGGATACACGGGGGCGGAAGGGATCCTCGATGACCGAGAGGGTTTCGGGCAGGATCTGCGCGCCGAGGCTGTCCTTGAGCCACGAAGAGCCGCGCGCCACCGCCGCGCCATTGGCGGCACCCAGAAGATGGCCGATCAGCGAGGAGGAGATGCGTTCGTCAAAGAGAACCGGATAGGCTCCGGTCTTGGGGCGACGGGCGTTCAGGCGCTCGATCGCGCGGGTGCCCGCGGTACGACCGATTTCATCGGCACTGCGCAGATCGCTTTGATAGGTGCGGGTGTCGCCATCATAATCGCGCTCCATCCCGGTGCCGGTGCCCGCGATCCCCACGCAGGAAATCGAGCGGCTGGTGCGGGCGTAGCCGCCGGAAAATCCGTTACTGGCGGCCATGTGGATGTCATGACGCCCATAGCCTGCAGCGGCGGATTGGACCTGCGTGATACCCTCAATGGCGGCGCAGGCAGACTCGGCGGCGAGAGCGTCCTGTTGCAGTTGGTCGGGGGCAGGCTCGGCGCTTGGGTCGGCCATCTGAAGCGCGGCCAGATCCCAGTTCTGCGCCAGCTGATCCGCATCTGCCAGCCCGGCATAAGGGTCTTCGGGTGCTTCTTTGGCCATGGCGACGGCGCGTTCCGCCATGGCGGTCAGCGTCTCGGCGCGGGTATCAGACGAGGAAACCTGCGCCTGTCTTTGCCCGACAAAAACCCGAAGCCCGATGTCGACCCCTTCTGAGCGTTCCGCATGTTCCAACGTGCCGTCGCGCACCTCGATAGAGAGGGAGCTGCCCTCGGCAGCCATGGCATCGGCAGAATCGGCCCCGGCCTTTCGGGCGGCGTCGAGCAGGGCGTGGCAGAGCGTTTCAGGAGTCTGTGTCATGGGCACCTTCGCAAATGGGTGGCATTGCTACAGAGCTAGCCAGACCGCCGCCCTACCGCAAGGCCTGTGCGCCATAAAAACGGGCCGCCCCCGGAAAAGGAGCGGCCCCATCACATACCGGGCGTGGCCCGGAATTGGATATTACTTCAGGCGCTGGCCGTTGGCGAGCACGTGACCTTCGTCGTTCACTTCGATCTTCGAGGTCACGGTGTCGTCACCTGCAGAAACCGTGAACATGCCCATCATCATGCGCGCGCCCATGGCGTCATCCTCGGACACAAGACCCATGCCGATCAGCTTGTCGATCAGGGCGTTTGCGCCGACCAGTTTCAGATTTGCTTCGCCTTCGGGGGCGGGCATGCCGTCAAAGCTCTCCAGATCGGTGTTGTCGAAGGTGAAGGCGCCGTCACCGGTCAGTTCCGCACCCGCAACAGAGAGCAGGATCTGGTTGATGCTGAGGGAGTTCACCTCACCCGGTGCTTCGTCACCTTTTTCTACGGCTGCCATTTGTTCCTCGTCCACGAGGTCAAAGAACAGCTTGCCCTTGCCGGAGAGGTCGACAACGAGGTTTGCAGGATCGCGCGGCAGCTCTTCGTTCGGGTCGATCAGACCCCAGAGCATGTCCGGAACCGCAAATTCACGCAGCGACACGCCGAGAGCAAAGTCCTGCTCTTCATCGGATTTGGTCAGCGGCATCGCGAAGTTGGTGCCCATCTCTTTCATGCTGAGAGAGATCGGGAACGGGATGTCGGAGCCCATCATGTTCAGGGTGGTGTCAACCTGTGTCACATCATAGGTCAGCCCCTCTGGGCTCAGACCGATGTTGAATTCGCCGCCCTTGGAGGAGGTCTGAACCTCAAAGGTGTCGGAGCCGTCCGCGCCCTTGATGTTGGTGTTGCCGGACTCGAAGGTGAATTTGCCGACATAGGCCATGCCCGCCTTGAGCATCGCCGCCACATCAGAGGGATCTTCGACCTTTGGCACGGTCATGTCGCCGGAGAAGTCGAGGCCCTGAAGGGTGCCGTTAAAGGCCGCGTTGTCGCTGCCTTCTGGCTCATTGAACATGAAGTCATAGGCCATGGTGGCGACAGTCATGCTCTGGCTGTAGGAGCGGACATCACCGATTTTCATCAGGGTGTTGCTGGCCAGATCGGTCATGTTGACGGTGAGGGCCGCAACATCCGTCGGCACCGCTTCGCCTTCGATTTCGAGATCCTTCAGGGTGAGACCTGCGGTCGCGGCGGAGTAGCTGTACTCCATCTCGGAGGTGTCACCGCTGACAACCATCGGGCTGCCGTCATGGGTGTAGATCAGGCTGCCGGAGATGGCGTCGCCGTCGGCATTGAAGTCAAAGGCCATCGGGTATTCGGCAGGCATCACCATGTTCACGGTGCCATCGCCGTTTTCGATGAATTCCAGCGTGCCCATGGTCATGGAGAAAGCGTCACCTTCGATGTCCATCGACATGGTGATGTCGGAGACGGTGAGCTTGCCGCTGCTTTCGGTTTCGGATGCGGTGACCTCGTAACCGGTGCTGGACATATAGTCCTTCCAGTCGGACCAGACATCCTGTGCGCTGAGATCAGCGTGCGCGGCCTGAGCAATCAGCAAAATCGGGGCGACAGCACCCATGCCACGAAAAAAAGAAACAGACATAAGAAGAACCTTTCCTAGCGAAGAGTTGGGGCGAACCTCTCCGCTTGTGCGGACATGGTCAAGGGAGCCAATGACTGGACCGTTCCCCCCAAGTCAGATTAACACATATGAACACGTCGGTTGGGAGACAAGTTATGAAATTCGCGAATAAAACGATCGTCATTTCCGGTGCAAGCCGTGGCATCGGGGCCAGCGCTGCAAGGGAATTCGCGAGTCAGGGGGCCAATGTCGTGCTGTTGGCGCGCAGTACAGAGGCGCTGGAGACGCTTGCGGATGAGATCGGCGAAAAAGCGCTGGCACTGGCCTGTGACGTGGCCGATTACGCGGCAGTCGAGGCTGCATTTCAGCGCGCCAGCACGCATTTTGGCAGTCTCGACGTGCTGATTTGCAACGCGGGCATGATTGAACCCATCGCGCGGCTGGAACATGCCGAGCCTGCCGATTGGGCGCAGCTGATCAATGTGAATATCACTGGCGTTTTCAACATGATGCGCGCGGGCCTGCCACATCTGAAGGCCGCAGTCGGTGGCGCGGTTCTGACCATCGGGTCGGGGGCCTCGCAGCGCCCGCTGGAAGGCTGGAGCGCCTATTGCACCTCAAAGGCGGGGGCCGCGATGCTGACACAGGCGCTGCACCTTGAAGAGGGCGAAAACGGCATCCGCGTGATGGGGCTGTCACCGGGTACGGTGGCCACGCAGATGCAGCGTGAGATCAAGGTCAGCGGCATCAACCCGGTGAGCCAGCTTGCATGGGAAGATCACATCCCCGCCGAGTGGCCTGCCCGCACGCTTTTGTGGATGCTCAGCGCGGATGCGGATGAATTTATCGGCACCGAGGTGTCCCTGCGCGATGAAAATATCCGCAAACGGGTGGGGCTGATATGATCGAACATCATCAGGATTCGCGGGGGCTGCTGACCCTGCGACTGAACCGTCCGGACAAGGCCAATGCGCTGACGCCCGAGATGCTGGAACAGCTGATCGGGATTGTGCAGGGTGCCCGTGCGGCGCGGGCGCTGATCCTGACGGGCACCGGCAAAGTGTTCAGCGCCGGTGCGGATCTGGAGGCGGCCAAGGCGGGGCTTGCGACGTCGCCCCTGTGGGAAGATCTCTCCGCTGCCTTGGCGGCCTTGCCGTGCCTAAAGGTGGCCGCGCTCAATGGAACATTGGCGGGAGGGGCAAACGGCATGGCGCTGGCCTGCGATATTCGCATCGCGGTGCCCACGGCCAAGGTGTTTTATCCGGTGATGCAGCTTGGTTATTTGCCGCAGCCCTCTGACGCGGCGCGGATGCGCGCGCTTATTGGCCCTGCCCGCACCAAGATGATCCTGGTGGCGGGCCGGAAAATCACAGCGCAACAGGCCTATGATTTCGGATTGATCGACAGGATCGTCGCGCCGGAGGACCTGATGGCGGAGGCCGAGGCGCTGGTTGGCCCGTCGCTTGCGGCCCCGCCTGATATTGCGCGGGCGATCCTTCGGGCCGCTGCCGGGGACCCTCAGGAGAAATAGAGCTTGAGTTCCGAAAGGTAGCTTTGCCATTCGGCGCGGCGGTGCTGGGTGCGCTCGGGGTCTTTTTGCGCCACCGCATGTACAATGAAGTTCTGCAACGTCACCAAGGGCGCGGTTGTTTCCAGAAACAACCCGGTCTTGGTGCGCCCGTGAAAGACGTAGTCGGTGTAGTCATAGGCCCAGTTGTTGAACTCATCCGTGATGACCACAACCGTCATGCCGGTTTTCTGGGCGAGGCGGGAAATCTGGATCGCCTCGCGCGCGAAGGGCACAATGTCGACGACGATCAGCACGTCCTGACTGTAGTCATCGCGGCCTGCGTCCACCCATTCCACCAGACCGCCGGAGTTTGCTGAAACGAAGTGCACGGAACTGCGCACGATATTGAGCCGTTTTGCAAAATCCTCTGCCACGCCGCTAACGGTCTGAAATCCCGTGACATAGACCCGGCGCGCCTGATCGAGTGTGGCGATCATCCGGGTCCAGTTTTCCGTCTCCATCTGTTGTGCAAGCGCCAGAAGCGACTCCGCCTCTGAGGTCAAAAAGCCGCTGAGAGAGCCTTCTTTCAGGCGTTCGCTGCGCAGAGAGGGTTCCAGCAGGGCGCTGGTCATTTCGGTGCGCAATGCTTCCTTGAGGCCGGAGATTCCCTTGTAGCCGAGTCGCTTGAGAAAGCGGGAGACGGTGATCTCGCTCACGCCCGCTTTGGCCGCGACAGAGGCGCCCGTTTCCAATCCGAGCTGTGCTTCGTTGAGCAACAGGTAGCGGGCAATCTTTGCCTCAGATTTGGTCAGCTCAGGCAATATCTTTTGAATTTTCAAAGACATCGCGCTTTCGGTTCCGGCTTGGGTCTTCTCGCTCAACGGCATCCTCCTTAGATGCGCAATGCATCATTTTTAAAAAATGATAGACTTATGTCATTTCACCTACCATGATCCAGACAGGAATACAGAGTTCGCATCAAAAATCGAACCTAACAAATCTGATCCACAGGGAGATCATCATGAATATGCTAGCCAAATTCGGGTGTGCCGGTGTCACGGCCCTTTCTTTTGCCGGTGCTGTGCAGGCTGAGGGGGCGCTGAACCTTTATAACTGGGGGGATTACATCAACCCCGGTATCCTTAAGAAATTTACCGAAGAAACCGGTATTGAGGTGAACCTCGACACCTATTCCTCCAACGAGGAAATGCTGGCCAAATTGCAGGCCGGCGCGACCGGCTATGACATCGTGTTCCCATCGGTCCACATGCAGGACATCATGTCAAAGCTCGACCTGTTGTTGCAGACCGACATCAACCAGAGCGCGGGATTCGCCAATATCGACCCGCTGTCATTGCGCGCCAAGAGCGACCCGGAGGGGGTGTTCTGCCTGCCTTATGCCTTTGGGACCGTGGGGATTTACTACAAGCCCGAAATCACCGGCGAGATCACCGGCTGGGAAGATTTCTTTGCGATCCCCGAAAAAACCGGCGGCCGCATCACCCTGCTGGATGACATGCGCGAAGTGCTGGCGATCGGGCATGTGATGAACGGCACCTCGGTAAACAGTGTCGACCCGGCAGAGATCACCGCGGCGCAGGACTATATTCTAAAGCAGCGCCCGAATGTGTCGGCCTTTACCTATGACGTGCCGGGGCTGATCGCCACGGACGACATTGCCGCGGCACAGTATTTTATCGGCATGCATGTGCTCACCAGCAACATGGAAAATGTAAACTACGTGATCCCGAAAGAGGGCGGCACGCTTTATCAGGAAAACATGTGCGTGCTGAAATCCGCGCCGAATGCCGAAAATGCCAAGGCGTTCATGGAGTTCTACCTGCGCCCGGAGATCGCGGCGATGAATGTGGAACAGCAGTTCAACGGCACGCCCAATATCCCTGCGCGTGATCTGGCCTCGGATTATATCCGCAACAACACCAACATCACGCTCCCTGACGAGACTTACGAGCGGTTGCAGACCTTTGAAGATCTGGGCCGGGGGCTGCGCCTTTATGACCGCGCGTGGAACACCATCCGCACCGCACAATAATCAGCTTTTGCACAGGCGGGCGGCGCGCCACGTGCCGTCCGGCAGCGGAGACACATATGACACAGATACTAGAGGTGCGCGGCGCTCGCCGTGTGTTCAAGACCCCCGAAGGCGGCACGGTGGCCGCATTGGACGGTGTGGATCTTGATGTGGGGCAGAATGAATTTGTGACCCTGCTGGGGCCGTCGGGATGTGGCAAGACCACGCTCTTGCGCTCGATCAGCGGGTTTGAGCAGCTCGACAGCGGGACGCTGATGCTGGACGGCAAGGACATCGGCAGAATGCCCGCCTTTCGGCGTCCGGTGAACACGGTGTTTCAAAGCTACGCGCTGTTTTCGCATATGACCGTCGAGCGCAACGTGGCCTATAGTCTTGAGGTTGCGGGCGCGTCCAAGCAGGAGCAGAAAATCCTCGCGGGTGAAGCGCTGGAGATGGTGGGGTTGTCGGGGACGGGCAGCCGGATGCCGTCGCAGCTGTCGGGCGGGCAGCGCCAGCGGGTGGCCTTGGCGCGGGCAATCGTTGCTCGGCCCAAGCTGTTGCTACTGGATGAGCCGCTGTCGGCGCTGGATCGGCGGCTGCGCCAGAAAATGCAGATTGAGCTGAAGGCGCTGCAATCGGAACTGGGCATCGCCTTTGTCTTTGTCACCCACGATCAGGAAGAGGCGCTGACCATGTCCGACCGGATCGTGGTGATGCGTGGCGGGCAGATCGAACAATGCGGTGCGCCGCGCGACATCTTCCGCAAGCCGCGCACAAAATTCGTGGCGGAGTTCATCGGTGATACCAACCTGTTTGAAACCACCATCGAGTGCGTGCATGGCGGGCGCATTCTGGCGCTGACCCGCGAAGGAACCAAGATCTGGCTCTCGGAAGAGACCAAGCTGGCCAAGGGCGATGCGGCGACGGTGGTCATTCGGCCCACGGATCTGCAAGTACAAGACGCGCACAGCTCCTGCGGGTTTCGAGGCAAAATCACGCGGGTGATCTATCTGGGCACGGATCTGCATTATTATGTCCAGCCTGCGGTGGGCGGGCAGGAATTGCTGGTGGTGTCACGCACCGATGGCAGCCGCCGCGCACCGGGGGATGAGGTCACGCTGACCTATCGGCCAGAGCGCGCCCATGTGGTGGAGGACTGCTGATGGCCACGCCACATACCCGCGAACGCCTGTTTCTATTTGGGTTGCTGACCCCTGTAACCCTGCTTCTGGGCATCTTCTTTTTGCTGCCGCTGGCGGTTATCGTCATCTACTCATGGCTGATGCCGGGCCTTTATGGCGGCGTCGAGTGGGAGTTCTATCACTGGAATTACGGACGCCTCTTTGGCTGGGCGGACGGGGTGATGGAGATCTACGAGCCGATCTATCTGAAGATCCTGCTGCGCTCGCTTAGCCTCGCCATTCTGACGGTGCTGTTGACGCTGGTGCTGTGTTATCCGGTGGCATTCTGGATTTCCCGGCTGTCGCCGCGCTGGCAAGTGGTGTTCCTGTTTCTTATCACCTTGCCGTTTTTCACAAGTCTGGTGGTGCGCCTTTATGCGTGGCTGCTGATCCTGAAGCCCTCGGGCGTGTTGAACAGCACCCTGTTGGGGATGGGTCTTATCAGCGAGCCGCTGGAGATCCTGTTCACCCGGACTGCAGTGGTGATCGGCATGGCCTATGTGATGATCCCGTTCATGTTCATGCCGCTGTTTGCGAGCATCGGAAATTTGGACCGTTCGCTGCTGGAGGCCAGCAGTGATCTGGGTGCTGGGCGGGTGCAGACCTTTTTCAAGGTGATGCTGCCGCAGACCATGCCCGGCGTGATTGGCGGATCGGTCATCGTGTTCATCCCGTCGGTTGGCAATTTCGTGGTGCCCGATGTGCTGGGCGGCGCGAAGGGGCTGATGATCGGTAATTTGGTCGAGCAGCAGTTCCTGTCGGCGCGCAACTGGCCGTTTGGCTCGGCGTTGTCGGTGGTGATTATGGCCGTCGTGCTGGGGGTGATGCTGGTCTATGTGACGCGACTGGCGCGCGAGGGGAGGGCATCGTGATGAAATACCTTCGCCGTTTGCCGCTCTCGGCGGTGCTGCTGACGTTTTACAGCCTGTTGTTCTTTGCCTTCATCTATGCGCCGCTGGCGTTGATCGTGACCTATTCGTTCAACGCCAACCCGGTGAACATGATGGTCTGGGACGGGTTTACGCTGGATTGGTACCGGATCATCCTCGGTCTGAAAGATCGCCCGGTCGATGTTGTGAACAGCTCCTCCGCCTATCTCGATTCCACCGATCAGTTGCTGGAGGCACTGCGCAACAGTCTGATCATCGCCACCTCAACCACCACGATCTCGACGGTGATTGGCACCAGCGCGGCGATTGTGCTGGCGCGGTTCCGGTTTCGGATGCGCGGGTTTTATCGCGGACTGATGATGATGCCGATGACGATGCCGGACATCGTGCTTGGGATCGGGTTGCTGATCTTTTTTGTCAGCGCGGGCGCAAAGCTCGGGCTCACCACGATCATCATCGGCCACTGCACGTTTCTGACCTCTTATGTCTTTATCATCGTGCAGGCGCGGATGGCGGGGCTTGATCCGGCACTTGAGGAGGCCTCGGCTGATCTGGGTGCAAATGAGTGGCTGACCTTTCGCAAGGTGCTGTTGCCACAGTTGATGCCGGGGATCGCGGGGGGCGCCATGCTCGCCTTCATCATCTCGATGGATGATCTGGTCATCACCTATTTCATCTCGGGCACCGATAGCACCACCTTACCGGTCTTCATCTTCTCGATGGTGCGGCGCGGAGTGAAGCCTGAGATCAACGCCATCGCAACCCTCATCATACTGGTTTCGATCATTATTGCGGCAGTCGGCCTATGGCTGCGCGCCCGTAGGAAAGACTAATGCAAGACAAGATTTCTGATAAACCACGCGCCCGTGATCTGGGGCTGCCGTTGCCGGGCACGCCGGGGGTTTTTAACGCGATCACTGATGTGCCGGGGGTTGCTGTCGGGTTCAGGACGCTGACCGATCCTGTGCGACGGATGCGCACCGGGGTGACGGCGATTGTGCCCCGGCAGGACGCGGATGACCCGCAACCGGTCTGGGCCGGGCAGTTTTGCCTGAATGGTAATGGCGAGATGACCGGGACCCATTGGATCAATGATGCGGGGTATTTCCTCGGGCCGATCTGCATCACCAATACCCATGGTGTGGGCATGGTGCACCATGGCGCGACGCGCTGGATGATCGACCGCTACCCCACCCACTTCAGGCAGGGGCACGCCTGGGCCATGCCGGTTGTGGCCGAGACTTATGATGGCGTGCTGAACGACATCAACGCGCTGCATGTCAGCGCTGCCGATGCTGTCAAAGCGCTGGAAACCGCACGGTTTGGCCCTGTTGCCGAAGGCTCTGTCGGGGGTGGCAATGGGATGATTTGCTACGAGTACAAGGGCGGCACCGGCACGTCCTCGCGGCTGGTTCAGATTGGCGACAAGACCTACACTGTAGCAGCACTTGTGCAGGCCAACCACGGGCTGCGTCCATGGCTCAACATCTGTGGCGAGCCGTTGGGGCAGGCGTGGGACGAGAACCGGCTGCTGGATGCGGAAACCGGATCGATCATCGTGATCCTTGCAACCGATGCGCCGCTTGGCCCCCTTGCGCTGCGGCATCTGGCCAAGCGCGCGGCGATCGGGATTGGCCGGGGTGGCACGCCGGGGGGGAATAATTCGGGCGATATCTTCCTTGCGTTCTCGGTCGCCAATCCGCAGCCGATGCCGCAATCCGCGGGCCCCGAGACCACGAGGGTGGAACTCAACGGGGAATACATCGACCCGCTCTATCTGGCGGCGGTAGAGGCGGTGGAGGAATCCGTCCTGAACGCCATGGTGGCGGGCGAGGATGTTCCGACCGTAAAGCCCCCGAACAAGACGTGCAGCGCGCTCCCTGTGGAGCGGTTGCGCGCGCATTTCTCCCCGAGGCAGGACGCAGCGCAATAGGGTTGCGATAGATACAGGCGAGAGAAAAGGCGGCGTATTCCTTGCGCCGCCTTTTGTTTATGTATCAATGCCTTGCTGCGGATCAGGCGTCGCGCTCCATGATCCATTCGACCTCTGGCGCGGCGACAAAGCGCCATTTGCGCAAGGGGCCTGCCATGACGTTGAGGTAATACATCTCAAACCCGTAGGGCGCGCCGCAGGGGTGGTGGCCACGCGGCACTAGGACCACATCGCCATCCGCGACCGCCATGATTTCATCCAGCTGCCCGTCATCGGTATAGACGCGCTGGATGCCAAAGCCGCTGGCCGGGTTCAGGCGGTGATAATAGGTCTCCTCCAGATAGGTGATCCGGGGGAAGTCATCCTCGTCGTGGCGGTGGCTGGGGAAGGACGACCAGTGGCCGGCGGGGGTGAAGACCTCGGTGACCAGCAGGCTGTCGCAATAGTCCTCACTCTCCATCGCGATATTGTTGATGTAGCGGGTATTGGTGCCCTTGCCGCGCTCTGTGAGGGTGATGCCCTCGGGGCCGATCCGGCGCGCCGCATGGCCGCCCTTGCCCGGTGCGGAGCAGACCGCGATGGTGCAATCGGTGGTGGCCTCGGCGCTCCAGTCGCTGCCATTGGGCAGATACAGGCAATGGGGCGGGGTTTTCTCAAACACCGACATGCGCTCGCCCAGCTCGCCCCAGTCCTGCCCCGCGCCGGTCAGGTTGGCTTTGCCTTCCACCATCACGAGGATCACCTCGCGGTCGCCGGTGACGTCAGCCACCATCTCGCCCGCGCGCAGGCGGTGCAGGGCAAAGCCCACGTAGCGCCAGCCTGCACTTTCGGGGGTGATGCGGTGCACCTCGCCATGGGTGCCAAAGGGTTTTCGCAGCAGATCGCTCATGGGTCTTGCCTCCTGTTGTTGGGGTGCGGGGATTAACCCGCAACCTCTAGCCCATAGCGCGCGCAGAGGTCGCGAATGGTCTGATAGCCCAGTTTTGAGGCCGCGTAGGGCGCGACCTTGGCGGGGTCTTGTTCGGCCTCGACCACGATCCAGCCCTGATAGCCCATCTTGGCCAGGCGTTCGGTCACTGCGGCAAAGTCGATGGACCCTTCGGCATCCCCCGGCACGGTAAAGGCCCCGGCGATCACCGCATCCAGAAAGGACCAGTTCTCGGCGCGGGCCCGCGCGGCGATACTGGCGCGCAGATCCTTATAGTGGACGTGGTGGATGCGGTCGCCCCATTTGTCGAGCGTGCCCAGCAGATCCCCGCCGCCAAAGGCCAGATGGCCAGTGTCATAAAGCAGCGTCACCTCGGGGCTGCTGGCCTCCATCAGCCAGTCGATATCCTCCTGATCCTCGATAAAAGCCCCCATGTGGTGGTGATAGGCCAGAGGCAGGCCCTTGTCGGTCATCCACTTGGCCAGTTCAGAGAGCTTGGCCGCATAGGCGCGGACGTCGTCGCGGGTCAGCTTGGGGCGGTTGTTCACCGGGGTCGTGCGGTCGCCCTGCAGCGTGTTGGAGCATTCCGCATAGACCAGACAGGGCGCGCCCAAAGCGGCGAATTGCTCGACCTGCTCTGCGATGGCGGCTTTTTCGGTTTCGACGTCATTGACCAACAGATTGCCCGAGCACCAGCCACCACAGAGCGAAATGTCGTATTCGTTCAGATACTTGCGCAGCCCTTCGGTGTCCTGAGGCATGCGGCGGCCACGTTCGACCCCGGTATAGCCGATCTCGCGCGCTTCGCTCAGGGCCTGTTCCATCGTGTAAGCGGCGGTGAGGTCGGGCAGGTCGTCGTTCTGCCATGCGATGGGGGAGATGCCGATCTTGACGCTCATGGGCGGTGTCTTTCGTTGTGGGCGCATGTCCGCGCCTGATCCAAAATAGGGGCCTTTCCGACGCGCGGGAGGACGCACCCCGGAAAGGCAGGCCACGGGCGTCAGTTGAGCGCGCGGGCCTTGATCTGTTTTTCATATTCGGCGCGTTTGGCGCGTACCTCGACCCGCTCGGACACTTCGGGCACTGCCACGTCCCACCAATGGCCGCCATCGGGCGTCGAGGGGTAGGGGTCGGTGTCGATCACCACCACAAACGGCCCATTGGCGGATTTGGCGCGGCTCAGGGCCTGTTCTAGCTCTGCAATCGAGGACACATGAACCGCCGCCGCCCCCATGGACGCGGCATGGGCGGCAAAGTCGATGTTCGACGGCGTCACGTGATGGGAATGGTCGAGGAGGTTGTTGAACTCTGCCCCGCCGGTACCCATTTGCAGCCGGTTGATGCAGCCGTAGCCCCGGTTGTCGGTGATCACCACGGTCATGTCGATGCCCAGCATCGCCGCCGTCGCCAGTTCCGAGTTGGCCATCATATAGCTGCCGTCGCCGATCATGCAGACCACATCGCGCTCTGGCTGCGCCATCTTGATGCCCATGGCACCGGCGATCTCATACCCCATGCAGGAATAGCCGTATTCCATGTGATAGGCCCCGGGGCGCGGGGCTTTCCAGAGTTTGTGCAGCTCGCCCGGCATGGTGCCCGCCGCGCACATCACCACCGTGTCGGGACCGGAGGCGCGTTGCACCGCGCCGATCACCTGCTGGTCACTCGGCAGCTGGATGTCCTCGTGCGGGGCGGCGGTGAGCGGGTCGACGACGCTGAACCACGCCTCCTTGAGTGCGGCGGAGGGGGCGGCGAATTGCAGATTACCAAGCGCCGCGCCCAGCAGTTCCAGCCCGACGCGGGCATCGCAGCAGAGCGGCTCTGCCCCATGTTTCATTGCGTCATAGGCAGCAACATTGAGGGAGACGAGCGTGCGAGCCGGGTTCTGGAACAGGTTCCACGACCCGGTGGTGAAATCCTGAAACCTTGTGCCAACACCCAGAACCAGATCGGCCCCGGCGCAGACCTCATTGGCGGAGCCTGCGCCGGTCACACCGACGGGGCCGAGGTTCAGCGGGTGATCCCATGCAAGGGCGGATTTGCCTGCTTGGCTTTCCACAACCGGGATCTGATGCGCCTCGGCAAAACTTTGCAGCGCGGCGCAGGCGCCCGCGTAATGCACGCCACCCCCGGCCACGATCACCGGAGATTTTGCGGCTTTCAGCAGGTCGGCGACCCGCGCCAGCTCGCCCTCATCCGGGCGGGGACGGCGGGTCTGCCAGATGCGCGGCGCAAAAAACGCTTCGGGCCAGTCATAGGCTTCGGCCTGCACGTCCTGACAGAAGGACAGGCAGACCGGGCCGCAGTCTGCCGGATCGGTCATGGTGCGAAAGGCGCGCGGCAGGGCGGTCAGCAGCTGTTCGGGGCGCATGATGCGGTCGAAATAGCGCGTGACCGGTTTGAAGCAATCATTGGCGCTGGTGGTGCCATCGCCGAAATCCTCGATCTGCTGCAACACCGGGTCGGGGCCCCGGTTGGCAAAGACATCGCCGGGGATCAGCAACAGCGGCAGCCGGTTCACATGCGCCAGCGCCGCCGCCGTCACCATATTGGTGGCTCCGGGGCCGATGGAGGAGGTGACCGCCATCGCTCGTTTGCGCGCGGACTGCTTGGCATAGGCAATCGCTGCGTGGGCCATGGTCTGCTCGTTATGGCCGCGATAGGTGCGAAATTCGTCGCGCGCGCCATGTAACGCCTCGCCCAGACCGGCCACGTTGCCATGGCCAAAGATCGCCCAGATCCCGGCGAGGAAGGGTTCGCCCTCCTCGTTCAGTTGTGCGGCGATATATTTCACCATCGCCTGCGCTGCGGTTAGCCGGATCGTGCTCATTGTGCCGCCTCCATAGTGCGTGCGCGTGCCTGCGCCCAGACATCGCAAAGCCGGGCGTAATTTTCTGTCATGCGCGCCACGGCGCTGTCGTCGTCAATGCGGTCTGCAAACCAGTCGCGGGCCACATCGCCAAAGATCGTCCGGCCGACGGCAAACCCTTTGACAAGCGGGAAGCGCACGGCGAGGGCAAAGCTCTCACGCAGCTCGTCCTCCGGGGCGTCCAGACCCAGCACCACGATACCCCGGGTGCGTTTGTCGTTGCGCTCGATCGCATCGCAGCTTGCCGCCCACGCGGCCTCGGAGCGGAAGGGTTCAAGCTTCCACCAGTCGGGGTAGATGCCCGCATCATATACGCGTTGGATGACATCTGGCGTGGTTTTATCGTCAAAGGGGCCGACCTTGGAGGGGATCACCTCCAGCAGGAACTCAAGCCCGTTGCGACGGCAGGACTGGAACACGCGGGTGATGGTGGCGATCTGGTCGGCCCACATCGCGTCATCATCGTCGGGATGCGGGAAGCACAGGCATTTGACCACATGTTCACCGGGCCATTCCTTCAGCCCGCCTGCATCCTCGCCCACCTGCGGTTCCAGCCGCAAGGGGCGCGAGCCGGGCCATTCCACAGGGCGGCCGATCCACAGACCCTGACCCGCTGCCGCATAGAGCGCGCGTGCGCCAAGGCGGTCATCGCAGAGGATGCCGTGACCGGGGCGGCCAGCGGCCTGCATGAGCGCCGCCCTGAGGCAAAGCTCCTTGAACGCGCCGATGCGCTCGGGCGTGGCCCCCTCCATCTCTTCCATCTGCATGCGGTGATCAAAGGCAAAGACCCGCAGATCGTCCCAGTCACGCTTGCGGGTGGTGGACCAGTGGATCTGCTCCAGCGCGGTGTCGTTGCGCAAGGCTTTCTCCACCACGCCGCGCTGGAGGAAGAATTGCAGCTCTTCCCAGCTGGGATAAGCGGGGGTGCAGCCATGACGGCTGACGGCAAAGGCCCCGCAGGCATTGGCGTATTTGAGCGAGGTAGGCCAGTCTTCGCCGTCGAGCCAGCCCTTTAAAAGACCGGACATGAAGCCATCGCCCGCGCCGAGCACATTAAAAACCTCGATGGGAAAACCGGGGCCGCTTTGGCCGTCGTCCAGCCTGTCCGGGATCGCCCCGGTGAAGGCCACCGCGCCATCGGCACCGCGTTTGCACACCAGCGTCGCCCCCGAGACCGCGCGCACGGCGCGCAATGCTGCGACGGTGTCGGTGGTGCCGCCTGCGATGTGGAATTCCTCTTCGGTGCCGACGATCAGGTCAAACAGATGCAGGGTGGATTGCAGCTTTTCCGTCACCGCTGCTGAGGCAATAAAGCGGTTTTCGCCGTCGCCGTGACCGGACAGCCCCCAGAGGTTGGGGCGGAAATCAATGTCCAGCGCGGTCTGCGCGCCGTGTTTGCGCGCGAAGTCCAGCGCTTTCAGCACCGCCGCCTCGGTCTGCGAGTTCGACAGATGGGTGCCGGTGGCGACCACGGCGCGGGCGCGGGCGATGAAGCCTTCGTCCACGTCCTGCGCGCTCAGCGCCATGTCGGCGCAATTCTCGCGGTAGAAAATCAGCGGGAACTGGTCCTCATCCCGAATGCCCAGCAGCACCAGCGCGGTCAACCGCTCCGGATCGGTGAGGACGCCGGTGACGTCGACGCCCTCCTTCACCAGTTCCTCACGCAGGAAACGGCCCATATGCTCGTCGCCAACCTTGGTCAGCAACGCCGAACGCAAGCCCAGACGCGCGGTGCCCGTCGCCATATTGGTGGGGGAGCCGCCGACGTATTTCTCGAAACTGCGCATGTCCTCCAGACGGCCACCGACCTGCGCGCCGTAAAGGTCAACGGACGCGCGCCCGATGGTGATGAGGTCCAGATCCTTGGTCATTACACAGTGCCCCCGAGCGAGCCTTCGAGCTGGGCCATTTCCTGACCACCCGCCATGAGATCCTGAAGCTCCTCCGGTGTGATCTGGCCGCGCTGCGCGGTGCCCAGCGTCTTGCCGCGATTGAGCACGGTGAACCGGTCGCCCACGGCCAGCGCGTGGCGCACGTTGTGACTGATAAACACCACGCCGACGCCTTGTTTGCGCACCCGGTCAATGGTGGCGAGCACATTCGAGGTCTGCCGCACGCCAAGCGCCGAGGTGGGTTCGTCCAGGATCAGCACCCGCGCGCCGAAATAGACCGCGCGCGCAATCGCCACCGTCTGGCGTTCGCCGCCCGAAAGCGTGCCGACCGCCTGATCGGGGCCGCGCAGGTTGATGCCCATCTTGCGCATCTCCTCCACGGTGGTCTGGTTCATCATCTCGATGTCCATACGGCGGAAGGGTTTGGAACCCTTGAGCGGCTCGCGCCCCATGAAGAAATTGCGCGTCACACTCATCAGCGGAATCATGGCAAGATCCTGAAACACCGTGGCAATCCCGGCTTCCATCGCATCGCGGGGGCTGTCGAAATTCATCGGTTGCCCGTCGATGGTGATCGCGCCCTTGGTGGGTTTGTGCACGCCCGACATGGTCTTGATGAAGGTGGATTTGCCCGCGCCATTGTCGCCAAGCAGACAGTGGCATTCGCCCGGTTTTACATCAAAGCTGACACCTGCAAGCGCGATGATATTGCCGAAATGCTTCTCGATGTTCTGCATTTCGATGATCGGCTTGGCCGCGTCCTGCGGGCTGCCGTGGTGAAAGGTCGTGTCTTCGGTCATCTGCTGGGTCATCTCAGCGTTCCCCCGTCACGCGCTTGCGGATGTAATTGTTGAACAGAACCGCGATCAACAGCATGCCGCCAAGGAAGATCTGGAACCAGTCCTGATCGAAGTCTGTATAAGTGAGGCCGATGGTGACCATGCCAAAGATGATCGCGCCAAAGAATGCGCCGATGGCGGAGCCGTAGCCGCCTGTCAGCAGGCAGCCGCCGATCACTGCGGCGATGATGGCCTCGAACTCTTTCATGAAGCCGCGGCGGGCGTCGGTTGAGCCTGCATCCATCACGGTGATGATCGCAACCAGCGCGCCACAGAGCGCCGTCACCATAAAGAGCGAGATCTTCACCTTGCGCACCGGCACACCGGAGTTGGAGGCCGCGTTGCGATCGCCGCCCGAGGCAAAGATCCAATTGCCCTGCGGGGTGCGCAGCAGCACATAGGTCGCCACCAGCGCCAGCGCGATGAACCAGAGGATTTCAACCGGGATGCCGGGCACTTTGGGGGTGCCGTTCTTGAAGGTGTCGATCAGGCCGATCTGGGCAAGCCAGGCAAAGATCGGGCCAAAAGCATCGCCAGAGAACATGGGCGCAAGCCAGTCGCCCTCAACCGCATCGCGCACGCCACGCAGCTGGGTGGAGCCGCCAGAGGCCAGTTTCAGCCCCACCAGCGACGCGCCGCGCAGGATGAACAGGAAGGCCAGTGTCACAATAAAGGACGGCAGGCCGGTTTTCAGAACGATCACGCCATTGACCGCGCCAAGCCCAGCCGCCACCGCCAATGTCAGCGGGATCGCGAGGATCAGGGGCAGGCCAAGGGTCACGACGCAAGCGCCAAAGATCAGGCCTGCAAAGGCCACCATGGAGCCGATGGAGAGGTCGAATTCACCGCCGATCATCAGCATCGCCGCGCCGATGGCGAGGATGCCGAGCTGCGCCGCAGGGGTCATGAAGTTCATGATGCCCGAGAGCGTGAACATGGTGCTGTCGGCAGTAATCAAAAAGAATGTGGTGACAAGAATGACACCGGCGATGGCCCCAAGCTCCGGGCGCTTCATCAGCCGCGCGCCAAAGCCTTCTTGTTTCAGGCGTTCGTCGGTGACGGTTTGGGCCGTGTCGGCCATGGCGTGATCCTCCCTTGGGGACAAAGAAGGGCCGTGGCGCGGCGTTTGCACCACGGCCCCAAATGCGATTTAGCGTTTTAAGTTCGTGGCTTAGCGGATGCCTTCAGCACTCAGCTCGACCACCTGGGCAGCTTTGTCCTGGGTGATCAGGTTGGGGCCGGAGGGTACGTTGCCGCCGGGGATCAGGCCGTATTTTGCATTGAGCGCCAGAAACGAGACCGGCAGATAGCCTTGCAGGAATTGCTGCTGGTCGATGGCAAAGGCTGCGTCGCCTTTTGATACGCTCTCAAGAAAGCTTGCCGACAGGTCAAAGGTCGCCACATTCACCTCGCCGGTGCGGCCAACCGCTGCGACGGCGCGCACGGAGGGCTCACCCACCAAGGAGGCACCAAGGCCCATTACGGTGTCGATGTCAGGGTTGGATTCCAGCGCCGCTTTGACCTTGGCTTCGACTTCGGCCGGGTCGTTCTGGGTCGGGATCACCTCGACAGAGCCGCCGAACCCGTCAGAAAAGCCCTGACAGCGCAGGTCGAGCGCCACGTTGCCGACTTCTTGGTTGACGCAGATGCCGACCGTGCCGCCCATGGAGGCGAGCTTTTCACCGGCGGCCTTGCCTGCGGTATATTCGTCCTGACCTACGTGCAGCAGCGCACCAAGATCCTTAGAGACGTCAGAGCCGGAGTTCATCGAGATCACCGGGATGCCAGCCTCGACCGCGCGGCGGATCGAGGGCGACAGCGCGTCGGCATCGGGGATGGAGACCACCAGCCCGTCGGGTTCCTGATTGACGGCGGCGTCGATCAGCTGGCTCATCTGCACCATGTCAAAGGTCTCGGGCGAACGGAAATCGACATTCGCGCCTGTGTCCTTGGCGGCCTTTTCCACGCCGTTTTTCACTACGGACCAGAATGGGTCGTTGGCCTGCCCATGGGCGACCACGATGATGTCCTGCGCCATGGCGGGGGCTGCGACGGCCATCCCGGCGACAACAGCTGCGGTTTTCAAGAAATTTTTCAATTTGTCCTCCCTTAGACAAAGCCCGGTGTCCCGGATTGTAGGCGCCTCGGCTCGCTGAAGGCTGAGGTGCTCCTTATGACCGGCCTCCCACCGGTCAGCGCGAAACGGTGTCGAATCGTGCTATGGAACATTTATTCCGTTTTGGCGCGGACCTGTCAAGATTCGCGTCGTTGCGAGCCGACCAGCACCGAAAGGGCGGTGGTGAGCGTGATGGAGGCGTTGAGTGCGCGAAAGCCTGCGACCTCATGTTCGTGTACGACGAGCACCTCGCGGGCGAATTCAAACAGCGGGCATTTTTCGGAATCGCTCAACCCGTAGACGGGAACGCCACGCTCGGCGGCCTCTCTGGCCTGCTGGATCACGTCCTCGGAGAAGGGCGCGAATGTCACCGCAAACAGCGCATCATCGGGTGTCATCAGGGGAGGGCTGTCAAGGTGGCCAACATCGGTATGCAAGAGAGCGGGTACATCCATCTTGCCAAGGAGATAGGACATATTGCTGACCACGGAAAAGGCGCGCCGCATGCCCAATAGATGCAGAATGCGCGCCTGCGCCAAGCCGCTTGCGACACTGTTAAGCCCCTCATTTGCAACAGAATTGCCCAAGGATAGCAGTGATTTATGGCCCGCCTCGGTAAATTCTCCCAACAGCTGACCACTGCCCTGCGCCACATCGGGGCGCACCTGGGCAAGGCGCTGTTCATAGTCGGGGCGAAAGGACGTGTACTGCACCCGAAACAGCCCCTGCATTTCGGAATAGCCGCTAAAGCCAATGGCCTGACAGAACCGGATATAGACCGAAGGCGCAACGCCTGATGCCTTGGCCATATCAGAGACCGTAGAGACCGCCACAAGATGCAGGTGACGACGGGTGAAGGATGCACATTGCTTCAGCCGCTTGGGCAGCTCATCCTGCATTTGGTCCAACCGCTCGATGGTCTGGGTGATATTGGTTGGGGGTGTGGCGATACCCTCGTTCTCACTCATTCAACGTCCTCTCTCTTGACAGGCTCACTGTAATCGCTCATCACCGAAAATGGAATGAAAATTCCATATGGGAGGTTTTTGTGACTCTGGGTCTTGGTTTGATCGGAACCGGCTTCATGGGCAAGGCGCATGCGCTGGCCTATGGCTCTGCCGCGGCGGTATTTGGGGATCTTGCGCCGGTGCGTCTGGCGCAATTGTGCGACACGCCCGCACAGAAGGCGCGCGACCTGGCGGCTCAGTTCGGGTTTGCCGCAGCCACCGACGATTGGCGCGCCCTGATCGCCAGTCCTGAGGTCGATATTGTCTCCATCACCACACCCAATGCGTTGCATAAAGAGATGGCGCTGGCGGCGATTGCAGCCGGGAAACACGTGCATTGCGAAAAACCACTGGCGCTGACGCTGGAGGATGCGCAGGAGATGGAAGCTGCGGCGCGTGCCGCTGGGGTGCGCACAAAGGTGGGGTATAACTACATTCACAATCCCGCCGTCACCCATGCCCGCGCATTGATTGCCGAAGGGATGATCGGAGAGCCCGTGCATTTTCGCGGCTGGGTGGATGAGGATTATCAGGCCGACCCGGACCTGCCGTGGACATGGCGCGCCACCCGCGCGGATGCGGGGCTTGGTACGCTGGGCGATCTGGGCTGTCATCTGGTGTCGATGTCGCATGTGCTGATGGGCGAAATCGAGAGCCTGATTGCCGATACGCAGATCATCCATGAAACCCGCCCCCTTCCCGATGGAGGCGGTCGCGCGGCGGTGGAGAACGAAGATACCGCCTCGGCCATCATCCGCTATCGCAACGGGGCGCAGGGCACGCTGTGCACCTCGCGTTCGGCCTGGGGACGCAAGAACAAGCTCGACTGGGAGGTGCATGGCACCAAGGGTATGATTACCTTCAGTCAGGAGCGGCTGAACGAACTGAAGCTCTACGTCAATGAAGGCCCACGCGCGCAGCAGGGGTTCCGCACCATTCTGACGGGGCCGGAGCATGCACCCTATGGGGCGTTCTGCCCGGCACCGGGGCATCAGCTGGGCTTTGGCGATCTGAAAACCATCGAGGTCGCGGGGTTCCTGCGTGCCATTGCGGCGGGCGAGGAGAGCTTTCCCAATTTCACCGACGCGCTGGAGTTTGAGCGCGTCATCCACGCTATCGACACTTCGGCCCGTGAGGGCCGCCGCGTCACCCTGTGACGCCAGCACAAAAGGAATACGCCTATGAAAGTCGCATTGTTTGGCGCGGGCCGCATCGGTAAAGTCCATGCCGCCTCGATCAAGATGGATCCGCGTTCAGAGCTGGTTGCGGTCACTGACGTTATGGCCGAGGCCGCCGAGGCGCTTGCACAGGAGCATGGCATCGCTGTGCGCACACCGGAAGAGATCTTTGCGGATGCAAGCATTGACGCGATCCTGATTGCCTCCTCGACCAACACGCATTCCGACCTGATCGAGGCGGGCGTGAAGGCGGGCAAAGCGATCTTTTGCGAAAAGCCCATTGATCTGTCGCTGGAGCGCGCGCTTCAGGTTCGCCAGATTGCCGCCAGCCACGACAGGCCAATGATGATGGGCTTCAACCGCCGCTTTGACCCGAACTTTGCCGCCGTCAAGGCGGCGCTGGACGCGGGCGAGGTCGGCAAGGGCGAGATGCTGGCGGTGACCTCTTATGACCCGGCGCCGCCGCCGGTGAGCTATATCAAGGTCTCTGGCGGTCTATACCGGGACATGATGATCCATGATTTCGACATGTGTTCCTTCCTGTTTGGAATGCCGGTGAGCGTGATGGCGCATGGGTCGTGCCTTGTCGATCCGGAGATCGGCGCGGCGGGCGATGTCGACACCGCTGTGGTGGTGCTGACCTATGCGGACGGGCGCATCGCCACCATCCGCAATTCGCGTCGCGCGCCCTATGGCTATGACCAGCGGGTGGAGGTTCTGGGCTCCGAGGGTACGCTGGCCGCCGAGAATGAGGTTGAAAACACCGTGGTGAAATCGACCACCGCCGGGGTGCAGTCGGCCAAGCCGGTCTATTTCTTCCTTGAACGCTACATGCGCGCCTATGCGATCGAGTGGTCGGCCTTTGTCGACGCGGTGGTTGCGGGCACGCCGGTGCCCGCATCGATACAGGACGGCGTCAATGCGCTGGCGCTGGCCGAGGCGGCGAACCGTTCGCTGGCTGAGGGGCGTCCGGTGGCGATCACTTCGGACCTGATCGGGGGCTGATCCATGGCGTTTACCCTTGCCGCCTGCGCCGAGATGCTCTGGCAGGACCAACCGATCGAGTGGCGCTGCGCGCAGCTGCACGAGATGGGGTTTCAGGTTGGGCTGTGGAACTGGCCCGATCATGATCTGAACACGCTTGAGGCCTCTGGCGCGGTGTTCTCGATCATGAATGGCTACCTTGCGGGGCGGCTGTCGGATGATGCGGGCGCGGATATGCTGCTGACCTCGGCACGGGAAACGGCGCTGGTGGGCAAGAGGCTGGGCGTGGCGCGGCTGAACCTGCATGGCACCGGGCTGGGTGAGGGCGGACGGCCAAAACTGGCCGAAGTGGCGACGCCGCTGAAATGGGTCAAGGCCATCGACACGCTGCACCGGATCTGTGATCTGGCCGAAGAGCTGGACGTGCAGTTCACGCTGGAGAACCTGAACCTGCCAGTGGACCACGCGGGCGTGCCCTTCGCGCGGGCCGAAGAGACGCTGGCCTTGGTCTCGGCGGTGAACCGGCCGCAGCTGCGGCTGAACCTCGACCTCTATCATGCGCAGATTGGCGAGGGGAACCTGATCGAGCTGTGTCAGGCCTGCCTGCCGTGGATCGGAGAGATTCAGGTCGCCGATGTGCCGGGGCGGTGTGAGCCGGGCACGGGCGAGATCAACTACGCCGGGGTTGCGCGCGCCTTGCAGCGTATGGGCTATGACGGCCCGGTGGCGATGGAGGCCTTTGCCGCAGGCGATGAACTGGCGGCGCTCGATGCGTTTCGCGCGGCCTTTACCGTAGCTTAGCGCATCAATCCTACGGGAACCAAAAACGCGCCCTCATGGGGCGCGTTTTCGTATTCAGCCATGATGAGGCGGGTCAGACGCCAGCGTCGACGATTGCCTTGGCGAGGATCGGCACGGTCTTTGCGTTGAGGCCTGCGATATTGAGGCGGCTGTCACCGACCATATAGATGCCTGCATCTACACGCATTTTCTCCACCAGCTCCGGCGTGGTGCCAAGCAGAGAGAACATGCCGCGGTGCTCTGCGATAAAGCCGAAACGGTCAGATCCGGTCAGGCGCTGCAACTCATCCGCGAGCTGCTGACGCAGGGCGAGCATGCCCAAACGGGTTTCTTCCAGTTCCTTCTGCCAGTCCGCGCGCAATTCAGGATCGTTCAGGATTGTGGTCACAACGCGCGCGCCGTGATCGGGCGGGAAGGAGTAGTTCTGACGGTTCAGATAGGCGAGTGTCTTTTGGTTCAGACCTTCTGCATCGCCCTGCTGGCTGATTGCCATCAACAGGCCGGTGCGTTCGCGGTAGATGCCGAAGTTTTTGGAGCAGCTTGCCGCAATCAGGCATTCCGGCACCGAGGAGGCCACGAGGCGCACGCCAGCGGCGTCTTCTTCCAGACCGTCGCCAAAGCCCTGATAGGCGATGTCGATCATCGGGATCAGGCCGCGCGCGTTGAGCAATTCAACCACGGCTTTCCACTGGGTGAGGTTCAGGTTGGCACCCGTCGGGTTGTGGCAGCAGCCGTGCAGCAGCACCACGTCGCCTTCTTTTGCGCCTTTGAGATCCTCGATCATACCGTCGAAGTTCACGGCACGGGTCTCTGCGTCAAAGTAGCGGTAAACCACGGTCTCGATGCCGACGTATTTCAGGATCGACACGTGGTTCGGCCATGTGGGATCGGACACAAAGACGCGCGCATTGGGGTTGGCCATCTTGATCAGTTCAAAGGCCTGACGCACCGCGCCGGTGCCGCCGGGGGTGGCGACGGCGGCGATCTTGCTGCGCTCGACTGCTGTATCAAGGATCAGGCCGATCATTGCGTCTGCATAGGCGGGATCGCCCGCGAGGCCGGTGTAGGCCTTGGTGGCTTGCTCGTCGATGATGCGCTGTTCTGCGGCCTTTACGGCGCGCATCACCGGGGTCACACCCTCGGCGTTCTTGTAGACACCTACACCCAGATCGACCTTCTGGTCCCGCGGATCATCGCGGTACATCTGCATCAGCGCCAGAATCTTGTCGGCAGGCTGGGGTTTCAGGTTCTCGAACATGTCTTAGTTGTCTCCGGTTGCAACGGGAAGAGTGGGGAAGGCGCCCCATTCGCTCCATGAGCCGTCATAGAGCGCGTGATCGTGCTTGCCCATGCGCTCCATGGCGAGGCTGAGCACGGCGGCGGTGACGCCCGATCCGCAAGAGGTAATGGCAGGCTTCGTGAGGTCAACACCAGCGCTTTCAAAGATGGAGCGCAAGGCGTCCGGGTCTTTCATGGTGCCGTCGTCATTGAGCAATGTGGTGAAGGGCACATTCTTAGAACCGGGAATATGGCCTGCGCGCATGCCGGGCCGGGGTTCGGGCGCTTCGCCGCGGAACCGGTCCGCCGCGCGGGCGTCGATAATTTCGTGATCGCCGAGTTTGGCGGCAGAGGACACTTGTGTCACATCGCGCACCAGCTGGTTTTGTACCCGCACCGTCATGTGGCGGTCGCGGATCACCGGCGGCAGATCCTCCAGCGGGCGGCCCTCGGCGGTCCATTTTGGCAGACCGCCATCCAGCACGGCCACATTGACCTGACCCATCAGGCGGAAGAGCCACCAGACACGGGCGGCGGAAAACAGGCCCGCGCCATCATAGACCACCACCTGATGCCCGTCGCCGACGCCCATGGCGCGCAGGCGGGACATGAATTTTTCAACCGGGGGGGCCATATGCGGCAGATCGGAGCGATGATCAGAGATATCATCGATATCAAAGAAGCGCGCGCCGGGGATGTGCCCCGCGTCATACTCTGCCTTAGCATCGCGTTCCATCTGCGGCAGATACCAAGACGCATCGAGAATCCGCAAATCGGGGTCCTTTAGATGCGCGGCCAGCCAGTCGGTGGAAACCAGGGTTTTCGGATCGTCCATACTCAACGCCTCCCGGGACTTGCGTTGGCAAAATGCCTACTACCCGCGCCCCGGTCGTGCAAGGCCGCTTGCCATGCTTTCACGCAGGCGGCCGCTGTTGTGCGATGAAATACCGGTTTTGCGCCGTGTTTACCCCACAACGCGCAGGGCAGGTGCGCCGCGCAGCCGTTGCCGCGCGCCCGAAGGGAAGCGATCCGCAAATGACAGGCCGGCGCGGATGAGGTCGGGGTCCATTTGCCCGTGGGTCAGGGCCTCGACCGCGTCGCGCGCCTTGGCGGTATTGTCGCGGCGCATGTGGTGCAGCATGGCGATAAACTGCGCTTCATCGGCGCTGAGCAAGTCGCGGGTATCCAGATCAAGCGGATCATTGGAGCTGAAATCGCCGCTTCTGAGTTCAAGCACCTCGCGCACCACGGGCCACAAGGTATGGGCAACCGCCAGACCATGTGCCTCGCCCCAGTTTTCAGCCGCAATGATAAAGGCGCGGTGCCACGCCTGACTGCCCGGCGCGTTGGCCGCCGTAACAAAGTGGCGCATGATCGACACCAGCCGGGTCTCAAACGGATCAAAGCCAAAAGCCACCAGCGGGGCCTGCGCCAGTTCGGGAGTGAGAGGAACCTGAAGTGTCATAATCTGCGCCTTTTACCTGTCCGCCCGCAGCGGTCGCATCAGGGATGCGGTCGGGCTGTTCACATTCTGACCGGGCAAAAAAGGCTGGGCGCTATTTCCTTAGTTATTTTGTCGGATATTGGCAAGAGGCAAAAAAAACACCGCAGGGCAAGAGGCTCTGCGGTGCATCTTCGGCGTCAGATGGTGCTGAGGCGAGCGGGGTGCCCTCTCAGTAGCGCGGATCGTCGCTGTCGTCGTCTTCGTCCTCATCGCTGCTGGCGGGGAGGTTGAAGAAGCTGTCGGCGTCGACGATTTCGTCTTCTTTCTTGTCCTCGTCATCGGAGGAGCCAAGCGTAAAGGTCTCAAGCCCCTCAATGGCGGTTGGGATCTTGGGCTCTGCGTCCATTTCCAGCGATTGTTCGGTGGAGACCAGTTTGCGGCGCTCGTCGTCGCTCATCACGCCACCTTCGGCAGCGCGTTTCTTGGCGGCTTTTTGCACGGCGGCATCCAGTTCGGACTGTTTACACAGGCCAAGGGCCACCGGGTCAATCGGCTCCATGTTGGCGATGTTCCAGTGGGTGCGCTCGCGGATCGACTGAATGGTCGGCTTGGTGGTGCCCACCAGCTTGGCGATTTGGGCATCGGCCAGCTCGGGGTGGAATTTCACCAGCCAGAGAATCGAGTTCGGGCGGTCCTGGCGTTTGGACAGCGGGGTGTAGCGCGGGCCACGGCGCTTTTCTTCGCCTGCGGCGGCGGCGTTGAACTTCAGCTTCAGCTTATGCAGCGGGTTGTTTTCCGCTGTGTTGATCTCGTCCTGCGTCAGCTGGTTGTTGGCAATCGGGTCAAAGCCCTTCACGCCAGCAGCCACATCGCCATCTGCGATGCCCTGAATTTCAAGCTCGTGCATGCCAACGAAATCGGCGATCTGCTTGAAGCTGATCGTGGTATTGTCCACCAGCCACACGGCGGTCGCCTTGGCCATCAACGGTTTTGCCATGTGCTTTACTCCTTCGAAACACGTCTGCCCCCGACTGTGTGACCGGACAACCTGCGGATAAACCTCTCCCGTCGCCTTAGATCGGCTTCCCCGGAGCTTCGGGGCGGGTTTCCGTTGTCGGGGAACTTCAGGTCTATATAGTCGCCTCGAAACCATAAGGAAAGAGGCGAATGCGGGGAGTTTTGTTCACAATATTAGCGGCTGCGGGGCTCTTGGGGGGGGCGGCGCAGGCCGCAGGTGAGCGAGCGGGTGAGTTTGACTATTACGTGCTGGCGCTGAGTTGGTCGCCCAATTGGTGCGCGATTGAGGGCGACGCCAAGAGATCAGAGCAATGCGATGAGCGGTATGATTACGGCTGGACGTTGCACGGGCTGTGGCCGCAGTTTCATCGCGGCTGGCCCAGCTATTGCCGCACCAAAGAGGCGCCGCCGCGCCGGCGTCAGACCAGCGAGATGAGCGATATCATGGGCACATCGGGGCTGGCGTGGCATCAGTGGAAGAAACACGGAACCTGCAGCGGTCTGTCGGCGCAGGGCTATTTCGACCTGTCGCGTGAAGCCTACGCAAAAATCACCCGCCCTGAGGTGTTTCGTCGTCTCGACAAGGCGGTGAAATTGCCTGCCTCCGTTGTGGAAGAGGCGTTCCTGAAGGCCAATCCAACACTTACGGCCGACAGTCTCACGATCACCTGTCGCGATGGGTTCATACAAGAAGCGCGGGTCTGTCTGTCGCGCGATCTGGAGCCGGTGCCCTGCGGACGGGATGTTATCAAGGATTGCACCTTGCCCAACGCGGTTTTTGAGCCGGTGCGCTAACACGCTGAAGACAATGAAAAACGCGGCCCCAAGGAGCCGCGTTTTCTTTGGTTTTTATCGAGCTGAGGGTCAGCTTGCTTTGAACTCCGGGTAGGCGTCCATGCCAAGCTCCGCCATGTCGAGGCCGTTGATCTCGTCTTCTTCGGTCACGCGGATGCCCATGGTGGATTTCAGGATCATCCAGACCACGCCGGAGACCACGAAGGTAAAGGCACCGATGGCTGCAAAGCCGATGATCTGGGTCACAAAGGACGTATCGGCGGTATAGAAGGGAACCGCGAAGGTGCCCCAGAAACCGGCCAGAAGGTGAACCGGGATCGCACCCACCACGTCGTCGATCTGCATCTTGTCGAGCATCGGCACGGCAAAGACCACGATCACACCGCCCACGGCCCCAATCCACAGCGCGCCAAACAGCGTTGGATCAAGCGGACCTGCGGTGATGGAGACCAGACCGGCCAATGCGCCGTTCAGGATCATGGTCAGGTCGGGCTTTTTGAACAGCAGTTGGGTCAGCAGCAGCGCGGTGACGGCCCCCGCCGCAGCGGCCATATTGGTGTTGGCAAAGATACGGGACACATCGGTCACATCGCCCACGGTGCCCATCGCCAGTTGCGAGCCACCGTTGAAGCCGAACCAGCCGAGCCACAGGATGAATGTCCCCAAAGTGGCCAGCGCAAGGTTGGAACCGGGCATCGGAACGGTGCGGCCATCTTTGTATTTGCCAATCCGCGGGCCAAGGATCAGGGCACCGGCGAGGGCGGCAAAACCACCAGCGGCATGCACCAGAGTAGAGCCTGCAAAGTCAGAAAAGCCCATCTCGGAGAGGAAGCCGCCGCCCCACTGCCAAGACGCCTCGATCGGGTAGATCACCCCGGTGAGGATCGCGACAAAGATCAGGAAGGGCCAGAGCTTGATCCGCTCGGCCAATGTGCCAGACACAATAGATGCGGTGGTGGCGCAGAACATCAGCTGAAAGAAGAAGTCAGACCCGGCAGAGGCATAATCAAGCGCTGCAGCATCCGCGCCAAGGCCGACAGGCTCCAGCGAGGTGACCGCAAAGAGCGGGCCGAGCACGCCCGGAACAATCCAGCCTTCGCCCGGATACATCAGGTTAAAGCCGATCAGCCAGTACATGATTGCGGCAATGGAGAAGAGCGCCACATTCTTGGTGAGCTGCATGGTCACGTTTTTGGAGCGCACGAGGCCTGCTTCGAGCATGGCAAAGCCTGCGGCCATCCAGAAGACCAGAAATCCGCCAACCAGGAACAGGAGCGTGGTGAAGATATAGGGGGTGATGTCTGGTGTCTCTGCTGCGGCGTCCTGCGCGAAGGCCAGACCCGGCAGGGTCGCCAGCGCCGTGGCGGCGAGTGTCACTGTCAGTTTCTTCATTTTATTTGGCTTTCCTTTGCGAAAGGCGCGTTAGAGCGCGTCTTGATTGGTTTCGCCGGTGCGCACACGCACGGCTTGGCCGACATCCAGAACGAAGATCTTGCCATCGCCGATCTTGCCGGTGCGGGCGGTCTGGGTGATGGTCTCGACGACCTGATCTGCGAGGTCGGAGGGCACCACGATTTCGAGCTTCACCTTGGGGACGAAGTTCACCTCGTATTCGGCCCCGCGGTAGATCTCGGTGTGACCCGCCTGCGCGCCAAAGCCCTTGATTTCGGTTACCATCAAACCTGACACCCCAAGAGCGGTCAGCGCCTCGCGGACCTCTTCGAGTTTGAAGGGTTTGATGGCTGCAATGATCAATTTCATCTCGTCACCCTTTCCCGGGCCCTGCGCCCGCTGTTTGCAGGTGCAGAAGATCGCTCCTCTCGAGTCGTGGGAACGCGGGACTGGGGTCAAGACGCCTGCTTTATGGGCTTCGGCTGAATAATTTCGCTGAAAAAAGGAGCTTTGCTTGTTATTTAGGCGAGATTTAGATGGGGTTTGGCGGAAAACCGCCTCTCTACATCCTGAGCCAGAGCCGCTATTCTGTGCAAAACAGGCAGGGCGTAAGTCCGCCAAGACCTAAGAGACGAGCAGTCAGAACAGGATTTTCAGTATGACGCAGGGGCGCAATTCCGGGCGCGGAACTTCTGGTCGCGGGCGTGGCCCGCTGGTTGCGGAAAAACGCAACGTGGGCGGGGCAACACGCAAACCGGCAAAAAAGGCAACAAAGACGCGCACACCGCGCAAGGCCAAGCGCGGCTGGAGCCTGTTTGGACGCCGCAAGACAAAGCGTGCCGCACCCCGCAAGCGCGGCCTCATTGGCTGGCTCTTGATGCCGTTTCAGATCGTGTTGCGCGTTGTCTGGGCGGTGAGCTGGCGTATGGGGGTTGTTGGCGGCATCTTCTTGGCGGGCGCGGTGGCCTATCACTATTCCAAGCTGCCCGAGTATCAGGCGCTGCTGGATGGCCGTCATCAAGGCTCGGTGACGCTTTTGGACCGCGAGGGCAAAACATTTGCGTGGCGCGGCGATCAGTTCGGCGGCGTGGTGACGGCGGATACGGTCTCTCCCCATCTGAAAAACGCGATTGTCGCCACCGAGGATAAACGGTTCTACCGCCACTTTGGGATCTCGCCACGCGGCATCGCCAGTGCGGTGCGTATCAACCTGAGCGAAGGTCGCGGGCCCTTGTCGGGTCACGGCGGGTCAACGATCACCCAGCAGACTGCCAAGCTGATGTGTCTGGGAGTGCAATATGACCCCACCGTCTGGGAGAGCGAAGCCGCTTATGAGAGCGATTGCCGTCAGTCTTCGCTGTGGCGCAAGGCCAAGGAAGCCATCTTTGCGATGGCAATGGAGGCCAAATACACCAAGAACGAGGTCCTCTCGATCTATATGAACCGCGCCTATATGGGCGGCGGGGCCCATGGCGTAGAGGCCGCCTCTCAGCGCTATTTCGGCAAATCCGCAAATCAGGTGAACCCGCCTGAGGCCGCGATGCTGGCGGGTCTGCTGACCGCACCTTCGACGCTGGCACCGACCAATAACATCGAGCGGTCGCGCAATCGCGCCGCCACAGTGCTGCGCCTGATGGAAGAACAGGGCTATCTGAGCGAAGAAGAGCGCCAGATGGCGGCGGCCAACCCGGCAGAACTCAGCGAGGCGGCAGCAGCGCGGGCCGGTGGCTATTTCGCGGATTGGATCATGGACACGGTGCCAAGCTTCCTTGGCGATCAAACCACAGAGGATGTGGTGATCCGCACCACGCTTGATCAGCGCCTGCAGCAGGCGGCTGAAGATGCGGTGACCTTTGTGTTTGAAAACAAGGTGCGTGAGGGCTCCAAGGCACAGGCGGCCGTGGTTGTAATGAGCGCCGATGGCGCGGTGCGGGCCATGGTGGGGGGGCGCAAAGTGCGGGCCTCTGGGGTGTTCAACCGCGCGACACAGGCGAAACGTCAGACCGGATCGGCGTTTAAACCCTTTGTCTATGCGGCCGCGCTGGAGCTTGGCTATTCGCCATATGACCGGGTTTTGGACGCAGAATACTGCATCGATATTCCGGGATCTGGCCCGTGGTGCCCGCAAAACTACACCCGCAAACACTATGGCGAGATCACACTGGCCCGTGCGTTGCGCGATTCTCTCAACATTCCGGCGGTCAAAGTCTCTGAGGCCGTGGGGCGCGACAAGGTACGTCTGGTTGCTGGAGAGTTCGGCATCGACAGCGATCTGGCCGATGGGCCGTCGCTGGCGCTGGGGGCGTCCGAGAGCACCCTGTTGGAAATGACGGGCGCCTATGCGGGCATTCTGAACGGTGGCTCATCGGTGACGCCTTACGGTGTGGATGCGCTGACCTTGGTGGGCGATCCAGAGCCCTTGATGGGCGCTTCTGGCGGGATGGGAGAACGGGTGATCCGCCCCGTCGCCGCACAAGAGCTGATCTGGATGATGGAAAAAGTCATCTCAGAAGGCACAGGACGCCGCGCACAGATCCCCGGCTGGCAGGCGGCTGGTAAATCCGGCACCACATCGGCGGCGAAAGATGCATGGTTCATTGGCTTTACTGCCGATTACGTCGCCGGGGTCTGGATGGGCTATGATGACAACACGCCGCTGACCGGTGTGACCGGTGGTGGTCTGCCCGCAGAGATCTGGCGCGAAACCATGGTGCGTGTCCACAACGGGTTGGAGCCGCAACCGCTTCCGATGAAAGCACCAGAGCCAATCGCTGTGCCAGAGCCGCAACCCCAGCCGCAACGCCGCAATGGTGGCGGCGGTCTTGGCCGCGAGATTGAACGCACACTCAATGGCGTGTTGCAGGATATCTTTGGCAACTGATGCTCAGGTTTGTGTCGCCCGGTGCGTATCAGCGCATCGGGCGACATGCTTTGTGCCTTGATAGCCCCGGATGATCAGCCCTCCACTCAGGCCAGTGAGATCAGCAACTCACAAATCGCATCGGGGTTATAGCGGTCGGTATGGTCCCTGCGGGCGAGCGGCAGCGCAAGACAGGGGATGCCGTGATCCTGTGTGACGCGGTCGCGCTCCGATACAGCGACGCTCGCGTCACAGATAACATGGGTCAAAAACGCGCTATTGGGCACATCACAAGCGTCTCTGCGTAAAGGCTCCAGCAAGGCTGCGACCTGATCGCTGAGGCTCATGGCGTGACATTCCGGGTCAGTGCCAAGGCTTGGAATATAGACCTTCGGCACGATGCGCGCGGCAATGGCCCGGCCGACACCTTGGGGCAAAAGATTGCACATGACGCTGGAATAGAGACTGCCGGGCGGATAGCAGATCAGCTCTGAGCTGGCGATCAGCTTCTGGTTCCGGTCGGGCAGTTGCACAGCATCGGCGGGCAACTCCGCCATGCCGTCCGAGAGGAAGAGGCGCGCGATACGGGTGCCGAGCGGCGCGCTCTCCTTGCCTGTCATCTGGCGCTGCCCGAAGACGCGCCGCCCGTCCTGAAGCTGCGCGCCGATCTGCAGGTTTACATCCGCAATCGGGCGCACGGTGCCGCGCACATCCACCATCTTTGACATCAAAAACAGCACCGGCTCCAGCACTCGGTCGTGATCCAGATAGCCCCCGGCGAGGATCAGGTTGCCGATGCTGGCGTTGCGATAGTCCAGATCCTCGGGTGCAGCTCTCTCAAAATGGCGCAGATTGCCGACGATCAACTGCCGCATCGGCTTCGACAGCGCCTTGAGCAGTGGGTGAGATCCCTCAAACAGGCTGGCGACCTCTTGCATCAGATCCTTCTGGTCGCCGTCTTTTGGTAAGCGGTGTGAAAACAGCCGGTAAATGTCGGGCTGTCCCAGTTCCGTCTCATCCGCCAGCGCCATCAGGCGGCTGCGCAAATCGCCCACCGCAGGCATCCCAAAGGCCTCGCGCAGCACCTGCGAGGAGCCGCCACTGTCAAAGGGCGTGATCAGATGCACCGAGTTATGGGTGTATTGTTTGAGTTTCCGCGAAATCTCATTCAGGGCGCTGCCACCGGAAAAGAACAACAAGCGCGGCCCCAGATTGGGAGCGGCACGAGACCGGGCGATGCGCAGCGTATCGGGAAGGGTGGCGTGGCGTAGAATCGCGATGTCGGACATGGTCATCCATTGATGCAGCTCTTCTGGACCATGCCACCCCTTTATCCAAAACGCCACCGTGCGCGGTGGTTGGTGGGGCGTTAGCCCGGCTGATGCCGGTCCGGATGCGCGGCGGCAAAGGCTGGATGATCCGCGCAGGTGGCCTCGATCCGCTCTAGGCGAGGGAAGGGGCTGAGGTCGACCTCCCAGCGCCGCGCATTATAAAGTTGCGGCATCAGGCAGATGTCAGCCAGCCCGGGGCGATCACCGGTGCAATAGGGGGCCTCATCCCAGCGAGTGAGCAGCGCATCAAATGCCGCAAGCCCGGGACCAATAAACTGGCGCATCCAGTCGCCCATCTGCAAACTGCCGCCGCTTTGCGCAACGCCGAAACGGGCAACAGAGAGGTTGCAGACCGGATGCAGATCGACCGCGATAGACTGTGCCAAAGCCTCGACATGGGCACGCTCGGACGGGGCGTTGGACAGCAAGCCAAGATCGCGGGTTGTGTTCAGGTAGGTGAGACAGGCCAGCGACTGCGTAAACCGATGCCCGTCGATTTCCAGCACCGGCACAAACCCCTGAGGATTAAGCGCCAGATGATCCGGCGACCGCTGATCGCCTGCAACCAGATCTACGACGCGGCTCTCGTAAACGATCCCTGCAAGGTTCAGCGCGATGCGCAGACGGTAGCTGGCCGAAGAGCGCCAGTAATCATAAAGCACCGCCTCAGTCATCGCGCAGTCCTCGTTTTGCCTCTGTTAGAGCCTGTTTCAGAACCTGCGGGTCGCCGATGTGGTTGGCCAGCAGCAGGATCAAGCGGGCATTCAGCGCATCACTTTGGGCCTTGGTCAGCCCCTCATGCGCAGCCAGCAGCAGGGCGTAACTGTCATCAGGTTTCGCAAGGTTCGGGGTCAGGGTCAGAGCATCGGTCATATGGGTCACTCCTTACCGATGGCGCGGCGCAGGGCGGCGCGGAAATGGGGCGCGTCAAAGCGGTCCATCCGGGTGGCGACATGCTGATCCGGGCGGATCAGATAAACGGCGGATGCGGCGTCACCCAAGTAACGCTCGGCCAATGCCGTCTGGGTTTCGGTTGTGAGCGCCAAAGACGAGACGGCCACGCCGGCCTCCTCGAACCCGTCGGGCACCTCTGCATTGATCGACAGCAAGGTGAACCCGCCGCCGAGCTGCGCCAACAGATAGCCCGCGTCCAGCGGTACATCGGGGCAGGGCGCACCGGGACGGGTGCGGGCAGGGCCACCGGGCAGCTGATCGGCAGAATTGAGCCGGGAGCCGTCATAGACAGAGGGCACCGAGAGGCGGCCCGAGTTCACCAGCGGGCGGGCAAAGCCGTGATGTTCGGAGAGATCCAGCACCGCATCGCGGAAGATGCGCGACATCTCTGATTTGGGCGTAATGAAGTCGGTTGAGCGGGAGGAGTTGAGGATATTCTCATCCGCCGCCGCCAGCCGCTCGGCATCGTAGCTGTCCAGAAGGCTCTGATCTGCGACGCCGTCCAGCACCAGTTTCAGCTTCCAGATCAGATTGTCGGTGTCTTGCAGGCCGGAATTTGCCCCGCGTGCGCCAAAGGGCGAAACCTGATGCGCGCTATCCCCGGCAAAGATCACCCGACCGTGGCGAAATTTCTCCATCCGGCGGCACTGGAACGTGTAGATGGAGACCCACTCCAACTCGAACTGAACGTCGTCGCCCAGCATCGCCTTCAGGCGCGGGATCACGTTTTCGGGCTTTTTCTCGGCCTCTTTGTCGATGTCCCAGCCCAGTTGTAGGTCGATGCGCCAGACGCCATCGGGCTGTTTGTGCAACAGCGCCGACTGACCCTTGTTGAAGGGCGGATCGAACCAGAACCAGCGTTCGGTCGGGAAATCGGCGTCCATGACCACATCGGCAATGAGGAAGTTGTCCTCAAACACCCGACCCACAAAATCGAGCCCCATCTGCGCGCGAATGGGCGACCCCGCTCCGTCACAGGCGATGAGCCACTCGGTTTCCAGCCTATAGGCCCCGTCCGGGGTCTCCACTGTCAGCGCGGCATAATCGCCATGGTCCGAGACATCCGTGACGCGGTTCTTGCCGCGCATTTCAATCGGCGCGCCCTCAGCCTGCAGGGCGCGGACGCGGTCAACGAGATATTCCTCGATGTAGTATTGTTGCAGGTTCACAAAAGCCGGAAACTGGTGGCCATCCTCGGGCAGCAGGTTGAAGTCATAGACCTTGCGATCGCCGAAAAACACCTTGCCGACGTTCCATTCCTCTCCCTTGCTCGCCATGGCATGGCCAACACCAAGGCGGTCGGCGATTTCCAGCGTGCGTTTTGCAAAACAGATCGCACGGGAGCCGAAGCTCACCTTGTCATTGTCGTCCAGTACCACGACCGGAACGCCGGATTGTGAAAGGTCGATGGCGGCGGCAAGGCCCACGGGACCTGCCCCCACCACAACCACCTTGTGGCGCGCAGGCGGATGCGCGTCCTGATCCGCATGGCGCGCATATGGGTATAGCGGTACCTCGAAAATCTTGTTCATCCGGTTTCCTCCCTCCGGGCAAGCAGGCACGGGTCCGGTCCCACGTCTCGGGGACCGGTACAGGGGCGGACGATGCCGCCGATGCGTTCAAAAATAGGCTCTAAATCACGCGTTAGAGCCGAAAATCAGGACTGCAGCGCCTCCCACATCTCCAGATCGCGCTGGGCGGTCCAGATGCGGGGGGTGTCGATACCACGCGCCTCGTCATAGGCGCGTGCGACGTTGAACGGCAGGCAGTGTTCGTAGATTGCGTAGTCTTTGAACTTGGGATCACAGGCCTCGCGCACCGCGTCCCATGCTTCCTTGAGGGACCCACCACGGGCGGCAACCTTGGCGGCCGGGCGATAGGTGCTCTCGACAAAATCGCGGGTGTTTTCAATGGCGGCGTTGACCATGTCCTTGCCGACCAGCGCGTCGCCACGACCGGGGGCGATGGCGTCCACATCATAGGCCTTGATATTGTCGAGGGTGTTGCCCCAGTCGCCAAAATGCCCGTCGCCGCAGTAGCAGGCGGAGTGGTATTCGACGATGTCGCCGGTGAACATGACGTTCTGATCCGGCACATGGATCACCGCATCCCCTGCGGTATGGGCGCGGCCCAGATGTTTGATGTCGATGCGGCGATTGCCGAGGTAGACGGTCATACTGTCTGAGAATGTTGTGGTCGGCCAGGTGAGGCCGGGGATGCTCTCATGGCCCTCAAACAGGCGCGGGAAGCGCTGGAATTCGCTGTCCCAGTCCTCCTGACCGCGTTCGACGACCATGGTGCGTGCGGTGTCGGACATGATGATGTTCTGGGCACCAAAGGCCGAGGCCCCCAGCACACGCACCGCGTGGTAGTGGGTGAGCACCACATGGCTGATCGGTTTGTCGGTGACGGAGCGCACACATTCGATCACCTTGTTCGCCAGACGCGGGGTCGCCTGCGCCTCAACGATCATCACCGAGTCATCCCCGATGATGACGCCCGAATTCGGGTCGCCCTCGGCGGTGAAGGCATAAAGGCCCTCGCCCACTTCGGTGAAGGAGATCTTCTTTTCGCTCATGTCGCCTTGGGATGCGAATGCCTTGGCCATGGTTGCGTATCCTTTTTGTCTGTTCCGCCGGAGGTCAGGTTGGGATGCCTCCGGCGGAAGTATTTATGAAAAGATGAAGGCGTCAGCGTGCGAAAGGATCGCTAAGCGCGGGGAGGACCGTGCCGGTGCAGTCGCCAAACCCGATGGTATAGCCATCGCCTTTGGCTGCGCCCTTCAGCGTGAGCGTGTCGCCATCCTCGATAAAGCTGCGGGTGTCGCCCGAGGGCAGCGTGAGTGGCTCCTTGCCGCCCCAGCTGAGTTCAAGGAGCGAGCCGCGTTCGTCTTTGTTAGGGCCTGATATGGTGCCGGATCCCAGCAGATCGCCCGCGTTCATCGGACAGCCCGAGGTGGTGTGATGCGCCAGTTGCTGCGCGGCGGAATAATACATTTCCTTGTAGTTGGTGCGTGCGATGGTGGCCTCTTCGCCACCCTCAGGACGCAGGCTCACGGCAAGGTCTATGTCATAGAGCATCGGGCCGCAGTCCTTCAGGTGATCCAGAAGCTCTACTTCGCGTGCAGGTGTGTCGCAGCGGAAAGGCTCTAATGCGGCTTTGGTGACGATCCACGGGCTGATGGTTGTGGCAGTCGCTTTGGCCTGAAAAGGGCCGAGCGGCTGGTATTCCCAAGCCTGAATATCGCGGGCGGACCAGTCGTTCAGCAGCACATAGCCAAAGATGTGATCATCCGCTTCTTGCACCGTGATCGGCCCATCCGATGGCGTGCCAACAATCGCGCCCATTTCCAGCTCGATATCAAATCGTGCGCAAGGCGCCCAACGGGGTGCGTCATCATTTGGCCCCTTGAGCTGGCCCCAAGGACGCCGCACATCGGTGCCGGACACCACGACAGAGGACGCACGCCCGTTGTATCCGATCGGGATGTGCAGCCAGTTTGGCGGCAGCGCGTTCTCCGCGCCGCGGAACATGGTGCCGACATTGGTGGCGTGGTGACGCCCGGCATAGAAATCGGTGTATTCCGACACCATAAAGGGCATGTGCATTTCGGCATCGGCCATCGGCACAAGGCAGGCTTCGACTTTCTTTTGCTCTTCTGCGCCCTCTTGCAAAAGCGCGATCAGGCGATTGCGAAGCGTGGCCCAGACCGCAGGACCTTCTTCCATAAACTCGTTCCAGAAGGGCAACTCGAACAGCGCTTCCTCGCCCATATCAACCAGTCCAGCCGCTTCTGCCGCCTGCAGGTCGAGGATCATGTCACCAATCGCCACGCCACAGCGCGGATCGCTGTCGGTGGTCGAAAACACACCATAGGGAAGGTTATTCAGCGGAAAAGGGTGGTCAGCGGAATTGGCCGACGTCACCCAGGATTTTTTCAAAGGCATGCGCGTTCCTTTTTGGTGGTGAGGGCTCTGTCGGCCCTCCTTCAGCTTTTTACAAATATCTCGGGGGTGAATGCGGCCCCAATTGGGGGCCGCAGAGGGGGCAGCGCCCCCGCCCCTTACTTCTTACCGGGTGTTCCGTCGAATTTCTTTTCCAGATCGCTCCAACAGTCGATGTATTCATCCTGAAGCGGGGCTTCATTGGCGGCGAACTCCGTCAGATGCTGAGGAAAGCGGGTTTCAAACATGAAGGACATAGTGTTCTCCAGCTTCTCCGGTCCGAGGTTGGAATTCGACGCGCCCTCAAAGGCTTGTCTGTCGGGACCATGCGGCAGCATCATGTTGTGAAGGCTCACGCCACCGGGTACAAAACCCTGCGGCTTGGCATCATACTGGCCGTAGATGTTGCCCATCAGCTCGGACATGATGTTCTTATGATACCACGGTGGGCGGAAGGTGTTCTCGGCCACCATCCAGCGTTCGCGGAACAGCACAAAATCGATATTGGCGGTTCCCGGCTGGCCCGAGGGCGCGGTCAGCACGGTAAAGATCGACGGGTCAGGATGGTCGAACAAGATCGCGCCCACCGGGCAATAGGTGCGCAGATCGTATTTGTAGGGCGCGTAGTTACCGTGCCAGGCCACCACATCTAGTGGGCTCTGGCCGATCTTGGTCTCATGGAACTGGCCACACCATTTCACGGTCAGCGTCGAGGGCACTTCGCGGTCCTCATAGGCGGCCACTGGTGCCTTGAAATCCCGCGGGTTGGCCATGCAGTTTGCACCGATCGGACCACGGCCGGGCAGATCGAATTTCTGACCGTAGTTTTCGCAGACAAAGCCGCGCGCCGGGCCATCCAGCACTTCGACACGGTACACCAGACCACGCGGGAGGATGGCGATCTCCTTGGGCTCAATGTCGATGATACCGAGTTCGGTGGCAAAGCGCAGGCGGCCTTCTTGCGGGACCACCAGAAGCTCCGAGTCGGCGGAGAAGAAATATTCATCCTTCATCGACTCGGTCACGAGGTAGATATGGGTCGCCATGCCGACTTGGGTGTTCACATCCCCCGCCGTCGTCATGGTGCGCATCCCCGTGAGCCAGGTCAGCCCCTGATCCGAATGTGGCACCGGGTCCCAGCGGTATTGGCCGAGCGAAATCACATCCTCTGGAATATGCGGCGCGCTCTTCCAGTAAGGCAGGTGGACTTTCTCGTAGCGATGCGAGTGTTTGACACTGGGGCGAATGCGATAACACCAGGTGCGCTCGGGGCGCTCTGCGGTAAAGGCGGTGCCGGAAAGCTGTTCGCCATAGAGCCCATATTCGCATTTCTGCGGGCTGTTCATGCCTTGGGGCAGGGCGCCGGGCAGGGCTTCGGTTTCAAAATCATTCCCAAATCCGGGCATGTAACCCTCATGGGTGCCCTGATTGGACGGGGCTTGAATCATCTGGTCAGGCAAAGCGTGACGGGTCATTTTAGCCAACCTCCTCTTGCATTTCCCTCTCGGTAATAGTTGATTTTGTAACTAACAAGAGATGCGGAGCGCGCGTATGGACAAAAATGATGATTTTATAGTGCAGGATTTCCTGCCGTTTCTCCTGAATCGGGCGGCAGAGGATTCCTCGCTGGAGTTTCAAAAGCTCTACAAGGGGCGCTACGGCATGCTGCGAACCGAATGGCGGGTGCTGTTCCATCTCGGCATGTACAATCGCATGACCGCGCGGGACATCAGTCAGCGGGCCAAGATCCACAAGACAAAGATCAGCCGCGCCGTCGCAAAACTGGCGGAGCGCCGCTGGGTCAGCCGCAGCCGGGATGAGGCTGATCGCCGGGCAGAGCACCTTGAGTTGACGGCGGCGGGACGCGGCGTCTACGACGATCTGCGCAAGCAGGCGCGGGCGTATGACCAGAAACTGACCAAGGGGTTTTCGGCTGGCGATGTGGCGCTCTTGCGCCGTATGTTACGGCAGTTGGCCAGCATGGAATGCCCGGTCGATCTTGAGACATGACCCACCATGAGGAGGATGGGGCAATTCACGCCGCCACCGAAGATCTAAAGAACTGGCTCACCCGTCAGGGGCTTAAATCCCGTGGACGCGAAGAGCTGTTGCGCGCCTTTTGCGAACGACTGGTCAACCACGGGGTGCCTCTGCTGCGGATGCAGCTGGCGCAGCGCGCGCTGCACCCTGAGTTTGGGGGCATTGGTTTTACCTGGACCCGCAAGGATGGGATGAACGCCGAATACTTTGGCCGCGTCGATCACAAAGAACCGCATCATGAGTGGCTGCAAAGCCCGTTTCATGCGCTTCTCACCTCGGGCGAGGCTGAGATGCACAGTGTTTTCAGCGCGCAGGATGTGTCGCGTTTTCCGATATTTGCCCGCCTCAAGGCGATGGGCGCAACGAGTTACTTTGCCCATTGGCAGCCGTTGGGACCTGCAAGCGAGACCGCCTATGAGCCTGAACGCCCTGATGCCGAGGGCCTTGTGGTGTCCTGGAGTTTTGACGGCGCGCCCGAGGATGCCGCGCCCTATCTGGACATCATTCGGGGTGTATTTGACACGCTGGCGCTTGTGCTCGCAGGCGCGGGGAACCGCGAAATGGGGCGTGCGTTGTTGCAGGTCTATCTGGGCCGGGATGCGGGCGCGCGCGTGCTGTCCGGGGAAATCGCGCGCGGGTCGTCTCAACATATTGATGCGGTGATCTGCCTATTCGACCTGCGTGGCTTTACGGCGCTCTCTGAGGCTCTGCCGGGCGAGGCAATGGTCGATTTGCTGAACGACTATTTCGGCCATGTGGTGGAGCTGATCCAGTCGCATGGCGGCAATATCCTGAAGTTCATGGGCGATGCGGTCATGGCGATGTTCAACCTTGGCACGCTGCAGGAGGATGCGCAGGCCGCATTGCGCGCCGTCGCGGAACTGGGGCCACGGATGAAAGCGGTCAATGCCGCCCGCGCCGCAGAAGGCCTGCCGCTGGCCGAATATACTATGGCCCTGCATGCGGGTGAGATCCTCTATGGCAATATCGGCGCGCCCAATCGACTGGATTTCACCGTGATCGGCCCGGCCGTGAACCTGACGGCGCGGATCGCGGACATGCATCGCACGGTGGAGCGCTCGATCATCCTCTCGGAAGACGTGCGCAATGCGGCAGGACCTGACGGAGAGGGTTTGATTTCAGTCGGGCGTTACATGTTGCGTGGGGTGGCAGAGCCGGTGGAGCTTTTTACGCTGTATCAACCGGAGGTGTGAGGCGCCAACCAAGCCCCGCACATCTTTGTGGTATTTCACAAACACTGTCGGTCGAAGAGGTTTCCACCCGTAACCGGGTGGACCCGCGCGCGCCGGGCCAAAGGCCCGGCGCGCGCCCTTCGCCGATCCCGATCTGGCACACCGAAGGTGGGTCAGGGCAGGGAGCGGAACCCCTGAGTGCCCCTACATAGCCCCTTGGATCAGATGTCGATCTCGACTTCGGGCAATTCCAGCGCCTTCATCATATCGCGCAGCTCTTGACGTGCGGCGATATTCGAGATGTTGAGCTGTTTGACGCCCACATCCTTCAGATCCAGCAAGGTCAGGCCGCGCGGGAAGAGTTCGCGGAAGATCACGCGCTCAGAAAAGCCCGGTGCGACGCGAAAGCCGATCCGCTTGGAGAGCATATTGATCGCGCGCTCCATCTTTTCCTTGTTGACCATGCGCTGGGTGCCGACCCGGTTGCGGATCACGATCCAGTCGATGGGGGGCAAACCCGCCTGCGCGCGCAACTGGCGCGCGTTCCAGACCATTTCGGAGTAAACCGAGGGGCCTTTGATTTTCTCGCCCTTCTCATCCGTATGCGCCAGCAGGTCAAAATCCACGAAACTGTCATTGAGCGGCGTGATCAATGTGTCGGCCAGCGAATGCGCCACTTGGCTCAGCCGGGTGTGCGAGCCGGGACAGTCAATCAGGATGAAATCGTATTCCGGCTCCAGTTCGGAGATAGCCGCAGAGAGACGCAAATCATAGATGTTCTCTCCGGGCTGCAACGTGTCTGCGTCGATCTCCGGAAGCTCGTGCAGCGATACCATCGGTAGGTCGAGGTTAGATGCGGCAATAAATCCGAGCCGGTTTTCCAAGTAGCGACCAAGCGAGCGTTGCCGCAAATCCAGATCCAGACCTGCCACCTTGTAACCCATACGTGCCAATGTTGTGGCCACATGCATGGAGACGGTGGATTTCCCTGCGCCGCCCTTTTCGTTTCCGACGACAATGATATGCGCCATCTTACGGATCCCTTTAAACCTGCGCTGCTTTTGCTGCCGCGCCTTGTGCTTTGGGTGGACTATAAGCGCCAGTCGAATCAATGGGAAGCGGCCAAAAGGCCCAAGTTAGAGCCTATTTTCCGTGAGGCCGTGGCGGAATGGCCATTCAGGAGTTTATTGTGTTCAAATGAAGAACGCCGCCCGAAAAGGGGCGGCGTTCGACAGGAAATCCGATGTGGATAAGTCCGTGGAAGGATTGGATTAGAAACCCAGACCTTCGTATTTTTTCTTGAACTTGGACACGCGGCCGCCGGTGTCCATCAGGCGGGAGGAGCCGCCGGTCCACGCGGGGTGCGCGGAGGGGTCGATGTCCAGTGCCAGCTGGTCGCCTTCGCTGCCCCAGGTGGAGCGCATTTTGACGATGGTGCCGTCGGTCATTTTGACGTCGATGAAGTGGTAGTCGGGATGGATGTCTTTTTTCATGAGACCACTCCTTACGCTTTGGCTTTGTAGTTTGCGTCTTCAGCGATACGGGCGGATTTGCCGCGACGCGAACGCAGATAGTAGAGTTTCGCACGACGCACACGACCGCGACGAACAACCTCGATAGAGTCGATGTTGGTGGAGTGCAGCGGGAACACACGCTCCACGCCTTCGCCGAAGGAAATCTTGCGAACGGTGAAGGAACCAGCGATGCCGGAGCCGTTCTTACGGCTGATGCAGACGCCCTCATAGGCCTGCACACGGGTGCGGGTGCCTTCGGTCACTTTGTAGCCGACGCGGATGGTGTCACCGGCTTTGAAATCGGGGATTTCTTTCCCCAGCGCAGCAACTTGCTCCGCTTCGAGTTGTGCGATCAGATCCATGATCGTCTCCTATGTTGCTCGTGGTTATATCCACGAAGGTCTTGTGTTCCCCCAGAGCTCTTGGTCTTCACCGGGTCCGCGATTGCGCCCGCCAGAGATGTGGTGTCGTTACTTGTCGTATTCGCGTTGGGCTGCAGGGCCGCCGAAGAAGACAGCGCAGACACGCAAAGCGAGCCCGGACGACTCATGATGAGCCCCGGACGCGCGGTATCTAGGCCAGATGAGGCCAGTTTGCAAGCCTGTTACGTGATGCCAAGAGGTGCTGATGTCCCCTCAGACCTCGCGTGTTTGTGGCTTTTGCATGCTGTGGAAGATAAGGGCAGTGATTGCCGCTAAAATAAGGGCCGTCGCCAGTGTTGCAAAGGTGCCGGAATAGCCAGTGCTGCGCACCAAGGGCAGGGTCAAAAAGGGCGAGATGATCTGCCCCAAGAAGACCGAGGTGGTCATCACACCTGCGGCCCGCCCGCGGCGGCTGGCAGGGGCAGAGCGCAAGGCGATTTCGTTGAAATTCGGGGAGACAGTCGCAAAACCCAACCCAACGAGCGTTGCGCCGACAAAGATCACCGTAAGTCCCGGCGCAAGGGCCAGCGTTGCCATGCCCGCGCCCATGAGACCATAGCCGAGCATGAACAGCCGGGCATGCCCAAGGCGTGGCTTTAATGCGCCATAGCGGGTGGCGGCGAGTGTCCCCGCCAGTGTCAGCGCCCCCATGACCGCGCCGATGATGGCTGTGTTCTCAATCCCGTGGCTTGCCACAAAGAACGGCACCTGCGTTGGCATTGTGAAGAAGCAGATCGTGGTGAGCATCTGCAAAGCCGCCATTGCCCAGAGCCCCACGCCCAGCCCCTGCGTGCTCTCATGACCCTCTGTGGATGTGGTCTGTGCCACTTGCGGACGCTTGGGCTCGGTGATTGCCGTCCAGAGAAAGGGCAAGATCAGCAAGGCGACGCCGTGAATTGCAAAGGCGTGCATCGGTGACATCAAGGCCAGAACACCAGCCAGCGTGATCGAGACCAGCCCGCCGAGGTTGCGCGCTGAAATCTGCAACCCCAAGAGACGACTGCGCGCGGCCCCGTCAAAGTAATCCGCGATGAGCGCGGTTTGAGCCGTCATAATGAGCGCTACGGCAACCCCCAACGCAAGGCGGCTTGCGAGGATCGCCTCAAGGCTGTTCAGCACCATGCCAAGGCTTCCTGCCAGCGCAAACAACAGCACGCCTGCCAACAGCAATGCGCGCTTGCCAAGCCGGTCAGCCAGCAATCCGGCCCAGCCTGCGATCAGCACAACGGCGACGGAAGGGGCAGGCACGAGGAAGCGGGTCAATAATGCCGCGTGCGGATGCTCGGCAAAACGTGCCTCCAACCCCGGCAGCGCCGGGCTGATGGCGGCATTGGCCATGGTTGTCAAAGTGGCGGCCAGCAACAGGGCCACCGCGCGGCGATCCAGCGCGGGGAGGGGAGAGGGGGAGGCAATCATCGAGTTCTCCTTGCCAAATTCAAATTCGAAGGGCAGGCTACGAATTCAAGTTAGCTTGAGGTCAATAATGAAATTGCTCGATATTGGTGAGGTCGCAAAGCTGAGCGGCGTGAAGCCGTCGACACTGCGCTACTACGAGGAAAAAGGCCTGATTCAATCGCTGTCGCGCAATGGGCTGCGGCGTCAATATGGCCCCGGCGTGCTGGAACAGCTGTCGCTCATTGCGCTTGGCAAGCAGGGAGGTTTTGCGCTGGATGACATTGCCGCCATGTTTGGTCCCGGCGGCCGTCCGGAGATCCTGCGTGAGGATGTGCAGGCGCGCGCTGAAGATATGCGCAGACAAGCCCAGCGGTTGGAAGCGCTTTCGGAAATGATGCACCATGTCGCGGTATGCCCTGCGGAAAATCACATGGAATGCGAGAAGTTTCAGCAGCTCTTGCGGTTGGCAACGCGGGTGCAACGGCGGGGTTCAACCTCCAAGGCAAAAAGCTGAACCCCGACATTTGCCGGGGTTCGCATCAGAGGGGCCTGTGTGATGGGATCAGGTCAGATCTTCGACACGCGCGTCTGGCGCGTTTGATTTGACGGATTCGATGCCGCCATCGCGCCCGGATGCGCTGGCGTAGCTTTGCGAGGTGCCGATGACCTGACCGTTTGTGGCCTTGAGGTTGAACATATGCTTGCCCGCAGCGGTTTCCTTGCGCTCATAGCGGGCATCTTCGCTGGCGTTCTTCTTGACCGACTCGATGCCATTCTCGGCGCTGGATTTTTGCTTGTAGCCTTCGCTGGCCAGAATGTTCTCGCCATTGCCAGCTTTGAGGCGAAAGCGGTACTCGCCCGCATTGTCGGTGTAGAGTTCGAACTTACCTGCCATCGGAGGTCTCCAGTTATTACGTTCACTTACCGCGAGGACTAAAGCACGACATGGGCCACCCGGCAACGGGGGGGGCATGCCACGCGACAGGGGGTGATCCATCCATAGTGTCACGCCGATGCCGCCGAAGGTCAGAGCGGGGTTGCACCGGATTGACCCTAGGGCGCGCTCAGGCCACTATGACGACAAACCGCAGGAGACATTTAAATGGTTTTAAAGCACTGTTTTGCATTGGGATTTTCGGCGCTAATGATTGCCGGGTGCGAGTATGCCGGACCCGCCTCTGATGCGGCGGCACAGAAACGGGCACAGAATGAGGCGCTTTGGGCCGAGCGTACGACCGTGCGCGATGGCAGCAAGGCCTATGCGTTTAGTGCGGATACAACGCGCGGGTTGGCGTTGATGGCCCCGGCTGCGGATGGGTTTGCCTATACCGCATCGGATCTGGAGCGCATCGCCAGCGCCAAAACCGGCTGCACCGCAGTGTTTCAGGACGGTATCCTTGAGCTCTTGGACGGCTACACGGAGAAAACGAACCTGCGCAGCATGCAAGAGCAATTGGACAGTTTCCGCAGGTGGCAGCTGAAACTGACGTGCTGATCACGTGTCAGACTTGCGGGCCTGATGCGCGGCCCAAAGATCCGGGCGGCGCTCTTGGGTAATCTTTTCGCTCATGTCCTGCCGCCACTGCGCGATTTTGCCGTGGTGGCCGGACATCAGCACCTCAGGGATTGCGCGTCCTTTCCACTCTGCCGGGCGGGTGTATTGGGGATGTTCAAGAAGGCCAGAGGAGAAGCTCTCTTCCTCGGTTGAGGCCTGATTGCCCAGCACACCGGGGATCAGCCGGACGGTCGCGTCAATCAGCGCCTGCGCGGCCAACTCACCGCCCGTCATCACAAAATCCCCAAGCGAGACTTCTTGGATGCCATAGTGTTCAAGCACACGTTCGTCGACGCCCTCAAAACGGCCACAGAGCAGCGTCATACCATCGCAACGGGCGAAGTTCTGCATCATCTGCTGGTCCATCCGGCGACCGCGTGGCGACAGGTAAATGAGTGGCCAGTTGCCGCGTGTGCCTTGCATGGCATGTTCAATCGCCTCGCCCAGCACATCGGCGCGCAGCACCATGCCCGCGCCACCACCGGCAGGCGTGTCGTCGACATTTTTGTGCTTGCCGATCCCAAAGGGGCGCAGATCCACGGTTTCCAACTGCCAAAGCCCTTGCTGCAGCGCTTTGCCGGTCAGGCTTTCGCCCAAGACCCCCGGAAAGGCCTCTGGAAACAGAGTCAGGATCTTGGCCTTCCACACGCCCGCAAGGTCCGGCGTATCGCTCATCAACTCGCGGGGACGCAGGCTGGCACCGATTGAGATGCGCCCATGGGATTTTGTTGGTTTGCTCATGAGAAGCTGTTTAGTTGAAACAGCCTAAACCGCAACCGAAAGCTTAGACCTCTGATGCCGAATAAAGTGCCCAATCGCTCCCCTGCTTTTCACCGAGAGGAAGCTATCGCAGAAGTGGAGCGCCGTGCTGTCGCACTATGGCCGCGCATCGCCAATGAAGTGGGACTGCCGGTTGAAAATGTGGCGTTCAGTATTTTGCCAGTAAATCACACGAGACGTGATACGCGCGCGGTGCTTGGGATAAAGACCCCAGATGGGCGGAGATTTGTACTGCGTGCGGACTTTCAAACAAACAATATCAAAAGACTCATGGAACATCATGAGCAGCATCGCAAAGCTTCGTTGGCATTACGCGACGTGCCGGGCGTAAGTGTGCCTGAACTCCGGTGGATGGATGCGACAAGGCCCTACGCACTGTTTGATTTCGCACCGGGCGAGACTGCCCAACGCGAACTGTTCTTTGCGACGGCTGGTTTGACAAACCGGGCGACATTATTGGAGCAATTAGGACGAGCGGTTGCGGCATTACACACTTGTGGCAAATGCGAAGAGCAACGATTTTGGCCGAAGGTATATCTACGCGACGTTGGAACTATAGCGTCTCGCGTACGCGCCGGGGAACTTCAGATCCGCAAGCCCAAGAGGTTTCTGGGGCTGTGTGCGATGTTGCACCAGTTTGCCAGAAAGGCGAAGGGATCAACCTGTCAAATAGGTCTGGCACATGGAGATTTGCATCTCAAAAATATTCTGGTGACGCAGGATCGGGTGTCTTTCATTGATTTCATAAGCACGGGTATCACTCCCTGTTACTTAGATTTGGCCTATATGTGGCAAGCTCGGATCCCTGAGAATTTGGTGGATGTTGCGCAGGCGCGAGATTTTGCAGGCTTTGCGAGTGCAGATTGGAAGGTCTTTGAGAAAGGGTATGGCCGGAACTTAACAGATGATCCAGTCTTCCAGTTTTTCTACCTGTTCAAGCTTTTCAAGGCGTGGAAGAACTTTTCGCCGCCAGGGGAGGAAATAGGAGATTGGGGGAGATCAGCGCTCACGGCGATGGAATACCAATTCACGTGGTTCTTAGAGCATCACTCAAAGTGATGTCGGGCGCTGAGGACGCGGCTCCTAAAACACCCCTTCGGGTGGGTCTGCGATGATGCGGCCCTGTGTCAGGTCGACCGTGGGCACCGCCGCCTTGGTAAAGGGCAAAAGCACCGTTGCCGAAAGTCCCGGCCCGTGCAGTTCGAGCAGGTCATCGGCGCCGTAGTTCTGTACCGCCTTAACGCGCCCCAAGAGCGTACCGCCGGTGTCAAACACCTCCAGCCCGATCAGGTCGGCGTGATAAAACTCGTCATCAGGCAGCGAGGGAAGGTCGTCTCGCAGTGCATATAGCTGCACACCCTTGAGGGCATCCGCCTGTTCTTTGGTGTCGACATCCACGATACGCGCGGCGAAACCGTTCTTGACCGCGCGGGTGATCGCCAGCGTGTAGCGGGTCTGGCCATCTTCTCCGAACAGGGGGGAATAGTCCTCGATCTCTTCGGGATTGGCACAGAAGCTTTTTAGGCGGACCTCGCCACGTACTCCAAAAGAGCCCGCCAGCGCGCCGACACAAATCAGATCTTCACTTACATTGCTCATGTCACATCCGGCAAATCATGCCGGTCCCCGTTTGCGTTCTTGCCCAGTCTCCACCAGCGGTGGCGCAGCGCTCGCGGGCACCGCTGCGTTCATAAAGGACCCCGGCGCCAAAGGCGACAAGGGTGAAGATCAACATGCGGATCAGCCCCATAACGGCTCCTTACGCCTAGCGCGTCTCAATCGGAAGCGCGGCAAAGCGCTGCTCCCAACCTTCCTGCTCCAATTCCGGCGTGTCTGAAAGACGCTCCGGGTGACCGATGCAGAAATAGCCGATGAGGCTCCAGCTTTGGGGTACGTTCAGATCGCGCGCCATCTGGTCGGGGTCGAGCACCGACACCCAGCCAAGGCCAAGGCCCTCAGCGCGCAATGACAGCCAAAAGAGCGTGATGGCCGTGACCACCGAATAGCGGCGCATTTCCGGCATGGTGCGCGCGCCGAGGCCGTGGCCTTTTTCGGTTTCGTCATCGCAGAAAAACGCGATCTGAACCGGGGCTTCGCGCATGCCGGAGAGTTTGAGGCGCGCATAGGTGGCAGCACGGTCCTCGCGGTAATCCGCCAGCGCCTCGGCATTGGCAGCTTCGAAATTCTTTAGCGCCGCTGCACGTGCGGCATCAGAGTCGACGCGAATAATGCGCCATGGCTCGCTCAGCCCCACAGAAGGGGCCAGCGAAACAGCAGAGAGGCAGCGCGTCAGCACTGCCTCGTCTACCGGATCGGTACGGAAGCGCCGGACGTCCCGGCGCAACTTCATCAACAGATCGAGCTCGGCGCGGAACGCCTGCGGGAAACATCCCTTTGCATCCTGCACCGGGCCCGTCATGTGATTATTCCGCCTCTGCTGCGGCTTCGGCTGCTTCAGCTGCCTTGGCGGCTTTTTCTTCAGCGCGCTCCTGAGCTTTTTTGCCTGGGGTGCCTTTGTTGGGGTTGTTGCGCGTGGCTTTCTCGCGAACGCCTGCTGCTTCGAGCATACGTGCAACACGGTCGGTCGGCTGTGCGCCTTTGTCGAGCCATGCCTGGATTTTCTCGATGTCCATTTTCACGCGCTCTTCGCTGTCTTTCGGCAGGAGCGGGTTGTAGGTGCCCAGCTTCTCGATGAAGCGGCCGTCGCGCGGCATGCGGGAATCCGCTGCAACGATACGGTAGAAGGGGCGTTTCTTGGAGCCGCCGCGGGCCAGACGGATTTTCATTGCCATGGTTTCATTCTCCTTTGATGGCGTTGAACGAGGTGTCCTGATTTCAGGTCAAACCCCGCTTATTCCTGGTGCTTCTTGTGGTGGCGGATGACCTCATCAATGATGAAGTTCAAGAACGCCTTGGCGAATTTTGGGTCCAGATCGGCCTCTTTCGCCAATTCTTCGAGTCGTGCGATCTGCTTCGCTTCGCGCGAAGGATCGGACGGGGGAAGGTCGTGTGTTGCCTTAAGCTGGCCAACAGCCTGCGTGCGCTTAAAGCGCTCTCCCAGCGTGTAGACAATGATCGCGTCCAGACGATCAATGCTTTCGCGGTGCTCTTTCAAAAGCTCGGCTGCGCGCGCGGCAGGATCGGTCGTGGTCTCAGTCAATGGCCCATCCTTTCGGTTTGAACAATGGGTCGGCGTAGTGACCGATTTCCATCTCAATGCCATGTGTCAGCTGGCTGTCGCGCAGCTGTGCTGGTGTCGGGTGCCGGTAGACCGCGTCGTTGCCGTCGATGGTCTGGGCATCGTGATCTTTTTTCGCACCAAGGCGTTCGGCAAGGCGGATGGAATCGAGGTTCTTTGGGTCGATGTAGCTGACCGCGCCGTCCCAGCCTGCCGTGTTGTAGAAATGCTTGCGCGCTGCGTGGGTCGCCTCAAGCGCATAGCCCTTGCCTGCCTTCTCTGGCCAGATGATCCATGCGATCTCGCGCTCCGGCCAGCCTGCAGGCTGCCAGCCCCCGGCCATGCCGTAGGTTTCATCGGTGATCTTGTCGTGGATCATCCACATGCCAAAACCGCGCACCTGCCAGTGGCCGATCTCGGCAGCGTAGAGCATCCATGACTCATAAGTGTTGAGCGGCCCGCCCATGAAACGCGCACGATAAGACGTGAAGGTCGCCTTGAAGTTCGGATAGTCCTCAGCCTCTGGTCCGCGCAGGATCAGGCGTTTGGTTTCAATCACCGGAATGGAGGGCGTGCTCATGCGTAGGCCTCCAGTCCGGGGCCCGTGCTGTCGGGGGCATGGCGATAGACCAGATCGACGGTGTCGTATGTCGCAGCATCCGGGTCAAGCACCGCGCCCATACGTTCCGCGAGCAGAACCGAGCGGCGGTTGTCGCGGTCGATGTAGCTTACCAGCGTTGGTACTTCGAGAATTTCAAAGGCGAAGTCGCGCATTGCAGAGGCGGCCTCAAAGGCATAGCCAAAGCCCTCAAACCCTTCAAAAACGATCCAGCCCAGTTCCAATTCGGGAAAGTGCGGCGGTTGGCTGATGCAGACCTGCCCCGCCAATTGACCGTCCTTGGTTTCAATCGCCAGACCACCCCAGCCAAAGATCTCCCAAGAACCGACCTCAGCAAGCAACCCGGCCCAGAGCTGCGATTGGCTGCTGGGCACGTCCATATAACGCGACCGGTCGCTCTGGTAGAACGACCAGAACGCCTCCAGATCACCCGCTTCATGCGGGCGCAGGACCAAGCGGTCGGTTTCTATGGTGGGTGCCGAGGTCATCTGTCGGAGTTACTTCTTTTTGCCAAAACCAGAGAGGCCGCCGGGCAGCCCCATGCCGCCGCCGAGACCACCCAGTCCGCCGAGGCCACCGGGCAATCCGCCCTTGCCGCCCATCGCTTTGGCGGCCGCTTCCAGTGCTTTTGGGTCCATCTGCGAGGGGTCCATACCGCCGGGCATGCCACCCGGCATCTCGGGCATGCCGCCTTTGCCAAACATGCCTTTCATGGCCTGTTTCAGCATCTTGCCCTTGCCCATTTTGCCCATCTTTTTCATGACGTCCGCCATCTGGCGGTGCATCTTCAGCAGCTTGTTAAGGTCGGCCACTTCCATGCCGGAACCTGCGGCGATGCGCTTCTTGCGGCTGGCCTGCAGAAGCGCAGGATTGGCGCGTTCCTTTTTGGTCATGGACTGGATCATGGCGATCTGGCGCGTGACCATCTTGTCGTCAAAGCCCGACTCTTCGACCTGTTTGGCCATTTTGTTCATGCCCGGCATCATCTGCATCATGCCCTGCATGCCGCCCATCTGCTGCATCTGTTCCAGCTGCATGCGCAGGTCGTTCATGTTGAACTGACCCTTCATCATGCGCTTCATCATGCGCTCGGCCTGTTCGGCCTCGATGGTTTCCTGTGCTTTCTCAACGAGGGCGACGATATCGCCCATGCCAAGGATGCGGCCTGCGATCCGGTCCGGCTCGAAGGTCTCGATGGCGTCCATCTTTTCGCCCAGGCCGACAAAGCGGATCGGCTTGCCGGTCACTGCGCGCATCGAGAGCGCCGCGCCGCCGCGACCGTCACCATCCATCCGGGTGAGGACCACGCCGGAGATGCCGATCTTGTTGTCGAACTCCTCGGCCACCTCGACGGCGACCTGACCCGTCAGACCATCGACGACCAGCAGGGTCTCACGCGGGGAGACCACGTCGCGGACGTCTTCGACCTCTTTCATCAGGACTTCGTCGATCTGCAAACGACCGGCGGTGTCGAGCATATAGACGTCATAGCCCCCCAGCGCCGCCTGCTGTTTGGCGCGTTTGGCGATATCTACAGGCGTCTGACCTTTGACGATCGGCAGGGTGTCGACGCCGATCTGGGTGCCGAGCACCGCCAGCTGATCCATCGCTGCGGGGCGGTAGACGTCGAGCGAAGCAAGGAGGACTTTCTTGCCTTCTTTTTCCTTGAGCCGCTTGGCGAGTTTCCCGGTGGTGGTGGTCTTACCGGAGCCTTGCAAACCAACCATCAGGATCGGTGCGGGGGGGCTGTCGATCTTCAGCGCGCCGGGATCGTCCTCGCCGCGCAGCGTATCGACAAGCGCGTCATGGACGATCTTCACAACCTGCTGGCCCGGTGTCACCGATTTGGTAACGGCCTGACCCGTGGCCTGTTCCTGCACCTTCTTGACGAAATCACGGGCGACGGGCAGCGAAACGTCAGCTTCGAGCAGAGCCACGCGCACTTCGCGCAGGGCGGTTTTTACGTCATCCTCAGAGAGAGCGCCCTGTTTCGTCAGCCGGTCAAAGACACCAGACAGGCGTTCGGATAGATTTTCAAACATGCCTTCGGCCTCCATTGCCGGTTACGATGTGTGCTCCTGATGTAAGGAGCGGTGGAACGAACCTCAATCACCTGCCACCAGATCGCAACCACAGGCACAAACCAACAAGGTTTGCCCCCGCCGTGCAAGAAATGTGGGTGCAAACCAACAAGGTTTGCCCCCACGGGCGCAACGCGCTGGTGGAGGGCGATCCCCGACCCATGTCGAGGACCGGAAGACACGACGACTCCCGGAATTGGCTCTGCCCTACTCTGGGGACACCTGAGAGTCAAGAAGAAGGGCGCAAGTGCAAAAGAGGGCACCCCCGGCGGCATCGGCAGTTTTCCACCTGTACCCGCCATTTCTGGCGGATCGTCACCAATAGGTGCATTTGATATTCAGTTTTTTCGAGCGGTCCAGTTGACCTTCCCCCGTTGCATTTGCTCAAAGCCGGGTTCGGCAAGGAGTTGTAAAGAAATTATGACAAAAGTCCTCATACTTGGCAGTGCTCCCTATGCGATCGAGGCCGCAGGCTGGCCGGTCGGACTGTTTGATCATGTGGTTGCAATCCATGATGCGTGGAGCATCCGTGAAGACTGGACACATATGATCCACAGAAGGGACTTTTCCGTGGACAGGAGGCCCGTGCTGCTGGAGGGCGACCAGAAGGTTGTCACCGAGGCAGAGTTTTCACCGGTTCAGACCCTTTATGGCGGCGCGCCATACACCGGCGAGGGCATGGCATTTGTGGCGGGATATTGGGCGCTTGCTGCGTTGATGCCGTCGCAGATTTACTACTTCGGTTGTGATATGATCGACCTTGGCGCAGGGCGAACTCAGGGACATGAGGACCAGCTGGGCGAGGCCGGTCGTCCCCACGGCAAAGGCGAAAACACCGCAGCCAAGGCGCGGCGGTTGGAGTATTTTGCGGCTCAGGAAACATGCGGCATCGGCAATCTCAGCCCGTATCGCAGTGCGCTTCCCTACCAGCGTGTGACGCTTGAAGGGTTGGACCGCCTGCGCCCTGCATCCGTGTCGCCACGAGATGCAGAACCGGCGCGGCTGCGCGAACAGCGTTGTGGCTATCCGGCGGCCCTCGGGTGCGGCCCGAGTGGATCAGGCCGAGAGATGGCCGACATTGATGCCGCTTGGCTCAGGTGCTTTGAGCCACGGGTTGCCGCAGTCGCCTAAGGTTTGGTCGCAACAGCGTTGCACAGATACCGGGCAATCTGTCAGAAGGGCGGGTGTATAACTGTTGCTGCCCGAACTGCCTGATCTGAAGGAGTCATTATGGACGCGCCGACTGCTGCTCAGGAGAGCTTGCCCCTGTCTTCTGACGCGTTGCTGGCCCAGCTGGACGCATGGGGGCTGTCTTATGTTTTGCACCAGCACGTGCCATTGCGCACGGTCGAAGAGTCCAAAGCGGTGGAGGGTGATTTGCTGGTGCCCGGTGAAACGGCGCTCCGCCTCAAGAACCTCTATCTGCGGGATCGCAAGAAGCGAAATTACCTTGTCTCCCTGCAGCAGGATCGTGAGATCGACCTGAAGGCGCTTGGTGCGCAATTGGGGGTGGGAGGGCTGTCATTTGGGTCCGAAGAGCGCTTGATGGAACATCTCGGCATTCGCCCCGGCGCCGTCACCCCGTTGGCGATGATCAATGGCGCGCCAAAGGGCGTCAGGTTCTTTATGGACGCTGAGGCTCAGACGGCGGACCGCATATATATGCATCCGCTGGTGAATGACCGCACCGTTGCAATGCCGCGCGCGGATTTCATGGCGTTTTGTGAGAAAATTGGCATCGCGCCTGAGTGGATCTGAACTGTTTCACACCTGTGGTTTGAGGTGTTGCGCTCCGCGTTGCGGATCGCCGGGGGCAGGCCGCGCCTGCGGCGCGGCCTGCCGGGCCCAACGGGACGCGAGCAGCCTGTGGCTGATCGGCGGACGGGCGGGAGCGCCCCTCCTCCACGGTGTTGTCACTTATGCGGCCAGTTGTGCGATGGCGGCCTTGGCCTTTTGTACGGACCCTTCGGCGTCAATGGCTTGCTGATCTGCTGCGACGATTTCAATGTCGGTAATTCCGATAAAACCCAGCATGTGCTGCAGGTAGCGGCTGGCGTAGTCGATGTCTGATCCGGCTTCGGTGCCGCCCGATGCAACCGCCAGAATGGCCCGTTTGCCCTTCAGCAGACCTTCGGGCCCAGTCTCGGTGTATTGAAAGGTCACGCCAGCGCGGGCGACCAGATCAATCCAGGCCTTGAGGGTCGTGGGGATGGTGAAATTGTAGATCGGTACACCGATCACCACGGTGTCCGCCTCTTTGAGCTCCTCAATCAAACTGTCCGACAAGGCCAGCGTCGCCTTTTGCTCATCGCTGCGTTGATCGGCAGGGGTGAAATTTGCGCCAATCCATGCCTCATCCAGCAGCGGCAGTGGCGTCGACAGATCGCGTCGAATAACGGTCTCGGCATTCAGCCGTTCCACCACCTGCGCGGTCAACACGCGGGAGGTGGAGCCGGATTGGCGGGCGGAGCTGTCGATATGGAGTACGGTGTGAGCCATCGTCTTGGTCCTTGTGAGGAGGAAAATTCGTCTGAGGCTCAGAATGGATATTTGCACACCCGAACACAATTTGTGATATTGAACAAAGTCTGTGCGCATCCGCGCAAATACTTACAGATATCTTCGCGACGGGGGATCAGGTGGAGAATTGGGACGAAGTGCGCACCGCGTATCAGGTTGCGCGGCTTGGCACGGTGAGCGGCGCGGCAGAAGTGCTGGGCGTGCATCACGCGACGGTCATCCGGCATATTGATGCGATCGAAGCGCGCCTTGGTGTAAAACTGTTCCAGCGCCATGCGCGGGGGTACACGCCGACTGAGGCCGGGCTGGATCTGTTGCGTGTCGCGCAGGCGACAGACGATCAGTTCAGCCAGTTGGTTGGGCGGCTCAAAGGGCAGGGTGACGAGGTGTCCGGCGAGTTGGTGGTGACATCCCTGTCCTCCATGGCGCCGATGCTGGCGCCCGCGCTGACGGAGTTCCAGCAGATGCACCCGGATCTGGTGATCCGCTATCTGACCGGGGATCGGTTGTTCCGACTGGAATATGGCGAGGCACATGTGGCCTTGCGCGCGGGGGCGGCACCGGAGCAGCCGGACAACGTGGTTCAACCCTTCGTGGGGCAGCGCCTCGCGCTTTATGCCTCGGAAGAATACGTCGCGCGCCACGGCATGCTCAAAGGGCAAGACGATATGGTGAACCACCGGTTCGTTGCCAGTGACAATGAAAACACCCGCGCCCCGTTCGAACGCTGGCTGCGCGCGACCATCCCGGCTGAGAACATCGTGTTTCGCTGTTCGGATGCGGTGGCCGGACATAAGGCCATCCGGGCTGGGGCGGGCATTGGGTTTATCTCCTTGTGGGAGGCGGCAAGCTGCCCGGATCTGGTGATGATGATGGACCCTCGTGATGAGTGGTCGGGCAAAATCTGGCTGGTGACCCATGTGGACCTGCATCGCACCAATAAGGTGCAGAGCTTCGTGCGCTTTTTGAAAGAGCACGCAAAAACCTGGCCACAGTGATGAGCGATCTGGATCTGGCACCCATGCGGGGCGGTCTGCGCGACAGCCATAAGGGGCATCTTGCTATGCTGGCGTTTTCGGCGCTGGTGGCGGGGTCGTTTTCGCTCGGTGCGTTGATCGCGAATGAGGTCACGCCTGCGGCTCTGAATGCCGTGCGCTTTGTGCTGGCGGGGGTCTTGATCGGTGCGGCGGCGGCCATCGGGCCGGGTCTGAAGTCGCAACATTTCAGCGCACCCTGGCGCTATGCGCTATTGGGCGGGGTGTTCGCGACATATTTCGTGCTGATGTTCTACGGGTTAAAAACCGCAGATCCGGTGAGCGCGGCGGCGGTCTTTACGCTGACGCCCGCGATGAGCGGCGTCTTTGGCTGGTTATTGCTGCGCCAGATCACAACGCCGCGCATGGCGCTGGCCTTGATGATCGGCGGGGCAGGGGCGCTTTGGGTGATCTTTCGCGCAGATCTTGAGGCTGCGGTCCGCTTTGAGATCGGTCAGGGTGAGGTGATCTATTTCGTCGGCTGTGTGGCCCACGCGCTCTATACGCCGATGGTGCGCAAGCTGAACCGGGGCGAGCCTGCGCTGGTCTTCACCTTTGGGGTGCTGGTCGCCGGGGCCGTGGCGCTGATCGCGCTGGCGTGGCACGATCTGATCGCCACGGATTGGGCGGGGCTGAAGCCGATCGTCTGGATCGGACTTATTTATGTGTCGGTCTGTGCCTCGGCCTGTACCTTTGTTCTGCTGCAGTTTGCAACGCTGCGGCTGCCATCGGCAAAGGTCATGGCCTATACCTATCTGGTGCCGTCGTGGGTGATCCTGTGGGAGATCGCGCTGGGCAAAGGCTGGCCTCCGGCACTGATCTTTGTGGGGATCGCGCTGACGATCGTGGCGCTCTGGCTGCTGTTGAAGGATGAACACGGTTAAAGACGCCAAGTATCACTTGGTCCGCGCCGAGCATGTGCCTCACTCGCCGTCGCGGAGCTCTTCTTCCAGAAACCGCTCAAAGGCATCCAGATTCACCGGCTCAAACTGACCAAAGCCCTGCATCCAGACCGAGGCGGCGCGCAGAGCATCCGGTTGCAGCTTGCACCATTTCACCCGCCCGCGCTTTTCCTGCTGGATCAGACCGGCTCGGGTGAGGATAGTGAGATGTTTGGAAATCGCCGCCAGCGACATATCAAACGGCTCTGCCACATCGGTGACGGCCATATCGTCTTCGAGCAGCATAGACAGGATTGCCCGACGGGTCGGGTCTGCGAGGGCTGCAAAGACAGTATCAAGAGTATCGCTCATGGGGATATCTCCTAAAGCGCAGGAAGCGGGTCGACAATCCCGAAGCGTATGCGCAAAACGGCGCGGGCGCTATTGAGGGAGAGCATCATGGCATTGCGGTATTGGGCCATCATCGTGATCCTCGGCATTGGCTGGGGGATGTCCTTTATGTTCAACGCGGTGCTGCTGCGCGAGTTGGCACCCTTATGGATCTCTGTCGGGCGTGTCGGGCTTGGCGCCTTGGGGTGCTGGGTTTTCCTGCTGGCGCGCGGGCGCAACTGGCGCATATCGCCATCGCGCGCGCTGGCTTTGGCAGGGTTTGGAGCCCTGAGTTATGCGATCCCGTTTTCCTGTTATGCGCTCGGGCAGCAGCATATCGCCAGCGGTGTTGCGGGGATCGTCAATGCCTGTACCCCGGCGCTGGCAGTGGTGGTCACCCATTTCTGGCCGGGCGGCGAGCGCGCCAATTGGCGCAAGAGCTTGGGTGTCGCCTCCGGGCTGGCGGGGATCGTTCTGCTGTCTTTGCCGATCCTGCAAGGCGGGGAGAGCTCTGCCATCTGGGCTACACTCGTCACGTTGGGTGCGCCACTGTGTTATGCCTTTTCGGTCAATGTCGCGCGCCAGTTTCGCGATATGGAGCCGGTGGTGCTGGTGGCCTGGGCCCTGACCGGGGCAACGGTGTTTATTCTGCCACTGGCCCTCTGGTCCGATGGGGTGCCGGGCGCATTGTCTACACAGGCATGGGGGGCGTTGTTGATCATCGGGTTTGCGCTGACCTCTGCCGCCTTCATCGCCATGTACTGGGTGCTCCCGAAGATTGGCCCGACCAATGTCACCCTTCCGACGCTTATCGCGCCTGCCTCGGCGCTGTCATTGGGGGTCTTGGTTCTGGGAGAGCCGCTTGAGGTCAGCCATCTGTCGGGGCTGCTTGCGATCCTTTTTGGTCTTTTGCTGATCGACGGACGACTGTTCCGACGCCGGGTTCCTGCGGTGTGATTTCAAGATCAACCATTTGGTTGAATATGCCTCGGGCGATGTCGAAAGGCATATCCTCAGGCGAAGGACGCCGCGCGCAAACACATGGTTTGGCTTAGTTCTCTGAAATTATTGATAATTTGCCCAGAGCAGATCGGCGTAATGCGCAATTGACTCTGAGCGGAGGACCGCTTAGCAAACCCTCAGATTTCGCGAGAGGATGCGTCACCTTGATCGACGACGACCAAAAGCAGCGCATGGCGCAGCTGGAGGAGAAACTGGCAGCCGCCAAGAAGGCGCATGAAGAGCCAGAGCCTCGCGCGGATGAACACTATTCCATGGCCAATCAGGCCTGGCGGATGGTGACGGAATTGGTGGCCGGTCTCGTGATCGGCCTCGGCATCGGATACGGGTTGGATGTTCTCTTGGGAACGACCCCCATTTTCATGGTGCTGTTCATATTGCTGGGTCTGGCCGCCGGGGTGAACGTGATGCTCCGCAGCGCACGCGAGATTCAGGACAAACAAATGGCTGAGGCGGAAAAATCCGCCGACGCTGATAAAGATGCATGAATGCTGGGCGACGGCCTAAGCGACAGGAGAAGCGGAACGATGGGCAAACTGTTCTTTTACGTAGCTTTGGCTTTGGTGCTCGTATCGGGCCTGGTGTTCGCACCGGAAACGGCCGGTCTTGCCATTCACCCGATGGAACAGTTCACCGTGACGCCGCTGTTTGGTGGTGACCATATCGCTTGGTACACGCCCACCAACGTGACGCTTTGGATGTTCCTTGCCGTGGTTGCGATCATCGGCCTCTTGGTGTTTGGCTCTTCCAACCGCGGCATCGTTCCTTCCCGCGCTCAGTCGGTTGCGGAACTGGCCTATGGTTTCATCTACAAGATGGTCGAAGACGTGACCGGCAAAGATGCTGTGAAGTTCTTCCCCTACATCATGACACTCTTCATGTTCATCGTGACGGCCAACTTCCTTGGTCTGATCCCGATGTCCTTCACCACCACCTCTCATTTCGCCGTGACCGCGATTCTCGCGATGCTGGTCTTCGTGACCGTGACCATCACCGGCTTTGTGCTGCATGGTGCGAAATTCCTCGGCCTGTTCTGGGTCAGTTCCGCTCCACTGGCGCTGCGTCCGATCCTGGCTATCATCGAACTGATTTCTTACTTCGTGCGCCCCGTCAGCCACTGCATCCGTCTTGCAGGTAACGTGATGGCGGGCCACGCGGTTCTGAAGGTGTTCGCAGGTTTTGCTGGCGCGCTGGGCGCCGGGGCATTCCTGCCGATCTTTGCCATCACCGCGGTCTACGCACTCGAAGTTCTCGTGGCCTTCATTCAGGCTTACGTGTTCACCATTCTGACCTGTGTCTATCTGAAAGACGCGCTGCATCCGTCCCACTAAGGGCAGGCTGCTGGTCTGAACTACTACCTCAACTTCCAATCGTAAGGAGATATCAAATGGAAGGCGATCTCGCATACATCGGCGCTGGCCTGGCTGGCATGGGTACTGGTATTGCTGCTCTGGGTGTTGGCAACGTTGCTGCTAACTTCCTGGCGGGCGCTCTGCGCAACCCCTCCGCGGCTGCTTCCCAGACCGCAACCCTCTTCATCGGCATCGCATTTGCAGAAGCTCTGGGCATCTTCTCGTTCCTGGTCGCTCTGCTCTTGATGTTCGCCGTCTAAGACTCCGGAACACTTTTTCCTTACGGCCGGGCGGAGTGCCAACCGCGCCCCGCCCGGTGTAACGGCAAGTTCCATAGGAGGACGACATGGCATCTAATACGGCCGATACAGGTCATGGAGCTGCCGACGCGGTGCACGGGTCTTCCGGCATGCCGCAGCTGGACTTCTCGACCTACGGAAACCAGATCTTCTGGCTTCTGGTCACGCTTGTCGTGATCTACCTGATCCTGTCGCGCGTCGCGCTGCCCCGTATCGCAGCCATTCTGAACGAGCGTCAGGGGACTATCACAAACGACCTCGCTGCGGCTGAAGATCTCAAAGCCAAAGCTGTCGAGGCCGAAAACGCTTATAACAAGGCACTGGCTGATGCCCGCGCGGAAGCGCAGCGCATTGCCGCCGAAACCCGCGCCGAAATTCAGGCAGGGGTCGACGAGGCAATCGCAAAGGCGGATGAGGAAATCTCTGCGAAAACAGCGGAATCCGAGAAAGCCATTGCTGAAATCCGCGCTGGTGCGCTGGAAAGTGTCAAAGTCGTTGCAACCGACACCGCATCCGCTCTGGTTGCGGCTCTGGGTGGCAAGGACGACGCTGATGCTGTGGCGGCTGCTGTCGCCAAACGGACGGAGGGCTAAGACCATGCGCGCAACTCTTGCAATTGCTCTGACCCTCGCAACCGCATCTCCTGCCTTCGCTGCTGGCGGTGGCTGGAACCTCGGCAACACCGACTTTGTTGTTGTTCTCGCATTCCTGCTGTTCATTGGCATCCTGCTCGCTGCCAAAGTGCCGTCTTTGATCGGCAAACAGCTCGACAATCGCGCGGACAGCATCAAGTCGGAACTGGAAGAAGCCCGCGCGCTGCGCGAAGAGGCCCAGACCCTTCTGGCCTCCTACGAGCGCAAGCAGCAGGACGTCCAGGCCCAAGCCGAGCGCATCGTCGCCAACGCCCGTGACGAGGCCGCTGCTGCGGCTGAGCAGGCGAAGGCAGATCTCGCGGCTTCCATCGCGCGCCGTCTGGCCGCTGCGGAAGAGCAGATTTCCTCTGCAGAAGCCTCTGCAGTGAAAGAGGTCCGTGACCGCGCCATCACCATTGCTGTCGAAGTTGCCGATCAGGTGATTTCCAAGCAAATGTCCGCAGCCGATGCAAACAAGCTGATCGACGCGGCCATTCAGGACGTGGACGCCAAGCTGCACTAAGTAGATCTTGCATGCGACGACTATTGCGAAAGCCCCGGCCTGACGGCTGGGGCTTTTGCATTTGGGAATCGACGGAGGGCTTGTTTTGCAACTCTCATGGTGCTGCGGTTGCTTCATGAATTTTTCATGACAACTGCAATCGGTGGGATGATCCGTTAACCCTGTCGTGCGAAGAGCGAGGGCATCCCGATAAGAACAGGGTCCCGATGTTTCATTCATTGCCGCTCCATCACAAGACATCTCAGCTGACAAAGGATCGGGTGACGCTTCCTGCGGCGATCAGCGTGCGAGAGTTTAGTCTTAAGGTTGGCGGCCGGGACGTGCTTTGCGATGTCACACTAGATATTCGCAAGGGAGAGGTTCTGGGGCTGATAGGGCGCACTGGTGCAGGTAAGTCCGTCTTGATGCGGGCCATGTGCCGGCTGTTGCAACACGAGCGTCAGCTGGCGACGACTGGCAGCCTGACATATGGCGACACAGAGGTGTTCTCACCCCAGTGTGATCTGCCTGCGCTGCGGCGCAAGGTGGCCTATATCCCTGAGACACCAAACCCGTTCCCGCTGTCCGTTTGGGATAATATCTCCTATGGCCTTAAACTGAACCAGATCGCGACCAGCCGCCATGAGGTGGCTGAGGCCGTAGAGACGGCATTGCGGCGATGTATGCTCTGGGATCATGTGAAGGATGTCCTGCACAAACGACGCGGCGTGGATCTGCCGCGCCACCAGCAACGCCTGCTGTGCATCGCGCGCAGCATCTCGGTGCAACCCGAGGTCCTGTTGCTGGATCGCTCTACTGGGTCGATTGATCAGGGCGAAGGCGAGGCCCTTTGTGCGCTCTCAGTGGATCTGAAAAAAGATCATGCGGTTGCTGCTGTGTCTGCAACCTTGGCGGAAACCGCGCAAATTGCTGATCGTGTGGCGTATTTTGAACAGGGCCGCCTCGTTGAGGTGGACAGTGCCGAGATGATCTTTACCGCCGCACTCAAGGCTGAAACCCGTGGGTTTATCGACAGCACATCCGCCTAGCGATTGCGTTCATGTTCCAGTCGCTGCGCTGCAATCCGGGCATTTCTATCAGCCCGTATTTGTTCGTCGAGCGCCTGTTTCACATAGTCCATGTGGGTTTCGACAGCCGTTCGCGCAGCATGGGCGTCGCGGGCCTGCAATGCGGCGTTGATGGCGCGGTGTTGTTCCAGCAGCGCCTCATAAGTGGTGTGCTGGCCGAACATGATACGGCGGTTGTAGAACACACCTTTGCGCAGCATGTCGAACATGGAGCGCATCATATGCAAGAGTACGACATTATGGCTGGCTTCCAGAATGGCGGAATGGAATTGCGCGTCTAGCTCCGCAGCGGCCTCTGAAATACTGGGATCTCCCGCTTCTTCCATGCGGTCAAAAATCTCCTGAATGACGCCGAGGTCTGCGTCAGAGCCAAATTTTGCCGCGCGTTCAGCGGCCATACCTTCGAGGTCACGGCGAAACGACAGGTAGTCAAAGACCGCCTCATCGTCGCTGGCGAAAAGCTGGATCAGCGCAGGCGAGAAGGCGGAGCCAAGGACATCGGCCACAAACACACCGGACCCCGCGCGGCTGGAGAGCAATCCGCGGTCCTGCAATTCCGCCAGCGCATCGCGCAATGAGGGGCGGGAGACCCCCAGTCGCTCGGCCAGTTCGCGTTCGGAGGGCAAGCGCTCCCCGGGGCGTAAAATGCCGCGCAGGATGAGTTTTTCGATTTGGCGCACCACTGCGGTGGAGAGCTTTTCCGGCTGCACTTTCTGGAACGGCATCGAAGACCTCGAAAAACAAAGATTGGTCAAATCATATGACCACCAACATGAGGGGCCCGCAAGATCACGAAAGCTGAAATAATAGGTCAGAAGTATTGACTTGTTTTGCGCTTTCCTGTCGATTTCGCGAAGGTGACGAAGGAAAGTGATCAAAATGACCCTCGCTGCGCAATATGCAACACGTATTGGCCGTATGAAGGCTTCGGAAATTCGCGAACTGCTCAAATTGCTTGATCAGCCGGGGTTGCTTTCTTTTGCCGGTGGGATACCTGATCCGGCGTTGTTTCCGGCGCAGGCGTTTGCTGATGCGTTTCAGGCGGCACTCTCGCCAGAGCATCAGGCGCAATCCCTGCAATACTCTGTCTCTGAGGGCTATCTGCCCCTGCGTCATTGGATTGCCGCGCATATGGCGAAGATTGGTGTTCAGTGCGAGCCTCAGAATATTCTGATCACGTCGGGATCGCAGCAGGCGATTGATTATCTGGGTAAACTGTTCCTCAGTCCCAAGGATACGGCGCTGGTGGGCTGGCCCACGTATCTGGGCGCGCTTGCGGCCTTTAACGCATATGAGCCACGCTACGACCGGCTTCGGTCTGGTGAAAACCAACCGCCCGAGCGTTACGCGCAAGCCGCCGAAGCGGCAGGAGGTCGGGTTAAGTTTGCCTACCTCAGCCCGGATTTTGCCAATCCAACGGGTGTGACGATGACCCACGCAGAACGTCTGCAGATGCTGGATTTGGCCGAAACGCTTGATACGGCGGTCATTGAGGATGCCGCCTATCAGGACCTGCGGTTTGACGGGGAGCCGGTGCCGCCGATGCTGGCGCTGGAGCAAGACCGGAAGGGCGGCGATATCGAGGCCTGCCGGACGATCTATTGCGGCACATTTTCCAAAACCCTGTCGCCGGGTTTGCGCGTGGGATGGGTGGTTGCTGCGTCGCCGGTGATTCAGCAGTTGGTGCTGATGAAGCAGGCGTCTGACCTGCACTCTCCTACGATCAACCAGATCGTGACCTATCAGGTGGCGGAGCAATTGTTTGACACTCATGTTACGGAATTGCGTTCGGTCTATATGAGGCGACGTGATGCGATGCTGGCAGCCCTCGAGGAACATATGCCCACAGGCGTCACCTGGACCAAGCCCGAGGGTGGCATGTTCATCTGGGTCACCTTGCCTGAAGGCATAAGTGGTGCGCAGTTATTGGAGCGTGCCTTGGAGCAGGAAAAAGTCGCTTTTGTGCCGGGACAAGCCTTCCATGCGGATGGGGCGGGCGAAAACACCCTGCGACTGAGTTTCTCAAACAGTAATGAACCCGCAATCGCCGAGGGGATTGCGCGGCTGGGACGAGTGCTAAAAACCGCGATGTGAATCGGGGTTATCCACAAGATATGGTGTGAGCGCAGGTGGGAAACTGCCGATTTTGCGGCATGTGCCGTTGACTCGGGGGGCGCAAGGCTGCTGTGATTTCCTGCAACGGAATCACCAGAAGGGGCGAACTTGCGCTTTTCCAAACTCAGGCTCAACGGCTTCAAAAGCTTTGTGGACCCTACTGACCTGCTCATCGCCGATGGGCTGACAGGTGTTGTGGGGCCGAATGGCTGTGGCAAGTCGAACCTCTTGGAGGCGCTGCGTTGGGTGATGGGGGAAACCCGTGCCAAGGCGATGCGGGGCGGTGGCATGGAAGACGTGATCTTTGCCGGCACCGCCACCCGGTCTGCACGCAACTTTGCCGAAGTCAGTCTGCAGATCGACAACTCCGAACGACTGGCGCCTTCCGGGTTTAATGACTCTGATCAACTCGACATTGTGCGCCGGATCACCCGTGACGTCGGCTCGGCGTATAAGGCCAACGCGAAGGACGTGCGGGCCAAGGACGTGCAGATGCTCTTTGCCGATGCTTCAACCGGTGCGCATTCGCCCGCGTTGGTGCGGCAAGGTCAGATCTCCGAGCTGATCAACGCCAAACCCAAAGCGCGCCGTCGGGTGCTTGAAGAGGCGGCCGGGATCTCCGGGCTGTATCAGCGCCGTCATGAGGCAGAACTGAAGCTCAAGAATACGGAACAGAATTTGCTGCGCATCGATGATGTGATCGAGCAGCTTGCGACGCAGTTGGGGCAGCTTGGACGACAGGCCAAACAGGCGCAGCGCTACCGCGAGATTGGCGAGAGGCTGCGGCTGGCCGAGGGGATGCTGCTCTATCGTCGCTGGCGTGAGGCGGATGAGGCGCGTCTGGCGGCCGAAGAAGAACTCCGCACGCGTGTGACGCAAGCCGCCAAAGCGGAGGCGCTGGCGCGTGTTGCGGGCGAAAAACGGGCTGAGGCCGAGGACGGATTGCCACCGCTGCGCGAAGAAGAGGCGATCGCCGCGGCTGTGCTGCAGCGTTTGGTGGTACAGCGCGATGCGCTCTCCGATCAAGAAGCGCAGGCCCGGCAGAATATTGAACGTCTGAACAGCCGCATCCAGCAGCTTGGCAATGACATCGAACGCGAGGCCGGGCTGAACCGGGATGCGGGCGAGACGATTGAACGTCTGGAGTGGGAAAAGCGGGAACTGGCCAAGGCGGGTGAGGGGCACGATGACCGCATGGCGGAGGCCGCAGAGGTCGCCCAAGAGTCCACATCCATCCTCCACAATGGTGAGGAACATCTTTCGCAGGTGACAGAGGATGTTGCACGGCTGGCCGCGCGCCATCAGTCTGCGCAGCGCCTCGTCGAAGATTGCCGCCGTGCATTGGAGCGCGCCGAAGGTGAGGGTGCCAAATCCCGCGCCGCTCAGGACACTGCGCGAGAGGCCTTGGCTGCGTCCGAGGCGGCCTATGAGGCGGCTTTGGACGCGGAGGAAGAGGCCCGCGAAGCCGCCGAGACGGCAGAAGAGGCGCTGGCCGAGGCGGATGAGCTGCGCACTGAAACGCAGGCACATGAAACCGAAGCGCGTGCGAAACGCTCTGAGGCGGAGGGTGAGCTGGGCGCGCTCAGGGCCGAGGTCACGGCGCTTGCAAAGCTGGTTGAGCGTGACACCGCCGAGGGCGGTCAGGTCATGGATGATTTGCGGGTGACACCGGGCTACGAGAAAGCCCTTGGCGCTGCATTGGCGGATGATCTGCGCGCGCCGCTTGCAGATAGCGATGGACCGACGGGCTGGCTCACCTTGCCGTCCTATGAACGTGATGCGCCACTGCCGGATGGGGTGGAGCCGTTGGGCAAATATGTCGATGGTCCTGATGCGCTGTGGCGGCGGATTGCACAGATCGGCGTGGTTGACCCGGACGAGGCGGCGCGTTTGCAGCCTTTGTTGCAGCCCGGCCAGCGTTTGGTGACGCTGGAGGGCGATCTGTGGCGCTGGGACGGGTTCCGCTCTTGGGCCGAAGATGCGCCCTCAACCGCGGCGATGCGACTGGAGCAAATGAACCGTCTAGAGGCGCTGAAACAGGATCTGGCGCATGCCACGGCCCGCACAGAGGGTGCGCAGGCCGCGCATGAGACCTTGGTGCGCAAGCTCGAAGAAGTGACCCTTGCGGATCAGGCCGCCCGTCAGGCCCGCCGCACCGCCGATCAGCGTGTCGCGGATAGTGCCCGTGCCCTGAGCCGCGCTGAGGCGGAAAAGAACCTCGCCGAAGGCAAGCTCGAAAACTTTGGCATCGCTGTCGCGCGCCATGATGAAGATGCGCTGACTGCATCCTTGCAACTGAAAGATGCCGAAACGGCGCAGGCGGCTCTTGGGGATCTATCTGAGGCGCGCGCCAAGGTTGAGGAGATCAAACACGGGGTCGAAGCGGCGCGGATCACCATGCTCACGCATCGCTCCGCGTTGGATGAGTTGCGCCGCGAAGGCGAGGCGCGCACCAAACGCGCGCAGACCGTGACCAAGGAAATCTCTGGCTGGCGGTTGCGTCTGGACTCGGCCGGTAAGCGAATTTCCGAGCTCGAAGAGCGTCGTGAGACCAGCCAAGAGGAACTGGAAGACGCGATGGCGGTGCCCGGCGAGATTGCCGAGACCCGCGAGGAGCTTAACGAACAGATCACCGACGCCGAGGCGCGTAAGGCCGAGGCGACGGATGCGCTGGTCGCTGCCGAAGCTGTGCTGCGCGAGGCGGTCCACAATGAGCGCGAATGCGAGCGTCTGGCCTCTGAGGCGCGCGAAGCGCGGGCGCGGTCCGAAGCCCGCACCGAGGCTGCCCGCGAAACCGTCGAAGCCACGGCTGAGCGCATCGATGAGGTGATGCAGCTGGAGCCTGCCGAGCTGTTGGAGCAGCTAAACGTCGCCCCTGAGGATATGCCCAACGCCGAAGCGCTGGAGGTCGAGGTCGCCCGTCACAAACGCCAGCGCGATGCGCTCGGTGCGGTGAACCTGCGTGCAGAAGAAGACGCCCGCGAAGTTCAGAGTGAGTATGACACGCTGGTGGCAGAGAAGCTGGATCTGGAAGAGGCGGTGAAGACCCTGCGCTCAGGGATTGCCTCTCTCAACCGCGAGGGGCGGGAGCGCCTGCTGACCGCCTTTGAGCAAGTGAACAGCTCTTTTGCGATGCTGTTCACTCATCTGTTCGGCGGCGGCGAGGCGAACCTGTTGATGGTCGAAAGCGATGATCCGCTGGACGCAGGTCTGGAAATCATGTGCCAACCACCGGGCAAGAAACTGTCGACCCTGTCACTCTTGTCTGGCGGGGAACAGACCCTGACGGCGATGGCGCTGATCTTTGCTGTGTTCCTGTCAAACCCTGCGCCCATCTGCGTGCTCGACGAGGTCGACGCGCCGCTTGATGACGCCAATGTCACGCGTTTCTGCGATCTGTTGGACGAGATGTGCCGCCAGACCGACACACGCTTTTTGATCATCACCCACCATGCGGTGACGATGGCGCGCATGGATCGGCTGTTTGGCGTGACCATGCAGGAAAAAGGCGTGAGCCAGCTGGTTTCTGTCGATCTGAAAAAGGCAGAGGCACTGGTGGCGTAGAGCTGCCCCTTGGGTCAGAGCGCGTTCAGCAGATCTGGCGTGGGCCAAGCATCTGCGGGAAGCCCAAGGCGCTTTTGCTCTTCCTGCACCGCCAGTCGGGTGTTTGCGCCGAGTATGCCATCAACATCACCTACGTCGTGACCGCGGGCTTGCAGGCGGCGCTGCAACTCTTTCATTTGATCGCCAGACAAGCCCTGCTCAGAGTTTCCAGCATCGTAGACAGGCGCGCCTTCCAATCGGGTTGCAAAATAAGCGGCGGTCAGAACATAGGTAAAGCTCTGATTCCAATCAAAATAAATGTCGAAGTTGGGGTAGGCAAGAAAGGCAGGGCCTTTGTGGCCTTGCGGGAGCAGCAGCGAGGCCTCTGCATCCTTCATCGCAAAGCTGGTCGTTCGGGGTGCGACACCCATCGCCTCCCAGTCGGCAAGGGACTTCTTATAAGCGGGGCCGGAGGCGGAGACATCCATGTCTGCCGGGATCGTGACCTCTTGCAACCACGGCTCATTTGCGCGCCAGCCAAGGTGCGAGAGCATCCGCGCCGCTGACATCAGCGCATCCGCTGCCGATGTCTTGAGCGTTACATGGCCATCGCCGTCCGCGTCCACCCCGTGCTCAAGGATATCGCTGGGCAGCATCTGCACCATGCCTATTTCGCCGGCCCAAGCACCGGTGGTGCGCGCCGGGTCAAAGTCCCCTTTGCGATAAAGCTCCAGCGCCGAGAAAATTTGCGGCCTGAACAGGTCCGGGCGGCGGCAATCATGCGCGAGCGTCACCAGTGCATTTCGGGTGTTGAAATCGCCCTGCACTGCGCCATAGTCGGTCTCGAACGCCCAGAACGCCAGCAGGACACCCCGGTTGATGCCATAGGTCGTCTCAATCCGGTCAAAGATTTTGTCGAATTCCTCGCCCTTGCTGCGGCCACGGTTCAAGCGGCTCTGCGAGATCAGGCGGCGGGAAAATTCGACAAACGGTTTCTGGAACACGCCCTGAGAGCGGTCAGCTCGGAGCACGCTCTGGTCTTGCGAGACGCCATCAAAGAACTCGTTGACGGTACTGATCGCATAGCCTGCCGAAACGGCCTCGTCTTTCAGGCCACGTACGAAGTTTTGAAAACTCCCACCGCATTGCGCTGCGGCAAGGGTCGGGGCACTCAGTAGGGCAATCAAGGCGGTGCGGTGCAAGACCGCTTTGGCGCTGGGCAGCACACGCATGGCTCTTTGTCCTCTGGTCGGATCGGTTCGCGCTAACGATATCTAGAAGAGCAGACCCAATGCAACCACCAGAACCAGTGTCAGACCCCAAGATTTCCAAAGAACGTCGCAGCACCGTGTGATTGCATGGGTGTTGGCGCTTTTTGACCCCGCCTCATTTACCCAAGCAAAATCCCGCATCTCGCCGTCATAGGACCGGGGACCGGCCAGCGCGACACCCAGTGCGCGTGCCATCGCGGCTTCGGGCCAGCCCGCGTTCGGGGAACGGTGCTTGCGCGCATCGGCACTAATTTCGCCCCACTCGCTCGTGCGCCATGTGACCACTGCCAGCAGCAGCGCACTCAGACGGGCGGGAATGATATTGAGCACATCGTCAAACCGCGCCGCCGCCCAGCCGAATTCCTCGTAAGCCTCGGTGCGGTAGCCGATCATACTGTCGGCGGTGTTGATGAGTTTGTAGATGAACAGGCCCGGCAGACCGGCAACCAGAAACCAGAATGCTGGCGCGATGACACCATCCGAGAAATTTTCTGCACCGCTTTCAATTGCCGAGCGCGCGACCTGCGGGCCAGTCATATTGGCTGTATCGCGACTGACAATCTGCGCAACGGCTTCGCGCCCCTCAAGGAGGCCATGGCGCAAACCGTTGGCTACCGCGCGTACATGATCAACCAAAGAGCGTTGAGCGATGAGGATGGCAGCGATCAATACGCTGACCACATCACCTAACCACGACACTGCCCAGCCCAGACACAGGCCAGTGACAATAAGGACGAGGACGGCCACAACGCCCTTGCCACGTCGTCCATCACCGTCATTCAGCCCATCATCGAGCGCCTGCACAAGTTTGCCCATCAGAACCGCCGGATGCGGCACGCGGGACCAGAGCCATTTGGGTTCTCCGAAAATGGCATCGAGGATCATTGCCGGGATCAATAGCGCAGCGGTGCTCATAAAAGTGCGGCCTCCAGTTGGCTCCAGCGATCTGCGGGCGGCAGGCCGAGGCGCAGGAAACGGCTGGAATAGGGAAATATACGGCTCCAGATATGAGCGCGGGCAAGGCGGTCTTGCCAGGCACTTGCGTCCTCAACGTCGTAAAGCCGGAACAGATCGGTGCCGCCGACAGTTTGCGCACCGGCCTGCTGCATCAGTTGATCCAGCCGCGAGGCTGCGTCAGCCAGTTCAAGCCGTGTGGTGGCCGCCCAGTCGTGATTGTTCAAAGCATGCGCGCCAATGCGTAGTGCAGGCCCAGAGACAGCCCACGGCCCCATTGCTGCGCGCAACCCTGCGATCAGATGCGGATCGCCAATGGCAAAACCCAGTCGCAGGCCAGCCAGCCCCCAGAATTTGCCAAAACTCTTGAGAATAATGGTGCCCGAGGCAGATGCGCGGGCGATCAGGCTCTGTTCCGGGCAAATGTCGCAAAAACTCTCATCAATCACGCAGAAGGGGGCGTTGATTTCGTCTGGCTGCCACAGGCGGCCATCGGGGTTGTTGGGGTGGACCACAACCTGCGCCTCGGCTGGGCCATGATCCAGAATTTGCCAGCCGCAATGATCAAACGCTGCGGCGTGTTCATTGTAGGTGGGCGTGGTGATCTGAACCGTTCGCGCAGGGCGCAGCGCGGGGAGGCGTGCAATCAGGGCAGAGGCACCGGGAGCGGCGAGGATGTCTGCCCCCTCCGGCACGCGCCAAAAGCTGCGCGCGGCATCAATGAGCGCCTGTTGGGCATCGCGGTCGGGCAATGCGGTCCAGTCCTCTGCCATGAGTGGCGGCAACGGGTAGGGCGCTGGATTGATCCCTGTCGAGAGGTCAATCCAGTCTTCTCGCAGACCTCCAAATTGGGCGATTGCCGCAGCGAGGTTGCCACCATGGTCACGTGCTGCCCCGGCAGAGGCCGTGGCCTGCGCCGGGTCTTGCACAGCGGCAAACTGAGAGGGTTCTGCCATCGCGGGGCGGCCTTTTATCAGATCAGCGTCTAGGCACGATATGCCCCTGCAATGGCCATAAAGCAAGCGCGGCAACCCGTAGCCCGCCTCACGAGCGCGGGACTCACGCGCGCCCGTGCGGTGCCTGCCAGTCCAGTACCGGATTGATCGGCAAGATCCGGTTGGGGTTTATGGTGTCGTGACTGTAGTGATAGTGGCGCACGATATGTGGTATGACCACCGTCTCTGCCACGCCGCTCATTTGGTAGAGTTCACGTGTGTAGCCCCAGAGGTTGGGGTAATCGATAATGCGACGTCGATTGCATTTGAAATGCAAGTGATAGACCGGATCAAATCGCACCAATGTGGTGAACAGGCGCCAGTCGGCCTCTGTGAGTTTGTCGCCCATCAGGTAGCGGTGTTGGCTCAGGATATCTTCCAGCCAGTCGAGGCTCTCAAACAGCGGCACAATGGCGGCGTCATATGCCTCTTGCGAGGTCGCAAAACCTGACTTGTAAACGCCGTTGTTCACCGTGTCGTAGACACGTTTGTTCACGGCCTCTATGGGTTCGCGCAGTTCTTCGGGCCAGAAATCAAGGGTGTTTCCCGTGATGTCGTCAAAGGCGGAGTTTAGCATGCGGATGATGTCCGCGCTCTCATTAGAGACGATGGTGTTTTCTTGCTTGTCCCACAGAACAGGGACCGTCACCCGGCCTGAGTACTTTGGATCCGCCTTGGTGTAGATCTGATGCATATAGTCAAAGCCAAAGAGCGTATCGCCAGTTGCGCCATCCTCGTCGGTTGTAAACTCCCATCCTTTGTCGAGCATATCCGGGTGAACGACCGAAACGCTGATGTGGTCTTCCAGACCCTTGAGCTTGCGGAAAATCAACGTGCGATGGGCCCATGGGCATGCATACGACACGTAGAGATGGTAGCGCCCGCTTTCAGCCTTAAATCCCTGTTGTCCGTCCGGGCCGGGGCTGCCGTCAGCCGTCAGCCAGTTGCGGAACTGCGATTCCGAACGCTTGAACGCGCCGCCGTGTGATTTCGTGTCGTACCAGACATCTTGCCATTCGCCGTCTACCAGCAGTCCCATAATCGGTCCTTCCTTGTTCTCTTATAGCTAATGATAGGGTCGGGAAGGGGATGCGGCCACATGTGCCACTGCGCAGGGTCCCTGCATGCGCGCACAGGTAAGTGGCACTGCGGCAGGCGAAGCCTCATCACCACAATTACCGTTCCCGAAGGAAATTCACCGTTTCTTCACTTGATTTTAGCCAATTTGACGTCACCCTAAGACTCGGTCTGCTAAAGCCGGAGGTTGAGACCATGACCACATATGTTCCCAAATCTGTTCAGGACGCCCTTGATAAGGCGCGTATTGAGGGCATGAAGAAAAAGAACCGCCTGCGGGTGCATGTGGGCGATGAAATCTACCCGGTATTGCGCCTGTGGGATCGCGGATTTTCTGTCGAAGAGGAAACCGTGCCGCAACTACGTGGCCTCGTGGACCTCTACGATGGCGCGCGTCATCTGTCACAGTGTCTCATCGTCGCCTCCGAGGCAGAAGCGGGTGAGATGTGCTACGATTTCAAACGCGCCACGGCTGCTGCGGAGACTGCGCCGCTTGATTTCTATCGCGCGCCAGATGCGCCAGTCGGCCTCTTGGGGCATGAGCAGCATCTGGGAGAGGGCTGAAGACGCCCCCTAGGCCACGATGGGCTGAGATTTGACAAACCTCTGTCGCCAGTGACGATCCCGGCGACAGAGACTTTACCAACCCGCGTTACTGCAAATCAGCGAACGCCTTTGATAGCCGCTCGCAGGCTTCTTCGACCCGCGCGCGCTGCGTGCCGAGGTTGAAGCGTAGGAAGCTCTCGCCACCGGTGCCAAAAGTCGTGCCATGGTTTGCGGCGATCTTTGCGCCCTGCTCGACGCGACGGGTAAATTCTTCGCGCTCCATGCCAGTGCCAGAGAAATCAACCCAAGCCAGATAAGTGGATTGCAATTCCATCGACTGCAGGCCCGGAATGGCGTTCACCGCCTCATCAAACAGTTTCTTGTTGCCCTCTAGGTAGGGAACCAGTTCCTCCACATAGGCGACGCCATTGGGAGAATAGGCGGCGATCGTGGCAAACTCTCCGGCCGTATTGCCTTGAAGGTAGATTGCCATCATGCGGCGGCGGAACTGTTCGCGCAGTGTCTCATCGGGGATGATCACTTGCCCGGTGTGAAGGCCTGCAAAGTTAAAGGTTTTCGACGGTGCCGTCAGCATGATCAAACGCGTGCTGACCTCAGGCACAGCGACGGCCATCGGGATATGCTTGCGCCCGCCAAAGACCAGATCATGGTGGATTTCATCAGAGATCAGCATCAGGTCATGACGCTCGCAAAAATCGGCGACCTGCTGCAGTTCGTCTTGGGTCCAGACGCGACCGCCGGGATTATGCGGCGAGCAAAGGATGACCATCTTCTCCTTACCGGTCATCTGCGCGTCATAGGCTGCAAAATCCATCTTGTAGGCGCCATCTTCCTGCACCATCTGGCATTCCACCACCTCGCGCCCGGCAAGGCGGATCACCTTGGCAAAGGCATGATAGACCGGAGTAAACAGCACAATGCCATCGCCGGGCTGGGTGAAGGTATCAAGGCACATGCCGACGCCGTTCACCAGACCGGTTGTGGTAAAGATCGCATCCGCGTCGACGCTCCAGCCGTGGCGGTTTTCCATCCACCATTGAATGGCGCTCTTGTATTGGGATTCGCAATTCACATAGCCGTAGACACCATGATCAGCCATCTCGCGCATCTTGGCTGAGACCGCTTCTGGTACGGCAAAATCCGTATCGGCGACCCACATGGCCAAGCCATCCTCAGGGGTGACGCCATAGAGCGGTTCCATCATATCCCATTTGGCGCAATGGGTGCCGCGTCGGTCGATGATCTTGTCGAAATCCATTAATCTGTCTCCGTGGTGTTTGTTGCAAAAGCTAGGGGATTGCGCGCGCGCTGCAAAGCCTTGCCAATGTGCTGGTACAAACACGCCCTGCGGCGCGTAGGTGTCTAACGATGATGAGACATTGCGGCCTTGCGGGGATTGGCCTAAAGCCTTTGCCCATGAAACGCTCCATTCTGATCCACCCCGACCCGCGTCTGAAGAAGATCGCCGCCGATGTGCCGGACCTCTCTGATGAGTTGCGCGCGCTTGCCGATGACATGCTTGAAACCATGTATGCCGCGCCCGGTATTGGCCTTGCTGCGCCACAGATCGGTATACTGGATCGCCTGATCGTACTGGATTGCGTGAAGGAAGGCGAAGGCGAGGCGCGCCCGCTGGTGATGTTTAACCCCCGCGTCATTGCCGCCTCGGATGAGACGAACGTCTATGAGGAAGGCTGCCTCTCCATTCCCGAACAATATGCCGAGGTGACCCGGCCCAAAGTGGTGGATGTCGAGTGGTTGGACCGTGATGGCAACCTCCAGACCGAGACGTTTGACGGGCTCTGGGCCACATGTGTCCAGCATGAGATCGACCACCTCGATGGCAAGCTTTTCATCGACTATCTGAAGCCGTTGAAGCGTCAGATGATCACGCGCAAGATGCAAAAGCTCAAGCGCGAACGCGCACGCGGCAACGTATGAGCCTCTTACCCATCGTCAAATGGCCCGATCCGCGCCTGACGGCGATCTGCGCTCCAGTAGCAGAGGGCGAAGACCTCTCAGGCCTGATCGCGAATATGCTGGAAACCATGTATGACGCGCCGGGACGAGGCTTGGCCGCGCCGCAGGTGGGTGTTTTAAAACGGCTATTTGTGATGGACGTCGATTGGAAGGATGGGGCACGAAATCCCGTTGTGATGGTAAATCCCGACATCCTGTGGCGCGCGACTGAGACCGCCGAGGGCGAAGAGGGCTGCCTGTCTATTCCTGGCGTCACCACACCAGTCACTCGCCCAACAGAGATCCGAGTGCGTTGGTGTGATGCCGGAAACGCAGTGAATGAACAGTGTTTTGGCGGGTTCGCGGCCCGTTGCATTCAACATGAATACGACCATCTCGACGGGCGCGTAACATTCGATCACTTATCGCCAGAGATGCGCCACACGGCTCAACAGCACTATCTTTCCCAAAAGGAGGCCAATGCATGACCACCCGAACCTGTCTGCCATGGCCCGATAAACGCCTGCGCACTGCGGCGACTGAGGTCAGCGAGATCACCGATGAGATCCGTGCGATCTGGGATGATATGATCGACACGATGGAGGCAATGCCGGGTGTGGGTCTGGCGGCTCCTCAGATTGGGGTCATGCTGCGCCTCGCTGTGGTGGATGGCTCGACCGAGCGTGGCCGCGCTGTGCGTCTCGCCAACCCCGAAATTCTACACGCTTCAATCGAGCTGCGTGAACACGAAGAAGCCAGCCCAAACCTCCCAGGTGTCTCAGCAAAAATCAAACGCCCCCGCGCAGTCACAGTGCGGTTCCTCAATGAGGATGGCGTGATCGACCGACGTGATTTTGTCGGTATTGAAGCCACGTCAGTGCAGCATCAGATCGATCACCTGAACGGAAAGATGTACTTTGACAATCTCTCCAAGGTGAAGCGTGACATGCTGATTAAGAAAGCGCGCAAATTCGCGCGCTGAGCGGTTTCATCTTTTTCCAAATATCTCCGCCGGAGGCACTGGCCTGACCCAGAGGGGCAGGCTTGACCCGTCGCGCGTTAGCGCGTCTGCTCTGGCCCTGACTGTCATCCTGCGCTAAGCCTTCGTGCAAAGACGGTTGCGGCAAGAAGGGGCTGGAATATGCGGGTTATCTTTATGGGAACACCGGAGTTTTCTGTCCCGGTACTGGATGCCTTGGTGCAGGCGGGACATGAGATTGCTGCCGTATACTGCCAGCCCCCTCGCCCAGCCGGGCGCGGCAAGAAAGACCGTCCGACACCCGTTCATGCACGGGCCGAGGCACTGGGGCTTGAGGTGCGCCATCCGGTGTCGCTGAAAACCGCAGAAGCGCAGTCAGAGTTCACTGCGCTTGAGGCTGATATCGCCGTGGTGGTGGCCTATGGGTTGATCCTGCCACAAGCAATTCTGGATGCGCCGAACAAGGGCTGCCTCAACATTCACGCAAGCCTTTTGCCGCGCTGGCGGGGGGCGGCTCCGATCCACCGGGCGATCATGGCGGGGGACGCAGAAACCGGTGTTTGCATCATGCAAATGGAAGCGGGTCTGGACACTGGTCCGGTGCTTTTGCGCAAGAAAACGGCCATTGGGGCCGAGGAAGTCACATCTGAACTGCAAGATCGCCTCTCGGTGATGGGCGCGACACTCATTGTCGAGGCGCTTGAAACCCTGCCGGATCTCAGGCCCGAGCCGCAGCCCGATGCAGGCGTCACCTATGCCAGCAAGATCGACAAAGCCGAGGCGCAGATCGATTGGTCGCAGCCTGCCGAGGAAGTGGATCGCAAAATCCGGGGCTTGTCTCCCTTTCCCGGGGCTTGGTGTGAAGTGCAGGGGCAGCGGATCAAGGTGCTCGCATCGCGACTGGCTGAGGGCAAGGGGTTGGCAGGAACGGTGCTGGATGAAAACCTGACGGTGGCCTGCGGCAAGGGTGCGGTGGAGTTATTGCGCCTGCAACGCGCAGGCAAAGGCGCGCAGGATCGGGAGACTTTCTTGCGCGGGTTCCAGATGCCTAAAGGTATGCAGCTGTCGGCAGCGGAGGACACGCAATGATGCTGGCCCTTTTTGGCACCGTGGTGATTGCGGGTATTGTTGGTTACGCGTCCGAGCGCAGTGGTTTTACGCAAAATGGTGTGGTGCAATCCATTATTATCTGTGTTGGCGGAGCGTTCCTGTTTTTCTTCTTGCGGCTGATGTTTGGGATCGGCTTCAACGCTCCGGGCTGGAATGCTGTGGCGTCATCAATTGGGGCGCTTATCATCGTGCCGTTTCATTGGCGCCGCTAAAGTCATCCTGTGGTGCAGGTGCGGTTTTGATCGGGGCCTGAGTGAATGTGAAACGAATGGCTTCGAGGTGAGCCGGAAAGTGAGGCAGAATGCCAGTTGTTTTCCTGATCATTGTCGGCGCTGCAGCCGGATTCATCGCAACGCGCATCATGCGAATTGAAACGGACGTGATCACGACCATTGTGATTGGCATCGCTGGCGCTTTGATTGGCGGGCTGGTGTTGCGAACTCTGCTGGCGGTCATGGGGATGCTCGCAGGGCTTGTGGGAGCCATACTGGGAGCCGTGGTGCTGATCCTGCTGTGGCAGAAAATTCAAAATAAATAGCTATGTGTTGAGGTGTTTCGCTTCGGGCTTTGCCCGAAGCGACCAGCCCGGCAGCGCGCCCATAGGGCGCGCTGCCGGGCGTGACATAGGCTGTGTCTGAATATCCCAAAGAAGACCAGCGCTTGTTTGGCTGGCGGTCGCAGCTATTGAGTTATTGCCGGGGTGGGCGGGGTTTATAGACGGGCAAGTGCCAGCCAAATGCCAGCGATCCTGCTCGCGTAACCCAAGTGACACCAGCGCAGGCCAACAATGCGGTGGCCGCAGGAAGGTTCAGCCACACCAATGCGACGGCAGTGATCGCCCCGGCCATTGCACAGGATATGTATAACTCTCCCTGTTTCAAGACCAATGGCACCTCATTGCAGACAACGTCTCGCATCAAGCCACCAAGGCTGCCGGTCGCCATGCCCATCAGCACAACAATCACGGGGCCGTGCCCCAGCTCCAGCGCGGCACCTGTCCCGGCCGGAACCGCAATGGCAAGCGCAAAGGTATCGAGCCAGATCACCCAGCGCAGGCGGCTTTCGACGAGGTGAGCCGTAAAAAACACCAAAATGGCCACACCGGAGGCGAGGAGGATCGGCATTGGGTCGCCAACCCAGAACACAGGATGCCGGTCGAGCAGCACATCCCGCACGGTGCCGCCGCCAACCGCAGTCAGACAGGCGATGAACGCAAATCCTACAATGTCCAATTGCGCGCGGCTGGCGACCATCGCACCCGATGCCGCAAATACGATGGCTGCGGCGTAGTCCAGAAGGGTTAGAATGGTCATGCTGGAACCTCTGCGTCGGGTACGCTCCTACCCGCAGTCAGACGCTGTTCACCGTCTGCATGCGCAAAGGTCGGCCGTTCTTCGCGATGAAGGACGACCGAACAGGCATTGCGCGGGAGGGATGCCATGTTTAACCCGCAGAAGCCTTGCCAGCGGGTTTGCCAGAAGATTTGAAAGGGGCCATGCCCGCGCGTGCCAACTCATCCGCACGTTCGTTTTCTGGGTGGCCTGCGTGCCCTTTGACCCATTCCCATGTGACATCGTGGCGGGCCTGCGCTGCATCGAGTCGCTGCCATAGCTCTACGTTTTTCACAGGCTTTTTGGCAGCGGTCTTCCAGCCGTTCTTTTTCCAGCCGAAGATCCAACCGGTGACCCCGTTTTTCACATAGGCCGAGTCGGTGACGACGGTGATTTTTGAGGGCCGCGCAAGACTTTCGAGCGCGTGGATCGCAGCCAGAAGCTCCATCCGGTTGTTGGTGGTCTCTTGCTCGCCACCTTTGAGTTCGCGTTCTTTCACGACGGTCTCGCCGTCCATGGCACGTAAGAGGGCACCCCAGCCACCGGGACCGGGATTTCCGGAGCAAGCTCCATCGGTATAGGCAAATAAATCAGGCATGTGCGGTCAGTACGATAAAGGTCTCTTCTGCGCCAGCCAATCCTTTGCCATTGCCGCGTCTTGCGCCAAGGGGGGTGAAGCCAGCCTCGGATAGAAGAGTGCGCAGTTCGTCTTCGCTGTAGTAGGCATAGAAACGGCCCAGCTCGTCACGTCCTTCGGCTGTGCCAAGCTTCATGCCCAGTGCCAACATGCCGCGTGGTCTGAGCGCGTTGTGCAGACGCAACAGGTGGCCTGGGAACTCTGAGCGCGGAGCATGCAGCAGGCTGAAGAATGCCCAGATCCCATCATAGCTAGCCTTAGACGTGATGTCCTCAAACCGGCCAACGGTTACTTTGAGGTCATAGGCGTCTTGTGCATATGTGGCCATTTCGGGCGATGCGTCCATTGCAGTGACAGTGTAGCCGTCATCGCGAAACCGCGCGGCCCAATGCCCCGGTCCGCAGCCCAGATCCAGCACGGAGCCGCCAGACGGGAGCCCTGCGGTAAAGGCCTCGTAATCGGGTTCGTGAAAGGTATCTTTGGAGCGGGCAAACCCCATGGCGTAATCCGCTGCGGCCTTGGCGTAGACGGCCATGGTTTCTCTGTCGCTCATAAGAACACCCCGACGCTGAGGCACAGGACAACAACACTGGTGAGTAGCAGGCGTAGCTTGACCCACCACGATGGCGTGAGACGCCACAAGCTAAACATCATATCGAGCAGCAACAGGCCTAAGAACCCCCAAATGAGGTTCATGCCGGCGCTGACAGGCCCGCCTCCTGTCATGAAGAACGCCCAGAGGGCCGGTATCACCGAAAGAGCATAGCAGGCCGCTGATTGTAGTCGACCAGAGGCGCGAGTGGCATAGCCCCAGAGGACGCCAGACATGAAGCTAAGGATCACCGAGCCGTAAAAAAGCTGCACATAGGGGCCAACGAAACGCGGACCTAGATTGTTGATCCCCCATCCCTGCAGGGAAGGCAGTAAAAGCGTCAGCGCGCCCCACACGAAAGGTATGAGTCCCGCAAGCCCCAGTGCGAGCGGGGCCGTCGGGATGCCACGCAGCATCAGGCGCGCTCCATCGCGAGGCGTAGAGCGAGTGCCGCAAAGATCGCCGCAAAGCTGCGGTTGAGCCATTTTACAACCGCTTCTGAACCGAGGATCAGGCTGCGGGCCTGGGCGGCAAAGAGGCCGTACAGCGCAAAGACGGCAAAGGTCATACCCATGAAGATCGTGCCGAGGATCATCATTTCCTGTGTCGCCGTAGCGGCGCTGCCGGATAGGAACGGCGGCATCAGGGCGAGAAAGAAAATCGAGAGTTTCGGGTTCAAAATGTTAATCAGTGCACCACGTTTGGCGATGGTAATACCCGGCTGCGGGTCCGGTTTTGCCGCCGAAACAGAGAGTGCGCCGTCTGATTTCAGCATCTGCCACGCGAGATAGAGCAGATATAGAACGCCTGCGATTTTTACGCCTTGGAACAGCAGTGCCGAGGAATGCAGGACCGCTGCGAGACCGAGCGTTGCGGCAATCAGATGCGGCAGAATTCCGATAGTGCAGCCCAAAGCCGCCCAGATTGCGGCACGCCGACCGCGCCCAAGGCCAAGCGCGAGTGTGTAGATCACACCGGTTCCCGGCGCGAGGACGACGACAAATGCGGTGAGGAGAAATTGCAGAGAGATCAAAGCACCCGTTCCTTATAACTCAATAGACGACACCCGAGCGGCGCACCGCCCAAGGTAGCTGCGCTTTGTGAAGTTGCAAGCGAAGTTCAGTACCTTGAGGGAAGCCTGCTTAGGCGAGACGCGCCGCTACGGGTTACGTTTCGTTGGTGTCAGGCCGTGCGCAGGACACGGGGTACTTTAAATTCGACGCGCTCCACTGCGGTTTCGACCAGTTCCACGGTCACATCATAGCGCTCGCGAAAGGCGTCGATCACTTCGTTCACCAAGAGTTCTGGTGCTGACGCGCCGGCGGTAATAGCGATGGAGCGAATGCCGTCGAGCGCACGCCAGTCAATGTTCTCAGCGCGTTGAACCAGTTGCGCATAGCTGCAACCGTTTTTGGCACCGACCTCAACCAAGCGACGGGAGTTCGAAGAATTTGGCGCTCCCACCACAAGAAGCGCGTCAGATTTGGGCGCAACCTCTTTGACGGCTTCCTGACGGTTGGTGGTCGCGTAGCAGATGTCTTCTTTGTGCGGGCCGATAATCGCAGGGAAGCGCGTTTGCAGCGCGGCTACGATGTCTTTGGTGTCGTCGACAGAGAGCGTGGTTTGGGTCACAAAGGCGAGGCGCTCAGGATCGCGCACGTCAACATGTGCCACATCCTCGACGGTCTCGACCAAGAGGACTTCTCCTTCGGGCAGCTGACCCATGGTGCCAATGGTCTCCGGGTGCCCCTTGTGACCGATCATGATCATCTGAAGGCCAGCCTCGGCGTGGCGCTGGGCCTCGATATGTACCTTCGAGACCAGCGGGCAGGTGGCGTCGACAAACACCATCTCGCGCGCCTGCGCGGCGGCGGGGACGGATTTCGGCACACCATGCGCAGAGAAAATAACCGGGCGATCATCGGGGCATTCTTCGAGTTCTTCGACGAACACCGCCCCCTTGTCGCGCAGACCGTCGACCACAAATTTATTGTGCACGATTTCATGACGCACATAGACTGGCGCGCCCCATTTCTCTAGCGCCATTTCGACGATTTTAATCGCGCGATCCACCCCGGCGCAAAAACCGCGCGGGGCTGCAAGGTAGAGCATGAGAGGAGGTTTGGCGGTCATTGGCGCGGGTCTCCGCAGGTCTGAAAGGAGGACATTTGCCAAGAGGTAAGGCTTGCACCGCCCGAGGTCCAGAGCTGGGCGAGGCCAGCGCGCAAAAGAAAACACCCGACGATGTGATTGCGCCGGGTGTATATCAGAGCTTGAAGGCCGGTAAGCGACGACAGCGGGCGCTTTAGTCTTCGACTGTTGCGGCGCGCGGTTCGCTGGGGATGTCGCGCGGAGGACGGCCGATCACATCGCGCAACTCTTCGAGTTCGATGAAATTGTCGGCCTGACGGCGCAATTCGTCCGAGATCATCGGCGGCTGGCTGCGAATCGTAGAGACGACCGAAACGCGGACGCCCTGACGTTGCAGGCTGGCGATCAGAGGGCGGAAATCTCCGTCACCTGAAAACAGCACGATATGATCAACGCGTGGCGCAAGCTCCATGGCATCGACAGTCAGTTCGATATCCATGTTGCCCTTCACCTTACGGCGGCCCATGCTGTCAGTGTATTCCTTGGCGGGTTTGGTCACCATGGAGAAACCATTGTAGTGCAACCAATCCACCAAAGGCCGAATGGGAGAATATTCGTCGTTTTCCAGCAGCGCAGTATAATAGAAAGCCCGTACAAGTTTGCCGCGACGCATGAATTCTTGGCGCAGAAGCTTGTAATCGATGTCAAATCCCAATGCCTTTGCCGAGGCATACAAATTCGAGCCATCTATGAACAGCGCGAGCCGTTCGTCTTTGTAAAACATTAAATGTGTCCTTCTGGTGTCGCGGGCCAAAGTTCCGTGAGTGAGTTAAATAAATCTCCGGCTCCGCGGGTGGACTTAATTTAGGTTATTTGGCACTCCCCGCAAGAGTTAGGTCTTATGGAATTGGGGTCAATAATGGCCGAAAACCGGTCAAACTATCTTGTCGCTTTGGGGAGCAACCTCGAAGATGAGGGTACTACACCGCTCGAAATTCTGCAAACCTGCCTTGCAGAGTTTCACGCAGAGGGCCTTGATCTTTCGGCTGTTTCACGCTTCTTTGCGACACCTTGCTTCCCTGCGGGAGCAGGGCCTGACTATGTGAATGCGGCAGTGATGCTGGAAGGTAACTTTCCAGCAGCGGAAACGTTACGTCGCCTTCACAAAATCGAAACTAAGTTCCATCGCACCCGAACGCAGCGCTGGGGAATGCGAACACTGGATCTGGATCTTCTTGCGGTGGGTCGAGAAATTATCCCAAATATTCAATTGTTTAGATATTGGCGTGACCTGCCATCGGCGGAGCAACGTGTCAGCGCCCCGGATCAACTGATTCTTCCGCACCCTAGATTGCAGGATCGGGCATTTGTGCTCGTTCCACTTGCGGACATTGCCGGTGATTGGGTCCATCCGGACTTGGGAAGGTCTGTGCGTCAGATGCTATTGTCGTGCCCTGCGAATGATGTTGAGCAGGTGAGACCACTATAACGGCGGCTTTTGCAGCATTCGTGCAATTGTGAACGCCTCCGCCTTGTCAAGCCCCGTGATTCATCATAGAAGCACGTCTTCTGGACCCAGAACTGTATTGGAGAGTCGCCCATGGCCCGCGTGACGGTCGAAGACTGCGTTGACAAGGTTCCCAACCGATTTGAGCTGGTGATGCTGGCCGCACATCGTGCGCGTGAGATCTCCGCCGGTGCTGAACTCACTGTGGACCGCGACAACGACAAGAACCCGGTCGTCTCCCTGCGCGAGATTGCCGAGGAAACTCAAAGCGCCGACGCCCTCCGTGAGCGCCTGATCGAGAGCAACCAATCTCAGATCGAGGTCGACGAGCCGGAAGAAGATTCCATGGCTCTGCTCATGGGTGGCGAAGCGGACAAACCTCAGGAAGACGACATGAGCGAAGAAAAGCTCCTGCGCGCCCTGATGGAGGCTCAGGGTCAAGGCTGATCCGGGCTGTTTGACATGAGAGAGGTTGCGGACCGGCGATGACTTCTGCTGACGACCTGATTTCCCTGGTCCGCGACTATAACCCGAAGACGAATGAACAGCGCCTGCGTGATGCCTTTGCTTTTGGCGAGGAGATGCACGAAGGGCAGTTCCGTCATTCGGGTGAACCCTATTTTACGCATCCCGTAGCGGTGGCCGCGATCCTGACGGAGCAGCGGCTGGACGATGCCACGATTATCACCGCGCTCCTTCATGACACCATCGAAGACACGAAAGCCAATTTTGAGGAGGTCTCTTCCCGCTTTGGCGAGGAAGTTGCGATGCTGGTTGATGGAGTCACTAAGCTGACGAACCTGCAGCTTTCGTCGCGCGAAACCAAGCAGGCGGAAAACTTCCGCAAACTGTTTATGGCAATGTCCAAGGACCTTCGGGTCATTTTGGTCAAGCTTGCGGACCGGCTTCATAATATGCGGACCATCCGCGCCATGCGTCCTGAAAAACAGGCTCAAAAGGCGCGGGAGACCATGGACATCTATGCGCCGCTGGCAGGACGCATGGGAATGCAGTGGATGCGCGAGGAGTTGGAAGACCTCGCGTTTAAGGTGCTGAACCCAGAAGGGCGCCAGTCGATCATCCGTCGTTTTGTCACCCTGCAACGGGAAACCGGCGATGTGATCCACCGGATCACCGGCGACATGCGGCTGGAGCTGGAAAAGGCGGGCATTGAGGCCGAAGTCTTTGGTCGCGCGAAGAAACCCTATTCGATTTGGCGTAAGATGCAGGAGAAGGATCAAGGCTTTTCCCGCCTCTCCGACATTTATGGGTTCCGCGTCATCACCCGCTCCGAGGAAGACTGCTACCGCACCCTTGGCACCATTCATCAGCGTTGGCGCGCGGTGCCGGGGCGGTTCAAGGATTATATCAGCCAGCCAAAATCCAACGGCTATCGCTCGATCCACACCACGGTGTCGGGGCGCGATGGCAAGCGGGTCGAGGTACAGATTCGCACCCGCCAGATGCATGACGTGGCCGAGTCGGGCGTGGCGGCGCATTGGTCCTATCGCGACGGCGTGCGTACCGAAAACCCCTTTGCTGTTGACCCGGCCAAGTGGATTGCCTCGCTGACGGAACAGTTTGATGGCGAAGACGATCACGACGAATTTCTCGAAGCGGTCAAGCTGGAGATGTATTCGGATCAGGTGTTCTGCTTCACTCCCAAAGGCGACGTTATCAAGCTGCCCAAGGGCGCGACACCGATTGATTTTGCTTATGCGATCCACACCCGCATCGGTCACGCCTGCGTCGGCGCAAAGGTTGATGGCATCCGCGTGCCGCTCTGGACCCGTCTCAGAAATGGCCAGTCGGTGGAGGTGATCACCGCCGAGGGGCAAACTCCGCAAGTCAGCTGGTTGGAAATCGCCACCACGGGGAAGGCGCGTACGGCCATCCGCCGGGCCTTGCGCGAAGCAGATCGCGAGAGATTTGTGAAGCTCGGTCACGAGCTTGCTCGGTCTGCCTTTGAGCATGTGAATAAGAAGGCCACCGACAAGGCATTGGAAACCGCAGCGCGCGCTTTGCGGGTCAGTGATGTCACCGAACTGCTCGCACGTTTGGGTGCTGCAGTGATTACAGCGCATGATGTGGTGCAGGCAGTTTATCCTGAACTGACTGACAAAGAAGGCGATGAGGTCTCGCCGCGCCGCGCGGTGATCGGTCTGGAACCCGGACAAAAATTCGAACGTGCCTCCTGTTGTGAGCCGCTTCCGGGCGAGCGGATCATCGGCATCACCTCACGCGGGCAGGGGGTTGTGGTACACTCTGCTGATTGCGATCGCCTGGGAGAATTTGAAGATCAAATGGATCGCTGGGTGGATGTGCACTGGCATTCCGGCACCCATCCGGCCGTCTATGGCGTCACGCTGGAGTTGACCATTGGCAACGATGCGGGCGTTCTGGGGCGGATCTGTACGTTGATTGGTGAAAAAAAGGCCAATATTTCCAACCTTGAATTCAAGGATCGGAAACCTGACTTTTACCGCTTGATGATCAATGTGGAATTGCGTGATGTGGAACAGCTGCATTCGCTGATACTTATGTTGGAAGCTGAAAGCGACGTCGCCGCGGTCGCGCGCCACCGGGAAACGCCTGGAACGCAACTCCGTACGATCTAGCCTCTTCAGTACGAAGAATAGGGACGATCTTTTGGTATTCAGGCGCCGAGACAGACGCCCGCCGCATAGGGCGGTTGCGGAGTTTCTCTGGCCTCGTGGAGGTTGGGGAAGGGCGTTTTTGTATGTCAAACATCGGGTGCGCCGTCTGCCGGACAACCCGGAGCGCATCGCGCGTGGCATCTGGGCCGGTCTCTTCACCACCTTTACCCCGTTTTATGGTCTGCATTTTCTTGTTGCCGCAACCATTGCGCGGGTCATGAACGGCAATATCCTTGCGGCGCTTTCTGCGACCTTTTTTGGAAACCCGCTGACGTATGTGCCAATCGGTGTGATTTCTTTGCAGACCGGGCATTGGTTGCTGGGCAGTCAGCCGGTGGCGGAGGTTGACGCGACATTGGCGGACAAGTTCCTCGCGGCCGGGTGGGACCTTTGGTACAACATCTACGCATATGCGACTGGGACGCCTGTTGATTGGACGGGGCTGAAGATCTTTTATGACGAGGTATTCTACCCCTATATGATTGGCGGCATCATCCCGGGCCTCATTGTCGCAACTGTGGGCTATTTGCTTTCTGTTCCATTGATCCGCACCTACCAGCAGCGGCGTCGCCGCAAGATCAAGGCGAAGTTCGAAGCGATCAAGAAACGTGCAGAACTTGAACCAGTCAACAGCCCGCACGCACCGAGCGGAACCACCCCGCCGAGCCGCTCGCCCAAGATTGGCCGCACAGACTAAACGCGCTTGGCGGCGGGAGAATTGTATCACTCTGGTTCTTGTGCCTTGCCTCTTTGGCCTTGCCCGCTAGGCTCTGCCGCAAAAGACATCCCTGACAAAGAGACGTTCTCATGTCCAAAAACTCCCTGCGCCTTGGCGTCAATATCGACCATGTGGCCACAGTGCGAAATGCCCGTGGCGGTGCCTATCCAGACCCGATCCGTGCGGCGAAACTGGCAGAAGAGGCAGGTGCCGACGGCATCACCGCTCACCTGCGCGAAGACCGCCGCCACATCACAGATGCGGATATTGACGGGCTGATGGAGGCGCTGTCGGTGCCGCTGAATTTTGAGATGGCCGCAACCGATGAGATGCAAAAGATAGCGCTTCGGCATAAGCCGCATGCGGTCTGTATCGTTCCAGAAAAGCGCGAAGAGCGCACCACTGAGGGCGGTCTTGAAGTGGCCCGTGAAGAAAATCGTCTGGCCCATTTTATCGCGCCATTGCGTGACGCGGGGTGTCGGGTGTCGATTTTTATCGCCGCAGACCAAAAGCAGATCGAAGCCGCGCATCGCATCGGTGCCGAAGTCATCGAACTTCACACAGGGGCCTATTGCGACCACCACGCCGAAGGCAACTTTGCCGCGCGGGACAAGGAACTGGCGGCGCTGCGGGACATGGCAACGTTTGCGCATTCACTGGGGTTAGAAGTACATGCAGGGCATGGGCTTACCTATGAAACGGTCGCGCCCGTTGCGGCTTTTCCAGAGGTGATGGAGCTAAACATCGGTCATTTTCTGATTGGCGAGGCCATTTTTCGCGGTCTCACCCCGGCAGTGCAGGAAATGCGCCGCCTGATGGATGCAGCACGCTTAGGAGACAGCACATGAAGCTTGGGCGTTTTGCCGTTATTTATCTCGCCATCATGGTCGCCTTGATGGTTCTGATCCTGTTGGTTCAGGCGATTTTCCGTTTCGACATCTCCAATGCAGGCATGGCGATTATCCCTGCGATGGGGGCTGCGATGGCGGAGGGGCAGGCCTTTGCCAAGGCAGAGGATCGCGCACCTGAAACCTCTGAAATGTGGGCGTTTGCGCGGCGTGCGGGGCTGGTTGTTCTTGGTCTGACGCTTTTGTCGACCGCAGCGTTCAGCATCGCGGTTCCAGAGATCAAATTTGTGCTCAGCCAACCCGGAGGCGCATTGGTGCTTCTGGCCGCGATCCTGTTCCAGACCTTGATTTCATTCGTGCTGGTGCGGTTCTTTTTGGCGACAGGTGCGAAATCCATACTGCGTGCTCAGAAGCGTGGCTGAGTATCAAGAACCTGATGAGAGGCCCAAGTGATCTTAGGAATCGGCACTGATCTGGCGAACATAGAGCGCATTCAAGGCGTGCTTGATCGTTTTGGTGACCGGTTTCGAAACAGGGTGTTCACTGAGGTGGAGCAGGCGAAGTCTGAACGTCGCCTTGACGTAGCAGGCACCTATGCCAAGCGCTGGGCTGCAAAAGAAGCCTGCTCCAAGGCGCTCGGTACAGGATTGCGCATGGGGATCGCATGGAAGGATATGTCCGTGTCCAATCTGCGCAGCGGCCAGCCGGTCATGCATGTGACGGGTTGGGCGAAGGAGCGGCTCGACCAGATGACCCCGGCTGGGCATGAGGCTGTGATCCATATGACACTCACCGATGATCACCCTTGGGCACATGCAATGGTTTTGATCGAGGCGCTGCCAGTGTCCCGGCCCGGTCCGGAGATCTAGATCACTTGTTTGGTGCGCATCGAAAGTGCGGCAGAGTTGCTCACTTCTGCGCCACATCCCATATGTCTTGCCTCCACCGCTTGACTTGCGCTGGACAGCCCCGCATGTACGCGCCTGACCCGTCCACAAATGACCGGAGAGCCTGATGGCGTCGAAAACCACGACCGGGAACTCAATCGTCGAGACGATCAAGACAATCGTCTACGCACTTTTGATTGCCGGTGTCTTCCGCACCCTGTTTTTTCAACCCTTCTGGATTCCTTCCGGCTCGATGAAAGAGACGTTGCTGATCGGCGATTTCCTCTTCGTCAATAAGATGGCCTATGGCTATTCCTATGCGTCCTGTCCAACCATCCGCATCGGTGCTGTTGGCCTCAACATCGATGCCAAAGACATCTGTGGCTTTATCGATGGTGACAACACGCGCATCCTCGGCAGTGAGCCAGAGCGCGGCGATGTGGTGGTGTTCCGCCATCCGGTGAATGGCACGGACTACATTAAGCGTCTTGTGGGTCTGCCCGGCGATAAGCTGCAGATGAAGGACGGCGTCCTCTACATCAACGGCACCGCGGTGGGGCTGATGGATGATGGCGAGTTCGAAGAAGAAATGGAACGTCAGGGGCCGCAGGGCAACTTCCCGCGATGTGAAAACGACCCTGTTGGGCAGGGCGGGATCTGTAAGAAATCCCGCCAGATCGAAACCTTGCCGGGTGGAACCTCTCACGCTGTCATCAATATTGGCAACCAATCGAGCGATCATACCAAGGTCTATCATGTCCCCGAGGGTCATTTCTTCTTTATGGGGGATAACCGCGACAATTCCACAGACAGCCGCGTACCACAGGCCGTGGGCGGCGTGGGATATGTACCGTTTGAAAACCTGATCGGGCGCGCAGATCGCATCATGTTCTCGTCTGCTGGCCGCTCCATGCTGTTCTTCTGGACATGGCGCAGTGATCGGTTCTTTAAGGGCATCACATAATTAGTGTCGCTTTGTGACGTTGAAAAAGGCCGTTGGCAGCCCCTGCCTGCGGCCTTTTTACTGTGGTGGGCGAGGCGAAGTGCTATCTTAGCGCATGCGACACGCAGAGTGCTTTCCTCTGGCGCTTTGCTGGGATAAGGAACGAACCCACCGGGGCCGAAACGCCCCAATGATGCTCAAAGGACCACATGTGAAGCTATCTCGGGATATCCTCGCCTTTCAGGCAAGGCTGGGGCATGAATTCTCCAGCCCGGAGCTGTTGATCCGTGCGCTGACTCATCCTTCGGTTTCCTCGCCAAACCGTCAGGACAATCAGCGGCTGGAATTTCTCGGCGACCGCGTGCTGGGCCTGGTGATGGCGACGGCGCTCCTTGAGCATGACAAACACGCCACAGAGGGCCAATTGGCACCGCGGTTCAATGCGCTGGTGCGCAAGGAAGCCTGCGCGGATGTCGCGCGCCAGATTGATCTTGGTGCCGTGCTGAAACTTGGCCGATCTGAAATGCTATCCGGTGGGCGGCGCAAGCAGGCGCTGCTGGGCGATGCGATGGAGGCTGTGATTGCCGCCGTCTACAAGGACGCAGGTTTTGAGGCTGCCCAGAACGTGATCCTGCGCCTGTGGGGTAAGCGCGTTGGCACGGTTGAAGATGATGCCCGTGACCCCAAAACAGCGCTGCAGGAATTTGTGCAGGCGCGCCGTCAACCGCCACCCGCATATGTATTGATCGCCCGTACAGGCCCCGATCACGAACCCGTCTTCACCATCGCTGCCCGTCTTGAAGATGGAACCGAAGAACAGGCCACCGCAGGTTCAAAACGCCTCGCAGAGCAGGCCGCCGCTAAGGCCCTTTTGGCCAAACTGGAGCAAGAGACATGACCACACGCGCAGGCTTTATCGCCCTCATCGGCGAGCCAAACGCCGGGAAATCCACGCTTCTTAATCGTATGGTGGGGGCAAAAGTCTCCATCGTGACCCACAAGGTGCAAACCACCCGCGCGCGCATTCGTGGCGTGGCTATGGAAGGCGAGAGTCAGCTTGTGTTCGTCGACACCCCCGGCCTGTTCCAGCCGCGCCGCCGCTTGGATCGCGCTATGGTTGCGGCCGCATGGGGCGGTGCTGCGGATGCGGATGTGATCGTTCTGCTCATCGAGGCGCATCGCGGCATAACAGAAGGCGTAGAACGGATCATTGAAAACCTTGGCGAAGTTGCTCAGGGCCGCCGTGTCGCACTGGCGATCAACAAGATCGACAAGGTGCAATCCGATGTGCTGCTCGGTCTGACCAAGGATCTGAACGAGCGTTTCTCCTTCGCTGAGACCTTTATGATTTCCGCAGAAAAAGGCTATGGCACCGACGATCTGCGTAAGTGGCTCGCGGCCGAGGTGCCCGAAAGCCCGTGGCTCTACCCCGAGGACCAGATCGCGGATCTTCCGCTCCGGATGATTGCCGCCGAGATGACGCGCGAGAAACTCACCCTGCGCCTGCACCAGGAACTGCCTTACCAGCTCACAGTCGAGACTGAGAAATGGGAAGAACGCAAGGACGGCTCTGCGCGCATTGATCAGGTGGTCTATGTGGTTCGCGATGGCCACAAGGGCATCGTGCTGGGTAAACGCGGCGAGACAATCAAAGCCGTGGGACAAGCGGCCCGCGCAGAACTTGAGGAATTCCTGGATCGCAAAATCCACTTGTTCCTACAGGTCAAGGTCCGCCCGAACTGGCTAGAGGAATCCGAACGCTACTCGGAAATGGGGCTCGATTTTAAGGACGGGAACTAAACGCTCGCTCCATCATCTTTTTACAAATACCTCCGCCGGAGGCACATTAAGGGTGTCGCGCAGGTCGCAAGGAGCACTTATGTCCCGTCTCACTGCCCGGTTTTGGGTCGACGCCTATCTGGCCCGCTTGCGTTTTCAGGATATCCCTGCCTTTGTCACCGCACATGGCGATGACACCGCTGGCGCGGTGCTGGTGAAGCTCAATACGCTGGACGGTGAGGCCCGCGCGTATCAGCGCAGTTTCGATCTGATGACAGGAGATCGCAAATGGGTCGAACTGGTCGCGGGTTCGGACCAAGATGTGGAGGCATCAATCGCCAAACAACGCCAGTTTGACAGCGATCTCTGGGTGATTGAGGTAGAAGATCGGCAGGGCAGACATCTGCTGGATGAGCCGGGGCTGGACTAGGAAATGGACTGGCGTGATCAGGGCATCTTGCTGACGGTACGTCGCCACGGCGAATCTTCGGCCCTGATCGAAGTATTCACTCAAGCACATGGTCGGCACGCGGGCCTCGTGCGCGGTGGGGCCAGTCGCAAGATGGCGCCACATTTACAGCCGGGGGCGCAATTGGATCTGACGTGGTCCGCCCGTCTCGAAGATCACTTGGGCACCTATAAGGCCGAACCGCTGCGCAGCCGTGCTGCTTTGGCGCTGTCGGGGCGGCTGGCGTTGTCAGGGTTGAATGCGGTCTGCGCGCTTTTGGCTTTTGCGCTGCCGGATCGCGAAGCATATCCGGAGCTGTATCACCGCAGCGAAGCCTTGCTGGACCTGCTCGACAACGAAGACCTCTGGCCGCTGGGGTATCTGCGCTGGGAACTCTCGCTACTTGAGGATCTGGGGTACGGTCTTGATCTGTCTTGCTGCGCGGTGACCGGTGCCACTGAGGGGCTCATGTATGTTTCACCCAAAACGGGCCGCGCGGTCTCTGAGGCGGGCGCGGGGGAATGGGCTGATCGCTTGTTGCCCCTGCCACCGGTGATGCGAGGCGAGGGCGATGGCGAGGACATAGAAATCCTGACTGCGCTGAGAACCACGGGGTTTTTCTTCGAATCAAAGCTGGCACCAGCCTTGGGCAATCGGCCTGTTCCCGAGGCGCGCGGGCGCTTTCTGGATGCGCTGTCGCGTCGCCTGTAGGCGCGTTCGGCGAAATATCGCAGCCACCCGTGGCAATCACTGCCGGAGCGGGGTGGCGTCACACGCATGATACATCGCCCGGAGATGAACGCTGTCGCGGTTGGGCCCACGCATTTCGGGTCGCATCCCAGCCTTTATGACAGCTAGGAGCACAGTAAAATGGTTGAAAAGAGCCTTATCGATCTTTCGTGGGACGACTTTGATGAACATCGCGATCCCCGCCCGAATGAGAATCAGTTTGATGCCGTGGTTGAGCGTGCCGTCTCTCGCCGGGGCTTTCTCGGTGGTGCGCTGGCCTTTGGCTCTGGTGCGGCGGTCTTTGGCACTGGCTTGATGTCCTCCACCACGGCGTCGCGCGCGGAAGGGCACGCGAGATTTGCATTCAAGCCCGTCGATATTGCCACCGATCACGCGGTTCATGTCCCTGAGGGCTATACCTCACAGGTTTTGGTGCGTTGGGGGGATGCGCTTTGGTCCGAGGCCGAAGGGGCCTATTCTCCCGAAACCGGTGTGCCGGCAGAGATGTCCGACAAGGTCTTTGGCGAGAACACGGACGGTATGGAGCTCTTTGAGGTCGATGGGCGCGAGATCATTGCTGTGAACTCGGAATATGTGAACCCGAAGATCAACTTGCCTGCAGCCTCCGAGGGCGTGCCGCAATCTTCCGAGGAGGTGATGCTGCTGAAGAACCTTCAGGGCGTCACTGTCATGGAAGTCGCGCGGGGTGACAACGGCTATCAGGTGGTCAAAGACAGCCCCTATAATCGCCGGATCACCCATGAGACGGAAATGGTTCTGGCGGGTCCGCTGGCCGGTCATCCACTGGTGCAAACCAACGCTGACCCAGAGGGACGCCGGGTGAAGGGCACCATGAACAACTGTGGAGCAGGGAAGACCCTTTGGGGCACCTATCTGACCTGCGAAGAGAACTTTAACGGTTACTTCGGTGCCACTGGTGCAATGCCCGAAGGCGAAGGTTACATTCGCTATGGCATCGGCGGCGAAGGTCGCTATGCCTATGAAAAGTTCGACGAGCGGTATGATTTGTCGGAAGAACCCAACGAGCCACACCGCCATGGGTTTGTGACCGAAATCAACCCGGCGGATGCATCGTCGACACCGGTGAAACGCACGGCACTCGGCCGTTTCAAACATGAAAACGCCGAGATGGTGCAGGCCTCCGATGGCCGGATCGTCGTCTACCTGGGCGATGATGAGCGCGGTGAATATCTATATAAATACGTCTCGACCAACACTTGGGCCGAAGGTGAACCAACCGAGGGTCTGTTGGATGATGGCCAGCTCTATGTGGCAAAGTTCAACGACGACCAGACCGGTGAATGGCTGGCATTGACGCCAGAGACGACCGGCATGGAGCAGGCAGAGATCCTCTGCTTCACGCGCATGGCGGCCTCTGCTGTTGGTGGAACCACCATGGACCGTCCGGAATGGGTGGCCTGCAACCCGCTCAAGGCGGAGGGTTATTGCGCGCTGACCAACAACAAGAACCGTGGCGTGAAGCCCAATGCGGGTGGGGATGATACCTCTGTCAACGGACCAAACCCCCGCGAGACCAACAACTTCGGGCAGATCGTGCGCTGGGCACCGGCCGATGAGAATCACGCCGCAGAGGCCTTTACTTGGGATCTCTATGTGATGGCGGGCAATCCGAAGGTCTACAACAATGCCTACGCCGGGTCTGCCAACATCAACGAGGGCAACATGTTCAACTCGCCCGATGGCATGGCCTTTTCCTCGGACGGTATGCTGTGGATTCAGACCGATGGTGACGACGACAACGAAGGCGAATTCGAGGGACAGGGGAACAATCAGATGCTGGTTGGCGACCCAGAATCTGGCGAGATCGCCCGGTTTATGACGGTGCCGAACGGTGCCGAGGTCACTGGCTTGTGCTGGTCGCTGGACAAAAAAGTGGCCTTTGTCGGCGTACAACATCCCGGCGGTGCATGGCCGGATGGCGCGGGCAAGCCGCGCTCTTCTATCGTTGCAGTCTGGCGCGAGGACGGTGCGCTGATCGGCTGAGGCGCGTACCACCCCTTTGGATTGGCCCTCATCGCGGGGCCAATCTCAGGGTATCAGCGTTTGCGGTCTGCTGGGTAGACGCCCAGAATTTCCACATCGGTTGTGAAATAGTTCAGTTCGTCCATGGCGAGGCGTACGTTTTCGTCCTCGGGGTGGCCGTCGATGTCGGCGTAAAACTGAGTCGCTGTGAAAGAGCCGTTGACCATGTAGCTCTCCAGCTTGGTCATGTTGACCCCATTGGTCGCAAATCCGCCCATCGCCTTATAAAGCGCAGCGGGGATGTTGCGCACTTGAAAGACAAAACTGGTGATCATGCCGTTTTCGCCCCGGCGGCTGGTGTCTGCCTCACGCGCCATCGTCAAAAAGCGGGTAGTGTTGTTGCCTTGATCCTCGATGTGGCGGGCCAGCACGTTCAGACCGTAAATTTCTCCGGCCAGTTCAGAGGCCAGTGCTGCGTGGGTTACGTCGCCGCGTTCGGCCACTTCGCGCGCCGCACGCGCGTTGTCGGGGCTCACCCGGCCCTGAATGTTGTGTTCACGCAGGAAGCTTGCGCATTGTGGCAGCAAGACCAAATGCGAATGCGCTTCGCGGATGTCTTCGAGTTTTGCACCCGGAACACCAAGCAGATTGATGTGAACGCGCACGAAGGCCTCGTCAATGATCTTGAGACCAGAATGCGGCAGCAAGCGGTGAATATCGGCCACTCGCCCATAGGTGGTATTCTCCACCGGTAGCATCGCCAACTCCGCCTCGCCCGAGCGCACAGCGTTGATTGCATCCTCAAAACCACGGCAGGGCAGCACCTCCATATCGGGCCGCTTGTTGCGGCAGGCCTCATGGCTGTAAGAGCCGAGTTCGCCCTGTATCGCGATTTTTTGGGTCATAGCTGCGTCATCTTTGCAAAAACTTGGGAATTTGGTCGTTTAGTCGCGGTGTCTATACCTTGCCAGTTGATAGGGGAAGCCTTAGACACCGAGGAAGACAGCTGAAATGGACACGCTATCATGTTTGACACAATGACACTCACCAAAGCGACTGCAGGTTTCTGTGGCGCGTTCCTTGTGTTCCTCTTGGGCAAATGGGTTGCCGAGGAGCTTTATCTGGTCGAAGCACACGGCGAGGCGTCTTACGTCATCGAAGTGGCTGACGCTGGTGGCGCAAGTGACGAGCCTGAAGTGGACTTTGCGACGCTGATGGCGGAGGCTGATGTCGACAAAGGTGCCAAGGTCTTCCGCAAGTGTTCTGCTTGTCACAAGGTTGACGGCACAGATTCGACAGGTCCGCACCTCGATGGCGTCGTCGGTCGCGATATCGCTTCTGTAGCGGGCTTTGGTTATTCCGGCGCTCTCACCGGCCTCGAAGGCAACTGGACCCCTGAGCATCTGAGCGAGTTCCTCACCAAGCCGTCGGCATATGCGTCGGGCACCACCATGTCCTTTGCTGGCCTGAAAAAGGTCGAGGACCGGGTGAACCTGATTGCCTATCTGGAAAGCCTGGCAAACTGATCCTCCGATCACAGAATTCCTGAGAAAAGGCCGCAGCCCCCGCAGCGGCCTTTCTTCTTGTGGCGACCTGTACCGCAGATAATTGCGGTGCATTCGCGCTGATCGGCGAGGATTGGCTTTCAAATCACTGCGAGGCGGCATTCTCGGCTTGAAAACAAGGCGCTCTGGCCTTTAGCTTTGTCAGAAGCAGATAAAACGTCAGATCCGGTGAAACACGGGCAATGGCGCCACATAAGAAGGGTTAGGCAGATGACGATCAGACACGCGCGTGGAATGGCTAAAGTGGCTGCGAAGTCCCGCACCCGATCGTGGATCAAGCCCTTCACCACTGCTGCGCTACTGTCCGCAGCGGCGCTGATGACATCTGTTCTGGCGGCGAGCAGTGCCGAAGACGGGGCCATCACCAAAAGCCACGGATATTCCTTCTACGGGGATCTCGACTATCCGGCGGATTTTGAGCACTTCGATTACGTGAACCCGGATGCGCCCAAAGGGGGGGAACTGGCAGTTCCCTTTATCGGCACACTGGACAGTATGAATCCCTACTCTGGCAAAGGGCGCGCGCATGCCTTTTCCGTCTACCCCTACGAAAGCCTGCTTGCGGATGCAGCGCCTGCGGATAAATACGGCCAATCCTACTGCTTGCTGTGCGAAAGCGTAGAATATCCCGAAGACAAAAGCTGGGTCATCTTCCGCATGCGGCCTGAGGCGCGGTTCTCTGATGGCACTCCGGTGACAGCCCATGACATTGCCTTCAGCCATAACCTGCTGCTCGATCAGGGACTAAAGTCCTACGCTGATTTTATTCGCAAGCTGATCCCCAAGGTCGAAGTCATTGATGACTACACCATCAAGTTCTATTTTGCTGACGGTGTATCCCGCCGTAGCTTGGTCGAACAGGTGGGCGGGGTGCCTGCATGGTCGAAGAAATGGTTCGAAGAGACAGGCCAGAAACTCAACGAGAACTGGATTGAAGGGCCTCCAGGCTCTGGCCCCTATGTGATCGATGAAATTGATCTGTCGCGTCGCATCGTACTCAAACGCAATCCCGATTACTGGGGCAAGGATCTGCCGGTCAATCAGGGGCGGCATAACTTTGATGCGCTTCGGGTTGAGATCTTTGCCGATGACACCGCCGCTTTTGAGGCGTTCAAGGCGGGCGAGTACACATTCCGTGCCGAGGGCGACAGCAAGAAATGGGCCAGTGGCTATGACTTCCCCAAGGTTGATAGCGGTGCTGTAAAGCTCGAAGAACTGCCCAATGGCGCACCGCCCACGGCCTCCGGTATTGTGTTCAATCTGGCATCACCCAAGCTTCAGGACCGCCGAGTCCGTGAGGCGCTGGCCTTGGCGTTCAATTTTGAGTGGTCCAATGAAAGCCTGCTCTATGGGTTGTTCGAACGTCGCGCGTCCTTCACCCAGAACTCGCCCTTGATGGCGACGGGCACTCCCGAAGGTGCGGAGCGTGAATTCCTCGAAAGTCTCGGTGATCTGGTCCCGCCAGAGATGCTGAGCGAAGAGGTCTATGTTCCGGCAACATCTGATCCTGCCCGATTGTTTGATCGCCGCAACGCGCGCAAAGCTGCGGCAATGCTACAAGAAGCAGGCTATGTTGTTGGCGACAACGGCAAGCGGGTGACGCCCGAGGGCGCACCGTTTGAACTGAATTTCCTGTTCTCCTCTTCGTCGTCACCTACCACGCGTGGCGTGATGGAGAATTTCGTTGATAACCTCGAAAATCTCGGCATTGCGGTTAATTTTGAGGTGGTCGACACTGCGCAATACACCAGCCGCGAGCGAGAACGGGACTATGATCTGGTCGTGGATAGTTACACGACCTTCCTTGGGACGGGTACGGGACTGGAGCAGCGGTTCGGGTCTGAGGCCTCGGCCTATTCGCTATTTAACCCAGCTGGTCTGGCCTCGCCGCTGATTGATGCGATCATCACAAAATCGCTGCGCGCGGAAACGCGCGAGGAAGAAACGGCGATCATGACCGCGCTTGATCGCGCGTTGCGGCATGAGTTCATCATGATCCCGCTGTGGTACAACCCGAACCATTGGGCGGCTTATTACGACCAATACGAACACCCGGCGGAAATCCCACCCTACAGCCTCGGGTATCTGGACTTCTGGTGGTATAACGAGGACAAGGCCAAAGCGCTGCGAGATGCTGGCGCGCTGAGGTAAATCCCCGATGCTAAACTATATTCTGCGGCGCCTCTTGCTGGTGATCCCGACCTTGATCGGGATCATGGTGGTGAATTTCGCGCTGGTGCAATTCGTTCCCGGTGGTCCGGTTGAACAGATGATCGCCCGTCTTGAGGGCGGCGGCGACGTCTTTGGGGGCTTTGCCGGTGCCGCAAACGATGGCGGCGCTGAAACCGTGGGCCAAGCTGAGAGCCAGTATGCCGGTGGGCGCGGTCTGCCGCCTGAGTTCATTGAGGAGCTGGAGCGCGAGTTCGGTTTTGACAAGCCACCGCTGGAACGTTTCCTCAATATGATGTGGAACTACGTAAGGCTCGACTTTGGCGAGAGTTATTTCCGCAACGTCGGGGTGATTGATCTGGTGATGGAGAAAATGCCGGTGTCAATCTCGCTCGGCCTGTGGTCGACGCTGATCGCCTATATGATTTCCATTCCATTGGGGGTGAAAAAGGCGCTGCGTGATGGCAGCAAATTTGACAGCTGGACAAGCGGCGTGATTATCGCAGCCTACGCCATACCGGGCTTTTTGTTTGCGATCCTGCTGCTGGTGCTCTTGGCGGGCGGGTCGTATTGGCAGATCTTCCCGCTGCGGGGACTGACATCGGAAAACTGGGAAAGCATGAGCCTTTTGGGCAAGATCGGCGACTATTTCTGGCACATCACTTTGCCGGTTGTGGCCTCCACCATATCCGCCTTTGCAACGCTCACACTGCTGACCAAGAACTCCTTTCTGGATGAGATCAAGAAACAGTATGTCATGACCGCGCGCGCCAAGGGGCTCACGGAGAACCGGGTGCTCTATGGGCATGTGTTCCGCAATGCGATGCTGATCGTGATCGCAGGGTTCCCGGGTGTGTTTATCTCGATCTTCTTCACCGGCAGCCTGATCATCGAGACGATCTTCTCGCTGGACGGACTGGGGCGGCTCGGGTTTGAGGCCGCAGTGGCACGCGATTACCCAATTGTTTTTGGAACGCTTTTCATCTTCGGGCTGATGGGCCTAGTGGTGGGGATCTTGTCTGACATCATGTATGTGCTGGTCGATCCACGCATCGATTTTGAAAAGCGGGAGGGGTGATCTGATGGCACTGTCTCCTCTGAACCAACGTCGCTGGAACAACTTCAAGCGCAACCGCCGTGCCCTCTGGTCGCTCAGGATCTTTTTGGTTCTGTTTGGCCTGTCGCTGTTTGCGGATGTGCTGGCCAACGACAAACCGATCCTCGTGAACTATCGCGGCGAGTATTTTACCCCGGTGTGGAATTTCTATCCGGAAACCACCTTCGGTGGCGATTTCCAGACCGAAGCCGTCTATCGCGACCCGGAGGTAAAATGCCTGATCGCTTCGGGTGGCAGTCTCGACTGTTTCGACGATCCGGATGGCATCATTGCCGAAATTGATGCCGGCACTTACGCGGGAGAGGATTTTGTCGAAGGCTGGTCGCTCTGGCCGCCGATCCCTTACCGTTTTGACACGCCAGTGGATCGCTCTGGGGCCGCGCCGCTGCCGCCTAACGGGCAGAATTGGCTGGGCACCGATGACACCAAACGCGACGTGCTGGCGCGGGTCATTTATGGTTTTCGGCTCTCGATCGTCTTCACCCTTGTGGTCACGATCGCCGCAAGCCTGATCGGGATTGTCGCGGGCGCTGTGCAGGGGTTCTTTGGCGGCTGGGTCGATCTGATCTTCCAGCGCGTGATCGAGATCTGGTCCGCAACGCCATCGCTTTATGTCATCATCATCATGTTTGCCATCTTGGGGCGCAGTTTCTGGCTCCTGGTGTTTTTGATGATCCTGTTTAGCTGGACGGCGCTTGTGGGCGTGGTGCGCGCGGAGTTTCTGCGGGCGCGCAACCTCGAATATGTACGCGCGGCCAAGGCGCTTGGCGTGGGGAACATCACCATCATGTTCCGCCATATGCTGCCCAATGCGATGGTTGCGACACTCACTATGCTGCCGTTCATCGTGACCGGCACCATCGGCACTTTGGCGAGCCTTGATTTCCTCGGCTTTGGCCTGCCGTCTTCGGCGCCATCGCTGGGCGAGATGACCCTACAAGCCAAACAGAACCTGCAAGCGCCGTGGCTTGCCTTCACCGCCTTCTTTACCTTTGCAATCATGCTCTCGCTTCTGGTCTTCATCTTTGAAGGCGTGCGGGACGCGTTTGACCCGAGAAAGACCTTTTCATGAGCCATGCAGACATGAGGATTGAAAAACGCGCGACCTCTCGCCAGAGCGGGTCGCACCAATGACGCAATCTCCCATTCTTCAGGTCAAGGACCTTCGCGTTGCCTTTCACCAAGACGGTCAGCTCACTGAGGCGGTGAAGGGCGTGTCCTTCACGGTGTCGCGCGGTGAAACGGTTGCTCTCGTGGGCGAGTCGGGGTCTGGCAAATCGGTTTCCGCACTGTCCACGGTTCAATTGCTAGGCGACAGCGCACAGGTCTCCGGCTCCGTCACCTATGATGGGCAGGAAATGGTCGGCGCGGATGAACGCACCCTGCGACGGGTGCGCGGCAATGATATCTCCTTCATCTTCCAAGAGCCGATGACCTCGCTCAACCCGCTGCACAGCATTGAAAAACAACTGGGCGAGGCGCTTGCCCTGCATCAGGGCGTGATGGGCGAAGACGCGCGCGGGCGCATTCTGGACCTGTTGAACAAGGTCGGTATCCGCGACGCCGAAACCCGGCTTGGTGCCTACCCACATCAGCTCTCGGGTGGGCAACGTCAGCGGGTGATGATCGCGATGGCGCTTGCCAATAAACCAGACGTGCTGATTGCGGACGAGCCTACTACGGCGCTTGATGTGACCATTCAGGCGCAGATCCTCGACCTTCTGGCTGATCTGAAATCAAGCGAAGGCATGGGGCTTTTGTTCATCACCCATGATCTGTCGATCGTGCGCCGCATCGCTGATCGGGTTTGCGTGATGAAATCCGGCGAGATCGTCGAAGAAGGCCCCACGGCTGAGCTGTTTGCCGATCCCAAACACCCCTACACACAGAAACTGCTGGCCGCCGAACCGTCCGGCAGGCCGGAGCCGGTCCCTGAGAATGCGGAGGAGCTTGTCGCGGCAAACGACCTCAAGGTCTGGTTCCCGATCCAGCGCGGCCTGCTCAAACGTACGGTTGGCCATGTGAAAGCCGTGAACCCGATGTCGCTTTCTGTGCGCGCCGGTGAAACCCTCGGCATTGTCGGGGAATCCGGTTCTGGCAAAACCACGATGGCGCTGGCGATCATGCGTCTGATCGCCTCCGAGGGCGAAGTGCGTTTTCAGGGTCAGGACCTGCGCAAGTGGTCCACGCGTGAGTTGCGCCGCCTGCGCAAGGACATGCAGATCGTATTTCAGGATCCCTTTGGCTCGCTGTCACCGCGGATGACCTGTCAGCAGATCATCGCCGAAGGCCTGGCCATCCACGAGGTCGACCAGCACCGCAAACCACGTGAACTGGTGGCGGAAGTGATGGAGGAGGTCGGCCTCGATCCCGCCGCCATGGATCGCTACCCGCATGAGTTTTCCGGTGGACAACGCCAGCGTATTGCGATTGCCCGCGCCATGGTACTGCGCCCGAAACTGGTGGTGCTGGACGAACCAACGTCGGCGCTTGATATGACGGTTCAGGTTCAGATCGTTGATTTGCTGCGCGACCTGCAGGCCCGCTACGGGTTGGCCTATCTCTTTATCAGCCATGATCTCAACGTGGTGCGCGCCATGTCGCATGAGATTTTGGTGATGAAAGCTGGCGATGTGGTGGAGCAGGGCGCTGCAGAAGAGGTCTTTGCCAATCCCAAGGAGGAATACACAAGGCATCTGCTTTCAGCCGTGACAGGCGTTTGACCCAAAGTAGCTGTTGTATTTCTTCTAACCAAAAATATCCCGGGAGCGCGAGGGCAGCGCCCTCGCTTCCCTCGCCTTTCCAAAACGATGTCACCGGATATTATGTGGCCGCCTAGATGGCGGAGCTGTGCCCGGCTTTGCTGAGATCATAAGCGTCAAAGTGGCGTGCAATCATGCGGGTCAGAGGTTTACCCTCCGGGCGAATGCGGATCCCACCTGCATGTAGATCAAGCATGTCGGGAAACGCAGCCGACACGTCACGATACATCCTGTCCAGCGCGGCAGGCGCAATGTCAAACGTCGTCAATATTTCCTCTGAGGAAATCGCAAAGTCGCACATCAACCGCTCTATCATGCGCCCACGCAGCAGGTCTTCACCTGAAAAAACATGTCCACGTGCGGTCGAGAACTGCCCATCACGGATCGCTTTGGTATAGGCGGATGTAGAAGGCGCGTTTTGTGCGTAGCCTTGCGGGAAGCGCGAAATCGACGAGGCTCCCAACCCGATCAGCACCTCTGCACGATCGTCGGTGTAGCCTTGGAAGTTTCGGCGCAGCTTGCCAGTTCGCTCCGCCACAGCAAGTCCATCATGGGGCGTGGCAAAGTGGTCGATGCCAATTTCGCGATACCCGTCCCACATGAACAAACGCTGAGCGGTTTCAAACAGTTGCAATCGTGCCTTTGGCGAGGGCAGGCTGTCGGTGGGGATCATATTCTGCCGTCGTGCCATCCACGGCACATGTGCATACCCATAGAGCGCAACCCGGTCAGGCGACAGCGACAGGAGCTTCTGCACGCTTTCGGTCATGCGCATCCTTGTCTGATGTGGCAAGCCAAACAGGATATCAGCGTTAAGGCTGGCAATCCCACGTGCGCGGATCATGTCAACCGCATCCCGGGTGAGATCAAACGGCTGGATGCGACCTATTGTTTCCTGAATTTCAGGGTCGAAATCTTGCACACCAATCGACGCTCGGTTCATCCCTGCTGCTGCGAGCGCATCTAGGCGAGGTTCGTCAATCTCATTGGGGTCGATCTCCACCGAGAACTCGCCGCCCTTCGCCATCGGGGTGACGGCGAATATTGCCTCTGCCAGTTCCGCCATCATTTCTGCAGACAGTAGCGTCGGCGTTCCTCCGCCCCAATGCAGCCGGGCCAGACGCACGCCCTCTGGTAGGTGTCGCGCCAGAAGTGCAATTTCCTGCTTTAAAACTTCCAGATAAGCGTGCACCGGAGAATCCGATTGCGTGCCTTGAGTACGACAAGCGCAAAACCAACATAGCCTGCGACAGAACGGCACATGCACGTATAAGGAGATCTCCGCACCGGGTCTAATGGCCTTGATCCAATCAGCGAATCCTTTTGCGCTTACATCATTTTTGAAATGAGGCGCAGTGGGATAGCTCGTATATCTGGGCACCTTTGCGTCGAATAGTCCGAGCCGTGCCAATTGAGATTCCTGTGTCATAGGATTACGATAGGGATGGTCGGCATTGTCGGCTTTGACTCAGATCAACCAGAGGCGCGTATGTCCCTTGCCCAATTCCAGTCGATCGAGTGTGCGGATTGCCCGATTCGCCACCGCGCCGTGTGCGCCCGTTGTGATTCGGACGAGCTTGAGGCACTCGACGCGATCAAATTCTATCGCAGCTATGAGGCTGGGCAGACCGTGATCTGGTCCGGAGATCAGATGAACTTTGTCGGTTCGGTGGTGTCTGGGATCGCGACTTTAACCCAGACGATGGAGGATGGGCGCACTCAGATGGTTGGTCTGTTGCTGCCGAGCGATTTTGTAGGCCGGCCCGGGCGCGATGGATCTGCATATGATGTCGTCGCGACGACAGACGTTGTAATGTGTTGTTTTCGAAAAAAACCTTTTGAAGATTTGATGACGCGAACACCTCATATCGCGCATCGATTGCTGGAAATGACACTGGATGAGCTTGATGCAGCGCGTGAATGGATGTTGGTGCTCGGGCGTAAAACCGCGCGTGAGAAGATCGCCAGTCTCTTGTCGATTATCGCACGGCGCGATGCGTCGCTCAGTGTGGATGCCGCCAGTGGTGCTGTCAGCTTTGATCTGAAGCTGACGCGTGAGGCGATGGCGGATTACCTGGGCTTGACCCTGGAAACCGTGAGCCGTCAAATCTCTGCCCTTAGGAAGTCGGGTGTGATCGAACTGGAAGGAAAGCGGCACGTTACGGTGCCCGATATGCGGCGCCTGATCGAAGAGGCCGGAGATGATAGCGACGGCGGTGTGCTTGGTTAGAGAATTTCCAGTGTCGCGTTGATTCGGCGTTTGTGAACGGGAATGGGCTAGAATTTGAATTTGGTCGGCCTGAGGCGAAATTTTCTCAAACCGGGTTTCTCAACCACCATCACTAGTTGAATTTATAAATTCGAATAATAAGTCCGCGTCGCTTTCCAGGGCCATGATGTGATGCGCCACTCCAATTTCCTGACAAGATGAGGCCGGTCCCGAGTTAGACCGGCCATCTGCCAGAAAAACGCGCCACTGCGCGTGATGCCGTCAATGCGCCATCAGCACCGGGACTTTTGCATGTTCGAGCATATTGCGCGTTGCGCCGCCGAGGATCGACTCACGGAAGCGCGAATGCCCATAAGCGCCCATCACAATAAGCTCCGCATCCGTATCTGTTGCGTGACGACACAGCACATCAGAGATGCGCGGCAGCGTTTTGCTGAGGACGTCAATCTCGCAAGCGACGCCGTGGCGGGCCAGCATCTGACACAACATGCCACCGGGATCTGAGCGTTCGATCCCGTGTTTTGGCGGATCAATTACAGTGATCCGAACCAGATCTGCAGACTGAAGGAGGGGCAGGGCTTTTCGCACGGCCGTGAGGGCTTCGATGCTTTCATCCCATGCGACGAGGACAGTTTTGGGTGATGCGGCAAGCGTCGTCCCCTCTGGCATCACGAGAACAGGGGTGCGCGTGTCAAAGAGGGCAGCCTCGACGATTGGCTCGACTTCCGGCCCCTGACCTTCGCCATAGGGCAGATCCATCACCACCAGATCGCTGAAGCGCGCATGATGCGAGGTGACCCGAGAAATATCGCCAAATGGTGCAATTGCGGTGGAGAGGCTGCGGGGCACGTCGCTACCAGAGAGATATTGCTTGGTGCTTTCTTCGGTTGCCTGCACTTCTTCACGGGCGCGATCCAGCATTGTGTTGATGGCAATCGCATTCGCACCGCCGTCGTAGTACCCCACGCGGGTGCGATCTACCCCAAGGCACAGAACATCCAGATGCCCATCAGCGCGGCGCACCATGGTCTCGGCTTGGTCCAATGCAGTTGTCGATCCGTCTGGAGTGGATCGCACTGTCAGAATTGTCTTGTACGTCATGAGCTTACCTCTTCCCAAATCCCGTGATTCCGGTTGAAGGTAACGGGGCCTTGGTTCTCAGGTTACCCGTATCCCGTGAGGTGACATGACACATCCCAAACGCCAGCATCTTGATGCAGATCAATGTTTGTAAAACCTCGCTCTGGCATCAGGGACGGGGAAAACGACGCCCGAGGTGTATCTGCGAGGGGTACGATTCGGGTGAATCATTCAAAGGGGCATGAAATGTCTAATTATCTCAAGCTGATAGTGCTTGGCGTATTGACGGTCTTCTTCATGATCGCCGCCGGCTATGCCAGGGATCTGGCCTATCAGGTACATGCGGTGATCTTGATGCTCGTCGCAGGTGGCCTGTTTTTGTCAACGCTACGCAGTACCGACGAGCCGGTCGCGGCTCCCGTCACCGGGGAATACCTCGATGGCGTCGTGCGCGCGGGCGTCATTGCAACCGCGTTCTGGGGTGTTGCGGGGTTCCTCGTGGGAACGTTCATCGCGTTCCAGCTGGCGTTTCCGGTCCTGAACTTCGACTGGTCCGAAGGATTTGCGAACTTTGGCCGGTTGCGTCCGCTGCACACTTCTGCAGTGATTTTTGCGTTTGGGGGCAACGCGCTGATCGCAACCTCTTTCTACATCGTGCAGCGGACGTCTGCGGCGCGGTTGTGGGGCGGTAACCTCGCGTGGTTCGTGTTCTGGGGCTATCAACTCTTTATCGTTCTGGCCGCGACCGGTTATCTTCTGGGCGGCACGCAGTCCAAAGAATATGCTGAACCCGAATGGTATGTTGATCTGTGGCTGACCGTCGTCTGGGTCGCCTATCTGGCCGTTTTCCTGGGCACTATCATTCGCCGCAAAGAGCGCCACATCTATGTGGCAAACTGGTTCTTCCTCGCTTTCATCGTGACCGTTGCCATGCTGCATGTGGTCAACAACCTGACCATTCCGGTGTCGATCTGGGGTTCCAAGTCGGTGATCGTCTGGCCGGGTGTGCAGGATGCCATGGTGCAATGGTGGTATGGCCACAATGCTGTGGGCTTCTTCCTGACTGCAGGCTTCCTCGGCATGATGTACTATTTCATCCCGAAACAGGCAGATCGTCCGGTTTACAGCTACAAACTGTCGATCATCCACTTCTGGGCGCTGATCTTCATCTACATCTGGGCGGGTCCGCACCACCTGCACTATACCGCTTTGCCGGATTGGGCTTCGACCCTTGGCATGGTGTTCTCGGTCGTGTTGTGGATGCCGTCGTGGGGTGGTATGATCAACGGTCTGATGACGCTTTCGGGTGCTTGGGACAAGCTGCGCACCGATCCGGTTCTTCGGATGCTGGTGATCTCGGTTGGTTTCTACGGCATGTCCACATTTGAGGGTCCGATGATGTCGATCCGCGCGGTGAACTCGCTGTCGCATTACACGGACTGGACCATCGGTCACGTGCATTCCGGTGCGCTCGGCTGGAACGGTATGATTACCTTCGGTGCGCTCTATTACCTGACGCCGGTTCTGTGGAAGCGCGAACGGCTCTATTCCCTGAGCCTCGTCAGTTGGCACTTCTGGCTCGCCACCATCGGCATCGTGCTCTACGCGGCGTCCATGTGGGTGACCGGTATCATGGAAGGTCTGATGTGGCGTGAAGTGGACGCAAACGGCTTCCTCGTGTGGTCCTTTGCCGACACCGTGGCTGCGAAACTTCCGATGTATGTGATGCGTGGTTTGGGTGGGGTTCTGTTCCTCTCCGGGTCGCTGGTCATGTGCTACAACCTCTGGATGACCGTTCGTCGGGCACCGGCCAAAGAGGCCAGCCTGTCCGTCGCGGTCCCGGCTGAATAAGGAGGGCCGGAGAGATGGCAATTCTCGACAAGCATAAAATCCTCGAGACGAACGCAACGCTTCTGCTGATCTGTTCCTTTCTCGTCGTCACCATCGGTGGCTTGGTGCAGATCACCCCGTTGTTCTATCTGGAGAACACCATCGAGGAGGTGGAAGGCATGCGTCCCTACACCCCCCTCGAACTGGCGGGGCGCGACATCTACATCCGCGAAGGCTGCTACGTCTGTCATAGCCAGATGATCCGTCCCATGCGCGATGAGGTCGAACGCTACGGTCACTACTCACTGGCGGCGGAGTCGATGTACGACCACCCGTTCCAGTGGGGCTCCAAACGCACCGGGCCAGACCTGGCCCGTGTGGGGGGGCGTTACTCGGACGAGTGGCACGTAGACCACCTGCGCGATCCACAAGCAGTGGTGCCGGAGTCGGTGATGCCGAAGTATGACTTCCTCGAGCGCACCCGCATCGACGGCAAGTATATCGGCGATCTGATGGCCACCAACGCCATTGTCGGCGTGCCCTACTCGGACGAGATGATCGAAGAAGCGCGCCGCGATTTCCGCGCACAGGCTGATCCCGACAGCGACTATGACGGGCTGCTGGAGCGGTACGGCGAGAACGTCAACGTGCGGAACTTCGACGGTCAACCGGGGGTCTCTGAAGCGGACGCATTGATCGCTTATCTGCAGATGTTGGGCACGTTGGTCGATTTCTCGACCTTCACACCTGACGCAAGCCGGTAAGGGAGGATTGAGCCATGGAAACCTATTCCTTGCTGCGACAGTTCGCTGACAGCTGGATGCTTCTCTTTCTGTTCCTCTTTTTCATTGGTGTCGTGTTCTGGGCGTTTCGCCCCGGCTCCACCAAAACTTATGAGGACACAGCCAATATCCCCTTCCGCAACGCGGATAAGCCGGCGTCAGAGAGCGCCGCTCAACCGGAGGCCCAGAAATGAGTGAGACGGGCAACAAAAACACCGTAAAGATCCAAGAAGGTGATCCAAACACCACCGGCCATGAGTGGGATGGGATCATGGAGTTCGACAACCCGATGCCGCGCTGGTGGCTTTGGGTGTTCTACGCCACCATCGTCTGGGGGATCGGCTATAGCATCGCCTATCCGGCCTGGCCGCTGGTGAGTGAGGCAACCTCTGGCATGTTGGGCTGGTCCTCGCGCGCCAAGGTTGAAGCTGAAATCGCTGCGGTCGAAACGGCAAATGCGCCGATCAACGCACAGTTGGAGGCTCTGGAACTTGCGGCCATTCCGGGTCACCCGGAACTTGAGGATTATGCGGTGTCTGCGGGTGCTGCGGTGTTCAAGACCTGGTGTGCGCAGTGTCACGGCTCCGGTGCGGCGGGTGCCAAAGGGTATCCGAACCTCTTGGACGATGACTGGCTTTGGGGTGGTACAATGGAAGACATCCATACCACCGTGTCCTACGGTATCCGCAATGAGGAAAGCGACGATGCGCGCTTCTCCGCGATGCCTGCCTTTGGGCGTGATGGGTTGCTGGAAAAAGAGCAGGTCAGTCAGGTGGTCAACTATGTGATGTCCCTGTCGGATACGCCACAAGATGCAAGCCAAGTGGCAGCAGGTGCCGCTGTCTTTGAGGCGAACTGTGCCTCCTGTCATGGCGAAGACGCCTCGGGGGATATCTATCAGGGCGCTCCGAACCTCAAAGATGCCATCTGGCTCTATGGTGGCGATTATGAGACCATCTATGAAACCGTTTGGAACTCTCGCTACGGGGTCATGCCGAACTGGGATACCCGCCTGAGTGAGGCCGAAATCCGCGCGGTGAGTGCCTATGTGCACCAGTTGGGTGGTGGCGAGTAAATCGCGATCTGGCACCGAAAAAGCAGGCCGCTCCAAACGGGGCGGCCTTTTTAGTTGGGGACAGCAAATTGGATCTGCGGGCGCACTGAGCCTGCGCAAAACAGCGGCGTTTTTTGGTGTGAACTTTGGTCGAGTTGATCTGCATCAAGGCTGCGCGAGCGTGCAGATGACAAAACGGTATCAAGACGAAATTCAGGGCCATGGTTGGGAAGGCTATCGTGTCAGGCCTCGGATTTCGCCGTGCCCCGCTGGGTTGACTGGCGGGTCTTTATGACGCCGGTTCCCTGCTTGTTCGCGCGTTTCCTGGGGAGCCGGCGTCTTTTCCTTCTGCTTAATACCAAGGCTATTTGCAGGTCGCGATGCGCGGTTGGCACGGAGATTGGCCATCGCGTGTCTCTTTTCGCGCCTTGATCAGGGCGGTCACGATGCGACGCCATATACCGGGGCGGACCTTGGGGCTGCGGTAGGCCACTGGCAATGGCCGCTGCGGAAGATCGCTGTGGCGGGTCGCGTTCAACAGGGCGCGGGCATAAATATCAACTAACATGTTCACTCTCCTCGGCATGTGATCCACACGCTGGATCTGTGCTCATGCTTGCCTGAAGTCGTGTTTTATGCGAGTCAGGAAGAAATCTAACATGTAAGGTTAGCTTACATATGAACTGGCGTGATATGCCCTCAATGGCGGCCCTTCGGGCTTTTTCGGTTTTTTCTGAAACCGGGAACCTGCAACAAGCGGGCGCGCAGCTGAACGTCAGTCACGCAGCAATCAGTCAACAATTGCGCCAGCTTGAGGCCCATATGGGAGTGCCGCTCTTGGACCGGTCAGGTCGCGCATTGCGACTGACGCCGGAGGGCGAGCAGCTCGCACAGGCCTTGACGCTGGGGTTTGGTGCAATTCGCATGGCGGTACAGGATTTGACGACGCGCGGCGCAGGGCAGCCGCTCCATGTAACCTGTACGCCGATGTTTGCCACCCATTGGCTGATGCCGCGTCTGGCCGGGTTTCGGCAGGCCTATCCTGAGGTGGATCTGGTGATTGATCCCACCGGCGAGGTGGTACAGCTCACACCCGGTGGCATCGATGTTGCGCTGCGATACGGAAGCGGCGCTTGGCCCGGTCTTGGGGCCGAGATGCTGCTGGCGTCGCCTATGGTGGTGGTGGCAGCTCCGGGCCTTTTGGACCAGCGTGAGGTGAAACAGCCGGAGGACCTGCTTGACCTGCCGTGGCTGGAGGAAATCGGCACCAATGAAGCCTCTGTCTGGCTCCGCTCCCGCGGGGTGGAAGACAGTCTTAAAGCAGGGCGAGTCGTTTTGCCCGGTAACCTCTTGATGGAGGCCCTGCGGGCGGGGCAGGGGGTTGCGGTCTCGGTGCGCGAATTCGTCGCGCCGGATGTTGCCGCAGGGCGTCTGACCGAGCTTTTTTGTGAAGAACAAGGGCGTGGATACCATATTGTCCATCGTCCCGGTGTGCTGCGCCCCGGTGCGCGGCATTTCGTCAACTGGCTGCGCCGAGAGCGCGGATCTACCCCCTTGATCTGACCGCACAGTTTGTGTGCGGCGCTCCCGCAGGGCTGCGACATTTGTGCAAAATGCACATATGGGATGCGAATTTTGATCCACGTCAAAGTCTCGATCCCCGGTCTCTGGGAGAACACCATCAGACCTGTCACAGGATCGGAGCCAGAAGTTGAGCGATTCGAGCCAAGCCCCCAGCCTTTACGCTGCAAGGGAGCCAATCTTTCCCCGCCGAGTCTCGGGAAAGTTCCGCACTCTCAAATGGGTGATCATGGCGGTTACCTTGGGCATCTACTACCTGCTGCCTTGGATCCGTTGGGACCGTGGGCCCGAACTGCCGGATCAGGCGGTGTTGCTCGATCTTGCCGGGCGACGGTTTTATTTCTTCTGGATCGAGATCTGGCCGCATGAATTCTATTTCGTCGCGGGCCTGTTGATCATGGCGGGCCTTGGCCTGTTTCTGTTCACCTCGGCGTTGGGGCGGGTCTGGTGCGGCTATGCTTGTCCGCAGACTGTCTGGACGGATCTTTTCATTCTGGTTGAGCGCTGGATCGAGGGGGACCGAAACGCGCGCCTGCGCCTGCACCGTCAGAAAAAATGGGATTTCAAAAAAGCGCGCCTGCGGATGACCAAATGGGTGGCTTGGCTTTTGATTGGCCTGGCAACCGGTGGGGCATGGGTGTTCTACTTTGCCGATGCACCAACCCTGCTGCATGATCTGGTGACGGGTCAGGCACACCCGGTGGCGTACACCACAATGGCGATCCTGACCTTCACGACCTTCTTCTTCGGCGGCTTTGCCCGCGAACAGATCTGTATCTATGCTTGCCCGTGGCCGCGTATTCAGGCAGCGATGATGGATGAGGATACGCTGACCGTCGGGTATCGCGATTGGCGCGGCGAGCCGCGTGGCAAGCACCGGAAATCGGCCGATGCGGATCAAAAGGGCGATTGTATCGACTGCATGGCCTGTGTGAACGTCTGTCCCATGGGGATCGATATTCGCAAGGGCCAACAGATGGAGTGCATCACCTGTGCGCTTTGTATTGATGCCTGCGATGACATCATGGCCAAAGTGGGCAAGCCACGCGGGCTCATTGATTATATGGCGCTGTCGGATGAAACCAATGAGCGTGCGGGCAAACCACCGCGCCCGGTCTGGAAGCACATCCTGCGCCCGCGCACGATTATGTACACGACGCTTTGGGGTGGTGTGGGGCTGGCGCTTGTGTTCGCACTCTTCATCCGTGCAGACATCAATATGACTGTAGCGCCGGTGCGGAACCCGACCTATGTCACGCTCTCGGACGGAACCATTCGCAACACCTATGATGTGCGACTGTCAAACAAACACGGTGAGCCGCGACTGTTTGAGCTGTCGATTGTCGGTGATCCGGCGCTCTCTGTCTCGCTCGAGGGGGAAGAAAGTGTTACGGTTCAAGTCCCTGCTGACAGCGCAAGCCTGCAACGGGTCTATATCGCCGCGCCGCGTGGGAGTGCTCCCGCGGAAGCCGAGAACACCGGGCTGCGGATTTGGGTCGAAGATCTCACATCGGGCGAGCGTGCTTACCGCGACACCACCTTCAACGGACGGGGGAATTGATCCATGACGGGAGAGACCACACGAAAACCTCGCGAGTTCACAGGCAAGCATATGCTGGCGCTGTGTGTGGGGTTTTTCGGGATCATCATCACGGTGAATGTCTACATGGCCTATAGCGCTGTGAGCACGTTTCCCGGCCTTGAAGTGAAGAACTCTTATGTCGCGAGCCAACAGTTTGATACACGCCGCGCCGCGCAGGAGGCGCTGGGGTGGTCGGTATATGCCTCCGCGGTTGGGGAAGAGGTGAAGCTGGAGATCACCGATCGTGACGGTCAGCCGGTAGAAGTCGCCTCGCTGACCGCGACACTTGGTCGGGCCACGCATGTGAAGGACGATCAGAACCCGCAGTTTGTATTCGATGGCTCCGCATATGTCGCACCTGCGGAACTGGCACCGGGAAACTGGAACATTCGAATGATCGCGCGTGCCAAGGATGGCACTGAGTTCACTCAGCGCGTGATTCTGCACGTCAAAAAGTAGCACTGACGCCTGACTCCACCGTGCGAGATACGCGCGTTTGCACGCAGTATCTGTGATCAGCGTCCCTCAGAGGTAGAACCATGACTGCTCCGATGCGTCATCAAACGGCTGTGTGCCCCGGTTGTGTGGCTGCCCCGACAGAGGCGGCGGAGGATGCACCCACCGAGGCGCGCCTTGCGATATCCTTGCCGACAATCCACTGTCAGGCCTGTATTTCCAAGGTCGAGCGCGGGTTGTCGCAAGTGCCGGGCGTGCGAACTGCGCGCGTCAATCTGACCCTGAAACGGGCCCTCATTGAGGCTGACCCGGACATGCGGGCGGCGGATCTGGTTCCGGTTTGCGAGGGGCTTGGTTACGAGGCGCATGAGTTGGATCTTGCGGCTTTGGCTGCGACTGAAACAGATCGCGCAGGGCGTGAATTGTTGCTGCGGCTTGCGGTGGCAGGCTTTGCGTCCATGAATGTGATGCTGCTGTCGATCTCAGTCTGGTCCGGCGCGTCTGACGCGACCCGTGACATGTTCCACTGGATTTCCGCTGCGATCACCTTTCCAGCCATCATCTATTCCGGGCAACCGTTTTTCCGAAACGCATGGCATGCGCTGCGGGCACGTCGTCTCAATATGGATGTGCCCATCGTGTTGGCGTTGTTGCTCGCGTTGGTGACTTCGCTATGGGAGACATCGCTTTCGGGGGAGCATGCCTATTTCGATGCGGCGCTGACGTTGACGTTCTTCTTGCTGGCGGGGCGGTATCTTGACCACCGGACTCGTGCTGCGGCCCGATCCGCCGCGGAGGAGCTTGCAGCGCTCGAGGTTCCGCGTGCCTGGCGTCTGGATGAGCAGGGACAGGAGGTCGAGGTCTCCGTTGCTGATCTGGCGATTGGTGATCTGATCCGCGTGCGCCCCGGCGGACGTATGCCGGTAGATGGCGAGATCATTGAGGGGCGTTCAGAGCTGGATCGTTCATTGCTGACCGGGGAGACATTGCCGGTCCTCGCAGAACCGGGCACCGAGGTTTCCGCAGGTGAGGTCAATTTGACCGGACCGCTGACCATCCGCGCCACAGCAGTTGGCGCTGAGACCTCACTACATCGTATGGCGGATTTGGTGGCAATCGCAGAGTCGGGGCGGTCTCGTTACACCTCGCTCGCGGATAGCGCGGCGAAACTCTATGCGCCCGGGGTACATATCCTGTCGGCGCTCGCCTTCGCTGGGTGGTATCTATACACCTTTGATCTGCGCACGGCCCTGAATATTGCGGCTGCGGTGCTGATTATCACATGCCCCTGTGCATTGGGCCTTGCGGTCCCTGCGGTGACCACGGCTGCCTCGGGTCGATTGTTTCGGGCGGGTCTGCTGGTCAAACATGCCACTGCGCTGGAGCGGCTCGCCGAGGTGGACACGGTGGTGTTTGACAAGACCGGAACATTGACAGCGGGAGCGCCGGAGGTTGTGAACCTTGATGAGTTGACCCCCCAACAGCTGTCCGTCGCTTTGGCCTTGGCCGAAGGGTCGAGCCACCCGCTGGCCATCGCGCTGACCCGTGCGGCAAAGGCGGCAGGGGTTGAGGCTGTGGTGTTGGAAGATCTGCAAGAAGTGCCCGGCTACGGCACGCAGGCGTGCCTTTCCGGGCAGGTCGTGCGGCTGGGGCGTGCCGCTTGGGTCGGGGCGCGTGGGTCGTTGGAGCAGACAGCCACTTGGCTGGATCTGGGCGATGGCCTGCCAGTTGCAATCCGTTTTACGGATGCCTTGCGCCCCGGTGCGCAGGAAGCGGTTTCAGCGCTTCAAGATGCAGGTATGGACGTGATGCTTATCTCCGGCGATACGGTGGCGGCAGTCCGCGATCTGGCAGAACGATTGGGTATTCAGAGTTGGGTGGCCGAAGCGCTACCAGATGAAAAGGCTGCGCGCGTGTCACAACTGACCGAGGCAGGCCATAAGGTGCTGATGGTCGGGGATGGTCTCAACGACACGGCGGCGTTGGCGGGTGCGCATGTCTCGATCTCACCCGCTTCGGCGCTTGATGCTGCGCGTGTGGCGTCTGATATTGTTTTGCTGGGTAAAGATCTGTCTCCGATTTCGGAGGCATGCGGTGTGGCCAAGCGTGCCACCAAGCGTATTCGCGAGAACTTCCAGATTGCAACACTGTACAATGTGATAGCTGTGCCTCTGGCGATTGCAGGTCTGGCCACGCCCTTGATTGCGGCGCTGGCGATGTCTACGTCATCGATTACCGTATCACTCAACGCACTGCGCTTGCGTTAGGCGCGCTGGGGAGCGACATGACCGTTTTGTCTTATCTTATTCCTATATCCCTGATCCTTGGCGGGGCGGGGTTGATCGGGTTCATCTATACCGTGCGTTCAGAACAATACGACGACCCAGAGGGGGATGCGCGTCGGATCTTGAGCGATGAATGGGACGACCACCCCAAGCCCTGACGGCTGGTGGGGGCGCTGCCCCCTCTTGCCCATGCCGGGCAATTCACCCCCGGGATATTTAGGGTTAGAAGAATGAAATAGCCGCTGCCCCGGGTGATGGTGCAGCGGCTATTTTTTTGATGCTGTCGGCAGGCCTTGGCTCTGTCGCTTGGGGGGTTAGGACGCCGGCCCCAGTGTTTCACAGGTTACATTGCGAGAGTTGAGGCGGCGGCAGGCAAGTTCCGCGCTTTCCTTAGTCATGCCGAGGAAGTTTGCATCAAAGCCGCGCGGGCTCTGCACCACTTTGCGGAGTGAGCCATCGAGTGTTTCCATTTCAGCCAAAGCGGTGCGCAACAGGACTTTCTCGGCCTGAAACCGGTTCGTGTAGCGACCGACATTGATACCCCAGTAGCGCCCGCCTGAGGTCGACAGGCGTGTCACAACTACAGGTTCCTCGACCGAAGCAACCTGTGTTTCCAGCCCCGTCGGGCGCACCTGTGGGCGCGGTCCCGTGTAGCGACGCTGGGTTGGGGCCTCGACCGCGCGGGCAACGGCGGTTCGAATTTCGGCTTTCAGAGTTTCTTCGCCCTCCACATCTGTTTGACGTTGGGCAGGACGTGCGAGGGGCTGAATTGCCGACACTTCAGAAACTTCGGTGACCTCCAGAAGCGCGCTGTTGATGCCGGATTGAAGCGCGTCTGTGTCCAACGCGGCGATCTGCACCTCTTCTTCTGCGGTTTCGGGCGCAACCTCTGCTTCGGCCACCAGCAAGGCCGGATCGACCTCGGGTGCGGGGCGGGCACGCGGGCGCATGGTTTCGGAGATCACACCGCTCACGCGAATGGTTTTGCCAGCAAGCCCATGAGTGTCATCCTCTGCCAGGCGCACGCCGCTGTTGCCCACATAAGGTGGCATCGGGGGTTTTTGCAATTTGGCGTAGGCAGGCGCGCGTCGGAACCCAAGGTCCAGAAGTTCGGCAACCTTGGCATTGCGTGCCGCGGTGGATTGGCCGCCAAATACGGTCGCGATGATGCGCTCATCTCCGCGTTTGGCTGAGGACACAAGGTTAAAGCCAGCCGCACGGGTGTAGCCGGTCTTAATGCCGTCCGCGCCGCGATAGGCTGCGAGAAACCGTCGGTTGGTGTTGTACACCACTTTGGTTCCCGCGTTGGTCGATTTGCGCGAGAACAGGTTATAATACTCAGGGTAATCATAAAGCATATGACGCCCGAGGATGGTCATGTCGCGCGCCGTAGACATATGCCCATTGGCGGTCAGACCATGCGCGTTTTTAAATGTGGTGCGGGTCATACCCAGCGCTTTGGCCGTGCGGTTCATGCGCCGGGCAAAGGCGGCTTCGGAGCCGGAGATTGCCTCGCCGATGGCGGTTGCGGCGTCATTGGCAGATTTCACCGCGGCTGCACGGATCAAATAGCGCAGGGCGATTTTCTGGCCACGCCGCAAGCCCAGTTCTGAGGGCGGCTCTGCTTCGGCGTTACGGGATACCGTGATTTCTGTATCGAGGCTTATTTCTCCGTTCCGCACCGCCTCAAAGGCGATGTAGAGCGTCATCATTTTAGTGAGGGAGGCCGGGTGCAATCGTGTGTCGGCGTTACGGGAGTGCAAGACCTCCCCCGTGCGCGCATCCATCACCATTGCAGCATAAGGTGCCGCTGCCGCCTGTTCTGGAGCAACCGCAACCAGCCCGACTGCGAGCGTCAGACCCTGTATGGTGCGTTTGCACAGCCCTACCGCGCCTTGGAGAATTGTTTGCCCTGAATTGCGACGCTGCCCACGGCCACACTTCCCCCAACGGGAGAAGAGACGACCGCCGTCGACCTGAGAAATCACTGCCATGTTTGCCTCGTGTCGCCGGTTTTCCGGCTGACGTTTTGTCTGCTTATGCAAGCGTATCATAGCCGGTCTGACGAATAAACCAGTTGTGAAGGAACATCTTGTTGTGCTGGACGGGCGAAACCTAAGGGTTGTCGACATCTAGTAGTCGCACGCCTTAACCTCGCTAAATAAAGCGATAGCGGCGGCAAAAATGTCAGCAATTTTCTGTCTGCTTGGCAGTGCTGCAACCGGTATCACGCCTTATTTCACAGGTGAAATGAAGCGTTGAGGTCACAGTAGTGAATGATTGGTTAACATAACCCGGTTTTCCGGCGGGTTTTAGCCGAGTCGCTCGATGAGAGCGGGCAGGGCGCTCAGATCGGAAATCTCGTGGTAACGCGGGCTGTGTTCTGGGGCGTCGGCGTGCTCGACCTCCCACACGAGGCCATGGGGAACATAGACGCCATGCCCACCTGCCTCCACCACGGGGACGACATCGGAACGCATGGAATTTCCGGCCATCAAGGCGCGCGCGACCCCGTCGCCATGGCGATTGAAGATATCGATATACACCTGAGGCGTCTTTTCAGAGACCACCTCGACCGTGTCGAATAACTCGCCAAGGCCAGATTGGGCCAGTTTGCGTTCCTGATCCAATAGATCGCCCTTGGTAATCAGGACAACGCGATAGTCGTTTGCCACGGCCTCGACTGCTGTTCTTGCGTGTGGCAACAGTTCGATCGGAAAGGAGAGCATCATCTGTCCCGCTTCCAGTAACTCTTTGATAACAAAAGATGGAACCCGGCCTTCGGTGACGTCGATGGCGGTTTCGATCATCGAGAGGGTGAAGCCTTTGACGCCGTAGCCATAGGCCCCAAGATTGCGCTTTTCAGCATCCAGCAGTTTGCGCTCCAGCGCCTCTGGTCCCATATCTTCCGGAGTGTGGTCCATCAGCAGTTCAGCAAAGCGATCCTGCGTCACCCGAAAGAAACGCTCGTTGTGCCAGAGCGTGTCATCTGCGTCAAAACCGATGGTCGTGAGCGTTCTAGGCATTATCCCGGCCTCAATCTCTTTTCCTTATGGGGTCTTCCCCTATATAAGCCGGTGACGAACGCAGATGCACGACTGGAAAATTTTGATCCCATGCTAAAGCACCCCGTAATGATGTCGGACAATCCGGATGACGAGAGCGACCTTGGTGTTCTGACCAAAACCCGCCCGCGTACGCAACGGCCGCCGCGCTACAAGGTGCTGCTGTTAAACGATGACTACACACCGATGGAGTTTGTGGTCATCGTGCTGGAGCGGTTCTTTGGGCTCAACCATGCGCAAGCCTTTGAAATCATGCTGACAGTGCATAAAAAAGGCCTCGCCGTTGTTGGTGTTTTCAGCCATGAAGTTGCTGAAACCAAAGTGGCGCAGGTGATGGATTACGCGCGTCGCCATCAGCATCCGCTGCAATGCACCATGGAAAAAGACGACTGACCCGATCATAGCGGGTTGGTTCTGGAAAGGTCTCTCAAGATGTCTCAACGCCTGAGCCTCGCGGTTCATTCAGGCGATTTCGCCGTTCCTGAAACGGGGCGAATCGCTGTTTTTCTTCCGCGTGAGGGCCATGACCTCTCGGCTCTGCCTCAGGGGCAGCTGGAGGTGATCCAGCCGCTGAAGCCGGAAAATGACTATTGGACCTCGCGTGGTTTGACCTGTGTAGCTGAGGCTGAGGCAGGGGCGACCTATGCTGCGGCGGTTGTGTTCATCCCGCGTGCCAAACCGCTTGCGAGGGAGCTTGTGGCGCAGGCGGTTGCTGCAACCCAAGGTCCGGTGCTGGTTGATGGTGTCAAAACCGACGGCATCGATTCCCTCCTGAAAGAGCTGAAAAAGCGAACCACGCCCTCTGCGGCCACGTCAAAGGCACATGGCAAGGCTTTTTGCATTGAGGGTGGTTTGGATCTGTCTGACTGGATCTTGGGGTCGCAGGACGTTTCTGGCGGCTTTGTCACCGCGCCGGGTGTCTTTTCTGCAGATGGGATTGATCCTGCATCGGCACTGTTGGCTCAGGCGCTTCCGGCCAAGCTCGGTAAAGAGGTTGCGGATCTGGGGGCCGGTTGGGGCTATCTTTCTGCGCAGATTCTTGGTCGCGACACCGTGGAGACGCTGCATCTGGTGGAAGCCGATCATATCGCGCTGACCTGTGCACGTCGCAATGTGGACGATGCACGCGCGCAGTTTCACTGGGCGGATGCACGCCAGTGGGGTGTGAAAGGCAGTTTGGATGCGGTCGTCATGAACCCGCCATTCCACACCGGTCGCGCCGCCGAGCCTGCGCTGGGACAGGCGTTTATCGCCAATGCGGCGCGGTTGCTGAAACCGGCAGGCCAGCTTTGGTTGGTGGCCAATCGGCATCTTCCGTATGAGACGCCACTGAATGAGGCCTTTGCGTTGCTCAGTGAGGTTGCAGGAGACAATCGTTTCAAGATTCTGCATGCCTCTCGCCCACGCCGCAGCCGCTAGGACCTGCCCTTACGGCAAGGCCGCAAAACCTGTTCAAATCTCAAATCCTTCGGGCTATCGTCGCGACAACACGCACCAACTTGGGTGCTTTTTGTTCTGAAACCTGGCCCAAGGAACAGGCGCATCGCCTGACGCAAGCAAGGATCTTTATCCCATGAGTTTTTCCATCTCTGGCAAGACGGCCATCGTAACTGGTGCCGCAAATGGCATTGGTCTGGCGATTGGTCGACAGTTCGCGCGCGAAGGCGCAAATGTCATGTTCGTGGACCATGACGAGGCCGCACTCCTGCAGGAACTGGGCAGCGACGTCGAAGATGGCAATATCCGCCATTTCGCCGGGGATCTGCGAGAGCGTCTGACCATTGCCAACCTTTTATCGGCCACCATCGATGCCTTCGATCAGATCGACATTCTGGTCAATGGGGCGCGCAAGGTTGTGCCCAGTGAGCCACTCAACCCGGATGATGAGAGTGTCGAATTTCTGTTGCACCAGAACCTGATGTCGACATTGCGCCTGTCGCAGCATGTCGCCAAGCGAATGATCCGCCAGGGCGAGGAACGCGACGACGAGGGCGCAAATGGCGCCATCATCAACCTGTCGTCGATTGCGGCCCGGCGCACCCACCCGGATCTGATGGGGTACTCCGTGACCTCGGCTGCGCTGGACCAGATGACGCGCTCGCTGGCTGTGTCGCTGGCGCCGCACAAGATTCGGGTGAATTCCATCGCTTTCGGCTCTGTGATGAGTGCATCGATGCAGGCCACGCTCAAGGACAACCGCTCCCTGCGGCAGGACATTGAGGAGCACACGCCCCTGAACCGGATTGCACCGCCCACCGAACTGACCGAGACGGCGCAGTTTCTGGCGTCTGAGGCGTCGGGATTTATGACCGGGCAGGTGTTGACGCTGGATGGTGGGCGCACGTTGCTTGATCCCGTCACCGCGCCGGTGCATTGAGGCGGCACGCTCGAATTACGATCTGAACCTGGAGGCCCCGATGGCAGAGAATGCGACAGAGATGCGCGCAGAAAAAGCGCGCGCGGCAGCATGGTTCCGGGAGCTGCGCGATCAGATCGTTGCAGCTTTTGAGGGGCTGGAGGACAGCCACGCAGACGGTCCCTTTGCCGATATGGAGGCGGGTCGGTTTGACGTGAGCGAGACCAAGCGCACGGCGGAAGATGGCTCTGACGCGGGCGGTGGCTTGATGAGCGTGATGCGTGACGGGCGCGTCTTTGAAAAGGTCGGCGTCAATATATCCGAGGTCTACGGCACACTTGGCGAACGCGCGCAAAACGCGATGGCGGCCCGCAAGGGACTGCCGGGCATGAAGGAAGATCCGCGGTTCTGGGCCTCGGGCATTTCGCTGGTGGCGCATATGCGCAACCCGCACGTGCCAGCGGTGCATATGAATACGCGTATGTTCTGGACGCCGCATGGCTGGTGGTTCGGGGGCGGGTCTGACCTCAACCCCTGTATCGAGTATGACGAGGACACGGCGCATTTCCACGGTGTGCAGCAAGCGCATCTCGACCCGCATGGTGGCGATCTCTATCCCCGGTTGAAGGTCTGGGCGGATGAGTATTTCTTCATTCCGCATCGCGGTCGGGCGCGCGGGGTTGGCGGTATTTTTCTGGACGATCACAACACCGGCGACTGGGCGGCGGATTTTGCGCTGATTCAGGACATTGGCCGCGCCTTCCTGCCTGCCTTTGTGCCCTTGGTCGAGACGCGCCGCGTGCAGAGCTGCTCTGAGGCAGACAAAGACGCGCAGCTCATTCACCGCGGGCTCTATGCGGAATACAACCTCGTATATGATCGCGGAACCAAGTTCGGTCTGGAGACCGGACATGACGCCAATGCGGTGTTGATGAGCCTGCCGCCGCTCGCGAAATGGGTCTGACTGTCGCATCGGTGCAAACCCGCTCAGCGCGCGGGAAAGACGACCCTATTCGGCATTCTGCATTGAAGGATCTGCCTGTCTCCGGCTCTATGGAGGCAGGCAGTTTTCTATGGCAGGTAGATATGAAATTTCATCAACTGATTGGTTTGGGGATGCTCGCGGCGCTGGCCGCCTGCGGCAGTGCAACGCGGGAGCCGGTGCCGCCGCCGCCTCTGGAGGGGGAGGTCGAGCGGGTGATAGATCCCGCATTTGCGCGTGCCTATGTGGCGCTCGCGACCTATCCGAAATACGGCGACAACGACCCCCACGACTGGGACGGGGGCACGCCATGGGCCTATCCGATCCATGGTATCGATGTCGCGCGATATCAGGGCGATATCGACTGGCGCCAGGTGGGTGCGGCGGGCGTGTCCTTCGCGTGGATCAAGGCCACAGAAGGGGGCGATCACCTGGACCCGGAGTTCAAGTCCAACTGGCGCGCGGCACGGCGTGCAGGTTTGCGACGCGGGGCCTATCATTTCTATTATTTCTGTCGCAGCCCGGAAGAGCAGGCGCGCTGGTTCATCCGAAATGTCCCCAAGGAGGCAGGCAGCCTGCCACCGGTGCTGGACATCGAGTGGAACCATGCCTCGCCGAGCTGTAAACGCCGCCCGTCCGGGGCCGAGGCGCGGCATGAGGCGGAACGCTTCATCAAGAAGATTGAGCAGCACTATGGTCGCAGGCCGGTGGTTTATACCACGGTGGATTTCTATCGCGACACCGGGATTGGGCAGCTTGAGGGTGTGGATTTCTGGCTGCGGTCGGTCGCCGGGCATCCGGAACAGGTCTATCCCGGCGCAAATTGGGTGTTCTGGCAATACACGGGCACAGGCTCTGTTCCCGGCATCAAGGGAAATGTGGACTTGAACGCCTTTGCGGGCAGCGCGGAGAACTGGCTCCAATGGCTTGGATATAGGAAATACCTGCCGGCGGAGGTGCCCCCGGCAAAGGTGGAGGGCTGATCCAGGCGCGGTGCAAGAGGTTTTGCGCTCCGCTTGCGCGGAACTCCGGGGGGCAGCGCCTTCGGCGCTGCCCCTGCCGGGCCCAACGCTTTTGGGGGAGACTTGTCTCACCCGCAAAGGGGCGGGAGTGCCCCCTTGCCCGGTGCGGCAGCAGCGACGGTGCGGTCAGGCGCCACGGCGATGCCAGCCCGCTTCGATCAGGGCCTGCCCGTAGCTTTTTGCCACCCGCATGCGCGCACCGTAGCCTTTTGCCAGCAACAAAGCGTGCATCTTTGGGAGCTGCCAGCACGGAACATGCATGACCATGTGGTGTTCGAGGTGATAGTTCACCCAGTAGGGCGCGACCAGAGCACGGGCCAAGGGGCCGGCACAGGTGGTGCGCACGTTCTGGAACGGATTTTCCGAGAGCTCTACCGCGCCGTGTTCGGCGATATTGCGCAGGCGCACGACGAATTGGAACCATGTCAGATAGGGCAGGAGCCAGAAGGCCAGCCCCCACCACCAGCTGCCCAGAAGGCTCATGACCAGTATTGGTAGCAGGAACATTGGCAGGGCGGGCAGCAGACGCGGGCTCTTGAACGTCTGCGCAAAATCGCCCGAGGCGGCCTCCATCGCCTCGTGATCACCGGCCAGCATGATGGACATGCGGATCTGGCCAAAGAGTTGCTTGAGCCCGGTTTGGCCCGTGAGGTCGCGGGTGAACTTGCGCTTGAGCGAAGCGCGTGTGGTCGGGAATGCCAGCGACAGCGCCAGATCCGGGTCCTTGTCGGTCTGGGTGTAGCGGTGATGGGTCAGGTGGTAGTGGCGATAGGCAGGCAGGTCGGCCAGGATCGGACGCGCGCAGAGCCATTGCCCGATGTGATCATTCAGTCTGCGCGTTCTGAACAGCGCATTATGCGCGGCCTCATGCATCAGGATGGCCAGTCCCAATTGGCGCGAGCCGATGAGCATCACTGCAATAAGCGCCGTCAGGAGGTTGGGCCAGAGCGCAAACAGCGTCACCGCCGCAACAATCACGCCCCAGCAATGCAGCATCAGCCACGCGCCCATCAGGTCTGATCGCGCAGCAAGCGGGCGAATGTCGTGGCTGCTGAGATAGGCCTTTCCCGGTGTCATCATGCGCCCTCCCCGCCGCCTGATCCTGTCGTCTCAGGCTGGCAGCGGAACGGGCGTTGCGTCAATCGGGGCGTGGCGTCACGCAGGCTGCGACCGGTTCTGACAGTCGCAACCGCGGGAGCGCGGGCCCGCCGGTCAGTGGCTGAAGAACCCTTCTCCCGCCCGCGCGCGCAGAGCCTCGCCCATGCGGCGACCGAGTTCGGCACCGTCCTCGATCGCGCAGCTTTGCTGATCCGCCAGCGCCTCTGATCCGTCGGGGCGTAGAATTTGGCCGCGCAGCTGCAAGGTGCCGCCGGAGAGCTCGGCCAGCGCGGCAATCGGCGTTTCGCAGGATCCATCCAGCGCGGCCAGAAACGCGCGCTCGGCCGCGAGGCGCAGGCTGGTCTCGGCGTGGTGGATGGCTTCCAGCATGGCGGCCGCGGTTGTGTCGTCGCTGCGGCGTTCGATGCCGATCGCGCCCTGGGCCACCGCAGGCAGCATGTCCTCGGGCGCGATGGGCGTCGCAGGAACCTCCTCGGCCATGTTGAGGCGGCGCAACCCGGCCATGGCGAGGAAGGTTGCGCTGGCCACGCCATCGTGGAGCTTTTGCAGGCGGGTCTGGACGTTGCCCCGGAACTCCACCACCTGCAAATCCGGGCGCCGGTGCAGCAGTTGCGCGCGCCTGCGCAGGGAAGAGGTACCCACGATCGCGCCCTCCGGCAGATCGGCAATCGCACGGATCTGGGGGGAGACAAACGCGTCGCGGACATCTTCGCGCGGCAGGTAGCAATCCAGCATCAGCCCTTCGGGCTGCTCGGTGGGCATGTCCTTCATCGAATGCACCGCGAGGTCGATGCCGCCGGAGGTCAGTGCCTCTTCGATCTCCTTGGTGAACAGCCCCTTGTTGCCGATCTCTTTCAGCGGGCGATCCGCGTCGATCATGGCGCGGTTGTCGCCGGTGGTCTTGATTACCACGATATCAAAGGCCGTGGGCTCCAGCTCAAAGGCGCGGGCCAGCCGGTCGCGGGTCTCATAAGCCTGAGCGAGCGCCAGCGGAGAGCCGCGGGTGCCGATCTTCAGGGGCGAAGCGGGAGAGGGCAGGGTCAAGGTCATGGGGCACAGGATTAGTCGCGACATTATGCCGTGGCAAGCGCCAGTCTGTGCGGGCGGGCAAGCCTTGACAATTTGCCGCTGAGGCTAGACCTCAGAGTGACCGCAATTAAAGGGGCAGAGCATGGGCCAGAAAAAGACGATCCTTCGCGCATTGGCAGGCGAAACACAGGCTGTGCCACCGATTTGGATGATGCGGCAGGCGGGTCGCTACCTGCCCGAATATCGCGCCACACGCGCGCAGGCCGGCGATTTCCTGAGCCTGTGCTACAACCCGGAATTGGCCGCTGAGGTGACGTTGCAGCCCATCCGTCGCTACGGTTTTGACGCGGCGATCCTGTTTGCGGATATTCTTCTGGTGCCGCAGGCGCTGGGGGCGGAGTTGTGGTTCGTCACCGGTGAAGGGCCGCGCCTGTCCACCATCACGACGGAGGCGGATTTTGCCAAGCTTGGCCCCGCCAGCGACGTGCATGAGACCTTGAACCCGATTTACGAGACGGTGCGCATACTGTCGCGGGCGCTTCCTTCTGAGACCACGCTGATTGGGTTTGCGGGGGCGCCGTGGACCGTGGCGACCTACATGATCGCGGGGCGTGGGACGCCAGATCAGGGTCCTGCACACGCATTGATGCAGGAAAATACCGCTCTTTTTGAGGCTCTCTTGGCGCGTATCACCGAAGCCACTATTCACTACCTTTCGGCGCAGATTGAAGCGGGCGCAGAGGTGGTGAAGATCTTTGACAGCTGGGCTGGATCGCTCAAAGGCCACGCATTTGAAAAATACGCGCTGGAGCCTGCGCGTGAAATCACCGCGGCACTGAAGGCACGCCATCCCGGTGTTCCGGTCATCGGTTTTCCACGTGAGGCCGGAGAGAAATATGTTGGCTTCCATAAGGCGACCGGTGTGGATTGCGTGGCACTCGACAATTCTGTTGATCCGGACTGGGCAGCGGCGCAGGTGCAAGTAAACGGTTGCGTGCAAGGCAATCTTGCGTCGCGCCATATGGTGACTGGCGGCGAAGAGCTTGTCGCGGATACACGCCGGATCGTGCAGGCGTTTTCCAAAGGGCCACATATTTTCAACTTGGGCCACGGGATCACGCCGGATGCCAACCCTGACAATGTTCAACTTATGATTGACACAGTCCGCGCGGGGGCCACGGGGTAATCTGGCTTGGCCCGGTCAAATGCCGTTTCAGCTCTTCTACGATGAGGGGGCTCTGCCCCCTCAAACTCCCCCGGGATATTTGGGGTTAGAAGATGATGTGAGGCGATCAGCGAGGTCTGCGAGAATATGCGCGCGATGCTGATCGCGGTATGGCGATGTGCCGACTGGGCGGGTTTTACCATCAAAGCGCGGCGCGGGAGCAGCCTGAAGATGGCCATCCTGTGTAAGCCATGTTTTGCGGCTGTTCATTGCATCTTGCGCAGCTTCTGCCGGGGAGAGCACGGCCGTTACGCAGGCGTCACAGTCGTTGAATATGTCTGCCCAGTATTCGCGCGGGTGTTCTGCAAAGCGGCCTGACAGGCGGGCTGTGAGCTCAGGCCAGAGTGTTTTGTCGAATTGGCGAAGGAAATCAGGATCGACGCCAAGGCCCAGTTTCGCAAGGAAGATGGCGTAGAATTTAGGCTCAAAACACTGAACCGCGATATATCCTCCACCTTTGCAGAGATAGGTTCGGCTCCAATGCGGGCCGTCCAGCAGGTTTTCCCCGCGTGTTTCTCCAAATCCACCGGCTTGGCGCAGCGCCATAAGCAGGTTCATCATATGCGCAGATCCATCATAGATTGCCGCGTCGACCACGGTGCCCACGCCGGTTTGTGCGGCGCGCAGGAGGCCCGCCAGCAGCCCTGCGACGAGATAGAGCGCGCCGCCACCGATATCTCCTACGAGAGTCGGTGGCGTCAGGAGCGTATCGTTTGGGGCTGAGGCTGACCAGAGTGCCCCGGACAGGGCAATATAGTTCAGATCATGCCCAGCCTGTGTCGCGCGAGGGCTTTGTTGCCCCCAGCCCGTCATTCGGCCATAGACCAGCTTGGGGTTTTTCTGATGCATTTGCGTGGGGCCGAGCCCCAAGCGCTCCATGACACCGGGGCGAAACCCCTCGATCAGGCCGTCTGCGGTGGCAATCAATTCCTGTGCGATCTGAAGATCTTGTGCATTTTTGAGATCAAGCGCGATGGATTTCTTACCACGATCCAGAATTGAGCGCTCTGGCATGCCGGGAGGTGCGGCGGTTCCCTTGCGATGAATGCAAATGACTTCAGCCCCCAAATCAGCAAGCATCATTGCTGCAAACGGTGCGGGGCCCAATGCTTCGATTTCGATGATGCGAATGCCACGGAGCATGTCTGTCCCTCATTGTTGTGCTGATGGGTGTAAATTGCATTCGCGCAGGTCATAGCGTGCGCTGTCAATCTATGTGTAAGGCCATGACGCCACGTTGCGGCCCTTTGCTGTCGATGTGGATCGCGGCAAGAGGTTCTTGGCAGCGCGGCAAATTTCCGGCTAGGTGGAGACAGATGTGCCGTTTGGCCCGCAGGTGCAGAGCAAAGGGAGTTACGCCATGCAGATGAGTGATCAAAAAGAAATTGCGGCAGATCCGGCGAGTGTTTACGCGGCCCTGCTCAATCCTGAAGTGCTGAAGGCCTGCGTTCCCGGCGCGCAAGAAGTCACCGGCTCACCGGAAGAGGGGTTTGAGGCGAAAGTGACCCAGAAGGTTGGCCCGGTAAAGGCGACCTTCACCGGCAAGGTGACGCTTTCTGATATGGTGCCGGGTGAGAAGCTGACCATTACTGGCGAGGGGAAAGGGGGCGCTGCTGGTTTTGCCAAAGGCGGCGCCGAGGTGACGCTGACACCCAGTGATACCGGCACTCTGCTTTCTTATGATGTTGAGGCCAAAGTTGGTGGGAAACTGGCGCAGCTTGGCAGTCGGATTATCGACGGTTTTGCCAAGAAGATGGCAGATCAGTTCTTTACGAACCTCCAAGATGCACTTGCGCCGGAACCACCAGAGGGTGAAGCCGAGGCACCGGATGCCGACGCTGGCGATGCTAAGCCAAAGGGTTGGTTCAGAAAATTGTTGGGCGGAGCCCCGGACGAAAGCGCCTAAATCCGCGATCTCTTTGTGTGCGTTCGTTTATGCAGAAGGTAGCGCCGCATTGAGTTCAAGGCTGCGTCAATGCACAGTGGAATGCGCGGCGATGGGGGTGGTGGTTTGCTCACGTGAGCGTTACCAGTAATACAAAGCGTGAACAAAATGGCTCACGCTTTGATTGCCCGTATTCGAGCACGATCCGAAGTGGAGGCCGCATGAGCACCATCCTGTCCATAACTGACCTGCGTAAATCCTATGCAGGCGGGTTTGAGGCGTTGAAAGGCGTAAACCTTGAGATTGCTGAAGGCGAGATTCTCGCACTTCTTGGTCCCAATGGCGCTGGGAAAACGACCCTTATTTCAACAATTTGCGGGATTACCACCGCGACTTCCGGCTCTGTCACCGTGGGGGGGCACTGTATCGAACGGGAGTATCGCGCGGCGCGGGCGATGATTGGTTTGGTGCCGCAGGAGATCAATTTGGAACCGTTTGAAACGGTGATGAATTCGGTCCGGTTCTCGCGCGGACTGTTTGGTAAACCGAGAAATGACGCGCTGATTGACGACATCCTCAAGAAACTCTCGCTCTGGGACAAGCGCTCTAGTCAAATCAAGGAACTGTCTGGTGGTATGAAGCGCCGTGTGCTTATCGCCAAAGCGCTGAGCCATGAGCCGCGTGTGCTGTTCCTCGATGAGCCTACCGCGGGTGTCGACGTGGAATTGCGCAAAGACATGTGGGACGTGGTGCGTGAGCTGCGGGAAAGCGGTGTCACCATCATCCTCACCACTCACTACATTGAAGAAGCGGAGGCAATGGCCGACCGCGTTGGCGTTATTGCTGGGGGAGAGATCCTGCTGGTGGAAGAAAAATCCGATCTGATGGCGCGTATGGGCAAAAAGGAATTGCAGGTGTTCCTTATCGATCCGGTTGCGACTGTACCGGAGGCTTTGGATCAGCATGAGTTGCGTCTGGGCGAGGACGGGCACTCCCTCATCTATACTTATGACGTGAAGGCCGAGCGCACCGGGATCACCACGCTGCTGAACGATGTGGCGGCTGCGGGACTGGTGCTTTCGGACGTGTCGACGCGGCAATCAAGCCTTGAGGACATTTTTGTCGGCCTTGTTTCGGGAGAAGATGCATGAACTGGACGGCCGTATCTGCCATATACAAATTTGAAATGGCGCGCTTTTTTCGAACCCTTGCACAGAGTTTTCTATCACCGGTCTTATCGACCTCGCTCTATTTTGTGGTGTTTGGGGCGGCCATTGGCAGCCGCATAGACCAGGTAGAAGGCGTGTCTTATGGGGCGTTTATCGTGCCGGGACTCATCATGCTCAGTGTGATCACGCAGGGTATCTCTAACGCGTCTTTCGGGATCTATTTTCCAAAGTTTATCGGCACGGTCTACGAGTTGCTGTCGGCTCCGGTGAATTTTTTGGAAATCGTGCTGGGGTATGTGGGCGCAGCCGCGACCAAAGCGTTGTTTATCGGGGTGGTCATTCTTGCGACGGCGCATCTGTTCGTTGACATCACCATTGCGCATCCACTCGCGATGCTGCTGTTTTTGGTGCTGACCTGTATCAGCTTCGCGCTCTTGGGGTTTATCATCGGGATCTGGGCGAAGAATTTTGAGCAGTTGCAGCTGGTGCCGCTTCTGATCATCACGCCACTGATTTTTCTCGGGGGGTCGTTTTACTCGATTTCGATGTTGCCGCCAATCTGGCAGACAATCACCCTGTTTAATCCTGTCGTCTATTTGATTTCAGGGTTCCGCTGGTCTTTCTTTGGTGTTTCGGATGTGCCGGTCGGCTTTAGCTTGTTGGCGATTGCGGTGTTCACGGGTCTGTGCCTAGCAGTTATCGGCTGGATATTTCGGACTGGCTGGCGCCTGCGCTCGTAAGGATTGCCGGGTGATCTCCCACCCGGCAGAACTGCATTGTAAATGCCGTCCTGCCCGTTGGGCCAAGCGCCGCCCCCTCACTGAGGAGGCGGCGCGGTTGCATCAGGACGCAGATGTTGTGACCTGAATTGACCGAGGATTACGTTGCATTTTTACCCTCCGGAGGGCTGCAAACGTAACATCGCAACAATTCCTCTATGCCGATACCTTGTTTCCGGGGGGTGGGCATTCTACATCGGCGCCATGAGTGTTCGATTGCCCTTCAAAAAACGCCCGCCTCTTGTGGCGGTAGTGCGCCTGTCCGGAGCCATTGGCATGGCAGGTCGCGGAAGTCTGAACGACACAACGCTTGCTCCTGTGCTGGAGCGCGCCTTCAAGAAAGGCAAGCCACAAGCTGTCGCACTAGAGATCAATTCTCCTGGTGGAAGCCCGGTGCAAAGCGCCCTGATCGGTGCCCGTATTCGCCGCCTCGCCGAAGAACATGACGTTCCTGTTTTTGCGTTTGTCGAGGATGTTGCGGCTTCTGGCGGATATTGGCTTGCGGCAGCAGCAGACGAGATTTTTGCCGATGCAAGCTCGGTCGTTGGCTCTATCGGGGTTATCTCCTCCGGTTTTGGTGCGCATATCTTTTTGGCGCGGCAGGGGTTTGAGCGCCGTGTACATACGGCCGGTGAAAGCAAGAGCATGCTCGATCCGTTCCGCCCGGAAAACGAAGGCGATGTCGCACGCCTGAAGGTGCTTTTGAACGATATACATGCCAATTTTATTGAGCATGTAACTGAGCGACGCGGCACCAAGCTCACGAGTGATGAGAAACTATTTACTGGTGAGGTTTGGCTGGCACGCCGGGCTATTGGGCTGGGGCTCATAGATGGGATCGGGCATCTGAAACCGGTGCTGCAAGAGAGATTTGGAAAGAAAGTCCGCCTGCGCCGCTATGGCGTGAAGAAGCCGTTTTTAAGCCGTTTTGGCCTGTCGATGGCCGAAGACGCGCTGGCTGCGGTGGAGGAGCGCGCGCAGTTTGCGCGTTTTGGCCTGTGACGTGATCCTAAAGATCGTCTCTCTGTTTCTGGTGGCCATGGCTGTCCTCGCCATGTTTGGACGTTTGCGTTTTCCGGGACAAAAGAAACTTAATTCGGCCCGCTGCCCGTCCTGTGGACGTTTCAAAATTGGCAGAGGCGCCTGTGACTGTGGACGAGGAGGTCCAAAAACATGATGCCCTGGCTGTTTTCTGCCCTAGGCCTGGTGATCCTGTTACTGGCCGGTGACGCGCTGGTGCGCGGCGCTGTGAACCTCAGTCTGCGGGTGGGTATTCCTGCGCTGATCGTGAGCCTGACCATCGTTGCCTTCGGCACCTCCGCGCCCGAGCTGTTGATCGCAATACAAGCGGTGCATGAAAATGCCGATGGCATCGCGCTGGGCAATGTTGTCGGGTCCAATACTGCAAATATTCTGTTGGTTCTGGGCCTGCCTGCTTTGCTGCGCGCGCTGCACACCAGTGAATGTGACAGCCGGAAGAACTACATCTTCATGGTTGCGGCTTCTGTATTGTTCATTGCACTCGCCTTTGTCGGAACCTTTACGTGGGTGTCCGGTCTGCTCCTGCTGCTTGCGCTGTTTGGCGTGCTGTTTACGGCCTTTCGCGAGGCCAAGGCGCACCGCGCGGCGGGGGAAGAGGACGAACTGGAAGACATCGACGAAGCAGATCCGAATATGCCGTATTGGCGTATCGGGATCTATTTGGTGCTGGGTCTCATCGGTCTGCCTCTGGGGGCCGAACTTCTGGTGGAGAACGCGACCATCATTGCGCGTATGTATGGCCTCTCAGAAACTGTGATTGGTCTCACACTTGTGGCACTCGGCACCTCGCTGCCTGAGCTTGCAACAACATTGGTTGCAGCCATGCGTCGACAAGCGGATGTGGCGCTGGGCAATGTGATCGGGTCGAACATGTTCAACCTTCTGGCGATCATTGGCATCACCACCTTTATCGGGCCTATCACAGTTGATCCGGCGTTCCTGCATTTCGATCTGTGGGTGATGCTGGCGGCTTCGCTGCTGATTATTCCCTTCGTATTCTTCCGTCAGGACATTACGCGCATTTGGGGCATCGCATTGACGGCTCTTTATGTGGTCTACGTGTGGTCACTGCTCTAAGTCTTTGTGCAAGACACAAAGATAAAGGGGACAGAGATGCGGGCATTGGTGACCGGTGCGGGCAAGCGCCTGGGTCGAGCGATGGCATTGGCATTGGCAGAGGACGGCTATGATGTGGCCGTCCACTATGCATCCTCCGAACGGGACGCCGAGGATGTGGTGGCTCAGATCCGTAGCCTTGGACGCAATGCCGTGGCGCTTCGGGCAGATTTGCTGCATGATGAGGAAACCGAGACATTGCTGCCGCGTGCGGCAGAGGCTCTTGGCGGGCATATCACATGTCTGGTGAACAACGCTTCCATCTTTGAGCCGGACGCGTTGGAGACCGTGACCCGACAAAGTTGGGATCGACACCTGCAGAGCAATCTTCGCGCACCGGTCGTGCTGCTACAGGCGCTGGCTGCACAGTCTCTGCCAGATCTGAGGGACAATTCCGATGAGCCGCTCGCTGCGGCTGTCGCGGTGAACATGGTTGATCAACGGGTCCAAAAGCTCACCCCGGATTTCATGAGTTATACTTTAGCAAAATCCGCGCTTTGGACACTGACGCAGACGGCGGCGCAGGCCCTAGCTCCTAAAATCCGGGTCAACGCGATTGGTCCGGGACCGACGCTTCAAGGGCCACGCCAGAGCGCATCTGACTTTTCAGCTCAACGTGCATCGACGCCGTTGCAGCGTGGAGCAGGGGAAAATGACATCACTGCGGCTCTGCGCTATCTGGTCGCCTCTCCCGCTATCACCGGGCAGCTGATTTGCGTGGATGGCGGTCAACATATGGCATGGCAAACGCCTGATACCCTTCTTCCAGAGTAGCGTTGGCGACGGTCAAAATAGGCGTCGTCAAAGTACAAAAGTGCAACGTGAGCCACGACTTATGCACCCGTCACAGACCCTTCACATGAGCGTTACAAAAACCTCATTGTTTTCAATGATTTGGAGTGGGTGCGGAGAAAATGTAAGAAAAATCAGCCATTTGCGGCGTCGCCTAATTTTTAGGCAAATCTGCGAAGTCGCGATATATAAAGGTAAAATTCCAACAAGCCCAAAGTTACCCGCACAGTTATCCACAAGAATGGTGGATTCATCACAGCTTGAAATCCCCGTCTGAAGATTGCAGCAAACCCCTCAGAATCATATGTCAGAGAACATGAGTGATCCCAGCGCAGAATCGCCCGGCCAGTCCGAGACGCCGCGCACCGGCTACGGTGTAATTCAGGACTATCTGAAGACGCTCGACTCCTCGCCCGGCGTTTATCGCATGCTCGATCATGAGAGCCGTGTTCTCTATGTGGGTAAGGCACGCAACCTGCGGGCGCGGGTGTCGAATTACACGCGCCCAGGCCACACGCCGCGTATCGAAAAAATGATCTCGCAAACCACCCGCATGATGTTTCTGACCACACGGACAGAGACTGAGGCGCTGCTGCTTGAACAAAACCTGATCAAACAGCTGAAGCCCAAGTACAACGTGCTGCTGCGTGATGATAAGAGTTTTCCCAACATTCTTGTCGGGAAGAACCATGCCTACCCGCAGCTGAAAAAACACCGCGGGGCCCGCAAGGAGAAGGGCAGCTATTTTGGGCCTTTCGCAAGTGCCAGCGCGGTGAATAGAACGTTGAACCAGCTGCAAAAGGCGTTTTTGCTGCGCAACTGCTCGGACACGATGTTTGAGAACCGCACGCGGCCTTGTCTCCAGTACCAGATCAAACGCTGTTCGGGGCCCTGTGTGGGGCTGATCTCACATGATGACTATTCCGACAGCGTGCGCGACGCAGAGCGGTTCCTTGCCGGGCGCTCCACCAAGATTCAAGAGGAACTGGGCGCGCAGATGATGGCCGCCTCTGAGGCGATGGAATACGAACGCGCGGCGGCCCTCAGGGATCGGATCAAGGCGCTTACTCAGGTGCAGTCGGCTCAGGGTATCAATCCGCGTGGGGTTGCGGAGGCGGATATCATTGGCCTGCATTTGGAAAATGGGCTGGCTTGCGTGCAGGTGTTCTTTATTCGCGCCAATCAGAACTGGGGCAATCAGGATTTTTATCCGCGTGTGGCGGATGACATGTCTGCGGCAGAGGTCATGGAGGCCTTTATCGGCCAGTTCTATGACAACAAGGATGTGCCGCGTCAGTTGATCTTGTCCGATGACATTGAAAACGCGGATCTGATGGCTGCTGCTTTGGGTGATAAGGCCGGGCGGAAGGTTGAAATCCTGATCCCCCAAAGAGGGGAGAAGACCGAGCTTGTGGCCTCTGCCGTGCGCAACGCCCGCGAAAGCCTTGCGCGCCGGATGGCTGAAAGCGCGACACAAGCGAAGCTGTTGCGCGGCATTGCGGATGCCTTTGGTCTGGAAGGACCGCCGAACCGGATCGAGGTCTACGACAACTCTCACATTCAGGGCACCAATGCCGTGGGCGGAATGATCGTCATGGGACCGGAGGGGTTCATGAAGAACGCCTACCGTAAGTTCAACATCAAGGATGGCGAGACCATCGCGGGGGATGACTTTGGCATGATGAAGGCGGTGCTGAACCGTCGGTTTTCGCGTCTGCTGAAAGAAGATCCAGACCGTCAAAAAGGCATGTGGCCGGATCTGTTGCTGATCGATGGGGGCGCGGGGCAGGTTTCTGCTGTTGCGGAAATCATGGAAGAACACGGTGTGCAGGACATCCCGATGATCGGCGTGGCCAAAGGCGTGGACCGGGACCACGGCAAGGAAGAGTTTTACCGTCCCGGCGAGAATGCGTTTGCGTTGCAACGAAATGATCCGGTGCTCTACTTCATTCAGCGCATGCGGGACGAGGCACACCGCTTTGCAATCGGAACTCATCGAGCCAAGCGGGCAAAGTCTCTGGTCGCAAATCCGTTGGATGAAATCCCCGGTGTAGGCGCACGGCGCAAGAAGGCATTGCTGACGCATTTTGGCAGTGCCAAGGCCGTAAGCCGGGCGAACCTGTCGGATCTGAAAGCGGTTGATGGCGTGTCGGACGCGTTGGCGGAAACCATCTATAACTATTTTCAGGTGCGTTGAGCGGAAATGCACACGTGTCGCACAAAATGAAACCCCCACGGCCATGGGCTGCGGGGGTTTTATTCTTAAACAGTATCCAGAAGCGACTGGAGACGGGCGAGGGGTCTTAGAGGAGACCTTCGCGCTGTGCTTTTTTGCGTGCCAGCTTGCGGGCACGGCGGATAGCTTCAGCTTTCTCGCGCGCTTTTTTCTCGGAGGGCTTCTCGAAATGTTGCTTGAGCTTCATTTCGCGGAAGACGCCTTCGCGCTGCAGCTTCTTCTTCAGGGCGCGGAGCGCCTGATCGACGTTGTTGTCGCGAACACTAACCTGCATGTGGTTTTCACCACCTTTCTAAGTTGAGTTGCAAGGATTTGCAGGAAGTGGCCGTATAGCAAGACAGTCCTAAATTGTCTAGTACTGGAGCCGCCGACACAAAGGAGCACGGGCATCATGGCAGAAAACCAAGGAAATTCCACCGATCAGGGCGCGGATTTGCAGGCGAAGCTGCTGGATGCGGCGCTGATGCATGTGGCATTCGACGGCTGGACCAGGGCGACCTGGGATGCGGCTGTTGCTGATTCGGAGGTCGATTCCACCCTTGCCGAGGCGCTATTTCCGCGTCGTGCGCTGGATCTGGCGGTCGCCTATCACAAACGCGGTGATGCGCTGATGCTGGAACGGCTGAAGGATGCGGATCTGTCGAGCTTGCGGTTTCGTGACCGGGTTGCGGCTGCGGTGCGGTATCGTCTGGAAGCGGTTGGCGACAAAGAAGCAGTGCGTCGCGGTGCGACACTCTTTGCGCTGCCGCAAAACGCCGCTGAGGGCACCAAACTGATCTGGGGAACGGCGGATGCGATTTGGAATGCGCTTGGTGACACCTCAGAGGATGCAAACTGGTACACCAAACGAGCAACGCTTTCGGGGGTCTATTCCTCTACTGTGCTATTCTGGCTTGGCGATGACAGTCCCGAGCACCAAGCGACTTGGGATTTTCTGGATCGTCGCATCGACAATGTCATGCAGTTTGAGAGCCTTAAGGCCAGCGTAAATAAGAACCCATTGCTGAAGCCTCTGCTGGCAGGGCCAAATTGGCTGTTGAGCCATGTTCGAGCCCCAAACCAGCGGGATGATCTGCCCGGTCGCTGGCAGTAGCCCCGCGTCTACGGTTGAGACATCCTGCGCCCGTCCATTCGCGGGGCGTTGCCAATGCGGCATGGCTTGGCCAGAGGCGTCGCGGGTGATACCTCTCGAACGGAGATGCAGGGGAGAGGACCGCACCGATGACTTTAGAACTTCCGCAAACCATGCGTGCCGTCGAGATCTCAGAGTTTGGCGCTCCAAACGTTCTGAAAATGGTGGAGCGGCCAGTCCCCGAAGCCGCGCATGGGCAGGTGGTGATCCGAGTTGCCTATGCAGGTGTCAATCGCCCCGATGCGCTGCAACGTGCCGGGGCTTATGCGCCCCCTAAAGGCGCAAGCGACCTGCCGGGGCTTGAGGCATCCGGCGAGATCGTCGCCATCGGTGCAGGCGTCGCGGGTTGGTCCATTGGAGATCAGGTGTGCGCGCTTCTGCCCGGCGGTGGATATGCAGAATATGTGGCCACTCCGGCTGCACATTGTCTGCCGATCCCGGGAAGTGTGAGCCTGAAAGAAGCGGCCTGTCTGCCAGAGACCTGTTTTACTGTCTGGTCCAATGTGGTGACGCGTGGGGGACTTGCTGCGGGCGAGCGCTTTTTGGTGCATGGCGGATCATCGGGCATTGGAACCACGGCAATTCAGCTGGCATCGGCCCTTGGCGCGCGGGTCTACGCCACCGCGGGGTCGGATGATAAATGTGCAGCTTGCGTTGGGTTGGGCGCAGATGTGGCGATCAACTATCGCGACGAAGATTTTGTCGAGATCATGAAAGCCGATGGAGGTGCGAACCTCATCCTCGATATGGTAGGCGGCGATTACATCCCCCGCAATATCAAAGCGCTGGCCGATGACGGACGACTGGTTCACATCGCCTTTCTGCAAGGGCCGAAGGCAGAGCTCAATTTTGCCCAGATCATGGCGCGGCGATTGACGGTAACCGGTTCGACGCTACGGCCGCAAAGCGATTTGGCTAAGGCCCGCATTGCGCGTGACCTGCTTGAGGCAGTGTGGCCATTGATTGCTGCGGGCAAGCTGCGCCCGGTGATGGATTCAACCTTCCCGCTGGCGGAGGCGGCCATTGCGCACGCCCGGATGGAGGGCTCCACCCACATCGGGAAGATCGTGCTTGAGGTGGCTGGCGACAGCTAAGCCCAGTCATTCAGTCCCGACCCAATCCGAGCGCCGCATGTCATTGCGCGGCGCTCACATAACCGCGCGGCGATAAAGATGCCAGGTTGCATGTCCAAGCAGCGGCACCACGAAGATCAGCCCCGCAAACAGAGGCACTGAGCCGATCACCAACATCAGGCCCACTAAGGCACCCCACGCAAGGCAAACCACACGATTTTTGCGCATCACCTCAAGCGAGGTCGCCACGGCAATCGGAAGTCCGACATGGCGGTCGAGCAGGAGTGGGAAGGATACGATGCTGATGGCGAGCGCCGCATATGCAAAGGCGGCCCCAACCAGTGTGCCAACAATAATCATAGTCCAACCCGATGAAGTGTAGAACACATCGCGCAAGAAGGCACTCAGCGTAGCAGGGCTCTCTGGTCCGAGCGTGGCGCCATAAATTGCTTCGGCAACCATGATCCAGATCACGAAGAGTGCCGCGAGATAGAAGGCGAGCATCAGGACCGACGCAAAAGCGGGGGATCGTATCACCGCGAAGGCTGACGCCCAGCCCATGGGTTGGCCTGCTTCGCGGCGGCGCGACATCTCATAGAGGCCAATGGCGGCGGCGGGGCCAACGAGTGCAAAGCCCATCACCATCGGAACCAGAAGCGGCAACACCTCAAGGTGAAAACCGCTGACGACCATCGCAAGGCCGATCAGCGGGTAGATGAACACCAGAAACATTGCGTCAGAGCGCGCGGCTTTGAAATCGTCCCAACCTGCCCGAAGGGCATGCGTAAGATCCGTCATGTCGAGGCTGCGAACACGTGGGCGACTGTGCGATGCGCCGCGGATCTCGTCAATTGCATCGGCGGTGCCATGACTGGCGGATTGCATCGATTGCAGAACCCAACTGGCTGGGTTGCCGATGGTTTTGGGGGCGGTGTCTGACATGGCTTGGCTCCTCCTGTGGCGCGCTGAGGCGTGCCGCGTAGACAGGCAGGACCTAAGCCGGGACCGGGCCAAGAAGGCGCGGACATGACGCGGCGGCTCTCGGTCGGTCCCGGTGGGAGATTCCCACGATTGGGCCTGTGCGCGGCATGTCTGCGTTTCAGTGTAGCAGGATCGCTGCCGGTGCGGGATCAATTTCTGCTGAGGTTATCAGGTGCAGTCGTAGACTTCGCCCGGAAACGCGGTTGCTTGCTGCGTTGGCGATCAAATAGAATGGGTATGTCATATGCGCGTCATCGCGTTGTCATCAGCTGGTGGCCAAATCCAAGAAGAGTTGCGACGCAGGGCGAATTGAGCCATAAGACCAACAAGAATGTTTGCGTTAACGGAAGATGCGGTCACGAACTGATGCCATGCAAGTCCGCGCAAATTTAAATTTAAGAATTGCCGTATTTAAAGGCGGCTGTCGAAGGATGGAGATCCCATGAAACGCACGCGCAACGTCAAAATCGTGGCCACGCTCGGTCCTGCGTCCGAGACCTACGAGACCATTCGCGCGCTGCATGAAGCGGGGGCGGATGTATTTCGCCTCAACATGTCGCACGGCAGCCACGAAGAAATCGCATCAAAGCACAAGATCATCCGTCAGGTTGAAGCCGATCTGGATTCCACCATCGCCATCCTTGCTGACTTGCAAGGGCCGAAACTGCGGGTTGGTGTCTTTGCCAATGGGTCCGAAGAATTGGAGGAGGGTGCGAAATTTCGCCTCGATCTTGATCCGGCTGAGGGAAATCTTGATCGTGTGTGCCTCCCACACCCCGAGATTTTTCAAGCGTTGGAGCCGGGGGCGTCGCTACTGGTCAATGACGGCAAAATCCGCCTGAAGGTCGAAGATTGTGGTGAAGATTTCGCCAATTGCGTGGTGACCACCGGTGGCACCATCTCCAATCGCAAGGGGGTGAATGTTCCTGACGTGATCCTGCCTCTGGCGGCGCTTTCGGAAAAAGACCGTGCCGATCTGGAATTTGTGTGTGAACTGGGTGTCGACTGGCTGGCGCTCTCTTTCGTACAGCGCGCCAAGGATGTCTTTGAAGCACGCGCGCTGGCGGATGGGCGTGCCGCGATCCTGTCTAAAATCGAGAAACCCGCTGCGGTCGACAATTTTGCCGAAATCCTAGATGCCTCTGACGGGATCATGGTGGCACGTGGTGACCTTGGGGTGGAATTGCCAGTATCGCATGTGCCGCCAATTCAGAAACGTCTGGTGCGCAAGAGCCGGGCAGCGGCGAAGCCCGTCATCGTGGCCACTCAGATGCTGGAAAGCATGATCGAGAGCCCGATGCCGACCCGCGCCGAAGTTTCAGATGTGGCCACTGCAATCTATGAAGGCACAGACGCCATCATGCTCAGCGCAGAATCTGCGGCCGGTCAGTACCCGATCGAGGCGGTCCAGACCATGGATAAGGTCGCGACCGAAGTGGAGCAGGACCCGACATATCGCGACATCATCGCGGCGTCCCGGTCCTCTAAGGGGGACACGATTGCTGACGGGATTGTGGCCGCTGCACGCGAAATTGCTGAGAAAACAGAGATTAAGGCGATCTGTTGCTTCACTCAATCGGGCACCACTGCGCTGCTGACCGCGCGCGAACGCCCCTATGTGCCGATTCTGGCGCTGACACCGCTGGAGAAAACCGCGCGCCGTCTCTGTCTAAGCTGGGGCTGCAATTGTGTGATCACCCTCAAGGTGGACCGTTTCAAGGGGGCCGTGGTCTCGGCTGCGCGTGCTGCGCGTTCGGGCGGTTTTGCTTCTGAAACGGATCAGGTTGTGGTGACTGCAGGTGTGCCATTTAATGTGCCCGGAACCACCAATATTTTGCGAATTGCACCTTGTGATGAACGCCTGATTTACAACACCGATCCGGAATAATACGCTTTCCCCTGTGTATTTAAGGGGTAAGGCAAATATGGATACGGACCTGTTGCTGGTGGCTGGGCTGGTATTGGCTTGGCTTGGTGTGCCGGCGTTCTTTTCGGCCTATGCCCACCGCCGCAGCCCGGTAATGGCTGCGGCACTGCTTGTGCTCGGGGGCGGCTGTATTGCATGGGCGGTGCTCACCAACCCCGGAGGGTACAGCCTCGCTGAGGTGCCGGATGTGTTTTTCCGGGTTCTGGGGCGCTTTCTCTGACCAAAATCTCTTGCCCTTTGTAACTAGCTGACGTAAAGGGCACCCCTGTTCGCGCGACCGGCCAATGTGGCATGCCGAGTCGCGTGTGTAGCGAACCTACGAATAAGGAGACGGAAATGCCCAAGATGAAGACAAAATCGAGCGCCAAGAAGCGCTTTAAAGTGACCGCGACCGGCAAGGTCATGGCTGGTCAGGCTGGCAAACGCCACGGCATGATCAAACGTCACAAGAAATTCATCCGTGATGCACGCGGAACCACCACCCTGTCCGCACCGGACGCAAAGATCGTCAAGGGCTTCATGCCCTACGACCGCTAAGAGGAGATCTGAGATATGTCCCGCGTTAAAGGTGGTACCGTCACTCACGCCCGTCACAAGAAGGTCATCAAGGCAGCCAAAGGTTACTACGGCCGTCGCAAGAGCACCTTCAAAGTTGCCCGTCAGGCCGTTGATAAGGCCAACCAATATGCAACTCGTGACCGTAAGAACCGCAAGCGCAATTTCCGCGCGCTGTGGATTCAGCGTATCAACGCTGCTGTCCGTAGCCACGACGAAGCGCTGACCTACTCCCGCTTCATCAACGGCCTGAACCTGGCCGGTATCGAAGTGGACCGTAAGGTTCTCGCAGACCTCGCCGTTCACGAGCCCGAAGCTTTCGGTGCAATCGTGCGTCAGGCACAGGATGCGCTGGCTGCCTGAATTCAGGTGTAGCCGAACAAATTGGACCCGTCGGAGCGATCCGGCGGGTTTTTTTATACCACGATTCGCGAATGATCCTGCAGCCGACCGGTGCAATGGAGCTAAGTCGTCGGGTGATTGACCGCAGGTTTATTCAGCCTGCGAGCGGCGTCGTTTGAAAAGGGAAAATACGGCGATTCCGCCAATCGGCCAGAGCGACCAGAGCGCGCCTTCCCAGCTGAACAGGTTCACCAGAAACAGGAAACCTGCGATCACGCAGAGCTTCACCGGGATGCCAAGGAACTCGGATCGACCCAGAATGCGGTGGCCATCCCGAAGGCCGATCACCATCGCAAGCGCAAGCATCGGCCAATGAGCCCAGATGCCGCGCCCCGATATAATATCTAACAGAAACAACCCTGCAGCAACGACGGCGAGTTTCTTGCTGCCATCACTTAGGGGAAGGTGCCGCCCAAACAGCCGGTCTAAACCCTTAAGGGGGCGATCATCTGTGTCTTCGGGGGTATCCGGGAGCGCATAATCCCGTTTCGGCGCGCCAGAGAAAGGGTCGGGGTCTTCCCACACCTGCGCACTGCGGCCCGCATGATTGGTGCGGCTGGGGCGTGGCGCACCAAGCGAGATGCGATAGACCGCAATATCCTCGGTCAGGTTGCGAGGGCGACGGTCCCCCAGATATTCAAACCCGATGGTGAGCTTGTTTTTCACATGGTCATAGACCTGCTGCGAAATCAAAACGCCGCCGGGCTCTGCCATGGTTTGCAAACGGGCAGCGAGGTTTACACCTTCACCAATCAGATCGTCACCATCGCAGATCACATCACCCAGATTGACGCCGATGCGAAAGGAAAGGGCGCTGTCCTTGGCGGCAAGCTCCTGCTGCACCTCTATGGCGCATTGCACCGCCTCGACGACGGAAGGGAAATCTGCGATCAGCCCGTCACCCGCGGTATTTGCCACCCGGCCACCGTGCCGCTCGATCAGTTTAAAAAACACATCACGGGCCGACTGCAGCTCGGCATAGGTGCCGACCTCATCCGTCGTCATGGCCGTGCTGAACTGTTCAGCATCGGCTGCGAGGATCGTAGTCAACTTGCGTGTGATGCGATCATGCATGAAAAGCGCCCGAGTAAGTATGAGACCAAAGTGGGCTTTTGCGCGTGCGCATGCAAGGGGTTTGCGCATTCCTAGTGACAGGTGTTGGCATTAGCCGCACCGCAAGAGCACGGGCGTGGATGGAGGGCGACAACATCCGTCTATGTGGCGGCTCATGACCCTCGGGTGCTTGCTTTCGACGCCTCGTGTGGTAGCAGGACAACAAAGCGAGACTTGAGGGGCCGTCATGGACGATCTTAAAGCAAAATACCTCGGCCAGATCGCCGAAGCCACGGATGAAAACGCGCTGGAGGCCGTGCGCCTCGCTGCTGTAGGCAAGAAGGGCGAAGTGGCCCTGAAAATGCGCGAGCTGGGCAAAATGACGCCCGAAGAACGTCAGGTGGCGGGCCCCGCGCTTAATGCGTTGAAGGATGAAATCAACTCGGCACTGGCCGCCAAGAAGGCAGCTTTGGGCGACGCAGCGCTGGATGAGCGTCTGCGCTCCGAGTGGCTTGATGTGACCTTGCCAACACGTCCGCGTCGGCAAGGGTCGATCCACCCCATTTCGCAGGCTTCAGAAGAGCTGACCGCGATCTTTGCCGAGATGGGTTTCTCGGTCCAGGAAGGCCCCCGGGTCGATACCGATTGGTATAACTTTGACGCGCTGAATATCCCCGGCCATCACCCGGCCCGCGCCGAGATGGATACGTTTTACATGCACCGTGCCGAGGGTGACAATCGCCCGCCGCATGTGCTGCGCACGCATACCAGCCCCGTGCAGATCCGCTCCATGGAGAAGCTGGGCGCGCCGCTGCGCATCATCTGTCCCGGCGGTGTTTATCGCGCGGATTATGACCAGACTCACACACCGATGTTCCATCAGGTCGAAGGGCTGGCGCTGGATGAAAACATCTCCATGGCGAACCTCAAGTGGGTGCTTGAGGAGTTCGTGAAGAGCTTCTTCGAGGTGGACGAGGTTGAACTGCGTTTCCGCGCATCGCACTTCCCCTTCACCGAGCCATCCGCAGAGGTCGACATCCGCTGTAGCTGGGACAATGGCCAGCTGAAAATCGGTGAAGGTGACGACTGGATGGAGATCCTCGGCTCCGGCATGGTGCACCCGAAGGTGATCGCTGCGGGCGGGATCGACCCCGAGAAGTATCAGGGCTTTGCCTTTGGCATCGGGATCGACCGGTTGGCGATGCTGAAATACGGCATCCCCGATCTGCGCGCCTTCTTTGAGAGCGACCTGCGCTGGCTGCGTCATTACGGGTTCAGCTGTCTGGACGTGCCGACACTGCATGGCGGCCTTAGCCGCTAAGTGTTTCTGATCGGCGAATATCTGGCGCGGTACATCGACTGGTGTGCCGCGCTTTTTTTGACCTAGCGTTCGCCGGCGTATGACTTGTCAAAAAAGGCCGCCCCGATCAGGGCGGCCTTTTTGTATTCTTCAGATCACTTCAGATCAGACCCAGGGACGTTCCTGTGCGACGCGCTCCTCATAGGATTTGATCGCATCCGCTTTTTCAAGCGTCAGGCCAATATCGTCAAGACCGTTGAGCAGGCAGTGCTTGCGGAAGGGGTCAACGTCAAACTTGATGACCTCGCCCTCAGAGGTTGTGATCTCCTGAGCCTCAAGATCCACGGTCATGCGGGCATTTTCGCCTTTTTCCGCGTCTGACATCAGCAGGTCGACCTGTTCCTGAGGCAGGACAATCGGCAGCATGCCGTTCTTAAAGCAGTTGTTGAAGAAGATGTCGGCAAAGGACGTGGAAACCACCACTTTGATGCCGAAATCCGCCAGCGCCCAAGGCGCATGCTCACGCGAAGAGCCACAGCCGAAATTATCGCCTGCCACCAGAATGGAGCTTTCGCGATAGGCGGGCTTGTTCAGCACGAAGTCAGGCACTTCGTTGCCTTCGCGATCAAAGCGCATCTCGTCAAAAGCGTGCACGCCAAGGCCGGAGCGTTTGATGGTTTTCAGGAACTGCTTTGGGATGATCATATCGGTGTCGATATTGACCAGCGGCATTGGCGCCGCGATCCCGGTGAAGGTTTCGAACTTATCCATGGGTTTCTTCCTTCAGAGCTCGCGAACGTCGGTCAGTTTGCCGGTGACAGCAGCAGCGGCGGCCATGGCGGGCGACACCAGATGCGTGCGTCCCTTAAAGCCCTGACGGCCTTCAAAGTTACGGTTGGAGGTGGAGGCGCAGCGCTCGCCTTCGCTCAGCTGGTCGGGGTTCATCGCCAGACACATGGAGCAGCCCGCCAGACGCCATTCAAAGCCTGCGTCCTTAAAGATATCAGCAAGGCCCTCTTCTTCGGCCTGAGCCCGCACGAGGCCGGAACCCGGAACCACCATGGCGCGCATGCCGTCCTTGATCTTCTTGCCTTTGACGATCTCAGCGGCGGCGCGGAGGTCTTCGATCCGTCCATTGGTGCAGGAACCGATGAAGACGGTGTCGATCTCGATGTCCGAGAGCTTCATGCCCGGTGTCAGCCCCATGTAATCCAGCGAACGGCGCGCGGCTTCGACCTTGCCACCAGTGAAGTCCTCTGGTGCGGGGACAGTTGCGGTGATCGGCAGCGCGTCTTCCGGGCTGGTGCCCCATGTGACGGTCGGGGCAATGTCCTCGCCGCGGATCGTGACGACCTTGTCCCAATGGGCGTCGTCGTCAGAGTAGAGCGTCTTCCACCAATTCACGGCTGCTTCCCACTGTGCGCCTTTTGGGGCATGCGGGCGGCCTTTGACATACTCAAAGGTGGTCTCATCCGGTGCGATCAGGCCTGCGCGTGCGCCGCCCTCGATGGCCATGTTACAGATGGTCATCCGACCTTCCATCGACAGATTGCGGATCGCTTCACCGCAATATTCAATGACGTAGCCAGTGCCGCCACCGGTGCCGGTTTCGCCAATGATCGTAAGAACCACGTCTTTTGCAGTGACACCGGGCGAGAGCTTGCCGGTGATCTCTACCTTCATGTTTTTGGATTTCTTCTGGATGAGCGTCTGCGTTGCCAGAACGTGTTCCACCTCGGAGGTGCCGATACCATGGGCAAGAGAGCCGAACGCGCCATGGGTCGCGGTGTGGCTGTCGCCGCACACCACGGTCATGCCGGGCAGGGTCCAGCCGTTTTCAGGGCCGACGATGTGCACGATACCCTGACGGATGTCCGTGACCGGGTAATAGTGTACGCCGAACTCGCGGGCGTTGGTGTCCAGTGCGGCAACCTGAATACGGCTGTCTTCCGGCATCTGATCTGGGTTTTCGCGCCCCGCTGTGGTGGGAACGTTGTGATCCGGAACCGCGATGGTCTTGTCCGGGGCATGCACTTTGCGGCCAGACATGCGCAGGCCTTCGAATGCCTGCGGGCTGGTCACTTCGTGAACCAGATGGCGGTCAATATAGAGCAGACAGGTGCCGTCTTCGGCCTCTTGCGCGACATGCGCGTCCCAGATCTTGTCGTAGAGTGTTTTGGGGGACATCGGTCCTCTCCCGTATGTGGGTAAATGTGCTGGCGTAACTGGTCTGGCGGCGCAGCTTATAGGCGGGCAAGAACCGTGCGGGCGGCACCAAAGAACCGCTCACGCAGTCGCGCGCGGTCCTGAAGGGCAATAGTCTGAGCCAATACGTGAGTCATGCCTTGTGGAATATATCCACACCTTCCGACAATCAAGATTCGTTCTCGGGCTTGTGAGCACTGAAGTTCCGGAGTTCCCCTTGCCTCAGGGCCGCCGTGCGGGACATGCTGGAGTGAAGGAGGACCGGAATGGAGCAAGACATTCTGCCCGAGGCGGTGCAGGGCACATTGCAATATCTGATCGCGCAGGCGCAAATCTATTGGGATATGGCGCTAACCCCCGGTTGGCGCCAGTATCAGGTGCTGATCGTCATTGCGTTGGTGCTGGCCTCGATCGTGATGCGCAAGGTCACGCATGGACGTTGGGAAGCATGGGCAAGATCGCGTGAGGGCTGGCCCAAATGGCGTCTGCGTTTGCTGGTGCAAGTGCTCAGGCGGTTGTCGCTGATCTACTTCACGGTGTTCTCTTGGGCCGTTTACGCGATCATGCGCGAGGTCACATGGCCGTCCCGCAGTTACCTGATCGGAGCGGTGGCAAAGCTCGCGGCAGCGTGGCTGGTGATCGCACTTATCTCACGGTTCATCGCCAATCCGACATTGCGAAAACTCGCATCATGGCTTTTGTGGATCTACGCGACACTGGCGGTGTTCAATTTGGTGGACGATACTGCTCAGATCCTCGATTCCATCGCATTGAATTTCGGTTCTCTGCATCTGTCGCTGCTGGTCGTGCTAAAGGCCGTGGTGCTGGCAACGGCAATGCTGACGCTGGCGCGGATGGGCTCCGGGCTTGCGGAACGTGGCCTGAAGGGGAACGAGGATCTCTCCCCATCTATGAAAGTGCTGGCGGGCAAGGCCGTTCAGGTTCTGCTCTATGGGGTTGCCTTTGTGATCGTCATTCGGTCGGTCGGCTTTGATCTCACCGGGCTGGCTGTTCTGTCTGGCGCCGTGGGTGTGGGGATCGGTTTTGGCCTGCAAAAGGTGGTCTCGAACCTTGTGTCTGGCATTATTATTTTGATGGATCGTTCCATTAAACCGGGCGATGTGATCTCCCTTGGCGAGACCTTTGGCTGGATCAACGCTTTGGGCGCGCGTTATGTGTCTGTGGTGACGCGGGACGGCAAGGAATATCTGATCCCGAACGAGGACCTGATCACCTCGCAGGTGGTGAACTGGTCGCATTCCAACCGGTTTGTGCGGCTCGATATACACTTCGGCACCAGCTATGACGATGACCCGCACTTGGTGCGTAAGGTGGCGATTGCGGCGACTATGACCGTCGACCGGGTGCTGGAGCGCGAAGGCATGAAGCCCGTGTGCCATATCGTCGGGTTCGGCGACAGCAGCGTCGATTACATCCTGCGGTTCTGGATCACCGATCCGACAGGGGGCCTTACCAACATTCGCGGTAACGTCTTTCTGGCGCTTTGGGATGCATTCAAGGCTGAGGGGATCTCAATCCCGTTTCCGCAGCGGGAACTGCGTGTTTTAAACGAAAAACTGGCGGTTCAGATGGCGGATGATCGCAGCGGTCCTGCGGGCGCTGATGGCACGGTGACACAGTCGCGCAGCGGTGCTTGAAGCTTGATTGAAAAGGGGCCGCTCAGTTGCTACATTTAACCTGACCCCAGCGCCGGGGGTCCGTCGGCGCGCAGCAAGGAGGACAATGTCCTGGCACCCCAACCTCAGGCGGCAGTTGCCGCCCCGTCCGGAGCAGCCGTGATGGCCGCTTCTGCACCTCAATTCTCCAGCGAGGATCTGCTGGAGCGCATTCTTTCCTCTCTCGATGAAGACAAGGCCGAGGACGTCACGCGGATTGACCTGCGCGGCAAGACCTCCATCGGCGACTATATGGTCGTGGCGTCAGGCCGTTCGACCCGTCAGGTCGCGGCGATGTCTGAGAAACTCACTGAGAAGCTGAAGCATGAATTCGGCGTCTCCTGTAAGGTCGAAGGTAAGGACGCAGGTGACTGGGTTCTGATCGATACCGGTGATGTGATCGTGCATATCTTCCGTCCGGAAGTGCGCGAGTTCTACCAGATCGAAAAGATGTGGCTGCCCGCAGGCGCAGTCGCCAGCTAAGACGGTTGTAATCGAGACCCGTTGCGGGTCGGGCGCTGCCTGACCCGAAAGGCCTTTGTTATATCCCGGCATTGCAGTCTTGGTTCCGCCAAGCACGCGTGCAACCGCCGGGCCTTCCCTTCTGACATCAGGAATCCCTCATGCGCGTGCATATCTGCGCGGTCGGGCGGTTGCGCGCCGGGCCGGAAAAGACATTGATCGATGACTACTTACAGCGGTTTAATCGCAGCGGGCGGGCACTCGGTCTTGGCCCGGCCAAGGTGATTGAGGTCGAAGACAAGAAGAACGCCGGCATGGGCGCGGAGGCGGATCTGTTGCGCAAGGCGCTGCCCAAGGGGGCCTTGATCTGCACGCTGGATGAACGTGGTAAGGTAATCTCTTCGCCGGATTTTGCGGATCGGCTTGCGGGGTGGCGCGACATGGGGCGACAGGATCTGGCGCTGATTATCGGCGGAGCAGACGGGATCGACCCCTCACTGCGGGCCGAGGCGAATTTTTCGATTTCATTTGGGAAAATGGTCTGGCCGCATATGATGGTGCGCCTGATGCTGGCAGAGCAGATCTATCGGGCCGCGACCATCCTGTCCGGCAGCCCTTATCACCGGGTCTGACGGGCTTCAGGGCAGGTCGATCACTGTGGTGTCCTGCGCCCAGCCGTCGACGCTGCACCGCGCCTGTATCTGCACTTTCCTGACGCCTTCTGGCACCTGAACGCCACTGAGCGAACGTGTGAAGGGCTGCTCGTTAACATGCGGATGCGCCAATACGCGCAGACCGAGTTCGTTGCCCTCCATATCCAGAACCCGCCATCCGTCGGCATAGTGATCCCAGCCCGTGTCCGGGTGGGACAGCGTGACGGAAAAGCTCCAGTTGTCGCCACGTTTCACTGCGGTCGCGCTTTCGACAACGGGATCCGCCGCAAGGACCATCTGTGGTGCAACGAGGAACAGCAGCGATATGAGGACATGTTTCAACATGCGCTCAGGCTAGCCAATTCCCGGGGGGAGTGCGGTCACATTTTGGTGGGGGCGGTGATTTTGGGTTCTGATTGCATCAGGATGCGGCGGGACCGTGAGATGAACTCGCGACGATAAAGCACCGCAAGGGTGATCACGGTGGCGAGGATGAGCGCCTCGGCGCCCACCAGCCACGCCAGCCCTGCAAGCGAGAAATAGGTGGCCCGCAGACCGCGATTGAAACTGCGTGCAGCCGTGATGTTGATTTCAGCGGCTTGTTGCGCCCGCGGGTAGGCGCGGGGATCGCTGGACTCATTCGGGACCGCGGCCATCAGAACCGAGCAGTAACCAAACAGCCGGTGCGACCAGACAAAGGCAAGAAACGCGTTGGTGAGCGCGGCCAACACCAACAGGATCTTGATCTCCCAGACAAAATCCGGGGTTTGCCCCAGTGCCAGATCCTGCGCCACGCCAGCGAGTTGTTCTGTATTGCCGATCAGCGCCAGCCCAGCCCCCAGCGCCAGCATGGTGGCCGATGCAAAAAAGGCGGTGGCCTGCCGCAATGAGGAAATCACCTGCGAATCAAAGATCCGTGGAGACCGGGTCACCATCTCTTTCATCCATTCGCGCCGGAAATCCGCCATCAGAAGCGAGACCGAGGGCCGTGATTTGCTGGGGTTCTCAATGCGCCAGCCGATCCATACCCAGCCCAGTATGTAACAGGCCAGGCTTATGAAATCCCACGCAGAAAACAGTGACAGTCGCTCGATCCAGATCATGACCCGACCCTAGCTCAGTCAGTTCGCCCTTGCCAGTAGAGATGAATTGGTAATATTATTTTACCAAAGAGGAGAGCCCGCATGGAGATGCCCACCCCCAATGCCGCCATCCTGGCCCGAAAGGCCGAGTTGCTGAAACGATTGCAGCAGGTGCTGCCCGATGATGCGCTGATCTCGGATGAGGCGGAGACGCGCGCCTATGAGTGTGATGCGCTGACGGCCTACAAATGCCCGCCGATGCTGGCTGTTTTGCCACGCTCGACCCAAGAGGTGTCGGATGTGCTACGGATCTGTCACGACATGAATGTGCCGGTGGTGCCGCGCGGGGCAGGGACGTCTCTCGCCGGTGGGGCACTGCCAACCGCCGATTGTGTGATCCTTGGTGTGGCACGAATGAACGAGGTTCTCGAAACCGATTACGCCAATCGCATCATCCGGGTGCAGACCGGACGCACAAACCTTTCGGTCTCTGGCGCGGTGGAAGAAGAGGATTTCTTCTATGCGCCTGATCCATCCTCGCAGTTGGCTTGTGCGATCGCGGGCAATATCGCCATGAACTCTGGCGGGGCGCATTGTCTTAAGTACGGTGTGACCACCAACAACCTCCTTGGGGTGACGATGGTGATGATGGATGGCACCGTGGTCGAGATTGGTGGCGCGCATCTGGACGCAGGTGGGCTGGATCTGCTGGGTGTGATCTGTGGCAGCGAGGGCCAGTTGGGCGTGGTGACCGAGGCGACCTTGCGTATCCTGCGCAAACCAGAAGGCGCGCGCCCCGTGCTCATCGCCTTTGACAGCAATGAGGTCGCGGGGGCCTGCGTGTCGGACATCATCAAGGCCGGCGTGTTGCCGGTTGCGATCGAGTTCATGGACCGCCCCTGTATCGAGGCCTGCGAAGCCTTTGCCAAGGCGGGGTATCCGATGTGCGAGGCGCTGCTCATCATCGAAGTCGAGGGGGCGGAGGCGGAAATTGCGCATCAGTTGGGGCTGATCAAAGAGATCGCGCAACAGCATAACCCGGTGGAATTGCGCGAAGCGGGCGATGCCGATGAGGCCGCGCGGATCTGGCTGGGGCGAAAATCGGCCTTTGGGGCCATGGGTCAAATCAACGACTACATGTGTCTGGACGGAACCATCCCGGTGTCTGCCCTGCCGCAGGTCCTGCGCCGGATCGAGGAGATGAGCGCAGAATTTGGCCTGAAAGTTGCGAACGTCTTTCATGCGGGGGATGGCAATATGCACCCACTCATCCTGTTCGACGCCAACAAACCCGGCGATCTGGAACGGTGCGAGGCCTTTGGGGCCGAAATTCTGAAGCTTTGTGTCGAGGTGGGAGGCTGCCTGACCGGAGAGCATGGTGTGGGGATCGAGAAACGCGATCTGATGCTGCACCAGTATGAGGCTGCGGACATTGAGGCGCAGTTGCGTGTGAAGGATGTCTTTGACCCGAAGTGGCTGCTCAACCCGGCGAAGGTTTTTCCGCTGTCGAGCACAGAGAGCCGCCGCACCGTTTGTCTTGCTGCAGAGTGATACGCCATGGGGGCTTTGCCCCCAGACCCCCAAGGATATTTGGAAGAAGATGAAATGATGACACCGCACAGTGAGGCTGAACTGGCCGACATCATTGCCGGGGCAAATGGGCCTTTGTGTATAGAGGGCGGCGGTACACGGGGTATTGAGGTGCCCGGTGAGCGGCTGACTACAGGTGGTCTGTCAGGCGTGACCCTTTATGAGCCGGGGGCGCTGACGCTGGTGGTACAGGCGGGCACGCCGGTGGCCGAGATTGAGGCGCTGCTGGCGACGGAAAACCAGCGTCTGGCGTTCGAGCCTGTGGATTTTCGGAGCTCGCTGGGGACTGAAGGAGAGCCGACTATAGGTGGCGTTGTTGCCACCAATGCCTCCGGCCCGCGGCGCATTCAGGGGGGCGCGGCGCGGGACTTTCTGCTTGGCGTGCGGTTTGTCGATGGGCGCGGCGAGGTGCTGCGCAATGGTGGCCGGGTGATGAAAAATGTCACCGGCTATGATCTGGTCAAGCTGATGGCGGGATCACATGGCACGCTTGGGGTTTTGACGGAGGTCGCCCTCAAGGTGCTGCCACGTTCCGAGACCGAGGCCACTCTGGCGGTTGAAGAGATTGATCTTGCCGCCGGGATTGCCTGTTTGTCGGCTGCTCTGGGCTCGCCGTTTGATGTGACCGGGGCCGCATATGACCCGGACGCGCAACGGGCCTATGTGCGACTCGAGGGGTTTGAGGCTTCTGTGGCCTATCGCGCCAAGGCATTGCGAGAGCAACTTAGGCGCTATGGCGCGGTGACAGAGGTGTCTGGCTCCGGTGAGCTGTGGCGCGGTCTCCGCGATCTGCATGATTTTGCGGGGCTGGAGGGCGACATCTGGCGGGTGTCTGTCAAACCGACGGACGCGGTGGACCTGATCCCGACATTGGGGGCAACGAGATGTCTCTGTGATTGGGGGGGCGGTCTGGTCTGGGTCTTGATGCCTGAAGGCGTGGGCTTGCGGCAGCGCATGACGGTGCCCGGTCATGCAACATTGATCCGGCGCGGCGCGGGCACATCGGTGCCACGCCACCATCCGGAGCCTGCCCCACTGGCGGCAATTTCCGCGGGATTGCGTCGGCAATTTGATCCGCGACACATTTTGAATGCAGGATTGATGGGGTAGCGATGGGTGTGATCTTTATTTTTGTGGCGGGCGTTCCTGTCTTTGTGGTGCTGTCGGTGATCCCGGTGGCAAGACTGGGCCTCGCCGCCAGCCTCATCGTCGGGGCCGGGATCATTGCCTATAGCTTTGGTATGGCGCCGATCACGGGCAGCGATCCGGCGGGGAACGCGATGTCCAATGGTTACTGGGGGATATTGCATATCTCGGCAGCCGGTGGGGCAGGGGTTGCCGCGCTCTATCATTTGACCTGCATATATATCCCGAGCTTTCCCGAGCCTGCGCTCAATGTCCTCCGGTACATTGTGTTCCTGCTGCTGAGCTTGCCCGGTGGGATGATGAGAGCTTGGATCGTGGCAGAGGCGTTGGTGTAGGACGATGCAGACCAGTTTTACCGATGAACAACTTCAGAACCCCGGAACGCAACGCGCGAATGAGATCCTGCGCACATGCGTGCATTGCGGCTTCTGCACCGCCACCTGTCCGACCTATCAGGTGCTGGGCGATGAGCTCGACAGCCCGCGCGGGCGGATCTACCTGATCAAGGATATGCTGGAAAACGAGCGCGTTCCGGATGAGAAAACCGTCAAACATATTGACCGTTGCCTGTCTTGTCTGGCCTGCATGACCACTTGCCCGTCTGGTGTGCATTACATGCATCTGGTGGATCATGCGCGCGCCTATATCGACAAGCACTACAAACGGCCCTTTGGCGACCGCGCACTGCGCTGGATCCTGGCGCGTGTGTTGCCCTATCCGACCCGTTTCCGGCTGGCGCTTCTGGGGGCGAAGATTGCGCGTCCCTTCCGGGGATTGATGCCGGATGCGCGGCTGCGGGCGATGCTGGAGATGGCACCCAAAGTGATCCCTCCGGTGAGCCGAAATGACGACCCGCAGAGCTTTGCGCCGGAAGTTGCGCGGGTAAAGCGCGTCGCGTTGATGACGGGGTGTGCGCAAAAGGCGCTCAACACCGATATCAATGACGCCACCATTCGCCTGCTGCGGCGTTTGGGTTGCGAGGTCGTGGTGGCCGAAGGCGCAGGCTGTTGCGGCGCACTTACGCACCACATGGGACGCGAGGATGAGAGCCATGGGGCGGCGGCAAAGAACATCCGGGCCTGGATGGCCGAGAAAAATGGCAAAGGTCTGGACGCGATTGTCATCAACACATCCGGCTGCGGCACCACCGTCAAGGACTATGGTCACATGTTCCGCAACGATGCCTTGGCGGAGGATGCGGCAACGATTTCGGGCCTTGCGATGGATGTCTCTGAATTGCTGATGCAGCTTGACCTGCCTGAGGGCGCGGACAAGGGGCTGACCATCGCCTATCATGCCGCCTGTTCCTTGCAGCACGGACAACAGATCAAGACTCACCCGAAGACCTTGCTGAAACGTGCCGGGTTTAAAGTGGTAGAGCCAGCGGACAGCCATTTGTGTTGCGGCTCTGCCGGGACTTATAATCTGTTGCAGCCAGAAATTTCTGCGCAACTGAAAGCGCGAAAACTGCGCACGCTTGAGGCAAAGAGCCCGGATATTATCGCGGCTGGCAACATTGGGTGCATGATGCAGATCGGGTCTGGCACCAACATCCCTATCGTGCATACGGTTGAGCTGATGGACTGGGCGACTGGGGGGCCCAAACCGCCTGCGCTGGAAGCGGAGTGCAGCCGATCCGATGTTCCCATCTTGCGTTGAACCTGCGCAAACGGCATCACCAAGGGATGCGCGGAATCGCCCACGCGCGCCCAATTTTTGCCCGAAGCGTTGGCTAGACTGCCGCATGAGGGATGTGGAGAGTGTCTGTGCTGCCGATGAAGCGTTTGATTTTGAGCGGGGTGTTTTGCGCCTTGTCTGCTGCCGCGATGGCGGGCACGACCCTGAGCGGGGAGAATACCCGGCTCAAGAGCCTGGAGACCACCGACGCGGGGCGCGATTGGGAGGCGGTTGGCCGTCTGGATCGTAAGGGCGAGGGGTTTTGCACAGGTGCGTTGATTGCGCCCGACATTGTTTTGACGGCCGCGCATTGCCTTTATGATCGTGACACGATGGAGCAGATCGACCCGACCTCCATCGAGTTTCTGGCGGGGTGGCGCAATGGGCGTGCCTCGGCCTATCGCGCGGTAAAACGTGCGGTGCTGCATCCATCTTATGTCTATGATGGCACGCTGTCGGCAAAACGGGTGCGCAACGACATTGCCTTGCTGCAATTGCAACGCCCTATTCGTAATACCACCGTCACACCGTTTGAGACGGACGCCCGCCCGCGTAAGGGCGCACGGGTCGGTGTGGTGTCCTACGCGCAGGATCGGTCCGAGGCCCCATCGCTACAGGAAGTCTGCATGGTAATCGCCCGTCAGGATGGCGTGCTGGTGATGTCCTGCGATGTGGATTTCGGCGCGTCCGGCGCGCCGGTGTTTTCTTTTGAAGGTGAGCGTCCCCGGATTGTTTCCGTGGTTTCCGCCAAGGCGCGGGTGGAGGGATCTGCAGTCTCGCTTGGCGCGTCATTGGCGGATGAGCTGGCGCTACTGGAGGCGCAATTGACAGGTGCCCATGTCGGGAGCCGTATGCCGCAAGGTGTTGGCCGGGTGCAGGTCGGCGAGCCACGCCGCAACGATCTCGGCGCAAAATTCATCTCCAATTGAGCATGAACCTCTTGAAACTGCGATGACCCTTCATAAATCGAAGGGTGTTCAGGGCGCCAATGATTGGGCTCTGATCCAGAACCGCCCGTCCCGAGTTGGGAGGGCTTCATAGCAGTTATCGCTCAAAGATGAGGATGAACCATGCGTACGTTTGATTTTGCTCCGCTGCACCGTGCAACGGTTGGATTTGACCAGATTGCAGACCTGATGGATCGGGTCATGAGTTCTGATATCCAGCAGCCCAGCTACCCCCCTTACAACATCGAGAAGACCTCGGACGATGCCTACCGCATCTCAATCGCCGTCGCCGGGTTTTCCGAAGATGAGCTGAACGTCGAGGTGAAGGAACACGCCTTGGTCGTGTCGGCGCGCAAAACCGAAGAGGCTGGCGAGCGCACCTATCTGCATCGCGGTATTGCCACCCGCGCGTTTGAGCGCCGCTTTACGCTGGCAGATCACGTGCGGGTCGAAGGTGCAAGCCACGCCGACGGTATGCTCCATATCGATCTGGTGCGCGAAGTTCCCGAAGCGTTGAAACCGCGCCGGATTGAAATCGCATCCGCCGCAGGATCGAAGCCCAAGGAAATCGCGGGCTCGACCGTAAACTGATCCCTCCCCGGGATGCATCCGCATCCTGTTTGCAGCGCCCCCGGTCTTACGGCTGGGGGCGATTTTATTTGTGGATTTGCGCATCCCTACCAATCGGTAGGTTGCCGGCCACGCGATCACCTGTGTTAATGGCGCAATGACATTACGTGATGTGCCATCCAATACCCGCACCCAGCTTATTGAAAGCGCGTGCCGCCTGTTTGCGGCGCATGGATATGCCGGAGCCTCGATCTCAAGCATCGCCAAAGAGCTGGGCCTGAGTAAGCAGGCGCTTTTGCACCACTTTGGCAGCAAAGATGCGCTCTATTCATTGGCGGTCGAGCAGGCAGCGGCAGCGATGCTGCAATTGCTGTTTGACGCGATGGAAGATGATCACCCGCCCGAAGATCAGTTGGCGGCTTTCTTTGCATCCTATCAGCGGCTCTTGAGCGTGGACTCCGCTGCAGGACAACTCGTTCTGCGTGAACTATTGGACCACGCCCTGACCGCGGACGCAGGGGGCGCTTCGGACACGTTGCTCGAAAGCCTCGTTGCCACCGTGCAGGCGACCGAGCGCTGGCAGGGCGCGGGTGTTGCCGGGGCGCTGGCAGTCGTGACGCAGCTGTTGGGGGCTGCGTCACTCATGTCATCGGCAGAGAGCGCGCTGAGCGCAAAATTTGGCAGTGCTACTGTGACGAAAGCTCAATCGCACACGGCAGCAATTTCTGCAGAACTGGTCTCAGGCATTTTGCGCGGGTGACGTTGGTCGGCCGCGGGCTTCCCGGTTCAACAGATAGATGCTGGCCACAAGAATCAGCATGGTGCCGAGCCACATATTCCCATCGGGCATAAATCCAAAGACCAGAGCGCCAAGACCGACGTTGAACACCAGTTTCAGGTGGTCAAAGGGCTGCAAAAACGCCGCATCGGCGAGCGTATAGGCGCGCACCAAAGTGTGCTGCGCCAGTGCGGTCAAAAGCCCGGCCCCGATTACCAACCAAAGCGTGGCTTGTGGCAGGGCAAAGCCGGTGCTGACCGTAAGCAACGCATTGGCGGGGCTCAGAAGCAGCAGCAGGTAAATGGTGACAGTCTCGGTATTGTCGCGGCGCGTGAGCTGTTTGGTCACCACGGAACTTGCGGCCCAGAAGGCGGCAGCAGCCACCGGGAGCAGTGCTGCCAGTTGAAACTGGTCCGACCATGGCGCAAGGATCACCATGCCACCGATAATGCCCACGACAACCGCGCCCCAGCGATGCAAAGAGACCTCTTCGCGCAGGAACAGCCCCGCCCCGATGGTGACAAAGAAGGGCGACAACAGGATCAGCGCAATCGCCTGCCAGATCGGAACATGGGCAAGCCCCAGCGTCCAGAGCTGTACGCCGCCCACTGCCAGCGCGACACGCAGCACATGGGATACGATCTGTCGGGTCGACAGCACAGCCGACCGGTTGCGCCAGATCCATGGAATATAAAACAAAAGCGCGATCAGATACTGCCAGAAGGTCACCGTCGGAGCAGAAGCCCCGTGAAGCATGGTGGCCGATTGCAGCGCGGTGTTGACCAGCGCGAAACAGGCTCCGGCGATGACCATAAGGCCAGCCGCCTTGAGCGGGGTGGGGCGCGTTTGAGCCATCTGCGTGTCGTCCTTTCCTCGGTACGCATGTGACCCAAGGCAGACGAACAGACCCGGTGCCACCTCCGGGTTGGGGGCGGTGCGGGGCTCTCCATTCTCTTCCATCCGGACTATGACCGTCGGCCCCGGAATTGCGCCGGGTCTGCTGTCACCTTCGCGCAGGCAAAGGCCGCTCGTGGGCTGTTACCACCGGTAGGGAATTTCACCCTGCCCTGAGAATATCACCTCACCTTCATGAGGTGACAAAGACATAGCCAAGCTGACCGGCAAAGAAAAGCATCCCGTGCATAACGTGAAAGAGGCCCCTGTTTGGAGGCCTCTTTGCGTGGTCGGTATGTCGGCTGAATGGGCGAGCGGGTTTACTCGACCTTGAAGGACCAGAACATGGTCTCGCCAGAGCTGTCATCGACGCCGTCGTTGTCGGTGGCAACCCATGCGGTGCCATCTGCCATGATAGCCAGCCCTTCGACTTTATCGAGGACATAACCGCCGGTGGATTTCAGATCGGGCAGCAGGTCGCGGACCTCTTCCTTGGTCACGACAGGCAACTCGCCACCGAGCGGAGCCGGGGTCATTTCAGACAGGGCAACGCGGTAGATCTTCTTGGTGACCGCGCGATCATCGTGCTGGTTGTCACGCTCGACGATGTAGACATAGTCGCCATACGCCACGATCTCGGACAGGCCGACCCAGCCGGTTGCTGGCTCTGTCTTGGGATAATGAACCGCTCCCCACTCTTTGGTTTCCAGGTTGTAGGACACCAGTTTTACAAGGTTTTTGGGGTCGTCCTTCCACTCACGCTGCACCGCCATCCAGAGCGTGTTGCCAACCTTGGTGATGCCTTCGAACCCAAAGCGCTTTTCCACCGCTTGCAGCTCTGCCGGAATGGTGATCTCGCCTTTGTTGGTCTTGATCAGACCATCAGCGCTGACGTGATAGATTGCATGTGGAATGGCACGCTCCGTGCGGCCTTCGGACGCCACGTAAAAGCCGCCCTTGCCGTCCAGTGTGATGCCTTCGAGGTCGAGCTTCTGAGCGGCATCGCCATTGGCGCGATGAATACGGATCACATCGGTGATGCGTGCCGGGGTTTGCGACGGGTCGATTTTAAAGATGGAGGGCTGGAAGCCATAGAAGCTGTCGTTCACAGCCCAGATCATGCCGTCTTCATCGGCGACCATGCCCGAGATTGCACCCCAGCCGATCAGGTCATCCGCGCCTGCAGAGGTCAGATGCGGATAGACCGGCGCGCCATCCTGACGTTCGAACAGCATCACATGCGCCCGCGCGCCGCCATCCTCAATGAGGTCTTTTTCATTGGCGGAGACGAGCAGGCCGCGCTCCGGAATGGTGACATAGCCCTCGGGGCCAGTGCCCGACGGCAGCAGTTGGGTCAGAACCGGGTTCGCCGGGTCAGTGACGTCATAAACCCCCACGACCGAGGCGCGCTCCGCCCCCACAAAGACATAGGGCGTGCCGTCGAATTCGGCGAAGGTCACGGATTCAGGTTCCACGCCTTTGGCATCGGAACGTTTGTCCGGATAGTGGCCGATCTGAATGATGGCATGTTCGAAATCGACGCCGGAATCGTACACGAGCGTGCCATCTTTGTTGAAGATGCTCCAGCCACGCGAGCCGCCGTTGTAATCGCCTTCGTTGGCGATGGCGAAATGCTCATCATCAATCCATGTCACCGCATCGGGTTCGCGCAGGCGGCCCTGCTGGCTCTCGGTGAAGATCAGCGCGCCGCGCTCATCCGTGGCGTCGATCCCGTCGAGATCAACAGACCCGGCGGAGAAATGGTTCAGGATCTCTCCCTCTTTGGAGACAACGACCAGATGGTTGTTTTCCTGCAAGGTCACGACGGTTTCGCCAAGGCCGTTGATCGAAACATACTCGGGCTCGGGGTCAGACCCGGCGATGTCAGCAAGCCCGGTCAGGTCGACCATCTTCATGCTGGAGCAATCAAGGCCACCTTCGGTGGTGTTGACCATGACCAGATTGCCGGCAGGCATTTGCGGGATGACGCCGTCGTTCAGGTCCTCGTCGCGTTCATTCTCGATCGCGATAGACAGAAAGGAACCGTCTTTGGCCTTGGCAACAGAGTCCGGCTGACCGCCGAGATCGCAGGAGGCAAGCTCTTCGCCAGTTGCGGTGTTAAAGGCCATGAACTGGCCGGAGGGCTGGGTGTAGCTCTCGGAGGTGTTGACGCCCACGTAGGCGATGGTGCCGATGACCGCGACGGAGGTCGGTTCACCCGGCAGAGCGATATTGCCCTTAGGGGTCGGGTTGGCGGCGTCGGTAATGTCGATCATGCCGAGTACCCCGAGCGGGCTGTCGGTATAAACCAGTGTCATGCCATCGGTGGTAACGTCGATGATCTCTGGCGAGCTTTCACGGGTTTGGTCTTCGCCTTCGGCCATGTTCTTGATGACGGGGAAGGACGCGATCCGGTTAAAGGATTTCTCAGCCTGCGCCAAACCAGCGGTCAGCGCGAGGGCAGAGGTCAGGCACACAAGGCGCAGGGACATCGGCAGCTCCTGTTGGAATTGTTGCAATGCCTTGGCCATGCCGATCCTGTGCAAAGTATTTGCGACGGTTTTCTGTAAATTTAATGACGCATGCATAAGTCCGCATTTACGAAGTTTCGGTACTGTTCCTGACAATACGCTGCAAAAACCAACTCTGCCGGGGGTGTGCGATGGGGATAGCCATACTGCATCAGATTGATGCTCAACTGGTCAAAGGAAGCTTCAGGCAGGTTTTTGCGCGCAAGGCTGCGCTCACGGACAAATTCTACGAGTACCTGTTTCTGGAAATGCCTGACACCAAGGCCATGTTCACCGGTGACTTCTCTCATCAGAAAGAGATGTTTGCCAGCGTGCTGGCAGCGGGTGTGCGCAGTCTTGGTCAAGACGCGGAATTGTTAGCGCTGATTGATCGCTTGCTGCTGCGACACAGGCATCTGGGCCTGACCTCTGGGCATATGTATATGGCGCAAAGGGCGCTGCTGTTGGCGTTTCGCGAGGTGATGGGGCCGCATTTAACCGCAGCCGAGGTGTCTGCATGGGGGGCGGCGATCCGCCGTCTCTGTCAGACCTTGGCGGCGGGGATAGACACCCCCGCCGCTTGAATACCTGTCCTCAGACGGACATGCAGAGGTATTTCATCTCGAGATAATCCTCGATGCCGTGGTGGCTGCCCTCACGTCCCAAGCCGGATTGTTTAACGCCACCGAAGGGCGCCATCTCAGTTGAGATGATCCCGGTGTTGATACCGACGATGCCATACTCCAGCGCCTCTGCGACCTTGTACACGCGGCTCAGATCCTTGGCGTAGAAATAGGATGCGAGGCCAAAGATGGTGTCATTTGCCATCTCAATCACCTCGTCTTCGGTCTCGAACTTAAAGAGCGGTGCAAGCGGGCCAAATGTCTCGTCCTGAGCGAAGGCCATTTCTGGTGTTGCTCCGGTTACGATGGTCGGCTCAAAGAAAGTTCCGCCGAGTTCGGATGGATTGCCGCCAAGGATCACCTCAGCGCCCTTGTCCTTGGCATCCGCGATATGATCCTCGACTTTTTTGACCGCCGCGTCGGAGATCAGTGGGCCGAAATGGATGCCATCTTCAAGACCGTCACCGACCTTCATGGCTGCAACTTTTTCTTTCAGCTTGGCGGCAAAGGCATCATAGATCCCTGCCTGCACGTAGATCCGGTTGGCGCAGACGCAGGTTTGGCCGTTGTTGCGGAATTTGCACATAATCGCGCCTTCGACTGCCGCGTCGAGGTCGGCGTCGTCAAAGACGATAAAGGGTGCGTTGCCGCCCAACTCCATCGAACATTTCATCACCTGATCTGCAGCTTGTCGCAGCAGAATACGACCGACATTGGTGGAGCCAGTGAACGTCAGCTTGCGCACAATCGGGTTTTCGCAGAATTCCTTGCCAATGCCCGATGCATCGGATGCGGGAATGACATTGAACACACCTGCGGGGATGCCGGCACGCTCTGCCAAGACAGCCAGTGCTGTTGCTGAGAGCGGTGTCTCCGACGCCGGACGCGCCACAAAGGCACACCCTGCGGCGAGCGCTGGGCCAGCCTTGCGGGTGATCATGGCATTGGGAAAATTCCATGGTGTGATAGAGGCCGCAACGCCAATCGGCTGCTTGATGACCGTGATGCGTTTGTCACGTTGGTGACCGGGAATGGTCTCGCCGTAGACGCGCTTGGCTTCTTCGGCAAAGAACTCGATGAAGGATGCACCATACGCGATCTCACCGCGTGCCTCGGCCAGAGGTTTTCCCATCTCCGCAGTCAGGATTACGGCGAGGTCTTCTTGGTTTTCCATCATTAGGTCAAACCATTTGCGCAGAACACCCGCGCGCTCCTTGCCGGTCCATTTCGCCCACTCTTTCTGAGCCGTATTGGCGGCTGCAATCGCCTCGCGGGCCTGCATGCGGCTCACGTCCGCCACCTGCGCGATCACGTCACCACGTGCCGGGTTTGCCACTGCGAAAGTGCCCTCGCCAGCCACGAAGGCGCCGTTGATATAGGCACGCTCTTCCAGAAGGCTTGCATCCTTTAGAAGGGATTTCAGATCAGTTGTTGCGTCGAGCATGGGTTCCTCCGCAGATTCAGGTCTCGCAAATCAAAAGCAGTTGCGCCTAATGTTGTCCAGTGACAGCGATAAGTTTAGAAAATTAACACGTTAAGGGAATGTGATGGAATTCGACGACGCCTATGCCAACGGAGCCTATATCGAAGGAGCCGCAGACTACCCCCCGCGCTGGGCGGCCTCAGCCGAAGATTTCCGCAATAGCCTGCAAGAGCGGGCGCGACTGGACATCGCTTACGGTACAGGGCCGCGTCATAAATTCGATTTGTTCCTGCCAGAAGGCGAGCCTGTAGGGGTGTTCGTTTTTGTGCATGGCGGCTATTGGCTTGCCTTTGATAAATCCAGCTGGTCGCATCTTGCTGTCGGTGCGCTCGAAAAGGGCTGGGCGGTGGCGATGCCGTCTTATGATCTTTGCCCGGATGTGCGCATTCCTGAGATCACGCAACAGATCGCGCAGGCGGTTCAGGCAGCGGCCAAAGAAATCGATGGCCCGATTGTACTGGCAGGGCATTCGGCGGGCGGACATCTGGTTGCACGGATGCTCGATAAGTCAGTCCTGCCTGAGGCGGTCGGGAGCCGGATTCGAACCGTCGTGCCCATTTCGCCATTGTCGGATTTACGACCTTTGCTGCGCACCTCAATGAACGAGAAGTTCAAGATGGATGCGGAGGAAGCCGCAGCTGAGAGCCCGGTAGAGATGCAAGACCGCTATGAGGCGAATGTGACGGTCTGGGTTGGTGGGGCGGAACGGCCTGCCTTCCTTGATCAGGCGATCTGGCTGGTGGAGGCATGGGAAGCGGATCACGTCATTGCCTTTGAAAAACACCATTTCAACGTGATCGAACCGCTCGCAGATCCTGAGAGCGATCTCGTCGCGGTGATTACGGGCTAATCATATGCCCTGCCCGGACCGTCGTTCGGGCAGGGCAAAAAAACCTTGCCGCATCGGTGATTTCATCCCATCATCAGTGCGGAACCAGCGATGGCGTCGCGCGTGGGGTGACCACGGGTTTCACATTCCAAACAACATCCTGAACGCCGGGATCTTCTTGTCAAAAGGAGGGTCCAGCATGACTGCTCGTCCTGAAATGTATCGCTTTCACAATGGTGAGAAAGCGCCGCTGCAATTTGCCGTGGCGGAGTATGAAGCGCGCATCGCGCATCTGCGCAGTATCATGTCTGAACTGGGAGTAGAGGCTGCGGTTTTTACGTCCATGCATAATATTTCCTACTACTCGGGCTTTACCTATTGTTCCTTCGGGCGGCCCTATGGGCTGGTTGTGACGGCGGATCAGTCGGTAACCATCAGTGCCGGAATTGACGCGGGCCAACCCTGGCGGCGGTCGTTTTGCGACAACATCACCTATACCGACTGGCAGCGAGACAACTTCTGGCGCGCGATTCTGTCGGTGACGGGTGCCGCGCAAGTGGTGGGATATGAGAGTGACCATCTCACGCTGCTTCAACGTGGTAAGCTGGAGCACTTCCTTTCTCCCAAGCAGACTGTCGATCTCTATGAAGCCACTATGCAGCAGCGGATGCACAAGTCTCTGGCCGAGCTGGAAATTATCCGGGCCGGGGCGGCTGTTGCCGATGTGGGCGGTTTTGCCATTCGCGATGCGGTCAAAGCGGGCGTGCGCGAGATTGACGTGGCCATGGCGGGTCGGGACGCGATGGAGATGGAAATCGCCAAACGGTTTCCAGACGCCGAATATCGCGACACATGGGTGTGGTTCCAGTCTGGTTTGAACACCGATGGCGCACATAATCCGGTGACAGCACGTCAGTTGCTGCGCGGCGATATCCTGTCGCTAAACACCTTTCCCATGATCTCAGGGTACTACACCGCGTTGGAGCGGACGATGTTTGTCCAAGAAGTCGATCCTGACAGCCTGAAGACCTGGGAAGCCAATGTCGCGGCCCATGAATATGGCATGTCGCTGCTGAAGCCAGGGGCGAGCTGCGCTGAGATCACCAATTCGATCAACGATTTCTTCGAGGAACGCGACCTCCTGCAACACCGCACCTTCGGCTATGGGCATTCTTTTGGTGTTCTGTCGCATTACTACGGTCGCGAAGCTGGGCTGGAACTGCGTGAAGATATCGACACGGTACTGGAGCCCGGCATGGTGATCTCGATGGAGCCGATGCTGACAATTGCCGCTGATCAGCCCGGTGCAGGTGGCTACCGTGAGCACGACATTCTCATCATCACCGAAGATGGCAATGAGAACATCACGAAATACCCCTATGGCCCTGAATTTAACGTTGTCGGCTGACCTGCGATAAAACCCTTGACCGGCCCGCGTATGACTTGCATCCAGCGCGGGCCGGTGCGCAACTGGGGTTTCACCCACGGCACCGCGAATAATTCGCCCTATGTCATTGTTTCGGGAGGCCGGATGCCCGACATTGGATAGAGTGGCTCAGCGTGTGAAGGGGGCGAAATGGCCTATGTGAAGTGGATTTTCATTCTGATCTTCTGGCTCTTTGTCGGAGGCTTCCTGCACTACACGTTGCCGCAATATGACGTGGTCCGCATCGTTAACACCTATGAAGAGCGCAAAGAGCTTGGTGATTGGACGCGGATGTTCTGGTCGACCCCGGACACCCAGAGCAGTGGTCTATCCAATCGGGATGTTCAGTTCATTCAGGCCGTGCGCCCCAATGGCAAAGCGATCGTGTATCGCAATGAAGACACTGGCTGGAACTGGCCGCCCTATTTCAAGTTCGACACTGCGAACCTCTATACTGAGGCCAATGATGCGATCTCTACCAAGGATGACCCGGAATGGGTGCGTATCATGCATTATGGCTGGCGCAGCGAGTTGCTCTCGTCCTTTCCGAACGCGGTATCCATCTCTGCTGCGGCAGGGCCTGATGACAAGCCAATCAACTGGATTTCCATCACCATACTTGTGCTTCTGGCAGCAATCTTCTGGGCCATTTTCGTGCGCCTGCGCCGTTTCAAACGCAACCGTCTGGACCCGATGTTTGAAAATGTTGAGGATGGGTTCTATGCAGCCGGAGACGCCATTGACGACCGCACGCGCGGCGTGCGGCGCTGGTTTGGGCGTAAATCCAAATAGCCCCTTGGCGCTCTGCCTTATGTGGTGAGTGCTCAGTCGGCAAACAGATGTGGCGTGCGCACCACCTCAAAGGCGGTGTCCATCGGCACGTCGAGAAACTGTGCAACCGCACTTGCGTTGTCTTTTTCAAAGGCGCGCTCGGCCACTGCCCAGTGACGCTCAAACCCGGCATCACGGATCTGGTCGACCTCGTTGCTGATATCGTTGCGGATCGCGGGCAGCAGCCGCTCCAGCGTGGCTTTGGCCGCATGTTCCCCCGCGAGTCCCACCCGATGCGCGTGTCCGATCAGATAGTCATCGGCGAACTCACAATCGATCCGCAACAGGCGCGTGTGTGAGCGATCGGAGAAAAAGTCATGCATCAGATCCAGTGCGGATGGATCCAGACAGATGATCATGCGATCTGTTTCAAAGTAGTCAAACAACATGCGCACCAAAGCGCGCCGATGCCGGGTGCGTTTGGCCAACGTGCGCTGGATGCCACCAAGATCAGGGAGCGGCGTGCTCTCCTCGTGAAAGAGGTACTCAATCGCTGGGGTGTTGGTAAGTTTTCGGATTTGCTCCAGCATGCGTTTGGCGACGTGCCATTTCTTGCAAGTGAGGATCAGCAATTCCCGCTCGCGTCCCAAACTGCTCTCTGTTTCCCAGAACCGCGAGGCAAAGCGCTGTCCCGTGCGGCCGCGTTCTGACAGGAATTTATAGAGGTTGCGCCCCTCATTGGAGATTTTGAACTCTACATCGCGCGCGGCGTAAAGGCGCCCGAGGCGGGTTTTGAGTTCTTTTGCATCCGGGCTGATCTTACGCGCGAACAGGAAATCCTGCCCCAAGAGCAGATCGTAGTGATCATTGTAGAAGGTCACCGGCATGCCGTAGTCGCTGAACATCAAAAACGTCAGCGTCCGGCATTCTATTTCGTTCTCTGGGATCAGGTGACGGACAAGGGTTTGAAAAAAAGTCTCGTCAGGGATCCATGTGGTGGAGAAAAACCGCATCACATCCCGGCGCTTACGCGTCATGGACAGAACCGCCTCAACGGTGCGACGACGCAGGCACCACCATTGACTGCCGATCTGAACCTGAATGTCATTGGGAACATCGCGCGTCAGGTTCAGCTTCTTCTGCAGCTCATAGGATGCATAAAACAGTTGTTTTTGCGTGCGTTCGTTGAAGTAATGGCGATAGATCAGCCGGTCGTCTTTCATACCGGTCTTGATCCAGTCGCTTTCAAAGAAATCAAAGCTCTCGATGAAGTCTTTGTCATGTTGGTCAAGAAACGCACGCGCATATTCGGCGGTCTTGATGGCCATGCAGTCACCGGACAACATGTAAAAATGTGTCGCACGCGGGAATTCGTCCACTGCAGCCTGCAATGCGTTGAGCGTGGCGCGCACCAGTGACCATTCCCCCCATCCACATTTCACCCGACGCTTTGCGAAGGTCACATTGGGATTGTCACAAAGCGCAGCACGTATGGTGCGGAAATCGCGTGCTTTGGCGCGGGCATCAAAGTGGATTGCCATGAAATCGCCAGTCGCAGTCAGCCGGTTGGCCTGCTGAATGATGGCCTCCGGATCCTTGTGGCAGAGCAGAATATAGGCGATTTTTGCCATAGTTGGGATGCAATAGCCTGTTTTATCGAACTGTTTCCTTGATAAAGTGGAACTAGGACTGAATAAACCAGATTGTTCTGCATTTACGAACAGATCGGGCATTCTTGCCCCAAGAGAGACGCAGGGGACGTTTAAGAGATGGGATTTCCGGGCACTTGGATGACCGAGAGCGAGAGCGTGGTGTACCGCGTGGTGCCAAAATGTGCGTGCTCCACCATCGGCCAGATCATGTTCTATTCAGACCACGGGCGCTTTTTTGATGGCGATATCCACGACTCGACTGCCGGGTTGCACAAGTGGGCGCAAGAGGAAAGCAAGCCTCTGATCCAGTCGAATGTGACATCTCACAGCGCCTATGCCTTCACCTGCGTGCGAAACCCCTACACGCGGATACTCAGTTCGTTTTTCGACAAGATTTGCGGAATTCAACGCAATGGTCGGCGCTATCGCGGTAATTTGGTGCCCCAGCTGGTCTATGAATACGGGATCGAGGTGGGGGGCGAAGATGGCAAGCAAGAGTTTGACCAAATCAAGAGCTTTCGCCGTTTCCTGCTTTTCGCACGCGATACCATCCGCTGGCGCCGACCGATGGATCCGGACATCCACTGGTCCGCGGCGTCGGGTCATGTGTCGACGTTCATTGTGAACGGCGGGCGCTACGACAAGGTGGTGTGGACAGAGAAATTCAACGACGGCATGCAGGATGTGCTCGATGCGATTGAGACGCCGCATAAGGTAGATCTGGCGTCGATTCCGCGTTTTAATGAGAGTGAGGGTCACGGCCCGAAACGGGCGCATCCGGTCGAGGACTACTTCGACGATCTGTCGATGCATCTGGTTTATGAGATCTACAAGCGTGACTTTGAGGTTTTCAAATATGATTTTGAGAACCCAGCCAACAAAATGCCCATCGGTGAGATCGACCTTGATGAGCTGCACGCCAAACTGGGCGACTGATAAAGGGGGCAGGGGGAGCTCCCGCCCGTCCTGCGATCATTGAAATGATCTGGTTCCGTTGGGCCGAGCGCCGGGCTGACGCCCGGCGTGCGCTTTGTGGCAACGCGACGCTTTCGCAGATCAAGCGAGGTGCTGGTCTCGCACCGGCAGCGCAGGGGAGGCAGCCCAAATCAATAAGGCCCCTACGCGGAGATCGCGAGGGGCCTTTTGTGTAGCATCAAAGGGGCGCCTTACTCGTCTTCGGGCACCTCACGCACCGCACCTTTGGCGGCCGAGGTGGCAAGCATCGCATAGGCTTTGAGCGCCGTGGAAACCTTGCGCTTGCGCTTCGCTGCGGGCTTCCAGCCTTTTTCATCCTGCGCGGCACGACGCGCGGCCAGAGTGGCCTCATCCACCGCCAGATGGATCGAACGGTTTGGGATGTCAATTTCAATGGTGTCGCCATGCTCGACCAGACCGATGGTGCCCCCTTCGGCAGCTTCTGGCGAGACATGTCCGATCGAGAGGCCGGAGGTGCCGCCGGAGAAGCGCCCGTCCGTGAGCAATGCGCATTCTTTGCCGAGCCCTTTGGATTTCAGATAGGACGTCGGGTAGAGCATTTCCTGCATGCCCGGTCCACCGCGCGGCCCCTCGTAGCGGATCACCACCACGTCGCCGGCGCTGACCTTGCCGGTCAGAATGTCATTCACCGCCTGATCCTGGCTTTCGCAGACATAGGCGGTGCCGGTGAATTTCAGGATTGAGGCATCCACACCGGCGGTTTTCACGATACAGCCATCCAGCGCGATGTTGCCGAACAGCACGGCAAGACCACCGTCCTGACTGAAGGCATGTTCTTTGGCGCGGATGACGCCGCCCTTACGGTCGGTGTCGAGGTCCTTGAACCGATTGGCCTGACTGAAGGCTTGCGTGGTGCGCACACCACCGGGAGCGGCCTTGAACAGCTCTTCGGCCTCGGGGTTGTTGGCGACGGCAATGTCCCATTTGGCGATGGCGCTGCCCATGGTCGGGCTGTGCACGGTCGAGACGTCATTGTGCAGCAAATCGGCGCGGCTCAATTCACCAAGGATCGAGAAGATCCCACCGGCGCGGTGAACGTCCTCCATATGGACGTTTTCAATATTGGGCGCGACCTTGCACAGGCACGGCACCTTGCGGCTGAGGCGGTCGATGTTCTGCATTGTGAAGTCCACCTTGCCCTCGTGGGCAATCGCGAGGAGGTGCAACACGGTGTTGGTGGAACCACCCATGGCGATATCGAGGCTCATGGCGTTCTCGAAGGCCTCGAAGGTGGCGATTTCGCGTGGCAGCAAGCCCTTTTCGTCCTGCTCATAGTGGCGTTTGGTGATCTCGACGATCTTGCGCCCGGCCTCAAGGAACAGATTTTTCCGGTCCGCGTGAGTTGCCAGTGTGGAGCCATTGCCCGGCAGCGCCAGACCCAGCGCCTCAGCGAGGCAGTTCATCGAGTTCGCGGTGAACATGCCCGAGCAGGAGCCGCAGGTGGGGCAGGCGTTTTCCTCGATATGCAGCACCTCTTCGTCGGTGAGCTTGTCGCTGGCGGCGGCCACCATCGCATCGACGAGGTCGACCTTTTTCGCATCAAGGGATTCGATGTCGATCTTGCCCGCTTCCATCGGGCCACCGGAAACAAAGATCACAGGAATGTTGAGGCGCATAGCCGCCATCATCATGCCCGGCGTGATCTTGTCGCAGTTGGAGATGCAGACCATTGCGTCGGCGCAATGGGCGTTGACCATATACTCCACGCTGTCGGCAATCACCTCGCGGGAGGGCAGCGAGTAGAGCATCCCATCGTGGCCCATGGCGATGCCGTCATCGACCGCGATGGTGTTGAATTCCTTGGCCACACCGCCTGCGGATTCGACTTCGCGTGCCACCATCTGGCCGAGATCCTTGAGGTGGACGTGGCCTGGCACGAACTGGGTGAAGGAGTTCACGATCGCGATGATGGGCTTGCCAAAGTCGCTTTCGGTCATGCCGGTGGCGCGCCAGAGGCCGCGTGCGCCCGCCATATTGCGACCGTGGGTGGAGGTTCTTGATCGGTACATCGGCATAATGCTGGTTCCCTATATTTTTGCCCACAGGGACACTATTCGCGCAGTAAAGGCAACATGTCGGGGCGGGTTGTGGTCACGAAATTGCTCTTGAGGCTGGGATTTCGTGGATTTGCGAAAGATGATCAGGGTGCGGGTCAGGCGCGTACGGGTTGAGGTTTGGATGGGTTGAACAGGTGATTCACCGCAAGCCCCATCAGCAAGGCCCAGAACGGAGCACCAATTCCAAAGAAACTGACACCCGAGACGGTCATCATGAAGGTGATCAATGCCGCCTCGCGCCCTCGGCTGTCTGACAGCGCAGCGGAGAGGCTGTTGCCGATGGTGGACAAGAGCGCAAGCCCTGCCACCGTGGCGATCAACGCTTTGGGTGCAATCAGGAACAGGCTGATGACCGTCGCGCCGCCGAGACCCACGAGGCAGTATAGCACACCCGCAACCACGCTGGAGAGATAGCGGCTCTTGGGGTCGTCATCCGCCTCCGGTCCGGCACAGATCGCGGCGGTGATGGCGGCGAGGTTGAAAGCAAAGCCGCCAAAGGGTGCAAGGATCAGCGAGGTCAGCCCGGTGACGGTCAGACTGGCGGACACCGGCGGCGTGTAGCCTGCGCCGCGCAAGGTCACCACGCCGGGCATGTTCTGCGAGCACATGGTGACAATATAGAGAGGCAGCCCAACGCCGATAAGAACAGGGAGCGAGAAGGCTGGTGCGACAAACTCCGGCATGCTGATGCTGAGATCAAGGGCCTCCAGATCGCCAAACGATCCCGCAAAACCGGCCCAGAGGCAGCCAGCCACCAGCACGGCAGGAATAGTGTAGCGGGGAAACATGACCCGGCCAGCGAGGAAGGTCGTCCCCATGATACCCACCAGGGCCGCATCCTCGCCAAGCGCTGCAAAGGCCGAAAGCCCAAATTGGAACAGGATCCCGGCCAGAAGGGCATTGGCCAGCGAGTCCGGTATCAGCCGAGCCAAACGCTCGAACCAGCCGGTGAGACCAGTGAGTGTCAGCAACGCGCCGCAAAACAGAAACGCTCCCACCGCTTCGGAGATCGGAACGCCGTTTAAGCCAGTGGCCAAGAGGGCGGCACCGGGTGTCGACCAGGCGGTGAGGATCGGCATCCGAAACCATAGCGACAGGATCAGACTGGTCAGCCCCATTCCGAGCCCCAGTACCACCAGCCAGCTGTTGGCTTGTGCCTGTGTCGCGCCCACCGCCTCGATGGTCTGAAAGATGATTGCGACGGAACTCGTATAGCCCACTAGCACCACGATCGCCCCCGCAGCGAGATGGGAGAGTTTTAATCTGCTCAGCATGCGGGTTTTCCTCGGGCGGTGGCTGGGGTAGGTGTTGTGCGTTATAGCGCACAGTACAATCCGTGCGCTATAACGCACAAGTGTTTTTTGGGAGTAGCGTTCGAGCGGTGAAATCTTGGCCACTCGAACCAGAGGGAGTGGCATGAGCGACGAAAGCATCACGTTGAACTTGCGGGACATTCGCGCATCTGCGGGGTTGAGCCTGTCACGTGCCGCCGAGATCACCGGCGTCAGCAAGGCCATGTTGGGGCAGATCGAGCGTGGCGAATCAAGCCCGACGATCGCCACGCTCTGGAAGATCGCCAAAGGGTTTCATCTGCCACTGACGGCACTGATCGAAGAGAGTACGCGCCCCTCGGGGATGAGCGGCGAGGTCTATCGCACGGTGCAGTTTCCCGGCAGTATTTCGGTCAAGATCGTCTTTCCCTTTGATCCTCAGTTGGGGGCGGAGACGTTTCACGTCAGCCTGAAACCCGGCCAAAGCCATGAATCGCAGCCTCACGACAGCGGCGTGACCGAAGAGGTCTTTGTGCTGGAGGGCAGGATGGAAGTGCTGCGGGCCGGCGATTGGGTCGCGTTGGAGCCGGGGCAGGGGCTGAGGTTTGCAGCTGACCAGCCGCACGGGTACCGAAGCCTTGAAACCGGTGCGGCCTTCCTGAACATGCATCACTATCGAAACGCGGGCCTGTTCCGCGCGGCAGATTGACGCCGCGGGCTTGTTCTTTGCCGGCCTAAGCGCGTACCACTTGCGTTAAGATCTTTTCTTATCGGGATAATTTATATGGATCGGGACACCCTGCGCGGCAGTCTTTTGATGGCGCTGGCGATGGCGGCTTTTGCGGTCGAGGATATGATCATCAAATCGGTTGCCGGAGCAATGCCAACGGGGCAGGTGCTGATTTTCTTTGGCCTCGGTGGCATGGCGATCTTTGCCGTGCTGGCGCGTGCGCAAGGCTCCGCCCTCTGGCACCCGGGGTTTTGCACGCGCCCGCTGTTGTGGCGCTGTGTGGCCGAGGTTTCGGGACGGCTGTTTTTCACGCTGGCGATCGTTCTGGCCCCTCTCTCCTTGGCGTCTGCGATCCTGCAAGCCACGCCATTGGTGGTGACCGCAGGTGCGGTGGTGTTTTTTGGCGAAACCGTTGGCTGGCGGCGCTGGCTTGCAATCTGTCTTGGATTTGTCGGTGTGTTGATGATTTTGCGTCCAGGGATGAGCGGCTTTGAAGCGACCTCATTGTTGGCGGTCGCGGGTATGCTTGGGTTTGCGGGGCGCGATCTGGCCACGAGGGCAGCGCCCAAGACCATGAGCAACGCACAACTGGGCATTTTTGGCTTTGCGATGCTGGTGATTGCAGGGGCAATCCTGTTGATCTGGACCGGTGGCGCGGTCTGGCCCACTGTGGGGCAGAGCGGCGCGCTTGCTGCGGCGGTGATTGTGGGCGTGTTGGCCTATATGGCGCTCACTGGCGCGATGCGGACGGGGGAAATTTCCGTCGTGGCTCCGTTTCGCTACACACGTCTGGTGTTTGCCATGGCGCTGGGCGTCATGGTGTTTGGCGAACGCCCGGATCTGATGACAATCCTCGGGTCTGTCGTTGTGGTCGCCAGTGGTATTTTCACGCTGCTAAGAAGCCAGAAGACCGCATGAGAACGGCGATTAATTCTGGCGTTTGCAGCACAGGTTGTCTGCTTTGTGCATCAGGTGATCTTGCACGTGGATGCAGGGCGACTTACATCTGCGCCCCATGGCTCAACAAAAGACAGACCCGAACTACAAAGTCATAGCTGAAAATCGCCGTGCGCGGTTCGACTATGCTATCGAGCAGGATCTCGAATGCGGCATCGTGCTCGAAGGGTCCGAGGTCAAATCCCTGCGTGCGGGGGGCTCCAATATCGCGGAGTCCTATGCTGCGGTAGAGGAGGGAGAGCTTTGGCTCGTGAACTCCTACATTGCGCCCTACGAACAGGCTAAAGTCTTTAAGCATGACGAACGCCGCCGCCGTAAGCTATTGGTGTCGCGCAAGGAAATGGCCAACCTGTGGAATGCGACGCAGCGCAAAGGCATGACGCTTGTGCCGCTGGTTCTGTATTTCAACCATCGCGGCATGGCGAAAATCAAGATCGGCATCGCCAAAGGTAAGAAGAACCACGACAAACGCGAGGCGCAAGCCAAGCGAGATTGGTCACGGCAAAAGCAGCGTTTGCTAAAAGACCACGGCTGACCCCCATAAGCCCGCTTCGCAACGCTCGCCACATCGGCGGGCGTTTTGTTTGGTGATGGCGTGTAAAGGATACTTGACATTGCTTGGCGCCTCACCTCATGTAAAGGGTGTTTTACATGAGGTGAGATATGCTCAAATATGTTTCTCTGCTCTGTCTAGGTTTGATCGCTTATGCAGGGGTTTTGGTGGCAGCGCAGCTGCGTCTGGCGCAGGGCATTGATGACGGTGCGATCGAGGTTCTGCTGTCTGTGCTTCCGATGCTGCCTGCGCTCTTTGTTTGTTGGGTGGTCCTGACAGGTATCCGCGACATGGATGAGCTGCAGCGCAAAGTGCAGTTTGAGGCTCTGGCCCTCGCATTTGCGGGCACCGCGCTGATCACGTTTACCTATGGATTTCTTGAGGGCGCCGGGTTTCCAAAGCTCTCAATGTTCGTAGTCTGGCCGCTGATGGCCGGGCTTTGGGTGATCGGCGTCATGATGGGGCGATTGCGGTACGGATGAAAAACAACATCCAAGAGTTGCGCCAAATAGCGGGTTGGTCGCAAGCGGAGCTGGCTAAGCGGCTGAATGTGTCGCGTCAGACCGTGAATGCGTTGGAGCGCGGGCGCTATGACCCCAGCCTGCCGCTTGCCTTTGCCATTGCGCAGTTGTTTGAGCGTCAAATTGAGCAAGTTTTTCAGCCAGATACATAACTCACAATAAAAAAGCGCCCCGGAGAAGATGTCTTTCTTCCGGGACGTTTCCAATGATCGGTAATGATCAGCTGAGTTTTTTCAGGTCCGCGATCATCTTGTCGATGTCCCCACCGTTGCGGTCGATCATCGCGCCAATTTCGGTGCGTTCGGTCAACAGAAGGTTCACGCCTTCGATAAACATATTGAAGAACAGATCTCTGCCGGAGCGGTCCGAGACGTGGAACGTGACCTCGAACGGGGATTGCCCACGCAGGTAGGCCACGCAGGAGACCTCGTACCACTTTTTGACTTTCTTGACGCCAGTGACCTCGAGGCGGCCACCGATGAACTCCCGAAAGCGGCTGCCGTATTTGCGAGCAATGTAGCCCTGAAACGCATCGGAGAAGGCACGTTTTTGCGCACTAGAGGCACGCCGTGCGTCCACTCCCATCGCGTAGGCCGCGATATAGGAGGTATCGCTGTAGCGCTGGAAAATACGCTCAAAATCGCCATACATGGAGCGCTCCGACTTGCCGGAGGCGATCACTTTGTTGATGTCGGCAACGAGATTGTTGATCAGAGCCGAAGCAGAGCTTTCGTTCAGGGCGAAGGCAGGCAAAGCAGCGACGGATGCGCCAATCGCACCAAGCGAAGCGAGGAATTTACGGCGAATCATGGTTTAGAACCCTCCGGTGTCTAGTTCGAACGGATCGATCTCGGAATTGACGTCTTCCTGCCCCAGCTCGAACCGGCGGTTTTGCAGATAGATCTGTCGGCCCTGCGCGTAGCTGTCTGCGCTCTCGTAGAGAATCGAATCGATCGTGTCGGAATATGTACCGCGATTGCCAAGTTGATCCACGATCTCGGCTGGGATCTGCAGGTCTTCGGCGGGATTGTTCTCAAACTGGCTAAGCGGGTTGGTGAAAAAGTCCACAACAATGCCAACCGCGTCGCGCGTGGTGGAGGGTCCGTAGGCAGGCAGTTCTACATAGGCCCCTTCACCGGCACCCCAAATATGCAAGGTTTCGCCAAAGTCAGTGCGTGCTTCTGGCATTTTGAAATCTGACGCTGGATCACCAAGGCCACCGATCCCGAGCACGGTGTTTATCGCAAAGCGTCCCAAGGCCTGCCCTGCGCCCTTTATATTGCCTTGCAGCAAGTAGTTAACGGCATCTCCCGGTTTGGAGAGGTTCTCGGCAAAATTGCCAAATGCAGTGACCATATCGGGCGGAACGACCGCTACATACCCTTTGGACGCGGGGCGGAACGCATAGCGGTCCAACCCTTTGTTGAACTGATGAATGGATCGGTTGGTTTTCTCATAGGGATCGAAGATCTCTCCGGCAGCCTTTGCTGCAGGATCCTGTGTTGCACAGGCCGAGGTCAGGACCGCCACAGAGAGGGTCATCGCGATCACGGGTTTTTTCAACAGGGCAATCATGTCTACCAATTCAGTTCTAACTGGCGCCGGGGGTCACGCTTCCTAGGGTCACTTAACAATCTCTGTGACACTTCCCAGCCTGCATCACAGCAAAGCCAGATAATGTGACAGATATAGAACAGATTCCAGACACTCTTTGAAAAGAGTTTCCAGACTTTATAAGGGAGCACAGGCGCGCTCTACTGGGACGATATGAACAATAAATTTACAAACGCGGGACGAGAAGAGCTTTTGGCAGTGCGTCGCCAGAGCCGCAGTCTCTACTGGACGGTCGCGCTGTTTAGCGCATTTGTGAACATACTGATGCTCACCGGGCCGCTCTACATGATACAGGTCTATGACCGGGTGCTGGGCAGTCGGTCAGAGGCCACATTGCTGGCGCTCTCGCTCCTGGTGATTTTTCTCTACGGTATGATGGGGCTTTTGGATGCGGTGCGCGGGCGTATCATGCGCCGGGTCGCTGCGCGCTTTCAGTCTGCCTTGGATCGACGGGTTTTGACGCCATGATCCGCCGCTCTGCAGTTGCGAATGATCCAGAGGCGCAAACCGGGTTAAACGACTTGGAGAGCGTCCAGAAGCTGATTGCGTCTCCGGGTGTAATGGTTGCGTTTGACCTGCCGTGGACACCGATTTTTCTTGCCGGGATTGCCCTCTTCCACCCTTGGCTCGGCTGGCTCGCGATTGGTGGCGGGAGCGTATTGATCGCGATTGCACTTCTCAACCAGCTGCTGAGCACTGCACCCAGTAAGGCGGCCATGATGAGCAGTCATCAGGCGATGTTGCAGTCCGAGGAAATCCGCACCGAGGCCGAGATGATCCAAGCCATGGGAATGCGCGACGCTGCGTTTCAGCGCTGGCGGCAGGCACGGGGCAAGGCGCTTGCAGACAATGTGGTTGCCTCAGACGTCACCGGAACCTTTAGTACGGTCACCAAAACTCTGCGCCTGTTTCTGCAATCGGCCATGCTGGGCCTAGGGGCCTACTTGACGCTTGAGGGCGAAGTAAGTGCTGGTGCCATGATTGCAGGCTCAATTCTCTTAGGGCGCGCGCTTTCACCTATTGAGGTCGGTTTGGGCCAATGGCCGTTGGTTCAACGCGCGCGCAAGGGCTGGCAGAACCTTGAAACGCTATTGACCAAAACCCCGCCCGAGCCTGAGCGCACCTCTTTGCCGAAACCACGTGCAATACTGGATGTGGAAGCCATCGCGGCCACTGCACCGGGTGAAAACCGTCCTTTGCTGCGCAATGTGACTTTTCGGGTTGAGCCGGGCGAGGCCGTCGGCGTGATTGGCCCGTCGGGTTCAGGAAAGTCGACCCTTGCGCGTGTTCTGACAGGTGCATGGCGAACTGCGGCTGGCACTGTGCGCCTAGATGGGGCGTCTTTGTCGCAATATGACCCGGCAGTGCTTGGGCATCATATCGGTTACTTACCTCAACGGGTTGAGTTGTTTGATGGCACCATCGCACAGAACATCGCGCGCTTGGCCTCCGCACCGGATGCCGACGCGGTGGTCGAAGCTGCAAAAGCGGCTGCGGCGCATGATATGATCGTTAAACTACCCGAGGGTTACGACACGCCTGTGTGCTCTGGGGGCGGGCGGCTCCCGGGGGGCAGATGCAGCGTATCGGGCTTGCCCGTGCTCTTTATGGTGACCCGGTCATCCTGATCCTTGACGAGCCGAATTCCAATCTCGATAACGACGGCTCCGTGGCGCTAAACAATGCGCTCAAGCGCCTAAAATCGCAGGGAAAATCCGTGCTGATTATGGCCCACCGCCCGGCTGCCATTCAGAAATGCGATAAGATCTTAGTTATCGAACAGGGAAAAATGGCGGCCTTTGGACCCAAGGATGAGGTGCTTCGCAAAATGGTGGCCAATCACCGCGACATCCAGCAGGCGGGCGGCCCACGTACTGCGCGAGGCGCACCGGTGGTGAAAGGAAACACGCCATGAGCCAGCCGCAAAACAACACGTGGTCCGTGCGCGGCACGCTTATCGTCGGTGTGCTTGGCATTCTCGTTCTGCTCGGTGGATTTGGGTCATGGGCCGTGCTTTCCAATATTGCAGGTGCGGTCGTCGCCTCTGGTCAGATTGAGGTCGATCGCAACCGACAAGTGGTTCAACACATCGATGGCGGTGTGGTTGAGGAAATCCTTGTGGATGAAGGTGATCTGGTCACGGCCGGTCAAACCCTGTTGCGGCTGGATGCGGTGGATTTGCGTTCACAGCTGACGATCACCGAGGGGCAGCTTTTTGAAATGATGGCTCGGCGTGGCAGGCTCGAAGCGGAGCGCGATGAGGTCGACACCATCAGTTTTGACACCGAGTTGCTGGACCTCGCCAGCCAACGCCCTGAGGTCGCTGAGTTGGTGGAGGGTCAGGACCGCCTGTTTCGTGCCCGCCGCGAGTCGGTACGCCGCGAAGTGGAGCAGCTGGAAAAGCGCGCGGTTCAGATCGAAGATCAGATCAAAGGTGTTCTGGCGCAACAAGAAGCCACGCGCGAACAGTTGCTTTTGATTGATGAGGAATTGACCAATCAGCAATCCCTGTTGGATCGCGGTCTGGCACAGGCCTCTGTGGTTTTGAACTTGCGGCGCAATCAGGCCAACCTGCAAGGCACGCTTGGCGAGTTGATCGCAACAGAAGCGCAGGCCCGAGGACGGATTACTGAACTGGAGATTGAGACACTCAAACTCAGCACGCAACGCCGCGAAGAGGCGATCACGCGTCTGCGGGATTTGCGGTACAAAGAGCTGGAGTTGATCGAAAAACGCCGGTCACTGATTGACCGCTTGGGGCCTCTGGACATCACGGCACCTGTCTCTGGCGTCGTCTATGGCATGAGTGTCCGCACACCGCGCTCGGTGATCCGGCCCGCCGATCCGGTGCTTTATCTGGTCCCACAGGATCGACCATTGGTTATTGCTGCGCGGGTTGCCCCGACAGATATCGATCAGATTCATGTGGGGCAGGCGGTTTCAATCCGACTACCCGCTTTGGATCAGCGCCAGATGCCTGAGCTTTTTGGGACGGTCACGTTATTTTCTGCGGACGCCTTTCGCGATGAGGGGACAGGTGTATCCTACTATCGTGCGGAGATTGAGCTGATCGAGGGCGAAATGGAACGACTGCCGCAGGGCACGGTCCTTATACCGGGCATGCCGGTGGACAGTTTCATTCGTACGGCTGATCGCTCGCCACTCGCCTATCTGGTGAAGCCGCTCGCTGACTACTTTGTGAAGGCATTCCGTGAAAGTTGACCAGGGGTGATCAAAGGCACCCAAAGGGGTCGCATTTGCCTCTTTTCCGGCGGGGGCTTCCCCTGTAGCGTCCGTCGCAACAACAGACGGATACTCACACAGGAGCCCTCACATGAGCATTGATGCGAAACTGCAGTCCCTTGGCCTGACCCTGCCTGATGCCCCGGCTCCGGCGGCGAACTACGTGCCCTTCGTGGTGTCTGGCAATATGGTCTATGTGTCCGGTCAAATTTCGGCTGATGAGAACGGCCTGATCACTGGATGTCTTGGCGACGATCTTGATGTGGAAGCGGGGCAGGCGGCTGCAAAACGCTGTGCCCTGTCGCTGTTGGCGCAGGTTAAAGCCGCCTGTGGTGGTGACCTCAGCAAGCTCAGACGTGTGGTCAAACTCGGGGCCTTTGTGAACTCCACCGCCGACTTCACCCAGCAGCCGCAGGTGGTGAATGGGGCTTCTGACCTTCTCGTCGAACTTCTGGGTGATGCGGGTCGTCATGCTCGCTCCGCCGTGAGTTCACCGTCATTGCCGCTTGGTGTTGCGGTCGAGATTGACGGCGTCTTTGAGATCGAGGGCTAACGTTCGTCATGCCAGGCCCGCGCCGGCCCGCGGCATTCTTGCAGCGCCCGATCACGCATCGCGCGCTGCATGGTTTGCGCAGCTATCAAGGCGAGGTACGGGGTTGAAATCGATATGCAATTGTCTGCTGATGGGCGGGCGATGGTCTTTCACGATGACGAGTTGCGCGACACCCCAGATTTTGAACGTGTGGGCGCCAGCTTCATCAATCACGAGGCCAGTGACGTGACGCGAGACCGCGTTCAGTCTCTTCGACACCATGGGGTGCCGGTTCTCAGCTGGACCTTGCGCTCGCCCGAGCAAGAAACTGAGGTTGCAGCTCTGGTTGATAACGTGACCTTTGAAAATTATCTTTCTGCCTTCGGTGCTTGATCAGATGAAACCTGCGCCCAAATAGAACTTAGGCGACGAGGGGTGGCATGGATCAGGCGCAAATCGAAATCCAAGTGTTCAGCAGCTTGTCGCAAATCGCGGCGTCTGATTGGGACGCCTGCGCCTGCCCCGAGGCATCAGATGGCGCGCGACCGCTTGATCCTTTTACGACGCATCGCTTCCTGCATGCTCTTGAGGCAAGCGGGTCTGTGGGGCGCGGCACTGGCTGGCAGCCTCAATATTTGACCTGCCATCTGGACGGGCAGTTGATTGCCTGCGCGCCGCTTTATGTCAAAGGGCACAGTCAGGGCGAATATATCTTCGACCATAACTGGGCCCATGCCTACGAGCAGGCGGGAGGGCGCTATTACCCGAAATTGCAGGTCGCGGTGCCCTTTACACCTGCAACCGGGCGGCGGTTCCTTGTGCGCCCCGGCTATGAGGAAATCGGTGTTTCGGGACTGATTCAGGGCGCGGTGCAGCTGGCGTCTGACAACCAGATCTCTTCTCTACACGTCACCTTCTGTACCAAAGCTGAGGCAGAGATCGGGAAACAGTTCGGGTTGATGCCGCGTTACACCCAGCAGTTTCATTGGTTGAACGATGGCTATGAAGGATTTGAAGATTTTTTGTCGGCGCTCTCATCGCGCAAGCGCAAGAATATCCGCAAGGAACGAAAACAGGCTCAAGAGTTTGGCGGTACAATCGCAACTTACACCGGTGCGGATTTGCGCCCGGAACACTGGGATGCGTTCTGGACGTTTTATCAGGATACCGGCAGCCGCAAATGGGGCTCACCCTATCTGACGCGAGCATTTTTCGACATCGCGCATGACACCATGGCGGATGATATGGCGTTGGTTCTGGCAGAACGTGATGGCGTACCGGTTGCGGGTGCATTGAACTTTATCGGCGCAAAGACACTGTATGGCCGCTACTGGGGCTGCACGGAGCATCACCCCTGCCTGCATTTCGAACTGTGCTACTATCAGGCAATCGACCTTGCCATCGAGATGGGGCTTGAGCGCGTAGAGGCCGGGGCGCAGGGTGAGCACAAATTGGCGCGCGGCTATTTGCCAACAGAAACGTATAGTTTGCATTGGGTGGTTGATCCCGGCTTTCGCGCCGCAATCGAACAATATCTGGATGCGGAACGTGCAGCAGTGGATGAGGAGATCGAAATCCTCACCAGTTACGGCCCGTTCAAAAAGACTGAAGTGGAGGAACAGGAATGACCGAAAAACTCTCCGAGGAAACCCGCGGGCCGTTGTTGAAACCTTTGTTCGACACCGGGTGGGAACTGGTCGAGGGCCGAGATGCAATCCGCAAGACTTTCAAGTTTGGGGATTTTGTCGAGGCCTTCGCTTTTATGACAAAAGCGGCAATCTGGGCAGAGAAATGGAACCACCATCCTGAGTGGAGCAATGTCTACAATCAGGTGACGGTCCTGCTTACGACCCATGATGTCGAGGGTCTAAGCGCGCTGGATGCGAAGCTTGCCCGAAAAATGGACGGATTGATCTAAGCAGAATTGTAATGAGGTTTTGCGCTGCGCATGGCGCATCGCGAGGGGGCGGGGGCCGCGCCTTTGGCGCGGCCCCCGCCCGGCCCAACGCTTTTGGGGCAGCCTTTGGCTGTTCCTGAAAGGGGCGGGAGCGCACCCGTTCTGGCCGAAACAACGGCATGCGCACGGTGCTGGCGGCGTGCCGTTAATGCAGTGGCAACCCGACCGTGGCGCGCCACAACTTTTGCAAACGCTTGTGATCAAGCCCTACCGCGGCTTCCTTGGCTTTGATCAGTTCTTGCGCGATATGACGCTCGGCAGAGCCTTCTTCCATATCTTGCATCAGGTCTTCGAGTCGATCCCGCACCGCACTTGCGTCCCGTGCTGCGACCATAGAATCCAGAAGCTTTTTCAATTGCTTGAGAAAAGCTTTGGTCTTTTTAGACGCAAACATCGACTGGGTGAATTCGGCTGTTGCGCGCAGTTTGCGCAGGCTTTTGCGGAAGCTGTCGCGCGCTTGGCTATCCAGCCGCTTCAGTGTCTCGCCATGTTTAAGCGCCTGATTGAGCCTGAGTTCCAGCGTCTCAATGCACAGGCTTTCCAGCTTTTCACGGCTCTGTGCAGCCGGCCGCCAGAAATCCGGATCGCTCATCTCACGTCCGCGCGCCATCAGGTCACGGACCCGTTCACCGTCGAGCAGCGCCCGCAACTGGGTACGTTCGCTCTTGATGCGGGCAAGCACGCGTTCCTCAAGCGCCCGCAGCGCATCATTTTCAGGCAAGGCTACCCGGGCGGGCGTTAGAGTGTCCTGCCACAGCAGATAGAAATCCCGCAGTCGCGTGACCTCAACGGCCAGCCAGCGTGCCTCGTCCAACAATGCCTTGCTGTGATCTGGCGGCAGCATTGGTCGAAACAATGTCAACCCGCTGCGCAGCCGCCTGAGCGCCACGCGCAACGCCTGCGCACTGTCAAAGGAATCATCCCGCGCCACAAAGGCGCGAGCGGCATCGATTTCGTCCATGACCTCCGCCATGATCAGGGCGGGGTGGTTCGCAGAGTGGTGCGCGTCAGTCATTCGTCTTCGTTCAAAGCCTTAGCTAAGCTGGCGTGTCCGGGATCTGCAGCAATTACAACGCATCAAGCAGCGCTTCGCCAGCAGACACTTCACACGTGCCCGGACTTTCCTCGAGGTGCAGGATTTTTACCTCACCATCCTCTACGATCATCGCATAGCGCTTGGAGCGGCCAATCAAGCCAGCTGGAGGGGCATCGAACCGCATTCCGATCGCGTCGGTAAAGGCGCATTCTGCATCGGCGAGCATTGAAATACCGGCCTCTGCCGCCCCGGTCGTCTCACCCCAGGCTTTCATAACGAAGGGGTCGTTGCCAGAAACGCAGATGATTTCATCAACACCCTTGGCTGCGAATTGATCCTTGGTGCGAATGAAACTTGGCACATGTGCAGAGTGACACGTGGGTGTGAACGCCCCCGGCACTGCAAAGATCGCCAGTTTTCGTCCTTGAGCGAGGTCCGAAATTGCGACCTGTTCCGGGCCATTTTCGCCGATCCGGGTCAGGGTGGCAGCGGGCAGCTTGTCTCCAACAGAAATCATCTGGTCGATCCTTTGTGGTTTTCATCAGTGCCACCGCGGGTTTGGGCAATTGCATCGCGGTAGGCCCTGCATGTAGGGTTCTGCGCAAACGGTATATGAACTGCATCAGGAGACAAGAGCGCACATGACTCATATCGCGGTGATTGGCGCAGGTCAGGCAGGAGCGTCGCTCGTAGCCAAATTGCGCAAGAGCGGATTTGACGGTGATATCACCCTGATCGGGGCTGAAGACGTGCTCCCCTACCAACGTCCTCCTTTGTCCAAGGCCTATCTCTTGGGAGAGATGGAACTGGAGCGCCTGTTCCTGCGACCTCAGAGCTTTTATGCGGAAAATAATATCACCTTGCGACTGGGCACCAAGGTGGATTCGATTGATGCGGATGCCAAGACCATCCACATCGGGGATGAGGTGATCTCTTATGATCAGTTGGTCCTGACCACCGGTTCGCATCCGCGTCGCCTGCCGGCCTCAATTGGGGGTGACCTTGATGGCGTACATGTGGTGCGTGATCTTGGAGATGTGGATGCGATGGCCCCTTCGGTATCTGAGGGCGCGCGCACGCTTATTGTTGGCGGCGGCTATATCGGCCTCGAGGCGGCAGCGGTTTGCGCCAAGCGGGGCGTTTCAGTCACTTTGGTCGAGATGGCTGACCGCATCTTGCAACGGGTCGCCGCCTCTGAAACCTCAGACTATTTCCGAACTCTCCACCGCTCGCACGGTGTCGATATCCGCGAAGGCGTTGGTCTCAACCACCTTGAGGGGGAGGAAGGGAAGGTTACGCGCGCTGTCCTGAGTGATGGCAGTATGATCGAGGTGGATTTCGTGGTTGTTGGTGTCGGGATCGCGCCAGCATCGGAATTGGCCGACGCCACCGGGCTTGAGATTGAGAACGGCATCCGTACGGACGCGCATGGCCGCACCTCCGACGCGTCGATCTGGGCCGCGGGAGATTGCGCATCCTTCCCTTTCAAAGGCCAGCGTATCCGTCTGGAAAGTGTCCCCAACGCCATCGATCAGGCCGAAGTGGTGGCTGAAAACATGCTGGGCGCACAAAAAACCTATGTGGCGACACCTTGGTTCTGGTCCGATCAGTATGATGTGAAACTACAAATCGCAGGTCTCAATTCGGGTTATGATAATGTGGTGACCCGGCAGGGAGCAGAGGGGGCCGTCTCCTTCTGGTACTATACGGGCGATCAGCTCGTCGCCGTGGATGCAATGAACGACCCGCGCGCCTATATGGTGGCCAAACGTCTGATTGAGGCAGGAAAAACGGCTGATAAAACGGTTGTGGCCAATCCTGATGCGGATCTGAAACCGCTTTTGAAGGCGTGAGGATTATCGCAGGAGATTTCCGCGGACGCGCCCTTGCGTCCGTGGGTAAGGGCGATGTAGGTGCGCATCTGCGTCCTACCACGGATCGTGTGCGCGAAAGCCTCTTTAACGTCCTCAATCACAAGATAGAGTTTCAGGGTAAGCGCGTCCTTGATGTGTTTGCAGGTACGGGTGCGCTTGGGCTCGAGGCCCTGTCGCGCGGCGCAGAGAAGGTCACCTTTGTGGATGACGGTAGAGTCGCACAGGGATTGATCCGCAAAAACATCGATATTTGTCGCGCCGGGGCGAATGGCCAGTTGCTGCGCCGTTCCGCTCTCAAGCTCGGTAATAATCCTGATCTGGCATATGATCTGATTTTCCTAGATCCGCCTTACGGGAAATCCTTGGGGCAAAAGGCGCTTCAGGCTTTGCTTGATGGTGCGTGGATCGCCCCAAACGCGCTTGTGATCTGGGAGGAGAATGCTCCAATGGAGGCCATTCCGGGTTTCATATTGGAGGATGTGCGCAAATATGGCGATACACACGTGACACTGCTCTGGTCCCGAAGTGATGACACCGACTGACCTGTCGTAAGGGGCGGCAGAGAATTCATTCAGCCTTACCGCCTGACCGGAGCAGTTGTTCATGCCCAAAACCTACCCAAGACCGAAGCTGGTGATCTTTGATTGTGACGGAGTGCTGATCGATAGTGAGCCGGTCTTCAACGCTGTGCTTGTTCAAAACCTTGCCCGCCACGGCTTGCGTCTTACGCCAGAGCAAAGCCAACTCACTTTCACAGGCCTTGCGATGACCGAGCTTGCCAGAATGGCATCGCAGATGGGGGCCGTGCTGCCGCAGAACTGGATCACAGAGGTTTATGACGCGGCATATGCTCTCCTGCGTAAGGGTGTGCCACTCATTCCCGGCGTGATGGCGGTGATCCGGCGACTGGACGTGGAAAACATTCTTTGCTGCGTTGTTTCCAACGGGAGTGAAGAAAAAATGCAGATCACCTTGGGACCCCATGGCTTATGGGATCGGTTCCACCCCAACGCCATGTTCTCCGCCCATACGCTGAAGGTCGCGAAACCTGATCCGGAGATCTTCCTCACAGCCGCCGCTCATTTTGACGTGCAGGCGCGCGACTGTGTGGTGATCGAAGATAGTGCAACAGGGGCCCGAGGCGCTGCGCGGGCCGGTATGCAGTGTTTCGGCTATGCTGCCAACACTCAAGAAACGGCGCTCTTAGCCGAAGGAGCCGAGATCTTTCACCACATGAAAGACCTGCCGCGATTGCTCGGTCTACGCTGACGCCCTGTCCTCTTCTAACCCTGAATATCCCGGGGTGAATGGCCCATCAGGGCCAGAGGGGCAGCGCCCCTCTATGCGGTGAAGGTCAGTCTTGGTCGTAGGTCGGATGAAAACGGCCTGCAGGGGACAGGGTGAAAATATCCACGCCATCTGCAGTTACCCCGACGGAGTGTTCAAATTGTGCCGACAGAGACTTGTCACGGGTGACCGCAGTCCAGTCATCTGCCAGCACCTTGGTTTCCGCGCGGCCCAGATTAAGCATCGGCTCAATTGTGAAAAACATGCCTTCTTCAAGCACAGGCCCGGTGCTAGGGCGGCCATAGTGCAGAACGTTTGGCGGGGCGTGGAACACTTGACCCAGACCATGACCACAGAAATCGCGCACCACGCTCACCCGTTGGCTTTCGGCATATGACTGGATCGCGTGGCCGATGTCGCCAAATGTATTGCCGGGTTTGACCACCTCAATGCCCTTCATCAGGGCATCATGGGTGATTTGAATGAGGCGTTCTGCCTTACGTGGCAGCTTACCTGCGACATACATGCGGCTGGTGTCGCCGAACCAGCCATCAACGATCACGGTGACGTCGATATTGAGGATATCGCCGTCCTTTAGCTTCTTGTCACCGGGGATACCGTGGCAGACCACATGGTTGATCGAGATACAGCTGGCGTGCTGATACCCTTTGTAGCCAATGGTCGCCGAGGTCGCGCCAGCTTCTTCCACCATTTGGGTGATGATCCGGTCAATCTCGCCGGTCGTTTGGCCGACAAAAACATGCGCAGCGATATCGTCCAGAATTTTAGCCGCCAGAGCACCGGCTGCGTGCATGCCGACAAAATCGGCCTGCTCGTAGATTCGGATACCGTCCTTGGTGGTGCGGCCGTTTTTGGATCTCATCGGGGCGTGCTCCATCGCGTGTGTTTGGACTGCTATTTAAGGGGTTCAACTCAAAAGGGCCAGAGGGGCGCGCCTTTCTTTGCGGAACCTTCCTCGGGATCGGGCGTTTTGTCGTAAGAAATACGCCAAAAAAACAGGGAACAGATCGAGATGGAGCGCCTAGACAGCATCATGCAAACCGAAATTTACGACGGCAAGGCTCTCGCCGACCTTGTAACGCTGGAGTTCCTCGCACAGGTTCTCGGCAGTGTTGTGGCGGCGGCCCTCATTCTGATCGTCGGCTTTCTCGTGGCAGGCTGGGCCAAGCGACGTGTCGTTGCGATCAGCGACAACCACACGCGGCTCGATGCTACGTTGTTTCACTTCCTGGGTAATCTGGTGCGCTACGCAATCTTGGGTTTTGCGGTTCTGTTTGTTCTCAATACCTTCGGGGTGAAGACAACATCTATCGTTGCGGCCATCGGTGCGGCGGGTCTGGCCATCGGTCTGGCCATGCAGGGCGCGCTTTCGAATGTCGCTGCAGGCGTGATGATCATTCTCTTTCGTCCGTTTAAGCTCGGTGACTTCATCGACGTGGATGGAGAAATGGGCACGGTGAAGGAAATCACGCTCAATAATACGGTCGTTGCAAGCCTTTCGAATGTGAAAGTGATCATTCCCAATGCCGAGGTCTGGGGCAATACGATTTCCAACTACTCGGAATACCCGACGCGCCGTGCAGAATGGAGTTTCGGTGTGGGATATGGTGCCAATCTTGCCCTCGCTGAACGCACCATCCATGACACGATCATGGCTGATGAGCGGTCAATGGCAACTCCGGAACCCTTTATTCAGGTCAACAATCTGAACGACAGCTCTGTTGATTTTCTGGTGCGTGTCTGGGTCAGTTCGGCCGACTACTTTCAGTATCAAGCTGACATGAAACGCAAGGTAAAAGAGGCGCTGGATGCGGCCGGAGTGGATATTCCGTTCCCAACCCGGACCTTGGTACAGCCTCGCAACTCTCAGGATGAAGATCTCGACGCAGCCTGACTGTCAAAGGTCAGTCCGCGAAGGGCTGACCAATCTCCACCCCTTCGGGCGTGATGGAAGTGCCGACAACCAGCCGTTCGACGCCACGCGCACGGGCCGCATCAAATTCAGCGGCGTATGTCGGGTCAATGTCCGCGGCCAGCGCAAAACGCTGACAATCTGTTCGCTGCACCAAGTAAAGCATCACCGCCCGATGACCGGCCTCGGCCATATCGCCAAGCTCTCGCAGGTGCTTGGCGCCGCGTGCGGTGACGCTGTCGGGAAATTCCGCAAGGCCCTGCTGGCGTGAGAGCGTGACGCTTTTCACCTCGACGTAACAGTCGGGTAATCCGTCGCCTGTCAGCAGAAAATCAATGCGGCTGTTTTGGCCATACTTCACCTCTGCGCGAATGGTGGAATAGGCGGCGAGTTCTTTGATTTGACCTGACGCCAAGGCGCTTTTCAGGGCACGGTTCGGGACTGATGTATCGACCCCGGTGAAATGGCCATTCGGATGTTCGACCACCCGCCAGCCGTATTTCAGCTTCTTTTTGGGGTCGTCATTCGGTTCGATCCAGATCCGCATGCCGGGTTCCGCCAGTCCCATCATTGAGCCGGGGTTGGCACAATGGGCGGTCACCTCGCGCCCATCCTCCAGCCGACAATCGGCGAGAAAGCGTTTATAGCGTTTGATCAGAGTCGCGGGGATCAGGGGCGTGGGAAATCTCATGGAACCGGGTGATGGGCCATATTCTGCCACCTGTCAAAGCCTGATCCGCCCCTATCCGCTTGCACCGGCGGCGGGGCTGGCTATCCTCTTGCCAAGAACAGGAAATCCCACAGGAGACGTGCTATGCCCAATCCCACCGCTGCCATGCTTGTGATCGGGGATGAAATCCTGTCGGGGCGCACCCGTGATGCCAATATGTATTACCTCGCAGGTGAGCTGTCGAAACATGGCGTTGACCTCAAAGAAGTGCGGGTGGTCAGCGATGACGCGCCAGCAATTGTTGCCGCTGTGCGGGCACTTTCTGGTGCCTACGACCATGTTTTCACATCTGGCGGAATAGGCCCCACCCATGACGACATCACTGCCGATTGCATCGCCGAAGCTTTTGGTGCTGCCATTGATATACGTGCTGACGCCCGCGCGATCCTTGCGGAGCATTATGCCAAGACCGGGGCAGAACTTAATGATGCCCGTCTGCGCATGGCTCGCATCCCAGACGGAGCAGAGCTGATCGACAATCCGGTGTCACGTGCGCCGGGGTTCACGATGGGAAATGTGCATGTGATGGCGGGCGTGCCCGCAGTGTTTCAGGCCATGGTTGAAACCGTATTGGCGACACTTGTCGGGGGCAAACCTCTGCTTAGTCAGACCCTGAGAGTAGATCGTGGCGAAGGTGAGATCGCGGCAACCTTATCGGCACTGGCCGAGAAATATGGCGATCTGTCGATCGGCTGCTACCCGTTCCAGATCAACGGCGCGTTTGGTGCGAATGTGGTGGTGCGCGGCACAGATGGCGCGCAGGTGGACGCGGCAATCACCGAACTTGCACGGGATCTTGGCCTGTGACGCAGCCGCTGACCGATCCCAAATACTACGACGTCGTCGAGGCGACATGGCCGTGCCTTCGTAAAGACACCTTGGGTGAGATCACACTTCGTGTCGGCGCAGGAGGCGGCAGCCGCGTCTCAGCGGCCACCGCAGAAGCATCTGTAAGCGATGAACAGATCGCTGAGGCCGAAGCCGCCATGCAGGCGCTGGGACAGTCGCGCCTGTTTATGATCCGCGATGGTCAGGATGAGTTGGATCAACAACTCGACCGGCTAGGCTATGAGGTGATGGACCCGGTGGTGCTGTGGACCTGTGCGCCATCGCTGTTGACGGATGTCACAATTCCCCGCGTCACGACGTTTTGCCTGTGGGAGCCTTTGGCGATTCAACGTGAGATCTGGGCGACCGGTGGGATCGGACCTGAACGGCTTTCGGTGATGCACCGTGCGTGCGGGCCTAAAACCTCACTGCTCGGGCGATGGAACGATAAACCCGCGGGGACGGCTTATGTGGGTATGTATGGCGACACCGCCATGCTGCATGCGCTTGAGATTTTACCTCACCAGCGGCGCAAGGGTGTGGGCGTTTGGATGATGCGGCAGGCAGCCTATTGGGCGGCAGAGCAGGGTGCAACTGAGCTGGCGGTGCTGTGCACCCGCGCCAACAAGGGCGCGAATGCGCTTTATGGCGGCCTCGGGATGACCCAGGCGGGCGGCTATCACTACCGTATCAAACGCTGACAACCACACGCCGGAGGAGGGCGTATGTTATGACCAATGCTAAGGAGCCGACTGCGCTCGACCTTCCAATGATGGACCCGCTTCCGCCGGAGACACAGAAGTATTTCGACATCTGCCAAGACAAGCTCGGCATGGTGCCCAATGTTCTGAAGGCCTACGCCTTTGATGTTGAGAAACTCAATGCATTTACAGCGATGTATAATGATCTGATGCTCGGTGAGAGTAAGCTCTCCAAACTGGAGCGCGAGATGATCGCAGTGGTGGTTTCTTCCATCAACAAGTGTTTTTACTGTCTGGTCGCACATGGCGCAGCGGTGCGGCAATTGTCAGGGGATCCCCAATTGGGTGAGATGCTGGTAATGAACTACCGCGTTGCCCCATTGGAGGAACGCCAGCGCGCGATGCTGGATTTTGCGGCCAAGATGACTCGAGCAAGCGCGGAAATCGAAGAGGCCGACCGAGAAGGGCTGCGCGCCCACGGATTTGATGATCGTGACATCTGGGACATCGCCAATGTCGCGGCCTTCTTCAATATGACCAACCGTGTTGCCAGTGCCTCTGCCATGGTGCCCAACGCTGAATATCACGGGCAGTTTCGGTAATGTTTCAGCAGAGGCTCACAGCGAGGCTTTGGCGTCTGGTATGTGCGACATTGATCTGTGCGGGGACTACCGCACAGGCCAATGCAGCGACCATCTCTGTCCCGCTGCCTGCAGGAAGTGAGCTTCTGCGCGAACAGGAAACGCCGCTCGACACACTACTGTTGCCGACTGGTCCGGTCGCTGGGGATGATGTCCCGACACGCGCCGTGGAAGGGCGCATTCATCGGCGCAGCTGGCGAATTGGTGATGATCTTAGTCCGTTAGAAGTCCTCGCCCCGATCCGTACCGCATTGGAAAAACGCGGTTTTCAAGAGGTTTACGCCTGTACAGCGCAGGCCTGCGGTGGTTTTGGGTTTCGCTTTGGCATCGAGGTGATCCCGGCCCCGGATATGGCGGTCAACCTCTCCAATTACGAATTCTTGGCGGCTGAACAGCCTGAAACCGGCACCGCCGTATCCTTGCTGGTATCGCGGTTCGGCGGATCGATCTATGTGCAGATGTTAGAGCGTCATGACCCCAGTCAATCGTTGCGCCCTTCTGGTGGGCCATCCAATGGCGGGCGCGACACCTCTGACGGTGCAGAATTAGGCTCTGATGTTACCGATGCGGCTGAACAGGCGTTGCTTGTGGATGCGATCAAGAAAGGTGGCAGCCTCACCACAGGGGCCATTCGGGATTTGCTGTTGTTGCAGGGCCGCGTTCCCCTGCTGGATCTGGAATTTGACACCGCCTCGACGCAGATGGGCGAGGGCCCATTTGATAGTCTGCGCCAACTTGCCGAGTTTCTCGATCAAAACAAAAGCGCCACCATTCTATTGGTGGGTCACACCGATACTGTGGGGGGGCTTGAGGGCAATATCGCCTTGTCTCGGCGCCGTGCCATTAGTGTTCGCGAACGGTTGACCACACGCTATGGCATTGATGGTGGGCGTATTCAGGTGGCGGGCGCGGGCTACATGGCCCCCTTGGCCCCGAATACGACCGAAACAGGACGTGAAACCAACCGCCGCGTCGAGGCAGTCTTGGTAACGCCCTGAGCGGTAGCCGTCAGGACACAAGCATCCAGACCGCCACGGCAAACAGCGCAAAGGCAAAGATCATGTTCAGAATGCGTGACTGTTCAGGGCTGTTGAACACCCGTGCCAATCGTGCACCCGCCAAGGTCCATATCGTAAAGGCCAAAAGGTTGTTCAGTGTAAAGATCGTAGTGATGAGCAACACCTGTTCCCATGCGTTTTGCCCCGAGGCGGACAGAAATTGCGTAAACATCAGCGCAATGATCACATAGGCCTTGGGGTTAAAAAGCAGCAGCACGACCCCATCTGTGAATCGCGCAGAGGTAGCACTTGCACGACTGTCATCGGGGGCCGCTTGCAGAAAACGCCACGCGATCCACATGACATAGAGCGCGCCCAAGACTTTCAGGATGTCGAACACAGCGGGCATTCGGGATAGTGCTGCAAACCCGCCGAACCCGATCGCCAGCGTGACGAGCCAAGTGGCGATATGATACCCCGCAGATGCCGCGATTGTGGCGCGCGCGCCGAAACGCGCACCAGCCGCTGCAAAGAACAGATTGCCGGGGCCGGGGCTATAGGCCAGCGGAAACAGAAAAACGAGCAGAGCAGGGATCATGGTGAATCTCTCCGAGAGCAGACTGATGTGTCGTGCTTGCCTGAAATGCACAGACCACCGCGACCCGAAGCTTGCGCATTTCTCCTGATCCTGCGTCATACTGTAGATAGGGATTTCTTTGCCGGAGAGCTCCCGCCCCCGCAGGTGCTCCGGCTTGCGCCGCACCCCCTTGGCGGCGTTGGGCGTGGCACCGCTGTGCGGTGCGGGGCGCGCGCCGGGTATGCACCCTTTCGCAATGGGGGTCTATGAAAACGCGGCGCATCAGCTTCAGGCGAAACCGCAGCGTGCCGCTAAGGCACGCTGCCGGGCCCAACGGGAAAGTGGTGCATTTTAATGCATTCCTGACGGGCGGGAGCGCGCCGTCAGAACAGGGTGCTACTGGTCATGTAGCGCACGGCTATCCGCCGGGGCTTCATCACGTTCTGTCATGCCGTAATCTCGAATGACACCCGCGACCCGCAACCGGTAGTCCGCAAAATAGCCTCCCCGGCCTTTTGACTGCGCTGCCCGGTGTTTTTCCAGATTGCGCCAACGCGCCAGCGCGTCTTCATCCTCCCAGAATGAGAGGGACAGCAACTTGCCCGGAGTGGTCAGGCTCTGGAATCTTTCAACTGATATGAAGCCCTCCATATCCTCGAACAACGGCTTAAGCGACGCGGCATGGTCGAGATAGGCTTCGGTCATGCCGTCAGCTGGGGTGACTTCAAAAATAACTGCGATCACGTTGCGTCTCCTGAGGTGCCATGCGGTGCCGAGGCCAGTTTGAGCCATGTGCGGTCTTCACGCAAAATGAACTTCTCTTGCTGCGCAAAGTCGTAGTTTTGCTGCCCGAGCGGATCGGCCGCGAGGCGTGTACGATAGGCTTCGTACTCCGCCAGTGACGGGATGTTGTAAATACCATAGGCGCAGGTCGAAGACCCTTCATGCGGGGCAAAATAACCAATGAGATCTGCGCCGTTGCGCGGGATGGCCTGCCCCCAGGTTTGTGCATACTGGCGAAACTGTGCCTGTTTGGTTGGGTCAATTTGATAGCGAATGATGCAAGTCAGCATAGCAGCCCTCTCGTGTTTACAGTGTCTTAAGCCCAATATCCCACGCCATGAGCGTAAGGGTTCGCTCTGGGTCGAACTGTTCTCAGAGCCTGTTTCCGGAACTCGAACGATCCGGCGAAAACCCTGCAATTATCCCAAGCGCGCCCCGATCTTGCCTGATTTGCCCCGCAAGAAGGGCAGAAGACAGAACGTGCGACGAGGAAACCGAAATGGACCGACTGACCGAGATGGAAGCCTTCGCCAATGTGGTGGATCAGGGTGGATTCACCGATGCTGCGAAGAAGATGGGCATCTCCAAATCTGCTGTGTCCAAACATGTTTCCAGTCTGGAGGCCCGCCTTGGTGCACGCCTCTTGAACCGCACGACACGCCGCGTCTCGCCAACAGAGATCGGCCTGGCCTACTATGATCGCGCCCGCCGGGTGCTAAATGACGCGGGCGAAGCGGACGCGCTGGTCACCTCCATGCAGACTGCGCCATCTGGCCTGTTGCGAATTTCGGTGGCGACGGATTTCGGCGTTAATCACCTGTCGCCCGTGTTGTCGGAATTCCTGCGCGATTTCCCGGACATCACTGTCAACATGGTCCTCAATAACCGCTTTGTAGAGCTGATCTCCGAAGGTTTTGACATGGCGCTGCGTATCGGTGAGCTGGAAGACAGCTCTCTGCGGGCACGCAAGCTGACGGAAACCACAAAGCGCATGGTGGCCTCTCCGGAATATCTTGAGAAATATGGCCGCCCGCAGAAGATTGACGATCTGAACGAACACAAGCTCCTGCATTACTCCAACCAATCCAGCGGCAACGTATGGAAACTGACCGCACCTTCCGGTGAAAAACGCCAAGTGCGCTCCACCGGTTGGCTTTCAGTCAATGACGGCCAGTCGCTGTTGAATGCCGCGATCTCAGGTCTCGGGATCGCCTATCTGCCGAGCTATCTTTATGCCGAAGCGAAGGCCGAAGGGCTGGTTGAGGATGTCATGCCGCAGTTGCCGGTCGAGACGCTCGGTATCTACGCGGTTTACCCGCCCGGTCGCTTCACTCAGCCGAAGGTGCGTGCCTTTATCGATTTCCTCGTTCATGCCTTTGCAGAGAAGGGCATGGAAACCTGGTAGATTGCGTGGCGCATTATGTGCGCCTCTCAATCCACCTCCTCCCGACCGCAAGGCCATTTCAAGACTCCCTCGTGAAACTTGCCCCTCGTGTCATCCGCGGGGGCTTTTTTGTTGCGTATCCTTTCGCGTGTCGGAGTGGTCTTCTGCCACACATTGGGTCACAGTGCAGGTGTCTTGCACAAGAGCACTCGCCGAAGGAGCATCTCTCATGACCGCTACACAGGCCTTTCTGGATCGCCTCGGGATCACGTTGCCACTCATACAGGCACCGATGGCCGGCGTGTCGACGCCCCAACTGGCGGCTGCGGTGTCAAATTGTGGCGCGCTTGGCTCTATTGGGGTCGGAGCGTCGCAACCCGATGCGGTGCGCGCGCAAATCCACGAGGTGCAAAGCCTGACCACCTCTGCGTTCAATGTGAATTTCTTTTGTCACCAAACGCCGGTGCGGGATGAAACCAAAGAACAACAATGGATAGATCGCAGCCAGCCTCTGTTCGAGCGCATGGATGCACACCCTCCTGCCGAACTTTCTGAGATCTATACAAGTTTCCGGGACACCGATGCATTCCTTGAGGGGATCTTGGATCTGCGCCCTTCGGTTGTGAGCTTTCATTTCGGTCTCCCCAAGCCCCACCAGATGGAGGCGATGAGAGCCGCTGGGCTCACGCTTCTCGCAAGCGCGACCTCGCTGGATGAGGCGCGCCAGATCGAAGTATCGGGGTGTCACGGTATCATCGCACAAGGGTGGGAGGCAGGCGGACATCGCGGCATATTTGACCCGCAGGTAGCGGATGCGCGCACGCCCGCGATGGATTTGGTTGCCGATCTTGCGAGCCGCACATCACTGCCGGTGATCGCCGCCGGAGGTCTGATGACCGGAGGCGATATTGCCAGTGCATTGGCTGCGGGTGCGGCGGCAGCACAGCTCGGTACCGCTTTTATTGGCTGCCCGGAGAGCGTCGCTGACACTGCCTATCGCGAGCGGCTGGCGCTGGGTGGAGAGACGGTTATGACGGCTGCGATTTCCGGTCGACCCGCGCGCTGCCTCAGCAATGCTTTCACCGAATGGGCAGGAGATATCCCAGCGGGCGAAATTCCCGCCTATCCCTGTGCTTATGATCTTGGCAAAGCACTGAACGCGGCTGCCAAGGCACAGGGCGTCACCACGTTTGGGGCGCAATGGGCAGGCGCTGGCGCTGATCAGGCGCGCACCTTACCTGCCCAAGAGTTGATCCACGCCCTGATGACGGAACTGGAAGCCGCGATTTGAGGCCGCGTGCAAAGCGCCGAAGCGTCTGTTGCCCATGCCAGAGTTTCCGGCGGCATCGGTCAGCTCGACACGCGGCGTCAGGTCAAAGTGTTGCAGCCAGACGCGTGCCTTGATTGATCGCGCGTTTGGCGTCGAGTTCCGCTGCAACATCAGCGCCCCCGATCACATGGGCGGTCACACCGATTTCGGACAATTGGTCCGCCAGTGAGCGTTCGCTGACCTGACCTGCACAAAGCACGATGGTGTCGGCCTCGATCACGGTCGGATTTTCACGGGCCTCGCCAAAACTCACATGCAGACCTGCGTCGTCGATGCGCTCGTAGTTTACGCCCCCGACAAAATCGACGTCTTTCATCTTGAGCGTGGCGCGATGAATCCAACCGGTGGTTTTGCCCAACCGCTTACCGTGGCGTTCTGCTTTGCGTTGCAACAGCGTGACTTTACGGGCCGGTGCTTCTGGCTGCGGACCCTCCGGAGCAAGACCAGAGCGATGCTCGGCAGGATCGGTCACGCCCCATTCGCGCATCCACAGCGGCAGGCTTTCTGATGGGCTTTCGCCCTCATGTAGCAAGTATTCAGAAACATCAAAGCCGATGCCCCCCGCGCCAATCACCGCGACCTTGTCGCCGACTGGCACTTTGTGGCGCAGCACATCAATGTAGCTTACGACTGACGCATGATCCTGCCCCGGAATGTGGGGGTCTCGCGGGATGACGCCGGTGGCGATCACGACCTCATCAAATCCCTTTAGATCTTCGGCACCCACGTAACGCCCCATCTCCAAGGTGACGCCCGCTTTGGCAACCATAGTGCGGTACCAATCGACCAGGCCCCAGAACTCTTCTTTGCCGGGGACTTGTTTGGCCATATTGAGTTGGCCGCCGATTTCATCAGCAGCATCAAAGAGCGTCACGCGATGTCCGCGCTCAGCGGCTGCGATTGCGGTGGACAGGCCAGCGGGGCCAGCACCGACGATCGCAATGGTTTTTGGAGACCCGGTGGGCGTCAGCGCCAGCTCGGTCTCATGGCAGGCACGGGGGTTCACCAAGCAAGACGTCAGCTTGCCGCCAAAGGTGTGGTCCAGACAGGCCTGATTACAGGCGATACAGGGCGCGATCTCGGCGCTGCGACCTGCCTCGGCCTTTGCGACAAAATCTGCATCCGCCAGCATCGGGCGCGCCATCGAAACCATGTCGGCGCACCCTTGTGCCAGCACGTCCTCGGCGACCTCGGGCGTGTTGATCCGGTTTGAGGTGATGACGGGGATAGAGACATGACCCATTAGTTTTTGGGTGACCCATGCAAATGCGGCTCGGGGAACCGAAGTTGCGATGGTGGGAATGCGCGCTTCATGCCAGCCGATCCCGGTGTTGATAATGGTCGCACCTGCAGTCTCTACGGCTTTGGCGAGTTGCACGACCTCGTCAAAAGTGGAGCCATTGGGCACGAGGTCGATCATCGAGAGGCGATAGATCAGGATGAACTCCAGCCCGACCGCTTCGCGCACGCGACGTACCACCTCGACTGGCAGTCGCATGCGGTTTTCATAACTGCCACCCCAGCGGTCTTCGCGCTTGTTAGTGTGGGTTACGAGGAACTGATTGAGGAAGTACCCCTCAGAGCCCATGATCTCGACGCCATCATACCCGGCTTCTTTCGCCAGTTGGGCGGCATTCACGATGTCAGAGATCTGCTTTTCGATCCCATCTTCATCCAATTCATTCGGTGGGAAAGGCGAAATCGGCGACTTCACGGCACTGGGTGCCACGCATTTGGGGCCATAGGAGTAGCGACCTGCATGCAGGATCTGCATCGCGATCTTGCCGCCAGCCTCATGCACGGCTTTTGTCACCACGGAATGGTTCGCGACATCCTGCTCGGTTGTCATCATCGCCGCACCGGGCAGCACGGAGCCTTCGAGGTTGGGACCGATCCCGCCGGTCACCATCAGCGCAACCCCGCCACGGGCACGAGCGGCGTAGAATTCCGCGACGCGGTTCCAATCGCGGGTCTCTTCCAAGCCTGTGTGCATGGAACCCATCAGGACGCGGTTCTTCAGCGTGGTAAAGCCCAGATCCAACGGGGCCAACAGATGTGGGTACGCAGCCATGACACTCTCCCTGCAAACTCATTTAGCGGCTCGTGGAAACGCACCGCATGCTGGGCGCAGGATCACCCGACGGGCTGCCGATGTCACCTCCATACGCGGCGTCACCCCCTTGCGTGCCCCGGCGGCACACGGTCTAAGAGGGAGCGAAACAACCGTTGCCGGAGGCTGAGGCATGAGCAAAACATCCCCAAAAGAGATGACCCCGGAGCAGATCGCCGCACTGCCGTATCGTCCGAATGTGGGCGTCATGATGATTAACGGCGAGGGGGCTGTGTGGGTCGGCCAGCGGATGGACCGCTATAAGGACGCTTGGCAAATGCCTCAAGGCGGTATCGACAAAGGCGAGGATGCACGTCTCGCGGCGCTGCGAGAATTAGAAGAAGAAACCGGCGTCACCCCTGATCTGGTCGAGGTGATCGCTGAAAGCAACGGCTGGCTGCCCTACGATCTGCCGCATGAGGTGGTGCCGCACTTCTGGGGCGGTAAATATCGCGGGCAGGAACAGAAATGGTTCTTGCTGCGATTTGCCGGGCGTGATGAACAGATCAACATTGCAACCGATGACCCGGAGTTTTCCGCGTGGTGCTGGCTGCCGGTGGATCAACTGGTCGATAAAGTCGTCCCCTTTAAAAAGGAGGTCTACGCCCGTGTTGTCGAAGAATTCCAAGCCCATCTGTAAAGCTGCCCTTGTGGCAGGATTGACCATAGCGACAGCCACGCAGGCTTTGGCGTTGAGTTGCGTGCCGATGGGGCCGGGCGATGTCTATCGGATCGTCTCCGACAGTGAGGATCCATTTCTGGTGATCGAAGGCCGCGTCAGTTTTGACGAAACGCTTTTGCCGCAATACTCGGATGCCAATCCACGTGCGACAGAGAAACCCACGGAAATCCCGGCGCAAGTCACGGGTCTTTTGTTGGGCGAACGCATGTTTGATCAGCCAGTGGAGGGAGAAATCACCCTCGAAGCCCATTGTCTGGGACCCTGGTGCGGCAGCCTGGTTTCGGGTGCGCGCTACCTGTTTTTTGCACGCCAGACCGAGGATCGTGTGGTTGCGGTGGTGGAACCCTGTGGTGGCTTTTTCTTCTCAGCAGAAGATGGCAGCGCCGGAGATACGGTGCTGCAGTGTCATTTGGGCGGAATATGCCCCTCGCAATTGCCCGAAAGTTTGGAAGGCGCAGTGACACCGCTGGCCGAGGATTGATCGGCCAGCAATCAGGTTTGGCGTAGGCCGCATTTTATTCAGCGGCTACGGGTGCTGTCTTTGTAACCGCTGGTTTGGGGGCCTGCTGGCCGAGCCAGACTGAGAATAATGCTACGATTGCCCCAAGCGCCTGCAGCGTGGAAAAGTGCTCACCCGCAAACAGCGCGCCGAGGATCACAGCCGTCAGCGGGCTGAAAACACCCAGAAGCGAAATCTGAGCAGGCGCGATGCGGCTTATGCCGCGAAACCATAGAATATAGGTGAACGCGCCGCCAATCAGGCTCATATAGCCGAGGCCAATCAGGTTTGCTGTCGAAAGGGTCGGCCATTCGGGCAGCGCAAATAAGGCGACGGGTATCAACAAGATCCCGCCCGCTGTGAGTTGCCACGCCGTGAAGGTCAGCGCAGGTACGCCCGGTTGCCATTTCCGGGTGAGCACCACGCCTGTAGCCATCGACAGCGCACCGCCAAGTCCGGCCAGCACACCTGTGGGGTCTAGGCTGGCCTCCGGCCCGAGCACCAGTAATCCAACCCCAATGATGCCCAGAAAAGCGGCCGCGATGCCTTTGCGGTGGATCTGTGTGCCAAGCAGCGCACCGGAGAGGGCCATCACGAACAAAGGCTGCACGGCTCCTAATGTGGCTGCGACCCCGCCCGGCAAGCGATAGGCCGACAGGAACAAAAGCGCCCAAAACACCGAGAAATTCAGCGCGCCAAGCACAAAGATCTTTGGCAATAACGCCACGGGTGGAAGCTGCCGCACGAGTAAAAGGAGTAACAAGCCAGCGGGCAAGGCGCGCAGCAGCGCAACCAGATAGGGCGACTCTCCGGGTAGAAAGGTTGTGGTCACAATATAGCTGCTGCCCCATATCGCGGGCGCAAGTGCAGTGAGGGCGAGGTCTCTGGTGTCTGTCATGGCGTTGCCTCCTAGGTATCTTGACATCGAGATAGTATCCAGAAGTCTCGACGTCAAGATATGTGCTTGCATTGACCTTCCCTGCACGGCGGCACATTACTGTCGCATGGATCATGTGGACTTCATTTTAGAACAATGGCGCAAAGAACGGCCTGACCTTGATGTCACCGCGATGGGCGTTGTGGGTCGCGTTGGTCGGCTTCATCTCGCGTATATGAAACCGATGGAGAAAACCTTCGCTCGCTTCGGTCTGAATGGGGCAAAGTTTGATGTATTGGCGACGTTGCGCCGCGCCGGAGCACCGCATTGCCTTTCTGCTGGTGACCTGATGAAGGCGACAATGGTTGCCTCGGGCACCATGACAAACCGGATTGACCGGCTTGAGGTAGATGGGCTGGTTAGCCGCACCACCAACCCAGAAGACAGCCGCAGTTTTTTGATTGGGCTGACGGACAAGGGGTTTGACTTGATAGATCGAGTCGTCGAAGTCCATGTCGAAACACAGGCATCGCTCCTTGAGGGATTGTCAGATGAAGAAACCGCGCAACTTGCGACGTTGCTGTCAAAGGCATTGAATGCCGCGGGCCGCACCTGACAGCAGATGCGGCCCGTTGGCTCGTCCGTCACCTGAGGCCGCAGGGCGAGCGGTCAAGATGTGGACAAAGTCTGATCAACTGGTTTGGCCTTAATCAGAAATCTTCGTAGTAGTTGAAAGCGGCGTTGCCATCACTCGCGAATGTCCCATGGGCCGTTGGGGCGAGGGGGGCCTCCTCATCCGTTTCGGCATCCAAATCCCAACTATCCACCGCCGGTTTGGGGCTGGCGGATACCATTTGCCCGGACAATTTGAACTTCGCCACGACACTACCCAGTTCAGCGGCGTCATTGTCTAGCATTTGACAAGCGGCAGACGCTTCCTCAACCATCGCAGCGTTTTGTTGTGTGACTTGATCCAGTTGCACCACGCCGGTGTTGATCTCGCCGATGCCATTGGATTGCTCCGAGGCACCCTCAGCGATACCCGACACCAGTTGCGAGATATTGTTCACACGCTCCACGATCATCTGCAGCGCGTCACCGGCTTTGCCGACGAGATCGACGCCAGCTTCGACCTGTTTGGAACTCTCACCGATCAGAGATTTGATCTCCATCGCCGCATCTGATGAGCGCTGGGCGAGCGCTCGGACTTCGCTTGCGACGACGGCAAAACCACGTCCGGCCTCGCCTGCGCGGGCAGCTTCAACGCCAGCATTGAGCGCCAGCAGGTTGGTTTGGAACGCGATATCGTCAATCACGGAAATGATCTGTTCGATCTTCTTCGAGGATTGCTCAATTTCCGTCATCGCGGTCACAGCATTCTGTACAACCCCGCCGCTGACTTCGGCCTCCTGTTTCGCCTCGCCAGTGATCTGTTCGACGCTGCGAGCACTGTCTGCAGCGGACTTAACGCTCACCGTCATCTCTTCTAGCGCGGCGGCTGTTTCTTCCAGTGTCGCGGCCTGACTTTCAGTCCGGTGGGAGAGGTCATTTGATGATTGGTTGATCTCCGCCGCACCATTGCGGATGCGGTTCACCGCGCTCACCACATGCCCGAGTGTTTCATTGAGCGTGGTCACGGTTTTGTTGAAATCCTCGCGCAGTTTTTCGTGTTCACCCGCAAAGGGTGTCTCAATCTTTGTGGAGAAGTCTCCTTGCGACAGGCGCAACAGCCCTGTGCTGAGGTTTTCGACGACGATGGCCTGTTCACGCTGTTGTTCGGCACGTTCTTCGTCTGCGCTGCGGGCGATTTTCAGTTCGTCCTGAAAAGAGAGCAGCGCTTTGCCGATGTCGCCGATTTCATCGCCACGCTCGGCTTCTTCGACGCTGGTGTCCAGATTTCCGGAGGCAACATCGGCCATACCGTTCGCAATTTTATGCAGCGGACGGGTAATCGACGCAGCAATCCGCCAGCCGAGAAAAGACATCATCGCACAGATCGCAAATCCGATGAGAGCCAGTATCAATGCTTGGCGGCGCAGTGGAGCCATGACGTCTGCGACATCCTGTTCGACAACCAGCGCCCAATTGGCAAGATCAAGTCCGACTGGACGGGATGCCGCCATGACTGGGTGGCCGTCCAACCCCGTTTCACCCTTGGAGAAATGGATCTCTCCCTTCAGGGCCGTTGCAAGATGATCTGCCTCTGGGAGCGTGTCGAGCACGCTGTATCCGTCGTCAAAACGGGAGGTTGTACGTGCTTTATAATCTGCGCCAACGATATAGACCTGTGCGGTCTCACCAAGACCGTCATCATTGTTTGTAATGACACCGAACATATCAACCGGAACCTGTACCGCGACGACCCCCAGCGGGCTGCCATCCGCTGCCATGACAGGGGTTGCGAGGAACGCTGCCGCCGCGCCATAACTTGGGGCGTATGGCTCCATATCTGCAAAAACCACTTCACCCTCAGCAGCAGCGCTTGCAGCGCGGTAAGCCTTGCCCAATCCAGAGTCCGCATAGGCGCCATCACTGAGGTTGGTGGCGTAATCCATCTCCTTAAAGACGGAATATATGATGTCGCCCTCTGGACTGATCAGGAAGGCGTCATAATAACCTTTGCTTTCAATCAAGGTGCGCAAACCGTTATGATAGATCGCGTGCGTCTCGTGATAGGCCGCGTCCCCTTCGGCGCGCTGTAGCTTATGCTTCTCACCGGTAGGGAAGCTGTTTTCAGTGATGTAAGCGGTTTGCAAACTGTCTGCCGCCTCGGATCCAAGAGCGTTCCATGTTTCTTCGAAACTGACCAGCGCAGATGAGGTGGCGGGAGACTGGGCCAGTGAGACCAGATCGTTACGAATATTGAACATGATCTGGCGCACAGAATAGCTCCGGTCCGCCAAAAGCGATGCCATCTGGTCTTTGACGGATCGTTCGGCGAACCGGTTGAAGGCAATCAGCGCCGCAGCGATCAGGAGGAAACTGGTTACCGCGCAAAATCCCGCAAAGAACAAGGGCAGTTTGCGAGAGATCTTTATTGTATTCGTACGAAACATGACGAGATCCTGTGGTGTTGCTTGACCTTCAGAGTATCTGTCGTCGCCGCTGTTTAAGAATTCGCAAATATAGCCATAATCGTATATCTTTCGAGCGAACCTGTACTTTCGCGCTGTCGAAGTGTTCGGAATTCCGGTCAGCTGTGGCCTCAATGCGAAACGCCTTGATCTCACAGGGAAAGTCCGATTCGAATCGGGTGGAATGATGGCAGGGGGGGTAATTGCCCAATATTTGCGCATAAATTTGGATATGCTAATATTTTGGGCGCGCGCATCTGCTGGCACCGAGCTCACGTGGCCCGGTGCCATGATCTGTGATGTTAGAGAAGACCCGCTTCTTGCAGCAATACGCGCATGTCTGCATTGGGGCGGGGGCCGATGTGGCTGATGACTTCGGCGGCGCAGGTGTTGCCCATGCGTGCGCAGGTCTCCAGATCACGTCCTTGGGCGAGGCCAAACAGGAAGCCTGCCGCAAACTGATCGCCTGCTCCGGTCGCATCCACAGGGACAACCTTGGTCACGGAGACATCGATACGACCGTCCGGGCTGACCACAGTCACGCCATCGCCCGAACGAGTGCAGACCACCAAAGGACAGATTGCTGCCGTTTTCGCCAAGGCCTCTTCCAGATCATCGGTTTCAAATAGAGAGCGAATTTCGTCCTCATTGCCGATCACAAACTCCAGCTCGGTTTCGATCAGCTTTAGAAAATCGGCTCGGTGACGTTCGACGCAGAACGGGTCAGAGATTGCGATGCCGGGTTTGCCGCCGCCAGCGCGGCAGTCTCGCGCCGCTTCCATAAAGGCGGTTTTGCCTTTGTCCTTGTCGAAGAGATACCCCTCAAGGAACATGATCTGCGCCTGACCTGCGACCTCGTTTGGTACATCGTCAGAGCTGAGTTCAGATGAAATCCCCAGATAGGTGTTCATCGAGCGCTCGCCATCGGGCGAGACAAAAATCATCGAACGAGAGGTGGGGAGTTCGCCGCCCGCGACGGGCGGGTTCACAAAATCAACGCCATCGTCCTGCATGGCTTGCGCGTAAAACCGCCCCAGAGCGTCATCATGCACGCGACCGATGAAAGCCGAAGAAAGCCCCAGCGCACCAGCACCCGCAATGGTATTGGCGACAGAGCCACCGGGCGTCTGCACCCGTTCTTTCATCGCAGCATAGAGCACTTCCCCACGCTCACGCTCGATCAGCTGCATAATGCCCTTCTCGATCCCCATATGGTCGAGAAAACTGTCGTCGCATTGAGAAATCACATCGACAACGGCATTGCCGATACCGACGAGTTGGTAGGTTTTGGTCATAGTGTTTTATCCTCGTAGAGGCAGAGATCTCGGATGATGCAGGTGGAGCACAAGGGTTTGCGCGCCTTGCAGTGATAGCGGCCGTGCAGGATCAGCCAATGATGCGCATGCAGTTGGAAATCGACCGGGATATTGTCCTCGATCGCCCGTTCGACGGCGTTCACATCCTTGCCGGGGCAGATGCCAGACCGGTTGCCGACGCGAAAGATATGCGTGTCCACCGCCTGTGCCGGGTAGCGCCACCACATGTTCAAAACCACATTGGCGGTCTTGCGCCCCACGCCGGGCAGGCTTTCGAGCGCTGCACGAGAACAGGGAACCTCGCCACCGTATTGATCGACAAGGATGCGGGAGAGCTTGATGACGTTTTTGGCCTTGTTGCGATAAAGGCCAATCGTCTTGATGTGTTCGATCACACCCTCTTCGCCAAGGGCGAGCATCTTCTGGGGTGTGTCGGCGATTTTGAACAAATCCTTGGTGGCTTTGTTCACGCCTGCGTCGGTTGCCTGAGCGGACAGGGCGACGGCCACGACCAACGTGTAGACGTTGACATGGTCGAGTTCGCCCTTGGGTTCGGCCTCGGCGTCCTGGAACCGCGTGAAGATCTCGCGGAGCGTATGATAATCGAGTTGCTTGGCCATCGGGCGTTCTTTTGCCCGCTGCGGACACAGGGCGCAAATTAAAAACGCGTGGTATTCGCAAGGGTTCAGGCGTTGCGGTGCAAAAGTCGCGCTTTTGCATCGCGCAACAAAACAAACCGCAGGTTCCGGGTCGCGCCGCGTGCTTACTGTGGCTAGTCTCGATACTGGAACAGAGCGAATATCAATGAGGACGAGTGTCATGCCGCGGGACGAACAGGCTTATCACTATGGAGTCATCCGCCGCGCGATCGAGGTCATTGATGCGGATGGCGCGGATCTGTCTCTCGAAGAGTTGGCCGCCCGCATGGACATGAGCTCAGCACATTTTCAGCGCATATTTTCAGCCTGGGTGGGTGTTTCGCCAAAACGCTATCAGCAATACCTGCGTTTGGGGCATGCAAAGTCGCTGTTGCGCGAGGATCTGCCCTTGCTGGAGACCGCCCATGCCGTTGGGCTTTCCGGGTCTGGCCGCTTGCATGATTTATTCGTGCGTTGGGAGGCCATGAGCCCCGGTGAATATGCCCGCCGGGGCGAGGGGTTGACCGTGCGTTGGGGCTGGTTTGACAGCCCCTTCGGGCTGGCGCTCGCCATGGGCACTGAAAAAGGCCTGTGTGGTCTGGCCTTCGCGGCCGAAGTCGGGGCCGAAACGGCCTTGAGCGATATGCGTGCCCGCTGGCCCAAGGCCGCGTTTGTCGAGGATGCAGATGCGTTGCGCCCGCAGGTCGAAGCGGCCTTTGCGCGCAAAGGCGATACTGCGCTGCATCTGATGGGGGCACCTTTGCAGATCAAGGTCTGGGAGGCGCTCCTGCAGATCCCCGAAGGCGAGGCCACCACCTATGGCGAGATCGCCGAAGCCATCGACAACCCTCGTGCTGTGCGTGCCGTGGGAACGGCGGTGGGGAAGAACCCGCTGAGCTGGCTCATCCCCTGTCACCGGGTGTTGCGCAAGGGCGGCGAAATGGGCGGCTACCACTGGGGCGTGCCGGTCAAACGCGCGATGCTGGCTTTTGAGGCCGCCCGCGCGGAGGTCGCGCAGGGGAGCGCCGCGTGAACATGCGCGTGAGCACCCTTTTTATGCTCTGCAAAAGCGCTTTGCGGCGTGCGCGGCGTTTTGCAGCCAGATGTGCTTCGACTTTGTCCCAAGCCTCTTTGCGCTCAATTTCATAAGCGGTGCGCGGTGGGGCAGGCTCGTTCCAGCGATCCAAGCCGAGGGTGACAAGAGCGATCCAATCATAAGACGACATGAGCAGACTCCATTGGGGGTGATGTGACCCTCTGAGAAAAGCAAATCGCTGCTGACACCCTGTTGTCAGTGGGGCATGCTAGGATGGCAGCAGGGTGTCACGGTATGTGTCCGCCCATCTGCATCACCGGAGGTGTCATGACCCGCAGCAATCGGATGTTTGAGTTGATCCAGATCCTGCGCGCGGCCCCTGCGCCGGTTCGGGCCGAGGATCTTGCCGCTCAGCTTGAGGTCTCCAAGCGCACGATCTACCGCGATATTGCCGCGCTTCAGGCGATGCGCACGCCCGTCGAGGGAGAGGCGGGGATCGGCTATATGCTGCGCAAGGGGTATGATCTGCCGCCGCTCAACTTCGATGAAGAAGAAATCGAGGCGCTGCATGTCGGGCTTGCGATGTTGATGCGCACGGGGGATGGCGCGCTACAGCGGGCGGCGGCACGGGTCGGGCGCAAGATATGCGATGTCCACGCCAGCGCCGAGTGGCTGCAGGTTGCCCCTTATGGTGCGCCGCTTGATGACCCCGACAATGGCTGTGTGTCCAAGGCGATCTTGCGCCAGGCGGTCCGCAGCGCCCAGAAACTGCAACTGGTCTATGTGAATGAGGCCGGAGAGCAGAGCGAGCGCATCTTGCGCCCCTTGGCGTTGATCTATCACATCGATTGCACGCTGCTTGCGGCGTGGTGCGAGCTGCGCAGCGGCTTTCGTCATTTCCGCACGGACCGGATGATGTCTGCTGACTTGCTGGAGGCCCATTTTACGCGCGAAGCCGCGCTGTTGCGCAAGCTGTGGCGGGAACAAGAACGCGACACGTTTGTTTACAAGGCGTAACCTAGCCCGCCGCTTTGCGAGTTGGGTTGCGCGGCAATCCGCCGAACGCGATGCCTGCACGCTTGCTGCGCGCGGCGATGCGCACAATATCTACACACAACGTCTCCGCCCGCGAACAGAAAACGCGGGCGATAAAAGACAGGTTTGAGGAAGAAAAGGTAAACTACGTATGTCTTTTGCAAAAATCCCCGCCCTTGGCGTGCTGGCCGCTGCCGTGGCGCTGAGCGCTTGTGACGATCCTGCCTCCTATGGTGCGCCCGGCGGTATCAACCGCTCTCAGAACGGGGCCATCATAGGTGGCCTGATTGGTGCAGGCATCGGTGCGGCGACCTCGGATGACGACAAAGCAGAGACCATCATCGGCACCGCTGCTGTCGGCGCACTGGCGGGCGGCTTGATCGGGCGAGAGCTGGACAAGCAAGAGGCTGAGCTGCGTCAAAGCCTCGATAACGACTCGATTTCCATTGTGAACACCGGCGATCGTCTGATTGTCTCGCTGCCCAATGATCTGACCTTTGCCACCGATAGTTCTGCTATTTCCTCGGTGGTGCGGAGCGATCTGCGCAAGGTCGCGGGCAGCTTGCAGCGCTATCCGGGCAGTGTGGTTCAAGTGATCGGTCACACCGACAGCGATGGTGCTGCGTCCTATAACTATTCCCTGTCCGAACGTCGGGCCAATGCGGTCGCCGATGAAATTGCCGCCGGGGGTGTTTCTTACAACCGTATGCGCATCATCGGTCGTGGTGAGGATCAGCCTGTCGCCAGCAACCTGACGGCAGAAGGAAAAGCGCGCAACCGCCGGGTGGAGATCGTTATCATCCCGCAGGCGAGCTAAGCCCAGTCGCACGAACAAAACCCCAAGGCCGCGCCCAGAGCGCGGCCTTTTTTCGTTATTTCGCATCGCCTGTGTAAAGGTGCACAGCCCGTCTGCGGTGGTCGGCCTTTGTTCGCGGACAGGCACGCCCTAGCTTTGTGAGCGAGATTGATAATTTGAAAGGACCGAATGATGGCTGATCCTGTGTTGCTTATTATTTCCGGCTCTCTCCGTAAGGAGGCGACGAACCGTAAACTGGCCAGAGAGGCCGCTCGGCTCTTTGGACCCGCAGAGGTCATCGAGGGCGAGCTGAACCTGCCGCTTTATGATGGCGACGCTGAAGAGGCCGATGGTATACCCGCCGCTGTTCAAACGCTGGCAGACCAAATTGCGCGCGCTGATGCGGTGGTGATCTCGACGCCGGAGTATAACAAGGGGCCGTCAGGTGTGTTAAAGAACGCGCTGGATTGGGTGAGCCGCACCGAGGGCAACCCCTGGGCCGGCAAGCCCGTGGCGGTGATGTCTGCGGCAGCGGGGCGTGCAGGTGGGGAGCGTGCTCAGATGATCCTGCGCGGTTTCATGGTGCCCTTTCGCGCAAATGTTCTGCCGGGGCCGGAGGTGCATCTGGCGGGGTCCAGCAAGGAATTCGATGAGACGGCCACGCTCACCAGCGATCTCTATACCAAAACGCTTGCGGATTTGATGACACAATTGCGCGCATTGGCCACGCGGTCATGACATAGCGAATGTTTGGCGGGGCTGATGGCCCCGCCTTGCACTTTATTACAAAGCGGTGGGTTCAATCCCATCTTCTTCCAGCTTGTTGTCCGGCTCGACATGTATTGTCACATGAACACCGGGCAGGGCGGCTTCGATCTCTTCTTCCAATCGGTCGCAGATGTCGTGGCTTTCCGCAACAGACATGTCGCCGTCCACGACCATGTGAAACTCCACAAAAATCGCCTTGCCCGCGCGCCGGGTTTTAATGTCGTGGATTTGCAGTGCACCGCCGCCAGAGCCAAGGATTACGGCGGCGATTTTCTCCTGTTCTTCGGGGGAGGCGGCCTTGTCCATCAGCCCATCCACCGAGTCAGAGACCACATGAAGTCCCTCGCGGAGGATGTTTACCGCAACCAGCAATGCAAGGATTGGATCTAGGATGTGCCAGCCGGTTGCCAGCACCAACACCAGTCCGACCATCACACCGGCGGAGGTCCAGACGTCGCTCATCAGGTGTCGGCCACCTGCGACAAACGCCGGAGATTTCAGGCGCCCGCCTGCTCGCAGCAATACCTGAGCCCAGCCGAGGTTTACGATCAGCGCCAATGCGTTCACAGCCAATCCGACAGGTGTGAGGTTCGCGGAGGCCCCCGAGACCAGAGCGACAACCGCCTGATGCAGGATCAAAACGGCTGCGAGGATAATCATGATCCCCTCGGTCACTGCAGAGAAATACTCGGCCTTGTGGTGCCCAAACGGGTGCCCATCATCGGCCGGGCGCTCTGCATAGCGGATTGCAAACCATGCCAGCACTGCTGCCGACACGTTCACAAGGCTTTCCATCGCGTCGGAAAAAAGCGCGACCGATCCGGTCAGCGCCCAAGCGCCGAGTTTTAGCGCCAGCACCAGAACAGAGACCGCAATTGTGCCGGTTGCGATTTGACTGGCACTGAGGCGCGAACTGAGACCCAAGGGCATCCGCTCAACCCACCAAGGCGCGGCGCAGCAGATTGAGGCCGGCAATCAGCAGAACGAACAGTGTGGCTCGGCGGAAGGTTTTTTGATCAATGCGGTCCTGTAGCCTGCCACCAATCCACATGCCCATCAGCGCAGGCACAATCATCAAAACGGAAAATGGCAGTGTCTCGCTGCGCATCACGCCAGAGCCGATATGGGCAAAAAACAGCACCACTGCGCCAAGGCCGTAGATGACGCCTTGAATACGCATCTGCTCTTTCTTTTCAGTGCCAAGAGCAGTCAGATACGCGACCGTTGGCGGCCCCCAGATGCCAGAAAAGCCACCGATAAACCCTGCAAACGCCCCGATGCCAATCTCCACTCGGCGCGAGGCCTCATGCAAAACCAGATGCTTACCCAATAGTTGCGTCACCGCAAAGAGCGTGATCGGTGCGCCAATAATCAACAGCATCACCTGCGCAGGCAATACCCGTACCATCTGCGCGCTCATCATGAGGAACAGCCCGCCCACCAGCAAAAAGGCTCGAAAACGCTTGATCGACTCCCAAGCCGCACCCGGTCCTTGTTTGAGCGCCTGAAACCCATTGGTGACCAAAGTGGGCAGAATCAGCCCCGCCAATGCCAGGTCCGGCGCCATGATAGAGCTGAGGCCCGAGACCATGATCATCGGCATGGCAAAGCCAACGAGGCCTTTGATCGTGCCAGCAACCAATGCCACGACGAAGGCCAGCACGAATCCAGCGGGGGCGAGAAAGGGAATGAGATCAGTCATATCCTTGCGTTTAGCACAACCAACGGGTGCTGCACTGCAAAAACGAAAGGGTAATTATTGAACGATATGAGTGCCATTTGAGATTTAATATTGCGCTGCAAGTGCAAAGTGGCCTATCACAGGGCAAGCTCTGAGGAGGATGGCACTCATGCCCCACGACGGACAATTGGACGGACAGGATATGAAACCTACCACGCCGCTGCTGCCGGATTTGCTGGCTTTGACACAAAGCGCACTCGCGCCTCTGGATCAGCTGCTCGAGATCGCGACCTCGCGGGTTCGCGAAACTGTCAGCGATGGCGGCCGTGTTTCTGGCGCGTTGGTGGAACAGCACCAATACGCCGCCCATGGTCTTGCGTGGTTGGCGACGTATGTCTATTCGCTGCGTCAGATGCACCGCTGGGCCGAGGCGCTCTCGGGAGAGGGTAAGTTTGGTGAGATGGAACAGCTGATCCACCAGATCGCCTTTGGTGAATACCTCTGGCAGATCTACGGTGGCATTCAGATGAACCAGGGCGAAGTTCTGCGACTGCAGGATCTGGGCCTCAGCCAGGATGACCAGCGCGCGATGATGGCACCTGCGGTGATGACGCTGACGCAGTCTGGCAATACGCAGGCAGCGCGTGTGCGTCTGGTCGAACTGATGGAGCAGCAATCTGGTAGCACCATGTTCGGAGCATCAGGGCTGGACGACGAGCTGGAGATGATCCGAGATCAATTCCGCCGCTACGCTCAGGAAAAAGTCGAACCTTTTGCACATGACTGGCACCTCAAGGACGAATTGATCCCGATTGAGGTGATCGAAGAACTGGCGGAGATGGGCGTCTTTGGTCTGACTATACCCGAGGAATTCGGCGGTTTTGGCCTATCCAAGGCCTCGATGTGCGTGGTCTCAGAGGAGTTGTCCCGCGGCTATATTGGGGTGGGCAGCCTTGGTACCCGTTCTGAGATTGCCGCCGAGTTGATCCTCGCCGGTGGCACCGATACCCAAAAAGCGAACTGGCTGCCCAAAATCGCCAGCGCGGAGATCCTGCCGACCGCTGTCTTCACCGAGCCGAACACGGGGTCTGACCTCGGCTCTCTACGCACCCGCGCGGTCAAGGATGACAATGGTGACTACAAAATCACCGGCAATAAGACATGGATCACCCATGCGGCGCGGACCCATGTGATGACACTCCTGGCGCGGACCGATCCGGAGACAACCGACCATCGCGGTCTCAGCATGTTCCTCGCTGAGAAAACGCCGGGAACTGAGGATAATCCGTTCCCGATCGACGGGATGACGGGTGGAGAGATCGAGGTGCTCGGCTACCGCGGCATGAAAGAATACGAGCTGGGCTTTGACGGATTCCACGTGAAGGGTGAAAACCTTTTGGGTGGCGAGGAAGGCAAGGGCTTCAAGCAGCTGATGGAGACCTTTGAGAGCGCGCGCATTCAGACTGCGGCACGGGCCATTGGTGTGGCGCAATCGGCGCTCGATATTGCCATGCAATACGCGCAGGATCGCAAACAATTCGGCAAGGCGCTGATCAACTTCCCCCGGGTGTCGTCGAAGCTGGCGATGATGGCGGTCGAGGTCATGGTGGCGCGGCAGCTCACGTATTTTTCGGCTTGGGAGAAAGACAACGGCCACCGCTGCGACCTTGAGGCCGGTATGGCAAAGCTCCTTGGTGCGCGTGTGGCATGGGCTGCTGCAGACAACGGTTTGCAGATTCACGGCGGCAATGGCTTTGCGCTTGAGTACAAGATCTCGCGGGTGCTGTGTGATGCGCGCATTCTGAATATCTTTGAAGGTGCGGCAGAGATCCAAGCGCAGGTGATCGCGCGACGGCTGTTGGCCTAGAAAACGACACACAGGACTGCGCCCGACCTCGGGGGGAAGCGCCCTCCCGTGAGGAGGGCGAGAATTTTCGCCAAATTGCCCGACGCATCTGGAGAGATTTGTGATATCGCTCTGGTATGATGCGCTTCCTTCTCCTCAGCCTGTTCTTTCTCACTGCCTGCGGCGACAGCCCCGTTGGGCGCGAGGCCCGCATTCTTGCCATGGGCGATTCCATGATGGCATGGAACAGCCTTGGCGGGCAGTCGATCCCGGATGTTGTCGCTGATGAGTTGGGCGAGCCGGTCGTTGATCGCTCTGTATCGGGCGCGCGGATGATCTATCGCCTGCCGATCAGCGGTGCAGCGGGTCTGTCGATCCCGAAACAATATCGCGCGGGCAATTGGGACTGGGTGATCCTGAATGGCGGCGGCAACGATCTGTGGCTGGGATGTGGCTGCGGTCAGTGCGACCGAAGGATGGATAAGCTGATTTCCGAAGATGCCGAGACAGGGGTTTTCCCCGAACTTGTCACACGCATCCGGCAGGACGGCGCGCGTGTGATCCTGCTGGGGTATTTGCGCACGCCGGGCCGGTCATCGCCGATCGAGAACTGCCGTGACGAAGGCGATGCGCTGGACGCACGCCTAATGAGGCTGGCAGAGGGCGATCTTGGCGTGACCTTCCTGCCCGCTGCTGACCTGGTACCCTATGGCGATCTGAGCTTTCACGCCGTGGATCGTATCCATCCCTCGCCAAAAGCCAGCCGGATCATCGGGGGCAGGGTGGCGGAGGTCATTCAATCGGTACGTGCCAATCGCTAAGAGACAGTAATCGCCGCCTGACTTTTTTTGTGCGCGGGAACGAAAAAGCCCCCGCAAAGGCGAGGGCTTTTTATTCTCAAGGTCGAAGTTGGATCAGCAGATCGCAGCCGCTTTTACATCTTCGTCGATGTAGGGCAGGTACTGTTCAAAATTGTCAGAGAACATCTGAACCAGTTTTTCAGCCTGCGTGTCATAGGCGGTCTTGTCATCCCAAGTGCGGCGCGGATCGAGCAGCACTTCGGCCACGCCCGGCGCAGCCACGGGCACATCAAAGCCGAAATTCGGATCCTTGCGGAACTCTGCATTGGCGAGCGAGCCGTCCAGCGCTGCGGTCAGCAGGGCGCGGGTGGCTTTGATCGGCATCCGCGAGCCGGTGCCATAAGCGCCGCCGGTCCAACCAGTATTCACCAGCCAGCAGGTCGCGCCGTGGGCGGCGATCTTCTCGCGCAGCAGGTTGCCATAAACCTCTGGGCGGCGCGGCATGAAGGGCGCACCAAAGCAGGTGGAGAAGGTCGGCTCTGGTTCGGTCACACCACGCTCGGTCCCGGCCACCTTGGAAGTGAACCCGGACAGGAAGTGATACATCGCCTGCGCAGGAGTCAGCCGCGCAATCGGAGGCAGCACGCCAAAGGCATCACAGGTCAGCATGATGATATTCTTCGGATGGCCGCCACGCGCCGACTCGGAGGCATTGGAGATGTAATGCAGCGGGTAGGCACAGCGCATGTTGGCGGTCAGGCTGTCATCATCGAAGTTGAGATCGAAGGTTTCCGGATCGAAGGTCATGTTCTCGATCACGGTGCCGAATTTCTCGGTGGTGGCGTAGATCTCGGGCTCCGCCTCGGGGTTGAGGTTGATGGTCTTAGCGTAGCAACCACCCTCGAAGTTGAAGGTGCCGTTGGAGGCCCAGCCGTGCTCGTCATCGCCGATCAGCACACGGTCGGGGTCTGCTGACAGGGTGGTCTTGCCGGTGCCGGAGAGGCCGAAGAACACGGCGGTGTCGACCGGGTTGCCCTTGGCGTGGTTGGCGGAGCAGTGCATCGGCATGATGCCCTTTTCCGGCAGCAGGTAGTTCAGCAGAGTGAAGACGGATTTCTTGTTCTCGCCCGCATATTCTGTGCCACCGATCAGGATCAGCTTACGGTCGAAGTTCAGCGCGATGACGGTCTCGGACCGACAGTTGTGCTTTTTCGGGTCTGCCTGGAAGGACGGGCAGTTGATGATGGTGAAATCAGAAGTGAAATCATCCAGATCTTCGCGGTCGGGGCGACGCAGCAGATGGCGGATGAACAGGCTGTGCCATGCCAGCTCGGTTACCATGCGCACGTTGATCGCATGGACCGGGTCCGCACCACCGACGAGGTCCTGCACGAAATAGTCGCGACCTTTCATATGCTCGACCATATCGGCATAGAGCGCGTCAAAGCCCTCTGCGCTCATCTCGGCGTTGTTTTCCCACCAGATGGTGTCGGCAACAGAGTCGGTCTTTACAACATGTTTGTCCTTCGGGGAGCGACCGGTGAATTTTCCGGTGGTCACGAGGAAGGCGCCGCCCTTGCCGAGGCTGCCTTCGCCGCGGCTCAGTGCTTCCTGCACAAGGGCCGGTTCCATGAGGTTGTAATAGACATTGCCCAGACCCTCTATTCCCTGATCCTCGAGGCGGAAGTTCGGGTTTACCCGTCCAGATGTCATCTTGTGTCTCTCCTGGTGTCGGCCCTGCTGGTTGCGCTGTAGCTGTGACAGGGACCGCATAGATCAAAGGCTGCGCCATAGGGCACCGGAGCGCAACATTAGCACTCATGCAGGCGGTCTTAACATGAGGTTTTGCAGAATGAACAGGATGGTTTCAGGTAGTTAGCGCAACCATGCAAACCTTTAGCGCCACCAAAAGTTTCCCATAGTGAACAGAGGTGTTTCACAGCGCCGCCATCGGTGTTTCACACGGCTGTCTTTAACAGTTGATAAGGTATTTTTGCGTCAATGAACGCCAAAGTTTTGCCTGATTCGTTAATCAGGGATTGATTCGTGCCGTCTTCCAAGCGACAAAGGGCATAAAACAAACGAATAATGAGCAGATAAGGGCAAGTTCGATGTCAAAGATTGCTTTGGTCGATGACGACAGGAACATCCTGACCTCGGTGTCTATGACACTGGAGGCCGAAGGGTTCGAAGTCGAAACTTATAATGACGGACAGGCGGCGCTAGACGCCTTTAATAAACGTCTGCCGGATATGGCGGTGCTGGATATTAAGATGCCGCGTATGGATGGCATGGATCTGTTGCAGCGCCTGCGCCAGAAAACCCAGATGCCGGTGATCTTCCTCACCTCAAAAGATGATGAGATTGACGAGGTTCTGGGCCTGCGCATGGGGGCGGACGACTACGTCAAGAAACCGTTTTCCCAACGTCTTCTGGTGGAACGCATCCGCGCGCTCTTGCGTCGGCAGGAGGCGGTCGCCACGGATGAGGTCGGCACTGCGCCAGAAACCAAGGTGATGGAGCGCGGGCACCTGCGAATGGATCCGCTGCGCCATGCGGTCAGCTGGAAAGGTCAGGATGTATCCTTGACCGTGACCGAATTCTTGCTGCTGCAGGCGCTGGCCCAACGCCCCGGATTTGTCAAAAGCCGTGACCAGCTGATGGATGTGGCCTACGATGATCAGGTCTATGTGGATGACCGGACCATCGACAGCCATATCAAGCGTCTGCGCAAGAAGATGCGCAGTGCTGATGCAGATTTCGCGGCGATCGAGACCCTTTATGGGATCGGCTACCGCTATAATGAAGAATAAGTTCCCGGTTTTCGGGGACTTTGGCGGAGGCATGCGCGCATGCGCGACAATAGCATGACCGACACTCACCGGCAGACGGGCCGGAATGCAGGCCGGGACGGAGAGCTGGTTCTGGGCGACGACTGGGTTGCGCCAGAACAAACCGTTGGGCGTGAAATGCGGGCCAAACGGGCGCGGCGTGGCTGGTTTTCGCTACGCGGCTCCCCGTTGACCCGTAAGATCATCACGTTCAATTTGATCGCTCTGATCATTCTGGTTTCTGGAATCCTCTACCTGAACTCCGCGCGACAGAGTCTTGTGTATCAGCGATTGGGTACACTTGTGTCTGAGGCGATGCTGGCAACTGATGTGCTGGAAGCCCAACTGCCTGAGGGCGGCTCAGTTGGCGTCACCGCAAGCCAAGACGGCATCTCGCGCATGCTCGACAACATCTCGTTGCGCGGTGGTGTGGAGATTTTTGTTTTTGATACCTCTCTCTCGTTGCTTGATCAGCAAAAAGGTATCATGCGGGCAGATGCGCTGAACCGCCTGAACGACAATGAAGGCGGGCGCACTCTCATCACCGATACGCTCAAGGCCATTTGGTCAGCAGTTGGTGGCCAGAGCGCGCCGGAGCACACCGCAGCCGAGATCGAACTGTCGGAACCTCAGCTAAAGGATCTCATCCAGCGTTCGCTAACAGATGGCACGCAAGTGGGGGCCGTACCGGATAGCGCAGGCGGTACAGTTTATGCAGCAGCAACGCCGATCCTACAGCAAGGTCAGGCGGCTGGCGTGTTGTTGATGACCTCCGCCACCGGCGAGATCGACCGTTTGGTGCGTATCGAGCGTGAGCGCGTATTGCAGATGTTTATTGTGGCTTTGATGGTTTCTATCGGCCTCAGCCTCGTTTTGGCATCGACAATCGCTAATCCTCTTGCCGATTTGGCTGAGGCGGCAGAGCTTGGTAAGGACCGCGACGATGACAAGGTAAAGCCCGGTCGCATTCGCATTCCGGACCTCTCGGCGCGCCCTGATGAGATTGGACGATTGAGCCGCGCGCTGCGTGGTATGGTAAAAGCGCTATATAATCGTATCGATAGTAACGAACAATTTGCAGCTGATGTGGCACATGAGATCAAGAATCCTCTGGCCAGTTTGCAGTCTGCGGTCGGCACGCTGCGCATGGTTCATCGAGAGGACCAGCGGGAGAAGCTGATGGAAGTGATTGAACATGATGTGCGTCGTCTTGACCGGTTGGTGAGTGATATCTCCAACGCGTCGCGACTGGATGCGGAACTGGTGAAGGAAGACGAAGAGGATTTTGACCTCCTCAACATGCTCGGAAATCTGAACCAGTATCTGGGCGAAGATGCACGTGGCAAGGGCATCGACTATATTGCCGAACTGCCCAATGAGCCAATCCTGATCCGCGGTCTCGAGGCGCGGTTGGCGCAGGTCTTTGTCAACCTGATCACCAATGCGATTTCCTTCTGCGAAGAGGGTGACGCCATTCGCGTCTGGGCACGACGTCGCGACAATCGCGTTTTGGTGGTGGTCGAAGACACGGGGCCCGGTATTCCAGAACAGGCGCTGTCCAAAGTGTTCAAACGCTTCTATTCCCAACGCCCGGATGAGCATTTCGGCAACAACTCGGGTCTCGGTCTGGCGATTTCCAAGCAAATCGTAGAAGCGCACGGTGGCGTGATTTGGGCCGAAAACATTCGCCCCACAGAGGCCGACCTGACGTCAGAACCTCTTGGTGCGCGTTTCGTAGTCGGGCTGCCGGTCTGATCTGGTGGTTCCTCCCACACCCGAAAATACAACCCTACACGCCAGTTGCGTTGCGCTCGATGGGCGCGGCGTTCTCATTTGCGGCCCCGCAGGCAGTGGGAAATCGGCATTGGCACTGGAGTTGATGGCGCGCGGGGCGAGCTTGGTCGCAGACGACCGAACAGAGGTACTCCGCGTGGGAAAATGCCTGTTGGCACGCGCACCTGCCGCGATCAGCGGCCTTATTGAGGCGCGCGGTGTTGGTATTCTGCGCGCGGACGTTGTGACGGAGGTACAACTCCACGTCATCGTCGATATGGGGCAGCTTGAAACCGCGCGGCTTCCACGCCACCTAGAGGGGCAGATACTCGACGTTGCGCTGCCAAGATTGAACCGCGTGGGTGGCGATTACTTTCCGGCAGCCCTGATTCAATACCTGAAAGGTGGAGCAATTGACCCCGAAGGAGAGCCAAAACTCCGTTAGCGCTATTGCGCCCCAGCCGCCACTGGTGCTGGTGACCGGTCCATCGGGTGCCGGGCGCACCACGGCTATTAACGTGCTGGAGGATCTCGATTTCGAGGCCATCGACAATTTGCCCCTGCGCCTTGTGCCTGCCTTGGTGAATGCCGGTGGCGCCGACCGACCGCTTGTTCTGGGGCTTGATCCACGCAATCGGGATTTTTCTACCGAGGCGATGGTCGATATGATCGACATGCTCAAGGCGCGGCAGGGATTTAAAACCACGGTCCTCTATCTCGATGCACAGGCAGATGTTCTGTTGCGTCGCTTCTCAGAGACACGCCGCCGTCACCCGTTGTCCCCCGCAGAAAGCCCGGAGCTGGGCGTCACCCGTGAACTGGATTTGATGCGGATGATCCGGGAGCGTTCTGATGTTGTGATCGACACTTCAGATCTGAATGTGCACCAGTTGCGTGCAGAGGTAGAGCGCCTCTTTGCGCCCAAAGGGCGCACTCTTGCTGTGGCCCTGCACAGTTTTTCCTACAAACGCGGCATTCCGCGCAGTGTCGATATGGTGTTTGATTGCCGCTTTCTCGCAAACCCCTACTGGGAGCCGGAACTGCGTGCGCATAACGGGCAGGATAAAGAAGTGCAGGATTACGTCATGAAGGATGCGCGATATCAGGGCTTTTTCGACCGCGTGCTCGATTTGTCCCTGATGTTGCTGCCAGCCTATCGCGAAGAAGGTAAATCGCATTTTTCGATTGCCTTTGGTTGCACAGGCGGGCAACACCGTTCCGTCACTTTGGCGGAAACCTTGGCAAAGGCCCTTGCACGCGAGGGGCAGCAGGTGTCAATTAGGCACCGCGAGCTGCTTGGCCAGCAATTGAAGTGAGAGAATGCCCTTGATCGGGATCGTGATCGTCGCACACGGCGGATTGGCCAAGGAATACCTGGCCGCCGTAGAACATGTAGTCGGGCGTCAGCCTGCGCTGATGGCAATCGCCATCGGCCCGGAAGACGACCGCGATGCCAAACAAGACGAAATCTGTGCCGCCGCCAACTCTGTTGACATTGGCGATGGCGTCGTGGTGGTGACCGATCTTTTCGGCGGCAGTCCCTCGAACCTTAGCCTGCGTGCCTGCGCCCCTGCGAACCGGCGCATCCTCTACGGGGCCAATCTTCCCATGCTGATTAAGCTGGCGAAGTCACGTCATTTGCCGGTGGCGGATGCGGTGCGTCATGCGATGGAAGCCGGACGTAAGTATATCAATTCTCAAAATGTGAACCCTGAAGGGGGCGTGGCATAATCAATGGCTCGAAAAACGCTCAAGATTGTGAATGAAAAGGGTCTGCATGCGCGCGCGTCGGCCAAATTGGTTGAGGTCGTCGAAGGCTTTGATGCCTCCGCTGAGGTGATCAAAGACGGAATGTCGGCCTCCGGAGACAGTATCATGGGGCTTTTGATGTTGGCAGCGTCGAAGGGAACGACTATTGACGTCGAAACCTCGGGACCGGATGCTGATGCGCTGGCTTCTGCCGTAGAGGCCTTGGTGGCTGACAAGTTCGGCGAAGGCTACTAATCTGGCGGAACGGTCCAAAAAGACGGGACAGGTGAAAGTGGCTGACACCGCGCACGATAATGATTCCGGCATCACGCCGCAGGAGCCTAAAGGGGCGTCTACGGTTGAAGTCTATGACCGGCGCACGCTGACCTATGCGAATTCCTTCGATGATCGCTGGACGTCTCTGGCGATCCGCACGCTGGAATGGCTGACAGGGAAATTCACCATTCTACGGATGGTGTCGAAGTTTGAAGCCCGCAATGCTGACTATCGCGGGAACAAATTTTGGCGCGGTGCGCTCAATGTGATGGGCATTGAACTGAAGACCCCGCAAGAGCAGATCAACAATATTCCCGAGACAGGGCCTGTTGTGGTTGTGGCCAACCACCCGCACGGGATGGTCGATGGCATGATCTTTGCTGATTTGATTGGCCGGCGGCGTCAGGATTACCGCATTTTGACACGCTCTGTTCTGACCGGATTGGATGAGGCGGCGACCTCCTTCATGATCCCGGTGCCGTTTCCTCATGACCCTGACGCCCAACGCAAAATGGTCGAGATGCGCGCCAAGGCAATGGCCCACCTGAAAGAGGGCGGTGTCGTGGCGTTGTTCCCGTCAGGCGTCGTGATGTCATCCGACAGCTGGTGGGGCCCCGCTGTAGAGCGCGAATGGAATGTCTTCACGGCACAGCTCATCCGACGTTCAGGTGCAAAGGTCGTCCCGATGTTCTTTCCGGGGCGGAATTCCCGAGCCTATCAGATTGCGTGTCAAGTCTCGCCGATTCTGCGCCAAGGCCTTCTCCTGCATGAGATCGTGCGCTCCTGTAATAAACCACAAGCGCCTGTTGTGGGGGAGCCATTGACGGATCAGGAGATGGAGCGACTACACAGTGATCCACGTGGCTTCATGGCATGGCTGCGCGAGCACACACTGAACCTTGGCCGCAAAGACTGAGATCTGAGGCAGCGGGGGAGCGGAGCGCTCCTGTAGCGTAGACGTGCAGAACTTCGCGGACGCAATCGTGCGCGCTTAAGCGACGCCTCAGTTTTTTCGAGGGAAATACGTCTCGAAGGCTTGTTGCTTATGGGCCGCCTCCATCGGCGTGCCGATCGGAATCAGCCTTGCGAACAAACGCCGCGTTCAGCTCTACTCAACGTGCGGCCCGGCCTTCACGCGCCGCGCTGTTTCAGGAAAAGATGAACTGTCCGTATCTTAACCCTCATTCTATTCCACACGTTCAGTGAGAGCGTCGGGGCAAATGTTATGACAATCTGTCAAACTCAGAATATGTAGTGAATTGGATGCCCGACCCGGAAAAGTTCGGGTAATCTGGCGGAGACGAAGGGATTCGAACCCTCGAGACGGTTTCCCGCCTACTCCCTTAGCAGGGGAGCGCCTTCGACCACTCGGCCACGTCTCCGCTGATCCGTATATGTGGCAGTGCGCGGAGAGACAAGGCGTTTTTTGAAATTTCTGCGACGGTTGTTAAATCAACGGCTTGGTATGGGGCGGTGTCCGTTGGCTTACTTTGGAATGGGCGCGAGGCGAGATGCGAAACTCAGCGATCCAGAGGTACAAAGACGGAACTGCTCCAGGCCGATACACCCGTCTGACCAGTGTTGCGATGGGCCATGCGCTCGAGATTAACAACGGTCGACAGCATGAGGCGATCGTGGCTCCAATCTCCGGGACGCTGGATCAAAAACGCGGTCGCAATTACGGCGCAGGCAATGGCCGCAGACACGCCGCCCCAGACTAGGCCTTGGTGTTCGTGGGGGCGCTGTTCGGTTACGGCAATAATCCTGCGCGCGAGAATGGGCGTGTGACGGATTTCCCGACGCTCCAGCAGGGCAACAGAGGGGCTGCGGGAACTAAGAAACACCGGAGACTTGCGGGCGCGTTCGGTCGCGCGGATCAGGCATTCGCAATAGCTCCGCAAGTCAAAGCGCCCTCTGCTGCTGAGCGCCTGATCACAGGCGTATTCCCGCACCGCCCGCATATCGCGGCGCCACAGGTAATAGGCGGGGTTCCAGAACAGGAGCGGTCGCAGGCATTCCATCAAAAAGGCAGTCTCAACATCACGCTGGCGAAAATGTTGCAGCTCATGCGCAAGTGTAAGGCGCAAATCGCGTGAATCATTCAAAAGCGAGGTCGGCAGAACGACATAGCGACGAAACAGGCCGCGGGTGGAGTAGGCAACCGCTGTATCGTCACTGAGAAGAAGGTCCACGCGACCGATGCGCTTCCACCGATACGCTGATGCAAGTGCGTGGCGCAGGCGCAGGATTGCGGTGCCAAGCAGAAGCACTGAGATCGTGGTGCCGACGAGGATGAATGCGCTTACGATCTGGCTCCACAGCGCTGTGCCAGTGCTGAGATCACGGACCAGATCCTCACGCATCCCGATCATGGACTCAAACTGTACTGCGGACATGCTGACATTGCCTTGCAGGTACTGCGCGACAAGTACATCGGAGAGTGTGGGGGGATTGCCAATGCCGCTGGCGTTGAGGGCCAGAACCAAAATCGGTGTCGCGGCCAGCAGCACCGTCATCCCATTCAGCAAATACAGTTGTGGTCCATAGGACGTCGCAAGGGACGTTCGTCGCATCAGGTAACGTGCGGCGAGCCAGAGCAGCGCGCCTGCGCAAACCAGAAGGTTCAGATCGATATAAGCGTTCAGAAGCGCATCAGCTTTCATTGTCCCCCAGCCTTTCGTTCAGCAAGGCCCGCATTTCCTCGAGCATGGCATCGGTGATGTCCTCGTCATCGACCAACCGCGCCACGAGGGCCGCGGGTGCACCGTTGAAGAGCTTGCTCGACAAGTTCTTGAGCGACGTTTTCTGATACTCGGCCTTCGGAATCGCCGGACGGTAGACGAGGGAACGATCAACCCGTTCGCTGGTCAAAAAGCCCTTTTGCTCCATGATCTTGAGCACCGTAGCGACAGAAGTATAGGCGCGCTCTTGTACTGTGTTCAGTTCGGCAAGGATGTCACGCACGGAGCCTTGTTCCAGCTCCCAGACCACGGTCATGAATTCGAGTTCAACCTCGGTCAAAAGGGAGTGGTGCTGTTTCTTGCGCATATGTCCAAGCTTTGCTGTTCGGGCCGCGACCGGGGAGAAGCCACGGTGATCTGTTTGCGATCAAGGGCGAGGGTAGGGGATTTCCGGGAATTCGAAAACTATTTTTTTAGAAGATGCGTGAGGCGTGCCCTCAGGGTTGTTAAATTGTGCGCTTCCGCGCGCCTATTTCTCGCTGGGAGAGAGGCGATGGCCTTGTAGCAGCGGACGTAACTGGCGCAGACTTTTGATTTGGCTTGCTGAGATAGCCCTGAGGGGCAGGTTTGCCCTCAGGACCGTTTTTGAGTTTGTTCTTTTGTGGCGCGTCAAGGGCAAGCCGCTCGGTGGGCGGGGCTGCGGCCCCCTTGACCCGCGGATGGTCTACACCTTCCAGAAGCAGAAGATCCCCCATGCGATTGCGAGGCCGAGAGGGGTCCAGAGCGGCATGCCGACCAGCCCCAGCCACGCGAGAAAGATGTAGGACGTGCCGAGGAGGCTGATGAACAATCGGTCGCCACGTGTGGTCGTGAGGCCGAGGATACCCTTGCGGGCGTCTCCACCGGGGGTGCGGATTTCCAGCAGGATCAACACGCCGATGGCGGAGAAGATCCCGATGAAGACAAGGGCGGTGGGCCAGGTCCAGGCCATCCAGCTCAGCATATCAAACTCTCCCCATCGCGAAGCCCTTCGCGATGTAGTTGCGGACGAAATAGATCACGATCGCGCCCGGAATGATGGTCAAGGTGCCTGCTGCCGCGAGCAGGCCCAGCTCGTAACCCGCAGATGAGGCCGTCTTGGTCATGGTGGCGGCGATGGGTTTTGCCGCAACTGCCGTCAGGGTCTTGGCCAAGAGCAGCTCGACCCAAGAGAACATGAAGCAGAAGAAGGCCGCGACGCCGACGCCGGCCTTGATGGCGGGCAGGAAGATCGACACGAAGAAGCGCGGGAAGGAGTAGCCGTCCACATAGGCGGTTTCATCCAGCTCCTTGGGCACGCCGCCCATGAAGCCCTCAAGGATCCAAACCGCCAGCGGAATATTGAACAAGCAATGCGCCAGCGCCACCGCGAGATGGGTGTCAAAGAGACCCACGGCTGAATAGAGCTGGAAGAAGGGCAGGGCGAAGACCGCTGCGGGCGCCATCCGGTTGGTGAGCAGCCAGAAAAACAACTGCTTGTCGCCCAGAAAGCGATAGCGCGAGAAGGCATAGGCCGCAGGCAGTGCCACTGCTACAGAGATTACCGTGTTCACCGAAACATAGAGGATCGAGTTGATATAGCCCCAGTACCAAGTCGGATCGGTGAAGATGACTTGGTAGTTTTCCAGCGTGAAGGTTTGCGGAAACAGCGAGAAGCCGGAGAGGATTTCATTGGTTGTCTTGAAGCTCATCGCCACCAGCCAGTAGATCGGCAGCATGAGGAACAGGATATAGACGATGGGGACGATAGATCGTTTCTGCATATCAGGTCCCTCCCTTAGTTCTGATCGTCTTTGGTCATCAGCGTGTAGAACAGCCAGCTGACCAGAAGCGTGATTGCAAAGTAGATGAGCGACATCGCCGCGGCGGGGCCGAGGTCGAACTGCCCGAGCGCGATCTTCACGAGATCGATCGACAAGAGCGTGGTGGAGTTGCCGGGGCCACCGCCGGTGAGAACAAACGGCTCGGTGTAGATGTTAAAACTGTCCATGAACCGCAACAGGATCGCGATGGTGAGGACGGTCTTCATCTTCGGCAGCTGGATGTAGCGGAACACTGACCAGTTGGATGCGCCGTCGATCTTGGCCGCCTGATAATAGGCATCAGGGATCGATACGAGACCGGCGTAGGACAGGAGCACCACAAGCGAGGTCCAGTGCCATACATCCATGGTGATAATGGTCACCCAAGCCGCAATCGGGTCCTGCGTCATATCATAGTTGATGCCCAGCGTGTGGTTCAGGAAGTACCCCAGAAGGCCGATGTCGGGCAGGGTGAAGATGTTCCACATCGCGCCGACCACGTTCCACGGGATCAGCATCGGCAGCGCCATGAGCACAAGGCAGACCGGCACCCAGAACCCTTTGCGCGGCATCGACAGGGCAATCGCGATACCGAGCGGCACTTCGATGATGAGGATCAGGAAGGTGAACAGGAACTGCCGACCAAGGGCCGCGTGGAAACGGTCCGAGCGCAGGATCTGTTCGAACCAGTCCAGTCCTTGCCAGAAGAAGACGTTGTCGCCAAAGGTCTCCTGCACGGAGTAGTTGACGACGGTCATCATCGGGATCAGGGCGTTGAAGGCCACCAGCAGCAGGACCGGCAGCACAAAGAACCATGCTTTTTGGTTTTCGGTTTTCATTTGCTGTTACTCCGGATCAGTGGCGAGCCAGCCGTCGACATAAAGCCGGGTCTGGTCGTGGCGGAAGGCGAGGTGGGTGCTGTCGCCCTTTTGCGGCGCGGCGCCTTCCTCGATCACGGCGTTCACCTTGTGGCCGAGGCAGTCGCATTCGACGACCGTGTGGCGGCCCACATCGGAAACCTTGGTGACCGTGGCGGGCAGGCCGGTGTCGGACAGCGAGACAAACTCCGGGCGGATGCCGATTTCGGTCTGGCCGGTGGGCGTGCCGCGCACGGGACCTTCCAAGGCGACGGGCTGGCCTTTGATCTTGGCGCTACCATCGTAGGAGCAGGGGATGATGTTCATACCCGGCGAGCCGATGAAATGGCCGACGAAAGTGTGTGCGGGACGTTCGAACAGCTCGACCGGGGTGCCGATCTGCACCACTTCGCCCAGCTGCATCACCACCACCTGATCGGCAAAGGTCAGCGCCTCGGTCTGGTCGTGGGTGACGTAGATCATCGTCGCCTTGACGCGCTGGTGCAGCTCCTTGAGTTTGGAGCGCAGCTTCCATTTCAGATGCGGGTCGATCACGGTGAGCGGTTCGTCGAACATCACCACATTGACGTCCTCGCGCACGAGACCACGCCCCATGGAGATCTTCTGCTTGTTGTCGGGGCTAAGGCCGGCGGCCTTTTGGCCCAGCATTTCGGTGACCTCCAGCATCTCGGCGATCGCCATGACGCGCTGCTCGACGGTGGCCTCGTCGCGGCCGCGATTGCGCAGCGGGAAGGCGAGGTTGTCGTAGACGGTCATGGTGTCGTAGATCACCGGGAACTGGAACACCTGCGCGATATTGCGCTGGTCGGGGGGCAGTTTGGTGACGTCCTTGCCATCAAAGAGGATCTGGCCCTCAGAAGGCACCAGCAGGCCGGAGATGATGTTCAAGAGGGTGGATTTACCACAACCGGAGGGGCCGAGCAGCGCATAGGCACCGCCGTCGTTCCAGTCGAGGTCGATCTCCTTCAGCGCGTAGTCGCTGTCGGATTTGGGGCTGGACAGGTAGCTGTGCCGCAGTTTGGACAGGGTAATCTTGGCCATCTTTTCGCCTCACGCCACGCGGGAGCCGTCGGGGGCAAAGACATAAGCCGCCCGGGGATCCATATAGAAATCATGCAGTTCGCCGACCTTGTAGGGGTGCACGCCATGGCTGAGCGACACCCAGGAGGTCTCCTGCCCGGAGGCGGCAAGGTCGAAATGCGCGGAGCTTTCAGACCCCGAAAGCTCGGTCACCTGCACCCGGCCGTTGAGCTTGACCAGACCAGCCGCCTCGGCCACCGGCACCACGTGGTGCGGGCGAATGGCGATGGTGTAGGTACCGTCCTGCAGGCTTGCGGCCGCACCGTCGAGGGTCCAACGAACGTCATCGCCGAGGCGTGCTTCAAAACCTTGCTTGGTGATCGTGGCGGTGTTGATTGGCGGATCTGAGAACACCCGCGCGGCTTCTACGTTTTCGGGGTTGCGATAGATCTCGGCGGTGGGGCCGAATTGGGTGACGCGCCCGTCCCGCATCAGGGCGGTCTTGCCACCCAAGAGCAGCGCCTCTTCGGGTTCGGAGGTTGCATAGACCACCACGGCACCACGACCAGCAAAGAGTTCGGGCAACTGGTCGCGCAGCTCCTCGCGAAGTTTATAGTCGAGGTTCGCCAGCGGCTCATCAAGGAACACCGCGCGGCTTTCTTTGGCAATCGCGCGCGCCAGCGCGGTGCGCTGTTGCTGGCCGCCAGAAAGCTCATGCGGGCGGCGCTGCAGCATCGGGGTCAGTTGCAGGATCTTCGCGGCTTCCTGCACGCGGTCGTCCAGTTCCGACTTGGCCAGGCCCGCGACCTTCAGCGGGGAGGCGATGTTGTCGTAGACCGTCATGTGCGGATAGTTGATGAAAAACTGATGCACGAGGCTGATGTTGCGCTTTTGCGTGCTGAGGCGGGTCACATCCTGCCCGTCCATCAGGACCGTGCCGGAGGCAATCGGGTCAAGCCCGGCCATCATCTTGATAAGAGAGGTCTTTCCTGACCCGGTGGCGCCCAGAAGGACGTTAAAGTGACCGGGTTCTAACGTCAGCGACGTCTCCTTAATATGGAGATCACCGCCCACGCGTTTGGTCACGGATCTGAGTTCGAGTGCCATGGTGGTTTGGAACTTTCCGGTCCTGCGCCCGCGTTGATGCGTGCCCGGGACAATCGTGGTGTCGAGGGAAAAACCCCGGCTAACAAGCCGCACAGAGGCAGATCAATCAGCCGGGGCAGGTGGGGCCGGGCCCAGACCCGCAAAGGGTCAGGCCCGGCACGTCAGGGGAAGCCCCCCGGGGAGATCAGGTTGAGATCAGTTCTCGGCCCAGCGAGCGACCAGCTCGTCATAGTTGACGGTCTGGCCTTGGGGCTTTTCGTTCTCCAGCTTCGGCTTGGCGCCGCCATTGGCGTACCACCATTCCGCGTCCTTCTCCTCGTTGAGGCGTGGGCCACAGCCGCCATAGACATTCGCCTGCTCGTCTGCACGCTGCATCCGACCCATGGTGATGTCCATTTCCTGCGCCAGACGATCCATCGCTTCTTGCGGGGTGAAGGCACCGGAGTTCACGTCCCCAATTTGCTGCCACCAGATCTGGGCCAGCTTGGGGTAGTCGGGCACGTTTACGCCAGTCGGTGACCAAGCAGTCCGATCGGGCGAGCGGTAGAATTCCACCAGACCACCCAATTTCGGGGCGCGTTCGGTGAAGCTCTCATGGCGCACAGAGCTGTCGCGGATGAAGGTCAGACCGACGTGAGATTTCTTCACGTCCACAGTCTTGGAGACGACAAACTGTGCATAGAGCCATGCAGCCTGCGCACGATCAAGCGGTGTGGAGTTGAGGAAGGTCCAGGAGCCCACGTCCTGATAGCCGACTTTTTGGCCTTCTTCCCAGTAAGGGCCATGCGGGCTGGGTGCCATGCGCCACAGCGGGGTGCCGCTGTCGTCTACAGTGTTGTTGCCTTCGGATTTCGGCTTCACCATGTCGGCAGTAAAGGCGCTATACCAGAAGATTTGCTGTGCCACATTGCCTTGTGCCAATGCGGGCAGGGACTGGTAGAAGTCATAAGACGCCGCACCTGGAGGCGCGTATTTGCGCAGCCATTCGTCCCATTTGCGGATCGCGTAGACTGCCGCTGGGCCGTTTGCCGCACCACCGCGGGTGACGCTTGCGCCCACCGGGTTACAGGTGCCTTCTTCCATCCGGATGCCCCATTCGTCGATTGGAACGCCGTTGGGTTTACCTTTGGAACCCGCACCCGCCATGGAGAGCCACGCATCCGTCATCCGCCAGCCAAGGTCAGGCGCGCGTTTGCCGTAATCCATATGGCCGTAAATGGCGGTGCCGTCGATTTCTTTGACATCCTCAGAGAAGAACTCGGCGATGTCCTCATAGGCGGACCAGTTGACCGGAACGCCCAGCTCGTAGCCGTATTTCTCCTTAAAGGCTGCTTTCAAATCTTCGCGGTCAAACCAGTCTTTGCGGAACCAGTAGAGGTTCACGAACTGCTGGCTTGGCAGCTGGTAGAGATCGCCATCCGGGCCGGTGGTGAACTGCGTGCCCATGAAGTCATCAAGGTTGAGACCGGGGTTGGTCACATCCTTGAAGTCACCTTCCATCATGTCGCTGAGGTTGTAGGCGAGTTGCAGGCGCGAGTGGGTACCGATCAGGTCGGAGTCATTGACGTAGGCGTCATAGAGGTTCCGCTTGGTCTGCATCTGGGTCTGAACGGCCTGTACGACCTCTCCTTCGCCCAAAATTTGGTGGTTCACCTTGATGCCGGTGATTTCCTCGAACGCCTTGGTCAGCACCTCGGATTCGTAGCTGTGCGTGGGGATGCCCTCGGACAGAACGTTGATCTCCATGCCCTTGTAAGGCTCGGCGGCGTTGATGAACCACTGCATCTCTGCAAGTTGTTCGTCTTTGGTCAGAGCCGAGGGTTGAAACTCCTCGTCGATCCATTTCTGGGCTGCTGCCTCATCGGCATACGAACCCGTTGCCGCAATCACAGCCCCGGCTGCAACTGCGGTCAAAAGATACTTCCGCATCTTTTCCTCCCTAAAGTCTGCAAGGTCGGATGTTTGCCCATCCAACTGGCCTAAAGGATTTCACCGAGCCAGCGATGATGTCAAACTAATTATTTAGTAATCGTGTATCTATCAGAAAGTAAACAATTATGTATTAGATATGATCGTGCTTACCTTGCGTCCAGCCATGGACCTTACGCCTAAATCTGGTTTCGACCCACCACGGCAGAGAGCGGTTTTACGCCGAACGTTTGGGGATACCAGAGGGCAGTGATTCCGGCTAAGAGGTGCCTCATGACAGCAGATAGCACCTTTGAGATCTTTCTCGTGGCCCCACCGGGGCTGGAACACATCCTTTGCGATGAGGCCCGTCGTGTGGGCTTTGCCGCTGCGCGACAGGTCGCGGGCGGTGTCAGCTTTGATGGCACATGGGCGGATGTGCGGCGTGCGAACCTCTATCTGCGAGGCGCCACCCGTGTGCTGGCGCGGATTGGCTCGTTTAGGGCGTTTCACCTCGCGCAACTTGATAAGCGTGCGCGCAAATTCCCATGGGGCGAGGTGTTGTGCAAAGACGTGCCGGTGAAGGTCGAGGTTGTCACCAATAAGAAATCCAAGATCTATCATGCCGGTGCGGCGACGCAGCGGATCGAGACTGCAATTTCCGAGGAACTCGGCGCGCCGGTTGCAGCGGATGCGCCTGTGACGCTCAAGGTGCGGATCGACGACAATACTTGTATCTTCAGCGTCGATACCTCAGGCGAAGGGCTGCATAAACGCGGTCACAAAGTTGCAGTCGGCAAAGCGCCGATGCGCGAAACGCTGGCGGCGCTGCTGCTGCGTGCCTGTGACTATGACGGGCGAGAGCCTGTCGTAGACCCAATGTGTGGCTCCGGTACCTTTGTGATTGAGGCGGCAGAGATCGCCGCAGGGCTTGCCGCAGGACGCAGTCGAGGGTTCGCGTTTGAACAGCTCGCCAATCATGACGCCCTAGCCTGGAACGACGAACGGCAGGCGCTGCCAACTGCGAAATCCCCGGATCTGCAGTTCTTCGGCTCAGATCGCAACACCGGGGCAGTAGAAATGGCCGGGCAGAACGCCGCGCGGGCTGGGGTTGGGGACTTGTGCCGCTTTACCCATGCGGCTGTCAGCGACCTGCAACGCCCAGACGGACCTCCGGGCCTTGTGATGGTCAACCCACCGTATGGGGCGCGGATTGGCAATAAAAAGCAGCTATTTGCGGTCTACGGTGCTCTGGGCGAGGTGCTGAAATCCCGCTTTTCGGGTTGGCGCGTCGGTATCGTCACCAGCGATACGGCGCTGGCGCGGGCAACGGGGCTGCCGTTCCTGCCGCTTGGCGCGCCAATCGCGCATGGTGGCCTAAAGGTTCGCTTGTTCCGCACTGATCCACTGGTCTGAGGGTCGATGTGTAAATCTCTGGCGCATAGTCCGTTGCGTCAGCCTCTTGATCGCCGGTTGCCAAAGCCTGCGCAACCGCCTCAAATCGCATCAATACATCGTCGTAATTCGAGGTGAGATACTATGCAGCAGGCCAATGACTTTCAGGAGGAGAGCCGGATTCTGGCGCGCTGTCTTGAAGCGGCTCCTGACACGATCTTTGCTGCGACCACACAGTTCAAGGATTGGACCGTCGAGGATATTCTGGGGCATTTGCATTTCTTTAATGCCGCTGCTGAGGCCGCGCTGGCTGGTCCAAAAGCATTCGATCGTATGATGGCACCAGCGATGGCCGAACTTGCCGCTGGTGGCAGTATCTTGGCGTTGCAGTTTCCCTGGCTTGCCGGGCTTTCTGGGAGAGAGCTGTTTGTTGCATGGCGTGACGGTGCGACACGTCTTGCAGACGCCTACAGCACCGCAGATCCCAAAAAGCGTGTAAAATGGGTCGGACCTGAGATGAGTGCGCTAAGCGCGATCACCGCCCGGCAAATGGAAACATGGGCGCATGGGCAGGCGATTTTCGACCTCTTGGGCCAGAAGCGCTCCGAAAGCGACCGTATCCGCAACATCGTGCATCTCGGTGTCGTGACGTATGGCTGGAGCTTTCGCGTGTGGGGGCAGACGGTGCCAGAGCCTGCTCCCTATGTGGAGCTGATCGCCCCATCTGGCGAAGTCTGGACGTGGAACACGCCGCAGGACAGCAATCACGTCACTGGAACTGCGGTAGAGTTTGCACAGATCGTCACTCAGACACGCAATTGGAAAGACACAAGTGTTGCCGCATCTTCTGAGGTGGCGCAGCGCTGGATGCAGCAGGCGCAGTGTTTTGCGGGGCCTCCCAACAAGCCGCCGGAGCCGGGAACGCGCTTTCGCCGTCCACTTTGAGTGGCGCTATTTGGGGGCCTGCGCGGCGTCAGGTTTTAGTCTTATAGTAGGCGTAGGCGCTGGCCAGTCCTTTGATCGTCATCTGCGCCTCGTCGACCTCGGTAAATGGGACATACTGGCTGGAGAGCGCTGCCTTATAGGGTGCGGCCAGCGCCGAAGGGGCGATCAGGGCAAGGTTCTGCCCCAGCCAATAGGCGCGGGCTGCCGCCAGTTCAGCCCCCAGTGCAGCCCCCCATGTTTGCGACAGTACCGCCGCATCGTTCAGCTCGCCCGCAGCCCAAAGCGATCGGCTCTCCGCAAGGCGCAATCCCAGGGTTTCGGGTTTGGAAATCACATCCTGCAGTGGGGAGATCAGAGCGTCCGAGTCGATTGATGCCGAAACAGCAATAGGTGATAGCGCTTCGACCAAGGGGGCTGTGGTAAAGGAGAGCACACTTACCACTTCATTTGCGCTTATCAGGGCCCAAACCGTTGTTGCAAACCCCGGCAAACACAGCACACCATCCCAGTCCTTGTTGACCTGCAAGAACCCCCGGATCTTTGACACGGCGGCACACAGCCGGGTGTGTGGCTGAGCCTGTGTCAGGGCCCCAAGGCGCAAGGTATCGCCGTCCGCGTGAAGGTTCAGGTCCGCGGGTGCGGCAGGTAGCGGCAAGGCCGGGGTGGCTGCGTGCGCATGTGTCACCAATGGGTGTCCCAATGCGACCTTGCGGGCTTCATCAAGTCCGGCAACGACTTCTGCAGGGCCGTCGGGCGCGGTTCTCACCATTCGCCAGATGCGGGCAGGGCGGTGGCTGTCATCGAAGGCGAACCAAGTATCGGAAGGCTGTGACATGTTGTGGCCCCATTCAGTGTCTGGATCGTTTGCGCCACTGATGCCTTGAATTTAAGCAAAACTCAATCACCCGGCTGCGCCCCCACTCTGGATAGGGGCGCTATACTTTTGGTTTGGCGAATTAAGCGGATGCTATGATGAGAATTTTATACATCTCTACAATACTGGACAAGGTCAGGGTGCGCAGAGAAGTCGCGTTCTAGGCAAGGTTGTGTTGCAGAGTTTGCTGGTTGAAACGTTGCCTTCCGGGCAACAGTCAGGATCTTTTGTGTCGCATCCTGTCGGCTGACTATGTAAAATTTTGAAATCTGTTAACGCATGCAGACATTTGAAGTATGCGTATCTGCGAGGTCTTCGGAATGCTCAGCGACGGGATGATGACAACGGGATATCATATGTTTCCGAACCCTTCTACCCACGCGTGTTCCAATAGATCTGCGCAGCGTGCGGGAGGCGTGTTGTGAAGGATGTTTTTGCCCCGAACGGTGGGGTATTTGTCAATCGGTTGGTAGAGTATGTGTCCGGTAAGGGCCATGATTTTTCAAGTCTGATCAACAATAAAATTACCATCCCTGGCCAACTCAGTGACAGCAATCAGGTGCTTCCTGTATACGAGCACTCTTTGGTGTTTGGTCTGGCGGAACGGGTCTGTAATGATGCGTCGATCGGCTACTCGCTGGCGCATCAATGTACATTGCGTGACGCAGGTCTTGTTGGATACGCGATAAGCGCCTCCGAGACGTTGGGAGAAGCGCTTCAAACGTTAACCCGACTGAGCAGCATCTTTGATGTCGTATCTACATCGGTCGAAAACGGACAGGTGGATCTGCGTTGGGATTATGGGTCACAAGGTAAGCTGGATCTGCGACACTGGAGCGAGTTTATTGCGGCACTGCTGGTGCGCAGTCTTAAAACGCTCAGCACAGGAACAGCTACTCCGGTCGCCGTCGAATTCACCCACGCGCCGCAGGCGGCCTCTGAACCCGCAGTTTTGGCGTTTGGGCTAAGGCCGGGATACCGTGGTCGGGTGAACCGTCTGACATTTCGAGAGCAAGATCTGGCGCAACCTCTACGCAGCGCCGATGCGGGGCTACTACGTCTCTTGCTTGAACATGCCGAATTGCTGCGTCGCCGCCCGGATCGAAATAGCAATGATCTGTCGATTACGGTCGAACGTCTCATTATGGATGGCATGTCGGATGGAGAGGCGAGCCTCGCGCAGGTGGCTGACTTGCTCGATATGAGTCAGCGGACTCTCTCGCGTAAATTGGCGGGCGAAGGCACCAGTTTCTTTGCAATACTGGAGGGGGTAAGAAAGTCGCTTGCGCTGCGTTACCTGCACCAGAATGAGAAATCTCTGTCAGAGATTTCCTTCGCGCTGGGCTACTCCAGCCTGAGCAGCTTTAACGATGCCTTTCGCCGTTGGTATGATCAGAGCCCCGGCAGCTATCGTAGTGAAGCACTGCGTGAGAGCGTCGTGAGATCTTAGGATCAACGAGGTTCGATCAAGATCCGATATTCCCATCTGAGAATGTGATTCCTGTCCAGTCCCGGCATGCGCTGGGCTGGACCGTATACAATAGGAGTGTTAACAGCGGAATGTTTCGCAAATGAGCGGTTCAAAACCCGGATGGGTAGCGATAGTAACCATTTGGTCAGATTTACATCGATTTTTCTATAAATACGGTATTTTGAGAAGGAAGTTAGGACACGGGAGAATGTGTCCGACGTACTGCACTGGATCGAACCGACCGTCATTAGGGGACTTTGGCCGTTTCGATTGCACGGATCTCCGGGGGATTGGAGAAGCTGTGTTGCCTCGCAAGAGGCTTGAGTGGTGCGTGGTTTTTTGGGGGTAACAATGAAAATACTCAATCACGGGGCGATGACTGGTTCTGCAGTTCGCGACTTCCCAGAGTTGACGCTGGCTGCTGCGTTTCGCGAGGCCGGAACCGACTACGGGCATGGCAGTTACGCGGCCTATGGAAAGCGGGTGCTGGATATTGTCCTGGTGCTGTTTGCGCTGCCTATTGCACTGCCGTTGATGCTGTTTTGTGTTCTGGCTCTGTGGTTTGAGAGCGGATCACCCTTTTATCGCCAGAAGCGATTGGGCAAGGATGGGCGCGTGTTTCGGATGTTGAAACTGCGCACGATGGTCCCCAACGCCGATGAGCTATTGGAGTGGCATCTCGCTCAAGACCCGAAGCTGCGTCAGGAGTGGGAGCGGGATCAGAAGCTAAAGGATGACCCAAGAATCACGCGCTTTGGCCGGATGATGCGGACCACATCACTTGATGAGTTGCCTCAGCTTTGGAATGTGCTGATCGGTGATATGAGCATTGTTGGCGCACGCCCGATGATGGTGGATCAACTGTCGATTTACGGTAAGGCGGATGCATACTTCATGCTGCGCCCGGGGATCACCGGGCCGTGGCAAGTGGGGGATCGCAATGAAACCAGCTTTGCCGAGCGCGCCAAAATTGACGAGGCCTACTGCCGAAATCTCTCTTTCCGCGAGGATTTGAACATCTTGTTCAGAACTGTTGGGGTCATATTGCGCAGCACCGGATACTAAGCGCGGATTTAAAGTCGCACGCCATTGCGTGCGGGTATGTGCCGATGGATCGCAGAGTTTTGATAGGTGTGACGTGAAAGACTACGTAGATCATAATGGCGAAAACATAGCGTCCATTCTATGCTTGGAAGAAGGTGGTGAGACACTGATGACGGACCATGGGTTCAGGAAATTTCGGCGACGCCGCAAGCGTGATGAAGCGCCTGCGAAAGATGCCGTGCATCCTAACCCATCTGATGAAGCGCCAAGCTCTGATGTCGTAAACCAGCCCGAGCCTGCCAAACCTGTGCGCCCGTCACGCCCCGTACGTCCCGCGCAGTCTGTGCGCCCGCCGCAATCAGAGCGCCCGTCGCGGCCTGAGCGCGCACGCGCGCCCCAAACGGCGCAGCCCCGTCAAGCGGGCGCAAAACCATTGAACGGTGCACAGGTTGCAACGGAGACCGAACAGTTGCAGCCAACGCGTGGTGAAATGCGACATGCGCCCAGCGTTGAGACACCTGCGATTAAGGACATAGCAGCGCCGCAGTCACAGAACTCTGTTGCTCTGCCCGCCGCGCTCCCTGATCCGTGGCATGTGATGAGACAGGTTGAAATCACTGGCCTGAATGAACGCCGCAGCCGTCTGCCATTGGTCGATTTTTTCCGCAGCTCACCCACTGCGCGGGCTTTTGATTTGCTGCGCACCCGGATGCTGCATAGCCTGCGTGCCCACGGCTGGAAGCGTGTGGCGATCTGTGGTCCGACACCGGGGTGTGGGGCGAGCTTTACCGCTGCCAATCTCGCACTGAGCCTTGCTCGGGTACCGAACAGCCGTACGGTTCTGATGGATATGAACCTGCGCAACCCCGGCGTCGCCCGCGCATTGGGACTGGAACGCTCTGCGCTTTATAACGGCGATATGCTTGGATTCTTGCGGGGTGAAACCCGTCTGGAAGAGCATCTGGTGGCGGCTTCCGACCGGCTGGCATTGGGGCTGAGTTCTTCAACGTTTCACAACGCAGCCGAAGTTCTGCACGAAACCCGCTGTGCTGCGATCATCGACGATGTGGTTGCGCGCACCCGCGCAGATGTTGCGCTTTTTGACCTGCCGCCGGTGTTGCACAATGATGATGTGGCAGCTTTTTTACCACAAGTTGACGGGGTGCTGTTGGTGTCTGATGGCAGTCAAACAACCGCACGTCACTTGAAAGCCTGCGAGAAAATGCTTGCAGGACACACACAGCTTCTCGGGGTGGTGCTGAACCGCGCTCGCAGCGAGGATGAATTCTCCGGCGGTGCCTAAACCGGCAGTGCAGGAGAGGAAAACGGAATTCACCATGGCTTCGATTTACTCAGTTGCAGATTTTATCGATATGCTGCGCCGCCGCATGTGGTTGATCCTTGTGGTGACGATTCTGGGCTGTGTGGCCTCCGTGTGGATGGCGCTGCAGCAGCAACCGGTCTATTCGAGCACGGAAGTGATTCAGATCACCCGTCCCAAGATCGCGGGCGAATTGGCGCGGTCCACCGCCGACGGATCATCAGCGCGGCGCATCCAGTTGATTGAGCAGCGTTTGATGGCGCGCGGCACCATTCTTGAAATCGTAGATCAGCTCAATCTATTTGCAGATCGTCCGGGTTTGCTCGATTCTGAAATTGTCCCGATGATGCGGACTTCGGTGTCGTTGATGGGGACCGCAGCCGTGCGAGAAGGGTCTTCGGATGACGGGGCGATTTCGGTGCTGACGATCACCGCCAATATGCCCACGCGAGAACAGGCTCAGGCGGTTGCGCGGGAATTCTCCAAGCGTACGATTGCCTTGAGCCAGAGCACGCGGCTGGATCAAGCGCGCGAGACATTGCTGTTCTTTGACCAAAAAGAAAAGGCTTTGGTGCGCGACATCTCGGCTCTTGAGGAAGAAATTGCCAATTTCCGCTACCAGAATGAGGTGACTCTGCCCGGCGCCATCGAGATGCGCGGGACCGAGATCGCCGCCATCAATGAGAGCTTGCTCGAACTTGCGCGGCAAGAAATCGAATTGCGCAAGGGTGCAGAAGAGGCCGAGGCGACCCAGCGTGAAGCCTATGCACGCCGCGTTCGTGAGGAGTTTGAAAGCCAGTTAGAGACGCTTACGGCGCAACGTCAATTGTTGCTGGACCGACGCGCGGAGTTGGAAGCCTCGCTTGAGTTGACGCCCGAGGTCGATCGCCAATTGGCAAGCTATGAGCGGCGGCATCAACAGATGCAGTCTGAACTGGAGGTGATCACGGCGCGCCGTGCAGAAGCGGAAGTGGGCTTTCGCCTTGAGACTGCAAGTCAGGGTGAACGTCTGACGGTGATCGAGCCTGCTCCTCTGCCAGATTATGCCATGGGGGGCGGTCGCAAGGCTCTGGCAATCAAGGGCGGGCTTGCGAGCTTAGTGCTAGGGGTACTTGCGGCCTTTGCGCTGGATTTACGTCATCCTGTTTTGCGGACCAGCGGACAAATGAAACGTGAAACGGGCTTGTCGCCTGTGGTCACAATTCCGGTTCTGACCCCGCGCAAAAAGGGGCTGTTTGGGCGACTGTTTGGGGGCGGAGCGCGTCCGACATCTGGCGAAATGCACGGTTAAAGTCCCGACCCTGATTACCTGAAGCAGAAAACAGGGAGGGCGTGGTGCATCATTCAACGTCTTTCATTCTGCCGATTACATCAGCCCTAAACTGCTGCTGATTTTGGGCCAGTGATACCACAAAGCACCGCCGCATAAGATCGCACTTGCCGCCAGAAAAATCAGATCATGTCTTGGGTCTTCGGCGCGGTAAGGTCGGGTCTGCCGCATGAGTGTCGGATAAGATAGAAAAACTGCAAGCCCCATGGCGGCGATGCCTCCAACCAGTCCGAAGTTCGCCACCCCGGCCAGAAACAGCGCCGTTTGCACAAATGCGCGAGTTGCAGTGTAGAAAAAGAACCCTTTGGTGTTGCCCGCCGCCAATGACGCGCGATCATAGGTTAATACAATGATTGAGGGGGCCAGACTGCTTGCCAGCAGGACAATGACCGGTCCTGCAGAGGCGTAGCGGTGATCATAGAGCAGGTCCACGAGCCACGGGCCGATCCATGCCATAAGCCATAGGATCGACAGGATCCCTCCGGTGAGCGCGCAGCGCAATTGACGTTGTTTGCGCCGGTTTTCGTCGCTGTGCAGGGCAGGTTTGTCGCGATAAACAGGTATCATCAGGCGCTGGTTGACGTCTTGCCCCAGTTGCACTGGGAAGTTCGCCAGAAAAAACGCGATGTTGTAGATCCCCATCGCTTCGAGCGAGAGATATTTGCCAAGGATCGCCCGATCGCCCTGCGTGGTCAAAAAGAAACATGCGGTGGACAGAAAGATCCATTTGCCCATGCCGATTAACTCATGGGTGGCTGCCGGCTCCCAACGCAGGGCGTTGCGCCGCCCCGGCAAGGCCCAATGGGCAAGCGCCAGTTTGGCAGCTTCTTGCAGCACGCTGCCAATGGCAAGCGCGATGACGGATTGAGTCCAGGTGGCGAGAGTGACCATGCTGACGATCCCGCAAACCTGCGCCATCAGGTTGATTGCGGTGACGCGCCCAACCAGTAGGTGACGATAGGCGGTTTCCACCCGCGTCGGCTGCAGCCCCTGAATGACCAGACTGAACCCGGCAACAGGCAGGCAGTAAGCCAATTCGGGGGCGTCATAAAATGTGGCAGCGGGCAGAGCGAGCGCACAGGTCAAAAGCCACAACAAGCCGCCTCGGATGATTTGAACAGTCCAGGCAGAGTCGAGAAAGTCCGGCTCATCTCCTCGCGGATTTTGCGCAATGGCATTGGAGATGCCCATATCCGAAAACAGCGACAGGCCGATGATAATGACTGTGACCAATGCCATCAGCCCGAAGGCTTCGGGAAAAAGGATGCGGGTCAGCAGCAGGTTTGACCCCAGCCGCAAGATTTGCCCGGTGCCAAACCCGAGGATAATCCAAGAGGTAGAGCGGACGACGCGCGCCATGAGGCTCTGATCGTTGATCGCAAGTTTCATTGAAGTCCAGATCGCGCCGTTTCAGATCAGCCGCAGGCTATGGCCGCACTGCAGCAAGGTCAATCACAGCACGGGCTCAAGCGTGCCGATGGTGACCTTTTGGACCAAATTCCTCTCCATTAGAGAGTAGATGCGCTGTGGTTGATACTGGGCAAAACTCTGTGATCCCGCTAGGTTGCAAGCCGGACCGCAGGAAGGGATGAACCGGCGTGAAGATTGCTTATGTGCTGAATACTTATCCGCAACCCTCGCAGAGTTTCATCCGCCGCGAAATCCAAGCATTGGAACGGCGCGGTGTTGAGGTGCTGCGGCTGCCGATGCGCCCCTCAGAGCAGCGGCTTGTTGATCCCGGTGATCAGACCGAGGCAGAGCGCTGTCACTATGTTTTGGCGGCAGGAGCGGCGCGTCTCGTGTTGGCGTTTTTGGTCTGCGTTGTCCGCGCGCCGCATCGCGGTTGGCGTGCTTTCCGGCTGGCGATGCGGTTGGGTGGCGCCAATGCAGCGCGTCTGCGGCATCTGATCTACCTGATGGAAGCCGCCTATGTGGCGCGCGTCACCCGGCGCGAAAACTGTCAGCATATCCACGCGCATTTTGGCACCAATGCGGCTACGGTTTCCTTATTGGCAGAGGCATTGGGCGCTCCGGGATATAGTTTTACGACCCACGGACCAGAAGAATTTGATGCCCCGCATGCATTGTCATTGGGGCAGAAGGTGGATCGCGCCCGATTTGCCGTTGCAATATCGAGTTTTGGCCGCAGTCAGCTGAGCCGCTGGGCGTCTTTTGGGTCCTGGGCACGGATCAAGGTTGTGCATTGCGGCATTGAGCCTGCGCGCTTTGCCGAGCCGCGAGCGGTGCCGCAAGGGCCTCTGCGTCTGGTGGCCATAGGGCGCTTTGTTGAGCAAAAAGGACTGATGGTTCTGATCCACGCGCTTGCAGATGCGGTCAGGGATGTACCGGATATCCATGTCACTTTGGTCGGGGATGGCGAGATGCGTGCGGATCTTGAGGCGGCAATCGCAGCGCATGGGTTGAGTGAGAATGTCACGCTGACCGGCTGGCTGTCAGAGGCGGGCGTTCGCGATGAACTGGCCAATGCGCATGCTCTGGTGATCCCTTCGTTTGCCGAAGGGTTGCCGATGGTTGTTATGGAGGCCATGGCTTCGGGCCGTCCGGTATTGGCGACATATGTCGCGGGCACGCCGGAGCTGGTGGTGCCAGAAGAGACAGGCTGGATGGTGCCTGCAGGTGATGTGCAGGCGCTGGCGGATCTCATGGTGCGGGTCGCCGCGGTGCCGCAGGCCCGGCTGACTCAGACGGGCCAACAGGCGCGTGAGAGAGTGCTGGAGCGCCACGACATAGATCAGGAGGCCGAAAAGCTTGCAGGCCATTTTGCCGAAGCAATCGCTGCAGGCGAGCGCTGAAGGGGTGCGATCAGCGTCCCCGTGTCCAGACGACGTTGGAAGAGAACAGTCGCGTTTTCACTGCCAGTGAAACAGCGACATAGACTGCCGCGCCAATGGGATTATGGAGCGCGATCCGGGCCATAGCACGCATGCCCGATGGGCGCGGGTCATCGTTTTGCAACAACTGTGGGAAAAGCGTCTTGATCTCAGCGACGCCGCGATCTTGCCGTCTGCGCACCCGGACCAAGTTGCTAAACCCCTCTACCATGGGCCAGTGATAGCGACCGGGCAGGCGGATACGTTCCTCGGGTGAGAAATGCAGCCGCGCATAAGTATCGTCAGAGATGATTGCAGGCCATTGCCCCCAACGCTCTCGGCCTGCGCGTGTCATGGCAAAGATCCCAAATCCCGGCGCACCTGTACGAACAAACGGCAGACGGACCCATGCGCTCGCATAGGCGCGGGTGAACGCGCTTTGGGCGGGAGTGACGCAGGGGCTACCGCTTGCATAAAGGGCGCGGTCGGGACAGAGCGCGTGGGCGATTTGCGACAGCAATTCCGGCTCTACCTGCACATCCGCATCCAGATAGATCAGTATGTCACCGTTCGCCGCCTTATCGCCCTCGGTGAGCGCGGCGAGCTTGCCGCCTTCTGCACGCTCCAGGACTCTCAGCTCCCAACCATCTGGAACGGGCACGCAGCGGGCGCGCGCCACCGTGTCATCTGTGCAGCCATTGGCCAGCACCAATACTTCAATCCCGTGTCCGCTGATGGCAGAGGCATAGAGCGCGGTCAGGCAGCCCGTGATATAGTCGGCTTCGTTATGGGCCGGGATGAGAACCGAGATCCTGCGCGGAGGGGAGCCTGTCACCGAGCGGCCTCCAGCACATCCCAGCGAGGGTTGTCATCTGACAGGGTCCGGAGCGCCCCCCAGCTGCCCCAGCGCCCGGGCACGGATACATCGGAATAGGCACCAAACAGCGTGCCACCGATGTCGGGCCAAGTGTACAGGAGCTTGCGGTAAAGTTCCGCCATTTCTGGCGTGTAATTCAGGTAGGTAAAAAACGCGGTGAGGTCGTCATCATCGACCAATGCACCATGGCCGACCACATGGGTTCCGCCCTCGTACATAATCAGTTCAAGCCCGTGTTTTTGCGCAACCTCCGCGTGGTATGGCAGCACACGGGTCAGCAGGTCGTTCAGTGACCCTTCTTGTGATCCGGTGTTTAGCCCATCCTGCAACTCCACTGCAGCCTGCGCTGCGGCCACGTCAAAGCGGTGATCGCGGATGTAATCGCTTGCGGCGTCGCCACTCAGCCCCTGCGCGGAGGCCGCAGCGCGGGCGCGATCCTGACTGTCGGCAATCCATGCCCGAACCATTGGGGCCTGCTCCTGCATACCAAGGGACGCGCCAAAATAGCCGGTCACGGCATAAGCATCAAAGCTACGATAGGGCGCTTCACGACCCGCTTGTGCTGCGGTCCAAAGCGGTGCGTTCAGGATTTGCTCTTCGAGACCGAGCCACCCGGTCTGGGTCGAAATCACCCGCACCAGTCGATCCGATAGGTCAGTTTGGTCCGCACCTTCCGAGAACACTTCTGTCCAGATACCTGCAACCTCGGCAGCGCGTCCGCCGTAATATTGAAGCCAGAGACCGTCCTTGCCCCAAGTCTCTCGTGCCTGTTTGTCGGCCCATTGTGCCTGCTGGAACTGCCAATTCCACACTTCATTGGAATATTCGACGTATGTTTTCAGGTCTTCGTCCAGACCGTCACGCACCAATGTCGCAAGGTTGCGCACATAGGTGTCGTCGGCCATATGCGGCAAGGTGAACCATGGATCTGCGCCAACGCGATTGGCAAGTGTCACCAGCACTTCGGCGGGGATACCATTGGTGGTCCATGTGTAATCGCTGTAACGCGGGCGGTCCTCCCAACCGATCTGTTTGGAGTTGTTGGTGTCCATCCAATCCATAAAACGCAGGGCGGCAAAGCCCTCAATCCGGTCAAGCCAATCAGGGTTGAACAAAGCGCCCTGATCATAGGCTTGTAGGTCGCGTTCGCGCACCACGGTGATATTGCGCACGTAATCTCCGGTGCCTTCGCGGTCGGTGCGCTGAATACGGATGTCCACAGCACCGGGTCCGGGTTCAAAGTCAAAGGACACTTGATTGCGGCCGTATCGGACATTTTTTGCCCGGCCCCCGGCCTCGACGATGCCTTGTCCTTCAAACCGCAGCACATAGCGCCCGGAGAGGCTGGTCGCGGTTTCAGGCAAATCGTTCAGGATCACAGTTCCAATCGAGCCAAGCTCGGGGGGCAGGGCCAAGGGCCAGCCATCCGGATCAAGGTATCCTGCGTCACGCAATTCGTCTTCGGTAACACCGCCCCAACGGCCGGGCAAATGACCGATCCAGGCGCGTGCGGTTTTGAAATGATCAAGAAACGGCGCCTGCGGGCTCCAATCGCGCACAGAAGCCAGATTCATGGCAATCGGTTGCCTGCGCACATCTGGCCTGCCGGTCGGCAGCGAAGGGACAGTAACATTGGCATTCAGGATGGCAGGTGCCGGGTCCGCGGGCAGGTCTACCGGGTCTGGTGGCAAGGTCATACGTGCCTGTGATCCGCTGGCAGCACCCGCAGCGATTTCCTGCAAGCGCTGGGCGAGTTCGGCAGAAGGGGCCTTATAGGCGGTGCCCCACTCGGTTTTCAGAACACGCGGCAACCCTTCGGGGGAGTTGCCGGTGAGCACCGCATATTGCACCAGAGCGAGATAATAAAATCCGATGTCATTGGGGTGAATATCGTCTGAGAACACGTCTCTGATATCCTGCAAACCCGGCACGGTGCCGGTCTGGATGGCATCGGCTAAACGGCCCAAAGCCTGTCCTGTCGGCAGCAAACGAATGTCTCCGCCGGTATTGGCGCGCACTTTGTCCACAACACCCTGCCAGCGGGGCAGATCGTTGTCGAGCCGCTCGCGCCATGCCACATCGCCACCATTGTCAAACGGCACTTCAGCGCCGGTGCCGCTCAGCAGGCTGTGCCAGCCTTCTTGCAGGTAAAGCGTCACATAGGGATTTGATTGAGCGGCGAGCGTGTAGAAATTCTCTACAGAGCCTTCGGTGTCACTCCAGCGCAGATGATTGGCGAGCGGAATGGCCTCGGTGACGATCACCGCATCAACGGGGCCTTTGGCGAGACGTTCGCGGGCGTTGATGCCTTGGGCCTTGTCTGCGTGTTCCCAGTTGTACCGCAGGGGCGCGCCGTTGATGACCTGATATTCGACCACCGGGCGATTGTCCTGCCCGGCTGCGAGCAACTGCTGTAACATGCGCGGATTGTCGGGACCGATCAGCGAATGACCGATCATGACAAGCGCCGTGAGGAGCGTTTCCGGTGTCATGTGACCTCCACTGCAGCGCTGGCAAGACCAGTGCGGGGCAGGGCAGTTACCACCTGCCAGACAAGGCCTTGCAGGATGCCCGCGCCCTCTGCGTCAAGCGCGGTATAGGCGGTGCCATCTGAGAGCGTAACCTGATGTGGCAGACCCTCGGGACTGCGGTGATAGAGCACCGCGTAATGGGTCAACGCAACGATATAAGCACCAAGCGGGCTCAGGTGGATCTGATCCCTTGTCCCATCTGGCAGAAGGTCAAACAGCGCATTCCGGTCTGTAAGGCCCGGAATGCCTCCGGCCTCTGCCGCGCGGGTGATCGCCGCGAGCACCTGCCCGCCGGGGATCAGGTACAGCAGTTGACCATTTGCAGTGCGGTCATCCTTGGCCGTAAGTTCCCCGAGCCAAAGCGCGTCCAGATCCTTGTCTATCCGAGCAAGCCAACCATCCGGATCATCGAGACGGTGCCATGTCTCATAGAGATAGAGCCGCGCGTTCGGGTTGCCTTTGCGGGCCAGATCAGCCCAAAGGTTCAAATAATGCGCCGCGTCAAAATATTTAATCGCATCGCGCAGTTCCACCATTTCGGTAAAGATAACAGCGTCATAGTCCTGCGTCGCCAAGGCGTCTTTGGGCGCGCGCCAAATGGGTACCGCGTTGACCTTCTCGAAGTCGAGGATCGGTTCATCCTCTTCCCAATGCGCGCGCAGAGACGTGCCTGAGCCGCGTTGCACGTTGTAGCGATGACCCTCGCCCGCAAATTGCGCCAGCAGATACGGAATATCTGCACCGACCAGTGAATGGCCGAGATGATATACTCTCAAGGGACCGCTTGGCGGAGGGAGGGTTGCGACCTCTATTGGCGTGCTGTTGCGCTGCCCAAGGGCCCAAACTCCCAGAGCACCGACCGGCAGTGCGGCGCAAGCCATGATGATTGCGCGACGGGGCAGGCGGCGGAGACGGTTCAACATGGGTGCAGCTCGCTTCTGGGGATCTCGACCGCTGTGATGATTACCTCAGAGCCGATGGCAAATCGACCCTTGAGGCTGTCGCCGCCTGAAAATGGAGGCTGATCAGAGGTGAAACATGCAGTGAAGCGGCCTCCGCTCATATCGAAGGAGAGTTCCATACCGCTGAAACCAAAAAAGCGGCCAGAAATGGCGTATTGCGCCTTATAAGCGGCCTCTTTGGCTGAAAACAGCAGTTTGCCTGCTCGGCCGGGGTCCGGCTGCGCGGCCATCCAACCCTGTTCAGTGGCGCTTGCGATGCTGTCCCATAGGTCGCCAGAAAGAGGGGTATCTTCCTCAATGTCGATACCGATACCAGCAAATGTCTCAGCCAGCCCGACCGCCGCCAACGCACAGCTGTCGCAATGAGAGATGCTGCCCGTCGATCCTGCTGGCCAAAGAGGCGCGCGTTTCGGGCCAACAAGGATAGGCGCAGGCCGTAGATTCAACGCGCGCATCGCCTGATGGGCTGCGGCGCGACCGGCGGCAAACTCGCGGATGCGTTTCTCAACCGCATTGGGCGACAGGCAGGCGCTTTCCTCTGGCAAAGGTGCCGGTGGCGTTCCCAGCGGATCGCAGGATGCAATGGCGATTGCATCCGACAGTAAAGGGCGCAGCAAACTTTGCCGGGTTTCAGCGAGTTTTCGTGAAACGCTTGGGGCCTCGATCATCCTGAGCGGGCCTTGCGGTTGGCGCGCATTGCACGGCGTTTGGACATGGTATCTGCACGGCCAGCAGTATTTGCAGTGGAAGAGGCGGTTTCTGCTGGTGCTTCGCCGCCGCCATGGAGCTGTTCCACATGTGTCGCCAGACCATCGAGCGTCGGGAAACGGAAGATATCCGTAATCGACAACCGCTCTATGCCCAACAGGCTGCGAATATCGCGATGGGCCTGAACCGCTAGCAGCGAATGCCCGCCAAGGGCGAAGAAGTTGTCGCTCTGGCCCACAACACTCACACCGAGTAGCTTTTGCCAAACCTCGGCGATCTTTTGCTGCGTGAGCGATTGCGGCACAGCCGCCACTGTAGATGCTTCGCGACGTGTCGGTTGCGGGTCGGGCAGGGCTTTGCGGTCAATCTTCTTGTTAGGTGTCAGCGGGAAAGCCTCAAGCGTCACAATATGTGCAGGCACCATGACCTCTGAGAGATGGCGCGCCAGATGGGCCTTGGCTTGCGCTTCGGAAAACGGCGCAGAGGCGGTCACATAGCCGACCAAACGCTCGTCCGTGCCGATCTTGCGCGGGATGACCACAGCGGCTGTCACGCCATCAATCGCGGAGAGGGCGGCCTCGATTTCACCGAGTTCAATCCGTTGGCCACGGATCTTGACCTGATGGTCTGTACGGCCGAGGAACTCCAGCGTGCCATCCGCGCGCCAGCGCACGAGATCGCCGGTGCGGTACATCTGCTGACCGGCCCTGAAGGGATCAGCCGGGAAACGCTCTGCCGTGAGGTCCGCGCGCTGCCAGTAGCCAGCGGTCACACCCGCGCCGCCGATGCACAGCTCACCCGCGGCCCCAATCGGCACCGGCTGGTCCGTGCCGTCGAGGACATAGACGGTGGTATTGGCAACAGGCGTGCCGATGGGCGCGATCCCTTGCGGCGTTCCTTCAAGGGTTTCGACCGTGGACCAGATCGTCGTCTCGGTTGGGCCGTACATATTATGAAGCGTCGCGCGGGTCTGACTGCGCAGGGCGTTCACCAGATCGCCGGGCAGGGCCTCACCGCCCACCAGCAGATGCTGCAACCGCGCCAGCACCGGGCCTGCGTCCGCATCGGTGGCGATCATCCGCGCCATCGAGGGGGTGCATTGCATATGCGTGACGCTGTGGCGCACGATCTGGGCCGCGAGCGAGAAGTCACCCGCTGCCAGCTCCTGTACGCGATTGGCACGGCGCAGCACTTCGGCGAGGGGTTTCAGACCCTCCAGCACCACATGCGGCGCGATGCCATAGTCGATCAGACAGGCCACCTCATCCACGCCAATGCGTTTTACGTCTTCGACCCGCGCCACGGCGTCCTCAACCGTGCCGAACAGGCCGGAGTCCTCGAAATAGCGCTCAAAGGCAAAATCGAGGATCGCTTCAAGTTCCTCGGCGCTGAGGCTGCCCAGATCCATCTCGAACGGGTTGTCGACGCCCTTGGGTTTTTTGAACGCCGGGAAGGCCCAGGCGTATTGCTTGATGAGCCCCGCAGCAGAGCGCAGGTAGTCTTTCATCGGCTCGCGCGCCACCTCTCGGGCGGCTTCGCGAGTGTCAGCCAGATAGGTGTGCAGCATGAGCGTGACGGTGAAATCGGCCGGATCATGCCCCGCCTCGCGCAATGCGGCGTGATAGAGCGCGATTTTGTCGCCCACCTCGTCAATGCTTTGTCCCAACAGATGCGTGAGCACATTGGCCCCCACACGCCCCGCCTCGCGCCATGTTTCCGGGTTGCCCGCCGTGGTGACCCAGACGGCAAGCTCGTCCGAAACCGGGCGCGGCTGTGTTACCACCGAATGGAGGTCGCCATCCTTGCGCGGAAAACCCACCTCTTCGCCGCGCCAGAGTTTGCGCACGATCTCAAGCGCTTCGAACAACGCGGGTTTGTTGGCCGGCGGCGTGTTCTCTGGCCGCAGGATAAAGTCATCCGGCTGCCAGCCCGAGGCAAACCCGATGCCCGCGCGCCCACCGGTGAGGTTGTCGATCACCGCCCATTCTTCGGCAATGCGGGCCGGGTGGTGGAGCGGGGCCACACAAGAGCCTGCGCGCACACCGATGTTGCGAGTCACGGCGGCGACGGCGGCACCGGTGACCGACGGGTTCGGATAGGGGCCACCAAAAGCGTGGAAATGCCGCTCCGGCGTCCAGACCGCGTTAAAGCCATGGGCGTCGGCAAATTTCGCGCCCTCAAGGAGCAGCTCGTATTTCTTCTCGCCCGCGCCGTCGTCGTTGCCCCAATAATAGAGGTTGAAGTCCATCTTGCGATCGCTGAGCGCGATGGGGCCATTTGAGAGTTGCAGACGGCTTTCATCGCTAGAGAGCACCAGTTTGAAGCCGCGTGCCAGCGTCCAGAACAGCTCCAGCACGGAAATGTCGAACGACAGGCTGGTGACTGCGAGCCATGTGTCGCCGACCTGATGCGGGATACGTGCATCCATGGCGGTGAAGAAATTGGCGACATTGCGGTGCCGCACCATCACGCCCTTGGGCAGGCCGGTCGAGCCAGACGTATAAATCAGATAGGCCAGATCCTCGCCGGAGCCTTCGCTGACGGGTTCGGCAGGCGTGCTGAGATCGAGCGTGTCGAGATGCAGGGACTGCGCGCCACTGTCGGGCAGGTCCGGTGCCAGTGCTGCATGGGTGACAATGACCGAGGCCTGACTGTCGGTGATATAATGCGCGATACGTTCACCCGGATAGGCCGGATCAAGCGGAACATAGGCCGCGCCTGCCTTCAGAATACCAAGCGTTGCCACCACCAGATCCATCGAGCGACGCAAATAGACGCCGACGTGACTGCCGGGTTTCACGCCTTGCTCTTGCAGATACCTTGCCAGCGCATTGGCGCGCTGGCTCAGCGCAGCATAACTCAGGTGTTGATCTTCAAAAACGAGGGCCGTGGCGTCCGGTGTTCGCTCCACCTGAGCCTCGAACGCGGCATGAATGGTCTGATTTGCCGGATAGTCCGCGTCGGTTGCATTCCATTGCTCCAGCATCTGCTTGCGTTCAGTGTCGGGCAGCAAGGGCAGGGCTGAAAGTGCAGTGTCTGCCTGTGATGGTAGTGCCGCCAACAGGCATTCGAGGCGTGCCGCCAGCAGGGACAGCGCCTGTTGGGACAGATGCCGGGACTGTAGCTGCAAGCAGTCCCCGGACTGGATCAGAGCCAGTTGGGCGTGGTCCGGCACGCTGTCCGTATCAAGACACAAGACCACCACCGGAGGAGCCTGCACAGAAATCTCTGGCGCGCGCAGGATCAGATCCGTTGCAAAACCACCCTGATCTTCCGCTCGGGTCAGAACCGCCTCAGCACGGGTCGCAAGGGTCGAGAATGCCTCATGCGTTTGGGCATTGAGGGGCACCCAATCGGCCATCAGCCCGGACTTTGCCGCAGACTGTAGCGTGGGCAGGCTGAGCGCGATTGATCCCTCGGTCTCGCCCAGACTGCGCAACACCCATGCAAGCGCAGCCGCAGCCAGTGTTGCGGGCGGGCACTGAGCAGGCAGTCTGATGTCGGCGGTTTGCGCTTCACCCTGTTCAGCAGTCTGCAACGGGACCGGCAGGGGCAGCATGCCTGACAGCGCGCGCCGCCAGTAGGCCTCGGGTGTCTGGCTGGTTTGCACAGCATTTTCCAGCGCGTTGATCTCACCCTCGGCAAGAGCGGGGAGCACATCGCCTGCACGTAGAAGATCACGCAGGCTCAGGGGCGTGCCCGACAAGGAAGTCAGCGTCCCGAGCCGAATGGCCCCATCGGCGCAGGCAATGGTGACTTCGTCGCCGGTGACGGCGATGATCTCTCCCGCTGGGCCTGCGCCCTCAGCGGGATGCGCCTGACCCACCGCAACAAACTGATTGGCCACGCGGATCTTTGCAGTGGTCAGCGGGTTCCAATAGCCGCCCATATCCAGACCACGGACAACGCGCAGCAGCTCCGCAACCGGGCGGTCAAAGCGTAAGGCCCCGGCGGCCTCCGGGCGATCCGCGCGGGCGTGATAGTGGCGCTGGCTCAGATCCTGTGGCTGGCGGTTGAGGGTGCCGCTCTCCAATTGGTCGAGCACCTCGGCAAAGCTATCCAGGGCTGCGCCATAGCATTTCGAGTTGAGGCTAAAGGCGGTTTCATCCTCAGAGACCGCGAAACGGCGCTGGGCGAGGATATCGCCTTCGTCCACACCGCCCTCGATCATGTGCCATGTGATGCCGTGTTCCGTAGCACCTTCGAGAATGGCCCAGTTGGGCGTGTTCAGACCTGCGCGTTCGGGCAGCGGGCCATCGTGGAAATTCACTGCTCCGCGGTGGGCCTTGGCAATCACTGCTTCGGGCAATACCCGCAGGTTGGCAATCGACAACAGCCAATCAAAGTCGCCCTCGATGTCACTCGGGGCAACAAGAACCTGCAGCCCTTTGGATGCGGCCCAGGAGGTGATCTCTGCATTCTCGCTGACCACAGCCCGGATCTCGTGACCACGTGTCAGCAAAGCCTCGCTACACCCGATCAGCAGGGATTCATTGCCAATGACGACGGTTGAAAATGTCATGACTTGTGTTCCTCCAGAACGGGATCGGACGCAAATGGCCGGGCCGGGTTTGGCGCGGGCAAGGGGCGCAGCAATCGTTTGAAATGATGACGCAGCAGGTCGCGATGAAAATGGGGCGCATCGGCGCGGGGCTTACCAGAGGTCAGCCGGCGCAGACCATAGATCGCACCGCCCAACAGGCGCGCGAGGGTCGCGCCAATCGCATAGATCGGACCGTGGGTTTGCGTGAAATAATGCAACCGCGAGTCCAGCCAGAACTCCGGTGTGCGCGCCCATGTCTTCATGCCGGTTGAGGCCGACCCCACATGGGCAACGGTGCTGTGTGGGATGTAATGCGTCCGCCAGCCCGCACGTGCGGCACGGTGGCAGAGTTCGGTTTCCTCGAAGTATAGAAAAAACGTCTCGTCAAAGCCGCCGATGGCCTCGATGACCTCGCGGCGGATCATCATGCTGGCGCCGGCGGTCCAATCCACTTGTTGTGCGTCATCCGGGATCTCCAGTGGCACGATGGCGTGTTTCAACAGGCGGGAGATCACTCCGGTGCGCGCGGCCCCTTCAAATTCGCTCGCGATGGTCGGAAAGCGAAACAGCGTGCAATGGGGCGTGCCGTCTTCGCCATGCACATACGACCCCGCGAGCCCCGCACCCGGAGCACTCAGTAGAAAGTCCCGTAATCTGCGAATGCAGTCTTGTTCGGGAAAGGCGTCGGAGTTCAGGAGATAATAGAAATCGGGGCGCGACCCATCCGAAAGCCGCGCGCGAAAGCCGATGTTCATGCCCGCGCCAAAGCCGCCGTTGACGGGTGAGGCCTCGATGCGCAGGCGACCACTGTCGAGCCAGCCGCGGGCTGTGGCCCCGGCCCGCAGGGCCTCAAAAGAGCCATCGCCCGATCCATTGTCGATAATCAGTACTTCGCCGGGCAGGTCTTCCATTTCCTCCAAGGCCGCTTCGGCGGAGCGCAGCGCCATGGCAGGCGTGCGAAAGTTCAGGATGATCGTGAGGATAGAGTTGGCGGCCATGGGTTACTCTGCCGCCTTTGCGACGCCGCGCGGGCTGGTGGTTTGGCGTGCATTCTTACCCAGTAGATCGCGGATTTCGCTCCCCAGCACGCTGACGTTGGGCATCAGAACCATAGCGTCGTGGTCACCGGGAACCTCGCGTACGACCAGTGACGGCGCAAATCGGGTCCAGTCGTTATCCGCGTAGACATATTCCCGATCTCGGCTCACCCATTGCCCAGCAGAGACTTTCCAATGCCGGTCCAGCACAGGTCGATAGAGTGTCACCGGACCCGTCCATGGCTGAACCTCATACGCGGCCACCGCGCGCAGGAAGGCCAGTTCGATCTTGCGGTTGTTGAAACCGGTGCTCTCGCCGGTTTCCGCCGGGCGGTCCTGACGCTTGCGAATTTCCCAAGCAATGCGGTTGCGCAGCCATTCACCGAGGAAGCCCGGCCCTTTGCTGCAGATTTCAGCGAGTTTGATCAGCGCCTTGTCAATGGGTTTGAGGTCAGGGCGTACCGGCAGCGGCGTATCCAGCAGCACCAGCGCATCCACCGCCTCGCCCGAGGCCTTGAGCTGCTGGGCGATCTCATATGCGGTGATGCCGCCGCCAGAAAATCCACCGATCAGATAGGGCCCTTCGGGCTGCACCTGACGCATTTCGGCGATATAGTCGCGGGCGGCGTCCTCGATCCGCTCGTGCGGTTCATCCGTGCCGATCAGGCCACGCGCCTGTAGCCCATAGACCGGACGATCCTCGCCAAGGATCTGTGCCAGATGCCGCAGGTTCAACACGTTGCCAAACATGCCCGCCACGATGAACATCGGTGCGGCTTGGCTGTCCTTGCCGGGGGCAAGGCGCACGAGGTGGCTGAAGCTCTGCGGTGTGGCTTCTTGGTTGTCCGTGGCGTCGCCCTGGGTCTCCAGCGGCCCGGTCTCAGCCTCAATCCGTGTCGCCAGCGCGGCGACGGTGGGGGCATCAAACAGCACGGACATTGGCAATTCGACCCCGAAGCTGCGTTTGATCTGCGCAAAGAGTCGCACGGCGATGAGGGAATGACCGCCCAGATCAAAGAAACTGTCCTCGACACCGATCTGCGACAATCCCAGTAGGGTGGCGAAATGACCGGCGAGGGCCTCTTCGGTTGCCGTGCGGGGCGCAACATAGTCGGTATCCAGATCGGGGCGGTCAAAGCTCTGCCCTTCACCTTCGGGGGCGGCTTGCCCGCTGGTCGCTGCCTGCTGGCGCAAGGCGTCGAGGTCCAGCGAGGAGACAATCACTTGCGGCAGACCCGCAGCGAGCGCGCGCTCCAGTGCGATGCCGCCCTCGCTGGTGTGGATGCCATTTTCAAGATTAGCAAGCAGGCGACGCTCGTCGGGCGAAAGGGGTTGCGTCTCCGCATCCGAGGTCAGGCCAAGCGCGGCGGCTGTGGCGTCGGTGCGGGTGGGCAGTAGGTTGAAGCCGCCGCTCAGTTGCTGCATGCGGAAATGCGAGATTTCCACCAGTACCTTTCCCGCCGGGTCGGACAGGGTGATGTCAAACAGCACCGCGTCCTGCTCGGCCTGCCCGTCCGCAAGCCGCACATGACTGTAGATGTCCTTGTTCAATGGGGCGAGCACCCTGATCGCGCCGTAGGAGACCGGCACCCAGAGCGTGCTGGACTCGTAGCCCGGCGCAAGTTCGATGGCCCAGCCGGTGGCAAGATCCAGAAGCCCCGGATGCAACAGCGCGCCATCACTTGCTGCAATATCAGGCAAGGACAGATGGGCGAGCCCTTCGTCCCGACCAAGCGCGATTGACTGGAGAACATGCCAGCGCGGACCAAACCGCAGATTGGCCTCTTGCGGGGACCTTATGCGTGCGCCCGCGACATCTGCCTCTTGCGGCGTGCAGCGCGCGGAGATCGCATTCAGATCCAGAGGGGCGGCGGCACTGTGGTCCAGCGTGACCACCTCAGCCTGCGCCGTGCGTGCATATCCCTCTGTCGTTTCCCCGTGGATTTGCACCTCATAGCCTGCGGCACCGGGCGTCAGATGCATCACCGCCTCGCGCGGCATATTATCCTCAACCACAAAGGGTTGCAGGAAATAGAGGTCCCGAATTTCGTAAGGCGCGGTGCTGCCAAGCGCATCCAGCCCTTCGGCAATCAGCTCGATATTGCCGGTGCCGGGGATCAGGGCGGTGCCATCATGGGTGCGGTGATCGTCCAGTAGCCAGTCGCTGCGCGCGTCAAAACGACTGCGGAACACCGGCGCACCGGAGCGATCAAAGCCTTGTGTCTGCCAAAGCGCGGCCTCTGACGGCAGTGGTTCCGAGGGAGCAGCGCTGCCGCGCCGGGCGGCCATAGCGTCCGCTGCCATGCCAGCATCCGCCCAGATCCCCCAGTCGATGGCCATCACGCGGGTTTGCCCGCCCTGACGGGATTTCGCCCATGCGTTGAGGTATTCGTTGGCGGCCACGTAGTCCACCTGCCCGACAGGGCGCGTCACGGTGGAGGAGGACGAGAACAGCACCATCAGGTCGAGCGCGCCATCCGGGAAGACTTGATCCAGCACACGCAGGCCGTTCACTTTGGGGGCTAGCACCTCGGCGATTTGGCGATCTGTCTTGGCCAGAAGGGGGGCGTCGGCAATATGGCCTGCACCGTGGAACAGGCCGGTGATGGGGCCAAATGCGGCGCGTGCGGCCTCTGCCGCGTTGCGTATGTCCTGGAGGTTGCAGACATCGGCGCTGAGCGTGAGCACTTCGCCGCGTCCGGTCGCCTCCAGTTTTTGAACGGCGCGAATGCGGGTTGCGATCCGGTCAGCCGGGCTGTGGCGGCGCAGGTAGCGGTCCCACTCGGCGCGCGGTGGCAGGGCGTCGCGGGACAGGAGCGTGATGCGCGCTTCATATGACTGCATCAGGTGCTCGGCGATCGTCAGCCCGATGCCGCCGTAACCGCCGGTGATGAGGTAGTGCCCCCCCGTTTGCAACGGCAGATCGCCTCCCGTCGATGCCGCGAGGGCCACCGGGCGATAGTCAAGCTCCAGACGTTTTTCGCCACGCCAGGCGGCGGCGTGGTTGCCGGGTGCGGCCAGCAGCTCTTCGAGCAGGCGCGATGTGATTGGGGCAGGTTTGGCGCCGGATAGGAGGGCAGAAAGGCCCGCAGGGACTTGCGGCAGCTCAATGTCACAGGTTGCGACGGTGACACCGGGGATCTCGCGCGGGATCACACCCGCGGGGCCGGAGACCATTGCTTTTTCCGGATAGGGCAGGGGCTCCTCGCGCACCTGCGCGGCACCGGTGGTCAGCACGCTGAGATGTACCGGATGCGGCAGCTCTGCCTGCGCCAGCGCTTGTCCCAGGGCGGTGAGCGACATCAGCCCCATTTCGATGTTACGATCAAAGAAGGAGGAGCCGGGGCGGAAATCCTCGGTGTCGGTAACCAGCCAGAAATGTGCGATCCGCTGCGGCAAAAGGTCCGCCTCGGCCAGATCCGCTAGCAGAGCCTCGGTCCCGAACCGACCTTCTTCCGGGGCCAGTTGATAGAGATCAGGTGCAAGCTGCGCATAGGTGTCCCCAGCCCGCACGCGTGCCACCCGATGACCAGCGGCAAGGAGTGTCTCGGCGCAGGCGGCAGCCTGGCCGGCGGTATCCTCAAAGATCAGCCAGGTTTGCGGTTCCAGCGTGAGTTCGTTTTCCGGATCCAGCGCGCAATCGGCCAGACGAGGCCGCCAAACCGGGCGGTAGCCCCAATCGGCAATGTCCGCGTGTCGTGCGGGCAAGGCAATCTCGGGCGCTTGCACCGATTTTCCGGGTTCGATGAAATAGCGGCTACGCTGGAACGCATAGGTGGGCAGGTTAAGGCGGTTGCGGCGGGCATCGCCCCAGATCTGAGGCCAGTCGGCCTCGACACCGCAGGCCCAGAGACGGCCGATGATACCAAAGAAATAGGCATCATCCGCGATATCCTGTTCCGGGTGACGCAGAGAGCTGAGCACCTGAGCGGACGCGATCTGTGGCGACATTTGTGCCAAGGCGCTGAGGGCCTTGCCGGGACCGACCTCCAGATAGACGCGGCCCTTGGTGGACGCGAGCGTTTCGATGCAATCGGCAAAACGCACGGTATTGCGCAGTTGCTCAACCCAGTAGTCGGCGCTGGTGGCCTGTTCCGGCGTCAGCGGCTGGCCGGTGCGGTTGGACATCACCGGCAGGTTTGGCGGTTGCAAATCGAGACGGCGCAGGAAATCGCCATAGGCTGCGAGGATCGGCTCCAGCATGCGGCTGTGGGCGGCGATGTCGATGGGAATACGCTGGAACTCCACATCACGGGCGCGCAGCGCTTCGGCCAGCGCATCCAAGCGATCATTCGGACCGGATACAGCGGTCAGCTCGGGTGCGTTGACGCTGGCGATATCGAGATCCGTGCCCACAAGTGTTTCGACCTCAGAGAGCGGCAGCGAGATCGACAACATGCCGCCCGGCTCAACCGTGTCAAACAGCCGACCCCGCAGTTGCACCAGGTCGATGCAATCCTCAAAGCTCATGACACCGGCCAGACAGGCGGCAGTGTTTTCACCCATGGAATGGCCCACCATGGCGGCAGGCCGGACGCCCCAGCTGATCCACAGCTGCGCCAGCGCATATTCCACAATCATGATGAGCGGCAATTGCACCGAGGGTTTCAGCAGGGCCGCATCAGCATTTGTCTCCTCGCCGGGGTCCGGCAACCACAGGGCACGGATGTCGAAATCGAGGCTCTTTTCCAGATGGTCCAGCCCCTGATCCATCCAGTCGGCAAAAACCGGCTCCGTCTCATAGAGGTCGCGCGCCATGCCCGCAAATTGTGCACCCCCGCCGGGGAACATAAACACGACCTCTGGATGCGCACCGAGATGGTCGTGGCTGAAGACCTCACGCGGGTTCGCGGCTTCCAGCATGTCGGCGGCGTCCGTCGCGGTTTCGGCCACCACCACGCGACGTTTGGCAAAGCCGCGGCGGCCTTCCTTGAGCGTGTAGGCCACATCCGCCAGCTCCACATCGGGGTTGGCGCGCAGGTAGGTCGCGAGGTTCTGCGTGTTTGCCTCCAGCGCGGCCTTGGTCTGGCCGGAAATACAAAGCACCTGAAACGGGAAATCGCTTTCCTCGGAAGGCGCACGCACCGGGGCCTCTTCGAGGATCGCATGGGCATTGGTGCCGCCGACGCCAAGGGCATTCACAGCGGCGCGCCGGGGTCCTTTGTGCGAAACCCACGGGCAGAGCGTGTCGTTCACGCGGAAGGGTGAAGTTTCAAAATCAATGGTCGGATTGGGTTTTTCATACCCCAGCGAAGGCGGCAGCGACTTGTTCTCCAGCGCGAGGGCGGTTTTCACAAACCCCGCCACGCCGGCTGCCGTGTCCAGATGGCCGATGTTGGTTTTGACCGATCCGATCCGGCAATAGCCCTTTGCATCGGTGCCATCGCGGTAGGCATCGGTGAGGGCGGCAACCTCAATGGGGTCGCCGATATAGGTGCCGGTGCCGTGGCATTCGACGTAATCGATGGTTTCAGGGTTCACCCGCGCAGCCGTCAGCGCCTTGCGCACTGCTGCGGATTGTCCATCCACCGAAGGGGCCAGATATCCCGCCTTGGCCGCACCATCGTTGTTGATCGCAGAGCCTTTGATGACCGCCCAGATGTGGTCGCCATCGGCCACCGCATCGCCGAGACGCCGGAGCGCCACCGCTCCCGCGCCAGAGCCGAACACGGTGCCCTGCGCGCGGTGGTCAAAGGCGTGGCAATGGCCATCGGGCGACAGGATCTCGTTTTCCTTGTAGAGGTAGCCGCGCCCCTGCGGCAGCTCGATCGTCACGCCACCGGCCAGCGCCATATCGCATTCGCCCTTGCGCAATGCCTCGGCGGCGTAGTGGATCGCCACGAGCGAGGTGGAGCAGGCGGTCTGCACGTTGACCGATGGTCCCTTGAGATCAAAGACATGGCTGACGCGCGTGGTCAGGAAATCCTTGTCATTGCCGGTGTGGCGCAAGAGGAACATGCCCACGTCATCGACCAGATTCGGGTTCGAGCAGATGTTGAAGTAAAAATAGCTGCCCATGCCGCAGCCCGCATAGACACCGACCTGGCCTTTCAGGCTTTCGGGTGTGTGACCGGCATCCTCCATCGCGCCCCATGCGACCTCAAGGAACTTGCGGTGTTGCGGGTCGAGGATCGCGGCCTCTTTGGGCGAAAACCCAAAGAACTCCGCGTCAAACTCGTCAAAGCCTTGCAGCCGGGCGGAAGAGGGCACGTAGTTGGGATCGCGCAAGGTCTCGGCGCGTTCGCCAGCAGCAAGCAGGCTGTCTTCGTCAACGACCTCGATCGACTCAATGCCATCACGCAGATTGGTCCAATACTCGTGAATTGAAGCCGCACCGGGTAAAGTGACAGACATGCCGACCACTGCGATATCGTCGGGGCTGTGGTGATCGAGTTTTGTCATTTTATCCATCTATATCGCCCTGTCTCACGTTGCGTCGGCGGTCGTGCCCATAAGTGTGCGGCGCTCAATGATATTCGCTTAGGTAATGTGGCGGTTCTGCGTTGGCTTTTGTATGTATGAATTACGAAACATCTTGGGCAGCGCTGAGGTGTGATTGTGGTCAAACTGAGGATCTGCGCTGTGGATTATATGGCGCAGCGCTAGTCCATCACCGGATGAGAACGCTCTTTGCTCAGCGGCATATCGAGTGCTTGCCGACCTTCGAACAAAGCTTTGCGTGGCTCAAAATCCCGAGGGTAGAGCTGACGCTCCGCGTACCCCAGAATTGCCCCCGCACACATCCAAGTAATCGGGACCAGCGTGTCGTTTAGCAACATGTCGATCATTGTTGCGCCCAATATGAGCGATATACAAGAAACATAAGGAGAAATTTCCCCCTCTGGCATCCTGCGCAGTGCCAAGTATAGCAACGCAAGCGTGCCTGCCAACAGCCCCATCTCAGCAAGGTAGCCAACCCATCCAAAACTGCCGAAGGTGATAATCCACCGCCCATCAGGGATGGACAGGATACGACCATCTTGTGGATCCCGGATCAGGTTTCTACCCCAAGCTCCCCAGCCGAAAACTGGTTTTTCGGCGGCGCGTTCTAACAATACCTCCTCATTATCAAATCGGTAGCCCAGCGATTGTGCCCGCTCCGGACTGAAATCCTCCACTTGTGTCAGAATCGCGTCGAGCGGAATGACATGCGCGTTTCGTAGCATCGGGTAGACGCAGCCGATCAACGCAATAACCAAGGCCAATTTAACCTGCAAACGGTAGGAGGCCAGCGCGACGATTGGTGTAAAAGCCAACCCATAAGAGAGCGACGCCATGCTTTTGCATAGGACCAGCATGCCGAAGAGATAAAACGCCGCAAGGCACAAGCGGATGCGGTTGTTCTCTTTTGCGACGCGGGCCAGAGATACTGCGGCGATCATGGCGCTGAACATAAAGAGCGCAAGCCATAGCGCATGCGGCAGGAACACAATGGGCCGATAGCCCCCTTGGCGGATCATCTGGGCGAAGTCGTGTTGGAAAAAGCCGTAGATCCAGACGTTCATCTGCGGGCTGAGACGGATTTCGATGAGCGAAGGGATGGAATAAAACAGACCCGCAATACAGAACGCCAGCAGCAAATCCCGATGAGCGTCAGGCGTGGAAAGATGCCGGCGTGCGATGACGAATGGTATTAAAACAATAACTTGCCCGATCACCACTGAGCCCATATCGCGCCAACGCAAACCGGGAAGTTCGGAGTGATAGAAGATGATCGGTGCGGCGTTTGGGACGGTCTCGAACAAAACACGGTCTGTATTTGTAAGGACCGTCGGGATCGCGCTGAGGACGAAGATGATCATCAAAATGCGCAGGATCAACGGACGTGGCAGGATCGGAACAGGAACCTTCGCCACAAAGAGACATCCGACCAAGGCCATGATGGAACTGATCGAGAATTTGTCGAGATCGGGCACCAGTGGCAGATCGAATGCGGCCACCGGAGGCAGGATCAGATACCCTCCGATGAGGCAGAGCAAGATTGCACGCTGCAAGGGCAGCCGCTGAAAGAACACCAGCGCCGCCACCGGCCACACCAGCAACATCAAGTTCGCAATCGCGTTAGGCACCAGAGCTCGCCTCACTTCGACCCAAATTCACTACTACGGTATACGCAAGAACTGGCACAAGCCCTTAGGGCAGGGGTAATCAAATCAGGCACTTTAGTGATCTGGATCGAGAGCAAGATGAAATTCGCATTTGAAAATCAAGAAATTGAAGTGAACGTGCCGGATGCCGACCAACTGAAGAAGCTGATCAAGGATCGGTTTGATCGCAAGGAAGGTTTTGGTTTGGCGACAGTTAATCTGGACCATCTTGTCAAACTTGCGGGTGATCAGCAGTTTCTGAGCGCCTACCTGCGTCAGGATTTTATCGTCGCCGATGGGCGCCCCATCGTGTGGCTGTCTCGTTTGGCGGATCGCCCGGTCGAACTCGTGCCGGGATCTGACCTGGTTATCCCATTGTGCAAACTTGCGGCAAGCGCGGGGGTCAAAGTTGCTCTCGTGGGATCAACCGACCCAATTTTGAAGCAGGTGCAATCCGCGCTGATGCACAAGGTGCCCGGTCTAAATGTGGCTTATGTGCGGGCACCGAGTTATGGGTTTGACCCTCATGGCGAAGAGGCTCGCGACATCCTGAAGGAACTTGCCACGCAAGAGATCAGCCTGTGTTTTCTGGCGCTGGGCGCGCCAAAACAAGAGCGGTTTTCTGAACTTGGCCGCAGCCTTGCACCTCAGGCCGGGTTTGCATCCATCGGCGCGGGTCTGGATTTTATTGTCGGGGCACAGCAGCGTGCGCCACGATGGATGCGCAAACTGGCGCTGGAGTGGCTGTGGCGCATGCTGTCCAATCCGATGCGCCTCTTTCCTAGATATATGCAGTGCTTTGCCATCCTGCCGGGACACATTACGCAGGCCTTGCGTTTACGTGCGGCTTCAAAGCCCTGAGAGGATTGGCACAGATTATTTATACTCAATCAAAGTGCGCTGATTGCCGCGAAGCCGATTGATGTGGAACTCCAACACTCCCAAGGCTTCAGCGCATTTTCCAACAATGGAATAAAACGCTGCCGTGGTGCCCATACGCCGGGACAGGCGCAAGAACTGGAGCGGGTACAGAAGAGCGATTAGCCCGGCAAACATTGGCGCTGCCAATAGGGCTGCGGCGATCACCAGGGGCAATACAGCGCCCCAAAGGAGCGCGCGTCTCGTTTCCTTGACCCAATGGCGTTCTGGTGGAGCGCCATGCAAGAAAGCGCCTTCCGCAAATGCGTGACCCGCGCGTCTGGTGCGTTTCCACCACTGCGAAAAATGCAACATCTGCGCGTCATGCAGGGTCATTTCCAGATCAAGACGCCAGATCTTCCATCCGGCTTGGCGCAAGCGCACGCAGAGTTCTGGCTCTTCACCTGCAATAAGCGTTTCGCGATAGCCGCCTGCCTCCTGTAGTGGCCCGCACCGCATCAAGGCATCACCTCCACAGGCGCGTGCCTCGCCGATTGGGGTGTCCCACTCCTGATCGCAGAGCTTGTTGTAGACACTTTCCTCCGGTGCGCGCTCGCGTCTGCGCCCGCAAACGATCGCAACGTCTGGGTTTTGCGCGAGGAAAGCTGCCGCCTGCGGCAACCATTCGCCAGTCAACACACAATCCCCATCGACGAATTGCACCAGCCTGCCTTCGGTGGTCGCTCCCAGATGTGCAAGCCCTGCGTTGCGTGCCCGCGCCGCTGTGAAGGGACGCGACATGTCCAACTCCACAACCTCAGCACCGCGCGCCTGCGCAGCGGCGACCGAACCATCAGTCGATCCGCTATCAACATAAATGATCCTGAGAACCTGGCCCTTGAGACTGTCGATACAAGCCAGAAGACGCGCGCCCTCATTGCGCCCGATGACAATGGCATCAATGGGTAAGAGGGAAGGCATCTTTGCGGGGGTTGCGGTCATGAGCCAGACAATGCGTTGAAAATACCGCCCAATCCTATGCAAGCACCAGCAAAGCGCAAGATGCGCAATGGGTTGGCGGTGCAGGATTGGGGTCAGCCCCTTTAATAATCCCGTTTGAAGAACACCCCAAGCCCGGTTTCACCCTCACTGTCGGCCTTGCCTGTCACGGTGAGTGACTTGGTGAGGTCAAGGTTGATCGACAACTCGCTGTTGCCCTCTGCAGTCACATTCACATCGGTATAGATGTTATCTGCAAGATACCCACCCAGACCAAGCTGGCCAACGCCGAGGTTGTCGACGCCGATATCGACGTTGTCTGCCCCGGTGCTGTTGCGCAGCGCCTTATTCGCGCCGCCACCTCGGCCACTCAATGTGAGCGCTGAGCTGGCCAGCCGGGCCAGCGCCAGAGGCGAGATGTCCTGAATGTTGTCACCAAACAGCAGCAGGGCCAGCGCTTCTTCGCTGGGGCGCGGCGGCTCTGATGTGACCTCGATCTGCGGGCTGTCGACCTGGCCGGAGATCGAGAGCGTTGCGGTGCCTTGTTCCGTATTGGCGCTGGAAACAAATTCCAGATAGGGCTTCAGATCACCCAGCAAGGTGATGCGACCCTCATCAAGGTTCAATCGGCGTCCAAGAATATCAAAAGTACCCCGGATCAGGCCGATTTGCCCCGAAGGTGCCAGATTAGAGGTGGTCCCGCGCAGGGTGATCGCACCGCCCAATTCCGCGTTGAGGCCACGGCCTCGGGCAAAAATCTTGTTTGGTGCGTTGATCAACACGTCGAGGGCAATATTGCTGTTGCCTCCTGAACCACCTGACCCTGTCTCAATCAGGCCAGCGCGGGATCTGGTGGCGATTTGCGCGCGGGACTGGCCCTTATGGCGAATGGGCGGGATGGGGGCGGCCGAAACAGCACCACCAGCGGTATTGAGGTTAAAGCTCGTCTCGCCCACATCAATACGGCCCGTGAGGCTGCTGTTTCCCGCAAGTGGCCCCGACAGGTGCAACTGTCCCCCAAGCGAGGTGTCATAGGAGAGGTTATCGGTCAGAACCACGTCGGATAGTGAAATGCGCAAGTCGCCCGAATAGGGCGCGCTAAGAGATACGGGGCCATTGACCTCCACGCGACCGCCATCGCGGGGGCGGGCGGAGAGAGCGAGCGAGGCGGAGCCGTTGTTCAGCGCGATGCGGGTAGAAATGCCATCAATGGCCTGTGCGGCCTGTGGCAGAACCAGTTGTGCATCGGATGTCGTAACTGTGCCGCTGAGTGAATTGAGCTGTGCGGGGCCGCGCAGGGCCAGATCAAACCGGGCAAGTCCTTTGATAAGATTGGGTTTCAAAAAGGCGTTGGCGCCTTCCAGCCGCAGAGAACCTTTGGCGGTGATATCCGCAATCGACTGGGTCTCATCCCATGTGCCGGCAACGCGCGAGTCGATCCCAAGCGGACCGTCAGCGGTGCTCTCGATCGTCCATACTCCGTTGGCGCGGCTGGCGTCCCCCTTGGCAGTGAGGACCCCGTCGAGCCCAGGTACAATTTGTTGCAGTTGCCGTACCACAGCGTCGTAATTCACGCGGGCAGAGCCGTCAGCCTCATCGAACTGGCCGTCCACCGTGGCAGAGGCACCCGCTGGGCCGGTGACTTCACCACCGCCCTTCCATTCTCCTGCGCGCCGGGTCGCAGAGATATCGGCTGAAGCTTGACCGGGTAGGGTGGGCGCATAGGCGCGCACATCCGCCACCTCAGCTTTTAGGTCGAGATCAACATCGCCAGAGCTTTCCGTAAAAGCACCATCAAACCGCGCGGTGGTTTCACCGGGGGCGGTCACATCGCCTTCTGCTTGCCATTGCCCATCGCGTCGGGTTGCGGTCAGTTTTGCTGTCGCTTCGCCTTTGATTGAAGGGACAAATTGTTCGACCCGTGCGATCAAAGTCGAAAGATCAAGATCAACGGCACCGTCTGTTTCGCTAAAGCCGCCTTTGATGCGTGCGCGTGCGCCGCCGGTTGCGCTCACATAGGCTTGGCCCGTCCATTGTGCCTCACGTCGGCTTGCGGTGCCTTCGGCAATCAGTGGCGCGTCGGCCAGTTGTGGCGCAAAGGCCTCTGGCGCGCCGACAAAAGCCTCAAAGCCAAAGTCAGCCGCCCCGGCGAGGGTAAAGCTGCCGTCCAGATCCATTGAGGTTTTACGCGGCCCGCGCAATTCTACGGTGCCATCAAGACGGTCTCCGGTGCGGTCGAAATTCGCGGCCAGTGTCAGTGGACCGGGAAGTTCCGCCACAAAACGCTCGAGTTTGGCGAGCTTGGCATCCAGGCGCAGCGCGCCTTCGCCACTGTCCAGCGTCCCTTGCCCGTTGGCAGTTACTTCGGCGGTTTTTAAATCGAACTGGTCAATGCGCAGCCCTGCTGTATCACGTGCGGCGACCAACTTTAGCGTGCTATCGCCCACCAAAAGCGGGTCCACATCCGCGATGCCAGTGCCAAGATCCTGCCCGAGCAGTGACAGATCCACACCAAATGCCCCACTGAGCGGCTGGTAATGCCCGGTGACATCTGCGGTGGCCGCACCCGACAGATCCAGCCCGGCAATGTCGGAAAAGCGGGTCAGGTTTTCCGCCTCAAGCGCCAGTTCGGTTGCGATACGCACGTCGCCCTCGACGCCGTTAAATCTCAGTTCTCCCCGTGCGGCATATGTATCGCCTTGCAGGTCGAGGTCACGGATCAGGAAATCCGCACCATCTTCGGTGGTCAGGCGCGCACTTAGAGTCAGATCGCTGCCTGTTGCTGCCGCAAGGGCTGGATCTGCAAGAACAAACCCATTGAGACGGGCATCAAGAGCACCATCCAGCGCGAATCCTGCGCTTTGATCCAATTCGCCCGCAGCGCTGATGACAGCGCGTTTGATGCTCATGTCCGGGGTGCGCAGGCTGTCGAGTTCTGCGTTGATGGTCCAGTTTTCGCCTTCGGGCTTTTTCAAATCCATGGTGACGGCAGCAACGGTGGTGTCTGCGCCCGAAACCGGCAGGATCACAGCGGCTTGACCCTGCGGTGGCGTGATGGCGGCCTTGAGGTTGGCGGTTTGCAAGTTGCCACCCTCAAGCAACAGCGCCCCGGTCATTTGCAACGCACGGGTGCGCAGAACGAGATTGTCCAGCTCAACGCCACCGGAGGCCAAGGTGCGTCCTTTCACATTGGCGCGCAGGCCGGGGCCAAAGAAGGGGCGATAATCCGGTGGCAGGAGCGGGTCGATATTGCCGCCCAGATCGGCGGCGAATGCCAGTCCTGCCTCTGCGCCACCCGCCACATCCGCAAGTCCCGTGAGACTGACGGTGCCGGTGATCCGGTCGTTACCATTGGTGGCAAAACCGATGTCTGCGGTGAAGTCGGCCAGTGGCCCTTCGCCCTTTACCGCCAGGCTCAGATCCGGACGGCCGGGAAGGTCCATGACGGTCGACAACAGCCCGCCAGATGCCTCGTTCAAGGCGAGATCCAGTGCCAGTTGCTCTGTCGAGTTTGCGAATGAGGCCTTCAGCGTCAATGCATCACCGCGCCGGTCCAGCCGCGCGACGCGCAGGCTGGTATCCAATGCACCATCAGCGAGAGACAGCGCGCCATTGACGGATAGGGCCGCTTCTTGCCCGGCAAGTTCCTCGCCCAGCAGGATCTCATTGGCTGAGATTTCGCCAATTTCCAGTGCTACGGGTAATTCAGGCAGTGAAAAGGGCGTGGCTTCCGGTGTGGGCAAGTCCGGATCAGCAGGCAGCGATTTGGGGCTGCGCTCGACGATGATACGATCCGCCTTGAGGTGGTTCACAGAGAAGCGACCGCGCACCAATGCCAGACGGTTCCAATCCAGTTCGGCCCCTTCTACTGTCAGCCAGACGCCGTCCTCATCGGACACTGTCAGTTTGGCGATCTTGGCTTGTGAGGAAAATGCGCCCTCCAGCCCCTGAACGCTAATGGCGCGGCTATCGCCCGAAAGCGTGTCCTCCAAGAACGAGACCAGAAGGCCACCGGACTCGGAGGCGTCCTGCGCCATCAGGGACACCGGTGTCAGCGCGGTGCTGACGGTCAGGCCGCCGATGACAATGAGGCTGCGGAACTTATGTTTCAAAACGCCTGTCCTATGCCAATGTAAAACTGCAAGCCGTCGTCAGTGTCGCCGGAGACGGGCATCGCAAGATCCAGTCGGATGGGGCCAATTCCGGTCACATCGTAGCGCAGGCCGATCCCGGCACCCGCATGATATTCGCTGTCGCCACTGATAAAGCTGTTCTGGTCTACAAAACCAACATCATAAAAACCCACCAGCGAAATGCTGTCAGTGATACGCCCGCGCACCTCGCCGGAAAGGGCGAGGTAGGACCGCCCGCCAGCGGTGCCACCGGGGGTGTCGATGCCAAGCGACTGATATTCTTGCCCACGTACGGACCCGGCCCCGCCCGAAAAATAGAGGAAGGTTGGCGATACATCACTGGGATCGGGACCAATAACGGATCCCAGTTGCACCCGCCCCGCAAGCACCACGCGATCAGAACTGCCAAGCGCCTTATAGCCACGCGCATCGATATTGATCTGCACACCCGGATCGCCACCGGAAATCCCAACAAAGGGGACGATTTCCCCGTCCAGATAGTACCCGGAAGTCGGGTTGGTCTTGATGTCGCGCTTGTCTTTTTCGCCCCGCAGACGCGCAGCGAGGTATTTAAACTCGCGGTTATTGCCATAGGCGTCATCTGCTTTCACGTAGCGCAACCCCAGAGCGCCCTCGACGAAGGTTGTATCTGAAACCGTGCGCCGCACCCCGATGGCTGCGGTTGCGCTGCGGGCCGAATAATGCTCCTCACGCAGTTGTTCGAGTGCGCCGACATAAAACAGGGTTCGGTCTGTCCCAAGAGCGGCGGGGCGGTCAAGGCGAGCAGTGATGCTGCTGTCGATGTCGCTGGTGCCAATACCGCTGACCGACAGATCGATTTTCAAACGTTCCGCAGCCCCAAACAGGTTGCGGTGCATCCAACTGGTGCTCAGTTCCATCGCCTCGGACGAAGAAATCTCCACCCCAAAGGTGAAACGACGTTTGGGCAGATCTTCTACTTCGGCGATGAAATCGAGCGATCCATCTGGGTTCGGGGTTTCGGCCTGTCGTAGCGCAACGGTTGAAAATGCGCCGGTACGACGCAGGCGATTGGCCGCCTTGGCAACGAGGTCAGGGTGATACGTGTGCCCGGTTGCAAAACCTGCAATGCGCTGCATGGCCTCACGTCGCACGTCAGACTCGCCTTTTATCCTGAGCTTGCCCAAGCGCAGTTGCGGTCCCGGTGCGATCCGGAGTTCTGCGTCCAGCCGACTTTTGACGGCATCTGCAGTGATCGACTGGCTGGCCAGTTCAGCCTTGGCGTGGCCCGCACGATCCCATGCGCTTAGGCCTGCGGTCGCGGCTTCCTGAATAGCGCCGGTGCTGGCCGGTTGTCCGGGTGCAAAATTTTCAGGCAAGGTGGCCGTAGCGCCCGTCGGCAAAGGGGCAACCTCCGCGCGGCCAAACACAAATGCAGGCCCCGGATCGACGGTGATGGCGATATTTTTGATGACCTTGGGCGGGTTGAGCAAGTTGATTGCTGCGGCCTCGCGACCATCAATTCGGATGTTCACCACCGGTGCAAAATACCCGGCATCATAGAGCACCTGCACCAACGTGCGATAATCAGACAGAGAGGCGGCGATGACTTCTTGAATTTCCGAGTTGCTGCCAAGTCCCAGTGCCGCACTGGACGCACGCAACCGGTCGGTGAGGTCCTCAGTCGCTTTGGGAGCGGTGAGATTTGCCTCAAGCGCGACCAACGGGGTCGTATGCAATGCTGCGCTAAAGCCGATTGCCAGTGAAAGAGGACGCAGGGCGCGACACAGGGTCAATGCGGTCCGGCGCGAATGGCGAAAGCTGATCATGAAGTCTCCGGCAGCGGGCAATCGTATGAACTGTTGGGCCGCGGTTGGCTAAAACCGGCGCGCGGCATGTGCGTTTGACGCTACACGCTTGACCTGCGCCGTAAAACCTCCGCCCGCAGAATGGTTCTACGTGAGGTTGCGATGTGGGTCTGTGGTGGCGGAAATTTGCCGATTACGCATCTGAGTGCATAGCGCGCGCCACATCTAGCATACGGGCCGAAAAGCCCCACTCGTTGTCGTACCAGCCAAAAATCCGCAATTGTTGCCCACCCACCATGCGGGCCTCTGGTGCGGCGATGATCAGCGACTCTGGGCGCGCGCGCAGATCGGATGAGACCAGAGGTTGTTCGGTCCAGCCGAGAATGGGGGAATGCGCGGCGGCGTCTTTGAGCGCAGCCAGCAAGCGCGCTTCCTCCCAGTCGCTGTGGAGGCAGGCCACCAGATCCACCGCAGAGACACTTGCAGTGGGAACCCGCACAGCCGCGCCCGAAATGCGCCCGGCCAGATGGGGCAGGACAACATCGATCAGATGCATGGCAGAGGTTGTGGTGGGCACCATGGACTGCGCGCCACCACGCGATCTTGCGAAATCACCGCGCGGGGTGTCCACCATGGGTTGGGAGTTGGTATAGCAATGGATCGTCGTCATGTGACCGGTTTCAATTCCCGCGACCTCATCGACCAGTTGCACAAGACCGGCCACCGCATTGGTGGTGCAGGACGCATTCGACACGATCTGAGCACCTTTGAGCGCATCATCATTCACACCATAGACCACAGTGACCTCCGCCGCAGGGGAAGGCCCTGAAATCAGGACTTTACTGGCTCCGGCCGTCAGACCACGTTCCGCCAGATCCGTGGTGCGCGCGATGCCAGTACATTCCATCAGGAGATCAACCCCCGAGAGGTCCAGATTGGTCACATTGGCTTGCTGATGGAGCGGGATGCGCCTCCCATCAACACAGAGCGCACCGTCTTCCAGCGAGACCTCGCCGGGGTAGGGGCCAAATGTACTGTCGTATTGAAACAGATAGGCGCACATCTCAGGATCGGTGATGTCGTTGATGCAAGCCACCTCAATCCCGGAGCCACGTGGGCTGGTCAGGATCTGACGTAAGATCGTGCGGCCAATACGGCCGAATCCGTTGATCGCTATCTTCATGCGCAAAGCTATGGCAGCGCTTTTTGCGTCCGGCAATCCACCCGCACAATAATGCCCATCGCTTGATACAATTGCCTTGGTGGCAAAATAGGTAACCATTTGCGACAGGATGGGGACCGATTCCGTCTTGCGTCAGATGCGGCCCGCTGGTAGCGTCCGCCGCAGTACATGGGAGAACCGATCCAAGGCGTCACAGGCCGAGGAATTCGGTGCCGAAGGAGCAACCGCCCCGGAAACTCTCAGGCCAAAAGGACCGTGTGCGCGTAACTACTCTGGAGAGGGCCCGGCCAGACCGGGACGCCGAAGGGATAACGATCTCAGGCGAAGGGACAGAGGGGGCATCAAAGCGTGCAGGCGGAGCCTGTGCAAAACCTTGGATGCCGGATGCCAAACGACGCGTTGACATGTTGTGATTTGACCGCACCGGCCGCAGACGCGGAAGGCAGGCCGAAATGTCGGATCTGAAGACCACCCCTCTTACTGAATTGCACGAAAGCCTCGGGGCCAAGATGGTGCCCTTTGCAGGCTATTCCATGCCCGTGCAGTACCCGCTGGGGATCATGAAGGAACACACTCACACGCGCGAGAAGGCCGGGCTTTTTGATGTCAGCCACATGGGGCAGGTGATCCTGCGCGGTGAGAGCTATGAGGCCGTCGCGAACGCTTTTGAAAAACTGGTGCCGATGGATGTGTTGGGGCTTTCCGAGGGCCGTCAGCGCTATGGTCTGTTCACCAATGATGCGGGCGGCATCGAGGATGACCTGATGTTTGCCAACCGTGGCGACCATCTGTTTGTCGTCGTGAACGCCGCCTGCAAAGACGCCGACATCGCCCGTATGAAAGCCGCGCTGGAACCTGAAATCAGCGTTGAGCCGGTCACCGACCGCGCACTTGTGGCCCTGCAAGGCCCGGCTGCCGAGGCGGCACTGGAGGCGCTAGTGCCCGGTGTTGCGGCGATGAAATTCATGGATGTAGCGACATTTGACTATGCGGGTGCCGAGCTGTGGATTTCGCGGTCCGGCTACACCGGCGAAGACGGGTATGAAATCTCCGTACCCGAGGCAGTGGCGGCGCAGTTTGCCAGCGCGCTGCTGGAACAGCCCGATGTTGAGGCGATCGGCCTTGGTGCGCGGGATTCGCTGCGGCTTGAGGGCGGTCTTTGCCTTTATGGCCACGACATCGACACCGAAACGCGCCCGTTTGAGGCCGCGCTTGGCTGGGCCATCCAGAAGGTGCGTCGCCCGGGTGGCGACCGCGCGGGCGGCTTTCCCGGTGCGGATGCGGTCTTTGCCGATCTTGGCGGGAAGGCCCCGCGCAAGCGTGTGGGACTGAAGCCCGAAGGTCGCGCGCCGATGCGTGAAGGCGTTGTGCTTTATGCCGCTGCCGAAGGGGGCGCGCCGATCGGCACCATTACCTCTGGTGGCTTTGGTCCAACCGTGGGCGGCCCTGTCGCTATGGGCTATGTCACGGCAGAGCACGCAGCTCTGGAGACCCAGATATTCGGTGAGCTGCGCGGCAAGCGCGTGCCGGTCACCGTCGCAAAACTGCCCTTTGTGGCAGCCAACTTTAAACGCTGAACACCCGTCCCCGAAAAGAACGGCCAACACAGGAAGAGAACCCATGAAATATACCGAAGAACACGAATGGCTGCAGGTCGAAGGCGAGATCGTGACCGTTGGCATCACCGCGCACGCGGCAGAGCAACTGGGCGATGTGGTCTTTGTTGAACTGCCCGAAGTCGGCAGCGAAGTCTCCAAAGACGATGAGATCGTGGTGATCGAATCCGTCAAAGCGGCCTCCGACATTCTTGCGCCTCTGGACGGTGAAGTTGTCGAAGTGAACGAGGCCATCGTGGACGCGCCCTCCAAGGTCAATGACGACCCTGAAGGCGAGGCGTGGTTCTTCAAGCTCAAGGTCTCCGACATGTCTCCGATGGACGACTACATGGACGAAGCCGGCTACAAAGACTTCATCGGCTGATGTTTCCGGGCCCGCCGCCAACTGGCGCGGGCCCGTCTTTTACCTGCGAGGGCATCACCGGGCGCGCCCGACCCGTTGTTGCATGCCTTTGATCCCGAGATCTGACAGACCCTGAAGGAGGCAAAAGATGCCTTTCGAACCGACAGATTACCTTCCCTATGATTTTGCCAACCGGCGTCACATCGGCCCCTCGCCCGAAGAAATGGCCGAGATGCTCAAGGTGGTTGGTGCCGACAGCCTTGATGCGCTGATCGACGAGACCGTGCCGAAATCCATCCGTTTGAAAACGGCGCTGGACTTTGGTCGCCCGATGTCCGAGCGCGAGTTGCTGTTTCACATGCGTGAGGTCGCAGGCAAGAACAAGATGATGACCTCGCTGATCGGTCAGGGCTACCACGGCACCGTGACCCCGCCCGCGATCCAGCGCAACATTTTGGAAAATCCCGCGTGGTACACGGCCTATACGCCCTACCAGCCCGAGATCTCGCAGGGTCGCCTTGAGGCGCTGTTGAACTTCCAGACGATGATTTCGGATCTCACCGGTCTGGAGATCGCCAACGCATCGCTGCTGGACGAGGCCACCGCCTGCGCCGAAGCGATGACCATGGCGGAGCGCGTGTCCAAGTCGAAGGCAAAGGCCTTCTTTGTGGACCGCGACTGCCACCCGCAGAACATCGCGGTGGTAAAAACCCGCGCCGAACCGCTGGGGATCGAGGTGATCGTTGGCAACCCCGACAAGATGGACCCCGAAGCGGTCTTTGGTGCGCTGTTCCAGTATCCGGGCACCTATGGCCATGTGCGTGACTTCACCGATCACATCGCCAAGCTGCATGAGCACAAGGGCATCGCCGTTGTTTCGGCCGACCCGATGTCGCTGACCCTGTTGAAAGAACCGGGCGCGATGGGGGCGGATATCGCAGTTGGCTCCACCCAGCGTTTTGGCGTACCGGTGGGCGCAGGTGGACCGCATGCGGCCTATATGGCGACCAAGGACGCCTATAAACGCAACATGCCGGGCCGCATCGTCGGCGTGTCTGTCGACGCACATGGCAACAAAGCCTATCGCCTGTCGCTTCAGACCCGCGAACAGCACATCCGCCGCGAAAAGGCGACCTCCAACGTCTGCACCGCGCAGGCGCTGCTGGCGGTGATGGCATCGATGTATGCAGTTTTCCACGGGCCAAAAGGTCTGCAGGCAATCGCGCAGCGCATTCACCGCAAGGCCGTGCGTCTGGCCAAAGGTCTTGAGGAAGCAGGCTTCAAAGTCGACCCACAGGCGTTCTTTGACACCATCACCGTGGATGTCGGCCCGCTGCAGGCGGCGGTGATGAAATCCGCTGTTGATGAGGGCATCAACCTGCGTCGCGTGGGTGAAACCCGTGTGGGGATCTCTGTCGATGAGACCACGCGCCCCGAGACCATCGAGGCGGTCTGGCGTGCCTTTGGTATCGTGCGTGCGGATGATGATTTCAGCCCCCAGTACCGCGTGCCTGACAACATGCACCGCAAGACGGAATATCTGACGCATCCGATCTTCCACATGAACCGGGCCGAGACCGAGATGATGCGCTATATGCGTCGCCTCGCGGACCGCGATCTGGCGCTGGACCGTGCAATGATCCCTCTTGGCTCTTGCACCATGAAGCTCAATGCCGCCGCCGAGATGATGCCGCTGAGCTGGCCGGAGTTTTCGACCATCCACCCCTTCGCGCCTGCGGATCAGCAGGAAGGCTATGGGGAGCTGGTCACCGATCTGTCCTCCAAGCTCTGCGATATCACCGGCTATGATGCGATCTCCATGCAGCCGAACTCCGGCGCGCAGGGGGAATATGCGGGCCTGCTGACCATCGCTGCCTACCACAAGGCGCGCGGTGAGGGGCATCGCAACATCTGCCTGATCCCGATGAGCGCCCATGGCACCAACCCGGCGTCGGCGCAGATGGTGGGCTGGAAAGTGGTTCCGGTAAAGTCCGACGAAAAGGGCGATATCGACCTTGAGGACTTCCGCGCCAAAGCAGAAAAACATGCCGAGCACCTTGCGGGCTGCATGATCACCTATCCCTCGACCCATGGTGTGTTTGAGGAAACAGTGCATGAGGTTTGCAAGATCACCCATGAATCGGGCGGTCAGGTTTATATTGATGGTGCCAATATGAACGCCATGGTGGGCCTCAGCCGCCCGGGCGATCTGGGCGGTGACGTAAGCCACCTGAACCTGCACAAGACCTTTGCCATCCCGCACGGCGGCGGCGGCCCCGGCATGGGACCGATCGGGGTGAAATCGCACCTGATCGAGCATCTGCCGGGCCATCCGGAAACCGGCGGCGTTGAGGGGCCGGTGTCGGCGGCACCTCTGGGGTCGGCCTCGATCCTGACCATCTCCTGGGCCTATTGCCTGATGATGGGCGGCGCGGGTCTGACGCAGGCGACCAAGGTGGCGATCCTGTCGGCGAACTACCTCGCGAAACGGCTCGAAGGGGCCTATGACGTCCTTTACAAGGGGCCGACTGGCCGGGTTGCGCATGAGTGCATTCTGGACACCCGTCCCTTTGCTGACAGTGCGGATGTGACCGTTGACGATGTGGCCAAACGCCTGATGGACAGCGGTTTCCATGCGCCGACCATGAGCTGGCCGGTTGCGGGCACGTTGATGGTGGAGCCGACGGAATCGGAAACCAAGGCCGAGTTGGACCGTTTCATTGAGGCGATGCTGTCGATCCGGGATGAGATCAAGGCCGTCGAAGCGGGCGAGATGCCGCGTGAGAACAACGCGCTGAAGAACGCCCCGCACACGATGGAAGATCTGGTGAAAGACTGGGATCGCCCCTATTCGCGCGAACAGGGCTGCTTCCCTCCGGGGGCCTTCCGCGTCGACAAATACTGGCCGCCGGTCAACCGCGTCGACAACGTCTACGGCGACCGCCATCTGGTGTGCACCTGCCCGCCGATGGAGGACTACGCCGAAGCGGCAGAGTAACACCCTCACCACATAGCGGTCTGTGATCGCTCTCGCAAAGCCCTCCCTTCCGGGAGGGCTTTGTTCGTCTACAGCCGCGCCATGCGTCCATCCTATGGGAGAGGTAAGCACGACCTTCGCAGCGGTGAGCTATCCTCCTGCACGTGCCGGAGACGACGCTATTTCAGTGACCGAGTTGAAAATTTTCTTAAAATGGAAAGAACATAATTTGTGCGACCGAAAGAAGATCCATGAACCCTGTCACCGCCGACCTTGGGGTCTACCGCATGTTGCGGGGCCATACGCAGGGTGTCGTTCCGTCGCATAAATCCCTGCGGGAGCAGAATGCCCCGCAGGAAGCCGGGGACGCTTTGACGACTGGCAAGTCAAAGGGGCTGGCATTCGCCATCCAGCGCGAACAAGCATTGAACCAGCGGGAAGTCGTCCTACACCACCCTGACTTAAAACAGAAATCTGTTACAGTCATCGAACATGAAGATATAACATCAAGCTGCGCAGGCAGCATTGCGCAATCCCGGTATTTACAAGGTCTCATATCGGGCAGCGTTGAGGGGCCGATCCCGATGAGTGCCTTGATCGCGCGCCAGAACTATGAACGCGCAAAAAAGATACTGGCTCCGTAGCGATAGGCTATCTCCTGTATCTGGATGAAATACCTAAAAGCCTATTGATCGCGCCCGAAGCCACGTTTTCTCAAGTATAATCCCTTTGACCCCCAAACTGGGAAGTCTCGACCCGACACGCAGGTGGAAAGGAACTGAGATGATTACAGCAATGCGCCCCTATTCTGGTGTGCCCTCGAGCAATATCACGCCGGTTGTCTTTACCGTGACAGATACGGTGGCTCTGTCGTCGAATGGTAGCGGCGCCACGGGTGCTGAGTTTGCCAACAGTCGCTTGGGCAATTTCCTGAGTGATGACCCAGCGCCAAAAGATCGTGATCTGGATTCACTGTTCAGCAGCGATAGCCTTGCAGCCTACGACAGCGCATCTGCCGTGCCTTCGTCTGAGAATGCGATTCGAGCAGAAGGGCCCTTGCCACCGCTGCCAGACGCACTCGACCCGATCAGCCTGCCGCCGCTGGAGAATTTGCTGAACAGTCAGATGCGGCAGCAAGCTGCGGATGCGCAGGATAATGTCTTTCGCGGCATTTCCTCAGGCAGTTTTGCACAGGAAATGTATACCAACACTCAAGATGTCTTATCCCGGATTGCCGCCTGAACGGACTGTTAGTGACGTGCCAAATGAAAACGCCCGGAGATGTGTCTCCGGGCGTTTGTTCTTCTTCTAGCGTATGCTCCTATCAACTCCCCAGCGCGCTGTTGCAGCGGCCACAGGTGCCCGGGTGGGCATGCGTGCCCACATCTGGCAGGATCTTCCAGCATCGCTGGCATTTCTCGCCTTCTGCTTTTTCAAAGACAACCGAGACCCCTTCGATTTCCGGCAGACGATAGGCTTCTGCCGGACTTGGGTCATTGGTCAGCTGCACGCCAGAGGTGATGCAGACATCGGCAAAGTTCACCGACTCCAGCGCCGCCAAGACATCCGCCTCGCGCACATGCACCACGGGCGCAGCCTCTAGCGACGCACCGATCACCTTATCTGTACGCTGAACCTCAAGGGCAGCTGTCACAACGCGACGCGCCTGACGCACCTTGGCCCATTTGGCGGCCAGAGGTTCGTTAATCCAGTCGCGCGGCGTGTCCGGCATATCCACCAGATGAACCGAGCTGTCCTCACCGGGGAAGCGCTCCAGCCAGACCTCTTCCATCGTGAACACGAGGATCGGTGCGAGCCACGTGGTGAGACGGTGGAACAGGATATCCAGCACCGTGCGCGCAGCGCGGGCGTTCAAGGTGTCGCCATCGCAATAGAGCGCATCCTTGCGGATATCGAAGTAGAAGGCCGACAGATCGACGGTGGCAAAGTTAAAGATCGCTTGCCACACGCCGTTGAAGTCAAACGCTTTATAGCCCGCTTTCACGGTGTGATCGAGTTCGGCCAGGCGGTGCAGTACCCATTGCTCCAGCTCGGGCATGTCTGCAGGCTCTACCCGCTGATCTTCGCTGAAATCACTGAGGCTACCCAGCATGTAGCGCATGGTGTTGCGCAGGCGGCGGTAACTGTCGGCGGTGCCTTTCAGGATCTCCGCACCGATCCGCTGGTCGGCGGTGTAGTCGGTCTGGGCCACCCATAGACGCAGGATGTCGGCGCCGTATTGCTTGACGATTTCCTCGGGCACAATGGTGTTGCCGAGGCTCTTGGACATTTTCATGCCCTTCTCATCCAACGTGAAGCCATGCGTCACCACGTTGCGATAGGGCGCGCGACCTTTGGTGGCAGAGGCCTGCAACAACGAGGAATGGAACCAGCCGCGGTGCTGATCGGTGCCTTCCATATAGACGTCGGCAATCCCGTCCTTGGTGCCATCTTCGCGGTCGCGCAGGACAAAGGCATGGGTCGAGCCGGAATCGAACCACACGTCGAGCACGTCAAACACCTGCTCATAGTCATCCGGGTTCACGATCCCGTCGAGCACCTTGGCTTTGAAACCGTCCTCATACCAGACATCCGCGCCGTTTTCCTCAAACGCGGCGGTGATGCGGGCGTTTACCTCCGCATTGCGCAGAAGATAGTCCGCATCCGTAGGCAGTGCGCCCTTTTTGGTGAAGCATGTGAGCGGAACGCCCCACGCGCGTTGGCGTGACAGCACCCAGTCCGGGCGGTTCTCAATCATCGAATAGAGGCGGTTGCGGCCGGTCTGCGGCGTCCATTTCACCAGCTCATCGATCGAGCGCAGCGCGCGCTCGCGGATGGTGTCGCCATAGTCGCCCATGCCGTCATCCAGCTTGCGGTCCACACCGGCAAACCACTGCGGGGTGTTGCGATAGATGATCGGCGCCTTGGAGCGCCAAGAATGCGGATAGCTGTGCTTGATCTTACCACGCGCCAGAAGGCCGCCGACTTCGACCAGCTTGTCGATGATCGCCTTGTTGGCGTCGCCTTCGCCACCCTTGCGGTTAAGGATGTATTTGCCGCCAAAGAACGGCAGATCGGCACGGAAGCCGCCATCGTCCATCACGTTATAGGTGATGACCTGCTCCAGCATCCCAAGATCACGGTAGAGTTCAAACTCCTCCATCCCGTGGCTGGGCGCGCAGTGCACAAAGCCGGTGCCTTCGGTGTCGGTCACAAAATCAGCAGCGCGGAAGTCGCGGATATCATCCCATTCACCGTTGGCACCTTCGGCCCCAGCGAGCGGGTGGGCGAGACCGATGCCTGCAAGGTCATCGGCAGAGACGTCCGCCACACGGGTGTACTGATCCTCGGAGAGGCGGGCGCGTTTGAACACATCTGCGGCCAGATTGTCGGCAAGCAGATATTTGTCGCCTACGTTGACCCAGCATTCCTCCGGCGTACCGGTCACCTCATAGAGACCGTACGCAATATCTGCGCCGTAAACGACGGCTTTGTTCGACGGCATCGTCCAAGGAGTCGTGGTCCAGATCACCACATGCGCGCCTGCCAGTTTGTGATCCGCAGGTTCAGCCACCTTAAACTTCACCCAGATGGTGAAGCTTTCCTTGTCGTGATACTCGACCTCGGCTTCGGCCAGTGCGGTTTTCTCAACCGGCGACCACATCACGGGCTTGGAGCCCTGATAGAGCGTGCCATTCATCAGGAACTTCATGAATTCCTCGGCGATCACCGCCTCGGCATGATAATCCATGGTGATATAGGGGGTTGGCCAGTTGCCGGTGATGCCCAGACGTTTGAACTCCTCGCGCTGGATGTCGATCCAACCCTCGGCGAACTTGCGGCACTCCTGACGGAATTCGATGACCGGCACCGCGTCCTTGTTCTTGCCCTTCTTGCGGTACTGCTCTTCGATTTTCCATTCGATCGGCAGGCCGTGGCAATCCCAGCCCGGCACATAGCGGCTGTCAAAACCCATCATCTGATGCGAGCGGACGATCATGTCCTTGATGGTCTTGTTCAACGCATGGCCAATGTGCAGATGGCCGTTTGCATAGGGGGGGCCGTCGTGCAGGACGAAAGGCTGGCGGCCTTCCTTTTCGCGCAGACGATCATAGACGTCGATCTCCTCCCAGCGTTCCAGCCATGCGGGCTCGCGCTTGGGCAGGCCTGCGCGCATGGGGAAATCGGTTTTGGGAAGGTTCAGCGTGTCTTTGTATTCGGGCGTGGCTTCGGTTTTTTCGGCGCACATATCGGTGGCGTCCTTTTGCATCAACGGGTCGGTTTGGGGATATTCGGTTCGGTGCGATCACTCAAGCACCTTTGCCCGGCGTCTCGTCTACTCAGAGCGCCGGGTTTATAATTCGAATAATGATGGCCACACGTCGTGTTGCAGTCGGTGTCATGAGGGCGCTTATAGGGGCTTGCGGCGCAAGGGTAAAGTGCGTCTGCGGATCCAGCAGGGTGCGACGCTATGCGCCCCTTTTTGCAGGGCGTTTTTATTATTACCTTGAGGGCGCTATCAGAGCGGAGCGGAGAGACTATGCAGGACGCGCATCCATTGGCTCGTTTCGACATTACGGCGGATGATATCCGGCGTGTCGTGCGCGTCTTTTACAGCGAGGTACGGCGTCATCCTGTCATCGGGCCAGTGTTCGCAGCGCATGTCTCCGATTGGCCGGAGCATGAGGCAAAAATCGCCAATTTCTGGCGCAATGCTATCCTGCGCGAGCGGGTCTACGATGGGTTCCCGATGCGAGAGCATCTGGCCCGTCCAGATGTGAAGCCAGAGCATTTCCCCATTTGGCTCGGTTTGTTTCACAATGTGCTCAATCGTGAACTCAGCGCTGAACAGGCCGTGCAGTGGGGGCATCTGGCAGATCGTATAGGCGAAGGGTTTCGCACCGGCATTGAATCGATGCGCCAGCCAAAGGGGGAGCCACCCCGGCTGATCTGAATGTCTTGGATCGCGCGGAGGCACATTCCATAAAGAAACCGCCGGAGGGGACCCTCAGGCGGTTTGATATAGCGAACGGGCTGGCGATGAAACGCGGGCTGGCTTGCTGTACTGATTTGAGCATGACTGGCGTGCTTGCGGGTGGGCTGGATATCTACCGGGCTGGCTGGCGAATGCTGGCGGGCGCGGGAGATGTCTGGCGAACTGGCTGGCTTGGCTGGCGTTTGCTCAAATCACTGGGCTTACCTGCGATCAGGCAGCTTCGTTTTCAAAATGACCGCACCAGTCGTCTTTTTTGACAACGGGCCAGTACCCACGCTCTGCTGCTTCTGGTTGAAAGACCGGCGGGTTGAAGCGGCACAGACCGGCGTTTTCCAACGTCTGTTCATTGTTGGCTTTGTGGTCTTCATAGAAGGCACAGCTGCTGCATGCGGAAGTAGTCATATCACTCTCCTTGGCTGAACGGCCCTAAAGGCAGGGCCGTGTTTGGCTCTGTAACTTAGATAGATTCTAAATTGAGGGAGTGCAAGATATTTTTGTTTATTTTCAGATAGTTGATAGATTTACTCGGGTGTTGAAATGCGAGAGTTTTGCTCGGAAATCATTTGGCAAAGCCGCTGAGCGCTCGCTGAAGCACCTTTGCCAGCCGTGGTTTTTGCTGATTTTCAAAGGCCATGGGACGGCAAACTTCAATCGCTGCAATGCCAACCCGTGCGGTCAATGCACCGTTCACCAAACCTTCACCAAAGCGACGAGAGAGTTTGGAAAGCACAGACGCACCAAGGATCGGCTCTAGCAGGTCGTCGCCAATCGCAACCGCACCGGTTGCAACCAAATGAGAGAGCACTGCACGCGTGAGTCGCCATGAACTGAATAGGCCAGAACGCCCGCCGTAAATCTCAGCAATGCGCCGGATCATGCGCAGGCTCGAGACCAATGCGGTCAGCACATCGGCCAATGCTAACGGAACCAGTGCCGTGACGCCTGCTACTTGGCGGGCTGCAGCTTCGACTTCTGCAACCGCGCGTGCGTCCAGCGGACGCATCAACTCTGCTTCGGCAAGGTCAACCAATGCATCCGCATCGAGGATCTCGTCTTTTCGCTCATTGAGGTTGCGCAGACCCCATTCCAGATCCGCGCGCCCGTTGTAAAACCGCTGTAATGCCGCGATCTGCGTTTGCGCTTCTTTCAAGGTGCCGCCCCGCGCCGTGCGACAACCCTGTCGCAACCCCTCGACGCGGCGAACCCGACCAACCGCGGCCAGTTCTTTGGCACAAAAGGCCAGTGCCGCAAGGGCAAGCCCTGCAAACGCTGCCGTAAAGACAAGGCCGAGCACAGGCATCCGATCGAGCAGGCTGTTGGCATAGTCCCACGCGGCCACCGTTGCGATGGTGGTGATCAGACCGGCGACCAGCCCCCAGATCCAACCGCCCCAGCCCGAGCGTTTGTTTTTGCCCAGTGCGGTGACCGAGGCTTGCACCGCTGTGGGTGCGTCAAGATCCGGCACCGGAGGAGCCTCGCTGACATTCGGAGCCGTTTGATCGTCGGGTTCTACGTCAAATACAATGGGGTCGCGGCTCATGTGGCGGTCTCCATCTCTTGGGCGTGCCAATGGTACTCGATGTCCGGCAGGCCTTCGCTGTTGCGTTGACCATCCGTGCGTTTTTTCTCGACAAACCCTTCGCGCATATAAAACCGCTGGGCTGCGAGATTGGCCTGAAAAGTCCAAAGTCTCAGTTTTGAGGTCTGTCGTTTCGCGTGGTCCAGCAATCGTTTGCCGATGCCGCAACCGGTGTGCTCTGGCGACAGATAAAGAGAACAAATCTCTGCCCCATCCTGCGCGCAAAACCCGAGGATCATACCTGTTGAGCAATCTTCGGCCACAGTGACCCACCCGCGCGAGATCATACGATCACAAAAGGCGATGGCCTCAACCCGCGAATGCTCTTTGGGCATCCACGGCGTTTCATGCTCAAAACGATAGAGGATTTCGCCGATCTTGCTGGCATCGAGCGGTGTTGCGGGGCGCAAAACGTAAGTCACAGGCGATCACCGATCAGGAATTCTGCGGCCCGATCCAGTCGAATGTGGGGCGGTCCATCGCCTGGCTTGAGCGTCAGCGGCTGCGGGGCAAACCGCATAGAGGCATAGCTGCCGTCGAGCCAGTTTTCCGCCCCCTGCCGTGCCGGGGTCAGCAGGTGCCGGGGGTCCTCTGGCAAGCGACCGGGATAGAGCGCAGCAGCTTTGCCGTTTTCCGCCAGGATCCCGCGCACGCAGGGTAGCTCTGTCCCGTCATGGGGGCGCATTTCCTCTGTCGTAGCACGCAATGCCGCGAGGGAGAGCGCCGCCGTCTCTGCGCCCGCAAATTGCGCGCGGTCGCGGGCTTCTGCAGTCAACGCCTCTATAATGGCGGTAAGTTGAGGGTGCTGCAGGTGGTGCAGGTGATCGGCCTTGGTGGCGGCGAAAAGGATCTTCTCCACCCGTTTGCCGCGCAGAAGTTGGCTGAGGAACCGGTTGGAACCGGGGCGAAAGGTGCTCAGGATATCCGTCATTGCCCGGCGCAGATCTTCCATGGCGGGGGGGCCGGAATGCAACGCACCGAGGGCATCGACCAACACCACCTGCCGGTCGATGCGGGAAAAATGATCGCGAAAGAAGGGGCGTACCACCTGAGCTTTATAGGCCTCGAACCGGCGGGCCATTTCGCGTGCGAGACTGCCTCGCGGGGCCTCGCACGAAGGCAGCGGCGCGAATGTGAGCACGGGCGAGCCTGCTAGATCGCCGGGCAACAAAAACCGCCCCGGCGTGCAATCGTAATATCCGGCTTTGCGTGCGGACTGCAGGTAGTCTGCAAAAGCGGCGGCCAACCCCTGCGCGACGGGTTCATCGTGGGCCTCAGCGGGGGAGGCCGCTTTAACAGCGGTTTTAAAGGCTTTAGCTTCTTCGCGGGTTTCAATCCGGCGCAGGACGTCGGCCGACCAACTCGCGTAATCCTTGTCCATCAACGACAAATCCAACAGCCACTCACCGGGATAGTCGATAATGTCCAGATGCAGGATGCGTGGTCCTGTGACGCCGCCAAACAATCCGCTGGGCCGAATGCGCAGGCTCAGACGCAACTCGGACACCGCGCGCGTGCTGTCGGGCCAGTGCGGCTCCGGCCCCGTGAGGGCGGCGAGGTGATTTTCAAAATCAAAGCGCGGAACAGTGTCATCCGGCTGCGGCTGTAAATAAGCTGCCTCAATGCGCCCATCCTGATGTGCCGAAAGCTGGGACATGCGCCCCCTGTTGATCAGGTTGGCGACCAGTGAGGTGATAAAGACGGTTTTACCTGCCCGAGCAAGGCCAGTGACACCCAGTCGCAATGACGGTGCGGCAAAGGGGCTGGCCAATGCCCCGCCCAATGTCTCTGCGCCCCGCAAAACTCCATCGGCCACATCTGCAGCCAATCCTGTAACGCCTGTTCCTCGCGACACTTTCTGCCCCCTGCCTGCCAATCGCTGTGTCGCCCGAGAAAGCGTTCGTCCCGAAATTTCTCGTCACAGCCTTAGAGACTGAACATAAGCATGCTGGGATGGGGTTGCCAGCCTCGCAGTGCAAGGTGGCGGCGCGGGGCTTGCCAGTTTTGCTTTGGCGGGGTACCTCGCGCCCATGCCGCGTATTGCTCTCAAAGTCGAATATCATGGAAAGCCTTTTGCCGGATGGCAGAGGCAAAAGGATCAGCCCTCAGTGCAGGGCGCGATTGAAGCTGCCTTGGCTAAGCTGGAGCCGGGCGAGCATACAATCGCTGCGGCGGGGCGTACGGATACAGGCGTTCACGGGTTGGGGCAGGTTGCCCATTGTGATCTGCAAAAGGACTGGGACCCGTTTCGTCTGAGTGAGGCGCTAAATTATCACTTGAAGCCCGATCCCATTGCGATTGTAGACGCTGCACGGGTAGATGATGACTGGCACGCCCGGTTCAGTGCGATAGAGCGGCAGTATCTGTTTCGGATCCTGATGCGTCGCGCACCTGCGACCCATGATGCCGGACAGGTCTGGCAGATCAACCACAAACTGGACGTTGAAGCGATGCAGGCCGGCGCTGATATGCTGCTGGGAAATCATGATTTTACCACGTTCCGCTCCTCCATCTGTCAGGCGGCAAGCCCGGTGAAAACGCTGGATGAGTTGCAGGTGGAACAGGTGCAGGGCCTTTCTGGTCCAGAGGTGCATTTCCATGTGCGTGCGCGGAGTTTCTTGCACAATCAGGTGCGGAGTTTTGTCGGGACACTGGAACGTGTTGGCGCAGGAGCATGGACGCCCGAAGATGTCCGCGAGGCGCTTGTTGCCAAAGATCGGGCCGCTTGCGGTCCGGTCTGTCCGGGGCACGGCTTGTATCTGGCACGGGTGGGGTATCCTGATCCGGTTTTTGCGGGCGATTTCACCTAAGGCTCAGGTGTTTTGCCCTGATGATCCTTGGGGCTGGGGATATCAAATAACCGCCTTGGCCCCCGCATAGAGACGGCTTGCCTCACGCTCAGACATTCGGTGCAGATTGCGATGCGCCAGAAAGGTCTGCTGTGCAGTGTCCTGCTCGCTCGCGATGGGTTTGGGACCTGCTGGCATGTCACTTGGTGCAGCCTCGCGCGGGAAGTGGGCACCGGCGGCGGATTCGCGAAGCTCCGCCATCGCACGCGCAAGTTGCTGCGTGGCCATGCTATTACCAAAGGCCCTGTAGCCATCGACAGCGGCTTGCTGGCGGGCGTTGATCGAAGAACTGTCTTCTTGCATCGACATGTTCGCACTCCTGCGCCAAAACTCGGAAACAAAACATACCCCATGACTTTCACGAGTTATGCTTAACAGCCGGTTTACCGAACCTGCATTCGGCGCTTTCGAGCGGAAAAGATCAGTAAAAAGTCACGCCAATCGACACGTCAGCGCGCGATTTCGTGCTTCAGACCGGGGTTTGGTGGGGCTGGTCTCAGTCCCGCGAAGGGATGATTTGCTGGGCGATGCCAACAAACAGCAGATAGACCGATGTCACCAATAGCGCCCAATGGACCAACTGACCGGGCGCGAATTGCACCCAAGCGGTCCAACCAGCCAGAGCTGTCCAAACCAACGCGATGGGCAGGGAGATCACGCGCCAGCGCTCTGTGCGAACGGGGTGGATGAACTTTAGGGGCAAGAACTGGGTGGCCGACAAAAGCGTGACCAGACCGAGGCTAACCCAGTGATTGGGTTCCAGCGCAAAAATCACCAAAACCAGCATGTTCCAGCAGCCGGGGAAGCCGGAAAAGGAGTTATCCTTCGTCTTCATGCGGGTGTCGGCAAAATACATCGCGCTGGTGAAGGTAATGACGATGATCGCCGCCCAGCCTGTCCAACCTGACATGAGATCGGATTTAAACAGCGCGAATGCAGGGATGAACACATACGTGAGGTAGTCGATGATGAGGTCCAAAAGCACGCCATCGAACTGCGGCGCATTACGCTTCACATCGTAGTGTCGCGCAAGGGGGCCATCTACACCATCGACGGCAAAGGCCACCACCAGCCAGAGATACATCAGATCCCATTTTGCATCGACCGCTGCAAGCATCGCCAGCATGGCAAATACAGCACCGGTTGCAGTCAGGAGGTGGACGGACAGGGCACGGAGTTCAATCGTCATTCGCCCGTGATGACGAATTTCGCCGTAACCCGCAACCCAGAAGCGCAGAGCAAGCCTTGCGTTTTGCTTCAATCGGCTCACTCAAACACGATCACGCAGAAACCTGTGCACTGTTGATCGGGTTACGCTTTGGGATGCGACCGCGCATAGACTTCCATCAAATGAGCCGTATCCACCGCGGTGTAAGCCTGCGTCGTGGAGAGCGATGCGTGGCCGAGTAATTCCTGAATCGCACGCAGATCGCCCCCGGCCTCAAGAAGATGAGTCGCGAAACTGTGGCGCATGGCGTGGGGGGTCGCGGTTGCGGGTAAGCCCAGTTGCCTGCGGGCATCGGCGACCACGCCTTGGATCATACGTGCATGCAGCCCGCCACCGCGCACGCCACGAAACAAGGGCAAACTGGCCTCTTGCGGGTGCGGGCAGAGTTTCAGATAGCGACTCACCGCTTGTTGTGCAGCGGGCAGCACCGGCACGATCCGCTCTTTGCCGCCTTTGCCTTTGATCCTGAGGGTTGCGGGGAGGGGGGCGTCTTTGCCAAGCAGGCCAAGCGCCTCGGATATACGCAGACCACAACCATACAACAGAGTAACAACAGCCACATCCCGCGCGGCGACCCAATCCTGTTGGGATTGTAGCTCAACCGTATCAATCATCGCCCGTGCGGCGTCTTTATCAAGCGGGCGTGGCAGTTTCTTTTGAAACTTTGGCGAACGCGTGGACAGAACCGCCGTGGGTTCAAATCCCTCGCGCTTGGCCAGCCAGCCGTAAAACTTTTTTACCGCAGAGAGCTTGCGGGCAAGAGAACGCGCGCCTGTGCCCGCATTGCGGGACGAAGCCATCCACGCGCGCATATCTGCCGTGGTAATCTGGCTCAGCGCACCAAGCCCCTGCGGTCCACCAAAATGGAGGCTCATGAAAGCGAGGAAATCTACCACGTCGCCGCGATAGGCAGTGCGAGTGTTGTCGGCTGCTCCTTCTAGCGCGCCGAGACCGTCGAGCCAGATCTGCAGCGCATCGCGCGCCGCAGGAGAAATCAATGTGGGGTCACCCGTGCTCAAGACAGCCAGCGGCGCATGCAGCGCTCAAATACCCCGCCAAAAAAGGTCAGCAGGTCGGTGCCATGTTGCGGGGTGAACTGATGCGGATCTTCCGCGCCGAACACCAAAAGGCCGGGCAGGCGACCAGCACCAAGATCAAGACGCAGACAAGCCTCAGAACGCAGATCGGGGGCGCGGTCGCCGTAGATGCGCGTAGGTCCTGCCTGAATCTGGCGCAGAGTCACGCAGCGATCGCCGCCATAGGTGCGACCTTGTGACAGGTAGGTCTCTACGAATCCGGCTTCGGTGAACTTTAAGATGTCACCAACGCGTTCGACTGCCGCTCCCGCCTCTTCTTGCGTGGTTTCCAGAATTAGCGCCAGCGCATCGACGCGTAAGATATCACGCAGATCGCCGCGCAAAATCTCCATAAAACTCGCAAAGCTCTCAGGGTCCAGCAGTCGGAGCACAGCGCGATGGATCTGGTTGGTTCCAGCGAGGTTCTCATAGGCCGCAGCAATCACCGACCGATGCGTGTCTTCAAGCCGATCAAGCCGGGTTTCCAGCCGCTCCATCGCAATGCCGCGCAGATCAACGATGTTGGAACCCATGGCGCGCTCATTCGCGGCCACCAGCGCGCGCATCACGTTGGGGTCGTCCAGCACCATATCGGGCTTTTCAATGATTTTTTTGCGCAGGCTGTCATCCAGCCCAACGGTCATACTGCTCATCGTCTCATCTCAACCTCTGATCGGGTTTTGTTTACCATAACATGTGGGTTGCGCCCGCGCGCGCGAAAAATTGCAAAAAAAGTGCTCGGTACAGGAGAGAATACTGAGCTCGGCGATAACATGCTGATTGCAAATGAAAATGGCGCCCCCAAAGGAGCGCCACCAAACTAATTTGCACTGAAACCAGAGATCAGAGGATCTTGATGCCAGCGGCTTCGATGTCGGCGAGGAAGGCCGAGAGACCCTTGTCGGTCAGCGGATGGCTCACCATCGACTTGATCACAGCGGGTGGGGCGGTGATCACATCTGCACCGATACGGGCACTGTCGAGGATGTGGTTCACAGTCCGGATCGAGGCCGCGAGGATCTCTGTCTGGAAGCCGTAATTGTCGTAGACGGTGCGGATATCTTCGATCAGCTCCATACCGTCGATGTTGATATCGTCCAGACGACCGATGAAGGGCGAAATGAAAGTCGCGCCCGCTTTGGCGGCCAGGAGCGCTTGATTGGCAGAGAAGCACAGGGTCACATTGACCTTGTGGCCATCGTCGGTCAGGGTCTTACAGGCCTTGAGGCCATCCCACGTCAGCGGCACTTTGACGGTGATGTTTTCCGCGATCTCAAGGAGCTTGCGCCCCTCAGCGATCATTGTCTCTGCGTCGGTCGCGGTGACCTCGGCGGACACCGGGCCGTCGACCAGATCACAGATTTCCTTCGTGACTTCGATAATGTCACGGCCGGATTTCTTGATCAGGGAGGGGTTGGTGGTGACGCCGTCGACCATGCCAAGATCGTTCAGCTCGGCAATGGCATCGATTTCGGCGGTGTCTACGAAGAATTTCATGGGCTTTGGTCCTCTGGATGGCTTGGCCTCGGTGCGCCTTGGCTTTACCTGATAGGAGGTCCGGCGGAAAGTGCGAAAGACCATGAGGCAGGGCAGGGCGCGTCCGCGCGCATGTTAGCGTAAACAGTTCCGCGCGCCTACCGTCTGGAACAGGAAAAAGAGCAGGGTCACGCGAAGAATGACGCAGCAAGGCGACAGTCCGGAGTTTTTTGCCCAAGGTGAGCGGGTTGGGGTACTGACAGCGCAGCCCCTTGACCGCCTGCTGGATTATCGCGCGCCCGAAGGGGGCTGTTTCCTTGGGGCCTTTGTCGAAGTGCCTTTGGGGCCGCGCAAAGTTGTCGGCGTGGTTTGGGGACCGGGGGCAGGTGATTTCGACGCAGCAAAACTGCGTTCGGTGATCCGGGTGCTGGATTTGGCCCCAATGCGCGCGGAAATGCGGAGTTTTCTGGAACGAGCCGCCCAATACACGCTGACGCCGATGTCGATGATGCTGCGGCTGGCAACGCGTGCGCCGGGGCTGGCTGATCCACCGTCGATGCGAAAGGTCCTGCGTCGCGGGGATGGCGAACCCGACCGCATGACCGATGCGCGCGCCAAGGTGCTCGACGTGATGGACGAATATGAAGGCGCGGCCTTTACGGCATCGGAACTCTCTGGCCTCGCGGGTGTGACGGCTTCCGTGGTCAAAGGTTTGGTCAAGCAGGGCGCAATCCGCGAGGAAGAAGCCCCTCGTGACCTGCCATTCCCTCCGTTAGATCCCGAGCTGCCGGGCAAGACACTTTCAGAAGATCAGGCCACCGCCGCTGCCGCACTTGAGGCAGGGGTGAATGGGGGGCGCTACGGTACAACACTCCTGAAGGGTGTCACCGGCTCTGGTAAGACGGAGGTTTACCTTGAGGCTGTAGCCGCCTGCCTGCGCAAAGGCCGGCAAGCCTTGGTGCTGCTGCCTGAAATTGCGCTGACAGCGGAGTTCCTGAAACGGGTGGAGGCACGTTTTGGCGCGGTGCCAGCCGAGTGGCATTCCGGCGTGACCATGACCGAACGCCGCCGGGTCTGGCGGATGGTGGGGCAGGGGGCTGCACAACTGGTGATTGGTGCACGGTCCTCGCTCTATCTGCCGTTTCGCGATCTTGGCCTGATCATCGTTGATGAAGAGCACGACACCTCCTACAAACAAGAAGAGGGGGTACTTTATAACGCGCGGGATCTGGCAGTCTGGCGGGCGTCCTTGTGTCAGGCGCAGGTGGTGCTGGCATCGGCGACACCGAGCCTTGAGACATGGGCGAACGCGGAGGCGGGCAAATATCAGCGTCTCGATCTGACGTCGCGCTTTGGCGAGTCGGTGCTGCCCGAAATGCGCGCGATTGATATGCGCAGTGAGGAGCTTTTGCCCTCCACTTGGATATCGCCGACGCTGAAACACGCGATGAAACTCAGGCTCGAACGCGGCGAGCAGTCCCTCTTGTTCCTGAACCGGCGTGGCTTTGCGCCGGTGACGATCTGCCGGGCCTGTGGCACGCAGGTGGCCTGCGACAATTGTGATGCGCGTATGGTCGAGCACCGGTTCATGAAACGTCTGATGTGCCACCAATGCGGTGAAACCAAACCAGTGCCGACCGAATGCCCATCCTGCAAGGTCGAAGGCAAGATGGCCCCCGTTGGCCCCGGTATCGAACGACTGGGCGAAGAGGCGGCGGCACTTTTCCCAGAGGCCCGCATCGCGGTGCTCAGTTCTGATCTCTTTGGCTCGGCTCGCGCGCTGAAACAGCGGATCGAAGAAATCGCCGCTGGGGAGGCAGACATCATCCTCGGCACGCAACTTGTGGCGAAGGGGCACAACTTCCCGCTCCTCACACTTGTGGGGGTTATCGACGCAGATCTTGGCCTGCAGGGATCGGACCTGCGCGCGGCAGAGCGCACGTTCCAGCTGATGCGGCAGGTGGCAGGGCGCGCTGGGCGAGCGGAACGGCGAGGCGAGGCCTTGATGCAAAGCTTTCAGCCAGAGCATCCGGTGATCCGCGCGATCCTCTCAGGTGACGAAGAAAGTTTCTGGCGTGCGGAGGCCGAACAGCGACAGGCGGCAGGTGTGCCCCCTTATGGACGTATGGCGGGGATTATCCTGTCGGGCACAGATCTGGCGCAGGTCTTTGATCTGGGCGGTGCGCTGGCGCGAAACGACGGGCCGTTGCGGCAGGTCGGTGCGCAGCTCTTCGGACCGGCGCCAGCCCCGATTGCGCGGGTGCGCGGGCGTCATCGGGTGCGGCTGCTGGTTAAGGCCGACAAGGGCGTGCCTTTGCAGGATGCAATTACCCGATGGACTGCGCCATTCAAGCTCAGGGGCGATTTGCGCCTGAATGTGGATATTGACCCGCAGAACTTCTTGTAGAACGCCCGGCACAGAGCGTGTGGATGCAGAAATGCAGGGAGACCTGTGCGCGATGAAGCGGGTTTTGATACAATTCTTTTCTCGCCCGGCTGCCAAAAGCGCTCTAAAGCCGAACTATGTTTACGCCTATCACCCTCGAACAGTCCCGCGCACTGCCGTTCTGGCGCCGCCCTGTCACACTGCTATTCCTCATGGCGATTGCTATGCCGGTGGCCTTCAATACGTGGTCAGCGCTGCTGAATAACTTCGTCATTGAAGTTGCAAGTTTTGACGGTGCTGACATTGGCGTGCTGCACACTTTGCGCGAAATTCCGGGGTTTCTGGCGTTTTTGGTGATCTTCCTGCTCATCTTTATGCGCGAGCAGGTTTTGGGGCTTTTATCCCTCGCCTTGCTTGGTGCTGCGACGGCGGTGACGGCGTGGTTCCCGACGCTTCAGGGTATTTTGGTTATCACCGTCCTCAGCTCTATCGGGTTTCATTACTTTGAAACAGTGGCACAGTCCTTGCAGCTTCAGTGGTTGTCCAAGGAACGCGCGCCGCAGATGCTGGGGTGGTTGGTGGCGACCGGTTCCGCCGCAACATTGGTGGTTTATGGCGTAATCGTAGTGCTGTGGGAGCCACTCAATCTGTCCTACAACGCTGTCTACATGGCGGCAGGAGGCTTTACAGTGCTGGTGGCCCTGTTCTGCCTTTTTGCGATCCCGCAATTTGATGGCCCAACCCCTCAGAACAAAAAGATGGTGCTGCGACGCCGGTACTGGCTCTATTACGCGCTGCAGTTCATGGCGGGAGCACGGCGGCAGATTTTTGTGGTCTTTGCAGGCTTCATGATGGTCGAGCGCTTCGGGTTCGAGGTTCATCATCTAACCGGCCTTTATCTAATCAACCTGCTGGTCAATATGGTGGCGGCACCGATGCTTGGGCGATTTGTATCCCGCTTCGGGGAACGCCGGACTTTGATCTTTGAGTATGCCGGTTTGGCCACGGTCTTTGCTCTATACGGCGGGATCTATTGGTTCGGCTGGGGCGTGATGCTCGCGGCGGCGCTTTATGTGGTGGACCACATCCTGTTTGCACTGGCGTTGGCGCTCAAGACCTATTTTCAAAAGATCGCAGACCCAGCAGACATTGCCCCTACCGCCGCCGTGGCCTTCACGATCAACCATATTGCTGCGGTTTTCTTACCGGTGTTGCTTGGTCTGTTGTGGGTGGCGTCTCCGGCGATGGTCTTTGCATTGGCCGCACTTATGGCGCTTGTGTCTTTGATGTTGTCCTTGATGATCCCGCGTCATCCTGAACCCGGGAATGAAACGATCTTTGCCCGCTTAAAGGCCCCGACACTGGCACAATAGCGAGGCCGGGCGTGGTCAAGTTTCCCGCTCGCCCCTTGACCATATGTGCAAGGCTCGCGTAGGCGCAGAGCAACCTATGCGCCATCCTGTTCTTTCGGAGATCCCGACATGCCTACATTCACCGCCCTCACCACGCTGACCGGAAAAGCTCAGGCAGAGGCACTGGGGGATGCGATGGAACGTCTGAACCCGGAACCCACGGGGGTGGGCGTGTTCGAGGTCGAGGATGGTTCAGGTTTGTGGGAGGTGGGAGGCTATTTCACCGAAGTTCCGGACCAAGCAGGCCTCGCGTTGCTGGCCACGCTGCATAAGGCAAAACCGTTTGCCGTATCAGAACTGCCAGAAACCGACTGGGTTGCGCATGTGCGCCGTGAGCTGGCACCGGTGGAGGCTGGGCGCTTTTTTGTCTATGGCAGCCACGATGCAGACAAAGTGCCTGGCGACAAGATCCCGCTTTTGATTGAGGCAGCGATGGCCTTTGGTACAGGGCATCACGGCACGACTCTGGGCTGCCTAAAAGCACTGGATCATCTGCTCAGCGCAGGGCTCGAAGGCGAGAAAGTCGCCGACATTGGATGCGGTACGGCCGTTCTGGCGATGGCGGCCGCGCGCGTCTGGCCGGAGGCGCAGATCCTTGCAAGCGACATTGATCAAGTCGCGGTCGACGTGGCTGAGGCCAATATGGAGGCCAACGGCATGAAGGGCGCGGTGGAATGCCTAGAAGCTGCAGGCTTTGACGCGCCTGCGTTAAAGGCCGCCGCGCCTTATGATCTGATCTTTGCAAATATCCTCAAAGGACCCTTGGTTGCCCTGTCGCCCGATATTGCGGCCCATTTGCGTGATGGCGGCTATGCGATTCTCTCTGGCATCCTGAACGAGCAGGCGGATGATGTGATTTCGGTTTATGCACAAAATGGCATCAATCTTGTCAAACGTGATGAGATTGGTGAATGGACCACGCTGATTTTGCGCAAGTAATCGAAGATCGGTGGCCATTTAGGCAAATTTTACACAATCGCCATGACTTCGCCGTTGTCCTAGCGTAACTTCTTTTCATCCGCTGGTGGGGGCCAGTTCGGAGTTACGTTTTATGAACCATCAACACGCGGAGTTTCGAAACCGACTTCGTCAGTTGGATCGAAAACATGCCAAAGCTGCGCATGGTTTCAGAGCGCGTATGCGTTCGGATGGGCTGATTGTTGTCGAGCCACAGAAAGTCGTCCGTTCCGGAATTTCCGGAAAGGTCTTCATTCTGTTTGTCGTGGTTGGCCTGATGTTTAAGGCTTTCCTGATGGCGGCGCTTGGGTACGCGAGCTACGATTATCGTGTGGCGCAGTTGGGTGAAGGCTCGGTGATCGAGCGCGGCGGTGCGTTCCTGATGCAGCGAGACCCGGTTTCCTATCGGATTGCAGAAGAATTGCGACCATTGCTGCGCTGACAGCATCACAGGGTCATTTTACCCTGATAGAGATAGAAACGCCGCGTCCGGACTATCCGGAACGCGGCGTTTTCATTTGGACCTGCCAAATATGACAGATGACCTGATGCTTTCTGTCAGACCAGCGGCGAGTCTGAATTGATCTGGTCGATGTCGCCACGGCAGAGGCCGATATCCGCCAGTTCCCGATCCGAAAGCGCGCTCAGCGCTTTGCGGGTCAGGCGGGCGTCGTTCCATGCCATGAGTTTGGCAGATGTGGTGTGAACAAGAGCGCCGATACGGCCGATCAGGCCGGAGGTGCCTTGCGCGGTGCGAGTGGTGTCGATTGCAGCCATATCTAGTGTCTTTCTGAGTGCTATCCGGTTGTCCGCTTTGGTGCGGGTGAGCGGCAAATAGAGGTCGAAATCTGCTCTCGCAAGGGGTGAAATTGCATGCGACCCATGCGATTTTTGCATGTCTCAAAGCCCTGCGAATAAGGGGTTTGACGCCTTCTGTGCCTTTTGTAGGGATTGGTGTCGTTACTGCATTTCGGCGCGTCGTATTTGTTTCATAAATCGCAAAATTTCGGCCAACTTCTCGATTAAAACATCGAAGTGCGGCGTGTTGGGCGGATTAGACCGGGGGCGAATTAGATTGGATGTGTTCGCGTTTTGTGCTAATCGGATCACCAAATCGTAAGAACCAGACACAAAAATCGGGCAGTGAGATGCGAATACTTGGGATCGATCCGGGGCTCAGAACCCTTGGATGGGGCGTCATCGAATCAAATGGCGCGCGTCTCAGCCATGTTGCCAATGGGCTATGCCACTCTGACGGAGATGATCTGGGAGAACGGCTGTTGTCATTGCACAATCAGGTCACCGAGATCATTGACGCCTATCAGCCGGATCAGGCTGCGATTGAACAGACGTTCGTCAACAAGGACGGGGCCGGCACGCTCAAGCTCGGTCAGGCGCGAGGTGTGGCCTTGCTGACATTGGCCAAGGCCGGACTGCCCACTGGGGAATATGCGCCCAACCGAGTCAAAAAGACGGTGGTGGGCGTCGGTCATGCCGAAAAGGAGCAGGTGCTGCATATGGTCAAACTGCAACTGCCGGGCTGTGCCCCCAAAGGCGCGGATGCGGCGGATGCACTGGCGATTGCGATCTGTCATGCCTATTACGGGGGCAGCAACCAGCGGCGACTCAAAGAGGTAGGCGCATGATCGGAAAACTGACCGGGCGGCTTGAGTATAGGGCACCCGACCATGTGATGATCGACGTGCGTGGCGTCGGTTACATCGTCTATTGCTCTGACCGCACGCTCGCGAGCCTGCCATCCGTGGGTGAGGCAGTCCAACTCTATACCGAGTTACTGGTGCGCGAAGACTTGATGCAGCTCTTTGGGTTCACCTCCTTGGTGGAGAAGGAATGGCATCGTTTACTGACGTCGGTGCAGGGCGTTGGCGCTAAGGTGTCACTGGCAATCCTGAGTGCGCTTGGCCCCGAAGGCGTTAGTCGCGCGATTGCGCTGGGAGATTGGGCTGCGGTGAAAGCGGCCAAAGGGGTCGGCCCTAAAACCGCACAACGGATCGTTCTCGACCTCAAGGACAAAGCCCCGTCTGTGATGGCGATGGGTGGTACGATTACCGAGGCATTGGAGGGGCCCGATCTGGAGGCGGTGGTCGAGCCAGCGTCAGACGCGCCGGTGAAACCCGCGCGCAAAGCCGCCCCCAAAGCCCCCACCGGCGCGGCGGCCGCATCAGCTGGCGCACTGTCGGCATTGGGCAACCTTGGTTACAGCCCCTCTGATGCCGCAGGAGCGGTGGCTGAGGCGGCTGCCGATAACCCCGAAGCAGGCGAGGCAGAGCTGATCCGCGCAGCGTTGCGTTTGCTGGCACCCAAAGACTGAGGGAACGAGTGAATGATTGACGCGGACCCCACGCTGCGCCCCGATCCGCTGCCCGAAGACAACGACCGCGCCTTGCGCCCGCAGGGTCTTGGCGAATTCATTGGTCAGGCGGAGGCTCGCGCCAACCTGCGGGTGTTTATCGAATCTGCCCGCCGGCGCGGTGAGGCGATGGATCACACCCTGTTTCATGGCCCGCCGGGGCTTGGGAAAACGACGCTCGCGCAGATTGTGGCGCGCGAGTTGGGGGTGAACTTTCGCATGACTTCCGGGCCGGTGCTTGCAAAGGCGGGCGATCTGGCTGCGATCCTCACCAATCTTGAGGCGCGCGATGTGTTGTTCATTGATGAAATCCACCGCCTGAATCCGGCCGTTGAAGAAGTTCTCTATCCGGCAATGGAGGATTTCGAGCTGGATCTGGTGATTGGCGAGGGGCCTGCGGCACGTACGGTTCGCATTGAGCTGCAGCCTTTCACACTGGTAGGGGCAACGACGCGCATGGGGCTCTTGACCACGCCGTTGCGGGACCGGTTCGGGATTCCGACGCGGCTGCAGTTTTACACTGTGGATGAACTCTTTGAGATCGTCAGCCGCAATGCCCGCAAATTAGGTGCTCCTGCTGATGATGCAGGGGCGCGTGAGATCGCGCGGCGCGCGCGCGGCACCCCAAGGATCGCTGGGCGGCTCCTGCGCCGCGTGGTGGACTTTGCGGTTGTCGAGGGCGATGGAACGATCACCCGAGAGCTGGCGGATGGTGCGCTGACGCGTCTTGGTGTGGATAAACTGGGATTGGATGGCGCGGACCGGCGCTATTTGCGACTGGTTGCCGAGAATTATGGCGGCGGCCCTGTCGGCATTGAGACAATGTCCGCTGCATTGAGCGAAAGTCGCGACGCGCTTGAGGAGGTCATTGAGCCGTATCTGCTGCAGCAAGGGCTGATCCAGCGTACGCCGCGTGGACGGATGTTGGCACAAAAGGCATGGCAACATCTCGGTATTGCACCACCGAAATCGCAAAACGATCTCTTTGAATGACAATCAGGAGCGCACTGTGCAGGATCTCACCCAGCTAACCAGTGCCGCAAAGCAGGTTTCTGACCTCTATGCCCGGCGTTTTGGCGTTACGCGGGATGCTGCGTGGTATCTGGGCAAAATGACCGAAGAGCTGGGCGAAGTGACATCTGCTTACCTGAGCCTTGCGGGGCAGACTCGCAAGGACGGCAGCAAAAGCGACCTGGAAAATGAGGTTGCAGACCTTCTTGGCTTCTTGCTGTTGTTTGCGGACTGGCAAGGCATTGATGCGGGTGCAGCGTTTGAGCGCAAATGGGGTGCTTACCTGACTGAGGATAAGTGACGGAAGGGCAAAGAGACTTCCCCCTTGCTGCAGTCCTGACACGCCCGTACAAACGCCCGACGAGCGAATAATATGACGAGGCTGCACATGTCTGCACTTCTGCTGCCCGAGGAAATCGAGGCGCTGTTTACCCGGGAAGACGGGACTTATGCCTTTGCCCGTTGGGGACGCCCGATTGCTCCGATCGTCTTTGGTGTCACCGATGAGACCTTGGTGACGGTCAAAGGTGCGGTTGAGGCTGTGGTCACGCTCGCAGGGCATCAGATGGCAGAAACAGATCCTGACCTTGGTGCGAACCTGATGTTTTTCTTCTTCCGGGAGTGGGGGGAATTGCTGGAGGTTCCAGACCTCGATCGCATGATTCCCGGGCTTGCCCCGCTTGTGAACCGTCTTGCAAAAGAAGATGCCAGCCAGTACCGCGCATTCCGCTTTGACGATCAGGGCGCCATTCAAGCGGCATTTGTATTTCTGCGCATGAAAGGTGCGATGGCAGAAGTCCCAGCCGAGACACTCGCGCTGACCCAAGCGGTGCAGGTGATGCTCTTGTGGGGCGAGCGTGTCTTTGCCGAGGTGTCGCCGCTGGCGGTTCTGCCGGAGAATGGCAATACGATCCTGCGCCCGGAGATCGCGGGGGTGATTGCCGCCGCCTACGATCGGATGATGCCTGTGGCGGCGCAAGACGCGAGTCATGCGCTGAGGCTCTATGCGAGGCTGCAAGCGCCGCAGTCAGAGAACGCGGATGGTGAGGTATGACCCATCAGTTCCCGATCACGGTATATTACGAAGACACCGATATGGGCGGCGTTGTTTATCACGCCAATTTCCTGCGGTTCATCGAGCGCGCGCGCAGCGACTATGTACGCCGTTTGGGGGTTGATCAAAATGCGATGCGCAATGCTGGCATCGTCTGGGTGGTGACCCGAATTGAAGCCGATTACCTCTCGCCTGCACGGTTTGAGGATGAGCTTATCGTGGAAACCGTGCCTGAGAAAATGACCACAGCCCGGCTGACTATGTCGCAAATTGTCCGGCGAGAGGGGCGCGAGCTGTTTCGCGCCAAGGTGACCGCCGTCTGTATGGATATGCACAGCGGCAAACCGGTGCGTCTTCCGGCAGAAGTTCGCGCATCCTTGTAACAATAGGCGGCAATCCCCCTGTTTCCTTGGCAATGGCGCTTGTTTTGCGCTAGCGTCCGCCCCAATTAGGCCGCGCAACCAAAACGACGTGGCAACTGGCTATAGAGCAGGCAAATGGAAGCAGAAACTCTGGCACTGGCACAGGAGATTGATTTCTCCATGTGGGGGCTGTTCGCTCGGGCGACGCTCACTGTAAAATTAGTGATGATCATGCTGATCGGGGCATCGATCTGGTCGTGGTCGATTATCGCGCAAAAACTGATCACCTATCGCTCTGCACGGCGTGAAGCGCAGGTGTTTGAACGCGCGTTTTGGTCAGGCAATCCGCTGGATGAACTCTATGAGGACATCGGAGCAGATCCGTCAGGGCATTCCGAACGCATATTTGCTGCTGGCATGACCGAATGGCGTCGCAGTCACCGCACGGATGGCGCGCTGATCCCCGGAGCACAGGCGCGCATAGATCGGTCCATGGATGTGGCGATCTCTAAGGAAAGCGAAGGCCTGCAAGGTGGGCTGCAAATTCTTGCAACCATTGGCTCTACCGCGCCCTTCATTGGTCTCTTTGGGACCGTGTGGGGCATAATGAATGCCTTCATCGAGATCGCAGAGCAGCAAAACACCAACCTTGCCGTGGTGGCGCCGGGCATTGCCGAGGCCCTCTTGGCGACGGGCTTGGGGCTCTTGGCGGCCATTCCGGCGGTTATTTTTTACAACAAGCTCTCTGCAGATTCGGATCGGATTATTGGCGGCTATGAGGCCTTTGCCGACGAGTTCGCCACGATCTTCTCGCGCCAGTTGGACAGCTGAGCCATGGGTGCAGCGGTTCAGCAAAAAGACGCGGGCGGTGGACGTCGGCGTGGTCGGAGGCGCTCTCGTGCCCGGCCTATGGCGGAAATCAATATCACACCGTTTGTGGACGTGATGCTGGTGCTGCTCATCATCTTTATGGTGGCAGCGCCCTTGATGACCGTGGGCGTTCCCGTGGAGCTGCCAAAGACGGCGGCGGGCGCGTTGTCGGGTGACGACGAAGAGCCGCTCACTGTGACGATGACGGCCTCTGGAGACATCCAGATTCAAACGACTCCGGTTGAGCGGGATCAACTCGTTGCTCGCTTGCGTGCGATCGCCGCTGAGCGCGCGTCCGACAGGGTCTATCTGCGCGCGGATGGGGCGATTGCCTATAGCGATGTGATGCAGGTGATGGGCGCACTCAATGCGGGCGGATTTGCCAATGTGGGTCTGGTGACGGATACAGGTGGACCTGCGTTCGACGGGCGGCCTGCCGCTCCGGGCGAATAATACGGGTGATAATGTGCAAACCGGCACGAAGATCTCTGTAGCAGGGCACGGTCTCCTGATCACATGGGCGCTTGTGGGTGGGTGGCTCAATCCCGAGCCGTTGCCATTCCAAAGCCAGGATGTGTCAATCATCTCGGCTGAGGAGTTTGCCCGGTTGAGCGAGCAGCAAGCGGCACCTGAAGTGGCCGAAGAACCTGTTGCGCCGCAAGAACCCGCTGTCACGGAGAGCACACCTGCAATTCCGGAGCGTCCAACGCCGACGCCAGAGCCACCCGTGCAGCCAGAGCCGATTGAAACACCGGCAGAAGACGCAGAGGCAGAACCGCCTGCGCCAGAACCTGTGCCAGAGGTGCCGAGCATCATACCCGATGCGCCGGATGTCCCCGAGATTGTGACCGATCTGCCGCAGACAGCAGAGCCTGAAACCGCGCAGCAAACGGATCGCGTTGCGCCGGAGCCCGTGCGCCCACCCGACCCCGACACGCAAATTTCCGATGTGGTGCAGGAAGAGGTTGCACCTGATGCGGGGGCTGAAGCCAATCAACCGGTTCAAGAAGCAACCGCCCCAGAGGCGGCCAGCGACCGGATCGTAACTGAGGCCGAAGCAGATGATGCTGAACCCACAGCCCCGTTGGCCAGCGTCCGTCCAAGAACGCGTCCGAATCGCCCGCAGCCTCAGCCTGAGGCTGAAACGCAAACCGCTGCACGCGAAGAAGAAACGACTCCGTCGCCGGAACCAAACCCGGAGGTTGAGAGTTCTGCAGTGGATGATGCGCTGGCTGAGGCGCTGGCGGGATCGGGCGAAGTGGAAGCACCAGAGCCTTCTGGTCCACCTATGACGCGGGGAGAGAAAGATGCGCTGCGGGTCGCGGTGTCGCAATGTTGGAACGTTGGCTCATTGTCCAGCGAAGCATTGCGCACATCTGTCGTCGTTGGTGTTACGCTCTCTCGTGAAGGTATGCCGGATATCGGTTCAATTCGCATGCTGTCCAGCTCCGGCGGATCTGACAGCTCAGCAAAGCAGGCCTATGAGGCCGCGCGCCGCGCAATCATCCGCTGTGGATCAAGAGGATTTGATCTTCCGGCTGACAAATATGCGCAGTGGCGTGATATTGAGATGACATTTAATCCCGAAGGAATGCGGATCAGATGAGAAACGCGATAGCGACAGTACTCCTTGGCCTTGCGATGCTGCTGCCCGTTGGGGCGGTGCAGGCACAGGACGGGCCGCTCAGGATTGAGATCACCGATGGGGTGATTGAGCCGTTACCCTTTGCGGTGCCCGATTTCATCGCCGAATCTCCTGCGGCGGCGCAATACTCGGCAGATATTGCCCGGGTGATTGCAGAGGATCTGGTCGGCTCAGGCCTGTTCCGTGAGATCCCCAAAGTGGCCTATATCTCGCCCTACACAGACTTTGATGCGGCGGTGAATTTCACCGACTGGAAAGCGATCAACGCACAGGCGCTGATTACCGGTTCGGTCAGCCTGTCCGGCAACCGGATCACCGTGCGTTTCCGCGCCTATGATGTGTTTGCCGGGCAAGAACTGGGGTCGGGCTTGCAGCTTTCCGGTACCACCGATGGCTGGCGTCGCATTGGTCACAAGGTGGCGGATACGATCTATTCGCGCCTGACCGGGGAGAGCGGATATTTTGACAGCCGTGTTGTCTTTGTCTCGGAAACCGGCCCGAAGGATGACCGCAAGAAACGCCTCGCCATCATGGATTACGACGGGGCCAACGTGCAGTATCTGACCAATTCCGAGTCGATTGTGCTTGCCCCAAGGTTCTCGCCCACCGGTGACCGGGTGCTTTATACCAGCTATGAGAGCGGCTTTCCGCAGATCCATGTTCTGGATGTGGGGCGGGTGCAGCGCCGGATTTTGTCGGCAGGAAACGGCTCCATGAGCTTTGCGCCCCGATTTGCGCCCAATGGCCACACCATTGTCTATTCTCAATCCGCAGGTGGCAATACGGACCTGTTCTCGATGGATATCGACTCGGGCAACCCTCAGCGGCTGACCAGTGCGCCCTCGATTGAGACCGCTCCATCTTTCTCGCCCGACGGAAGTCAACTGGTGTTCGAGAGCGACCGTTCAGGGACCTCGCAGCTTTATGTGATGCCGGTGTCTGGGGGCGAAGCAAAGCGGATCAGCTTTGGACAGGGGCGCTATGGCACTCCGGTCTGGTCTCCACGTGGCGACTACATCGCCTTTACGAAACAGAACGCGGGCCGTTTCCATATCGGCGTCATGCGTACAGATGGCAGCGAAGAGCGTCTTTTGACCGCATCGTTCCTTGACGAGGGGCCGACGTGGTCGCCCAACGGCCGGGTCATCATGTTCACCCGTGAAACCCAAGGTGCCAGCGGTCAGGCGCGGCTGTATTCGGTGGATATTTCGGGGCGCAACCTGAAGCCCGTAAAAACCCCGGACGGCGCATCTGATCCGTCTTGGTCCCCGTTGCAAAACTAATGAACCGCCCGACCGCACACCACGCGTTCAAGCCCGTGGCGCGGTCGGGTACAATGTGCTAACACTTCGGTAAGAAATGTCCGATCACACGAGGCGATTTCAAATGAGCGGTATCAATAAAGCAATCCTTCTGGTCGCGGGCCTCGCCCTTGCGGCCTGTTCTGATGCGCGTTGGGATGACACCAACGCTGGCAATGGCGGCACTGGCATCGGTGGCGGTAGCACGGCAGACCCGTCCAGCCCGGCCTATTTCCGCGAAGCCATCGGCGATCGCGTGCTGTTCCTCGTAGACCAGTCCAGCATCTCGCCGGAGGCGCAGGGGATTCTTGACGGTCAGGCGCGCTGGCTGACGGCCAACCCGGCCTATGTGGTGACCATCGAGGGCCACGCGGATGAACGCGGCACCCGTGAATACAACCTCGCGCTTGGCGCGCGCCGTGCGAACTCTGCACGCGAATACCTGATTTCTCAGGGCGTCGCAGCCAGCCGCATTCAGACGGTCTCCTACGGCAAAGAACGCCCGATCGAGATTTGCTCTGAACAAAGCTGCTACAATAAAAACCGTCGCGCGGTGACCGTGCTGGCGGGTGGCGCAGTGAGCTGAGACGGATGAGTAACTTGCGGCAGATCTTGCTGGCGTCGGCGCTGATTGCGGTCAGCGCCATCCCCGGCGTGGCGCAGGACCGGGAGCAAACCTTGGCGGATATCCGTCAGGAGCTGACGGTTCTGCATGTGGAAGTACAGCGTCTCAATCGGGAGCTGTCGACTACGGGCGCGCCGTCCGCGTCGCTGGCAGGGTCGTCCGTTTTGGATCGTGTAACTGCGATTGAAGCGGAGCTGCAAAGGCTTACGGCCAAGACAGAACAATTGCAGCACCGCGTCCAGAGCATTGTCAAAGACGGCACCAACCGGATTGGCGATCTGGAATTCCGTCTTGTCGAACTGGAAGGCGGAGACCTGTCAAAGCTCGGAGAGACCACCACCTTGGGTGGTGATGTCGAGGGAGAGACGGATACCGGTCAGGCCACATTGCCTGCCACTGGCGGCGATAGTAGTGCGCTTCCGGGGGGCGGTGAACTCGCCGTTGGTGAAGAGGCCGACTACAAATTGGCGATGAGCGATCTGGAAGCTGAAAATTATCAGGCCGCTGCGGATCGGTTTGCGAATTTCAAGCTTGCCTACCCGGGAAGCCCGCTGACTGCCAAAGTAGATTTTGGCCTTGGCAAGGCGCAGGACGGGTTGGGTGACACGCGCGAGGCTGCGCGTTCCTACCTGGCGGCTTTCACTGGTGATACCGCTGGCGCCATTGCACCCGAAGCTTTGTTCGAACTGGGCGCGGCGCTTGGGCGTTTGGGACAGACCGATCAGGCTTGCATCACGCTGGCAGAAGTTGCCGTACGCTTCCCCAATGATCCTGCGGTGACCGCTGCAGAGGCGGAGCGGTCTAAACTGGCGTGCTCCTGACACCGACAGAAGAGGCCCTGATCGCTGAGATCAGGGCTCGTATCGGTGTATTGCCCTCAAAGCTCGGCATCGCTGTCTCCGGTGGCAGCGATTCTATTGCGTTGATGCATTTGTTTGCGGCACTGGCGCGCAAGAACGGTGCAGACCTTGCGATCGCCACTGTGGACCATGGACTCCGTACCGATTCGCTGATCGAGGCACGAGGGGTCGCACAGCAAGCCGCAGATCTCGGGCTGTCGCATGACATTCTGACATGGCGGCATCCTGCTCAATCTGGGAATCTTCAGGCCGAAGCCCGCGCGGCCCGCTATCGATTGCTAGGGGAGTGGGCGACTGCGCGTGGAATTGAAGCGGTTGCTGTCGGCCATACCGCAGACGATCAAGCCGAGACTTTTTTGATGCGTTTGCGGCGCGCCTCTGGTGTGGCCGGCTTGTCCGGTATGGCGTCGCGCCACCATCGGGACGGCATCGAAATTTTGCGTCCCTTGCTCGGAATTCGTCGCAGCGATCTGCGCTCTTACCTGACAGCCCGTGAAATCAATTGGGTCGACGATCCTTCCAATCTCGATATGAAATTTGAGCGCGTCCGCGTTCGCGATGCACTGAAAGCACTGGAACCTCTTGGCTTGACCGTAGACGCGTTGACGGCGGTGGCTGACAATATGCGGATGGCTGATGACGCTCTTGAGGCCGCGATGCGAGCGGCAGCCGCAACGCTTGGACAGGTGCGTCTGGGCATGGTTGTGCTTGATCATACAGGCTTTACCACCCTTGACGATGAATTGGCCCGCCGCATGCTGTTGTCTGCAATCGCATATGTGAACGGCGCAGAATACCCACCACGACGCGCGCCAGTTCTGGATGCATTGCAGGCTTTGAAAGACGGCCGTGGGGTGACCTTGCAAGGCTGCCAGATCGTCATTCGCGGTAGTCAGATCTGGATCGGCCGTGAGTATGCGGCAGCGCGTCAAGCCTGTGTTTCGTATTTGCCAAGCGCCAGCAAACGTATTTCCTGGGACGCGGCGTGGGCAATTTCCGCACCAAAGGACTGGACGCAGCAGGTGGAGATTCGCGCGCTTGGTGAGGATGGGCTCGTATTGATCGACGATTGGCGCCAATATGAGGCTCCGCGAGAGCTGCTTAAGTCGCTCCCGTCGGTGTGGCAGGATGCGAACTTGATCGCCGTTCCACCGCTTGAGGAGCGCTCAGACTGGGGTGCTGCGGCAATCCGACGGCCCGAGACATGGGCACGACCTGCTTTATCGCATTGAACCTGACCAAATCATCCTTATTTTAGGTGCAACTGATGGTCGTCGCGTGCTAGTGCCGTGGCGTCCTTGGAATTCTTGGGAGAGCCATTTTGGGCAACGCACGCAATATCGCCTTCTGGGTAGTTCTGTTCCTGCTCGTTGTGACCCTGTTCAATCTGTTCAGCGGGTCCGGCAGCACACTACAGAGCCGCGAGAAGACTTATTCGGAATTCGTGACCGCCGTTGAGGGTGGAAACGTTAGCACTGTGACGCTGGATGGCGAACAGGTTCGCTACACGACTTCCGATGGCCAGAGCTATACCACGATCAAGCCGGGAGACGCTGAAGTCACTCAGATGCTGATCGACAACAACATTCCCGTGCGCGCGGAAAAACAGCAGCAATCGACGTTCCAGTCGTTCCTGCTGACCCTTCTGCCGTTCCTGCTGCTGATCGGCGTCTGGATCTATTTCATGAACCGCATGCAGGGCGGCGGCAAAGGCGGTGCCATGGGCTTTGGCAAGTCCAAGGCCAAGATGCTGACCGAGAAGCATGGCCGCGTCACCTTTGACGACGTCGCTGGCATCGACGAGGCCAAGGAAGAGCTGGAAGAGATCGTGGAATTCCTGCGCAACCCGCAGAAATTCTCCCGTCTCGGCGGCAAGATCCCCAAAGGTGCGCTGCTGGTGGGCCCTCCGGGCACGGGTAAGACGCTACTGGCGCGCGCGATCGCGGGTGAGGCCGGTGTGCCGTTCTTCACCATCTCCGGCTCCGATTTTGTCGAGATGTTCGTCGGTGTTGGTGCAAGCCGCGTGCGCGACATGTTCGAGCAGGCCAAGAAGAACGCGCCCTGTATTGTCTTTATCGACGAGATCGACGCCGTGGGCCGCCATCGTGGTGCCGGTTATGGCGGCGGCAATGACGAGCGCGAACAGACCCTCAACCAGCTGCTGGTTGAAATGGACGGGTTCGAGGCCAACGAGGGCGTCATCATTCTGGCGGCAACGAACCGCAAGGATGTGCTCGATCCGGCCCTGCTGCGTCCCGGTCGTTTTGACCGCAACGTGACCGTCGGCAACCCCGACATCAAAGGCCGTGAAAAGATCCTCGGTGTACACGCCCGCAAGACGCCGCTGGGCGCTGACGTGGACCTGCGCATCATCGCACGTGGCACCCCCGGTTTCTCCGGTGCGGACCTGGCGAACCTGGTCAATGAGGCCGCGTTGATGGCTGCGCGTGTCGGGCGTCGTTTTGTCACCATGGAAGACTTCGAGAACGCCAAGGACAAGGTGATGATGGGGGCGGAGCGCCGCTCCATGGTCTTGACCGCCGATCAGAAGGAAAAGACCGCATACCACGAGGCCGGTCACGCCGTTGTGGGGCTGAAACTGCCCGAGTGCGATCCGGTCTATAAGGCGACCATCATTCCCCGTGGTGGTGCGCTTGGTATGGTGGTCAGCTTGCCAGAAATGGACCGCCTGAACTGGCACAAGGATGAATGTGAACAGAAGCTGGCGATGACCATGGCGGGCAAGGCCGCTGAGATCATCAAATACGGCGAAGGTCACGTCTCCAACGGTCCCGCAGGCGACATCCAGCAGGCCAGCCAGTTGGCCCGAGCGATGGTGTTGCGCTGGGGCATGTCCGACAAGGTCGGCAATATCGACTACGCCGAAGCGCATGAGGGCTACTCTGGGAATACCGCCGGGTTCTCCGTCTCTGCCAACACCAAGGAACTGATCGAGGAAGAGGTGCGCCGCTTCATCGAGGACGCCTACAAACGTGCATATCAGATCCTGGAAGAGCACAAAGACGAGTGGGAGCGTCTGGCGCAGGGTCTTCTGGAATATGAAACCCTCACCGGAGAAGAGATCAAACGTGTGATGAACGGTGAGCCACCGCAGGCGGACGATGACGCTGATGATGATGCGGATACCGGAGCGACTTCTGTCACTGCAATTCCGAAGGCCAAGCCTAAGAAATCCCCGCCCGAAGGGGATATGGAGCCGGAGCCGTCTTCGTAACGGCAGGTCTCTGTGTGTGATGAATGAAGAAATAGCCGCAGCGTCCCTGCGGCTATTTCGTTTTGCAGCGAAGGCGCCATTCACTTCGGCGTGAGCGTTGTCATTAAACTGTCACATGGGCCTTGAAACTGAACCACGCAGTTCAAATTTACATCAGAAGCTTTTCTATTTCTGGTGCGTTCATGCATTCAAACACGACCCATGCGGCGGCTGCCTCTCAGGCAGGTTATGCGACAAAAATCATTTCTGCGCCGGTTGCGTTTTCAGCATTGATTGCTGCTAGCGTCGGATTTGCAGTTTTGGCGACTGCTTTCTATTACACGCCTTTTCACTCTGGCTTGCACGAGGACGGCCCGGTTGAGAAAGTCTCGGCCGCGCTCTGGGCGCTGTGTGCCATCATGGTGTTCTATTTTGCCACGCTACCCGCACTGCGAAAGCACTGGCAGATTCCAATGTTGTTCTCGCTATTGTGCGCCCGCGAGTTGGATTTCGACAAACGGTTCCTAAGCGAAGGCATTTTGCAGCTACGCCTCTATTCGGGGGATGCGCCGCTTTGGGAGAAGGCCATCGGCGGCCTCGTCATTTTCTTGGTGCTGGTTGTGCTCTGGCGGTTGCTACGGGTAAACGTGCCCATTCTGATGACGGGCCTGCGGCATCTGAGTGCTTGGGCATGGGGTGGTGTATTCGCTGTTGGTTCCATCGTTGTGGCCAAGAGCATCGACGGCATCGGGCGCAAATTTGCAGATTTCGGTGTGACGCTCGATCCGCAGCTTATAGAGACCGCGATGGTCTATGAGGAGCTGCTGGAGCTGTTCGCAGCGGCAATTGTGGCATGGTCAATCTGTCTCGTTGGGGCGCAAATTTGGCGAGATAAGAATGCATGATCACGCCTTGTTGTCGGTGAAACTTTGTCTAGACTGCCCGCATATTTCGACAGCAGAAAGACAGTGACATGCCCGTATTACGTGAAACCGAGTTCTTGGGTGAGATTACTTGGTTGGGCATGGTTCCCGCAAATGCCGGTATTCAAGCCGAGGCCCGCGACATGTTGGACTTCGGTTTCAGCGGTGTCGCGGGTGAGCGGCACGAAGGAGCCCAGCGGCCGTCCTGTGTGCGGGTGAAAAATCTCTACACACCCGGCACCGAAATTCGTAACACCCGTCAGGTGACGATTGTCTCTGAGGAAGAGCTTGCTTTGATCGCCGCGGACATGGGCTTAGCGCAACTTGATCCGCGACATCTGGGCGCGACCATCGTGTTGCGTGGAATCCCCGACTTTACCCATGTGCCGCCAGCGGCCCGTCTGCAGGGGGCTGATGGGGTGACGCTTACGGTCGATATCGAGAATCGCCCTTGTGTCCTGCCGGGCCGGGAGATTGAGAAAAATCACACCGGGTTTGGACCGAAGTTCAAGACCGCAGCCGAGAACCGGCGCGGTGTCACCGCATGGGTCGAACGTCCCGGGCAGCTGAAACGCGGTGATAGTCTGCGCCTGTTTGTGCCCGATCAACCAACCTGGGTCGGTGAGCACTAAGACCCCGCATGGCATCTCGGCTTGTTCCGATAGTTTCGGGAAAAGGGTCCGCGACGTTCTGGATCGCAATTATGTCGGAAACCAATGGCGCGGTTTGTTTCAGACTCGCTAATCGTAGAGTCATTCTCGGTGTCCGCCACCGGGCCCTGCAACTCCACATCTAGGAAACTAGGCTATGAGCTATAAGAGTGACATTGAGATCGCCCGCGCGGCGAACAAGCTCCCGATTCAGGAAATCGGCGCCAAATTGGGTATGAAAACCGAAGACCTTCTGCCCTATGGCCACGACAAGGCGAAGGTGAGCCAAGAGTTCATCAACTCCGTGCAGGGCAATCAGGATGGCAAGCTGGTCCTCGTGACCGCGATCAACCCGACGCCAGCAGGCGAGGGCAAGACCACCACCACCGTGGGTTTGGGGGATGGCCTGAACCGCATCGGCAAGAACGCGATGATCTGCATCCGTGAAGCGTCCCTCGGCCCGAACTTCGGCATGAAGGGCGGCGCAGCTGGTGGCGGCAACGCGCAGGTCGTTCCGATGGAGGAAATGAACCTCCACTTCACCGGCGACTTCCACGCGATCACCTCTGCACACTCGCTGCTGTCGGCCATGATCGACAACCACATCTACTGGGGCAACGAGCAGGAAATCGACATCCGCCGCGTTGCATGGCGTCGTGTGGTCGATATGAACGACCGCGCCCTGCGCCAGATCACCGCGTCGCTCGGCGGTGTGTCCAACGGCTTCCCACGCGAAACCGGGTTTGACATCACCGTGGCCTCCGAGGTCATGGCGATCCTCTGCCTGGCAAACGACCTGAAGGATCTGGAAAAGCGTCTCGGCGACATCATCGTGGCCTATCGCCGCGACAAGACCCCGGTCTATTGCCGCGACATCAAGGCCGAAGGCGCGATGACCGTGCTCCTGAAGGACGCGATGCAGCCGAACCTCGTGCAGACTCTGGAAAACAACCCGGCGTTTGTACACGGCGGCCCGTTTGCCAACATCGCACACGGTTGTAACTCTGTCATTGCGACCAAGACCGCGCTGAAAGTCGCCGACTATGTTGTCACCGAGGCAGGCTTTGGTGCCGATCTTGGCGCTGAGAAGTTCATGAACATCAAGTGCCGCAAAGCGGGCATCGCGCCATCTGCGGTGGTGGTTGTCGCAACTGTACGCGCAATGAAAATGAACGGTGGCGTGGCCAAAGCCGACCTTGGTGCGGAAAACGTCGATGCGGTCAAGAACGGCTGTGCGAACCTTGGCCGCCATATCGAGAACGTCAAATCCTTTGGCGTGCCGGCGGTTGTCGCGATCAACCACTTCGTCACCGACACCGACGCAGAAATCAACGCGGTGAAGGAATATGTGGCCTCCCACGGCGTTGAGGCGGTTCTGTCCCGTCACTGGGAACTTGGCTCTGAAGGCTCTGCGCCGTTGGCGGAAAAAGTGGTTGAATTGGTCGAAGGCGGCACCGCGAACTTTGGTCCGCTTTACCCCGATGAGATGCCGCTCTTTGAGAAGATCGAAACCATCGCCAAGCGCATTTATCGCGCCGACGAGGTTCTGGCTGATGCTAAGATTCGCAACCAACTGAAAGAATGGGAAGAGGCGGGCTACGGTCATCTGCCGGTCTGTATGGCGAAGACCCAGTACTCTTTCTCGACTGATCCGAACCTGCGCGGCGCACCCACTGGTCACTCCGTTCCGGTGCGTGAGGTCCGTCTTTCGGCAGGTGCTGGCTTCATCGTGGTTGTCTGCGGCGAGATCATGACCATGCCGGGTCTGCCACGCACCCCGGCGGCGGAAAGCATCCGCCTAAACGAAGAAGGTCTGATCGAAGGCTTGTTCTAAGGCTCGAAATGGGCAATCTGCGGCCCGGGGCAAATGCCTCGGGCCGCAGGAGTTTTGAAAGAGAGATGACCCACCGCAAACCGCCGCAAGACTGCGCCGACATGTCCGAACTGCGTCAGGCGATCGATGCCATCGACGTTGAGTTGGTAAAACTGCTTCGGGATCGCGCCGATTACATTGATCGCGCCGTGACACTGAAACAGGCAAATGGATGGCCTGCGCGCATCCAGTCCCGGGTGGAGGAAGTCATCGCCAATGCGTGTCGCGTGGCCGAGGCCGAGGGCCTTGATCCTCAGCTGGTCGAACGCATTTGGCGCGATATGGTGGATTGGTCGATTTCGCGTGAGGCGCGTGAAATCCCCGAGACTTGAGCTGACCCACCCCTGAGGTCGGCACCCTGAGAAGGATTGATACAATGGCAGCAGAAATCATCGACGGTAAGGCCTTTGCGGCCAAGGTCCGCGGTCAGGTGGCCGAACACGTGACCCGCCTGAAAGAAGAGCACGGCATCACCCCCGGTCTTGCTGTTGTGCTGGTGGGTGAAGATCCCGCCTCTCAGGTCTACGTGCGTTCCAAGGGAAAACAGACCGTCGAGGTCGGTATGAACTCTTATGAGCACAAGCTGGATGCCGACACCTCAGAGGCTGATCTGCTGGCATTGATCGGCCAGCTCAATAATGACGCGTCAGTGCATGGTATTCTGGTTCAATTGCCGCTGCCTAAACATCTGGACGAGGATCTGGTGATCAACTCCATCGCGCCAGAAAAGGACGTTGATGGCTTCCACATTTCAAATGTAGGTCTGTTGGGCACCGGGCAGAAATCCATGGTGCCCTGTACGCCGCTTGGGTGTCTGATGATGTTGCGTGACCATCATGGGTCTCTGTCTGGCATGGATGCGGTTGTTATTGGGCGTTCCAACATTGTCGGTAAACCAATGGCGCAGCTTTTGCTGGGCGACAGCTGCACCGTAACGATTGCCCACTCGCGCACCAAGGATCTGCCGGATGTGGTGCGTCGTGCGGATATCGTTGTGGCCGCCGTGGGCCGACCCGAGATGGTGCCGGGCGATTGGATCAAGGAAGGTGCGACCGTTATCGACGTAGGCATCAACCGGATTGATGCGCCTGAGAAAGGCGAGGGCAAGACCCGCCTTGTCGGGGACGTGCACTACGAAAGCGCAGCCGCTCGTGCCGGGGCGATCACCCCGGTTCCCGGTGGCGTTGGACCGATGACCATCGCGTGTCTGCTGGCCAATACGGTGACTGCGTGCTGCCGCGCGAACAACCTCGCGGAGCCTGAAGGGCTGACGGCATAAATCGGAGCCAGATCGCTCAACGCTAAACTCCCGCCGGATGCACCGAGCGGGAGTTTTTGTTCAAATGTGTGCGCAATGGGATCGCTAATCACAGTACGACAGGGACCATAGTGCCTTGCAGTATGGCGATGAGCTTCTCTTCTGCGTCCGTAATCGCGTGGACTTCTGCGGTTACGACAACCAATCGACGACCAGGTTTTATCACACGGCCCGTCGCGCGCAGGTAATCCCCAGCGCCGGGCGCAAGCAAGTTGATCTTGATCTCGGCTGTCATGACCTCGTGATCAATCGGCATTTTTGTGAGCGCGGCGTAGCCTGCGGCAGTGTCGCCAAGCGCAAACGTGAGCGCAGCATGGGCGACTCCGTGTTGTTGGCGACTGCCGGGCAAAATCGGTGCAGTGATTTGCACTTCGCCCTCTGTGACGCGCGTTAGGTCTGCACCAAAGGTTTGCATCATGCTCTGTTTGGCAAAGCTCTGAAGGATACGTGTTTCCATTTCCTGCCCCTGTGTTTTCAGCTGCTGATCTGATCGATCAAAGAGCAGGAGGTGGCGCACAACGTTGCGACCACCCTGCGTGCACAATGAAGGGGCTTACTTCACGATCACCTCATCCTTGACGAACATATTCGCCCAGGCACGATCTATCAGTTCCGGCGACATCTGATAGGGGATGCCCTCAAATTCACAGATCGAAATCATCTGGTCGATCAGGAACACAGGCTGATAGTTCGCATAGACATTGTTGATGGTTGGATACTTGCTCTTGAGGAGATGCACCAAGGCGGCCTCGTCCAGCGGCATGCCTTTCTTGCGGGCCACCATCGCAAAGATCTTGAGAAAGTTTTCCTGATCCGGGCCGTCGATTTTGATCTTGAAGAAGATGCGGCGCAGGGCTGCTTGGTCAAAGATCTCGTTGGGATGGAAGTTGGTGGAGAAGATCACCAATGTATCGAAGGGGACTTCGAACTTTTCGCCCGATTGCAGAGCAAGAATATCCTTGTTTTCTTCGAGCGGCACAATCCAGCGGTTGACCAGCGCTTGCGGGCTTTCTGCCTGACGACCAAGGTCATCGACGATAAAAATACCGCCAGTGGATTTGAGTTGCAGCGGTGCCTGATAGGTCCGTGCGGTCGGGTTATAGACGAGATCCAACATTGACAGGGATAGCTCACCGCCGGTGACCACTGTGGGACGCTCACAGCAGACATAGCGTTCGTCAAAGCGGCGGCGCTTTCGCAGGGCGTTGGGGTCTTCGGGTTCGGCTTCGACCTCGGTGTGGACAATCGGATCGTAGACCGTGATGACCTGACCCGCATATTCAATGGCGCGCGGGACATAGACCCGATCGCCAAGCGCATCCCGAATACCGTTGGAGATAGAGGATTTCCCGTTGCCGGGCGGGCCATACATCAGGATGGAGCGACCCGCGCTGACAGCGGGGCCGAGGTGATCCAGCAGGCTATCCGGCAGGATCAAGTGGCCCATCGCGGATGTAAGCTGCTGGCGTGTCACCATAATGTTGCGGATCGACTGGCGTTTGACCTGCTCGCGGTAGACATCCAAGGGGACCGGCATCGCGCCAAAATACTCCGACTGTGACAAAGCATCCAGCGCGCGTGCCTTGCCTGCGTCGGTCAGTTGATAGCCCATCTCATTACCAGAGTTGGCGTTGAGTGTCCCTGTGGCTTCGAGGAGCTTTTGCTCGCGCGCCATGTCCACAAGCTCCTGCGTTACCGAGGTGGGCAGGCAGATCGCGCTCGCCAGTTCGGTTACCATGTCAATGTTCTTGCGGAACATCGTCTTAAGCAGGATATCCCGCATCATCACCAGTGGCAGGCGCATTTCTGCCAGCCCTTTGGGGGCAGGGGGCGACATGACGGTCAGGTTCTGCATGTTCATTGGGCGAGCCTCTTTCGCGCGATCAGGACGGCGCAGCCGTCGTTCAGGTCTTGGAAAGAGAATATTCAATACTGTGGCAAGACCACGGCAGGCCTGCAGCATTTCCGCGAAGGACCGAGGTGATTTTCAGGAAATTTCCGCCACATGCGCAGGGTGCGGAGGCAGGTTTAGATCGTCACAAATGCAGCAAGGCAGAGGTAGATCGCAAGCGTTGCACCGAGGCACAGACCCATCGGAAATTTGACGCCGACGTTCCAGCTTTGCCAGTCGGGCGCGAGGCGTCGTAGCGGGGTGTGGCGGGCGAGGCGATGTGCCAAGAAGCCTGACAAAAGCGCGGCGGCAAAGATAATGATGATCAGTTTGAGATCGGCAAACGCCACGTAAGGCGCTGCTGCACCGGCAAATTTCGCGTCCCCCGCACCAACAAGGCCGCTGGCATAGAAAAGATATCCGATGGCGATACCCGCAGGAAGATGCAGCAATTGCCAGCCGTAATCTGCCCAGGTTGGCATCACGAGTAAGCCAAGGAAGATGTAGATCAGCGCAAGCGTGTCCACGGTCCAATTGGGGATGCGCATGCTCCGCAGATCCGTCAGGGCCACCACGTAGCACAACGGCAAAACAAAAGGCAGGAACCACAAAGCAGCCTGAGGTGGGAAATGCATTTGCTCAGGCTCCGATCAGCCGTTTTCAAGCGCTTCCAAGGCGCGTGCGGCGGCATCGAAATGCTGCGGGTGGGTCTCAATCGCTTCGCGCAGCAGGCCCTCGCCTGTGCTGACATCCCCCTGTTTCACCGCAGAAAGCGCCATTGTGTGCAACAGCTGTGCCCGTTCCGTCTGCGTCATGCTGATAACGGGCAGGCTGTAATTGCGCTGTGCACCCCGTGCGAGCACGAGGTTGTTTTTTGCTGTGAACAGGTTTGGGTCCTGACGCAGCGCTTCGCCAAAGAGCCGCTCTGCGCCGCTGTAATCGCCGCGTGTGAGCTTGGAATAACCCCAGTTGTTGAATACGCCTGCAGGTTTGGTCGTCAGACCGACTGCAGTGTCATAAAAACTGTCGGCCGCTTTCCAATTCTGTTCGGAATCGGCGATCATCGCTTCGAGACGGTAGCGTTTGAAGGTCTCATGCGTCGGTGGCACAGTATCAAGCACCTTGCGAGCCTTCTCCCATTCATTGTTGCGAATGAGCGCATCGGCCAGTTCCACACTGTCGGCGCTTTGCGCGTCAGGCAGGTCGACAACGCGTTGCCACGCGGCTGCGGCCTCGGTGTAGCGTTTGGCGCGAATGAGCGAAGCGGCAAGACCACGGTTCAGATCAACCCGATCAGGCGACTGCTTTACGCTGCGTTGAAAATAGGAGACGGCCTCGTTCGGATCAGCGCTGTTCAGCACCACACTGTTGAGGTTGCTTTCATCGACGACATTGACGTCCTGAAGCGCGCGATCGACGGCTTCTTTGTCAATTTCCTTGCTGCAAGACGCAAGGGCCAGCGCCCCGATCAGCCCTGCGGACAATAGAACCATGTGGCGCATTTTGCTGCGTCCTCTTCTGCTCTGCCTCTGGCGTTACGGTGTCGTTTCGATGCGGTATACGCCGCCACCTTTTCGCACCAGTTTATCTTGTTCGCCTGTGGCAACACTATGCCCTGTGTTGTCAAGATTTTCGAGTGCGATGCGCAAATTATCGCGGATTGCGTCACTTTGGCCATTGTCCAGCGCATAGGCGCGGCGCAAGATTTGTTCGGCCTCGGCGTATTTGCGTTGTTCCAGCAAGACCGTGCCCAGATTATTGAGTGCTTCGGGCCATTGTGGTTCTTTGTCGACCGCTTGACGCAGCAGGGTTTCTGCCTGCCCAAGCCGTCCCAGACCGAGACTTGCTGAGCCAAGCCCCGAGAGAACTTCTGCGGTGAGACCCTCTTCTAATGCGGCACGGTTGAACGCGTCCATGGCGAGTTCATATTGACCCGCGGCGAGCAATCTATGGCCGACTTCCAAACCGCTGACAGTGTCGCCACGCCGGTCAACGCCGGGCGCCCATACGCCATCGGAGCCAACGGGAGAAAGTCGCTCACCTTGTCCCGACACACAAGCCGCCACCAGCGCGACGGCACTGATGGCGGCTGTGGGTGAAACAAGGCGAATGAGGTAATGGCGCCTGTTTCGAAAGTTCATTGTGCGAGGCCTATTTTCCTATGTTTCCCAGCCCCTGGACAGAAGGTGCAATCAAGATTGCCAGCAGAGGCGGAACCGTAAGCCCCATTGTGGCAAGGGTCATTTTCGTTGGCAACTTGTTTGCGGCCTCCTCGGCGCGCATCACGCGCTTGTCACGCATTTCCCCGGCATAAACCCGAAGGGCATCCGCGATCGATGTACCAAAGGCCGCCGACTGGATCATGACAGTGACAAAGGATGCCACATCCTGCACGCCACAACGGGTGCCCATGTCTCGCAGCACCTTATCCTTTTCCTTACCGGCCTTCATTTCATAAGCGACAATCTCGAACTCTTCTGCCAGTTCGGGATAGGATGCACGCAGTTCCTTACCGACGCGCACAATGGCCTGATCAAGCGATTGCCCTGCTTCGACACAGACCAGCATCATATCAAGCGCGTCAGGGAAGGCGCGGGTAATAGCTTGTTTGCGTTCCTCAATGCGCCGCGTGATCCAATAGCGTGGCAGGTAGTAACAGGCAGCACCCGGGCCAAGCACACGCACCGCCATTTGGTTCGTGGTATAGTCCACATCTGCATTCATCACGTAGACGAAGAACAACCCAAGGCCCAAACCGCTTAGACCCAACGCGAACTGCAGGAAATGGAACAGGCGTACCGCATCCTTGGATTGATAGCCCGCTTGACGCAGTTTCAGCTGCATCGCTGACAGTTCTTCAGCGTCTTGTGGTTCCAGAAAGTTTGCAAACTTCTGGAGCTGTTCGTTGCGGCTTGCCTGGCGCAGGCGCTCGTTCTGAGGTTTGGCGCTATGGTTGGATGCCAGATCCCGCTGTAGTTTCTTGAGCGGGTCTTCTGGTTGGTTGAGGGCGAAAACAACCGCGACGATGATCAAAACCAAACCGATAAAGCCAACGGCCAGGAGCGGCCCGAAATCGCCAAGGTAGTAGATCAACAAGTCCTGCATATAGGTCAACGGGTTCATAGCTGCCTCCTCAGACCTGAATATCTGTCAGCTTGCGCATCACAAAGATGTTCGCTGTGAGCATGCCGCCCACAATGAAACAGGCTGGCATAAACCACGGATGGTCGAGCACCGAGTCGTAGTAATGCGGATCCATCACCAATGTGCCGCCAAGCGTAAACAGCGGGAAACCCGACAAGAACTTGCCCGACCACTGCGCCTCTGCGGTGATCGCTTTGACACGGCGGAACAGACGGAACCGAGCGCGGATCACTTTGGCCAGTCCGGCCAAAACCTCGGCGAGGTTACCACCTGATTGCTGTTGGATGGTCACGGCCACGGCGAGGAACCGCAAGTCCTGCATGTCGAGACGTTCAGCCATTTCCTTGAGGGCTTCACCCACGTCACGACCATAGGAGCATTCATCTGCGATGATCCCGAACTCTGTCGCCAAGGGGTCGTCGACTTCTTTGGCCACGATCTGCACCGCCGACGAAAACGGATGCCCAACCCGCAGTGAGCGGACCATGAGTTCCACCCCGTCCGGGAGTTGTTCTTCCAATTTGGCCATGCGTTTTTTGGCTTTGGAATTTACCCAGAAGAACACTGCGCCAACGCCGATGATGACGGACCCAAGCACTTTGACTGGCAATGCGGCCTGTGTGCCGATGCTCAATCCCACAAAAGCAACCGCGCACAACACACCCATGATCATGATCAACTGAACAGGTGTAAATGCGATGGCTGCCTTTTGCGCTTTTTCAGCCAGCAGCGAATAAAGCGGGATGGACTGTGAGTTCAGGTGCTGCTGCATTTCCTTGCGGAGTTGCTCCAACACTTGTTCGCGGTTGCCACCCTTTTCCAGCATCTCCAGACGGCGGTTCACCCGGCTGTTGAGGCTGATGGATTTGCCGAACGCGACCAGATAGATGCCCTCGACAAGCACCAGAACGCCGATAAAGATCAGCCCATAGATGAGTGGCTCAATCCCGAATTCCATCAGCGTGTCTCCATCACGGTTGGCTCATAGATCGACGACGGCAGGTCGTAACCCCAGAGGCGGAAGCGCTCGGAGAAGTGGCTGCGCACACCTGTCGCGGTGAAATGGCCGATAATCTTATTGTCTGGTGTCAGACCAACGCGCTGGAACCGAAAGATCTCTTGCATGGAGATCACATCCCCCTCCATCCCGGTAATTTCGGTGATCGAGGTCATCCGACGCGACCCATCCTGCAGACGCGAGGCCTGTACAATCAGGTTCACAGCCGATGCAATCTGGCTGCGCACGGCTTTGATCGGCATCTCGATCCCGGCCATGGCGATCATGTTTTCCAGACGTGAAATACCATCGCGGGCAGAGTTGGCGTGTATCGTGGTCATTGATCCGTCGTGGCCGGTGTTCATGGCCTGCAACATGTCGATCACCTCAGCGCCACGGGTCTCACCCACGATGATCCGGTCCGGGCGCATCCTGAGAGCGTTCTTCAGACAGTCGCGCGGGGATACCTCCCCCTTACCTTCGACGTTGGGCGGACGGCTTTCCATGCGGCCCACATGGGTCTGTTGCAATTGAAGTTCCGCTGTATCCTCAATCGTCAGGATACGCTCCGCGTTGTCGATAAAGCTCGACAGTGCGTTGAGAGTCGTGGTTTTACCGGAACCGGTACCACCAGAGACAATGACGTTCAGGCGGGTCGACACGGCCGCCTGAAGATAGGCCGCCATTTCTTCGGTAAAGGCACCGAAGTTGACCAGATCATCAATCTTCAGCTTGTCCTTTTTGAATTTCCGGATCGAAACCAGCGAGCCATCCACCGCAATAGGCGGAACCATGGCGTTAAAACGTGAGCCATCCTGAAGACGAGCGTCAACGTAAGGGTTGGACTCATCGACACGACGTCCTACGGCTGAGACGATCTTGTCGATGATCCGCATCAGGTGCTTTTCATCCTTGAAGGTGATGTCGCTGAGTTCCAGCTTGCCGCCACGTTCGATGAAAATCTGTTGCGGACCGTTCACCAGAATATCAGAGACGGTATCGTCTTTCAGGAGGGCCTCAAGCGGACCCAGGCCTGTCACCTCATCATAGAGTTCTTTGATAAGCTGCTGACGATCCTCGCGGTTGAGAACAATGCTCTTTTCCTGCAGGACTTCACCAGAAATCGACGCGATCTCTCCGCGCAGCTCCGCCTCAGAAGCTTTTTCAAGTGCTGCGAGGTTCAGGTTTTCCAGCAATTCCCGGTGCAGATCGATCTTGATCTCACTGAGCCGCTCTTTGCGCTTGCGGTCACGATCCTGCGGGGCAGGGGCGGCGGCAGTGCGCTGATCCGGGCGGCGCAGGATCGTTTTGACCCCTGCTGCCGGGGCGCTGGGGCTTGCAGCCGGTTTTGCGCTCGCGGCCGGGGTTGCAGCGGCGGGTGCGGGGCTTTGCTTCTTGTACTTGGAAAACATGTCGATACCTTCAGGTGCGCACGCGTGGCGGCTTAGGCGGCTTCGGCTTCTGCACGTCCCAGTTCATGCAAGTTTTTCGCCAACTTGGCGATTTCCTTGCGCAATGGGTTCTTGGGCGCAGAGATCGCCAGCGGTTGCCCGTGATCACAGCTGTGCAGAATGGTTTTTCCACCATCCGGCAGTTGCACGTCGATAGAGATGCCAAGACTTTCAGCGAGGCGCTTAACCCGGCTTTTGCCGTTCAGGTCGGTGAATTTCGGAGCGCGGTTCAGCAAGAAACGCAGCTTCTCAAACGGCAGATCCTCAGATTGAAGAGCCCGTTTGACCCGAAGTGCATTTTGCGCCGAACGCATATCCAACTCGATCATGGCAAAGTAGACATGCGCGAGGTTCAGCACAGTTTCAGTCCACTGCACCATCGTGTGCGGCATGTCGATCACCACGAAATCGAAGTGGCTGCGCGCCATTTCGACCACGCGCAAAATATCTTCGGGCGTGATGAACTCTAGCGGCACCATGTCGGCGGGAGACGTCAAAACCTGCAGCTTGTCCTGAAATGACATCAGAGACTGACCAAAGATATCTTCATCCATAGCTTCGGTTTCGCTCAGCATCTCCATGACTGCTTCGCGGCGCGGCAGGTCAAGGTATGTCGAAACCGAGCCTGTTTGCAGATCCAGATCAAGCAGGCACACAGATGGGCGCTCGGTGGTGTTGAGTTCGGCCAACTCCCACGCAAGGTTCACTGCAAATGTCGATGCTCCGGTACCCCCCGCAAGGCCCTGTGTCACAATCACCGCGCCTTCGCGTTGGCTGTCAGCATGTAGCTTGTGCGCGCGTTGCGGTGCCGCTGCGGGTGCGGCGCTTTCGGCGGGTTCACGCAGGCGGTCAATTGCCGCCGCGAGTTCCTGTTCGGGAAGCGGGTAGGGGATGAACTCATCTGCGCCCTGACGCAACAACTTGTGCAGCGCTGCGGGGGTGACATCCTCGGCGACAAGGATCACCTTGATGTTTCGCGATTTCGCTTGAGTGATGATTTCCGTCATCAGCGGCAGGTTTTCTTCATCCTCCGCATCGATGGCAAGAGCCACGAACTCCAGGGCTTCGGCCTCGGATTGGTAGAAGAAAGCCAGTGCTTCGGTAAAGCCAAGGTCGCCCCAAGCTTCGCCCATAGCAGATTCCATGTCCTCGATCAGAAGATCGAAGTTCTGAACGTCCCGACTGATTGTACAGGCTGCGATCGGCACAGCCTCCGTTTGCGAAATCCCACTTGTCATCGCCAGTATCCCCACATTGTTTGGCCCCGGCACCCAGCCGATGTTGGACCAGCGCCGGTTCCATCTCAAGGTACACAGCGCCTATGGGATCAGTGTCGTTCTCAATGTGGGCGAGATTGGGGCCAAAAAACTCCGATTGTTGGGAATGTTAATCATGCCTAACAATTTATTACCATCTGGTGGAGTGGCCAGCTGCCCGCCCGGATCGGGCGAGCAGAAATACTATAGAATCAGTTTTCCGACAGTTCAGTCTTTGCAGAGAGCGAGGTGGGGGCCACAGCGCTTTCGACGTAATCGCGATAGATGATGGCGGCGTATTTACCATCCAGCTCATTGACGCGGGCGGCAACAAACCCGCTGACCTCGGTGACCGTACGCCGGTTGCGGCGTTCGCGTTGATCGGTCAGCACTAGGGGCTGGGTTTCACCAAAGGAGGCGACCGCTTCGAGTCGATTGCGAGCGATCCCGCGTGCAACCAGATAGTTGACCGCCGCGCGCGCCCGGCGCAGGCCAAGCCGCTTGTTGTAGGACTGGCTGCCGACGGCGTCTGTGTGGCCGTAAACTCGGAAGCGCACTTCTGGAAACTGGCGAATCCAATCAGCCTGTGCGTCCAGAACCTGACGTGCATTCCCATCCAAACGGGCGCTGTCAAAATCAAAGTTGATCGTTGTCGGCACTTCGTTTGCAAACCGGGTCGCCAGCTGGATCCGGTAGCTGCGGTCCCCAGAGAGCACCGCCGTATTGTTTTCATTCGCCGCGCCAAAATACTGCGAGCCGAGAGGCGCACCCGCTTCTTGGTAGGCGCAGGCCCCGGTGATCAGGGCCAATCCGAAAATTGCTGCGTGTTTCAACATCTGCGCCACCGTGTGTCAGGGTCAGTCAAGAAGATAGCCATAAGAGCCGTTGAAGTCTTGGTTGGCAACCTCCCCAGCCGCGCCCGATTGTGCGCGCTCGGTACGTCCAAACAAGAACAGGTTCTTTTCGCTTGGCGGACGAATGCGATCGGTTGGCAGGGCCAGAGCTTCGCCACGGGTCGGCGTTACAAGATGTGCCGAAACGATGATGACCAACTCACTTTGGTTGCGTTCGTAATCCGCGCTGCGAAACAGAGCGCCAAGTACCGGCACATCACCAAGCCAAGGGACTTGTGCAGCACCGTCGCGGAATTCATCCTCGATGAGGCCTGCGATGGCAAAGCTCTCGCCGTCACGCAATTCCACCGTTGTCGCAGTTTCACGGCGGGAGAAGGCGTTTATCGAGAAGCCATCAAACGTGGCTGCGTTTGTAGTATCTATAGCCGATACAGCTGCTTTTAGCTCGAGATTAATCAAATCTCCGTCCACAACACGCGGAATAAAGTTCAGCTCGATACCAAAAGGTTTGAATTCAACGGTTACAACGCCTTCTTCCTGAGCAACGGGAACTGGATACTCCCCGCCCGCGAGGAAGCTGGCTTCTTGTCCGGAGAGTGCAGACAGATTGGGTTCAGCCAATGTGCGCACGAGGCCCTTTTGTTCGAGTGCTTCGAGCAGGACGTTGAACTGTACCGCGCCAATGTCGAAACCAAAAATGGCAGCTCCCAAGGTATCAGCTTTGAGGTTAACAGTGCTATCGGTTCCAAACACACCCCCGCCTTCTGGCCTGTTGAGGAATGTTCCGGTGGAAACATTGCCATCCGAAGATCCGATCAGCATAGAACCACCAAGCGATTTGCTCACAGAGCGTTCCATCTCGGCAAAGCGGACCTTCAGCATCACCTGCTGGATACCGCCTACAGTCATAAGGTTGCTGACACGATCCGGCGCATAGCGTTCTGCCAGATCAAGCGCCCGCTGGAGACGCTGCGCACTTGATACCGTGCCTGACAGAACAATGCCGTCATTGGCCGTGCGAACCTCAATCTTCTCGTTCGGAAGAATTTGCTGCAAGCGCTGTTTGAATTCACTCACATCTGCCGCGACGCGTACATCGACGTTGGTGATCAGCCCGCCAGATCCATCCAGCAGCGTGAGCGTGGTCATGCCCGGAGACTTGCCCAGCACATAGATTGTACGATCCGACAGGGAAGAGATATCCGCAATGCCTGGATTGGCGATGCTGAGTTCCGCAAAGGGCACATCCGCCTCAACCACCACAGCACGGTTCATCGGCACATCAAGAACGGCGTTTGTACCCTTCTTCAACACGCTGATCCCCTGCGCCATGACTGGAGAGGGGGCATAAGATAATAAAAGGGTCAGCCCAGTAAGGGCCGCCGCACAATAACGTCTAACTGACATGTGACCTGCCTTTCCGATCACGCCTCTGAAGTGGGGTCTTAGCGCCCCGAATTTGCGCCTAATGTGCGCGAGTTCTTGTTTCATTGCAAGAATCAATGACTTCGATGTGTTTATTAACAAATTGAGTGAGGGTGAGCGGACACAACGCAACAGGCCCGCAAGATCGTTTCGATCTGCGGGCCCGCTATAAATGTATGTTCCCATTCGGGAATTTTAATCTGTGCAGGGGATCGGAATTTCGATCACTTCCGCGCCGCGTCGGTTGCGGATGGTACAAACCCTGTTCTCTTTTACAGGTTCAGGCGCTTCGACATCTCCCAGTCCAAACAACGACCGTTGATCAACTTCGACCAAAGAGGCGATGGTGTCATCCTGTGCGCCAACCAATGCAAGCGACAAACGGCCTGTGGATTGAGCCTGAGCGAGCCGCGCCACTTCTTCGGGCTGAGCTTTCACGGTAACCGTGCGTGCGATGATGGCATTGCTGAAATCGCCGCCCGACATCTGATCAACTGCGATCAATTCGATATTGCTTTGGATCAGGCGGGTGACTTCACCGCTACGCTCTTGGCCGCTGCGCGCCGGCGGCTGGCCGCTCCAATAAACATCCACCCGATCGCCGGGTCGCAGGAAACCGGATACACCGCTGGCAACGTCAACACGAATGGCGAAGGCGCGCATGCCCTTCTCCAGTCGGGAGGTGATCCCAGCATCTTCACCCGGAGCGGTAATCTTCACAGCCAAGAGGGGCTCGTTCTTTTCCATCGTACGCAGCACGTAGCGTGCATCTTTGGGGCTATCCGATGGAAACAAGTCGCTCTCTTCGCTGAATATCCCCTCGGGAAGGGCGTTCTCCGGCCACGCAACCGCGCGCACGTTCTCCTTGGTGAGCTCTTCGCCATAGGTCAGCGTTTTATTGGCTACAAATACATTGACGGTCGGAACTGCAGCTTCGCGGTTCGACCGTTCGTGTGCCAACGCATTCTGGTAGGCTTCGATATAGTTCTTTGCCATCATGACGGCGCCGCCGGCCAAGGCGACACCCACGACGAGCACAAGTCCGAATACGGCTCTCATGTTGGTCCCTTTCAGTGATGCTCAGGGCGTAAATGCACCGAGGGCGGGAGGTGATTAGGTACTGTACGGTTCTCTGACGCGATGCCTGATTTCAGTAGCAACTGAGACGGCCAATTGGGCATAGTGCATTGCAGGTCGAGAAACATATTTCGTTCAGTTTTCGTTCAAGGTCTTACTCTGGCGATCACTGTGTGAATGTCCTGCGCCAAGTTGCTGAGGGCTGTGGAGACCTCGCCATTCATAAGCGTCGCAGCCAGTACACAGAGTGCGGCGATCATAGCCGCCAGAACGACCCAATCGACCGTGACAGCTCCGTCTTCGCTGTCTCTGAATGTTTTCAGTGTCTTCATGGGTGTACTCCATCAAAAGTACCTTGAGGTGGGTTCTGGGCCATTCAAACGATCGGCCCAGAACACTATTCTTAGGGAGTTTATCCCGTTCGCAAACTGGTGCGACTAACCTTAGTAGCTGGTGGAGCCGTTGTCGGTCAGGAATGTGCCGGTGTTACCGGTCGCTGTTTCGATGCTGCCGGAGATCTGGCTGTAAACCAGAGTGCCGAGTACGGCGACAGCAGCGGTCAGCACAACCCAGTCAACAGTCACGGCGCCGGATTCGTCATTGCGGAAGTTTTTGAAGAATTTGATCATGGTTCGTCCCTCCTGAGGATCGGTAAATGTTGGCATCCAGCGGGGCGTTTCGTTCATCTGCTCTCTCACCTTCAGATGATGTCCCGCTTTGGATGAGCCTGTTATCCCGAGTGAGGGTGGCAGGAATTGGGCCGAAACCCGGAAATTCGCCGTTAAGATTAAAAAAAGGTTAGCAAGATGGGTAAGGGTATATTCTTAAATGATATTTTAGGTATCTTTTGCGCGTTGACCCTGCGCAAACGCGTCAATTGGGGTGCAAATGTGGCGAAATGGGCCAAATCTGCACCGTTGGTCTGGATTTTCGGGGTCTGATCGCAGAAGATTTCCGCAGATAACAGGCAGTGAGCGGGCAGAATGAGAGTGAAACGGGGGCTGGCGATGTTCTGCGGTCTCGTGATCGCGGTTGCGGGACATGCGCAAGAGAGCCCTGCGCCTTTTGCGGATTTTGAGGCCAAGCGTGTGCGACCGCCCACCCCCGGCACGCATAAGCGCATTACCGTGCAGATTGACCCGCAAGCCTCCCCCTTGTCGCAGGGTACTTCTGATGTGGAAGCCGCCGAGGATGGTTCGATTGATGTGCCCAAGCCGCCCGCGCGGTATGAGTGGTTCTGGGAGGAAGTTGGCTCTGATCTGGCCGGTGCATCTCCCGGGCGTCTTCAGGATGGGCTGGCAGTGCTCGAAACCCGCAGTGATATATCGACACCACGCCTGCAAGATTTGCAGGACATGATTGCGGCCTACGGTGTTCAGATGTTGACCTCAACCATCGGCACGGAGGTTTCGCCTGCGCTGGTACTGGCCGTTATGGCAGTGGAGTCCGGCGGCAAGCCTGATGCAATCAGCCGGGTCGGAGCGCAGGGCCTGATGCAGTTGATGCCCGATACTGCAACGCAATACGGTGTTGTCGACGCATTTGACCCTCAGCAGAACATTGCCGGGGGCGTGAAGTTCCTGAATCAGTTAGCGAGCGACTTTTCAGGCGATCCGATATTGGTGCTGGCAGGATACAATGCAGGCGCAGGCGCTGTACGCGAGCATGGCGGGGTGCCTCCCTTTGCTGAGACACGGGACTATGTGCCGAAGGTGCTGGCGGCGTATCGCATTGCGAGGAATCTTTGTACGACACCACCGATCATGATCTCTGACGGCTGCGTGTTCGAAGCAATGAAATAGGGCAACGGCACAGTCGCTAATCCCAGTTTGCAAGCTGCGCAATGCGGTCACTTGGGTGACCGGATCGGATCGCGGTGCGATCCGACCGGGGCGGTGGCGCGGAGGACATTTGCCCTCCGCGCCACCGCCCACCTCCTCGAAGAGGGAGGTGAAGAATTTAGTTGACGATTGTTGCCGCAGTTGCGGCGCGCAGTTCGTCTTCGGTGACACCTTCGGCCACCTCCACGATCTTCAATCCACCTTCTACAACATCCAAAACGCCGAGGTTGGTGATGATGCGGTCCACCACACCTTTGCCGGTCAGGGGTAGGGTGCACTCTTTCAAGAGTTTGGATTCGCCGTGTTTGTTGGCATGGTCCATCACCACGATCACGCGTCCTACACCGGCCACCAGATCCATTGCACCGCCCATGCCTTTGATGAGTTTGCCGGGGATCATCCAGTTCGCCAGATCACCGTTTTCCGCGACTTCCATAGCGCCAAGGATCGCGGCGGCGATCTTGCCACCGCGGATCATGCCAAAGGAGGTCGCACTGTCGAAATAGGCCGTACGGCGCAGCTCGGTGATGGTCTGCTTGCCAGCGTTGATGAGGTCCGGGTCTTCTTCGCCCTCAAAGGGGAACGGACCCATACCCAGCATGCCGTTCTCCGATTGGAGCGTGATGTCCTTGTCGCCCACATAGTTGGCCACCAGCGTCGGGATGCCGATGCCGAGGTTCACATACATGCCGTCTTCGAGTTCCTGTGCCGCGCGTGCGGCCATTTGGTTGCGGTCCCAAGCCATGGATCAAGCCTCCTCACGCGGGCGGGTGGTCACTTTTTCGATGCGCTTTTCATGCTCGCCTTGAATTAGGCGGTGCACGTAAACGCCGGGCAGGTGGATGTGATCTGGGTCCAGGCTGCCAGTGGGCACGATCTCTTCTACCTCGACCACGCAGACCTTGCCACACATGGCCGCAGGCGGGTTGAAGTTGCGGGCAGTCTTGCGGAACACGAGGTTGCCGGTCTCATCGGCTTTCCAGGCCTTCACAATCGACAGATCCGCAAAGATACCGCACTCAAGGATGTATTCCTCACCGTCGAACACCTTAACCTCTTTGCCCTCGGCAATCTGAGTGCCGACACCTGTCTTTGTATAAAACCCGGGGATACCACAGCCGCCAGCGCGCATGCGCTCCGCGAGGGTGCCTTGCGGATTGAATTCCAGCTCCAACTCGCCAGACAGGTACTGACGCATGAATTCCGCGTTCTCGCCCACGTAGGACGACATCATCTTCTTGACCTGTTTGGTCTGCAGCAGGATGCCAATGCCAAAGTCATCGACGCCCGCATTGTTGGACGCAAAGGTCAGATCCTTGGTGCCCGCCTGTTTGATCGCCTCAAGCAGCAATTCGGGAATGCCGCAGAGGCCAAAGCCGCCGGCCGCGATGGTCATGCCGTCAAACAGCACCCCGTCCAGGGCCTCGGCGGCAGAGCCGTATACCTTCTTCATGGAACTCTCCCTTCCATTTCCTCTGGGTCAAGCTAATCACCCCAGTCGCAATGTCGAGTCAACGAATACGGAACGTTCTGCGTATTTCTACCGATGGTGCCAAGGGACCAGGTAGCCCCGTGCCTCCGGCGGAGGTATTTGGGAAGAAAGGTGAATGGATCAGCCGGGCAGGGCTTCGGCACTGTATTGCGCGGCGAATTCGGGGCTGGGCGCGATGGGGGTTATAACATCAATCAGAACGCCATTGGGGTCTTTGACGATGAAATGACGCTGACCAAAGTCCTCGTCGCAGAGCGGTTTCACCACCTCTAGGCCGCGGCCCGTCAGGCGGGTGTACTCCGCGCGTGCATCCTCGACCTCGAAATTCAGTAACATATGGCTGGTCAGACCCCGCCCGGTTTCGGGGATTGTCTCATGCCCGCCGTCGAGAATGGCGAGGTTCACACTTGGATCGACATCGCATTGCAGATGGACATACCAGTCCGACGTAAAGGCGGGCGAGAAGCCAAAGTGCTGTTGGTAGAATTGCGCCGTGGCCTCGACGTTCCGCGTCTGGATGACCGGGTAGAATTGAGTGGGTTTCATCTGTCTCTCTCTGTGAGTAACATACAGGCAGTATGTTTTTGATAAACAGACAGGCTGCATGCATGCAAGAAAAAAGTAAATCCACCCCGAATGCGGAACGCCGCGCGCAGATGCGAGCGCGATTGATGGCGGCGGCGCGCGCGCTTTTTGTAGAAAAAGGCTATGCAGAGGCTAGCACACCAGAAATCGTGCGCGCGGCCGGGGCAACGCGCGGCGCGCTCTATCATCACTTTGAGGACAAGCAGGCCCTGTTTCGGGCGGTGGTGGAAGCTGAGGCAGAGGCCGTCAGCACCGCCATAGACATTGCTGGGAAGCTGGCGGATGAAGAACAGGCATTGGCTGCGGGAAGCCGCGCGTTCTTTGCCGCGATGCAAAGCGAGGGGCGTGCACAGCTTTTGCTGATCGATGGCCCGGCGGTGCTGGGCGCAAAGGAGATGGACAGGATTGATGCTGGGGGTGGCAGGGCGGCGTTGCGAGCAGGGCTTGCTGCGGCACAGCCCTCACTGTCCGATGCGGAGTTGGAGGCTCGCGCGCTGATTCTGTCTGCAGCGTTTGACCGCGCCGCTCTTGCGATCGCACAGGGGCAGGGGCGCGCGGACATCTTTGAGGACGCGATGTCCGCGCTCTTGCGCAATGCTCTGATGTAAAACGCCAAACGCCGCGCGTTAGCGCGGCGCTGGGCCCAACGGGAGGGCCTGCATATCCATGCAGGCGCTACGGGCGGGAGCGCCCCCGCCTCGCTGTTACTCGCCGGAGGCTTTGGCCGCTTTCTTTTTTGCGGGTGCTTTTTTCTTCGCAGTGGTCTTCTTGGCTGGGGCTTTCTTCTTGCCGGACTTGGCAGCCTTCTCGTTCAACAGCTCGACCGCCATGTCCATGGTCACATCCTTGGCCTCGGTGTCCTTGGGCAATGTGGCGTTCACCTTGCCCCATTTGACGTAGGGACCGTAGCGCCCATCCATGATGTTCACTGGCGCCTTGTCGTCGGGATGCTCGCCCAGCTCGCGCAGCGGTTTGGCCGCGGCAGATCGGCCCCGACCCGGATTGGCGCGTTTTTCCGCCAGCAGTTCCACCGCGCGGTTCATACCGATTTCAAATACGTCGAGCGTTTCCTTGAGGTTCACATAGACGGGTTTTTCCTCGTCCGGGCGCTGGTGCATGATGTAGGGGCCAAAACGACCGAGGTTCGAGGACACGACTCCCCCGTCCGGATGTGCGCCGATTTCACGCGGCAGCGTCAGCAAGGTCACCGCCTGCTCTAGCGTGATATCGTTGGGCCCCCAGCCCGGTAGGTAGTCCTTACCCTGTTTCGGCAGCGACGAACGTGGCGGTTTCTTGTTTTCAGGCGTCGCCTCGCCACGCTGCACATAGGGGCCGAACCGACCGGATTTCAGGTGGATCTCATCGCCTTCGTCCTCGCCCAGAATGCGCTCGTAGCCTTCGGCGCCTTCACCAGAGATCGGGCGGGTGTAGTTGCACTCGGGGTAGTTGCCACAGCCGACAAAGCCGCCGGTGCGCGAGGTTTTCAGGTGCAGCTGCCCCGCGCCGCATTTCGGGCAGAGGCGCGGGTCGCCGCCATCTTCGCGCGGCGGATAGAGCTGGGGGGCAAGCGCCTCGTCCAGGATGTCCAGCACTTCGGAAATGCGCAGATCAGATGTCTCGGCAATCGCCGCCGAGAAATCGCGCCAGAAGCTGTCCAGTAGTTCCTTATAGTCCTTGCCGCCTGCACTCACATCATCGAGCTGGTTTTCCAGCGCCGCGGTGAAGTCATATTCCACGTAGCGCTTAAAGAAGTTCAGCAAAAAGATGGTCACGATGCGCCCCTTGTCCTCGGGGAACAGGCGGTTCTTGTCCTTGCGGACATATTCGCGGTCCTGGATCGTGGTGATGACGCTGGCGTAGGTCGAGGGGCGGCCAATGCCCAGTTCTTCCATACGTTTGACCAGCGTGGCCTCGGTGTAGCGCGGCGGGGGCTGGGTGTGGTGTTGCAGCGCCAGCGTTGCGCCATCTTGCGACAGGACAGAACCGTCTTTGCCTGCTTTTTCAGCCTGTGCTGCAAGAGAGCCTGCAAATTTCAGCGCCTCGCCCTGCATGATCTGAGGCAGGCGCTTGTCGTCCTCGTCCACCACATCGTCGCGGCCTTCTTCGTAGACGCGCATGAAACCGTCAAACAGCACCACCTGACCGGTGGCACGCAGCACTACCTGCTTGTCGTCAGAGCCGATATCGACCGTGGTGCGCTCCAACCGGGCACCGGCCATCTGGCAGGCCAATGTACGCTTCCAAATCAGATCATAAAGCTTGCGCTGATCGTCCTCGCTCACCTTCAGGCTCGCGGCGTCGCGGCTCATCTCGGTGGGGCGGATACATTCGTGCGCTTCTTGGGCGTTCTTGGCTTTGTTTTTATAGATGCGCGGCTCGCCCGGTACATAGTCCTTGCCGTAGCGTTTTGCGATTTCGTCACGCGCGGCAGTCACGGCCTCTGGAGCCATGTCGATGCCATCGGTCCGCATATAGGTGATCAGACCGGCCTCATAGAGGCGCTGCGCCGCGTTCATGCACTGCTTTGCACCCATGCCGAATTTACGGCTCGCTTCCTGTTGCAGGGTCGATGTCATGAACGGCGCAGACGGATTGCGCGCAGCGGGTTTGGCCTCGACCGACAGCACCGACATCTTGCGGCTGGAGACGGCCTGCACCGCAAGTTCGGCTGCAGTGGAATTAGCGAGGCTGAATTTATCGAGCTTCTCGCCGCCCAGAACTGTCAGGCGCGCCTCAAAAGACTGACCGCGCGGGGTGGTGAGATTTGCACGCACCGACCAGTATTCCTGCGGGTTAAACGCCTCAATCTCCATCTCGCGTTCGACGATCAGGCGCAGGCAGACCGACTGCACGCGCCCGGCAGACCGTGCGCCGGGCAGTTTGCGCCACAGTACGGGTGACAGGTTGAAACCCACCAGATAGTCCAGCGCCCGGCGGGCCAGATAGGCCTCCACCAGCGGCATATCCACATCGCGGGGATTTTTCATCGCCTCAGCGACGGCATCCTTGGTGATCGCGTTGAAGGTCACGCGTTTGACATCGGTGTCCTTCTTGATCGACCGGCGCTTTGTCAGCGCTTCTTGTAGGTGCCAGCTGATCGCCTCGCCTTCGCGATCAGGGTCAGTCGCGAGGATCAGTGCGTTGTCGTTTTTGAGGGCCTCGGCAATGGCGCGTACATGTTTCTTGGAGTCGTTGCCGACCTCCCAGGTCATGGCAAAATCGTCATCCGGTTCGACCGATCCGTTCTTGGCGGGCAGGTCGCGCACATGTCCGTAGGATGCCAAAACCGTGTAGTCGGAGCCCAGATACTTGTTGATCGTTTTGGCTTTGGCCGGGGATTCGACGACGACGACTGGCATAAAATTGGGCACCTTTCCATACGGGTTCAATCGGCTCTATGGCCGGGCAAAATGTGTCGCGCAAGGGGAGAATGTCAATCCACGCGAACAAAACAGCCCGTGTAGCTATGGCTGATGATGATGTGTTGCGGGGGTGGATTCAGCGTTTTTTGATGATCACGCCGCCAGGTCCACGACCAATTTCGCCAGAGAGTTCAAGGTCGGTCAGCACGGTACGTATCTTTCGCGCGGGGGTATCGAGGTCATCGATCAGCTGTCCTTCCGGGGTGGGGGCGACGGCAAGACGGTCTAGGATTTGTTGGTGTAACGCGGCGGTCTGACGCAGGCTGCGGCGCTCAGGTGGCGGCGACGGGAGATCATTGATGTGCGGACGCCGAACGGCGCGTTCCATCTGCATCGGCGGCAATGCGTCAATGATATCACGGGCATCGCGCACCAAGGTTGCACCGTCGCGGATCAGGAGATTGCCACCGCTGGCGCGCCCATCGCAGGGGTGGCCGGGCACGGCCATCACATCACGTCCCAGATCCAAAGCATCTCTGGCGGTGATCAGGCTGCCGGATTTGATTGCGGCCTCTACCACGATTGTCGCAAGGCCTAGCCCTGCGATGATACGATTACGAGGTGGGAAATGTCGGGCCTGCGGTTGCAGCCCCATCGGCTGTTCGGAAAGGCGCAGGCCTTGCTCCGCCAGTGCTGTGGCAAGGCGTGTATTTTCACTTGGGTATATAATGTCTACGCCGCCGCCCTGAACCGCAATCGTTCCACTGCCAAGTGCTCCCTCATGGGCGCTGGCATCAATGCCTCGGGCAAGGCCGGATACAACGAGGTAGCCCGCTTCTCCGAGATCCCGCGCCAGCCCATAGGCCATGCGCCGCCCCAGTGAGGAGGCGTTACGCGCACCAACAATCGAAATCGCGGGCCGTGCCAGAAGCGACAGATCGCCAATCGCCCACAGTGCCGGGGGAGGGTTGGGGATGTTGGCAAGCAGGCTGGGATAATTGGCATCTCCAAAGCACAAAAGCCGCGCGTTGGCGGCTTTTGCGTTCTCAAACTCGGCGTCCAATGCATCTTTTGAGTATGTTGTATACCCTTTGACGCCTGAAGTCGCTGCCACTTCAGGCAGCTTTTCAAGCACATTCTGTGCTGAACCATACTCGGCCAGAAGCCGGTAGAAGGTCACGGTCCCGATGCCTCGGGAGCGCAACAGGCGAAGCCAGGAATACCTTTGATCTTCCGTGGTGGGTGGGAGTGGGGGGTGAGTGGAAGAATATGCTTCTCCGGTCATGCCCTCGCCTCGCCTTGTTGCAATATCAGGATTAAGGCCTGAGAGGTTAACAGGTGGTGAACATCGCGACAGTTTATCGAGATTTTTCGGTACTTTTGGCTATGTCATTGAAAACAAAGGGTCGTGAAATATTGCACGATGATGTGTGACCGCGATTTGCCCTAAGGTTCATGGTAAACACAGTCCGGTTTTCGGACTCAAACAGGCCAAAAAGCCGTGATTTGTTAAAGAGCCGTGAGCGCAGGGGCTTCCCTTGCGTCACCTAGGGGGCTGAAAAGAAAAGACGACTCGCCCAGATTGGGTGAGTCGTCTTATGCGTGTGCTGTTTTTGAGAGCAGGCGGTCAGGTCGCCGAACCCCCAACCGTCAAGCCGCCCATCAAGACGCTGGGCTGCCCCACGCCGACGGGTACCCATTGGCCCTGTTTGCCGCAGTTGCCCATGCCGGGATCTAGCGCCATGTCGTTGCCAAGGCCTCGGATCTTCTGCAAGGCAGTTGCCCCATCGCCGATCAAAGTGGCCCCCTTGACCGGTGCTCCGACCTTGCCGTCTTTGACGCGGTAGGCCTCTGTGCAGGAGAAGACAAACTTGCCATTGGTGATATCCACCTGACCACCGCCAAATCCCACGGCCCAGATCCCGTCCTTGATGTCCTTGACCAGATCTTCAGGCGCGGCATCACCGCCGAGCATATATGTATTGGTCATGCGCGGCATCGGGGCGTGAGCATAGCTCTGACGGCGTCCGTTGCCCGTTGGCTCAACTCCCATGAGGCGCGCGTTCTGGCGATCCTGCATGTAGCCCACGAGGATGCCATCCTCGATCAATGTGGTTTTCTGGCTTGGCGTGCCTTCATCGTCGACAGTAATAGAGCCGCGCCGGTCCGGAATGGTGCCATCGTCCAACACAGTGACGCCGGGCGCTGCGATGCGTTGGCCCATCAGCCCGGCAAAAGCGGACGATCCCTTGCGATTAAAATCACCTTCAAGCCCATGACCGATGGCCTCATGAAGCAGAATTCCTGGCCAGCCCGGGCCAAGCACCACATCCATTTCCCCGGCAGGGGCAGGCTCGGCCTCTAGGTTGACTAAGGCGATACGCAGGGCTTCGCGGGCTTTGGCCTGCCAGTCCTGCGGTTCGATCAGCCCATCGAGCCCAACGCGCCCGCCGCCACCGGCGGTGCCGCTTTCACGCCGCCCGGCATCTTCCACAATTACTGAGACATTCACGCGCGTCATCGGGCGCACATCGCGCACACGGGTGCCATCAGAGCGCAGAATTTCGATTTCCTGCAGGGACGCGGCAAGCGTTGCCGATACCTGAACCACGCGCGAATCCAGTTCACGGGCAAAGCTGTCGATCTCGCGCAGCGTCTCTACTTTGACCGGGAATGCTTGTGCTGCGATTGGGTCGAGATCGCCATAGAGCTTTTGATTGGTCGCCTGCGGGGCAGGGGCCATGGTGCCGCCCCCGTCCCCTACGGCAAGCCGTGCGGTTTCGGCTGCGCGCTGCAATGCAGATATGGACATGGTGGTCGAATGAGCGTACCCGGCCACCTCACCACGCACGGCGCGCAGGCCAAATCCTTCTGCAGCATCGTAGCTGGCGGTGCGCAGACGGCCATCATCAAACACAAGCGCTTCGGATTTTGTACGCTCGGCAAAGATCTCGCCATCGTCGGCGCCAGCCAGTGCTTGGCGCAACAACGGCAAAGCCTCATCCTCGGGGAGAGTGGTTTCAAACGGGGAAAAAGCGGTTGTATCCATCAAATCGGCCTCGATTTTTTTGATCTAAGTCAAGAAAGAGACGCTATGACGCGCGCTACCCTCTTTATAACCTCCCGAGAATATGATTTTTAACGGCAACAAAGACAACGGGCGCGGTAGAGTTTTTCGAAACGATTCCGCGACCCCAATCCATGCAACGATCAAGCGATCAGGAAACGACATGAAGAATGCTTTGACGCTTTCGGGCTTTATCGCCGCCCTTTCTAGCCTTCCAGCCATGGCGCAAGAAGGTCTGGAAACCATTGGTAAGCCGACTGACGGTAACCTCGGTTTTCAGCCGGCGGCGTCCGAACTTGCAGAAGGCATTCACCAGCTGGATCACATGATTCTCATCATCATCACCGCGATCTGTGTGTTCGTGGGTGGTCTGCTGCTCTACGCAATCTTGCGGTTTAACCGTCGTGCCAACCCAAACGCGGCGAGCTTTACCCACAACACTCCGATTGAAATTGCATGGACCGTGGTTCCGATCTTGGTGCTGATCGTCATCGGTTCCTTCAGCTTGCCTGAATTGTTCCGCCAGCAGGAAATCCCAGAAGGTGACGTGACCATCAAGGTCACCGGTTACCAGTGGTACTGGGGCTATGAATATGTTGATCACGAGTTTGCGTTTGACAGCTATCTGATTGGTCACCCGGCGACGCTGGACGAAAGCGCGCGCCCAGCAGATGCAGATGTGACTCCCTTCGTTTACAACGATGCGATGAAGCTGAAACTGGAAGAAGCGGGTTATGCGGGCGATGAATTCCTGCTGGCAACCAACACCGCAGTGGTTGTTCCTGTGAACAAAACCATCGTAATGCAGATCACCGCCGCAGACGTGATTCACTCCTGGGCGCTGCCTGCATTTGGTGTGAAACAAGATGGCGTGCCCGGTCGTCTGGCAGAGCTGTGGTTCAAACCCACCAAAGAAGGCATCTACTTCGGTCAGTGCTCCGAGCTGTGCGGCAAAGACCACGCCTACATGCCGATCACTGTCAAAGTCGTGAGCGAAGAAGCCTATGAAGAGTGGCTGAACGGTGCCATTGAGGAATACGCAGGGCTGCCACAGTCCTACGATGTTGCCTCCAACTGATCACGTTCATCCGGTAGATACGCTGCACCCGATCAGGTGCTAAGGCGGCGTATCTTCGGCCTAGACAAAGAACGACCACGCCCAACTGCGTGGTCGCCACTGACCTGAGAAGAGCCTGAAACATGACTGACGCCAGCATTCACGCAAGCATGACCCGCGAAGAGGACGCCTCCTTTGGCGATTACTTTGCGCTGCTGAAGCCTCGGGTGATGTCGCTGGTGGTGTTTACCGCGTTCGTTGGCCTGATGGCAGCACCGATGGGGGTACACCCCGTTGTTGGGTTCGCGGCTATCTTGTTCATTGCGATCGGTGGCGGTGCCTCAGGCGCGCTCAACATGTGGTGGGACGCCGACATCGATCAGGTGATGAAACGCACCAAATCGCGCCCCATCCCTGCCGGTAAGGTCGATAAAGGCGAAGCGCTGAGCCTCGGGCTCGCGCTGTCTGGCATGTCTGTGATCATGCTGGCGCTGGCGACCAACGTGTTTGCAGGCGCGTTCCTCGCCTTTACCATCTTCTTTTACGTGGTGGTTTACACCATGTGGCTCAAACGCGCGACGCCTCAGAATATCGTGATCGGTGGTGCAGCAGGGGCCTTTCCGCCGGTGATTGGCTGGATTGCTGCAACCGGCAGCATGTCGATCGAGCCGTGGCTGATGTTTGCGTTGACCTTCCTTTGGACGCCGCCGCATTTTTGGGCCTTGGCCCTCTTCATGCGCAATGACTACGATATGGCGGATGTGCCGATGCTGACCGTGACCCACGGACGCCGCTCCACCCGCAAGCATATCCTTGTCTATACGGTTATTCTCGCGATCTTTGCGCTCGCCACGGCCTTTACCGGCGTAGGTGGACCGATCTATCTGGCTGTCGCGCTGGTTCTGAATGCGCTGTTCCTGAAGGGCGCTGTGCAAATCTGGCGCCGTGATGAAGACATCTGTGAGATGGATAACTTCAAGGTTGAGCGCTCTTTCTTCAAGCTGTCGCTGCTCTATCTGTTCCTCCACTTTGGCGCGATCCTGATGGAGGCGCTGTTGAAACCCTATGGACTGGGAGGCTGGTGATATGAGCCTGCGCAAAGAACACGAAATCCACAGCCGCCGTAGAGGCCGCAACGTGGGTGTTGGCCTGCTGCTTGCGGGATTCGTCGTGCTGGTGTTGGCGTTGACCATGGTCAAGGTGACCTCGGCAGGCTTCACCTTCCCAGAATTTGAAGGCACGGAGTAACTCCATGGCAATGAGCGGTCCTAAAAAAACAGTGATCCAACTCGTTGGTGTGGTCGCACTGATGGGGGGGCTGGCGTGGGCCTCGGTGCCGTTTTACGACTGGTTTTGTCGTGTCACGGGATTTGGCGGCGTCACCCAGGTGGCCGAAGCTGGCTCCGATCAGGTGCTGAACAAGACGATCAAAGTACGGTTTGATGCCTCAAAAGACCGAGGCATGCCATGGGAATTCAAACCCGTAGAGCGCATCATGGAGTTAAAGATCGGGGAGACCGGTCTTGCATTCTACGAAGCTTACAACCCTACGGATCGTCCGGTTGCGGGACAGGCGTCGTATAACGTCGCGCCGTATTCAGCTGGTTATTACTTTGAAAAAATTCAGTGTTTCTGCTTTAACGAGCAGGTGCTGCAACCGGGGGAGCGGGTTATGATGCCCGTGACCTTCTTCGTGGACCCCGAGATCGTCGAGGACCCGGAGGCAAAATATGTGCATACGATCACCTTGTCGTATACATTTCATGAGATCGATCTGCCCGAGGGCTATGCTGCCCTCGACACCGGGGACACATCCGGGGCAGAGACGGAACTGAACTAAGGCCGCTTTGGTGAGGGACACTTAAATGGCGCATGCAAAAAATCACGACTTCCACATTCTGCCGCCTTCAATTTGGCCGCTGCTGAGCTCCGTTGGCGCCTTCGTCATGTTGTTTGGCGCTGTGCTTTGGATGCACGACGTCACCGCGTGGCTGTTCTGGGCCGGCCTCGTCGCGGTGCTCTATTCTGCCTTTTGCTGGTGGTCTGAGACCGTCGCTGAGAACAAGGCGGGAGATCACACACCAGTTGTTCTGATCGGCCTGCGCTACGGGTTCATTCTCTTCGTTATGTCCGAAGTCATGTTCTTCTTCGCGTGGTTCTGGTCCTTCTTTAAACACGCCATGTATCCGATGGAGCGGTATGTCGGCAGCGAATATGTCGCGCCTGACATCTACCCGGTCGATGCCTTCCATCTGCCGCTGATCAATACGTTGGTGCTGCTGTTGTCTGGTTGTGCCGTGACATGGGCGCACCACGCGCTTGTGCATGAAAACGATCGCAAAGGTCTGATCAACGGTCTCGCCATCGGTATCGCGCTTGGTATCTTCTTCACCGCGTTGCAGGGCTACGAGTATGTACACCTGCTGCACAAGGGTTGGGAGTTCGGCGGTGACGAATTCTATTCCAACTTCTTCATGGCGACCGGCTTTCACGGTTTTCACGTTATTTTGGGTACCATCTTCCTCATTGTCTGTCTGATCCGCGCAATGAAGGGTGACTTCACCCCGAAATCCCACGCTGGTTTCGAGATGGCCGCCTGGTACTGGCACTTTGTTGACGTTGTCTGGCTGTTCCTCTTCGTGGCCGTCTACATCTGGGGCACCGCCGGTCTGGCGCACTGATCACAATGTAGTGGGTACATGATTGCGGTTTTCCTTTCGGCAATCAGCACGTATCTAACGGGGCGCGCGGGGATCACCTCGCGCGCCTCTTGCATATCTCAGGGGGCGATGATGGCAATCGGGTCAGGAGGGGTCGTTTGATGCGGCGCGTGATCTTTCTCGCAGTGGTCGGGGGCTTGGGCCTCTTGGCGCTTGTGTCGTTGGGCATCTGGCAGATGCAACGGCTGACGTGGAAAGAGAACATCCTTTCCACCATCGAGACGCGCATTGCAGCCGCGCCGGTGCCCTTGCCGGACGCCCCTACGATCGAGGCGGACCGGTATCGCGCCGTGACGATCTCCGGTGAGATTGAACCCGAAGAACTGCATGCCTTCTGGGTCACCGAAGCGCAGGGGGCGGGCTACCGCGTGATTTCGCCTTTCGTGACCGACACCGGACGCCGTATCCTTGTGGATCGCGGCTACATCCGGGCCAAGGATAAGGATGATACGCGCCCCACTGGGGCCGCGGTCCTCACGGGGAACCTGCTCTGGCCGGATGAGGGCGACTGGACCACCCCGCCGCCAGAAGAGGACACCAATATCCTCTATGCCCGCGACATCGCGTATATGTCCGACCGTCTGAACACCGAACCGCTGTTGGTCGTGGTGCGTGCGGGGGCCGAAAATCCCACGCCGCTGCCGGTCTCTACCGAAGGCATCCCGAACAACCACCTGCAATATGTCATCACGTGGTTCTCGCTCGCCCTGATCTGGGCTGCCATGACCGCCGCCTTTCTCTTGCGTACGCGCGCCAAAACCTGACAGGAACTGACGCCATGAAATATATCTCGACCCGCGGCCAAGCGCCTGAACTCACCTTCGAAGAAGCGATGCTGACGGGGCTTGCCCGTGACGGCGGACTTTATGTCCCGGCGGAGATCCCATCGCTCTCGGCTGAGGAGATCGCGGGTTTTGCAGGGCTTCCTTATGAGGAAGTCGCCTATCGCGTGATGTGGCCCTATGTGTCCGGGTCTTTCACCGAAGACGAGTTCAAGGGCATCATCGCCCGTGCCTATGCAGGGTTTGAGCATGCTGCCCGCGCGCCTCTGAAACAGATGGCCCCGAACCACTTCCTGCTGGAGCTGTTCCACGGCCCGACGCTGGCGTTCAAGGATTTCGCCATGCAGCTCATTGGTCAGCTGTTTCAGGTCGCGCTCAAACGCCGGGGCGACAGCGTGACCATCGTGGGTGCCACCTCTGGCGATACGGGGTCGGCGGCGATCGAGGCGTTTCGGGGTCTGGATGCGGTAAACGTCTTTATCATGTACCCGCATGGCCGCGTGTCGGAAGTGCAGCGCCGCCAGATGACCACGCCGGATGACGCGAATGTTCACGCACTCGCCGTGGATGGCGATTTCGACGATTGTCAGGCTGCGGTCAAAGACATGTTCAACGATTTCGATTTCCGCGATTCGGTGCATCTGGCGGGTGTGAACTCGATCAACTTTGCCCGGGTTCTTGCGCAGGTGGTCTACTACTTCACCGCCGCCGTGGCGCTTGGTGCGCCGCATCGCAAGGTGTCCTTCACCGTGCCCACTGGCAACTTCGGTGACATTTTTGCAGGCTTCATTGCGCGTCAAATGGGCCTGCCGATTGAACAGCTCGTGGTGGCCACCAATCAGAACGACATCCTGCATCGCTGCCTCTCGGGCGAGGGGTACTTCAAAGGTGAAACCATCCCGTCGATTTCGCCCTCGATGGATATTCAGGTGTCCTCGAACTTTGAGCGCGCCTTGTTTTATGCCTACGATCAGGACGGTGCGGCCGTGGCGCAGCTGATGGACGAGCTGAAAACCGGTGGTGGCTTCAACGTGAGCCAGGGCGCAATGCAGGCGCTGAGCGAGATCTATACCTCGGGCCGCGCCTCTGAGGAGGAAACCTCTGCGACCATCAAATCGGAACTGGCGGCGTCGGGCGAGCTGTTGTGCCCCCATGGGGCGGTGGGCGTGAAGGTCGCCAATGAGCACCTTCAGGACGGCGTGCCCATGGTTACGCTCGCCACTGCGCATCCGGCGAAATTCCCGGCAGCGGTTGAAGATGCCTCTGGCGTACATCCGCCTCTTCCCCCCCGCATGGCAGATCTGTATGAAAGGTCGGAACGGGTGACCCGGATCGCCAATGATCTCGGCACCATCGAAGATCACATCAGAAAGCACATCGCCAATTGACCGTTAAACAAGACACCCTGCCAAACGGGTTTCGTATCGTCACTGAGTATATGCCGGGGCTGCAATCCGCAGCCCTTGGTATCTGGGTTTCGGCAGGGGGCCGCCACGAGCGGCTCGAACAGAATGGGGTGGCCCATTTCCTTGAACACATGGCGTTCAAGGGCACGAAGCGGCGCACCGCACTGCAGATTGCCGAGGCCATTGAGGACGTGGGCGGCTATATCAACGCCTATACCAGTCGCGAGGTCACGGCCTATTATGCGCGCGTGCTGAAGGACGATGTGGACCTCGCGCTCGACGTGATTGGGGATATCGTTCTGAACTCGGTCTTTGATGAGCGCGAGATCGAAGTCGAGCGCGGCGTGATTCTGCAAGAGATCGGTCAGGCGCTGGACACGCCGGACGACATCATCTTCGACTGGCTACAGGAAGAAAGCTACCGCGATCAGGCCATTGGCCGCTCGATCCTCGGCCCGGCCGAACGGGTGCGCAGCTTTACCAAAGAAGACCTGCGCCGTTTTGTGGCCGAACACTACGGCCCCGGCCAGATGATCCTGTCGGCAGCCGGTGCGGTTGACCACGACCGACTGGTCAAGGCCGCGACAGAGATGTTTGGCGATCTGGAACCCAAACAGCAGGACGTGGTGGAGACCGCCAGCTTTGTCGGCGGTGAGGCCCGGCGCGACAAGGCGCTGGAGCAAGCTCATGTGGCGCTGGCCTTTGAAAGCCCCAGTTACCGCGCCGACGACATCTATATCGCGCAGATCTATGCGGCGGCCCTTGGTGGCGGCATGTCCTCGCGGCTGTTTCAGGAAGTGCGCGAAAAGCGGGGCCTGTGCTACACCATCTTCTCTCAGGCGGGCGCCTATGAGGACACGGGTATGATGACCGTTTACGCGGGCACCTCCGGCGAACAAGTGGCCGATCTGGTGGGTATCACCGTGGACGAACTCAAACGCTCCGCCGATGATATGTCGGATGCCGAGGTTGAGCGCGCACGTGCGCAAATGAAGGCGGGCATGCTGATGGGGTTGGAGAGCCCTTCGAACCGTGCCGAACGTCTGGCGCGACTGGTGCAGATCTGGGACCGCGTGCCCAGCCTTGAGGCCACAGTCGAGAAAATCGACGCGGTGACCACTGCGGACGTACGCGCCATGGCGGCACAGATCGCACGCGAAGCGCCTGCGGCCCTTGCTCTTTATGGTCCGGTTGCAGATGCGCCGAGCCTTGAGGAGATCGCCCGGAGGCGCGCTGCCTGATGCTTCTGGCCCGTCGGACGGTGAAACTGGAGACGGAGCGTCTGACGCTCCGCCCGCCGGTGCACGCGGATTTCCGGTACTGGGCCTTTCTGCGTCAGCAGAGCCAAGATCATCTGGTTCCGTGGGAACCGGCTTGGTCGCCCGATCACCTCAGCCGCAAATCCTTTACAAATCGGGTCTATTGGGCCAAGCGGTCCATTGCACAAGGGTCAGCCCTGCCGCTGTTCCTGATCCGGCGCGAGGATGACCATTTGGTCGGGGCCATCACGCTGGATAATATCCGGCGCGGTCCGGCCATGGCGGGCACCATCGGGTATTGGACTGGCGCGCAATTTTCCCGCCGGGGGTACATGCGCGAAGCCATCGGCGCGGTGGTCCACCATGCTTTCACCCGTCTTGATCTAAGCCGTATTGAGGCCGCTTGCCTGCCGGAGAACGCCGCCTCTCGCGGGCTCCTAGAGCGCTCCGGCTTCAAATACGAGGGCGTGGCGCAGTCCTATCTGCAGATCAACGGACGCTGGCGCACCCATGTGCTCTATGCCGCACTGCGCAATGACAGGCGCGGCAAGACGATGGTGGGACAGGCCTGATCGGCCGCTGCAAAGACGTCAGAAGGCTGGAGCAACTGGTCTTGCCTTTATGGCGTGGATTTCGGATGCATTGCTTATGACATTGAAATCCGCTGATCCCGCTTTCCTTGATGCTCTTTCTGCCCGTTTGCCCGCGGATACGCTGCGCAGACCTGATGCGCGTTATCTTGAAGAACCTCGTGGGCGTTATAGCGGGCAGGCTGCAGCCGTTGCCCTGCCGCGTAATACGCAAGAGGTTGCAGAGCTCATCCAAGCCGCCCATGTGGCGCGTGTCGGCGTGGTACCCTACGGTGGCGGGACTGGTCTTGTGGGCGGGCAAGTGATGCCGGAAGGCGCTACACCGATCCTTCTGTCGCTCGAACGGATGCGCAAAATTCGTGCGGTGTATCCGCAGGAAAACGTGCTGATTGCAGAGGCTGGGGCGGTACTCGCGGAGGTGCAGGCAGCTGCCACGGATGCCGGGCGTCTGTTTCCGCTTTCGCTTGCTGCAGAAGGCACCGCCCAGATTGGTGGCAATCTTTCAACCAATGCCGGCGGCGTGAATGTGCTGCGGTATGGCAATGCGCGTGATCTTTGCCTTGGGCTGGAGGCCGTGCTGCCGACAGGAGAGATCTGGCATGGTCTGTCACGGCTCAGAAAAGACAACACCGGTTATGATCTGAAAAACCTGTTGATTGGCGCGGAGGGCACCTTGGGCGTGATCACGGCCGCCGCGCTGAAACTTTCCCCCATTCCCGCCAATTCTGGCACGGCTATTTTCACCGTGCGCGACCCTGCCGCTGCAGTGGAGTTGCTGGCGATGGTGCGCGATGCAGTGGGTGAGGGGGTGAGCGCGTTTGAGCTAATTCACCGTCAGGGTTTGGACTTTCTGGCTGAGAAGCTCCCTGAACTTCGCCAACCCTTTGATCCCCGCCCCGAGTGGTGCGTTTTGATTGAGCTGGGTCTTGGGAAGGGGCAAGATGCCGAAGACGCACTGGCTGACCTTTTTGGGCAGGCGATGGAGGCAGATCTTGCAGAGGATGGTGTTATCGCACAATCTGAAGCTCAACGTCAGTCGCTCTGGGCCGTGCGGGAACATATACCCGAAGCGAACCGCCTGATCGGGTCTGTGTCGAGCCATGATATCTCGGTGCCGATTTCGCGGATACCGGAGTTCATTCCCGCCGGCTGGAGGGCCATTTCTGAGCTGGATTCTTCTCTTAGAATCAATTGCTTTGGTCATTTGGGAGACGGTAACTTGCATTACAACGTTTTTCCCGGTGCCGGGCGGTCACGTGCGGAATACGAGGCATCGCGCGGGGAGGTCAAACGTATCATCCACGATCTGGTCTATGATTACGGTGGGTCCATGAGTGCAGAACATGGGATCGGGCGTATGAAGGTCGGTGACCTTGAACGCTATGGTGACCCTGTGAAGCTCGCGGCGATGCGGGCCATCAAACAGGCGCTTGATCCACATGGCATCATGAACCCCGGCGCAGTGGTGCGATAGCGCCTAGACTTACGATTATCACGGATACGTGATGGCCCCTGCATTGCAGCCTTGCCCACTGAAGACCCAGATAAAGCACGCAGTATTTAGTTAGTTCAATGTGTTGAGGTCTAAAATGTCCCTATTGCAAGCCGCGAGTGTTTTGGTGCTCGCATTTTACATCTTGTCCCTCTTGGCAGGGTCAAGACTGGCCTCAAAGGCTGCGGGACGTTCTGTATGGCTCTTTGGGGCGGCGCGAGGGCGGGATCGCATCGCTGCTTTGGGATTTCGCGCCAGTTTTGCCTTGGCGCTGTTGGGGCCTGTGATCTGGGCCTTGATGCCAGATCTTTCTGCACTCAGCCTCGGCGGGTGGACCGGATATCCTTGGTTGACCTTCATCGGGCATATGTTGGCCATTTGTGGTGCCGGGTTTGCATTTGCCGCACAGATGGCGATGGGCGCATCGTGGCGTGTTGGTGTCTCCAACGATGCCGTTGGAGAGTTGGTGAGCGCCGGTTTGTTCACCCTGTCGCGCAACCCAACTTTTGTAGGTCAGGCGGCGCTTTTGATCGGCGTGGCATTGGCGGTGCCGACACTCGCAGGCGTGTTCGGTGTAATGCTGTTCATCGTCTCAGCACAGATGCAGATCCGCAGTGAAGAGGCGGCATTGCTCACGGCCCATGGAGATGCATTTACACGATACACAGCGAATGTGCCGCGCTGGCTGCGCTTGACCTGAAAAGGCCAAAAGAGAGGAGCCCGAAGGCTCCTCTCTATCCATGAGTGATGTTGTGCGGCCTGAAGGCATTAGCTGCCCGGCATGATGACCTTGTCGATTACGTGGATGATGCCGTTTTCGGCTTCAATATCAGCCTGAATCACCTTTGCCTCATCCACCATGGCACCGCCATCGATGTCGACAGTGATCTCAGCGCCCTGAACGGTGGCGGCTTTCATGCCGTCCGTCAGATCCGAGGACATCACCTTGCCCGGTACCACATGGTAGGTGAGGATGGAAATGAGCTGCTCCTTGTTTTCTGGTTTCAGCAGTTCCTCGACGGTGCCCTCCGGCAGGGCTTCAAAGGCGGCGTCGGTCGGGGCAAACACGGTGAACGGGCCATCGTCTTTCAGTGTATCTACCAGATCGGCAGCGGAAACAGCAGCAACCAATGTGTCGAAATTGTCATTGCCCGATGCGATATCAACGATGTCTTTGGAATGGCCGTCGGCGAAGGCAGCGGTGGCGACGGCAAAGCTGGCGACGGTACCGAGTGCAAACTTGCGGAACATGGGGTAACTCCTCTTGTCTCTATCACGTTGGACGCCGCGACCGCGGCATCTGTGTGGGACAACGAAACAGCGGCGTTTCTGGATCTGGCGGATCTTTGCCAGTGTTGGTTTGACACAAAGAAAAAGCCCCCTAGGCTGGGAGCCTTTGGGAAATCCAGTCACGCTTGCGTGTGAAGCTGTGATCGTGCGTGAGTAATCTGGGCGAGATTTTCGCCTTACAGACCCTCAAATTCACAAAGCACATGCACATCCATCCCGAGGCTTTCGAGATGTTTGCGACCGCCAAGTTCCGGCAGGTCAATGATGAACGAGCAGGAGATGATCTCCCCGCCGAGCTTCTCGATCAGCTTGATACCTGCACCTGCCGTACCACCGGTGGCAAGCAGGTCATCCACCACGAGGATTTTCTCGCCGGGCTGGATGGCGTCCTTGTGCAGTTCTACGACCGCCTCGCCGTATTCCAGTTTGTATTCCTGAGAAATGGTTGCGCCGGGCAATTTGCCTTTCTTGCGCACGGGCACAAAACCGGTGCCCAGCTGATGCGCAATAGCGCCGCCCAGAATAAAGCCGCGCGCCTCAAGCCCTACGACCTTGTCGATACGCTGCCCCGCATAGGGGTGCAGCATCTGATCCACGGCCATGCGAAATCCACGCGGGTCCGCGAACAGCGTGGTCACATCGCGGAACATGATCCCCTCATGAGGGAAATCGACGATGGTGCGGATGTAGTCTTTGACGGTCTTGGAGGTGCTCATGGGGGTGGGGTCCCTGATCTGGCTTCGCAATCTCGGACAAGGCGGAGACATCAGCCCCGACCGAACCATGGCGGTGTGGCTGATGCCGGGCGTTCATGCAAGCTTCATCTGCATAAAACGACCTTCAGAGAACCCGTCCTGCCACCGCGTCCAGTTTAGCAAGAAGTGCTGGGTCGCGTTTTTCCTTGGCCGTCATTATCGCATATTCCAGCGCGCGGTCGCAGCCATGGGGGCAGGGGGCGCGTGTGGTGCCAAGGCGGGCGGGCAGGCCTTTTATCAGGGTACGTCCCTTTTCGGAATTGCCTTTGAGCGTGGCGATAACGGCCGTTACATCGACCTCCCCATGATCCGGGTGCCAGCTGTCGTAGTCGGTAACCATCGCAACAGATGCATAACACAGCTCCGCCTCGCGGGCGAGTTTCGCCTCTGGCATATTGGTCATACCAATCACATCCGCGCCCCATTGTTCGCGGTACATCTTGGATTCCGCCAGCGTCGAGAACTGCGGTCCTTCCATCGCCAGATATGTGCCGCCACGGTGCACATTGATGTGTGCGGCGCGGACTGCGTCCTCGACGGCGTCGCTCAGGCGTGGGCATGTGGGATGTGCAAGCGCGACATGGGCCACGCAACCAGACGAGAAAAAGCTCTTATCGCGTGCAAAGGTCCGGTCAATGAACTGGTCGACGATGACAAAATCGCCGGGCGCCATTTCCTCGCGGAAGGACCCACAGGCAGAAACAGAGATCACATCTGTTGCGCCCAGACGTTTCAGCGCATCGATATTGGCGCGATAAGGCACATCGGTCGGGGCATGAACATGGCCGCGACCGTGCCGGGGCAAGAATGCCATCTTCACGCCATCCAAGCGCCCGGTCAGGATCTGATCCGAAGGTGCTCCCCAAGGGGTCTCAACGGTTGTCCAAGTGGCGTCGTCCAGCCCGTCGATATCATAGATGCCTGAGCCGCCGATCACAGCGATCATGGTTTCTGTCATTTGGATCTCTCCTGCGGTGTTTATGCAGACCTATGGCTGAGAGCTATGTGATCTGGCAAGGTTTTGTGCTCTTGCAGGCAGTCTTTTTCGCAGGGGGCGTGCCCTGTTCAATGGGAACCGAGGTGAGGTCGTAACGGTCCCGCCGAACGATCATATCTTTCCCACCTGCGCGCGCGGGGGTAGGGTCTGGCCATGACAGCTTCTCCTCGATTCATTCACCTGCGTACCCACACCGAATACTCTCTGCTGGAGGGGGCTGTTCGGCTGAAGAAACTGCCGGATCTGTGCTCATCCAATCAGATGCCCGCAATCGCGGTCACCGATACCAATTCGATGTTCGCAGCACTGGAATTTTCCGTGACGCTCTCGGGGGCAGGGATCCAGCCCATCATCGGCTGTCAGGTCGATCTGACCTTTGAAAAGAGCGAACCTGGCGAAAAGCCGAAGTTTCCCGCACCCGTGGTTCTGTTGGCGCAGAATGAGGCGGGCTATGAGCATTTGATGCGGCTGTCTTCGTGCCTCTATGTGAACAACGGCGGGCAGTTGCCGCAGGTCTCGCTTGAGGAGCTTGAGGCCAATTCCACTGGTTTAATCTGCCTCACAGGTGGGCCGGAGGGGCCGATTGGCAAACTGCTGCAGCAGGGACAACGCCCCGCCGCTGAGGCATTGATGCAGCGCCTGAAAGAGATGTTCCCGGACCGCCTTTATGTAGAGCTGCAGCGCCATCCGGGCGAGGACGGCCAGCCTGAGGCGGAAACGCTGACCGAGCGGGGCCATGTGGAGATGGCCTACGCGATGGATCTGCCCTTGGTGGCGACCAATGACGTCTATTTTCCCAAAACCGAGATGTACGAGGCGCATGATGCGCTGATCTGTATTGCCGAAGGGGCCTATGTCGATCAGGCGGAACCACGTCGCCGTCTGACTGCACAACATTATTTCAAAAGCCAAGAGGAGATGATCGCGCTTTTTGCCGATCTTCCGGAGGCGATTGAAAATACGGTGGAAATCGCGCAACGCTGCGCCTTCATGGCCTATCGCCGTGATCCGATTTTGCCGAAGTTTGCCGATGACGAGGTGGATGAATTGAGGCGCCAGGCCAATGAGGGCCTGCAGCAGCGCCTCGCGGTGATCCCTCATGCGGTGCCAGTTGAGAAATATCAGGAGCGGCTGGATTTTGAGCTGGGTATCATTGAGAGCATGGGATTCCCTGGCTATTTCCTGATCGTTGCAGACTTTATCAAATGGGGCAAGGAGCAGGGTATCCCGGTGGGGCCGGGGCGGGGCTCTGGTGCGGGTTCGTTGGTGGCGTATGCGCTGACCATTACCGACCTTGATCCGCTGCGCTACAGCCTGCTGTTTGAACGCTTCTTGAACCCGGAACGGGTGTCCATGCCCGACTTCGACATCGACTTCTGTATGGATCGTCGCGAGGAGGTGATCAAATACGTGCAGCAGAAGTACGGCCGCGATAAGGTGGGGCAGATCATCACCTTTGGTGCGCTCTTGTCCAAGGCTGCGGTGCGCGACATCGGCCGGGTACTGCAGATGCCCTTTGGTCAGGTGGATCGCCTGTCAAAGATGATCCCGGTCGAAGGCGTCAAACCCGTCTCCATTGAAAAAGCCCTGCAGGATGAGCCACGGCTAGCGGAAGAGGCGCGCAATGAACCGGTAGTGGACCGGCTGCTTACATATGGCCAGCAGGTGGAGGGGCTGCTGCGCAATGCCTCCACCCACGCAGCGGGGGTTGTGATCGGCGACCGGCCTCTGGATGCGCTGGTGCCGCTCTATCAGGATCCGCGTTCCGACATGCCTGCGACCCAGTTCAATATGAAGTGGGTGGAACAGGCTGGACTGGTGAAGTTCGACTTCCTTGGCCTCAAGACCCTGACCGTGATTGAAAACGCGATGAAGCTGATTTTCAAATCGGGACGGGATCTGCATATCGGGGCGGACGGGACCGAGCTTTATGAACCCGCAGAGGGGGCAGAAAACCAAATCAACCTGATCCCACTGGATGACGAGGTGACCTATAACCTCTATTCGCGCGCCAAGACGGTGGCGGTGTTTCAGGTGGAATCCACCGGCATGATGGATGCGCTGAAGCGCATGAAACCCACCTGTATCGAGGACATCGTGGCGCTTGTGGCGCTTTATCGTCCTGGTCCGATGGAAAATATTCCAGTCTATTGCGAGGTCAAAAATGGCCTGCGCAAGATCACCTCGGTGCATCCGCTGATCGACCATATCCTTGAGGAAACTCAAGGTATTATCGTTTATCAGGAACAGGTGATGCAGATCGCGCAGGTTATGGCGGGCTATAGCCTTGGTGGTGCGGACCTGTTGCGTCGTGCGATGGGTAAAAAGATCAAAGAGGCGATGGACGCCGAGCGCCCGAAATTTGAGAAGGGCGCGGCAGAAAACGGCGTCGATAAGAAAAAGGCCTCGGAGGTTTTTGACCTTCTGGAGAAATTCGCCAACTACGGCTTTAACAAATCCCACGCGGCAGCCTATGCGGTGGTATCCTATCAAACCGCGTGGCTGAAAGCGAACCACCCGGTGGAGTTCATGGCCGGCGTCATGAACTGCGATATTCACCTCACGGAAAAGCTCGCGATCTACTTTGAGGAAGTGAAGAAAGGGCTTCAGCTTCCGTATGCAGCGCCAGACATCAACCGCTCGCTTGCGACTTTTGATGTGGTCGATGGTGAGCTGATCTATGCGCTGGGCGCGCTCAAAAATGTGGGCGTCGATGCCATGAACCTGATCGTGACCGCCCGAGACGATCAGCCGTTTGTGACGCTTTATGATTTTGCCCGTCGGGTGGATCTGAAACGTGTGGGTAAGCGCCCGCTGGAAATGCTCGCACGGGCCGGGGCGTTCGACGTGCTGGATAGCAACCGCCGCCGAGTGTTTGAGAGCCTTGAGGGGCTGGTGCAATATTCTGCCGCCATTCAGGAGCAGAAGAATTCCAACCAAGTCTCCTTGTTTGGCGAGGCAGGCGATGACTTGCCGGAGCCGCGTATGGCGGGAGTCCCCGATTGGCTGCCAGCCGAACGTCTGAGCGAGGAGTTCAAGGCTGTTGGTTTTTATCTGACGGGGCACCCGCTGGATGACTACATGCCTGCGCTCAAACGCAAGGACGTGATGACGCTGGACGAGGTGATGGCGAAAGCGGAGCGCGGCCCCTTCATGGCGAAGATGGCGGGCGTTGTGGCGGGGCGGCAGGAGCGTAAATCCGCACGCGGCAATCGCTTTGCCTTCGCACAACTATCCGACACCACGGGCGCTTATGAGGTGACGATTTTCTCTGATGTGCTGGAGAAAAGTCGCGATCATCTCGAAACCGGATCGAAAGTGGTGATCACGGCCGAGGCCACTATGGAGAGCGATCAGCTAAAGCTGTTGATGCGCTCGGCAGGGCCAGTGGACTCCGCGATTGCGGATGCGGGTCGATCCAGTCTGCGAGTCTATCTGGAGAGTGCCTCGGCGGTGGCGACGGTGGCGACGGTGCTGGAGGATGCGAAGAAGGCTGCAAAGAATGCCAGCCCCGGTGAGATCTACGTCTATTTGCAGGACCCGAACCTGCCGGGAGATGTGGAAATGGATCTTGGCCAGCTGTTCCCGATCAATCCGCAGATCAAAGGCGCGCTCAAAAGCCTTGAGGGTGTGATGGATGTGGAGGAGATCTGAGGCCGCTATTCTGCGCAGACCAAGCTCGGTGTTTATTTGCGAGTGACCTGCCTCTGTTGCGATTTTTGGGACAGTCATGGGGAATGCACGGAATTGTCGCGACTGGCGTTGGGGTGTCCGTCCTGCGGGAATCGTTAAGACAGCAAGTATGAGCGTCTTTGGTGCTAAAGTGCGGTGACGCATTCTCAACGCCGCAAAGCGTATGAGCCCTCAGCTCTTTGCGCGTCCAAGATCTGATCGCGCGGGCTGCTTTGATAGAAAACACAGCGTTAGAAAATAATGAGGGCGCGAGGTTCAGATAAACCTCAGCGCCCTCATCGCATCACTCTGGGCCAGCCTTAAAGGCCGAGTTTGTTCTTTGCCGCGTTCACGTCGGACTGGAACACATAACCACGCTTAAAACTGCTGTTGGAGGAGGTCACCGGCCACCATTCAGAGTCGCCGGGCCAGCTACGGTACATCACGCCCCAACCATTCACAACGTGTTGAATGCAAAGGGGTTCTGAGGAAGAGCTACCTGCGCCACTGCCGTCTGGATAGAACCATGTGAGGTCCTGACAAAGGGTGCCATCGGCAGAGACGCTCCATGTGCCCGCAGCCATATTTTCAGACTGCTCAGAGCACCAGGCACGCGCCTGATTGTTCGGGGAGAAATAGATCCCGCCCTGACAGTCTTGTCCCCAGATGTCGGTCTTGCCTGAGTAGGTTGCGATCACTTTGCCAGCAGGTGCGGGGCGCGCATTTCTGGGCTTCGGATCAGCTGCAGCGGCCACAGGCAGGCTCGCTACGAGCGAAATGGACAGTAGAGTTTTGATCGTCGGGACCATGGGTCATGTCTCCTTGCGCGTCAAAATGAGCAGACGGGTCAATTTATATAAAATCTTGTCCAAACTTTGAGCGGCAAGGCAAGAGCTATCGCAGACGCGAAAGGGGCAGCTGCGATCATGCGCCAGAGCCGCCGTGAACCCTCTGGCACTTAGTAGTGAGGCGGGCGCTCGTCGCCAAAAATCGCGCCACCGCTGCCTTCGGCCTCGCGCTGGGCCTCACGCTCCATCAGCATCTGAACGCGCCGCTTCAGGAGGTCGATGTCCGACTGCTGGCTGGTCACGATCTCGTTCAGTTCGTCAACGGTGCGGGTCAGATAGGCGATCTGTTCTTCGAGATGTTGCATGGGGCAGGCCTCCTGTGTTGCGGACTGATGTAACGCGGGCGCGGGCAGGCGTCCATGGGGCGTGCGCAGGGCGTCGCACCTTGCTCACTGAGGCCCCTTGGGCTAGACGCAAGCGTGAGAAACCACCCGCAAGGAGGCCACAATGGCCAAAGCCAAGAAACAGCCCCGTCCCAAGGCAATTACGCCCAAAGGATTCCGTGACTATTTCGGCGAAGAGGTGACCCAGCGCACGCATATGCTGGCCACCATTGCGGAGGTTTACCATCATTACGGCTTCGAGGCGCTTGAATCTTCTGCCGTGGAAACGGTCGAGGCGCTGGGCAAGTTCCTGCCCGACGTGGATCGCCCGAACGCAGGCGTTTTTGCGTGGCAAGAGGCCGACGAGAACGACCCAGAGGGCAAGCCGGGCGACTGGATGGCGCTCCGCTATGACCTGACCGCGCCTCTGGCCCGTGTTTATGCACAGCACCGTAACGATCTGCCCAACCCCTACCGCCGTTTTGCGATGGGGCCTGTGTGGCGCAATGAGAAACCCGGCCCCGGTCGCTATCGCCAGTTCTATCAATGCGATGCGGATACGGTTGGCACGGCCTCCATGGCGGCTGATGCAGAGATCTGCATGATGCTGTCGGATACGCTTGAAAAGGTTGGCATCCCGCGTGGAGACTATCTGGTGCGCGTCAACAACCGCAAGGTTCTGAACGGCGTGCTGGAGGCGATGGGCCTTGCGGAGGATGACCCCAAGCGCGACGACGTCCTGCGCACCATCGACAAGTTTGACAAGGTAGGCGACAGTGGTGTGCGCGAGCTTCTGGGCAAAGGGCGGCTTGATGCCTCTGGCGCTTATATCGACGGTGTGGGGCTTGAGGAGCAGCAGGCAGAACCTGTGCTTGCGTTCCTGACGTCCAAGGGCGACACCGTGGCAGAGACCATGACCAACCTGCGCGCCGCCGTGGGCGACAGCAAGGTCGGCCAAGAGGGCATTGCCGAGCTGGAACTGATGGGCGCGCTCTTTGCCGCTGCGGGCTATGGCGACGACCGCATCCTGATCGACCCGTCGATCGTACGCGGGCTTGGCTACTACACCGGTCCAGTGTTCGAGGCCGAGCTGACCTTTGAAATCTTTGATGAAAAGGGCCGCAAGCGCCAATTTGGCTCGGTTGCGGGCGGTGGGCGCTACGACGGTCTGGTGAAACGCTTCACTGGTCAAGAGGTGCCTGCGGTGGGTCTGTCCATCGGGGTTGACCGTCTGCTGGCGGCGCTGCGCGAAAAGGGCCGCCTGGCCGCGACCCCCACCGGCCCGGTGGTGGTGACGGTGATGGACCGCGACCGCATGGCCGACTATCAGGCCATGGTCGCCGAACTGCGTCAGGCGGGCATCCGCGCCGAGGTCTATCTTGGCAACCCCAAGAATTTTGGCAACCAGTTGAAATACGCGGACAAACGCCATTCGCCTGTGGCTGTGATCGAAGGTGGCGACGAAAAGGAACGCGGTGTGATCCAGATCAAGGATCTGATCCTCGGTGCCAAGATCGCTGAAAGCGCCACCTTGGAAGAGTGGAAAGAACGCCCGAGCCAGTTCGAAGTGCCCCGCACGGAGCTGGTCGCGAAGGTGCGTGACATCCTCGCCAGCCAAGCCAAAGATCAGGAGGGCTGACCATGCCCAACCGTTCCCAGATCGAAGCCCGCGCTGCGCTGTTGCGTCAGCGCTTTGAAGTTGCGGGCGGCGTTGTCGTCGACCCGCCGCTGCTGCAACCTGCTGATATCCTGTTGGATCTCTATGGTGAGGATATTCGTGCGCGCGCCTACGTGACCTCAGACGCGCTGCGGGGCGAGCAGATGCTGCGCCCGGATTTCACCCTGCCAATGGTGCAGATGCATATGAAGGGCGGTGCAGAACCTGCGCGCTATACCTATGCGGGGCAGGTGTTTCGGCGTCAGGAACACGACCCGGACCGGGCCAATGAATTCGTACAGGTGGGCTATGAGGTCTTTGACCGCACCGACCCGGCGGACGCGGATGCTGAGGTCTTTGCGCTGTTTCAACTGCAATTGCGTGGATTGGAATTGCGTGTGGCAACCGGTGATATTGGGATCCTATTGGCGGCGGTCGAGGGGCTCAACACCACGGAGGTCCGCAAATCGGCGCTGCGGCGGCATATCTGGCGTCCGCGCCGGTTCCGCGCGCTCTTGGATCGCTTTGCCGGGCGTACCCCAATGTCCGAGAGCCGCAAGAAACTACTGTCGACCACAGGTCCGCTGACCGGCACCGCACCGGAGATCGGCAAACGCCGCGCAGCAGAGATTGATGCGCGGGTAGAAACCCTGCGTGCGGATGCGGCAGCGCCGCCGATCTCTGAACATGAGATGGAAGCGCTGGAAGCCTTGCTCGCGGTGCGGGAAACGGTGCCTTATGCGCTGGAACAGATGCGCGACATTGCGGTCGATCTACCCGCGATCCTGCCGGCCCTGGATCGACTGGAGGCCCGTACATCTGCGATGAAGGCGCGCGGGATCGCGATTGATCAGCTCGACTTTGAGGCCTCATATGGCCGCACCTCTATGGAGTACTACGACGGCTTTGTGTTTGGCTTTTACGCCGAACGCCGTCCGGACCTGCCCCCCATCGCAACGGGGGGGCGTTATGACGCGCTGACGCGCTATCTGGGGCAGGGGGACGAAATCCCGGCGGTTGGCGGCGTGATCCGCCCCGACCTGATCCTGACGCTTGAGGGGGAGGTTCGGTCATGAGCATCAAACTGGGTGTGCCGTCCAAGGGGCGGCTGATGGAGAAGACCTTCGACTGGTTTGCAAAACGCGGTATCACCCTGTCGCGCACCGGGTCTGATCGCGAATACGCAGGTGCGGTCGAGGGCGTCGAGGGGGTGGATCTGGTTCTACTGTCGGCCGGAGAAATTCCGCGTGAACTGGCGGCGGGCCGCATTCACCTAGGTGTGACCGGCACCGACTTGGTTCATGAAAAACTGCCGCGTTGGGAGCAGCAGGTTGAGGAGCTGGAGCCGATGGGCTTTGGCGAGGCCGACCTGATCCTCGCGGTGCCGCAGTTCTGGATCGACGTGGACACGCTCGAAGATCTCGATGCCGTCGCGGCTGCGTTCCGGCGCACCCATGGCCACAGATTGCGGATCGCGACCAAATACCACCGTCTCATTCGTGAGTTCCTGGCGGATGCAGGTGTTGCGGATTACCAGCTGATCGACAGTCAGGGCGCAACCGAAGGCACGGTGAAAAACGAGACTGCCGAAATGGTGGCTGACATTACCTCCACCGGAGAGACCCTGCGCGCCAATCACCTGAAAATCCTGTCGGATGGCCTGGTGCTGCGCAGTCAGGCAACGCTGTGGCGCAGCCGGGTGGCGAAATGCACGTCAGAGGAAAAATCTGCGCTCAAGGCGCTGCTAGATAAGCTAGATAAGATTGATAGCTAATGGTTGATGCGAGGCTCTGCCTCGCGCTCCGGGATATTTGGGTTAGAAGAGGAAGGGCCGCGGTGATCGCGGCCTTTTGGTTCTTCTAACTTGAAATATCCTGGGGTGAACTGGCCCTCAGGCCAGGAGGGGCAAAGCCCCTATTTTTTCTTCGGCGTCAGATCACACCGATTTCAGCCAATGCCTGAGAGAGTTCCGCAGGCAATGGCTCTTCGCTCTCACGCCCTGATGGGAGGTCAGACGGAGTATCCTCAGGTTTCAAGTAGCGCCATCCCTGGAAGGGGCGTTTCGGTGCCGTATGTGTCCGGTGGATTTCGGAATCAAGGACGATCGCACAACGTCGGATCTCGTCATCGCCGAACACTTCGTCCATTCGTAGAATACGCTGACGGCATTGGATCAACCCTTTGATGACCCAATAGATCGACCCGCCTTGCAGGATTTCCGGCTCACGTTTGGGCCACATGCGGGTAACGTGACGGGGCAGCCCATCTTGCCAGCGTTTGGCATAGACCGCTTGCCAGTCCATCAAACCCTCTACGCTTTCCGTGCCTACAGAGAGCTTTACGAGGTTTATATGTTTATCCACAAGATGTCCCCAGAGTCGTCCAGACGTTCGGCTTGATATTGTAGCCTGAGTGCGGAGAACGACAAGCGCTGGGTGTTGAGACTGGCGCGCTTGTGACATGCGCGTCTGCTATCGGAGCAGTGAGATGCGAGGTCGCACCCCGCGCTCTTTGGCGCTGGTTTGTACCGATGAGCAATCTCCCCCGATGCAATTGATCAGCGCGGGGGAGATTGAAGTGATCAGGTTTCTTCGTCTTCAGACGCGACATCGGCGAGTTCGTCGAGGGAGACGTTGTCCTCTTCATCGTCGTCGTCCAGCACGTCATCGCCAAGATCCATATCAACGGCATCATCATCATCGTCGAGGACCGCATCGTCAGAATCGTTGTTCTGCTTCGCCTTCAGGCTTGCGGCGTCTTCGGCGTCGGCTTCGATCATACGGCTCTTGGTGGTGTCAATTTCGACAGCTTCGCCGGTGTAGGGGCTGATGATCGGGTTCTTGTTCAGGTCGTAGAACCGTTTGCCAGTGGTCGGGCAGACGCGTTTCGTACCCCATTCTTCCTTGGGCATGTGGATTCCCTTATAAAATAGCATGAGTCGGTGAGACGATTCAGGTGCCTTGCCATATGCCGCCTACCCTGTCAAAGCCTTTGCTCGCCTGTGGCGTATGAGGAGGAACGTGATGCCGGAACTGAGCCTCGCGGGTGAACCGGAAGTACGAGTGACTTTGCGTAGGTCTGCGCAGGCTCGCCGTATGTCTCTGCGGATCTCTTCGCTCGATGGGCGGGTGACCCTGACGCTGCCGACACGGGTCTCCGAGCGGGAGGGGCGGGCATTTCTGCTGGAAAAGGAAGAATGGATCCGAGGTCATCTGGCGAAACAGCCAGGGCGGATTGATGTAGGCCCTGGGACGATCCTGCCCGTTGAGGGGCGAGAGGTGTCCATCCGTGGAGGTACAGGACGCCGTGTGATGCGCGAAAACGATATGCTGTTGGTGCCGGAGCCCGCACCTGCGCGGCGGCTGCAGCGATACTTGCGGGAATTGGCACGGGATCGGCTGGCTGCAGCGTCAGATCTTTATGCGGCCCGGCTCGGGTGCGGGTACACGAGCCTCACTCTGCGTGATACGCGGTCTCGCTGGGGATCCTGTTCATCGACCGGAGGCTTGATGTATTCTTGGCGGCTCATTCTCGCCCCGCCCGAAATACTGAACTATGTCGCAGCGCATGAGGTTGCACATCTGCAAGAGATGAACCACTCGCGCGCATTCTGGGCTGTCGTGGAGAAAATACATGGCGATTACCGTGCGCAGCGCCGCTGGTTGCAGGGCGAAGGCAATGCGCTTCATCGTTATCGTTTCGACGAGGATGCCGAGGGGGATTGATCTTCCGATAATTTGTGATCACATGCTGCGTCATGGATAAGCTGCTGACGGGCAATCGGCCCACCGCTGAAAATACGGGTTCCGCCCATGATCGCGTCTATCGCGCCTTACGAACCCGTATCATGCACGGGGCGATTGCACCGGGAGCGGCGCTGACCCTGCGCGGTATTGGCAAGGACTATGATGTCTCGATGACGCCCGCGCGAGAGGCTGTACGGCGTTTGGTGGCAGAAGGGGCGCTCTTTTTGTCGTCGTCTGGGCGTGTGTCAACACCGGAGTTGTCTAATGAGCGGATCGAAGAACTGGCCGCCCTGCGCGCTCTGATTGAGGTGGAACTCGCCTCGCGTGCGCTACCGCGGGCGCATATGGCGTTGATAGACCGGTTGCAGGCGATCAATGGCACCGTGGCGGAGATGATCTCCAAACGCGACGCGGTGGGGTATATTCGGACCAATCTCGAATTTCACCGTACGCTCTATCTGCGTGCGCAGGCGCCTGCGATGCTGGCAATGGCGGAAACGGTCTGGTTGCAGTTGGGACCGACCATGCGGGCGCTTTATGGACGGTTAGGGCGAACCGAGCCGCCACAAAACCATAAGCTGATCATTGCCGCCTTGAAGGCGGGCGATGAGCCGGGGCTCAGGCTTGCGGTGCGCACCGATGTGACTCAAGGGCTTCGGCTGCTGGCAGGATAGGTTTTGTGCGCAGTGGCGTTCTATTGAGACGTCCAATGCGTTCTCGCACGGGCAACGTTGCGCTGCCGAACTGTGTCTTGTGAAGATCGCGTGATCTGTGCAGTCTCCGGTCAGGAGCAGCGAGTGAGGATATGATGCGCGCCAACCCACTGAGACAAAGCCTGCTGCCTGCCGTGCGCAGTTTGTTTGAGGCTGATCCCGATTTGCGTGTGGTCTACGGCTATGATCCACAACAGGTTTCAGATGTTCCGTCGCTCCTTGCCACTGTTCTTGCTTCCTGCATGCCAGAGGCAGCGCTGCGAGATCTGGTGCGCCGCACAGCGGCAGATATCTTTGCGTGCTCGGCCGAATTGGTGGAGGTTGTGCTCGACGATCTCCTTGCCACGACCGCGCGGGATGAGGCCCCCGGAGGTGCTGCGCAAGTACTGCATATGGCGCATGGGTTTCAGGCGCTCTTGTCTTACCGTCTGACCCGCGCGTTGCGGACCGCTGGACGTGAGCCGCTGGCGCTAAGTTTGAAGTTACAATTCACCCGCGCGCTTTCGGTCGAGATCTGGCCACAGGCCATGATAGGTCGCGGGGTTTGGGTGGATCATGGGCTTGGGCTGGTGATCGGGCAGACCGCTGTGATCGAGGATGATGTATCGCTTTGGCATGGCGTGACCTTAGGGTCGAATTTTGTCGACATGGGAGACGCCCGTCACCCGATTTTGCGGCGCGGTGTCGTCGTCGGAGCCGGGGCGACGATCCTCGGGCCGGTGGAAATCGGCGCAGGCGCGACCATCGCTGCCGGAGCGGTGGTGACGCGCGATGTGCCTGCGGGTCATGTTGTCACCGGGCCGCGCGCGCAAGATCGCGGGGCGGCGCGGTTTGCCGGCTTCACATCAATAGAACAGCTTAGGGGAGAGGGTGCATGAGTTCGCTTGGTATTGATCACCCGTTGGTGTGCGTGCGCGACTTGTCGATGATGCGCGAAACCTACTGCGACCTTGGGTTTTTGATGAAACCGCCGGGAATGCACCCATGGGGCACCTCTACGGCGCTGGTCATTTTTCGCGATCAACTGCTGGAACTGGTGGGGGTTCAGGATGAAAACCTGCTCGACACATATGCTGCGGGTGAATTCCGTTTCGGGCGTCACGTGCAGCATTGGCTGGCAGAGCGCGAAGGGGTTTGTCTCTCGGCGCTGAACTCCCGCGATGCGGCGGTGGATGAAGCGCGCGTCGTGGCACAGGGAGGGACCTGTGAGGGCACCATCGAGTTTGGCCGCGATGTGACGCGCGATGACGGCACACCGGACCGCACCAAAACCACGCTCAAGATATTCACGCGGGCAGGGCTACCCCGGCTCAGCATGTTCGCCTGTCAGCAACACCGCCGTGACCTGATTGAATTTCCGGACTGGATGGACCATCCCAATGGAGCTCACGGTTTCGCTTCTGCGACCATCTTGGCCGAACCTGACGCCCAGCCCGCAGTGCGCGATTGGCTGGCGGTTTTGCATGGCGCGGATGCCGTTCGGGACACCGACTGGGGCTTTGCGGTCGCGACCGCGAACGGTGATTGGCGCGTTGTCAGCCGCGCCACTGCGCCCATGCTCTTTGGTGCGCTGCCGGATGAACTAGCCCCAGATGGTGCGCCATCTGTCATCTCGCTGGATATCCGGTGCGAGTCGCTGTCCCGGTTGCGCCCCTTTATTGAAGCTGCGAATTTTACCTCTCGGGAGGTTGACGGTGCGCTGGTCCTCAGCGACGTCACGCGTCTGGGCGGCATCCTGCTGAGCTTTCAAGAAATACCAAAGACCTGAGAGATACTATGTTCGACACTTCGCACATCAATGACGCCATCGCCTTGCGCCGCGACCTTCACCGCCACCCGGAACTGGGGTTTGAGGAGCACCGCACCTCCGAAAAAATCGCAACGCTTCTGGGGGAATGGGGGTGGCGAGTGCATCGCGGATTGGCTGGCACCGGCGTGGTGGCCCAAATGGGGCAGGGCGCGCCGGTGATTGGTCTGCGCGCCGATATCGATGCACTGCCCATGGATGAGGCCACGGGGCTGGATTATGCGTCTGGCACACCGGGCAAGATGCATGCCTGCGGACATGATGGGCACACCGCGATGCTGCTGCTGGCAGCGCGAAAGATCGCTGAGGAAGGTGTAAAACAAGGCACTGTGACACTGATCTTCCAACCCGCCGAAGAAAACGATGGCGGCGCGCGGGTGATGATCGAACAGGGGTTGTTTCGTGAATTTCCGGTCGATCAGGTCTATGGCATTCACAACTGGCCGGGGCTTGCACCGGGGCGCATGGTGGCGCGCGACGACAAGATGATGGCGGCCTTTGCGGTCTTTGAAATTGAGGTGTCCGGACGTGGCGGGCACGGGGCGATGCCCGAACAGTCGGACGGGGTAATTGCAGCTGCGGCGGCTATGGCGTCGGCTTTGCAGGAAATACCGGCGCGGTCTCTCTCTCCGCTGGAGCCGGGCGTGGTGTCGGTGACGCAAATCCACTCGGGCTCGGCATGGAATGTTTGCCCGGACCGTGCGGTGTTGCGCGGCACAGCGCGCTGGTTTGATCCTGCGGCGGGCGACACCATTGAGGCCCGCGTAAAAGAGGTCGCAAATGCCTGTGCCGCCGCGCAGGGCTGCGCGGCGCGTATCGACTATCAGCGCCGCTATCCGGCGACGATCAATTCCGCCGCTGAGGCTGCTGTGGCGCGTGATGTTGCCGCCGAGATGGGGCTTGATACCGCAATTGCTGCCCCCAGCATGGCATCAGAAGATTTTGCCTTTATGCTCAATGAAGTGCCTGGAGCCTATATCTGGCTTGGGGCTGCGCGTGAGGGTGAAAATCCGGGGCTGCATTCGGCTAAGTTCGATTTCAACGATGCGGTGCTTCCGGTTGGTGCAGAGTTTTGGGTGCGTCTGGTGCGGCGTGTCTTGGCGGCCTGATGGACGCGCTAGAGACCAAATTCCTGCGCGAATTCCTCGCGGTGGCGCATGAAGGCTCGATCCGTCGCGCGGCGGATCGGCTGAATGTTGTTCCCTCGGCGATTTCGCGCAAAATCGCCGAGGCTGAGGCGCGGCTTGGGGTCACCCTGTTTGAACGCAGCTCTAAAGGCGTCGTTTTGACCGAAGCCGGAGAGCTGCTGCGCGAACACGCCCAGCATATGCGCGACGAACAGACCTATCTTCTGGACCAGATCGGTCATTTTCGTGATGGTCGCAGCCAGATCGTGCGGATCGCAACCGGTGAGGGCTTTGCTGCGGACCTGATGGAGAACGGCCTGCTGGGCCTGACTCGCGCGCATCCCGAGCTGCGTTTCGTCATTGATCATGCGGGCACGGATGAGCTGCAGCGCAAGGTCATAGAAGGCGAAAGCGATATCGGTATCGCCTATAATCCGCTGATGACGGAGGCCACGCGGTCGCTGGCCCATTCGCGGCAATCCCTTTGTGCAATTGTGCCGCGCAACTCGCCACTCGCAGAACGAACGAGTGTGAGCCTGGCCGAGGTGCTGGAGCATCCAGTGGCGATGCTCAATGCGGGCTATGCGATCCGTCACCTCGTTGGGCAAGCGGCGGCAGATCGCGGGTTGGCGCTGCGGGTGCAGGTGGAGACGGCCTCAATCCCGCTGTTGATCCGTTATGTCTGCGCGGGCGTCGGAGTGAGCTTTCTGCCGCGCTTTTCAGCGACCAGTCAGGCTGAACGCGGCGATCTGGCGGTGCTTGATATTGAGGAAACCTCGCTTCAGCAGGTCAGTACGCATCTGATGGTGCGCGCCCGTCGCCGCCTGCCAAGGTCCGTCTCGCTGGTGGCGCGACACCTTGCCGAAAATATGCTGGCGTTTCGCAACTGACGGGCTCCCGCGTTGCCACAGAGGCAACGCACTGTGCGCGAATGCTACTCTTCCTGTGATCACCTTGACTGCGGTTTCCTGATGTGAAGGGCCCGGTATAGGTGCAACACAATAGGAAGCAGACACATATGGCAGCGACGAACGGCACGCGGGCAGGGGTTATCGGCCTTGGCGCAATGGGATTGGGGATGGCCACCAGCCTCCTGAAAGCAGGATTCACGGTGGTGGGATTTGACCCTGCAGATCCAGCGCGCGAACGAGCCACCGAAGCGGGGGTGACCACTGTCGAGACCACCGATGCGGTCTTTGCGGATGCAGATGTGATCGTATTGTCCCTGCCAACCGCGCAGCATGTTCAGACGGTTGTTCAATCGGCTCTGGGCGCAAATCTGTTGGCACAGGGACAGGCCGCGAAGATGGTCATCGATACCTCCACCTCTGAGGCGACGATCAGCCGTGCGCTCTCTGCGGAATTGTCGGCGGTTGGCCATGGGTTTTTGGACGCACCCGTCAGTGGTGGCCCCGCTGGTGCGGCCTCCGGTCAGCTTTCGGTCATGCTTGGTGGTGAGGCGCAATGGGTCCAGGCGGCGATGCCCGCGTTGGAGGCCATGGCCGCAAAGATCATGCATGTCGGCCCCAGTGGTGCGGGCAATGTCGCCAAGCTCGTGAACAATATGCTGGTCGCCAATCACATGGTCACCACACTGGAAGCCCTGCGTCTGGGAGAGGCTGCAGGCGTCCACGCAGAAGAGATGCTGAAGGTCGTAAATGCCGCCACGGGCCGCAGCGCGATCTCTGAAATCCACTACCCAAACTGGGTGCTGCCGCGCAGTTTTGACAGCGGGTTCTCCACTGGCTTGATGCGCAAGGATCTGCGACTGGCCCGTGAATTGGCGGCGGAGGCCGGGGTGGCAACGCCCGTGGCCGACCTTGCTGCAACGCTTTGGGCCGAAGGTCACTCCGGCCTGAAGGATAGCGATGATTTTATGCTCATGGGGGATCCAAAGGTCGATCGCCTGAGCGCGAAGGAGAAGAATTGATGACACAGGATCTGATCGATACGTCAGCCCGCGTTGCGGATCTGTTGCGCGAACTGACCGGCTCGGCGGAGGTGCAATCCTATGTGGGCGGCGACCTAGTACCCGGAGCGGGCGCAGAGCTGGAACTGACCGACCCCGCCACTGGTGCGGTTTTTGCCCGCTACCGTGATGCGGGCGCTGAGGTTGTGGCACGCGCAGCAGAGGCCGCCAAGGCAGCGCAAAAGGAATGGTACGCCAAGACCGCATCAGAGCGCGGGCGCATCCTGTTTGAGATCGGACGCCAAATCCGCCAGCACGCCACGGCCCTCTCGGAGCTTGAGGCGCTGTCGTCCGGGCGGCCCGTGCGCGACACTGGCGGTGAGCCTGTGCGGATGGCAGAGATGTTTGAGTATTACGCTGGCTGGTGTGACAAAATCACCGGCGATGTGATCCCGGTTCCCTCAAGCCATCTGAACTACACCCGCCAAGAGCCGCTTGGCGTGGTGGCGCAGATCACACCGTGGAACGCCCCGCTTTTTACCTGCTGCTGGCAGGTCGCCCCTGCGATTTGTGCAGGCAACGCGGTGATGATCAAACCTTCCGAGCTGACGCCGCTGACCTCGGTGGTGATCGGCATCCTGTGCGAAAAAGCCGGCGCCCCTAAGGGACTAGTCAATGTGATCGCAGGCGATGGGCCGGGATCGGGTCAGGCGATGATCGACAACCCCGAGACTGCTTTGGTGGTCTTTGTAGGATCTGCAGAGGCAGGCAGTAAGATCGCGGCTGCGGCCGCCAAACGTCTGATCCCCTCGGTGCTGGAGCTAGGTGGCAAGTCGGCCAATATCGTCTTTGACGATGCCGATATCGACCGAGCCGTGGTGGGTGCGCAGGCGGCGATCTTTGCTTCCTGTGGACAAAGCTGCGTCGCAGGTTCGCGCCTCTTGGTGCACCGCTCGGTGCAGGCCGAGGTGGTTGATAAACTTGCCACCGCTGCCGCGCGTATCCCGGTTGGCGTGCCGATGGACCCGATGACGCAAGTGGGGCCAGTCAACAACCTGCGTCAATGGAGCAAGATCGACGCAATGGTGAAAGAGGCCACCGCGGCGGGCGCACGGATCGCAAGCGGCGGGAGCAAGCCAGATGCGCTCTCTTCCTGCGGCGGGTTCTTCTATGCGCCCACCGTTCTGGATGGGGTGACGCCGCAGATGGAGATCGCCAATGAAGAAGTCTTTGGCCCTGTGGTCTCGGTTCTGCCCTTCGATGACGAAGAAGAGGCCGTGAACCTTGCCAATGCCACGCCCTATGGCTTGGCGGGGGCAGTCTGGACACGCGACGTGGGGCGGGCGCACCGGGTGGCGGCTAACGTGCGTGCGGGCACCTTTTGGATCAACAGTTACAAGACCATCAACGTCATGTCGCCCTTTGGTGGGGTTGGCCGCTCCGGTTATGGCCGCTCATCCGGGCGTGAGGCGCTTGCGGCCTATACACAGACCAAATCAGTCTGGGTCGAAACGGCCGAAAACCCGGTACAGGGCTTTGGCTACGCCCCCGGATAAAATCCTAACAAGAAACACTAAATGGGGCCTCAAACCCGGTGGCCCCATTGTCAAAACCAATTGCCCCGGTCAGAAGGGCGCAAATGGAACCAACGGAAGGTATAATCCATGGATATCAAGGACATCGTGTTAGATTGGCGATTGCATCTCAGTGCAATTGCCATCACCGTAATCGCTGAGGCGATCGGCGTCATTAAGGTGCCGATTGGCTTTGGTGCGATCCTGCTTTTGCCGCTGCTCTACGCCTTTGTGTTGGGGCTGTTGATCAACCCGAATGTGGTCAGCGCGGCCAAGGTCTGGATCAAAGATCGTGACGTGAAGGCGGCTTCACCAATGATCGTGATCGCCATCATGCCCTTTATTGCGAAATTCGGCACGATCATCGGCCCGTCGATGGAAACCATCATCGCTGCAGGTCCGGCGTTGATCCTGCAAGAACTGGGCAACCTCGCGACGATTATTCTGGCATTCCCTGTTGCGGTGCTGGTGCTGCGCATGGGGCGCGAGTCGATTGGGGCGTGTTTCTCCGTCGCGCGTGAGCCCAACATTGCGATTATCGCCGATAAATACGGTCTCAAAAGCCAAGAGGGCGCAGGCGTCATGGGGGTCTATGTGATCGGCACGCTTTTTGGCACATTTATCTTTGCCATTCTCGCATCGATCCTCGCCACAACTGGGATGTTCTCTATTGAGGCTCTGGCCATGGCTTGTGGCATTGGCTCGGGCTCGATGATGGCAGCTTGTTCCGGTGCACTTGTGAGCGCCGTGCCAGAGATGAAAGATCAGATCCTCGCATTGGCCGGGGCCAGCAACGTGCTGACCTATGCCACCGGCATGTATCTCTGTGTGTTCGTGGCACTGCCCGTGACGGAGAAACTCTATGACTGGCTCGGGTCAGACAAAAACGCAGCCCCTCAGGCGGGAGAATAATCATGAGCGATACGCAATCTTTCGAAGATCCCACTGTTGAGGAAAAACTCAGTCTTGGTGTGCATGCTGCCGCGCTGATCGTGGTCAGTGTGGTGGCGCTGGTGGGCAATACCGTCGCCACTGACAACACCGTGCCCCAAGGGCTCGTTGGGCTGATCGTCCTGTGGCTGATCTGTATGGTAGGGCTGTTGCTGACGGAGTTTGTGCCGTTCAAATTGCCTTCCGTTGCGTGGATTTCCTTGGTCGGCATTGTGATGACGCTGCCGTGGACACCGGGCAGTGCCTGGGTGCTGGAAAAGGTTGGGCATGTGAACTTTTTGACGCTGGCAACGCCGTGTCTGGCCTATGCGGGTATCGCGATTGCCAAGCGGGAGATCGAAATCGCCAAGACCTCTGGCTGGAAGATCGCCGTGGTGGCGGTGCTGGTGATGACAGGCACTTACGTCGGTTCCGCAATCGTGGCGCAGATGTTCCTCTGATCTGGTCTGCAACGCCGAAATAAAGGTTCTGGCCTCTGCCCGCGCATCCTGTGGGCAGAGGTTTTCTTTTGGTCCCTGTGGGAAGCGCTGAATAAAGATTGGATCTAATGCGGCGATGTTACGCCGTTGGCAAAATTCCCCTTCCCGGTGGGGCGGCTATTCTGCCATCCTGATCAAGCAACAATATTGAATTTCGAGGGATATTGCCTCGTCGGCACGTCAATCCAATGGGCTTGTCCCGAACGATCTGAACCATATTTGAAACGGGTGGGAGCGGGACACAGCTTGGAAAGAACGCGCATGATGTTGACCCTCCTAGTTGTTTTGATACAGTCCGCGCATCTTTAAGAGGCATGTTTGATGAGTGTATTTTCGCAAGACGCCCGACTCGGGCGACTCACCACCGTTTTGGGGCCGGATATTCTGGTTCTGCGGCGGTTTGACGGCGACGAAGCGCTAAGCGGGCTGTTCGATTTCACGGTCGAGGCGGTTGCGACCCGCGACGATCTCGATTTCGACTCGCTGCTGGGTACCCATGCGACTGTAACGCTTGTCGGTGCTGATGGGCCTGCGCATTTTGACGGCATCGTGACCGAGGCGCGATGGAAAGGCCCCAGCGAAAATGGCTGGCGCTACGATCTGCGTCTACGGCCTTGGTTCTGGCTGGCAGGCCAGCGGCGCAATATGCGCATTTTCCACAATAAAACCGTGGTCGAGATTATTGAAGAGCTGCTCTCCGACTATGCCCATCTGGGTGAGCCGCATCTAGAGGTGGCGCTAATCGGGGATTACCCAGAGCTTGAATATACCGTGCAATACCGCGAGAGCGATCTGGCCTTTGCACGACGTCTGATGGAGCGTTTCGGTCTGTCCTTCCACTTCCGTCACCAAGAAGGCGCGCATACGCTGGTGATGACCGACGATGTGCTGAAGCATGAGACCTTCGGCACGCGTCCGTTTTATGGCATGGGCCAAAACAAAGGCACCGGCGGCGAGCATTTCTGGGAGTGGGGCCCAGAGCGGCGCCTGACCACGGGTGCAACCCGTCTGATGGATTACAACTTTAAAACGCCCACGGCCGCTATGGAATCGGATCGCATGGGCGATGCGCAATATGCCGAAGGCCAGCTTGAAGCCTATGATTATCCGGGCGATTACCTCGATCTAGGTCGTGGCAACAAGGTCGCGCAATTGCGGTGCGAAGAAGAGCGCGGCAATGACGCACGTCATGCAGCCACTGGCGATCTGATCGGTTTTCGCCCCGGTCACGTGGTGCATCTCGCCGGAGGCGACGCGGTGCCGGGGAATGGCAGTGACCACATTTGTCTTGCTGCGCGGTATCGTTTTGTCAGCCAAAGCTATGGCTCCAACCGCGAGGCGGTCGCGGAAGAACGCCCATTCGTCGGGGATTATAAATTGATGCCGACCACTGCGCCGATGGTGCCACCGCGCACCACGCCGCGACCGGTTGTGCAAGGCCCACAGACCGCTGTTGTGGTTGGTGAAGGCGAAATTGACTGCGATGAATACGGCCGCATTCTGGTGCATTTCCACTGGGATCTCGAAAAAGCCTACTCTATGCGCTGCCGGGTGTCGCAGAACTGGGCAAGCCAAGGCTGGGGCGGCATGGTGATCCCTCGCATCGGTATGGAAGTTGTGGTCGAATTCCTTGAGGGTGACCCGGATAAACCGCTGGTGTCGGGCTGTGTTTACAACGGCAAGAACAAACCGCCCTATCCGCTGCCCGCAAACAAGACCAAATCCGTCTTCAAAACCGACACCCATAAGGGCAGCGGCTTTAACGAGCTTACCTTTGAGGATGAGCGCGATGAAGAGCTGATCTATATGCACGGTCAGAAGGATCAGGAGATCGTCATTGAGAATGACCGCTCCAAGACCATCGGGCGGGACGAGACCAACTCCATCGGGCGCGACCGCTCGCAAGCCGTCGGTCAGGATGAAACCATGTCGGTGGGGCGCGACCAGCGCGAGAACATCGGACAGGACGTGATCTATCAGGTTGGGCGTGACCAGCAGGAAAAATACGGCAAGGATCACGTGCATGTGGTTGGAAACATCCACAAACAGGACATCTATGCCGATCATCTGGTGCAAATCGGGCGCAATCACGAGGAAACCGTGTTTGGGAAATCGACCCTGAACGTCACGGAGGCGATCACCAACAACACGGCGAAGCACACTCTGATGGCTTATGAGAAATTCGTCATCAAAGGCCCGGGTGGTAAGATCACTTTGGATGCATCCGGCATTACGCTTGAGGCGGGCAGCATCAACCTGAAAGGGGCGGTGAGCATGGGCGGCAGCGGCAGCGCACAGGTGCCGACCTTGCAAAACGCAGCACGCGACGCTTTGCCGTTGGTCGAAGAATGCGTCACTCAGAAAGACTGAGCCCAATCAGGGAAGGGTGAATTATGCTACCAGTTGCACGCGTCGGGGACGAACATGCCTGCCCAAAGTGCAGGAAGTGTCAGATCATAAGCGGAGGCTCGGCTACCATCGATGGTCGCCCAGTCGCACGGATTGGCGATAAAACCACCTGCGGTGCGGTGATCACCTCGGGGTCTTCCCTGTCTACAGATGACGGCAAGCCTGTGGCCTATCTCGGGTGTCAGACATCGGTGGGCGGTGTCATTGTCAGCGGCTCGCCAAACCACAAGGTTGCGCCGTAATCCGGCAATCGCACCCCATTGCATAAGGTTTTGAACCGAGAGCGTTGGCCCATTGGCCCAGTCGCACGCTGCTTTTCAAATACCAAAGGAAAAAGCCGCCAGCAGGATCTCTGCGGCGGCTTTTCTTGTTCAGAAATCCCAGTCTTCGTCTTCTGTGGCTTCTGCTTTGCCGATCACATAGCTTGAGCCGGACCCGGAGAAGAAGTCGTGGTTTTCATCCGATCCGGGCGACAGCGCCGCCATGATCGCCGGGTTCACACGGCAGGTCTCTTCTGGGAACAGCGCCTCAAATCCGAGGTTCTGCAGAGCCTTGTTGGCGTTGTAGTGCAGGAAGTTCTTCACATCCTCAGTGAGGCCCAACCCATCATAGAGCTGCTCTGTATAGCGCGCCTCTATGTCATAAAGGTCAAACAGCAAACCAAAGGCAAAGTCCTTCAATTCCTTGCGCTCCGCCTCGCTCAACCGTTCCATGCCGCGCTGGAACTTATAGCCGATGTAATAGCCGTGGATGGCTTCATCGCGGATGATCAGGCGGATCAGGTCGGCAGTGTTGGTCAGGCGTGCGCGGCTTGACCAGTGCATTGGCAGATAAAAGCCCGAATAGAACAAGAAGCTCTCAAGGAACACGCTGGCGATCTTCTTGCGCAGCGGCGAGGCGGTGGCATCATACTCATCAAGGATTAGCCGGGATTTGGCCTGCAGATGCTCATTCTCCGCCGACCAGCGGAACGCCTCATCCACTTCAGTGGTTTGACACAGGGTAGAGAACACCGACGAATAGGACCGCGCATGCACCGCCTCCATAAAGGCGATATTGCTGAGCACCGCTTCCTCATGCGGGGTGATCGCATCCTGCATCAGCGTCGGCGCACCCACGGCATTCTGGATCGTGTCCAGCAGCGTTAGACCGGTGAACACCCGAATGGTCAGGGTCTGCTCATCTGGTGTCAACTGCGACCAGGACTGAATGTCGTTGGACAGCGGCACTTTCTCCGGCAGCCAGAAGTTTACCGTCAGACGGTTCCAGATCTCCAGATCCTTGTCGTCCTGAAGCCGGTTCCAGTTGATTGCCTTGGGGACAGCTCGGGCTTGGGTCATGTCTTTCATACACTCAATCTCAGCAGCTTGGGGCCGCGCCCCTTCATCTTTTCCAAAATACCTCGGGGGAGGCCACGGATGTGGCCGGGGGCAGTGCCCCTTCCCGATTTACAGCGAACAGGACACGCAGCCCTCGACCTCGGTGCCTTCCAGTGCTTGCTGGCGCAGGCGGATGTAGTAAATCGTCTTGATCCCTTTCTTCCACGCGTAGATTTGCGCGCGGTTGATGTCTCGGGTCGAGGCCTCCGCCGGGAAGAACAGGGTCAGCGACAGTCCCTGATCGACGTGCTGCGTTGCCGCCGCATAAGTGTCGATGATCGCCTCGGGACCGATGTCATAGGCATCGCGGTAATACTCGAGGTTGTCGTTGGTCATATAGGGCGCGGGATAGTAGACGCGACCGATTTTGCCTTCCTTGCGGATCTCGATCTTGGCGGTGATCGGGTGGATCGAAGAGGTGGCATAGTTGATATAGCTGATCGAACCAGTGGGCGGCACCGCCTGCAGATTGCGGTTATAAAGCCCTTGCTTCATCACCTTGTCGCGCAGCGCTTCCCAGTCCTTGCGGGTCGGGATCTCGATGCCTGCGGTTTCAAACAGCTCCTTGACCCGGTCGGTTTCCGGCAGCCAGTCCTGATCGACATATTTCTCAAAGAAGCTGCCATCGGCATAGGCGGAGTCTTCAAAGCCTTTGAACTTTGCCTTCTTCTCTTTTGCCAATGCGTTAGAGGCGCTGAGCGCATGATAAAGCACCGTGCAGAAGTAGATATTGGTGAAATCCACCCCTTCTGCGCTGCCGTAATGGATGCGCTCGCGGGCGAGGTATCCATGCAGGTTCATCTGACCGAGACCAATAGCATGGCCTTCCTCGTTGCCCTTGCGGATGGAAGGCACAGAATCGATGCTCGACATTTCCGACACTGCATTGAGCGCGCGGATTGCGGTGCCCACGGTGCCGGCCAGATCGCCACCATCCATCGCACGCGCGATGTTCATGGAGCCGAGGTTACAGGAAATATCCGTGCCCATCTGCGCATATGACAGATCGTCGTTAAACTCGGAGGCCTCGTTCACCTGCAGGATTTCGGAGCAGAGGTTTGACATGGCAATGCGGCCCGCGATGGGGTTTGCGGCATTCACCGTGTCTTCAAACATGATGTAGGGATAGCCGGACTCAAATTGAATTTCGGCAATGGTCTGGAAGAACGCGCGCGCGTTGATCTTCTTTTTGCGGATCTGCGGGTTGTCGACCATCTCGTGATATTTCTCGGTGACCGAGATTTCCGAGAAGGCCTGCCCGTAGACTTTTTCCACGTCATGCGGCGAGAACAGATACATGTCCTCGTTTTTCTTGGCGAGTTGGAAGGTGATATCCGGGATCACCACGCCCAGCGACAGCGTCTTGATGCGGATCTTCTCATCCGCGTTTTCGCGCTTGGTATCCAGGAAACGCAGAATATCCGGGTGATGCGCATTCAGATAAACCGCGCCGGCGCCCTGACGCGCGCCCAGCTGGTTGGCATAAGAAAAGCTGTCCTCAAGGAGTTTCATCACCGGGATGACGCCCGAAGACTGGTTCTCGATGCCCTTGATCGGGGCGCCGTGTTCACGAATGTTGGTCAGCATCAAGGCCACGCCACCGCCGCGTTTTGACAGTTGCAGGGCGGAGTTGATACCGCGCCCGATCGACTCCATGTTGTCCTCAAGACGCAACAGGAAGCAGGACACAAACTCGCCGCGCGCCTTTTTGCCCGCATTGAGGAAGGTGGGCGTTGCGGGCTGGAAGCGGCCGTCGATGATCTCCGACATCAGCTTCATCGCGAGTTTTTCATCCCCGCGTGCCAGCGTCAGCGCATTCATCACCACGCGGTCCTCGTAACGCTCCAAATAGCGCTGCCCATCGCGGGTTTTCAGCGTGTAGGACGTGTAATATTTGAACGCGCCGAGGAAGGACGGGAAGCGGAATTTCTTGCCATAGGCCGCATCCCAGATCTTGCGCTGGAAGTTGCGGGAATACTGATCCAGCACTTCAGGCTCGTAATAGCCTTTCTCAACGAGGTAGCCGAGTTTTTCGTCCAGCGAGTGAAAGAACACGGTGTTCTGGTTCACATGTTGCAGGAAATACTGCCGGGCCGCCATGCGGTCGGCGTCGAACTGGATGTTGCCCTCGTCATCATAGAGGTTCAACATCGCGTTCAGCGCGTGATAGTCGAGATCGGCGGTTACGCTTGCGTCAAGCATGTCTGCTGCTCCTGTGCCGCCCAGAACCGGGCGAGGCCCGCGCGGATGCGGGCGATGTCTGTTTCGGTTCCCGCCAACTCAAAGCGGTAGAGGACGGGGACATCGCATTTTTTGGCGATCACATCCCCCGCGAGGGCGAAAGTGGTGCCAAAGTTGCGGTTGCCCCCGGCAATCACGCCCTGCAGAAGGGCACGATTGCGCGTGTTGTTCAGAAACTTGATGACCGGTTTTGGCACCGCACCACGCCCTTCGCCATCGGCAAAGGTGGGCGTCACCAATACATAGGGCGCATCTACTTCCGGGGAAGGCTCTGTCTGCGGCAGCCGCAGAGCCTTAAGACCCAGTCGCTCCATCAAACGGGCCGTATTGCCCGAACGGGAGGAGTAATAGACAAGCCCGGTCACCGTTGTCTCTTATGCCAACTGGCCGATCAGATCAGGACGGAAACCTGCCCAGTGATCTTCGCCTGCGACAACCACGGGTGCCTGACGGTAGCCAAGGCCCTGCACCATTTCCATGGCTGCGGCATCTTCCGTCAGATCAACGAGATCAAAAGAGATCCCCTTCGCCTCAAGGGCGCGGGTGGTGGCGGTGCACTGCACACAGGCAGGTTTTGAATAGACAGTGATGCTCATCTGCAAGATCCCCTCAGGTGTTGTCCTACCGGGCGGAGAAGTCACGTAATCCGGCACTGTTACCAGTACCAAATGACGCGTCCGGGCCCACCGCCGCGGTCGTCGTTTGTCGTGCTCTGGCAGGTCTCCTGGCTTTGCGGCTCAAACGCCCCATCCCGCCTTCCCAATGCGCGATCGCATCAGTGGCACGGGCGGGACTTACCGCTTACAGTTGCGGGGGCAGCACCGGATTTACACCAGTTTCCCTCTTCGCTTGCGAGTCGCCTCGAAAGAACCAAAGCAACACGATATTGATGCAGAAGCACGAAATGGTCAATATATGGTGTAGGGCTAGCGGGTCTTTTGTTGTCCACAGGCCACCTAAATGTCGCGCCCCTGCATTGTGTCTGCATTGTAAGGACATCCGTCCTGATCCTGCGCCTTACCCCCATGCTTATCCACAGATTCGATCCGGTGAGGTTCGGTGCGGGCGCATTCTGTCCCTGAAACGGGGGGAATCGCCCAGCTCATTTCCTGCGACAGAAGGTAGGGCTAGGATCTGTCGCGGCAATATTGAGCCGCACCTGCGAACGGCGTCAGCCAGCTTTCTCGGCGATCTGTCCAAAGCTCATAGGTCGGGGTGAATTGGTCGGGTTTGTCCAACGCGCCAAGGTGAACTTCCACCTCGCCATCGCTGCATGAATAAACGGAAGAGCCGCATCTGGGGCAGAAATGACGCCCTTGATACTGCTGTGTGTCGCCCGTCACAGTCACCGCGTTTTCCGGGTAAATGGCGGCGGCCCAAAAGACCGCGCCGTGGTGTTTGCGACAGTCGAGGCAGTGACAGAGGCCGACGCTTTCCGGTTCGCCCGATGCCTCAAGGCGAATGTCGCCGCACAGGCAACTTGCGGTTACATCTGGCATGTCAGACCTCCGTTACTCGGTGCGAGATCAGCTTGCCTGACCTTCGGCGTCGGTCAAGGAGAACTTGGCCCGCGTGCGGTTGGCAAAGGCCACCAGAGTGAGCATCACCGGCACCTCGACCAGCACGCCCACGACGGTGGCCAATGCTGCGCCGGAATTGAGGCCAAAGAGGCTGATTGCCACCGCGACCGCCAGTTCAAAGAAGTTTGACGTTCCGATCAGCGCGCAGGGGGCGGCGATCCGGTGCGGCACCCGCATCGCATAGGCAGCGCCATAAGCGATGAAGAAAATGCCATAGCTCTGGATCAGGATCGGCACGGCGATCATGGCGATCACGGCGGGGCGGTCGAGAATGACCTGACCTTGCAGGCCAAACAGGATCACCACGGTTGCGATCAGGCCGACGATCGACAGCGGCTTGATCCGTGCCAGGAAGGCGGCGATACGCGCCTCATCCCCCAAGTGGCTCCGGGTCCAGAGGCCAGCCACAAGGGGCAGCAGCACAAACAACACCGCCGAGAGGATCAGCGTGCTCCATGGCACCTCGATATCGGTGACCCCGAGCAGGAAGGCCACGATCGGAGCAAAGGCCACTACCATGATCAGATCGTTCACCGAGACTTGCAGCAGCGTATAGCTCTCGTCGCCCTTGGTCAGTTGCGACCAGACAAACACCATAGCCGTGCAGGGCGCGGCCCCCAGAAGGATCAGCCCGGCGATATATTGCTGTGCGTCAGCGGGGTTCAGGAAGGGGGCAAAGACCACCTCGAAAAACAAAACGCCAAGGGCAGCCATGCTAAAGGGTTTGATGAGCCAGTTGACCACCAGAGTGATCGCAAGCCCCTTGGGCTGGCGTGCCACATCCCGCAGGCTCTTGGGGTTTACGCCGATCATCATCGGGTAGACCATGGCCCAGATCAGCACCGCCACCACCAGATTGACACTGGCGACCTCGGCGGCGGCAATGGTGCCCACGAGGGCAGGGGAGAGATTGCCAAGCGCAATGCCCGCAACCATCGCCAGCGCCACCCAGATGCTCAGGTATTTTTCAAAGATGCTCATGCCGGGGGGCTTTCTGGTGTTGGGGCGGTCAGGCGACCGGCGATCAGCGCGCTGAGGGCGATCATGACCGTGGCCGTGCCAAGGCAGGCTGCAACGCCGCCCAGTTGATAGGTGAGGCCCGACAGAACAGTGCCCAATAGCCGCCCGCCTGCATTGGCCATGTAATAAAACCCCACATCCATCGTGACCCGTTCGTCCTTGGAAAAGGCGAGGATCAGATAGGAGTGGAGCGAGGAATTCACCGCAAAAAGCGCCCCAAACAGCAGGAGACCAGCCACCAGCGTCACGGTGAGCCAGAGCGCAGGTTCGTCTGACATCAATACAGCTGCTGTGAGAATGGCGGGCACCACTGCGAGCATTGCAGCCCAGCGGCGGGCGGCGGCGATCAGGTCAGCCTCACTGCGCGATGGTGCGCGCAGGATGCGGGGCGCGGCGGCCTGCACGGCGCCATAGCAGATGATCCAGATCGCCATGAAGGTGCCGATCATGAAGAACGCCGCACGGTTGCCCTCTTCGGTGCCGTCCGACAGCACCGCGTAGAAATAGACCGGAATGCCGACCACGAACCAGGCGTCGCGCGCGCCGAACAGGAACACCCGCGCTGCCGACAGCCAGTTGATATTGGCGGATTTGGAGAACACCTCGGAGAACTTTGCGCCCTTGCGCCCGGTGGGCAGGCCCGCGGGCATGGCAATCAGCACCGCGATCAGGATCAGGCCGAGGATGATCGCCATGCCCAGCGTTGCCCATGTGAACCCCGCCAGCGCGAGCAAGGCTGCGCCCAGCAGGAAACCCAGTCCCTTGACCGCGTTCTTGGAGCCGGTCAGCACCGCCACCCAGCGAAACAGCCCGTCGCCCTCGCGCGGGGCGAGGAGTTTGACGGCAGATTTCGACGCCATCTTGGCCAGATCCTTGGCCACGCCCGACAGCCCCTGCACCGCCATCACGAATGCCACCGAGGTGGCGATCTGCCAGGTGGGATCAAGCTGCGTCAGCGCCACCAGCGCCACCACTTGCAGGCCGAGCCCGGCATAGAGCGTCGTCGTCAGGCCAAACCGCGCCGCGATCCAGCCTGCCGAAAGGTTGGTGACCATGCCCGCGATTTCGTAAAGGACAAAGAGATAGGCCAACTGCACCGGGCTGAACCCCAGCGTATGAAAGTGCAAAAGCACCAGCATCCGAAGCGCGCCATCGGTCAGCATGAAGGCCCAATAGGCTGCCGTCACCGCCACATAGGCGGCAAGGCCGTTCTGCGCGGGCGTGGAGGTCACAGGCTTGCACCCACCATCAGTGCCACATCCACCAGACGATGCGCATAGCCCATCTCGTTGTCGTACCAAGCGTAGATCTTCACCTGGGTGCCATTCACAACCATGGTCGAGGGCGCATCGACAATGGAGGAGCGCGTGTCATTAGTGTAGTCCGCCGACACCAGCGGCCGTTCCTCATAACCGAGGATACCAGAAAGCGCGCCAGTGGCCGCCTTTTGGAACATGGCGTTCACCTCCTCGGCGGTGGTCTCGTGGGCAACCTCAAACACGCAATCGGTGATCGAGGCATTCAACAGCGGCACCCGCACCGCATGGCCGTTCAGCTTGCCCTTGAGTTCCGGGTAGATCAGCGTGATCGCGGTGGCGCTGCCGGTGGTGGTCGGGATCAGGGAGTTGAGCGCAGAACGCGCCCGCCGCAGATCCTTGGCCGGGCGATCAACAATGGTCTGGGTGTTGGTCACATCATGGATCGTGGTGATCGAGCCATGTTTGATGCCGATCCCCTCGTGCAGCACCTTCACCACCGGCGCGAGGCAATTGGTTGTGCAGCTTGCGGCTGTCACGATGCGGTGGCGGGCGGGATCATAGATGTCGTCATTGACACCCATGACGATATTGGCGGCATCGCCATCCTTGACCGGGGCGGAGACCACGACCTTTTTGACGCCCGCCTCAAAATACGGGGCAAGCTTGGCCTCGGTTTTGAAAACCCCGGTACAGTCAATCACCACATCGACGCCGTCGAGCGGCAGATCCGCGATGCGGGTCTGGTTCAGGACGGGCAGGCGGGTGCCATCGATGGTGATGCTGTCGTCATCGCTTGTGATCTCCGCGTCCCAGCGGCCATGCACCGTGTCGAACTCCAGAAGATGGGCGTGCATCGCCGCATCGCCCACCGCATCGTTGATCCAGGCGATCTGAGCGCCGCGTTCCAGCAGCGGTTTCAGGGCCAGTTTGCCCATCCGGCCAAGGCCGTTCAATGCATAGACGGTCATGTGCTGTCCTTATACTTCCGTGAGGGTCAGAGCGGTGCGAATTCAGTGGTTGCGCGCGATGTCATCCACCGCCTTTTGCAGTGAAATCCGGTCCAGCTCCGCAAAGGGCAGGGCGGCAAAGGCGCGGATGCGGTTCTTGAGCGTGCCATAGGCCTGCTGGAACGCGAGGCTGCGTTCGGCGTCGGTGCCCTCAGCCTTGACCGGGTCGGGCATGCCCCAATGACCAGAAATGGGCTGCCCCTCCCAGGCGGGGCATTCCTCATTGGCAGCCCCGTCGCAGACGGTGAAGACAAAATCGAACTTCGGCGCGGTGTCGGTGGTGAACTCACTGACGTTCTTGGCGCGCAGTGTGGCTGTGTCATGTCCCTTGTTGCGCAGCACCTCAAGCGCGAAGGGGTTCAGCTCTGAATAGGGTTTGGTGCCGGCCGAGTATGCATTGAAGCGGTCGCCGCCTTCTGTGTGCAGGATAGATTCGGCAAAGATCGACCGGGCAGAGTTGCCGGTGCAGATGAACAGGACGTTGAATTTCGAGTCGGTCATGGCAGGGGTCTCCGGGATCACGTCAGGAAGGACAGGCATGCAGAGTTCGGGGCGGCCACGGCAGCAATCGAAAAACAATGCATCGAGCATCTCGCGCATGCCTTTCATATCGACCTGATAGTTGAGCCATGTGCCCTCGCGGGTTTGCGTCACCAATCCGGCCTGCATCAAAGCAGACAAATATGACGACAATGTACTGGGCTTCACATCCAGCGCAGCGCCGATCTCACCGGCTGGGACACGGTCGGGATAGCGACGCATCAACAGCCGAAACACCAAAAGGCGCTGAGGGTGTCCAAGAACGGACAGACGAAGGGGAATCTCTTTTTCCATAGTTCGCGTTTTATCGAAATAATGATCGATAGCAACAAAAACCTGAGCGGAGAGCCGTTAAATTCCTCTGCCAGTGGTCGCAGGCGTGTTGCGATCACCATATCTGCGAACAGCTGTCGCGTTGCCATGGTTTTGGATTTTTCACACCTAGCTGAAGGGGCTCCGGTGGGGGTGAGTCTCGCCGCGGTGCGTAAAAGTTTAACGACCCGGCGCGCGGTTAAGGGATCTTAAATCCGGAGAAATGTGGCAATAGTGACAATTTTGGGCGGTGAGACCCCATGTTTTGCGGAGAAATTACCCCCCAAACTGAGGACAATCGGCTCTGATCGATGCGATAAACGATACAATTTGTTTTAAAATACAGGCTATTAGTGAGAATTTGTCCAAATTGTTAACTTTTCCACCTGCAATTTCTTAATTTTCTGGCATCTTGAACAGCATCTGACCTGGGGGGTTAAGATTTGTTAAGACTGACACAATCAATCCATGTTTTGGTCCAAGGCCAACAGGGACCAGCCATATTCCAGCCGCACGCCTGAACGAGTGTGTGAATGTGGGAATATGGAGTGGAAACATGAGACTATTGCTTGCGATAGTCGCGGCATGCCTGTCTTTAGGTGTGTCCGGGACAGCTATAGCGAAAGATGGCAGAGCCAGCAGTCTTCCGGGGTGGGAAGCTGTTGGCAGACTGAACATCGCCGGAAAATATATGTGCACCGGTACACTGATTGCACCAAACCTCGTGCTGACAGCAGCGCATTGCGTCTATGATGCGCGGACCGGTCAACGGATAAATCCGCGTGGCATCCGCTTTGAGGCGGGACTGGATGGTCGCAAAGTGAAAGCTGCGCGCTCGATAGCCAAAGCGGTGGTGCATCCGTCCTATCAATTCCGTGCAGGCGGAGATGCGCAGCTTGGCAGCGATATTGCAGTCTTGCGTCTGTCGCAGCCGATCAATCGCTCTGATATCCGACCCTTTGCCATGTCTGCCAGAGCGGATCGGGGCGCGAATGTGGATGTGCTGTCATACAGCTACACAAATGCGACCCGCGCGAACCGAGAGCAAAACTGTCAGGTGCTGTCGCGACGCACACGGACACTCGTGATGTCGTGCCGAGTCGATTTTGGTGCTTCTGGTGCGCCGGTTCTGGAGATCATTCCGGGCCAGCCCCCCAAAATCGTCTCTGTGATTTCGTCAAAAGCTGCGATGGGGCAACGTCGGGTGTCGATCGGCACCACATTGGACCGGACCCTTCGGGCGATGATGCAAAACGCGATCTGACATCAAAGGTTTGAGGACTGGATAGCCTCAGCCCGCCAAAAGGGCAGGTTGGTGGCTGGAACGTTCCAAATACGGATGACATGATCCGGCGCCAGAATGGCGACCGGGTATTGTCATATCCGCTCCTATGGCTCCCGGAATGCTTCGCGGGATTTATAGAGCGGTTTCAGCAGATAGGTCAGGATGGTCTTTGACCCCGTCTGCAATTCTGCGGTGGCGCGCATACCCGGGCGAATCTCGATTTGTTGCTGACGCGCTGTCAGGCTGGAGCGATCGACGCGCACAGTGACACGATAAAAGGGCGCTGCACGCGGGTCGCGCTCATCTTCAAATGTATCTGCCGAGACAACATCAACCTTGCCCCGAAGCGAGCCGTAGATCGTGTAGTCATAGGCGCTGAGCTTGATGGTTACATCCTGTCCACGCTGCACATTGGCGATGTTTTCGGGTTTCACCCGTGCTTCAACAAACAACTCCTCCCCCAGCGGAATGATCTCAAGGATCTCATCGCCCGGGCGCACAACGCCGCCGATGGTGGTGACGGCGAGACTGTTTACGATGCCTGCCATGGGCGAAGTGATCACCGTACGGTTCAGCTGATCGCGGGCCAAGCGTTGTTCCTGCCGCAGCGAGGTCAGCAGGCGAAGCGTCTCGGAGTATTCCTCAGCCAGAGTGAGCTCCGCCTGCGTGCCGATCTCGTCGAACTTTGCCTGTGCATCGCTCACTTTTTTCTTGGCTTCGTTCACCTCAAGCAGCGCGACAATCTTCTGTTCGTGCAGGGACTTCAGGTTCGAAAGCTCGTTCTTGAGCTGGCGCAGAATGTCCTCGGCGCTGTTGCGGCGGCTGTCATAGTCGCTCTGGCGGGCCTTCAGGAGCGCGCGTTCAGAGGCGAGGATGTCGGGGGACCGACTGGCCAGCGCATCGGGGACGGCAAATTCATATGCGCCTTCGATCTCGGCTTCCAGACGGTATTGTTTGATTTCCAATCCGTCGATCTGGTCTTGCAAGTCGTCAGAAGCGGCGCGGAACTTGGTGTCCTGCAGCTTGGCGAGGATCTGACCCGCCTGAACTGTATCCCCTTGGCGAACATAAAGTTCAGCGAGAATGCCGCCCTCAAGGTTCTGCACGATCTGGGAGCGTGAAGAAGAGACCACTTGCCCGTCGGCACGCACGATCTCATCCACAGAGGCAAAGCCTGCCCATGTGACGAACAAGACCAGCACCAGCGCCACCAGTTTGATCATGCGGCTGGCGCCATGGGTGCCTTCAAGGATGTCCATGTCTGCTGCGATGCTCATGAGGCTTTGCTCCCCCCGTTCAGATGCGCCAGCACCTCGTCCCGCGGCCCGTCTACGACCATCCGCCCCGCCTGTAGGATCAAGGTGCGGTTGGTCAGTGACAGGATCGGCATACGGTGTGTGGCGATAATGGCGGTGCGGGTACCAAGCCAACTGTCGAGGCGGCTCACCAAGGTGCGCTCCAGCGTCTGGTCCAGCGCGGCGGTTGGCTCGTCCAGAATGACAACGGATGGGTTTTGCAGATGCAGACGCGCCCAGCCCACGGCCTGACGCTGCCCGATGGACAGGCCCGCGCCGCTGTCACCGATCTGCAGGTCCAGCCCGCGTGGATGCGACTTCACAAAAGGTGCAAGCCCCGCAAATTCCAGCGCTTCCATCACCCGCTCGTCTTCATGCGGCAGATAGGACAGATTCAGGTTGTCGCGCAATGTGCCCGCAAAGAGCCGCACATCCTGACCCAGATAGCCAATGTTGCGCCGCAGGTCGCGTGGTTCAATCTGGCTCATGTCGGTGCCATCCAGCATCACGCGACCCCGTTCGGGCGTGTAAAGCCCCGCGAGCAGTTTCAGCAGCGTGGATTTGCCGGAGCCATTGACGCCAAGGACTGCAACCCGCTGACCGGGGATCACGGCAACGGCAGGCACATCGACTGTCGGGGCGCTGTCCGCATCATAGCGAAACACCACCTCGCGCAGCTCAAAGCCGCCTTCAATGGTTTCACGGCGCAGATATGCACGCCCCTTTTCGCGTTCCTGTGGCGCGGCGGCAATCACGTCAAGCGCATCCAGAGCCGCGCGCACGTTGCTCCAGCGTGCAAGCGTGCCCGCAAATTGCGTGAGCGGCGCAAGAGTGCGGCTGGTAAGAATACCGGTGGCAATGATGGTGCCGACGGTGAATTCACCGGCAAACACCATGTAAGTGCCCAGGATCACCGCACAAATATAGGTGGCTTGCTGCACACCCTGAGACCAGTACGTCAGCGCGCTTGAAAGTTTACGCTGCCCGTTGGAGGCCTGTGACGACAACAGGTTCAGCTCATCCCAAAGCCGCAGAACACGCTCCTCGCCGCGTTGGGTTTTGATGGTTTCCATCTCGCTGACCACTTCATGCAGCAAACGGCCGCTCTTGGCGGAAGCCCCCTGCGCCTGACGGGTCATCGCCAGCATTTTCTTCTGTATGAAATAGGCGGGCAGCAGCATCAGCACGCCGCCAATTATGATCACATAGACCACCGGACCACCAATGGAGGCCACCAGCAGCAAGAACACCGCGATGAACGGCACATCGGCCAATGTCGACAGCGTCGAGGACGTAAAGAACTCGCGCACCGAGGAAAAATCCCTCAACGCCGCAAAGAGCCCAGAAGGGGGCAGGGGGCTTTGGTCCATCTTCAGACCGATCACCCGGCGCATCAGCTTATGCTGCACCGCCATATCGATCTGGCGACCGGCTGCGTCAGTGATGCGCGCGCGCGCCAGTTTGAGCACGCCTTCCATCCCGATGGCCAGCAAGGCACCAATGGCGAGCACCCAAAGCGTCGCCTGCGACTGATGCGGAACGACGCGGTCATAGACCTGCAAGGAGAACAACGCCACGGCCACTGCCAGCACATTCGCCACCAGCGAGCCCAGCATGATTTCACCCATCTGCCTGCGATACTTGGGGAATTCGCCCCAGAACCAATGCGAGGTATCTAGCTGCGGCGTGTGGCGCTGCGTCAATTGCGACAGGGTCGCGCGCGTGGTCAGGATCTGGCCCGTGAAATAGGGCATGAATTCCTGCGTTGGGATCTCCGCACGATTATCGGGGCAGGAGGTGTCATGGACCGCAAACCCGGCTTTGCCTTGTGAGAGCACAAGAACCGGTTGGCCACCTTGCATGATCGCGATGCCGGGCCAGTGCTGAGGCTTGGGGGTCTTGACCTGCTGCACACGCGCTTTCAGACCGGATGTAATCAGCGCGCTCATCATGGCCTCGGGGCGCAGGGAGGCCGGGCCACTGGCCTGCAGCTGCTCGAGCATATCCTGAGGGCTCAGCGTGCAGCCGCGCAGGGCTGCAAGACGGCACAACATCTGCGCCCGCGCTTTCAATCGGCTCTGATGATCGTCGGATGCGGTGTCATGCGACGGGAGAGCTCTTGGCGCGGGCGCGACCTGAGTATCTTCCTGAGCTGTCTCAACAGGCTCTACGCGCTCCGCAGGTTCTGGCGCGCGCGGCAGGTCGGGCGCATCTGCACTGGCCTGCGCAGCGGGTGTTTTTTCTTTTTTCTGCAAAAACTTAGGCAGGGCGGCTTTGCCCTCAGGTTGCGCCGGAGCAGAGGCAACCTGTTTTGGCTCGCTCAGTGGAGCGATCATAGAGATCTTCACCGGGCCATTTGCATCATTGGCGGCGGCGTTGCGCCGTTTGCGCGTCAGATTGGGGGAAATCGAAGACAACTTTAGCCCGCGTTTGGCGGGCTTGGTTGTGGGCGATGTCGGAGTTTGGTTGTCCTGATCCGTCAAATCTTGTCCCCATCTGCAAGCAGACCCAGAGAGGCGGCAAGTGCCAGTTGGATCATGACCACTTCGTATTTCGCGTCGATATAGGCCTGTTCCCGCTTTACCAGTTCTTCGTAGATCGGGATCACGTCCATGACCGGACGCTGCCCGGCCTCAAACTGGGCTTTGAACAGGTTATATGTTTCGCGGCTGGCTTTTGAGAGCGCCAGCGCCTCGCGTTCCTGACGGCGATAGGAGGCCAGACGTTGCATTTCGCGGCTGTATTCGCGCCGCGCTTCTTCTTCGGCTTCGCCAATGCGGCGCAGCGCCGCCTCTTTTGAGGCTTCGACCGCGCGCAAGGCCGCAGGGGTGCCAAACCCCAACGGTTCGGCAAGGTTCAACAGCACGCCCGCGCCGCTGCCTTCGCTGCCAACCTGACCGGTTGCAGAGACCTGCGGCAACAGACCTGCGCGTTCCATTTTGGCCTGCTCAATGGTGCGGGTCGCTTCGGATTGCGCTTTGAGTACGCTCAGGTAGTTGCGGCCATCTGGCGGCAAGCTCATGTTAAGGCGCTGCGGTGACGCGGAAAAACTCTGTCCGGTCATTGCTTCCAGCTCCGCGCGCGCGGTGCGGGCGGCATCGTTGGCGGTGGCCATGCTTGACTGCATGCCACTGATTTTGGACTGCACCACATTGAGATCGGAGCGGTCAGAGACACCGCCGTTCACCCGCCCCACAACCACACGCTCAAAATCGCGCATGGTGCGGATGGCGCGGTGGGCATAGGCGGCTTTCTCGTCGCCGCGCAGACCCGAAACATAGAGTGAAAGCGCGGATTTTACGCGGTCATTCATATCAGCCGAAAGGGTCACGGCTGCAACCTCAACATCGGCAGCGGCAAAAGCGCGTTCTGCCTTACGTCGACCGTTGTCGAACAGAACCTGCTCCAGCAGCATGCTTGCGACCATCTCGCCCAGATCATTCAGGCTGACGCTGGGGCGCAAGGATGGGAGCCAGTTTTTTGATTTCGCTTCAGCGCGCAGTTTGGCGCTGATCAGCGCGGCCTCGGAGGCGCGCGCGGAGGCAGAAAGCGCAGCAGTTGCGACCGTATCGTAGGTGCTGCCGTTCTCAAGAAGAGATTGCCGCTGCATGAGTGCGGTGATGACTTCGGATTGCGGAGCATCCTCAGCCTGCGCGAAATTGCTGCGCGCTGCGGTGCCGTCTTGCGTACCCGACGTGGTGCCGGGGAGTGGCAGACCACACGCCGTCAGGCTGCACAGAAGTGCAACGGCAGAAATGCGTCGTGCCAGAGCCATAGATATCCCTCGTGCCTCAGAGTATCCCGTGGTTTGTCCACGGGTTATCGCGGTCGCGCAGCCCATCGCGATGCCGTTAAACGGCGGCAACAGGCTGCGCGATGCATTCTTAGATAAGCGTACCGTTCAGGCTGATACCGGCATCATCCTCGATCAACAGGTTCGTGTCCCCAACGGTGTAGCCAATGAGACCATCATCCGTATCGAGCGATGTGTCTCTTACCGCACCGTTCACTGTGATCGAGTGTTCCGCCGAGTCGTCTCCCCGAATAACCAAAGTATCCGAGTTATCGGAGAGGTCTCTGATGAGATCTTCGGTCAAAGTTAGGTTTACCCCGTCAGCTCCGTTTTCGAACACAAGGTCGATTGTATCGATATTGAAGCCATCCAAATTCTCCATGAGGCTTTGGCTTGGATTCTCCTGATCGATCACAAGAGTAGAGGACTGGTTGCCAGCGTCATCTGTACCTTGAATAATCAGGTTGGTGCCGTCAGCGATCGGATCGTCTAGCGTAAGCCTCAAGCGGTCCTTGGAGTCTAGGCCTGCTGAGAACTCTTCTTCACTGGTCTCTCCTGATGCGTTGATCGAATAGAGTTCGATATCATCGCTAGTGTTGCTTACGATCACATCTTCGATATCACCGTCGATCTCGTACGAACCCCGATATTCTGGCGTGTCATACAGCGTATCGATGCTGATCGGCTGCACCAGCGTGTCGACGTTGCCTGCAGGGTCGGTCGCCGTGACAGTGGCGTTTAGCCCACCTTGCGGGAAGGTACCGATATCATCGCCATCGACGGTCAGGCTCCAGTTGCCATTTCCATCCACCGTCGCATCATGCGTGGTGCCGTTGATCTCAACCGAAACACTGGACCCCTGCTCGACGGTCCCCTGCAGGGTAAAGCCTTGCTGCATATCCTCAAGGTTCACGTTCACCGTGTCGTTTTGATCCGCAGAGGTGTAGTTCACCACTTCGGTATCCAACGCGACAGTATCAGTGTCGGTTTCGGTGTTGCCAGCATCATCGCTGATCGATGCGGTCACATCCAGATTGTCGGTGCCCTCAGGGATCTCATTTGCGGCAAAGTCATAAGACCAGTTGCCGTTTGCATCCGCGACAGTGGTGCCGCTTGCGGAACCGAGGGTAACGGTGACCGTCTCGCCTGCGGTCGCGGTCCCCGTGATGGTAACCCCATCCGCACGCTCGTTCTTGTTGATGATGTCGTCGGTCTCGATCGGCGCGTCGCTGAGCTTCACAAAACCTGCGTCGGTGTCGACGCGGATAGAGGACGTTGTCGTATCGGTGTTGCCAACCGCATCGGTCGAGGTCACGGAGATCGACGTGTCATATTCGCCATCGGGCAGGGTGCCCGGCTCGTAGGTTACGGTCCAGTTGCCGCTGTTGTCAGCGGTTGTCGTGCGGGTGACACCTTCGATGAGAACCTCAACAGTTGCGCCTGCTTCTGCGGTGCCGGTAATGGCAACGCCTGCGGCAGATTCTGTTGCGTTCACAATGTCATCACCACCGGCAAGACCAGTGTCGATGGTCACTTCGGTCTCGGTGTCCACTTTGATCGTGGAGGAGGCCGTAGCGGTGTTACCCACTGCATCGGTGGAGGTCACGGAGATATCCGCATCATATTCCCCACCCGGCAGGCTACCGGATTCGTAAGTAACGCTCCAGTTGCCGTTGGCGTCTGCGGTTGTGGTCCGTGTCACCCCTTCGACGGCGACCTCGACAGAGGAGCCCGCTTCGGCGGTGCCGGTGATCGCGACGCCTGCGCCTGCCTCGGCTGCGCTGACAATGTCATCGCCGCCTGCAAGGTTGCTGTCGATGGTGACTGCGGCTTCTGTGTCGATGGCAATGGTGGACTGCGTGGTGGCGCTATTGCCTGCTGTATCGGTGGATGTCACTGAAATATCAGCGTCATATGTCCCACCGGGCAGAGTGCCAGTCTCATAGGTCACCGACCAGGTGCCATTACTGTCTGCTGTGGTGGTGCGGGTGACGCCCTCCACGACCACTTCAACCGTCGCGCCCGCTTCGGCGGTGCCGGTGATGGCAACGCCTGCGGCGGCAGCGGCCTCAGCTGCGTTGACGATATCGTCACCGCCTGACAGTCCGGAATTCACAGCGACCGAGGTCTCCGTGTCCACTTCCAACACATCCTGTGTCACGGTGCTGTTGCCGTGGGGGTCTGTGGTGGTGATCTTGATGTCGGTTTCGTATTCGCCAGTGCGAATTTCGTCCGGGGTAAAGGTCAGCGTCCAGTTGCCATCGCCATCGACGGTGGTGGTGTGGCTGTTGCCTTCGATTTCCAGAGTAACCGTCGCGCCGGGTTCACCGGTCCCGCTGATGATAGTCCCGCTTTCCTGTTCATCGCCATTGACGATGTCATTCACGGACTGAGTGCCTTCGGTGATAACGACCGTTGGCGGTTCCGTGTCGATGTCGATGGTGGGGCCATCGAGATCATCATAGGTGGTGCCATCGGGCGCCACGACGTCCACGGTGGTCTCATATACGCCATCATCGGGCAGGTCATCGGTCGGGAAATCAACAGACCAGGTCCCGTCGTCACCAACGGTTGTGGTGCCGGTCACGCCTCCAATGTCTACCTCTACGGTGGAGCCGGGCTCGCCCGTGCCAGAGATCGTCACCCCATCCGGGTCACCTTCTGGGACGTCATAGGTGCCATCGGCGTCGTTTACAGTTGGAACGATGGGGCCACCATCTCCACCACCGCCGCCACCGTCTCCGTCACCACCGCCGCCGGCGATGATAGCGGCACCTGCCGCGGCTGCGCCCAGACCGCCGAGGCCACCAAGGAACGGGGCCGCAACCAGCGGCGCAACCACTGGTTCAATACGATCAACGTCAAGGAAGACCATGTCGTCGTAAGCGCTCCACTTGCCAGAAAGGTCAAGCGGCTCATAGCTCGCAAACAACATGCCATCGGCTTTGTCTTCGAGAACAACCTCGATGAAATCGCCTTCATCGCTCAGGAAAAGATTTTTGGGGCCGAAGGCTGCGGTGTCATAAAACCCGTCCAGCTCGACGATCGTACCATCGGCCAGGGTAATATGCAGATCGCGGCCACGCCGGGTGTAGCTCTGCACATCGCTCGGATCGAGGTTGAGAGAGATATCCTTGGCGTCGGTGGTTGAAATGACTGAGGGGGACCCTTCTGCAGAGGTCCCATGCTGATTGGTACCCGAAGCGTTGCGGGTAATAAATGCAACGGTGCTCATGCTTAACTGCTCACTTTATAACGCGCACGCGGTATGAATCACCTCGCGTCGCTTGGTTCATTAGCCTGTATGTGTCTGCCTTATGCCGACTTTGCGGCGTTATTGAGGTTAATATGCATTCAACTTAGTTTACCTGTCCAGACCGTGTTTGGCCCTCGGTGCCCGGTTTGAAGCCATAGCGTGCCTCAAACACCTCACTTTTGGTCAGGCACGCCAATGCGTGTCCTCGATCCCGTAGAAATACTGCAACTCGTTAATATTAGATTAACCATAATTCTGGCGAAAACAGACAGGGCCTGCGGGCGGCTAACCCATGTATTGCGCTTATTGAGGAGCTGCCTGTTGGGCTGTGTCAAACACGCATGTCGCATAAAATTGAAGCAAAGTGACGTGTAAATTTACCAGCGTTAACCGAAAATATACCAAACTTTGGTATCAAGAGTGGCATATGTAGTGTATGCTACGAATAAAACAGATCCGACGCTAAGCCCCTTGGCAGCGGTGGAATCCCTCCTACCATCAGGTAGAGGCTGGGATGCCGACTGGTAACGCGGCCCAATGCGCCGAGCAGACTCAAATAACAACGACAAACGCGGATACCTTTATGGCCCTCGTCAGGCCGCTCTTTTCGCGTGCAATCCCTGAACCCAGGAGGACGGGTAACGACGTTAACCAGGAGGCGAGACCCCGATGAATAAAGTTGCAGAGCTTTTTGCAGAGGCCTATGGCCAGACGCGCGAGCAGGAAATGTCTTTGCAGGACTATCTCACGGCCTGTCGCGATGATCCCAGCATGTATGCCAATGTCGCAGAGCGCATGTTGAAGGCCATCGGTGACGAGGAACTGGTAGACACATCAAAGGACGCCCGATTGGGGCCGATCTTCCAGAACCGGACGATCAAACGCTACTCAGCCTTCAAGGACTTCTACGGCATGGAGGACACGGTCGAACGGATCGTGGGTTATTTTCGCCATGCCGCACAGGGGCTCGAGGAACGTAAACAGATCCTCTATCTGCTGGGGCCGGTTGGCGGCGGCAAGTCATCGCTGGCGGAACGGTTAAAGCGCATTGTCGAGGATCAGCCGATCTACGTCCTCAAAGCGGGCGATCAGATGTCGCCCATCTTTGAAAGCCCGCTGGGCCTGTTTGATCCTGTCCGCATGGGCAAACTTCTTGAAGAAGAATACGGCATTGCCACTCATCGTTTGCCGGGCCTGATGTCACCTTGGGCGGTGCAACGCCTTGATGAGTTCGAGGGCGACATCAATAAGTTCACAGTTGTGAAACTGCACCCCTCGCGGCTGCGTCGCATCTGTGTCGCCAAGGTCGAGCCAGGCGACGAGAACAATCAGGACATCTCCACCCTCGTCGGCAAGGTCGATATTCGCCAGCTGGAGCACTACAGTCAGGACAATCCGGATGCCTACAGCTTTTCCGGTGGTTTGAACCGGGCCACGCAGGGTGTGCTTGAATTTGTTGAGATGTTCAAAGCACCGATCAAGATGCTGCACCCGCTGCTGACCGCCACGCAGGAAGGCAACTACATGGGGACCGAGAGTTTCGGTGCGATCCCCTTTAACGGTCTGATCCTCGCGCATTCCAACGAGAGCGAATGGCAGACGTTCAAGAACAACAAGAACAATGAGGCCTTTATCGACCGGGTGTCGATTGTGAAGGTGCCTTACTGCCTGCGGGTCTCGGACGAGGCGAAGATCTACGAAAAACTGATCCAGAACTCAGAACTGCGTGAAGCGCCCTGTGCGCCGGAAACCCTCAAGATCCTCAGCCGGTTCTCGGTCCTGACGCGTCTGAAGCCGCATGAGAACTCAAATCTCTACTCCAAGATGCGGGTCTATGATGGCGAGAGCCTGAAAGACACCGACCCCAAGGCCAAAACCGTGCAGGAATATCAGGACCGCGCGGGCGTTGATGAGGGCATGAACGGGGTCTCCACCCGCTTTGCCTTTAAGGTGCTGTCGTCAGTCTTCAACCACGACACCAAAGAGGTCGCAGCCGATCCGGTGCATCTGATGTATGTGCTGGAAGGGATGATCAAGCGCGAACAGTTCCCGCAGGAGACAGAACAGAAGTACCTGGAGTTCATCAAGACTGAGCTTGCGCCGCGCTATGAAGAGTTTATCGGCAACGAGATCCAAAAAGCCTATCTGGAGAGCTATACCGAATACGGCCAGAACGTCTTTGACCGTTATATATCTTATGCGGATGCCTGGATTGAAGAGCAGGACTATAAAGACCCCGATACCGGGCAGCTCTACGACCGTGAGGTGCTGGACGCGGAACTCTCGAAAATCGAGAAACCGGTGGGCATCGCCAATCCCAAGGATTTCCGCAACGAGGTTGTGAAATTTGCTCTGCGGCACCGCGCCAACACCGGTTCGAACCCAGCGTGGAATTCTTATGAAAAGCTGCGCGATGTCATTGAAAAGCATATGTTCTCTCAGGTTGAGGAGCTGCTTCCAGTGATTTCTTTCGGGTCCAAGAAGGACAGCAAGACCGAAAGCAAGCATCAGGAGTTCGTCGAGCGCATGCGCGCCCATGGTTACACCGACAGGCAGGTCCGACGCCTTGTTGAGTGGTACATGCGGGTGAACAAGGCGGGCTAACAGGCGGGAGGTGTCTTCATGCACCACTTCATCGACAGGCGCGCAAATCCAAAGGGCAAAAGCTTGGGGAACCGGCAACGGTTCCTCAGACGCGCGCGCGAAAATATCAAGGAACGCGTGGATCGCTCGGTGCGGGAAAAATCCATTGGCAGCGGCGAGAGCGTTCCGGAAAATGGTGAAAAAATCACCATTCCCTCTAAGGGGTTAAAAGAGCCACGTCTATATCATGGCCCCGGCGGAAATCGCCAATACGTGCTGCCGGGCAATAAGGATTTTGTCGTCGGAGACACCATTGACCGACCCCAAGGCGGAGCAGGTGAGGGAGGGCGCAAGGCCTCTGAGGATGGGGAGGGCGATGACGAATTTTCCTTTACCCTGACGCGGGATGAGTACCTTGAAATCCTGTTTGACGGGCTGGAACTGCCCGATCTGGTGGAAAAGGCCACCGTTGAGACTGAAACCATCGGCACGCGTCGCGCGGGCCTGACTACGGCAGGCACCCCCAATAACCTCAATCTGGTGCGCACCATGCGCAACTCGCTGGGCCGTCGCATTGCCCTGCAGCGCCCCACAACCAAGAGCCAGCGTGAGCTGGAGGCGCAGATTGCCGAGTTAGAAGAATTGGAGGAGCGCTCGCCCAGTCAAGAACAGGTGCTGGCGGAGCTCACCGCGAAACTCGACGGCATCAAGCGCAAGCGCCGCGTCGTGGGCTACATCGACCCGCTGGATCTGCGGTATGATACCTTTGTGCCGGAAAAAATCCGAAACTCCCGTGCGGTGGTCTTCTGCTTGATGGATGTCTCCGGCTCCATGCAGGAGCGCGAAAAGGATCTGGCCAAACGGTTTTTCCTCTTGCTGCATCTGTTCCTGACGCGCGGCTATGAGCACACCGAAATCGTATTTGTGCGCCATACCCATTATGCGCAGGAAGTGGATGAAGAGACGTTCTTTTACGCCCGCGAAACTGGCGGGACGATTGTCTCTACGGCGCTGGAAAAGATGAAGGAAATCATCGACGAACGCTACCCACCGGATGAGTGGAACATCTATGGCGCGCAGGCCTCGGACGGGGAGAATTTTGGCAATGACTCCGTGCGTTGTCGTAAAATCCTGACCGAGCAATTGCTGCCGATGTGCCAGTTCTACGCTTATGTTGAGATTGTCGAAGAAAGCGCGCAGATGCTTTTGGACAATACCGAGGCGGGCGAGGACCTGTGGCAGAACTACCGGCAAGTCAAAGAGGCCTGCAGGCATTTTGAGATGCAGCGCGTCTCTGAGCCGGGCCACATTTACCCGATCTTCCGGGAGTTCTTCCTGCCCAAGGTGAAAGGCTGACCCATATGGAGACCGCAAAAACCACCACCACACCGCTGTTCGATGGGCCAGAGTGGACGTTTGAGCTCTTGGAGAAAGCGCGCGATGCGATTGAGAAAATCGCATTGGGTGATTTGGGATTGGACGTCTATCCCAACCAGATTGAGATCATCTCGGCCGAGCAGATGCTGGATGCCTATTCCTGCGTCGGGTTGCCGTTGATGTATCAGCATTGGTCGTTCGGCAAACATTTTGCCCGCGACGAGGCGCTCTATCGCACGGGGCGTCAGGGCCTTGCCTATGAAATTGTCATCAACTCCAACCCCTGCATCAGCTACAATATGGAAGAGAACACCATGGCGATGCAGACGCTGGTGATGGCGCATGCGGCCTTTGGGCATAACCACTTCTTCAAGAACAACTATCTGTTCCAGCAATGGACTGATGCGGATGGCATTCAGGACTATCTGGCCTTTGCCAAAAACTACATTGCCGCCTGCGAGGAGCGCTATGGCTTTGACGCTGTGGAGGAAATTCTGGACGCAGCCCATGCGCTACAGTCGCAGGGTGTCTTTCGCTATGGTCGCCCGCCCAAACCGACGATTGAGGAACGCCGGGCCATGCAGCAGTTGCGCGAGGCTTACGAGAAGGGGCAAAGCGCGCTGGATATCTGGACGGATGCAACGCTGGGGCTGAAGCGTGATCCAGACGCGCAAGATGAGGATCTGGATCACTCTGAACGGCGCAAGCGCATGAACCTGCCGCAGGAAAACATCCTTTATTTCCTTGAGAAACACAGCCCCGTGTTGGAGCCGTGGCAGCGCGAAATCCTGCGCATCGTGCGGATGCTGGCGCAGTATTTCTATCCGCAGAAACAGACCAAGGTGATGAATGAAGGCTGCGCGACTTTTGTGCATTACTACATCATCAACGCGCTTTATGATCAGGGTCTTGTGACTCAGGGCGCCTTGATGGAGATGATGCACAGTCATACAAATGTGGTGATGCAACCAGAGTATGACGACCCGCGCTACTCCGGTATCAACCCCTATGCGCTGGGCTTTGCGATGATGCAGGACATTCGCCGCATCTGCGAGGAGCCGACCGAGGAGGACCGCGAGTGGTTCCCGGATATTGCGGGCGATCCTGACTGGCGTGGGGTGCTGCGCAATGCCTGGGCCAACTACCGCGACGAGAGTTTTATTCAGCAGTATCTATCGCCGCACCTGATCCGCAAGTTTAAGCTGTTCACGCTGACGGATGATGAGACGCACCCAAAGCTGGTGGTCAGCCAGATCCACAATCGCGCGGGCTATAAGGCCATTCGCCGCGACCTCGCGAAGCAATATGATCTGGCCTATATCGAACCCGATATTCAAGTGAGCGATGCGGATCTAAAAGGGGATCGCACGCTCAAGCTTACTCACAAAGTGCGCGACAATGTGCATCTGGCCGAGGCAGACCGGGACGAGGTTCTAAAGCATCTGCGCCGGCTCTGGGGGTATGACGTGAAGCTTGACGCGGTTGCGGATGGACCGCAGTAGGCCCCGTAAGAGGTGACAAAGAAAAAGGCGGGCCCCACGGGTCCGCCTTTTGCGTTTCAGATCAGTATGATCAGAATTCGACCACGGCGCGGATGGATTTGCCCTGATGCATCAGCTCGAACCCTTCGTTGATCTGGTCCAGCGTCAACTTGTGGGTGATCATAGGGTCGATCTCGATTTTGCCGTCCATGTACCAATCCACGATCTTTGGGACGTCGGTGCGACCAGAGGCACCACCAAAGGCCGTACCGCGCCACGAACGGCCGGTGACCAGCTGGAACGGACGGGTGGAAATCTCAGCGCCTGCGGGCGCAACACCGATGATGATGCTCTCGCCCCAGCCCTTGTGGGCAGCTTCAAGCGCGGTGCGCATGACATTGACGTTGCCAGTGGCGTCAAAGGTGTAATCGGCACCGCCGCCGGTGAGTTCCACCAGATGCGCCACCAAATCGCCCTCGACTTCGGAGGGGTTCACAAAGTCGGTCATACCGAATTTCTCGGCCATCTCGACCTTACCGGGGTTGAGGTCAACGCCCACGATCTGATCCGCGCCAGCCAGACGTAGGCCCTGAATGACGTTCAGACCAATGCCGCCGAGGCCAAACACAATGGCGGTAGAGCCGATTTCGACCTTGGCTGTGTTGATCACCGCACCGATGCCGGTGGTGACGCCGCAGCCGATGTAGCAGACCTTGTCAAAGGGGGCGTCCTCACGGATCTTGGCCAGCGCGATTTCGGGCACCACAGTATGGTTGGCGAAGGTGGAACAGCCCATGTAGTGGTGGATCGGCGTCCCATCAGGAAGCGAGAAACGGGTGGTGCCATCAGGCAAGAGCCCCTGACCCTGCGTAGAGCGGATCGCCTGACACAGGTTGGTCTTGGGGTTGAGGCAGTAATCACACTCGCGGCACTCGGGCGTATAAAGCGGGATCACGTGATCGCCGGGTTTCAGGCTTTTGACGCCTTCGCCCACCTCGATCACCACACCTGCGCCCTCATGGCCCAGGATCGCCGGGAAGATACCTTCGGGGTCATCGCCAGAACGGGTGAACTCGTCCGTATGGCACAGGCCGGTGGCCTTGATCTCTACCAGAACCTCACCCGCTTTTGGGCCTTCGAGGTTCACTTCCATGATTTCCAGCGGCTTGCCTGCTTCGAGGGCCACTGCGGCGCGGGTCTTGATCATCACTTTGTCCTTCTTCTCAGACTTTTCAGACCGTTACGCCCGCGTTTGGAATGGCAGGGCAGGCGTAAACAAACGGGTCTTGGCTCTTGAGATCGCGGTTGCGACCGTATTTTGCGGGGCCGTTGGGCGCTGCACCAGTGGGTTCAGGGGTACATCACGCCAAGGGGCGTGCGCAACCATCGAAAACCACGGCAGGCGGCGCGTGATAGCGGTCCTCATACCTATAGCGGGCGCATGAGAGGGGAGAGGTGCTCAAAACCGACGCAAGCATAGTGTGCTGCGTCACAAGCACGCCTGCGCTCAAGTTTCCGTGGAGTGGCTTGAGATTGCTTGCAGTCATGTCCATCTTGGGGGAGACGCAGGATAACGCTATAGGCTGTTTCTGCAGCAAGGTTGTGGGAGGCACAGACAGATGAACATCGGTGATGTTGCGGCCAGGTCGGGTCTCCCGGCCAAGACAATCCGCTACTATGAGGACATCGGTCTGATTTGCCCAAATCGCAGCGCCAATGGCTACCGCTGCTTTGAAGAGCGGGATCTGCACAAACTGGCGTTTCTGGGTCGCGCACGCGCGCTTGGCTTTTCGATCGAGGACTGCCGCTTGCTACTGGGTCTCTACGAGGACGACAGCCGTGCGAGCGCGGACGTAAAGCAGTTGGCGCAGGCGCATCTGAGTAAGATCGAGGAAAAGATCAATGATCTGGAGGCGATGCGCGCCACCTTGAGCGAGTTGATCACCTGCTGTTCTGGCGATAATCGCCCCGACTGTCCCATCCTGAAGGACCTGTCGGGCGAATGTGAAGACGCGGGCTAGGACCGCCCGCGTTTGATACTCTAAGGTTTTGGTGCATTTACCCCCTGAGGCGTCGCGCGACAGGGGGCGGTTTTACAGTGCGCTGGGCCAGAAGGGATTTGACCAAGCACGCTGGCTTGCTCGATCAATCACCGTGACCCGCAGCCAGGGGCTGTCTTGCAAGCGCCCAAGTTCGACGGTCGTGTCCGTCAGGCTTTCACCGCATACATCCATCGTGGCGTTGTTGTAGCCCTGAATGATCACGGTGCTTGCGGCGGAACTTTTAACGCGGATCTTGTCGCCTTCATACCAGATGCCGTGGATTTCGGGACCTTGTGAGGCGTAGAATTGCCCTGCTTTTAACGCAGCGAGAAGGTCCTCGGGCGTGTTGGCCATGGCCTTGACCATGACCCAGCCGCCAAAGGCATCGGGGCCCTTGAAATGGGCATCGTCCGTTGCGATCAGGTTCAGGTTGCGCCCTTCGCTCAGCAGCAGTTCCAGTATGGGCATGCCGGTGCCGCGATCCGACAGGGTGTGACAGCCGTGGTTGTAGACCTCCACGGCATGGGCCGCTTCGATGCTGCGGGCGTCGTGCTCGGTCAGGCCAGACCATTGGGGATGAGCGATGGCGACAAACGCTCCGGCCTCGCGTGCGCGCTGGGCGATTTCGGGGCCGGTTTCCTGTCCGTCGACGGGCTGAAAGTCAGGCGTGTGTGAGGGTGCGAAATCTGCGGGCACACCAACCGCGAGCAGGTGCCACAACTCGCCATTATCCTGCGCGCCAGAGTGCATTTCGATCCCCAGAAGCGTTGTAAATTGCGCGTTGCGGTAAGGGGTGGTGTCTGTGATCGGATAGTCCCATCGCCCCACGAAGTGATCGGTCAGAGAGATAAAATCATATCCTTGCGCCTTGTATCGTCGGCACACCTCAGCCGGCGACAGTGCACCATCAGAGACATCGGAATGCGTATGGAGATTGCCACGGTAGAAATTGCCCGGAGCATTGAAGGGAGGAAGTAGCATGGAGTTTTCATCTTTTTAAAACTGTATGCGCCACCGCCTAGCATCACATTGCTACAAGCTGATGACTTTCAGATGACACTGGCGCGGAGAATCGCGGAGCGTCGTTCTCAATATGTTCAAACGTTGCTGTGACGCCCTGTCCTAGGGAGGCGCGCGTTTAGCGATATTTTTGTGGTGAAAGTTCGAGCAGTTCGGCGGTGTAGGGCTGATATCCTGTGCATCGGTTGCCTGAGGGTCACTCAAAGTGGCGATGGCGGCGTGTGGTTGTCGATGAAATCGAAGGGGGGACGAAGCGGATATCCTTCACGAGATTAGGGTAGGAGGGGCATGACTCCTCACCGCAAAATGCATGCAAAAACCCGCATGTTATCAAGGCTTTCCCGCGCCGAGCTCCTCCTTTGATTGCATATGAATCATTTTGTTTAGCTACCGTAGGTTGTGCGTAATTTACCTTCGTTAAATTCACGATTTACCTGTTTGTATTTTGTTAACTCATTGCGTTGACGGGGTTTTCTCAAAGGAATTATTTTTTGTTTGTCGGTTCGGGTATTTGCTGTTTTAATGGTTACCGTAAGGCTGCAGGCGCTTATTTATCTGTTTTTTTGCTCTTGTGGTTCGCGTAACTTGTATGGCGAGAGTATCCAATGGTTGTAGTTTTGAAAGTTCGTCAATATGGCGCGTTTGGTGTTTACCGGCCAGACGGAGAACCAATTCAACTTGGCGCAAAACATCAGGCGCTTATGGCTCTGATGATTACCGCCGAAGAAGGCATTCGAACTCGGGCGTTTCTTGAGCATACGCTGTGGAGTTTTGCCCAACCCGAGCAGGCCAAAGCAAGCCTGCGTACGGCATTGTCTACCCTGCGAAAACACATCGGACCCTCCGCTTCGGCTGCGCTGCGCGCCAACCGGGAGCGGGTGACGCTTGATCTCAGCATGATCGAGGTGGAACAGGACACATCGCGCGGAGAATTCATGGAAGGCTTTGAACTTCCACATGAACATGCCTTTGCCGACTGGTTGGCAGAGATGCGATCGCAGAGTGCAAACACCGCAACATCCGCGCAAGAGCAGCCTTGGGCACCGCGCGACAGAAGCCGCGTCATATTGGACGAATTGCTGCCGTCGATTGCAGTATTGCCTTTTGCCCAGCGCTCGCCGGGTGGGGCGAGTGCGCCACTTGGTGCGATCTTGTCCGAAGAATTGTCACGGCAACTATCGCGTAGTCAGGCGTTTTCCGTCACATCCTACATGGCGTCCCGGCAATTCAGCATCGAAGAGGTCCGCCCCGCGGAAGTTTCCTCAATTGCCGGGGTCAGTTACCTCGTTTCCGGCTCTGTTTTTGTGAGCGGTCATGATTTCATTTCGCAAATTGATTTGCATGACGCGCATCGTGAAAAAGTCATTTGGTCGCGAGAGTTTCGCGGGAGTCTTTCAGATCTCTTAATGGGGCAGAGCGGATCTTTGCGTGATGCCACTAGCCAAATTGGCCAAACTGTTGTTGGAGAGGCCGTGCGATTGGTCAGTTTTCGACCGCTTTCCAATCTCGCCAATCATACATTGCTGATGGCCGCAATCGTGATGATGCAGAGCAAACATCACGATCAGTTTGAGAAGTCGAACGAGATCCTCGACACGCTGATGGAACGCGAGATGCACCACCCCGTCGTTCTGACATGGGCAGGCATTTGGCAGGTGATGCGGGTTCAAAAGGGGCTGTCGGAGGATCGCCGCAAAAGCACCCTGATGGCGGAGAATCTCGCCAATGCAGCGCTGGCGCAGGATCCGGCGTTCTCTCTGGCCCACACGCTCAAGGGAATGATCGCGAGCTATCTGACGTTTGACTTCGACAATGCGCAATACTCCTACGACAAGGCATTGCAGGACAATCCTAACGAGGCTCTGGCGCTGTTGTTGAAGGGGGCGACCCGCGCCATGCAGAACCGCCCGGATGAAGGGGTGTTGCTGACAGAGGCGGCGCGCAAACTGACCCCGCTGGGGCCGCAGCGGTACTATTTTGACTCGCTCGCTGCCTCGGTGAGCCTGGCGGCTCGCGATTACAATCGTGCGATAGAACTGGCAGATCAGTCGCTGCAGGAGAATGACAGCTATCCATCGACCTTACGTACCAAAGCGATTGCTCTGCAGATGTCGGGCCGCGCACAGGAAGCACGTGATGTGGTCGAGTGCCTGATGAAGGTCACGCCGGATTTTTCACTGTCGCGCTACATGCAGGAACATGCTGCCGCCTTCACCCCGTCCGGCCCCGATTGGGCCAGCGCGTTGCGGGAAGCGGGCGTTCCAGAATAACCACAACCTGCCACCACTCAGGTAATGCCCCTTTGGAACCGCATGGTTTTGAAGGGGTATTTTTGGTAAATATGCGCTCTGCACGGCCCGCAGTTGTCGGGCTTACGAGTTGGTAACTATGTGTTCTCAAAGAATATCTGAGCATTTTTTGAGGGAGGCGGCATTTTTTCGGAAAAACCCCTTGCAGCCCCTCCAAACTGTCATTAGAAGGCCCCTCACAGACAGTGTTGGGATGTAGCCAAGTGGTAAGGCAACTGTTTTTGGTACAGTGTACCGTAGGTTCGAATCCTACCATCCCAGCCATTTTCTTCCTGAATTAAAAGCGCTTTAGCACCGGATCATTCGGAATGTTTCGCGCTCAAACGCCAAAACAATCGACGTTGAATGAGCTGCTCTGGCGCCAAATCTGTTTGGTACGGGCTGTGTGTGCCTGCCGCTTTAGCGCACGTCGAACGTCGTGATGGCCAGCGCCGCCTGACCTGAGAGGCTTCCTTGCAGCCCTGCAAAGACATCCTCTGCCAGACGACCATTCCGGTCCCGGATCTGTTGCATGGGACTGCGGCTGGCGATGGCGATGAGCATCTGGGCTGTGTCCCGGCGCGGGCCGGATCGGGTGACGGGGACGTCAAACCGGGTGAAATTACCGGATTGAGACAAAAAGCGCTGCAGATCCTGCACGACGCCATTGTTATCCACCAACAGCAACGCCACGTATTTGCCAGCCGTGCCGCGCAATACGCCAGTCAGGCGCGTCCCGCTGGCGACACTGCTCGCATCAAGCCGCAGGCCCAGCCTGGTGGCTGGGTAGTCCCGATTGTCCTTGATGTATTCCACTGCCGGGCATTGCCGCGGGTCAAGCAGAGTACGGGTTTGGCGCAGATCGCTATCCGACTGGGTGAGAACGATTTCGGAGAAGCGCGAGAACGCGGTGTCCTGAGCAGCCATCATATCGAGGCCGACGCCATCCTCTCCGTCACGACGGGGCAGGGTGAGCAGACATTCCTCCCCGGCGTTGGAGCGAATTTTGCGGATGAGATCACCCACCGCGAGATCCTGCGCACTGGCGGGCGGGCGGGCGGTCGTGGAGCCTGTGGAGCGCCCTGGATCGGTGGCACCGCTATCGGGTGAGGGCAGGGCGGCAACAGGCTCCACACTCGCGATCTGGCTGGTCACAACGGGTGCAGCCACCGCCGCGCCTGATGTGATCGGAGCGACTGCCACCTGATCACCGGTTGATGAGGGAAGCGCTGTGACAGTTTCCGGGATCAGCGGACTCGTGTCCTCGGGAATAAGGGGCGAAAGCGGAGCCGTCGGTGAGGTTGGCACCTCTTCAGGGGGGAGTGTTGTGGCGTCTGTCGCTGATGGTTCGGCCTCGGGTGAGACCGGATCGGCAATGACCGGAGGGAGCGCTTCGACGGGGAGTGCCTCTGTCGGAGCGGGCGTGAGGGCGGCGAGTTTTTCCATCTCGCTCTCCTCTGGAGAGAGGCGTTCTGCCTCGCCTTCCAGGGCTGCAAGCTGCTCTGGTGTGCTGCTTTCGGTTACAGCTTCAGCGCCTGCCATGCCCTCGCGAAGTTCAAGCCCAGCGAGGGTGTCGGAATCCAGTGGTTGCAGGGTCACGCTGTATCGTGGCTGGTCGGGTGCCACTCCCGGTCCGGTCAGGAAGGGATGTAACCCGCCCAGAAGCAAAGCGCCAACTGCGACATGTGTCACTAATGAGCCGCTACCGGCAAGGAGCCAGTTGGGCGTGTCGGATTGGCCATAGGGGAGGATGCTCACGTGTCTGCCTGCTCGTGGATTGTGACCAATGTGACATTGAGCGTCCCAAAGGGGGGCTGCGCCAGCAGTTCAAGCAAATCGAGCGCCGGTGCCGTGCGTTCCATCAGCACATAGAGTGTCTGCGCTCCCTCCAACATGTCATCAAGCTGTGAGAGCGTTACAGGCTCGCCGTCCAGTAACAGGCTGCCGTCGAGGCGCACCTCCAAGAGCGGGCTGGGCAGTTGTTCTGGCAAAAGCTCCTGTGTCGTCGGAAGGTCTATATCAGTATCCTGCGCAGATATCAGCGACCCGCTGGCGAGAAAGAACAAAAGCAGCAGCAGAACCACATTCACGATGGCCAGCGAGGTGTCGGTCTGCACCCGCTGTGCGCGCGGCGGCAAGAGGGGAGTACGGCGCACCATGGCTATAGCCCCCCAGCGCTGATCTGTACGGCTGTGACCTCGGCAGCCTGTAGATGCGCAAGCACAGTAGCGAGATCCTGCACACGGGCCGATGATTTGACGATCAAGATCACCGACGCAGGGGCGAGATCATCGCCCAATGCGGCAACAAGATCGGGGAGTGTTTCAAACCCGAAAGTTTGCCCTTGGATGACCATGCCATCTGCCCCGATGTTCCAGAGAGGCGCGGAAACGGCGGCGCCACTGGGCAGAGGGGTGTCGGGGCTGGAACCTGCGCCAGAACCGACCCGCTGATCCGAGACCGCATCAGTTCGGTTCAGTGTCAAAAGCGCGTAAGGTGTGAGGCTCGACGATAGCATAAAAAAGACCAGAAGCTGGAACATCACATCCGCAAGCGACGTCAGCGTGAAGGTCACGCGTCGCTTTCGGACAGGAAGATCAAGCCGGTTGATGTGCATCAGATCTCAGCCTTGCTGGCGGGCGGATTGATCAACGCGCCCGTGAATGGCAGCAGAGATCAGCACTTCGATCAGATTACGTTCACGCTCAATCCGCGCATCCAGCCAACTGGTCAGAAAGTATGCAACAAGTGCGACCGCAAGCCCGGCCGCCGTTGTGGTCAGCGCGGTCCAGATGCCCCCCGCAAGTGCGGCAGGGTCCGCCGCAGCCTGTGTCTGGGCCAGTACCGAAAACGCATCGATCATGCCGATCACGGTGCCCAAGAGGCCCAACATGGGGGCCGCATGCACGGCGATCTCCAGCAGGCGAATACGATCAGACAGGGTTGCAAGCTCTGAGATCGCGGTCTGGCGGCCCAGTTCCTCGGCGTAGGCTGTTTCACCCGGGCGGGCACGCAACCCGGTAAAGACTGCGTGCAGGATACGCGAGAGCACGGATTTGCGCGCTGCCGCCTGTTGCATCGCGGCTTCGGCCTGACCGGAGAGCCATGTGTTGATGATCTGTTCGGCCATCTGCCGTTTGCCAACCCCAAGGCGCGAGAACTGGAGCAGTTTGAAGATAAAGACCGACAGCACGGTGAGGGACATCACGCCCAGCGCTGCAAAAACGACCAGTGTCAGCGGATCAAACATGTCCGCCCGAAAATTACTCATGGGGTTACTCCACAGCGCGGCCACGTCAGGCGGGACCGCGCGTCAATGCAAAAAGGGCGTGGCTTAAATACCGAACTGGATCTGGGTGCGCGAGCTTGCGACAAGCCCATCCATGCACAAGTCGCTGGGGTTTCCATCGCCTGCGATACAGGCGGGGGAATCATTGACCACAATGCGGGAGATCGACCCGCATTCCGTTTCGGCCAAGTCGAATTGCAGAACCTTTGTTTTGCCTTCGCTGAGAGCACCGAATTCAAGCACCAGCAGGCGTGTGACAACACCTTGGCCATCAAACAGAGCAATCTGATAGGAGGCGCGATCGAGAGCCGTTGAGGACTGATTTGCCGCCACATAGGTCAGGCGGCAGCTGCCTTCTGTCGTTTCCGTCACGGAGTTGAGGTCGAGCTGAAATGCCTCGGCGTCCTGCGTTGCATCCTGAGACCAGAGCGAAGTTGCCTGTAGTGTCAGCAGCGCGGTAGCCAGAACCGATGTCTTGGCCGCAGTCATAATGCCCATGATACCCCCAATGAGTCTGAATAAAGAAATCGCGGCCATTTGGGCGATAATCCAGCGCACAGGTCAACCGGGAATTTGGGGATTTATTTCTCCCAGAGGGAGAGAATCAGCGGAGAACGCCGATGAAGAAACTGGGGCTGGGGGAGGTGCTGCTGCGGCGCGACAACTGCGGCGGCAGCGAAACCAACTGCTGTTTCGGCTGCGGCTCACTTTGATACAGCGGCGCAGGTACCGCAGATGCGGTGCGTTCATAGGTATGTGGCAGAGGTGTTGCCACATACCTGTCGTCTGCAGTGGTCGAAACAGGGCGTTTCAGCGGCCGTACATCCAACGTACGCGTGACTTCATACGAAGCATCAGCGGATGCCGGTGTCACTGCCGGTGCGGGGGGTGGGGTGCTTAAGCCAATCACCGGCAAAGCTGCATCAGTCTGCGTGGGGCTGGAGTTTGGCAAAAGCCGTGCCGGAGTGTCAAAGGATGCCACACGCGCAAGGTCCGCGCGTGCATCAAATGCAGGCGAGGTATGCGATTCGACACGTGGGGTTTGTAGGCTCGGCTCTGCACGCAATTCAGGAACCGGTGCTTGCAGGCGCGTCAGAGAACTCAGCCGTGCGCTGCTGTCTTCATCAGTGCCGGACAAAGCATTGTGACTGAGCGCAAGGCCGAGCCCTGCGGTGATAGAAAGGCAGGCCGTGCCTGCTATGATCACAATGTACCGAACCATGTCTCCCAATGTAGATCTCTGGTTGGCAAATGCCAGCCCTTTCAGTCATTGTTTGCACGCAGACTGATATGATTGTTGCGAATTTCGCACGTATTACGTGTGTGCGTGCAGTCGAGTAGCTGAATTATTGATGTGAAAAGAGTATGTAAAACATGAAGCTAAGCGTTTTGTCTGGGGTCGTTGCTGCTTTGACAACGCTTGTACCCAATGCGGGGCAGGCGAAGTTCACTTTTTGCAACCAGACGTTGGATGTTGCGAATGTTGCGATCTCTGCTTTCAACGACGGTGCATTCGAGAGCTCAGGGTGGTGGGTGGTCGGTCCCAACCAATGCGCGGAGGTCATTAGTCAGAGTTTGCGATCTCGTTTTGTCTATGTGTTTGCCAAGGATGTCTTTGGGCGTGCGCTGCTGGATGGTGTGGCGTCCATGTGTGTGGATACCGGACGGTTTCAGATCCGGGGAGAAGAAGAGTGCCTGACTCGCGGCTATATTGATGCCCGTTTTCATGAGGTAGACACGCAGCAGTCCGACAGTTGGACATTTTTTCTGCGGTCTGCTGCGGATTAAAGGCATCTTGCGGTCGCTTCTCGCAACGCTGCAAGGTAAGGTTGCAGCAATAAGGATGCTCCTTCTTTTCAAGATGCATTGAGGCTGGTTTTGTCGTTTTCCTCTCGTTGGTTTGCTTATGTGCTGGGGGCGTGTGGATGCCTGTGGAGTAGCGTCGCTGCCGCGCAGGATTGGTCTGCCTTGGTGGTCGGCGACACAGGCCAGGGCACGGGGCGCGCCTTTGCTGACAGTTATTACGCTGCACGCGCCCTCGAAGACTTTGGCGGGGCGCCCGTAACTTTGCTGCGAAATGCCAGCTATGACGCCGTCTCCGCTGGTTTTGACGACTTAAGCGGAAAGACGCAGGTTGCGTTCTATTTTGCAGGCCCTTTGGAGGGCGGAATGCAGGTCGACGGGCGCAGATTTGAGATAGGCTCCGGCATTGCGCGTTTGCAGAGTGCGGGTTTGAAACATGTGTTGTTGATGTTCGAAAACTGCGCTGGGGATGCGCAGACCGCCGCGCCACTACCCGAGGTTGGCGAGGGGGCATCTGATCTGAGTGTCGTGGTGCTGGCCAGTGCAGGTGCGGCGCAGGCCTGTCCGCCCGCTGGAGAGCGTCTGAGTGATACCCTGAAACAGGTCGGGAAGGCCGAGGCGCTGATGGTGCCGGAACTCGCAGCTTATGTGCAGCAGGGCGAACTTGATGATTTGCCGGATCAACCGCAGCCACAAAGCGATGCGGTCGCGTCCACACCGGCGCGACGAGATCAGGTGCTGATTACCGATGTGGTGCGGGTGATCCCCGCCAGCGCACCGGCAGGATTGACGCCGGTAAGCGTGCCTGCGGCCTCTGCCCAGCGCAGACCGGAACGGTCGGATGCATCAGCTCCGGTTGTGATTTTCTCTCCGGTTTCCAATCAGCAGCTCGCGGCGCTACCACAGGCGGATGGGCTGCCGGAACCTTCGATTATCGTGGGCCTTATTGAGGGCGCGGATCAGAACTTTGATGCGGCCCTTGATCCGTCTGATCTGTCTGGCAATGAGATCAGCTATGACAATGTCGAGGCGCGCCGAAGATTGATGCGGCAAGATCCGGATCTTTATGCGGGATTGCTGGCAAGTGGTGCTTTTGATCCACCGGGTCCATTGCTGGTGCGGGCATTGCAGCAGGAATTGGCGCGTATGGGCTGCTATACCAGTCGCGTTGATGGTGCTTGGGGACCAGGGTCGCAACGCGCGGTGGTGCGCTATTATGACGAAGCGGGTGTGCAGGTGCCGACGCAGGCGGCGGAGGTGTCGCTTTATCGGGATATTATTGGTCGTGAAGATGTGACATGTACGGCCCCCGTGGCTGCCGCGCCGCAGCCTCGGCGCAATACCAGCCCGGCGCCGACAACGCGCGGTCCAGCTGCCCAACCGGCTGCGCCGCGCGCCCCAGCACAGACCCAGATCGCTCCCGGTGCGGCACTGGGTGGTGTGTTTCGCTAGGCTGAGACCGGATGGCATATACCATCGACCCAGCCTTTCGTAAGGCAAAGACGCAAGCCCGCAAACGTCGGCGGCGCCGCCTCTTCCTGCGGCTTGGTGGTGCGACGGCGGTTCTTGCGGCGCTGTCCGGCGTTGGCCTCTGGTGGCTAGGGCGCAGTGGCGCGGATCTTGATGCAGAACTGGCGATGGTGCCGACAGAGACGGTGGTGCCTGATCCATCGGTTCAGCAGGCGCGGGTCCGGGCAATGCTCAATCTGCGCCGCGCGCCCATGATGCTGCATGTGGAAGAGACTGGCGAGCAGGCGATGCGAGAATTGGCCTTACCCGCAGGCCAGCCATTGATCCGCGACGGCCGGCCAGACCCTTTGCCGATTTCGTTGTTGCAGGATGATCTGTTGACGGCGGGGCGCAATCTGGTCCTGCAACTGCCGTCGGGACGCGATGATTTTGCACTGTTTCAGGCGCAACGTCGCGATGCGCTGGAGGCGGCGCAAGAAGAGGGGCGCAACACGCTGCTGGCGCGTGATGCCAGCGTGGCGCTGACGATCCCATCGACGCGCCGCTCTGCATTGTTCAACGACGAGATCATTGTCCTAAACACCGACAGGTCGCTGCGCGATGTGCTGGTGGACAGCGGCATTGATGCCGCGCAGGCTGAGAGTATTGCCTCCGCCACCATTCGGATCGGCGAGTTGGATGAGACCCTTGTTGCGGGAAGCGTGGTTGCGCTGCGCTCTCGAAACCGGGTGGGACAAGCGGATACGCCTTTGCTTTTACAGCTGTCGCTTTATGGCCCGGACAGGTTCTTGGTCAGCCTTGCCCAAAACGGGCCGGGTCGTTTTGCCAGCGCTGCTGACCCGTGGGCGGAAAAAGACTTGCTGCAACGCTCTGGCCAGCTGGTCAGCACTGAGATGCCGGGGCGCAATGTGCGCTTGATGGATGCGCTATATTCCACTGCGCTGCGCAACGGAGTACCCACTGGTATCGTGGGTGAGTTGATCGTGATGATGTCGCGCCGATTTGATCTGGAACGTCTGGCGGAGCAGGGGGATCGGATCACCCTGCTGTTTTCAGGCCAGCCTGACACCGGGAGTGCCGGGCAAATCCTCTATGCGGGAATTGAGGGGCCTTCGGGAGAGATGCGCTGCTATGTGACGGCGCTGCCGGGGCCGGAAGGGGGCTTTGGCTGTTTTGACGCGGGTGAAGCGGGCGTCAGCGGGATGCGCCTTGGGGCCGGGCTGGCAATCCCTGTGCGAGGGGTGAAGACCAGCGGATTTGGAATGCGCATGCACCCCATCCTCAAGAAAATGAAGCCGCACAATGGGGTGGATTGGGCGGCCCCCGAGGGCACGCCGATCTTTGCCGCACGGGCGGGCACGATTCGCGCCGCCGGGGACAGTGGCGGCTACGGCAACCTCGTGGCGATCACGCATGAGGGCAACATGGAGACGCGCTATGCCCACATGCAACGCTTTGCAGATGGGATAGCACCGGGTGTCACCGTCGCGGCGGGTCAACAGATTGGCTATGTGGGGACCACAGGACGTTCGACTGGCCCGCATCTGCATTTCGAGCTTTGGGTGGATGGTCGCCCGACTGACCCCGCGCAATATGGCAGCAGTGCGGTCGCGTCGCTTGTGGATCGTATTATCCATGTCGAAAGCGGTGGCAATGCCACGGCGCAAAACCCGCTATCCTCGGCCACCGGTGCTGGACAGTTCATCTCCAGCACCTGGGTGCGCATGATGAATACCTATCGCCCCGATCTGGTTGAGCAGCTGACCCGTGAGGAACTTCTGGATCTGCGCAACGATCCGGTGCTGAGCCGCGACATGGTGCAACGTCTGGCGCAGGAGAGTGAAAGCTATCTGCGCGCACGTGGGCATCAGGTTACTGCTGGGCGGCTGTATCTGGCGCACTTCCTTGGCGCGGCTGGGGCCAATCAGGCGCTTTCCAGTGATCCCAACCTGAGTGTGGAAGAGGTGATGGGGGCCGGAGTGGTCTCTGCCAACCCGTTCTTGCGCGGCAAGAACATCTCGGACCTTCTTGCGTGGGCCGATCGCAAGATGCAATCGCGGGGGCAGCGTGTCGCGGTGGTGATCCCACCACAGGTGAAGGCGTATATGACCCGGATTGATGCTTTGCTGGCAGATCTCTGAGAAGGGAGTCTGCGCTCAGGGCCTACAGCTCTGCGCGGGCGTTGCGGAAGTCTCTTGCAAAGAAAAGAGCGCCAGTTCCGGCGCGAATACGTAGCCTTGCGCATCAGAGCTGCGTTTGAGCACCCAAAAACCAGCGGCTGGAAGAAGAAAGGCCAATGCCACAATTCCAGCCAACAGGCGGGCGTGATGGCGCTCTGGCAGAGGTGCGAGTAACAGGAACAACGGCAATACGGCGAGGGCGAGGAACCAGAAACTGCTGGTGTCAAAATACACGCGTTCTGCACATGCAGACAGAGCCTTCAGGGCTGCGGAAATATCCCACAGCCCCCAAATAGCCGCCGCAATCCCCAGCGAGGAGAACGCGGCGAGTATGGAAATCGCAACATTGCGGGACATCAATAGGGTCCGGTATGTTTCAGCGCCTGATTGATCAGATGCTGCTCCCACGCGCGGATCTGACGGGCGAGCACGCGGAAGGGATTTTCAAAGGAATCCACGGTATCCTCAATGGCGCGTACAAGTGTTTCGGTGAGGCCAAACTTACGATCCACGCGGTCCAGCAGGATCGACACGCCAATCCCAACGATGACGGCGGCGATCACCGGACCAGCGGCGATAGTGGTCAAAGCGCCCACTGCCATCCCAGCGAGGAAACCCGCCCCGGCGGAAACCGCGAATTTGCCAACATCTGACGCAATTGTTCCCAGCAACTGGGTCAGACGCGGATCATTGTCTGACAGCACGTGTTCAACCACGCGCAACGCAGCAAAGGCGACCACTGCGATACCAGTCATGCGCACCGCGCCTTTGGCCAGTTGTTTGGAGCCAAGCACGAGTTTTGCAACCTTGGGGTTTGAACTCAGATAGCGTGTGCCGGTCAAAGTGGCGCGCTGGCCGGGATAGCCTTTGATGATCACATATTCTTTGCCATTGACGGATTTGATGTAGGCGCGACCGCTGAGGCCAAGGGTTTGCACAAGTTTCGCAGCGCCTGCGCTGTCGATCCCTGCGGTGGCCGCCGTAACAAGGTCGATTCCGCTGGCCTCCGCCATATCGTTGTTGATCTCGACAACATAAAGCAGCGTCTCTTCCAACGTGATTTCGCGGCTGTCGGTTTTAATGGTGCAGTTACCAGTCTGAAGCGTTTCGGGCATGGGAACTCTCTTGAGGAATAAAGTGGATTGAAAGACCAAAGGGAAAAAGGTCAGCTCAGGGCGTAGTGGAAGCCCTCAGTATCGGCGGTCACGGTGACGCGATGGATTTCGCCTCCGGTGCTAAGGGTTTTTAGCACCTTGCGGCTCAGCTCCGGCAGGATGGAATTGGAGATGATATTGTCGATCATCCGCCCGCCGCTGTCGGGGTCGCGGCAGAGGCTGGTGATATGCTCGATCACATCGTCGCCATAGACCAGTTCAGTGCCATGCGCGCCCTTGAGGCGTTTTTCGACTGCAGAGAGCTTCAGGCGCGTGATGCCGCCAAGGACTTCAGTGCTGAGCGGCAGGTAAGGGATAGTGACAATGCGACCCAGCAAGGCGGGGGGGAAGACCTCCAGCAGGCTGGGTTTCAGCGCCACGTCGAGTTCCTCCAGATCAAGGTCTGCTGCGCTGCCGTCGGGGCCGACACGGTCCATGATGACCTCGGTGCCCACATTCGAGGTGAGCAGGATCAACGTGTTCTTGAAGTCGATCATGCGGCCATTGCCATCTTCCATGACGCCTTTGTCAAAGACCTGAAAGAAGATCTCATGCACATCGGGGTGCGCTTTTTCGATCTCGTCGAGTAAGACCACAGAGTAGGGCTTGCGGCGCACGGCCTCGGTCAGGCGACCGCCTTCGCCATAGCCGACGTAGCCCGGAGGCGCGCCTTTCAGGAGCGAGACGGTATGGGCCTCTTGGAATTCGCTCATATTGATGGTGATGACGTTCTGCTCGCCCCCATAAAGTGCCTCTGCCAGAGCCAGCGCGGTTTCGGTCTTGCCGACACCGGAGGGGCCGCAGAGCATGAAGACGCCGATGGGCTTGTTGGGGTTGCCAAGGCCCGCGCGGCTGATCTCGATGCGTTTGGCGATGGATTTGAGGCCGTGATCCTGACCGATGACGCGGGCGCGCAGATCATCGGAGAGGTTCAGCACCGCGTCGAGTTCATCTTGCATCATCCGACCCGCAGGGATACCGGTCCAGTCCGAGATGACGGCAGCGACGGCCTGTTCGTCCACATGGGCAAAGACCATGCGGTCGTCCGGATTGGTCTCGTCCAGCGCGGTCATCTGCGCCTGCATCTCGCGGCGCAAGGCATCCGGGTCGATGTCGGTCTTTGCGTCAGAGGCGTCCGCCTCCGGTTGCCCGGCGTCCGCTGTTTCGCTGCTGGCAGCGTCGTTTGCGCCGGGCGTGTCAGAAGTCTGTGCTTTGAGGCGCTGGCGCAGGTCAAGCACCTGATCGACGATCTCTTTTTCGCGGGCGTAGCCGGTATCAAGCGCGGCCAGCCGGTCCGTCAGGTCAATGATCTCGGTCTTGATCTCGGCGATGCGGTCTTCGTGGCTCTCGCCCAGATCGCGGGCCTCTGTCTTGCCGGCAAGCTCTGCCTCGAGCGCGTCGATCCGGGCGCGGGTGGCGGTGATGCGGGCGGGCAGGGCGGACTGGCTAAGCGCCACCCGGGCGCAGGCGGTATCCAGAAGCGAGACCGCCTTGTCCGGCAGTTGCCGGGCCGGGATGTAGCGGTGCGAGAGCGTGACCGCGCTGACGATGGCAGCGTCGGAAATACGCACTTTGTGGTGGTCCTGCATCGGGCCAAGGATACCGCGCAGCATGTCGCAGCAGACCTCGATTGAAGGTTCATCTACATTCACCGGCTGGAACCGTCGGGTCAGGGCCGGGTCTTTTTCGATGTGCTGGCGATACTCGCTCCAGGTGGTGGCGGCGATGGTGCGCAGGGTGCCGCGGGCCAGCGCCGGTTTCAACAGATTGGCGGCGTCCCCGGTTCCGGCCTGACCGCCCGCACCGATCAAAGTATGGGCCTCGTCGATAAAAAGGATGATGGGTTCGGGTGAGGACTGGACCTCATCAATGACCGATTTCAGGCGCTGTTCGAACTCGCCCTTGATCGAGGCACCAGCCTGCATCGACTGGATGTCCAGCTCAAACAGGCGCGTGCCCTTGAGCTTGGGCGGGACATCCCCGGCGGCGAGCAACTGGGCAAAGCCTTCGACCACGGCGGTTTTGCCGACACCGGCCTCGCCCGTCAGGATCGGGTTGTTCTGGCGTCGGCGCAGGAGCACATCGATGAGCTGACGGATCTCGTCGTTGCGGCCCTTGATCGGGTCCATCTCGCCCGCTGCGGCGGTCATGTCCTTAGCAAACCGGCCAAGCGCGGTGGTGCCGCCTTTGCCCTCAGAGGCAGCGCCACTGTCCTCGGCTGTTGAGAGGTTCGCGCCATCCATCGGACGCATCGTGTCCTCTTCGCTGCCCGCCCATAGGCTGCGGCTGTCCTGACCCAGCTGTTCGGCAGAGATCTGTTCAAACACAGAAGAATAGCGCAGCAACTGCCGACGCAGGGAGAGATCGTTGAGCAGCGCGGTCAGAACGTGGCCGGTGCGGATCTGCGCCTCGCCAAAAAACAGCGTTGCATAGGTCCAGGCGTGGTTCAGCGCGTCAGCAAGATGATCGCTGATGCCCGGTGTTTCCGTCACATTTTTGTCGAGACGGTCCATCGCGCCTGACAGATCCTTGAGCACGCGACCGCGATCAAGGTTCAGCTGGCGCAAAGTGACGGAGATGTCGGCATTCTGGTTGGAGACCGAATGAAACAGCCAGTGGCAGAGATCGACGTAGCGATTTCGCGCTGTTCTGGCGTCGCGCATACCCTGAAGAAAGGCATCATAGCCTGCGCGGTTCATCTTGCCGGCGTATTTTTCAATTGTAATTTCAGTCATGAAACAGGGGCCTCGATTGGGCCGCACACCTGTCAGGCGGCGGAGGACTTCAATTCATCTTGGTCAAAGGGTTCGGGAAGCAGCGGATAGCGGCTCACTTGCAGGTATCCATCGGCGCTGCGTGGTAGGGGGCTGGTCGCGGTCGGGAGATCGGGCGTGCCGATCGAACCGACACAGGCGAGCCAACCTACTTGTGTGCTTTGTCCCAGCACGGCGGTCGATATTTGCGGGCGCGGCAGCCATAGCGCGGTTTCAATGTCAAAGGCCTGTCCGAGATACCAGAACACAATATCCTGAAGCGCCGCGTGATCGGGGCCGCCGGGAAGGAAACGCTGATACTGGGCCAGATCACTGAGCATCACGTGAAGGCGGATCTTGGCACTGAGGGATTGCACATACCCGCCCAGAACACTGTTCTCACCGAGCGTGCAGCCTTGGGCCCCCAAGAGGCAATGCGCATCTGGTTCGAGTTCGAGCCAGCAGGGAACGTGCTCTTCGATCCGAAAACGGGCGCGACCGTTGAAATGCAGCTCCAGCATTTGGCGCAGGCGTACGGGGCTTTTGACGCGTCCGGTTGCCAGCGGTGCCAGATGTAGCTTGGTCATGTCATCGGGACGCGCCCCGGACCGGTTGGCGGCGGTGCCACAGCCAAGAAGCGATAGAATATAGGCCTGAAACCGGTCACTGTCGGCGTGGTCGAACTGGCTTATTGCGCGGGCATCGGACCATGCGCGGAAAAACAGCTCCTGAAACCGTGCGGTGAAGATGTCGCAAAAGGCGACGAAGCTCTCGTCCCCGGCAGAGAACCACGACTCAACCTCTTCGGTCCAGTTGAGCGGTAGCGCGCCGAACGCGCCGAACAACCCCATAAACTGCGCTCGCAGGCGTGGGGTGCTTTGGGTCAGGTCAACACGCGCCACATCGCGGGTGGGAAAGGCAAGGGCCGGGTCTTGACCCAGATGCACGATGGCATCGCGCAGCCGCTTGTTCTGGCCAATGGCTGGTTTGTGGCCTGCACGTCGCTCAAGCTCTCGCAGGAGCGAAAACAGACCAACACCGCTGGCGGCTTTTTCCTGGTGCTCGCGGCGTTCCAGCGTCTCGCTGACGCGGGTTGCGGCGGGCGAGGCCGCAGCAGAGGCGACGTCACCACTCACAACAACGGCCCTGTACCAGAGCGGGGCGCAAAGCGCGTGATTTCGCCCCGTTGCAAGCTATGTATCACCGTTTGGGTGAAGCTGTTGACCGCCGCATATTCGGCAAAGAAATGATCCAGCACCGCCCCTAAGGGTACGATGCCGGTGCTTTCAAATTCGGTTTCGTCAAAAGTCACGCGGATCAGCAGTCCGCGTGCGGTGTGATAGCCGTCTGGTGCGGCAATGGTGCGGGTCACCGGGGTGCATTCCAGATTGCGCACACCGCTAATTTGCGCCTCGCTGACGCTGTCGGAGAGATCGGCAAAGAGAGAGAGCATTTCCCGCAAAGACGCCGCGGACATGCCGCCATCAGGGCTTTGGACGCCAGAGGTGCCGAGCGACAGATAGGACAACAGGCGCCAATAGGTATCCCCCGCAGTTGTGCGGTGGTTGGCGGTGGTTTCACGGTTTGCAAGGCTGTCACGCGGTGGGGACGGTCCGGCAAGACATTTCAATGCCACGGTCTGGTCGTCGCATAGGTGAAAACTCTCGGCGCTGTCCGCGATCGGCAAATATTCCGGCAGATGGCGGTTGGAGCACAAGAGTTTGACCTGCAGCCGATTGGCTGGTTCTTGCTCCGGTGGCTCGTAGAGGCTGATCAGGGTCTCGGTGCCACGATAGAGATTGCGCGGGATGCCGTTGCGCTGTTCTGCCAGCGTGCGTCGGCGGGGCTTGCGCCGCGTGGTGTAATAAAGCGCCTGACGGGCACTGCGCCCCTCGGGTGGCAAGGCATAGAGCGGATGCACCTCGGATTTGCTTTGCCGATCAGTATAATGCGCCCAGACCTCGGTAATGTGATGCACTTCGTAATGGGTGATCGGCGAGGAATTGGGCGTGATGGTGTATTCGTGGCGCTTGCGGTCCAGATGCAGGTGGCTCGACATTTCTTCGAACAGATTGACCGCAGGCGCGGCATTGACCGCAAGATCCTGCGGGTCGAGATTTGCCGCCAGACGTTGCCGTGGGCTGGAAAACTCAAAAACCAGTTGAACCGTGTTGCTGCGCACATGCGGCAGCACATCACGCAGGCCGGTGAGCCGCAAACCCAGAAACTTGCGCGGGAACACAAAGAACTCGCGCAGCCGTGCAAACCCATCAAACAAGCGCTTTTGGTGCGGAAAGAGCTGCTCACCTTCGTCAAAGCCAATCTTGTGCAGCTGGTTCGGGGCGAGACGGGCAAAGACCGGATCACCCTGCGCATTGAGCCAGCGCAGTGAGACCCGCGTACAGTCGCAGAAAATCTGCTCGTAGAGGATGGCCGCCTCGTCCATCGGCGCGGTGAAGTTCAGCGTCAGGCTGTCCATCTCCAGCGTGTTGAGCGTCTCGGTGGGGTTTGGTTGGCCATCGTTGTCGAGGCGCGCCACATCAACCACAAGGCCCGCTTTGGTACTGGCGGCGATTTCCTGCCCCAAGGCGCTGATCGGTCCTGCACTGGCGTGATAGGTGGCCTGTGTTACGCCAATCGGCCAAACTGTCAGCGGGGAAGCCAGCGCAAAGCGGCACGACACCCTTTGTTGCGCATCGAGGAAACGGGCGTCCATATACTCGCCTGCCGTAAACGAAAGACCGGATTCGATTTCCGGGCTGTCGGCCGGGGCCTGCGCCCGGACAAGCATGACGCTGGGGGTCGGAGCGAGTGCATCGGGAAAGATCTGTTCCAGCAACTCGCGGGTGAAGGTCTGGTATTCCTCATCCATCTTGACCTTCACTTGGGCGGAGAGAAAGGCAGAGCCTTCCAGAAGCCCTGCCACTGCCGGGTCCATATTCTCCTCAAGGAGGCCGCCAAGCCGATCAGCAAGGCCCGGATATTCGCCAGCAAACTCCGCTGCGCGTTCCTTCAGAAGGCCAAGCTCCTGATTATAGGCGTCTCTTAATGCGCGTCTCATGTGTTCACCCGCAGGTGAGAGAGGGACATTTTGCCCGCGCCGAGGTCGATTTCAGCGTCAAAATCCAGAGATACATCGACGGGGTCGCCGAGCATTTCAGCGGTCACAAACACTGCAAGGTGATGCGTCTTACCATTGCTGGTATCGCGGATCTGGACATCCAGACTCTCTGCGATCAATCGCGGCTCGAACCGGATCAGAGACTCGCGCAGCGTTGCCACCACTGCAGGCGTATTAAGAGCGACTTTACCAAGTCCGCTGAGATCGCGAAACCCGTAGTTGACGATCGAGTCGGCCACATGCGGTGCATCATCCAGTGGACAGATCGCCTCAAGGTGGATGGTATTGAGGAGGGCCGCCAGGTCAGCCTCAAGGTGCTGTCGCAACTCTGTTTCCGAGACGCCAAAGCGGCGTTGTTTGCGCGCAGAGGTCAGCTTTGTGATGCCATCACCGGATATTTCGCGACGGTGATGCGCGTCCTTTTCATTGTGAGACGCCCGAAAGACCTGCAGGATCGACGTCTTTGCCTTGCGGCCCGTTTGCCAGCGGGGATCACCGGTTTCAGAATTGTCCGCATCGCCGCGCCGCATGTTTGTACCTTCTGCACCGGGACTAAAAATAACGTGGAGCGTCGGGTCCGTTGCAATAACACGGGCCAATCTGCTCGAAAGGGGAGGGCCGCAGGACGCGGCCCTCCCGAAAATCCGTAGAACCGAAAGAGGGCGGTCTTACTTGCCCCATTCCTTGTTCTCGGCGATTTCCCAACCTGCGAGGCTCTCGGGGCCAGCGGCACCGGACTGCTCTTGGAAGGTGTAGGTCACCTGGAAGCGGCGGAAGTTCAGGGTCAGGGTTTCCTGAACGCGGTCCAGGCCATCCTTGCTGCCACCGGTCTGGTAGTTGGTGATCATCACGTCTTCGAAGTCGATTTTGAGGTAATCGACAGGAGCGGTGCCGCCAGATTTGCGAACCACCAGCTGGCCGGACTTAATATGTTCGCCCGAGCAGCAGCGCTTGATCAGGTCATGCGTCGCTTTATCGACGTATTTGGTGACCTGAATGTCCTGCACGTCGACTTTACCGCCGCCGCCGCCGCCGCCCATGTGGGTAGTGCCGGACTGAGACATGGACCAGCCCCAGGACAGGATGTCGATCCAGTCTTTATGTTTGTCATCCTGGCATTCGCCAACGATGCCGTTGTCAAGTTTCAAAAAACAATCAATCGCCATGAAATAACTCCTTTAGGCGCTACATATCGCTCTCCAGGGGGGAAAACGAATTACTTCCCAGATGGCAGTTTCGACACAAGGCTCATGCCGATATCCATACCTTCCATCTGGAAATGAGGTTTGAGGAAAAACTTGCCCTGATAGTAGCCGGGGTTCAGTTCGTCCTCGACAACTTCTACTTTGGCTCCGGCCAGTGGCTTTTTGGCCTTTTCCATCTCGCTTGCGCTTTCCGGGTTGCCGGAGACGTATTTATTCACCCATGCCTGCAGGTCACGCTGAAGCTGCGAGACATCCGGGCTTTGACCGATTTTGTCGCGCACCATCGCCTTCAGATAGTGGCTGAAGCGCGATACGGCAAAGATGTAGGGAATGCGCGAGGACATGTTGTCCGACGCAGTCGCCTGATCGTCGACGTAGGTCTTGGGCCGATAGAGGCTCTGTGCGCCGATGAAGGCAGCCTTATCGGTGTGCTGGCGGTGGATCAGGCCAATCAGGCCCGCCTTGCTCAACTCGCCTTCGCGACGGTCGGTGATCGACACTTCGGTGGGGCACTTCAGATCCTTGGCACCATCGCCGGTATCGAACACATGGGTCGGCAGGTTCGCCACTTCACCACCGGAGGTGACGCCGCGGATGCGGACAGTCCAGCCGTGTTCCTTGAATGCGCGGTTGATGTTGGCCGCCATCGCATGGGCGGAGTTCATCCACGCATACTGCGTGCCTGCGTGACCGTCGGTTTCTTCTTCGAAGTTGAACTCTTCAACCACGGAATTGGAGTTCTGGCTGTAGGGTTCACGCGACAGAACGCGGGGCAGGGTCAGCGCAACGAAACGAGAGTTCTCGCTGTCGCGCAGGCTGTTCCACTGGGCGTATTCCGGGGTTTCGAAGATTTCGGAAAGATCCGGCGGAGCAGAAATTTCGTTCCAGTCGTCAAGCCCGAGAAGATTGGGCGAGGCACCAGAAATGAAGGGCGCAAGCGCGGCCTCGGAAATCTTGCCGATGGAGTTCAGAAGGTTCACATCCGGCGAGGAGTGATCGAAGTGATAATCGCCGACCAAGCAGCCGAAAGGTTTGCCGCCGAGCGTGCCGAGGTTTTGCTCGTACACAATGTTGAACAGCGGAGATTTGTCCCATTTGGCACCGGGGAAACGACGCATCATTCCCTGCAGTTCCTTTTTGGAGACGTTCAGTACCTTCACACGCAACGTCGCATCGGTCTCAGCGTTGTTGAGCGTATAGGCAAGCCCGCGCCAGCTGGCTTCGAACTGCTGGAATTCTTCGTTGTGGATAATCGCGTTCATCTGGTCGGACAGCTTTTTGTCCAGTTTCGCCAGCATTGCGTCCACGGTATCGATCATATCTTCGGCGACCACGGATTGATCGTCGAGCGCTTCACGCACCAATGCCACAACCGCGTTATCGACTTCTTGTGCGGCGATATCGGTGCGCGGTTTGATCGTCTGTTTCAGAATGTCGGAGAACTCCGACAGTTCATCCAGTTCTGCGGCGCCTTCGCCAGCCTGTACCTGTGCTTCGTTGTCCATATGTGTCACCTGTCCCTGTCCGAACGCTCAGTGCGCTCAGGCGTCCTCGCCATCGGTTTCTTCTTTTGCGGCACGTTCCGCCAGCGCTGCCATCAGCTCTGGGTCTTCCAACAATTTCTTGAGGTGGTCCTGCGCCTTGGGCTTGGACGCCATGTAGCGCTGCAGGTTTGCAAGCTGTTCACGCGCTTCCAGCAGTTTTTTCAGCGCCGGAACCTGACGCGCGATGGCCGCAGGCTCAAGATCGGCAAGGCTTTCGAATTTAAGCTCAACGCCCAGCTTTTCGCCGCCATCACCGCTCAGGCGGTTCTCGGCCATAAAGGTCATGCCCGGCTGCAGTGACGCCATGTAGTCATCCACGGTGTCTTTGGTCACATCCGCAAAGGTGCGCTCTTCGACGGGCGCTTTTTCGACGCCGGGGGTGTTGCCGGACAGATCCGACATGACACCCATGACGAAGGGCAACTCGACCATTTGCTCGCTGTCGAAAGGATCCTCATATTGGATCTGCACGCGTGGCGGACGGTTGCGTTTGATGAAGCTGGAACCTGAATCTGAGGCCATGCTGGCTACTCCCGTTAGGTGCGGTTCGTGCTGAACCGGAAGATTGTTGTGTGCCCCGCGAGGGCTAATGTGCGTCGCAATGACGAGGATCTATATGCTTTTGCCATCTCAGGCTGTGTTCTCCTGAGGTATAAGTTCTTCAATCAGAGATTGAAAGTCCATATCCAGATAGCTTTGAGCACGTTTCAGAAGAACCGGGACCGGGCTGGAGCGTTCGGTTTGGCGGAAATACACTTCGACCGATTGCAACGCCTGAGCGGCCTGAGCAGCAGAGGCGATTTTTGGATCAGGGCCGGGATCTTGCGGCAATTCAGTCGCCGCATCCGAGGTATCGGGCAGCGCGCCGCTCAGTTCCGCCAATCGATCCGCGCCCAGCAAAAATCCTGTTGGTGCACCAAAATCTACAACTGCCGCGGATGCTTGTGACGGCAACAAAGTTTGCAGCGCCTCAACCAGAGGTTTGCCGATCAGCAGGCGCGCCTGTGTCACCAAGAGCAAAGCCGCAGAGGAGGGCTCGTTCTTGCGATAGTAGATTTCGCAGGATTCAAGCACTCTTCGCGCGTGCAGTTGGCTGACGATTTGCACCGGTGTGCGCAGCGGCTCAACATTGGCCGTGCGGGCCGTGGCCAGTGCAGGCGGGGCCTGCAGGTCAGGTTTTTCCGCGGCGGTTTCTGCGGGCGCAGGCTCGGGCGCTGCGCTTGTGGCCAAGTCGGGGCGCGCGGTGGTCAGCACATCCAAGATGTCATCGAGAACCGCAAAAAGCTGCTCGAAATTCGGCTGAAACGGTGTCGCTGGATGAGTCGTGCAGGCGGATTTTATCCGCGACGCGGCCGAGCGTATCGTGGTGAAATCCTGATGGGCATCTTCCACCTGCTTCTTGTTGCCGGGATTGGTCAACGCATCCAGCAGGGGCTTGAGCTCGATTTCGGATTCATGCTCGAGCGGCGCATTTTCACCTTTGGCCACGCGGATTTTTCGCAGAGTAACCTCGGTGGTGCCAGTGAGCCCCATGAACATCAATGGCTGCACCACTGTGACCGTCTGGTTCAGGTCATTGATCGCATCACGACGTTCGGCGGGACCATCTTCAAGAGACGGGTGGACCGCATCAGGCAAGGTTTCCAGCAAGGTCGCCATGGCCTCGACGGTATCGCGCAATGCGCCGCGATTACCCGCCAACGCATCCCACTGGGCCTGCAAAGACAGCAAACGAAGATCGCGCGTGCGGTCTAGCAACGCATCGATTTCGCGTGTCTCTGCCCGGTGATCGACGTCCTTGGGATCAAACAGGCGATCAGGAGAGCGACTGCCATCAGGGCGCTCCACGCCCGGTTGCATGTAGAAACCGGGTAGCCGTCCGACCGCACCAAAGTAATACTCTTCGTATGCCGGATCAAAACTTGCGTTGAGGTCCGGCCCGCAGGGCAAATCGTCTGACAGAGGTGTGGCGCGCGCGCTGGTGCGCATCAATCAATCCTATTTGTTTGTAACCCAGAGTTTTCACTTTGAAATTCTTGGGGTGAAGTTAATCAACTATGGAGTGTCGTCAAGGGTGACGGTTCAGTCAAATTTCCCATGTTTGGCGGCAGCGTCCGCGTATGCTTGCGCAAATGCCTTGAGGAAGACGTCCAACATGCCGTGCTCTGCCTCAGAGGCCTTCTTGTCCCAGCGCGCGACATAGCTGTCCCATAGTTTACTGCGACGGCTGCCACCCAGAAGCGCGCGCCCCTCTTCGGATGATTCGATTTCCTCGGGCGATAACCCCATGAGAACCGCAGCAAGCGCAGGTTGCAGCGCGGCAAAAACGGCCTGCTGATGCCCGCGCAAGTCTGCAAGCGCCGAGGCAAAGCTCTCGGGCCCTTCCATGAAGCCCTCGCGCGGGGTCAGAAACATGGTGTCCATAGCTTGATGTGGATCGGGCAGGAATTTCAAAGGGTTGTTGCCATGGGCGTTGCGCATGGTGCGCTCGCCACCTTTGGTGAACTGTTTGACGCTGGCACGATCTTGCAACATGCGCATGATCTCTCCCGTGGCCAAGGACACCGCTTGTCCAAGCGCATGAGCGAGCTTTTCAGGATCAGCGCTGCCTGCGAGTTGCGGATCAATCCCCGCGCCTTCGCAAAATGCACGTAAAACAGCCGCGCCATTGTCGGCTGCGGTCGCCTGCGCCGGTGGTGCGGCTGCTGGCATCGCCTGACTGGGAGGCGGCGCCGGGGTGGCTTGCGGCGGATGAGCGGGAGAGGCCGGCGAGGGCATCGGCATCGGCGCAATGGGCGCTTGTCCTGCCGCAGGTTCGGCGGGCGGCACATAAGGCGACGGGGCCGTTGGCGGCGGTGACGGGATCGGTGGTGGTGTGACAGGTGCGGCCTGCGCCGGTGGCATTTGTGGCGTGAGTTGCAGGAACTCTTGTGCGACGTCATCAAAAGCGTGCGCATTGGCAGGTGCGCGCGGCAATGGGTTGACCGGATCTTGCGGCTGCAGCCCCAAATCCCATGGGTCAGCCTCTTCGTCGCTCGTCCCATAGTCGGGCTGTTGTATTGCAGCAGGCTGCGCGCCAGCGGCCCCGCTCTCCACCGCGATGATATAATGCCCGACGACCAGCCGCTCACCGCCACGTAGCTGAACCGCTCCTTGGATGCGGTGATGCTGCCCCTGCATAAAGGTCCCGTTGGTCGACACATCTGTCAGCCAATAGGCACCATCATGAAAGCTCACATCAAAGTGATGCCCGGAGACGTGCCGAGACGGATCGGGCAGTACCCAATCCATGGCACGGTTGCGCCCGACGTTGATGCTGTTTTCCTGCAGCGTGATCCAGGCTGGGCTGCCGTCCTGCAGCAATTCAAAATTTTCCAGTCGCAGGGTCAGTGTCATAGTCGAATTTGGTCTCGTGTCACGTTGGGGCTACCCCGAATATGTGGTTGGGGTGATTAGAAGGAGCGAAAGAGCGGGGCTGCAAGGTCAATAAAACGGGCGAGCTGGATGGGCCGATTGTTCAGAGCCGCGCCGCTCAGGCACGATAACACGGCAGAGTTGATTGCACGAGGTGCCCGGTGTTCGGGAACCTGTGCGGGGTCGTTGGGGGCAATGCTGCCGCCAGACCATGTGACCGCCAGCCCCAAAAAGACTGCAGGGCTGCGTACCGGTGCATAGAGTGCCTCACGCGCGGTGCGAAAGCGGTTCTCGTCGTCGGGGTAGGTGGTCCATGTTGCAACAAGCTCCATCATGTGCCGATCATTGGCGCTCAGTTCGCTGGCCGCATGCCTCAGGCACTCATAGCCCCACCAGATCGCCATCTTCGGTTTTGCCGCAAATGCCGTAAATGTTACCGCATCCTCTGGCGTCGTTGATGCACGCAGGCGCATCAAAAACGTCAAACCGTCCTCATTGTCGCGCGGGTGGTTTTGCGTGAGCCGCCCAAGTTGCGGCATCTGGCGGTATAGCTCTGTCGGGATTTCGTGACGCAAGGCCGACAGCGGCGGCTGCGTTTTATCAAGGTCATCGTTATCCGAGGACGGCTGCCCGGCGGGAGAGTTTATTTCATTTAGGTCTGAGGTCACGGCGGTCGTTGTCCAAAAAGCTAGGGGCCGGGGATCTGCAAAATACAGGGGCGATGACAAGGGTGATGAAAAGAGCTGTTGCGACATGCGCTTGGCTGAGAATGCTGCTCAATTTGTATCGTTTGTACTCGAACACGCAAGGGGGAGAGAACGGCGGACGGTCTCCTCTACGTTGTGTTACTGTCAGAAGGTCCGATCTGCAGACAGCTGGTGGCGCTCCGGCATCACGCGCACTGCTAGGTTGCTTGGTTTTGGAGGTCTGCGACCATAAGTTGCTGACGTGAGGTCAGTCATGATCATGAATATCAATATATAACAATGAACTAATGGTCGTATTGGGATTTGATGCGCGGCCCGCGATGGTGTCGCAAGGGTAAATAATTGGTTAAGTTTCACCGTTGTTTTATTGACATATCTCCTTAACTTGCTTTTTTGCTCGCTATTGGTGCGGCGCGAGCCGCCTTCTCGCCTTTGCATAGTTTCTAACGTCTGGTATTTTAATGCGCATTCTTCTGCTCGGAACCACCGCAATTTATGCTGGCCTCACGGCCCAACCTCTTGGATCTCAGACTTGGACCAACGGTGACGGCACCGCTTTGTGGGGGGATGCCGGGAACTGGGACGGAGGTGACGTTCCCGATGACGCCAGCAGCGGCGTCATCTTTAATGACCCGGGTACGGATAGTGCAGTCGGCCTTACAGATACGGGTAGCACTCAGGATACTTTCACCGTCAACTCGCTCGACATCCAGACCGGGACGCAGTTGTCGGGTGGCACCCTTGTACTCGATGGAGTGGATCCCACCGTAAACGTCGCAGCAACTGCAACAGGGTCAGCTTTTGCCTCTGATATGAGCCTGCGCCTGCGCGCTAACGCGGTCTTCACTATGTTGGCTGATTTCGTCTCTGAGGCGACAATTACTGCCGTGGGGGACCAGTTTTTAGAGGTGAATGCCGGAGCGGGCACTACGACTCGGCTTGCCGGGGCGCTTGAGGAAACAGGCGGCGCGCTTGGGGTGGAGGTGAGCGGCGGCGGGACTGTCGTGATGGAGGCCGAGAACACCTACACGGGCGCGACGGAAGTGACGTCCGGCACGCTGTCGGTGACGGGATCTGGAACCTTGGCATCGACGGAAGTGAATGTCGCCTCGGGTGGCATGCTGACGACGGATGGCGGCGCGCTGGATTCTGGCACGGAACTGGAGAATGCCGGTGAGGTCACGCTGGGTGGTTCGGAGACGATCGCGAGCCTGAACGGGGCGGGCACCACTGAGGTGACTTCCGGCACGTTGACGCTGACGTCGGGACCATCAACTGTGGGTGGAGAGATCTCCGGGGCCGGTGGTCTCATGGTGAATGGTGCGACAGCGGAAGTCACGCTGACGGCCGAGAACACCTACACGGGTGCGACGGATGTAACATCTGGCGAGCTGTCGGTGACGGGGTCTGGAACCTTGGCGTCGACGGACGTGAGTGTTGAGGAAAACGGCACGCTGACGACGGATGGCGGCGCGCTGGATTCTGGCACGGAACTGGAGAATGCCGGTGAGGTCACGCTGGGTGGTTCGGAGACGATCGCGAGCCTGAACGGGGCGGGCACCACTGAGGTGACTTCCGGCACGTTGACGCTGACGTCGGGACCATCAACTGTGGGTGGAGAGATCTCCGGGGCCGGTGGTCTCATGGTGAATGGTGCGACAGCGGAAGTCACGCTGACGGCCGAGAACACCTACACGGGTGCGACGGATGTAACATCTGGCGAGCTGTCGGTGACGGGGTCTGGAACCTTGGCGTCGACGGACGTGAGTGTTGAGGAAAACGGCACGCTGACGACGGATGGCGGCGCGCTGGATTCTGGCACGGAACTGGAGAATGCCGGTGAGGTCACGCTGGGTGGTTCGGAGACGATCGCGAGCCTGAACGGGGCGGGCACCACTGAGGTGACCTCTGGCACGTTGACGCTGACGTCGGGACCATCAACTGTGGGTGGAGAGATCTCCGGGGCCGGCGGTCTCATGGTGAATGGTGCGACAGCGGAAGTCACGCTGACGGCCGAGAACACCTATACGGGTGCGACGGATGTAACGTCTGGCGAGCTGTCGGTGACGGGGAGTATCACCTCCTCAGCAGTAACTGTCGGGGTCGATGGAAAACTGGGTTTCGATAGTGCCATTCAGTCGACGATTGGCGCATTGGACAATGCTTCTGCAGCCGCAGACAAAGGCGTTAGTCTAGCGGCAAACACACATGTGACCGTGAGCACGACCGCTGGTTCGGGCGAATTGAAGAACAGCGGGACGATTTCACTTGGAGACGGTGCCACGCTTGAGGCTGAGACGATCGACAATGAAGACGGCGGAACGATTTCGCTGGGTGGCAATGCGACGCTGAGCGGTACAGGTAACACACTGGACAACGGCGGTACTATCACCGTTGGTGACGGTGGTATCGTGCAGGATGCGGGGGATATCAATAACGAGGCAACCGGGACGATTACCTTCACCGGTTCGGGCACGCTCAACGCCGATACAGACAATGATGGCGATGGTCTGACGAACTCCGGCATGATCTCGACCACTGCTGGCGGTAATGACACGCTGACTTTGGGTGATGGCACAGATGATACCTTCACCAACGCGGCTGGCGGCATGCTTGCGATTGGTGACAGCGATTCTGTGACGGGCTCTGGCACAACCATGGTGAACAGCGGTGCGGCGGGGTTGAACGCGACGATCACGCTGGGCACCGGCTCATCGCTGAGCGTTGCGAGTTTGACCAACGGCGCCCATGGGGAGATCACCAACGCAGGGACGATCTCAACCTCTGGCGGAGCGCTGGTGAACGCGGCCGATGCTGATCTGACCAACACGGCCACCGGGACGATCCAGAACGGAGTCCAGAGCGCAGGCACCTTCTCGAACGTGGGCCAGGTGAATGGCGCGGTCCAGGTGACGGGCGGCGAGACCACCAACACAGGCGTATTCGGCGGCACCACCTCCGTCTCAGGCGGCACGCTGAACAACGACGGCGGCACCCTGACCGGGGCGGTTGATATTACCGGCGGTGCGGTGACGAACTCTGGAACCTTTGCCGATACGACCACGGTGGCGGATGGGTCTTTGAACAACGATGGCGGCA